>Ga0182745_1000005_pt1 | contig 586974 bp, 469 predicted proteins | sample eDN3rd30CKraftBY_FD_128523 | JGI IMG/M metagenome (GOLD analysis project Ga0182745, IMG submission 128523) | Enriched backyard soil microbial communities from Emeryville, California, USA - eDNA 3rd pass 30_C Kraft BY (version 2) (version 2) | ecosystem: Environmental > Terrestrial > Soil >... | reverse complement strand
TGCGCAGGCAGAATCGGTGCAACAGTTCATCAAAGAACGCCGCGCACAATTGAAAGACCAGTTGCTGAAAATGGGCTGGGCCAAAGAACTCAAACAACTCAACAAACAGGTTTATTATTACCAATCACAGGTTGCCGAATACAAAGAACTAGTAAAGGATCATAAGAAGGCGGAAAGAAAAGCATTGGAGATGCTGAGCAAGACACGCGTGTTCCGCGACTTCATGAAACGCAACAGCATGCTGGCTTCTTTGTTCCGCACACCGGGACAGGATGGTGGCAATGCTGCTTCGCTGGCGGGGTTGCAGACCAGGACAGAGATCAACAACCTCATCGAAAACCAACTGGCGGCGGGTGGACCGGCTGCAAGAGAACAATTTCGCAACAACCTGCAACAGGCGCAATCGCAACTGAACTCGTTAAAAGATAAGATCAACAAAGCCGGTGGCAATGGTGAAGTGGAAATGCCGGAAGGGTTTAAACCCAACAACCAAAAGAATAAATCATTTTTCCAGCGACTGGAATACAGCACACAGGTGCAGAGCCGCAAAGGCAATGGTTATTTGCCAACGAGTACCGACCTCGGTTTATCGGTTGGTTACAAACTCAATGACAAAAGTATTATCGGCGTGGGCATGGACTACAGCATGGGCTGGGGCCACCAGGGCATCCGCAAAATAAGTATCAGCCACCAGGGAATCGGGTTCAGGAGTTTTGTGGATGTCAAGCTCAAAGGCAGCTTCTGGCTCTCGGGTGGTTACGAGCAGCATCACCGGGCTGAATTTAAAAGATGGGAAGAGTTGCAGGGGCGGAATGCCTGGCAGCAAAGCGGGTTGATCGGAGTGAGTAAGATAGTTTCCCTGCAAAGCAAAGTATTCAAGAAGACCAGCATAAAATTATTGTGGGATTTTTTGAGCTACCGGCAGGTGCCACGCACACAGCAGTTCCTGTTCCGGGTAGGATATAATTTTTAATAACCGTAGAGATTTTGCTATCGGATCTAACCACCATTTTATTATATGAGAAAAAGATTCTACGTTCTATTGGGAGTGTTGTTACTATCGTTTGGAACGTTTGGCCAAACAACATTTGAGCCGAAAACGAATTATGTTACTGCTCCTGTGGCCCCTCAGGCCTACCAGTTTCAGAAGTTTGGTGATGTGCCGATAGACACCAAAAGTGGTCTAGCGCAGATAAATGTGCCACTGCACTCTATTAATTTGAAAGAAATCAGCTGGAACATTGGGCTGCGATATAATACGCGCGGTTTCAGAATATCGGAAATGGCTTCGTCGGTTGGGTTAGGATGGACGCTTGATGGTATGGGCGTTATTACTGCACAGGTAATTGGTGCGTCCGACCTGGAAACTCCGTATGACGATAATCCGGATGTTGTCCGTCGCGAGCTTGACCTTGGGACTATAACTAATCCCAATCCTTCAATATGTACATACTCTAATAACGTCGACATGGCAGAAGCCGAAGCTGCGACGCAGGGGAATGGATTGTTACGTAATTATATGCCTGATATCTATAATCTAAGTCTTCCGGGACTTTCTGCCAGGTTTTTTATTCACAATGACATAGGGTACACAATACCTGCGAGTGATATGAAAATCTCGCTACAAAGAACCTATTCCAACGGACAGCTTGACAAAGGATATATAACAATAATTGATGCAGCTGGTACACGCTATTCGTTTTCCACCAAAGGTTATAGCCGGGCCTTTACTTCTTGTGCGTCTGGACGCGGATATATTAGTATACAGAAAAATCATGTTTTTTATCTGGACGAAGTAGTAACGATTAAACAGGATAAATTAGAATTTCTTTATCACGAACAAACATATACTTATACATCAGCTCCTAGTGTTAATTATAACGAAAATATTAGTTCTGACCCTGCATGCTCCAGTTTTCAACCGACACAGTATAACCAGGTTTGCTCTACTTCATATGAAGTCAAAGAGGCATTCCTGGATCAAATTGTAGCATCCAACGGCGAGTCTGTTGAATTTTGGTCAAGCGCACGTTCGGATATATCAGGCGCACATAAGCTTGATGGTGTCGCCGTCGTCTCTGGCGGCAACGAAAAACAAACTTTACTTCACACCTCTTATTTCGGGACTTCCGGAGATAACAACCTGAGATTACGACTCGATGCAGTCGAGCCGGTTTCCGCGATCTCATCGGAAAGTGCAGGTAAATACGTTTTCCAATACAATACTTCCAGTGTCTTACCTCCTGTTAACTCGCTTAATTCAGACGGATTTGGCTTTTCAAACGGGTCTGATAACACAGGTTATATTCCAAAAACCTACGATAGGACTCCCAATTTGGAATATGCTAAGTCCTGCATTCTGGAGCGCATAGTTTACCCCACAGGTGGCGCTACTATTTTTAACTATGGTCTAAATGAATTTTTTGGCGGATTAGTGATTAAAAGGGTAGAAGATCAGACACCTAATTCCGAGCCTATAGTCCGTACATATGAATACCCTAAACGTGCGGAACCTTGGATGTTTCCGCTGGCGTTACTTTACCAAGGTGATTACAATGGAACTTTTTGCCAATATACCCGTCATATCAGTTCAGTCGCCAAAGATAATCCGTATGAGTCCGAGACTGTTTATTTTCCAAAAGTCACTGAGTTCTTTGGTGATCAGGCGGAAGGGGGAAAGGTCGAATACCAATATGCTTCTTTAGATAATTATGCGATCAATTTTATTAGTCTGCAGCCTCAATTGACCACTAAGAAAATTTACAAAAGATTGGGTAACAATTATGAAAAGATAAGAGAAGAAGAATTTACGTTTGAAAGCACTATTGATGCGAATATTTACGATCCGTTTGCAGAAGGAGATATTCAGAAAAAGGAAAAAAGAGTATGGGGCGTAATATTTACTAAGCTACGTCAAGAGACATATCTGAATTTTACATGTTTCCCTACACAGTTCACTCAATTGCATTTCATGCTGAGCAGTTTTCCGGTTTATCTAAAAAGTAAAAAAACGACGGACTATGTAAGTACCGCATCAGGGAGCAGTAGTATTATACAGGAAGAAAATTATATGTACGAAAGTTTGAAACATCATCAACCCACACGTATAATTCGAACTAATAGTAAAGGTGAATCAGTATCAGTATATTCATTATATGCGCCAGACTATCAAGGTGGCAGTCTTTTCACTGATGAACTGAATTCTCGCAATATGGTCGGTTTTCCTATCGAAACCGTGACTTCTTTAAAGAATTCAGAAGATGTTGAGAGGGTTTTGAGCGCCAATGTGAGCGAATTTGATGAGGATGGTATCCTGAATAAAGTATATGTGTTGCCCTTATCAGAGCCCCTGAGTATAACACAATTCAAGTTCTCCAACAGTACAACGGGGGTTAAGCCATTCGCGTCTTCAGCCCAGGCATTCAATATGGATAGTCGTTATAAGATGGAGATGGAAGTATTGAAGGCTGAAAACGGAAACATTAGCGAAGTTAGAAGGAGCGGTAATAATTATACTTCTTCTTTATTTAATCCTAACATAGAGAAGGTCGTGGCTGTAGCGCAAAATGCCACTCATACTGATATTGCCTATACTTCATTTGAAGATATTTTTTACAAAGGAGGTTTTGTCTATAGCGGAACTCCTGCTGCAGATGTAACTGCGTTTTCAGGTAGACTGGTCTACGATGTTACAGATCAGATAACGAAGACAGGACTTAACTCTTCACAGACGTATCTTGTTTCTTACTGGAGTAAATCGGGATCTAAGTCGGTAAACGGGACGACAGGAATAGCAAAGCAAGTTTTAGGGACCTGGACTTTGTATGAACACAGAATAATAAATCCTGTTTCAGGACAAATTACGGTTTCAGGTTCAGGTGTTGTGGATGAGGTTAGGCTTTATCCGGTGAATGCACGTATGAGTACTTATGTACACGAACGACTTTTTGGTGTGTCAATGATCACAGATGCGGGTAGTATGATTACCCGTTACGATTATGACGGCTTTGGACGGTTGTTTACTATCCGGGATGAATCAAGAAATATTCTTAAACAATTCAATTATCAATACACCGCGACCAAATCCGGACTTCCTGCTTGGCAGGCGACAGGCCAAACCAGATGCAAGGTATGCACAATCAATCCGGCCTATTTGACGGGTATTCGAGAAATTCAGGTAACAGATGTGAATCCCTTGAGTACTACTTATGGTACGACCATTTGGCAGGATGGAAATATCGACTATACCTGTGAAGCAGGTATATGGGAGAACACAACGGAGCCGATACGTTGCAAAAAGACATTTGACAACCAAAATACCGGCGAACAGGAACAGCAGCAGCGGGACGTCAATCCTTGTTCTCCCACTTACGATCAGATCCGTTGGGTAGTTGTCGGTACGAATCTAAGTGCGTGTCCATTGCCTGCAACCTGTATCGGTTGCGACAACGAGGGCTATAAATGTATTGACGGCGATTGCGTTGCGGGGGTTAAAGTATATACCGATTGCATCTTTCACGCAGAACTGAATGGATGGGTTAGAGTATATCACTACGAATTCCCGGATGGTTCGTCATCACAGGAGTATTATCAACGTGTGAGAAGCTGTCAGTAGTTCAATCAAAAGGTCACTCGATTTAACCACCTTCCAATTATTATTTATGAACTCACTTATATATCGTTCAGTTGTATTTTCCTCGATTTTTTGGTACTCGGGGTCACTTGTCGCTCAAGTTAGTGTACCAGCTGCCTATCCCTCGACAGCTCCTATAAATTTTGTTCGTACCTGGGAAGCAAAAGCGCCGGAGACGGATGCGGCTGCACTTATATTGCGTCCTTTTGGTGATGTACAACAAACAACCCAGTATTTGGACGGTCTTGCGCGTCCTGTGCAAACTGTTATTAAACAAGGTGCCATGCGAACGGTTTCCGGATCGGGAACCGATGTTCCATATGATTTAGTACAACCTGTGGTTTATGATCATTTGAACAGGCAACGTTATCAATACCTGCCGTTTGTTGCGAATACACAGGGTGGCAATGCTTCTTTAGATGACGGCTTATTCAAGTATAACGCCTTTCAGCAGCAGGAATCCTTTTATAGTAATTCAAATATTGAAAATAATCCTATTGCAGGTCAAGGCGAGACTTTCTTCTACGGAGAGACAAAATTTGAAGCCTCTCCAATGAATCGTATTAATGAGCGATATGCACCAGGCAACAACTGGTCCGGTAGTTCGTCAGAAGCTTTAGAAATTAACCGACGATCTTTCAAAGTTCGTTATGAAGTCAATACAATAAATGATAAAGTTCGTATTTGGGAGGCGGGAACTATTTCCGGAGAGTTTGCATCGATGACAAGTCCAGGTGTTTATGCAGCAGGTCAGCTGTACAAGATTGTATCAATTGACGAAAATGCTAAGCAAACGATAGAATTTAAGGATAAAAATGGCCTTGTTGTTTTAAAAAAAGTACAACTTATTGGCGCTGGGGACGATGGTTCGGGGAGCGATCATAATGGTTGGATCTGCACCTATTATGTTTATGATATGATGAGCAGGCTAGTGGGTGTTATTCAACCCGAAGCTGTTAACAGTCTTTATTTACCGTCAGGTAACTGGGCTTTAACTCCTGCTCTTTATCGAGAGCAATGTTTTCGCTATGCATATGATGAACGGGGGCGTAATGTCATCAGGCAACTACCGGGAACAAAGCCGGTGTACTTTGTCTATGACAAAAGAGATCGCCTGGTGATGACACAGGACGGTAATATGAAGGTTAACGACGAATGGTTGGTCACGCTTTATGATGAGCTTAATCGCTCAATACAAACGGGCATCTGGTCTAGTAACCAGACACGCAGTTGGCATGCGTCTAACGCTTTGCTGGCTACATTGGATTATCCATTTAATTCTACATCTATTCCATCCAGTGAATGGACACGGTTAACGCGGACACATTATGATGACTATGATGGACTTCCATCAGGCTTGTCTGCTGCTTATCTGGGCACGTGGGACAACGAACTCCTGGCTGCATCAGGCTCATGGCCATACTCCCAGACACCGGTTCAGAGTACATTGACAATGAACAAAGTGACGTGGAAGGAAGAACGCGTATTAAAGAATGGCACTCCGACATATCTGACAAGTGTGAATATTTATGACGATAAAGGCCGGATGATCCAGGGACACAAACAGAATATTTCTGGTGGGATAGATGTATTGACAACACAATTCAGTTGGTCTGGTCAGGTAGTCACCAGCATTATTAAACAACAGTATGGCAGTGGTAGCGGAGCGCAATCATACGTAACAATAAACCGGCCTAAGTATGATCAACTGTGGCGACCTGTAGAAACTTCAAAAAAGATTTATCAACAGACGAGTGTTGGTCTGGTTGAGGTAAAGGGGGAAGTTAAGATTTCACGTAATGAGTACAATCTTCTGGGACAAATACGAACTAAAAAACTGGGCCAGCAAAAAGATCAACAGACCGGACAGTATATAGATATCCCTATTGAAAAGCTGGTTTTTGACTATAATATCCGTGGGTGGCTGCTTGGTGCCAACCGAAACTATGCCAATGATAACAATAACGACCACTATTTTGGTTTTGATCTTGGATATGACAAGATAGCTAATGGGTTGGTTGACAATCTTACTTATAATAACGCGCAATTCAATGGTAATGTCACAGGCATGGTTTGGAAAAGTCGTGGCGATCAAGAAAAGCGTAAGTATGACTTTATGTATGATGCGTCAAATAGGTTGTTAAAAGGAGATTTTACCCAGTATGACGGAACATCTTTTACGATTAATAGTCAGGTTGATTTTCGTATTGGCGGCGATCCTATTTCCGGTGGTACAATAAAATATGATCTGAACGGTAATATAAAGGAGATGTGGCAGATGGGGATTAAAGGAGCGAGCAGTAGCTGGATTGACAAGCTGGATTATGTTTATCGTGATGGAGGCCTTAGCAATCAATTGGAGTTTATTACTGATGGTGCTAACGACAAGGATAGTAAGCTGGGAGATTTTAAATACGATCCAGCAAACAAGACAGCCTCAGACTATTTGTACGACGACAACGGTAACCTTGTTCAAGATAACAATAAAAAAATAGAATCTATCAGCTATAATTACATGAATCTGGTGCAAACCGTTTCTGTAGGAGGAAACAAACAAGTGCTGTTCGTCTATAGTGCAAGTGGCAGCAAGTTGCAAAAAAGGACAGAGGAAACAGTTGCGTTAATCAAACATGGCGGTAGTGACTATGTCAATCAGCGGGTTATTGTAACAACTACCTATTTGGGAAGTATGGTGTTTGAGACTAAGGAATACCCTGACGATTTAGTTCTGTCGCAAGAACTTGGTTATGAAGATAGGTTACTGCATATCGCTCATGAGGAGGGACGTACGAGGTTCGTTCCGGCTGATGCATTGGACCCGGTAAATCATCCATCACATCTGGAGCATGACTACATGGTCAAAGATCACCTAGGAAATGTCAGAGTGTTATTGACAGAGGAATTGCGGGTAGATAAATATCCAATAGCAACATTGGAAGACGTTAAGCTTGAGCAGGAAAAATCTTATTATACCATTGATGATACAAAGATCGTGTCAACGTCATCGATGGGAGTCAATGCTCCATCATCGTATGACAACGACAATGGGATCGGAAATAATCCCAGCGACCCGACCTTCGAATCCGCGGCCAGTGAGAAAATGTATAAGTTGAATGCAGCTACAGGAAAAATTGGATTGGGTATAACGCTGAAAGTAATGGCAGGTGACAAAATAGATATCCTCGGCAAGAGCCATTGGTATACACCGAATACCAGTCCCACTACGCCTGGTGCACCGGCAGTGCAGGATATCCTCGAAGGATTAATGGGCTCACCCGGCAGTGCGGCATTTGGGAAAGGTGATGCAGGTGTATTGGCGGCTGCCAGTTCCATCGCTACACCACTGGCGGCTTTTTTAACGAACACTAATCGCGACAACGCAAGTTACCCACAGCGGCCCAAAGCATTTATCAATTATATTTTCTTTGATGAGCAATTTCATATGACAGCTGGCGGTGCAAGTCCGGTTAACCCTACCGGTTTTACTAAAGATCATTTTGACGATGTGCAGTTGCAGGGTCAGATCGCTCCAAAAAATGGTTATATTTATATCTATGTAAGTAATGAAAGTCCTGTAGATGTGTTTTTTGACAACCTTCAAGTAGTGCATACACATAGTCCAATTCTGGAAGAAACCCATTATTACCCATTCGGTTTAACAATGGCAGGGATTAGCAGCAAAGCTGTTGGCAGTCAGTCTAACCATTTTAGATATAATGGCAAGGAAGAACAGCGGGAGGAGTTTTATGATGGTAGTGGCTTGGAATGGCAGGATTTTGGTGCCAGAATGTATGACCCACAACTCGGAAGATGGAATCATATTGATCCCCTTGCAGACCAAATGCGTCGGTTCTCACCTTATGCTTTTGCATTCGATAATCCGATTCGTTACACAGATCCCGACGGTATGAGGCCTTTGCCCCCCAATTATGATTTTTTCTCCCTCACTGAAATGATCTATCTGGCTGGTGGTCCAAGAGCCTCAACAGTTGTCGGAGGTATTTTCACGTTTATAAATGGTTTCTATGACTACTCAAACCAGGAAAGTGGTTTTCCTGGCATGGATATGGAAAGTGGAGCAGCTTATGACATAAAAACCTTTCATGTAAAGACACATATATCAAAAGATGGACAAACGGTAACAAGTACAATTGCTCTAACCCGAACGTATAACAGATTTAATGATAATGATCAAATTGAAGAAGTAACAGAACTATCTATGTTTTGTGAATCTGATGGTTCACTTCGAATAGAGGTCGCCGACGATGGAACTGTTCGCTATCATTATGGTAGTCAGGGGACACTAATCATGCCGAAATCCGATTATTATCTTAAGTTGAAACAAGATGCAATTGATTACAATTCAACCAAAAAGAATACTTTTGATGATATGCTTTATGGTAAAATGGCTGATGTGACAAATGTGGGAATTGACGAGATAGTAGATAGGATCCCGGGCGCTGGTAATATAAAGGATATATTGAAAATAGGCTTTGGTATCGAAACAGATGTTTCATCCGAAACGATGGGTTCTCTATACGGCTGGATCCCTATGTATAAGGCATTTCACCTCAAGCAAGTTCAATATGAATATAAACCAGTAGCTGGAGCTACGTATCCGGTAAAAGAAATTAATGATTCGTTTCAGAAAATACTTTTAGATTATTAAATTACTACTCAATGAAAAGTCTTTGCCTGGGAACTACTGTTTTTCTGGCGTTGATGACGTTATCGGCCTGCAATAACGATTCGGATCATGACTCCGTTTTTGAATTCTTTCCCCGCTCCAAAAGCGAACTGAAGGCAAAGGGATACAAGTCAGTTTACAGAGGCGGTGTGTATTACTCATTTAAGTCAATAGCAGATACGCTGGACAGATTTACCGAAGATAATCCCGGATCAGGTTCTTTTTTAAAAGAAGTAATTGTCAAGACGTTAAGTAAGGATAATGATACCGTTCGAAAGAAAAGTGAGGGGATAAAGACATTCGTTCGAGAAAAGGCAGAAGAAGTGATTTTTGATCATTATAATTTTTTAATTGTTCGGATGCGAAAAAAATACTTTTACATCACGGTAACCGTTTCCGGATCGCTATCTGCACTGACAATTACATATTCTAATCTTCATTATAAATCAGGGCGTGATCAGGGAGTTGATCATTTAGAGAATTTGAAAAAAATATATCCTGATTCAATCAACCGGAAAAAAATAGCTGAGGCTACAGCGTATTTGGAAAATTTCAAAGAATAATAAAAGCACTGAGAAGATGTTTTAATGGTCGTGGACCAGAGTGGGCAGATGGGTAATTTAGTTGATTCGTAACCAACCGGCGAACTGCACCTTTGCCGTCCCGATCACTTTTTGTATCGGTGTGGTAGCAAATCAGCTATTTTATTAACCGGATGATCTGCGATACTTTGTAAGACTTCCTTGAGCCAGCTATACGGCTCAATGCATCAATTGACGGATTTCCAGAATAAGGTGGCTCCGAAAAATGGTTAGCTTTATGTGTAGGTGAGCAATGAGAGCCCGGATGAATAGCCTGTGCCGGTACTTCGGCATTCTTTGATAATTTACAGGTTGTGCACACGCGTAGCCCACTGTTGGAAGAAACCCACTACTATCCTTTTGTCCCGAGAATTCGGGATGACGATGTCAGGGATCAGTAGTCGAGCCGCCGGAAGCCTTATCAATCGTATAAAATTAAATACAAAGGAAGAACAACGAGAGGAGTTTTATGATGGTAGCGGGTTGGAATGGTTAGATTACGGGGCAAGGATGTATGATGCACAGGTGGGAAGGTGGCATGTTCTAGATTTCTAAGTGATAAGCATCCATATGCCACTCCTTATCATTATACATTTAATAATCCCATTAGATTTATTGATCCTAACGGGTTAGATACAGCTTTATATAAGCTAAACAGCGGAGTGCTAATTGCAACCAAGCTTGGAGACAACAGCAAAACGCCAATTTACGTAGTTGACGAAATGGCAAAAAACTACGATGAAAAAAATCCCTGGGCCACAGCTAAGGCCCTTACATATGCGGTAGGTAAGAAAAATGGGGGCATTTCTGGAAAATCCTTCAGAGAGAACCATCCGTTAAAAGACATAGGCACAAAGGTTGATGCTCAGGTTTTCAAAGAGGACTTAATAGACTTGACGGACGAATTTAATCAAGTTCTCAAGGATGGTATACCGGTATTTAATGAGGTAGCAAATCTCCCAGGAGGTATGTTTGGTATTAAGGGAGGAATATTTAAAGAGTTAGTGACAGATGGCGCCCCGTTCGATCTGAAGTCAACAAAAACAGATGATGGAACGCCTTCATATGCAGCTACAGTAATTGGTGAATGGTCTCTTTTGAATGGTACTTTAAGGCGTTATGACGATTATGGGAACATTTCATATGGAACATTTGGGAAGGCTGCTGGGTTCTCAGACAGTGACTTATATCGAGGATCAAATATGAACCAGATCTATAAAGATATAATCGGAAAAACTAAGGGAAACGGAGATGAAAATCGAGACATATATATGATACAAACAGGAATTTATAATTCGCAATTTTTATTAAAAAAATGAGAACAATTATTATTGTATTTACTCTTTTTTTGATTAGTTGTAAGGGAGAAAATTTTCGACTAACTGATCTCAGACTGCAAAACAATTATTACTATTTAAAAAGTGATACTGTAAAGTTTTCAGGAGGAATAAGAATCTTATTTCCCAATAATACTGTGTCCAATGAATTCAAATTTGTAGATGGAGTTCCAAATGGCAAATGGACTTCTTATGGGCATAAAGGCGAAGTGATACAGGAAGGGAAGTATCAGCCAATAGATGTGTCGGACAATAACCGGTTAGTTGATTTAGGGATAGAAAGATTAAATTTATGCCATATCAAAGAATCCGATATAAGTTTTATTGACGTTATCGTAATACTTAAAGAACATCACTCAAATAATCAAAAACAAATAGAAAACCAGGTGACAGACTATCTTAATGAAAAAAATCAATTATTAGAGGGAGACACTGTGAACTCAATTCAAATAGCCCAATGTGAGATTGATCTAGGTACGAACGAGTAACATTAATTGGGAAGAATATGTTTTTGTAGCATTTTTTTAGAACACGAAGTAGTGAAATAGTTAACATCTATATCATTCCCTCTCAAACAAAATAAAAAAAAGACCGGCCTCAAAGCCGGTCTCGTTATTATCATTAACCAAAAGATTTAGAACGCTTTCTTCTCCTCGCCACTCGCCAACTGAATCATCGCTGTCAGCTCCTGCACCAGTTTGTCGTCGCTGCCATCGAAGCCCACCGCCTTGAAACGGATTTTGCCTTCTTTGTCGATCACGAATTTGGTCGGAATGCCTTCCACTTTGAATTGTGATACTACTTTGTCTTCCGTGTCCATTAACACATCAAATGTGTAGCTGTTTTTGGTGATGAAGTCAGCCGCGTTTTTCTTTTTGTCGGCGACATTTTCCCAGGTGTCGATGAAGACGAATTTTACATTGGGGTCATTTTTGTATTGGTTCAGCGCCTTCTGCATGCCGGGGAAAGATGCTTTACAGGGACCGCACCAGGTGGCCCAGAAGTCTACTACTACTACCTTTCCTTTCAGATCAGCCAGGCTTACGGTCTTGCCTTCGAGGTTCACCAGCGCAAAAGCAGGTGCCGCATCGTTCAGCATGGATTTACGCAGGTCTTCGAGCATTTTCACCTGACCGGCTTTTTGCAGGTTGGCCATGTAGTCGTCAAATCCATCTTTTTTGCCATAAGCTTCACGCAGAATTTCGTTGATCTTGCTGGTCGATTTGCCTTCTACTACAAATTTTTCGAGTTGCGGTTTGTAGGTTTTCACCGGCAAAGCCTTCGATGCCACCAGCGCATACGTATTGTTGTAGTCGGGATTTTTTCCCTCGTTGATGTCAAACGTTGCTTCACGGATATAAGGAAGCGCGGTTTTGGATTTGCCGAGTTTGTACAGCACCATCGAGTAGGTGTCTGCATATTGACCATACGCATATTTGCGGTTGTCTTTCCATTGATCGGTGGTCATGTTATCGGGCTTGGGATCCGTGGGCTTTTTGTAATTTTTCTGTGCCCATTCCGTTGCAAATTTGGAAAGCTCCATCGCATATTGCAGGTTGCTGCTGTCTTCCTGCAGTTTCCAGGCAACACTGTTATAGATACCGGCTTTTGTCGCATCATCAAATCCTGCGGCGGCTACATAGTTTTTGAAACCATCCCAGTCTTTGGCGGTAGCATAGCTGTTGGCCATCATCTGACGATAGAAGGGGAGACTTCCTTTCAGGTAAGCCCAGTTACTGTCGGATGCAGAGCGGCTTTCCAGTTCGTTGAGCAAAGCCAGTTTCTTTGCTGCATCTTTTTCTCCATAAAATTTATCCGCGGCTTCTCCCGCTTTCCAGGAACCATTCGGGTATTTTTCTTTTTTCAATGCGTTGACCAGTTTGGCTTGTTGCGGCAATTTCAACACATTGTACAGGTTTTCCACCAGTGTGTAGTCCGACTCTTTGGTCATTCCTTCTTTGAGCAAAGCTTCAATTTCCTTCTGCAATAGCGGAGCCGCTTCTGCTTTTTTCTCGTTGTTCAACGCACGCGCATAGCTGAATAAAAAGTTTTTGCGGCTGGCAGGGTAGAGCGCAAATTCTTTATCATAGGCTTCTATGGCGTAAGCACTGTTGAGATCCACACCCGCACTTCTGCGGCCAAGCCCGGAATAGAAAGAAGCGAGACTGGAATAGCTGCCAGCTTTGATACTGTCGCCATTGTAAAGGTTGGTGTAATATCCTTTTGCATTGTTGTTGTCGAATTTGTTATCGGCGGTAAACGCAAATACCATCAGGTTGGCAGCGCTGTCTACTTTCACATTGCCCACCAGTTTGCCTTTGCTGCGCGTCAGCGGTACTTCCACCACTTTGGCTGTCGGGCCGCCATAGAAATAAATTCTGGCTTGTGGCAAGGCCTGGATACCGGTGAGGTCACCACTTTGCACATATTCGAAATTAACTACGTCGCCGGCTTTTGGTTTTTCAGGCGAATAGGAGAGTGCCTGCTGAGCCAGCGCCGCAGAACTCAGGCCGGTCATGACCAGCGCATACATTATTTTTTTCATCATGTAGAAGAAAAAGTTGGTTGATAATTGGAGACAGAACCCTTAAAGTTACCGATCCTTTCTTAAAATTGTTTCAAATAGTTTCAGTATACGCCTGTATTCGTCCGTCCAGCTCGACGGTTCCACAAATCCATGATCTTCCATGGGATAGGACGCCAGTTCCCAGTTGTCCTTGCCCAGTTCGATCAGCCGCTGCGACAGTTTCACCACATCCTGGTAGTGTACATTCACGTCCACCATGCCGTGGCACATCAGCAAATGATCCTGCAATCCCGCCGCATGGTATATGGGCGAACTCCGGCGATACGCAATACTATCTGTCTGCGGCTCATTTAAAATATTGGCCGTATAACCGTGATTGTAGTTGGCCCAGTCCGTTACAGGCCGCAAAGCCGCGCCCGCTTTGAATTTGCCGGGCTGGGTAAACAAAGCCATGAGCGTTATGAATCCCCCATAAGAACCACCATATAAACCCACACGACTGGTGTCGATCTTATAGTTGTGACGCATATATTCTATCGCATCCACATGATCCGTCAGGTCTTTGCCGCCCATGTGGCGATAAATACCGGTACGCCAGTTGCGCCCGTAACCCGCGCTGCCACGATAATCCATGTCCACTACATAATATCCTTTTTGCGCCAGCAGGTTGTTGAACATGAATTCCCGGAAGTAACTGCTCCACCATTTATGCGCATTTTGCAAGTAGCCCGCGCCGTGTACAAAGAAGACCAGCGGAGCATTCGGCTTCGGGTCGGTTGGTTTGTATATTCTGGCATAAACGCTTTTACCATCACGGGCAACAATTGTTGTCAACTCAGGCTTTTGCCATTGGTATTTTTTAAAACTATCCGTCATCGCCAGGTTCGTGACCTGCAACGGTGTCTTGCCAGCCAGTGCATCGGCTGTTTTTTGCAGATACAGTTCCCAGGGTTGCACCATACCGGAATACAGTACCGCCATCCATTGCTCGTCGGGCGAGAGATAAACCTGGTGTGCCCCTTCGGCTATCGTCAGTTGAACAGTAGTCTTGCCATCCACGGACATGCGATAGAAGTGCTTTTCGCCGGGATGAACTTTATTGGTAGTGAGATAGAAATTTTTCTTGTCAACGGATAGTTGTGCCTGCTGCACTTCGTAATCGCTGCCGGTCAGGGCTTTGCTTTTAGAGTGCAACACATCATAAACATACAAATGACTGTAACCCGAGTATTCCGACAGGTACCAGAGGCTGGTTTCATTGATCCAGCCAAAACTTCCCTGCGACGTGGCCGGGCCACCGATCCACGCGTCATCATGCTGGCGTTCTACCAATGATAATTGACGGGAAGCCGTATCCCAAAGCACGAGCCAGCGGTCTTTGTTGTCCTGCGCACGGATATCGAGCAGGAGTTTGGTTCCGCTGTTATTCCATTCGCGGCCATAAACCATAGTCTCCCGCGGTTTCTTTTCTTTTTTGTCAGATGTACCCTGCGGATAGTCGCTCATATAAGCAGGTGTATCATAGATGCCCGGCAGCGAATCCGTGGCCAGTTTCCATACCGTATCGCGCATATTGTCGTATAAATAAAAAGTGGTACTGCGAAGCGGGCTGCCTACTTTGGTGCGCGCGGGTATATCGGTTGTATATCCCGATTCCGTTACATAGGAAGGAACGATTGTCGTTTTGGCGTTGGCTTGTTTTACCAAACGGTAAGTAATGAATCTGCCATCGGGACTCGCCGCCGGATCCTGCAATGTCTGATCACCGATACTAATTTTGCGGAGCGGTTTGGATTGCGCTGCACGCCGCGCTTCTTCCGTTGCCTTATTTTTATCGGCGCGCTCTTTCACCACCTGCATATAACTCAACTGATCTTTTTTCAGCCATTCTTCTTCGGTTGAAGGCTTTGCCTGCCGCTCGTTGGCTTCGCCGGATTGAAATTGTATCAACTGGCGCGTGCTGCCGGTTTGAATGTCCCAGGCATACAATTGCTGGTTGCGTTGGTACACTACCCGTGTGTCATTAAAGGAAAAAGCGGGATTAGTTTCGATGTCCACCGTTTCGGTGATCCGCACCACACGGAATGGCTTTTGGGTAAAATAAAATACATCGCCTTCACGACTGAACACACCGGCAGTTCTTTGTTTATTATAGGTGACTGCATCATCCCAGATAATTTCCTTCTGCGAACCCGTACTCACACGCTCCGGAGCCGGTTTCCGCGGATCGATCATATATAAGGAATCGGACACGGCACGTACCGGGTTCCAGTCGAAATACAACCGTTCACTGTTGGCCGGCCACCGCGGACGGGAAGGAGAAGTGCCGATCCATGCCGGATCCTGCATGATCTGTTCCACGGTCAGGGGAATGGTCTGCTGCGCATGTAAGGCAAAGCCGGAGCATATACAGGCTGCCAGAATAATTCGTCTCATAAGCATTCGATTGATCAGGCACCGTCAAGGATGTCCTCAACGCCTTCCTGGATTTTCTGGGAAATTTTCTCGGTAGGCACATCGTTGGCATCTCCGCCAAACGGGTCTTCTATTTCTTCAGCAATCATTTCCAGACTAGCCAGTACATAGAAGACAAAAGCCACTACGGGAATCACATAGTAACCAAGGCTGAACACATAGCCGAAAGGCAGTGTCATGATATAAATGAAAATGAATTTTTTGATGAACACCGTATATGAATAGGGAATAGGTGTGTTCTTGATACGTTCGCAGGCGCCGCAGATATCGGTGAATGATTGTAGTTCCGCATTGAGGAAAAGCAATTGTTCACCCGTAATTTTTTTATCAGCGAATAACTGGTGTATATGGCGATACATGAGCGAAGCTACCTGGTTGGGTACATGCTTTTCATGATCGATTGTCTGCAGGATGTTTTTGTGTTTGCTGTCGTCGAATAATTCAACACGGGTATGTTCGCTGCGCAAATGTTTATGAAGAACATTAGCATAAGTCGGGATCATGGTGCGGAAAAAAGAACGTTCTTCCGGAAAGTCTTTTCCCAAAATGGTGTCGAGCTTTAGCGCGAGGTTGCGGCTGTTGTTGACCAGGCTACCCCAGAGTTTTCGGCCTTCCCACCAGCGGTCGTAAGCGGTATTGGTGCGGAATACTAGCAACATGGAAATGGCAAAACCAAGCAGGCCGTGCATGGCCGGGATGCCTTTTACATAACTGTTTTGAGATAATTGCCAGTACTCAAGTTCGAGATAGGCGATAAGGCCGGAATAGGCGGCAATGCCAAGAATCAGCGGCGTCAGCTTACGGAATGTATCGGCTTTGTGAAAGCGAAAAATAAAGGAAAACCACTCTTTCGGGTTGTAGGATACCATGCAGGTAAATTTGTGGACCAAAAATAATTGCAAAAGAATTATCCCGGTTGTTTAATTTACTCCCATGAAAATAGCCGGATTTATCATTTTCGTTGTGTTATTAGTGATCGTTGCTGTCATGATCCGTTACGTCACCCGCCGGAAAGGCACGGCCGCGGACGGGCTGGATGCCGCTAATATCAGGGCCTTGCTTGAAAAACACGTGAAATTTTATCAGCGGTTGTCTGAGACCCAACAGCAGGCATTTGAGCACCGGGTGCTGGATTTTCTGAAAAAAGTGAGTGTGACCGGCGTGGGCGTTACCGTCACCGAACTGGATCGTGTACTGGTGGGCGCCAGTGCCATTATCCCCATCTTTGCCTTCCCCGACTGGCACTATACTAATCTCCGGGAGATCTTACTCTATCCCGAAACCTTTAATACCGATTTCGCGCAGCGCGGACCCGACCGCGATATCCTGGGTATGGTAGGCAACGGGCCGCTGCAACAGGTGATGATGTTGTCGCGCCAGGCGCTGGAGCAGGGTTTTGCCAATACCACCGACAAACGCAATACCGCCATCCACGAATTTGTGCACCTGATCGACAAAACCGACGGCGATACGGATGGTATCCCGGAAGCACTATTGCAACACCAGTATTCCATTCCATGGCTCCAGCTGATCCGTCGTTGCATACAGGAAATAAAACAAAACCGTTCGGATATTGATGTGTATGGCGCGACCAATGAAGCCGAGTTTTTTGCTGTGGTATCGGAATATTTCTTTGAACGTCCCGATCAGCTCCGCGAAAAACACCCGGAATTGTATGCCATGCTCGAAAAAATCTTTAAAAACGATACCGCCGGTCAGCGATGATCGGTGTACCGATTGGGGACAACGGCTGACTGCATAGCGGCATACTCTTCATCCGTTAAAGCCGTGACCGGTTGGGTTAATTCTTTTAATTGCTCCACGGTGCGGATGCCGGTGACGGCGGAAGTGACAGCCGGATTTTTCAACACAAACTGTAAGGCGGTTTGCGCCGCGGAGCGTTCGGCAGAGGAATAGCGTTTGATTACCTCCTGCAACTGCATCACCGTTCCTTTATCGTACCCGGTATAATCGCGAGCGGGTTTACCCGCGAGCAGACCCTGGGCCAGGGCGCCGCGAACCAGTACGCTGATATTATTCTCTTTCAATAGAGAAAGGCAGGTTTCTTCCGGCCGGCGGTCGAGCAGGCTGTACTGCATCATCACGCTGCTGATACGCGATTGCGCCACATATTCGCGGATCACATTCGGACGAATAGAGGAGATACCATAATACCTGATCTTTCCCTGCTGCTGCAATTTTTCGAAGGTGGCGATGATCTCCGGACGAGGATCGTCAATGGTGCCGCCGTGCAATTGATAGAGGTCGATATAGTCGGTTTGCAATCGCTGCAGGGATTCTTCAACCGACTTCAGGATATGCGCCGGCGACGGATTCCAGTCGAGACCGCTGCCATCGGCTTTCGGCACATTGCCAACTTTCGTACAAAGAATGACTTTATCGCGGATGCCGCGTAAGGCACGGCCTACACTTATTTCGTTTTGTCCTTTGTCGTAGATATCCGCCGTATCAAAAAGATTAACACCTGCGTCGATCGCACCGCGAATCAGCGAATCGTTCACCGCCTGATCCTGTCCGAGCGACATACAACCGAATGAAATAACCGATACGTTAACGGAGGTTTTTCCCAATTGTCTGTATTCCATAAAACTGTTTTGCCAACAAAAACTTAACAGGAATGTTATAAACGTTATTGTTCCGGTTTCCCGGTGAAGAATTAATTTACGAGATCAAAGATACAACCATGAAAAACAAACAGCGACCGTACCGCTGGCTCCGACGTTCACTTCGCATTGTTATAACCTTACTGGTTGTATTCATCATCGCCTGCCTCATCTTTGATCAGTTTGTTCAGTTCCGCAAACCGGATGAAGAACTGCGTAAAATGTTTACAGAACGCGGCATCGACGGCAAAATCGGTTATTATACGACAAGAGGAAGAACGTTGCGTTATGCCGTTGTGGGCCCCGATTCGTTACCGACCTTACTGATGCTGCACGGTTCTCCGGGTTCCATGAGTTATTATGCGGGACGATACGCCGATACGGTCTTACAAAAAACCTTTCGTATGATCACGGTCGACCGGCCGGGATACGGCTATTCCGAATTGGGTAACCCTGAACCTTCGATTAGTGAACAAGCCGCATTGATCCGCCCCTTATTAGATAGCCTGACCAAAGCACATCACCCGGTGATCATTGCAGGTGGTTCCTATGGTTCTTCCGTTGCCTGCCGTCTGGCGATGGATTATCCTGAATTGGTAGATGGGTTGGTATTAACCGGACCGTCGCTCGGACCGGGGCTGGAAAAGATGTTCTGGTTCACCCCTATGATAGAGCACTGGTCGATCCGCTGGTTCATTCCACGTATGTTCCGCTCCGCCAATACGGAAAAGATGCACCACAAAGCGGAATTAGAAAAAATGTTGCCCCTATGGAAGAATATCCGGGTGCCGGTGGCTTATATGCAGGGAGCGCATGATGAACTCATTGATACAGCCAATGCAGGTTTCGCCCGCGAACATTTAGTAAATGCGCCGTATCTCGATATTCATTTCTTTCAAAATAGGGAGCACCGGTTGGCGCAATTTGAGTGGCCGGCTATCCGTGATGCTATTATGCGTGTATACGAAAAAGCCTTACAATTGCGCAATTCCATCCGTTAACCCGATTCCTTTTCACCATCGGAATTATCAACGTCTGCGGTTTTCTCGTCCGTTTTTGTTTCGGGTTTAATGATCTTTTTGGAAGAATGCCCGCGTGGAAATCCCGGGTAATCCTGATCGATCTTTTCATCGGAATGAGAGGCAACGGATTCCTGATCTTTCATCGGTGTATTCTCCGCACGCTTGCTCAGGTAGTTGCTAAAACGTTTCTTCTTCATATACTTGTTTGCTTATAGGGACAAATTATTGTGCCAGGAAATAAGTCAAAATTCAAAAGTCAAAATTCAAAAAGAACTGCTTTTCATTCACGACTGCTTCCTGGCTGTTCATTGACGATTCACGATTGACGATAGCCTTTTGTATTCACATTTTTGAATTTTGACTTTTGAATTTTGACTTTTGAATTGAACTCATAACTTTTTCGTAAACCGCATCACCGCAATATCTCCCGACATCAACTGCAGCGTATTACCATCCGTCACATCATACCTGTTCACCTTCTTAAGCGTAGAAAGAAAAACCTGTTCGCCACTTCCTTTGCAGGCCTTTTCAGTCTGCGTAATATCACCGGTTTTCCATTCATGACCGGTGATAGTCAACGGCGCGGAGAAGCTGTTGCAACTGGTATTGCCGGAGAGGTTGCCGGCGGCATCAAATTGTATCTGTGGTTTGTTTTCGGGATATAATCCGTCGAATGCAATGCGTGGGCCGGTGATGTAGTTGAGTACCCAGGTGCCTTGTAAATGTTTGGTAGTATCGGACGATAACTGATCCGGGGCAACGGGTGTGGTTTGCTGGACGATGGGCGTGTCTTTGCTATCGGCAGGAGACCCGTTTGTTTTATCGGTGTTATTGCAGGCTGCCAGACTAAGGGCCAGTATTGCGGTGGACAAGGTGATTCGGCTAAGCATAATCGGTTTTTATTAAAAATAAGGAAATGTGTAAAGTCGTGGAGGAATAAACTTTCCGTGCCGTGGCATAGTTTTTTGTTTACATTGAGCGAATAAACCTCCCTGTTATGAAAAAGACAAAAAACCTTGCCATGCTTTGTCTGCTGGCACTTGTAGCGCAGATCATCCTCGCGTACGGCACACAATCGCAGTTAATCAACGACAACAACGTCGGCGACGTATCGGATCGCTACGATTCATTCTTTACACCGGCGGGCTTTACGTTTGCCATTTGGGGCGTTATTTACACAGCCTTGCTGGCTTTTACGATAAGGCATCTGGTTGTGGCCTTTACAAAACCTGTTGATCACCCCGGTAATGTCGATATCCGTAAAGCCGGTGGCTGGTTCATCGTCAACAATCTGCTGACCATCGGCTGGCTGATCGTCTGGACTTCCGGCAATGTAGCGGTGGCGGCAGCATTAATACTGGGCCAGCTTATTACCCTGATCGTTATTCATGGACAACTTCACATTCATCAACCCAACGAGACGGTTGGCAGTAAGGTATTCACACAATTTCCGCTGAGCATCTACCTGGGCTGGATCAGCATCGCCACGATTGCGAATCTTTCTGTTTTCCTGGTGTCCAAAAACTGGGATGGCGCAGGCATTACGGCTGTTAACTGGGCGCGCATCATGATCGGCGTAGCAGGCTTGCTGAGTTTGTTCATGATCTTCGCCCGTAAGAATGTATTCTTCGGACTGGTGGTCGTTTGGGCATTGTACGGTATTATTTCAAAACGGCAGGAGCGTGGCAATGCCGAGGATCAACTGGTGATACAAGCCGCCTGGATCGTATTGGGCATAGTGGCGATTTGTTGCCTTGCACAACTGATCCGTAACCTGGCAGTTGCCAGACGTTACCGGTTGACCAATTCACCTTTTCCGCAGCAGCACGAACCGTTGAAATAGGTCAATAAGTCAATTGGTGAATAAGTGAATGGATTCGCTGAGGCCGATACTTCGGCCCTCGAAGCCTACTTCCGGAACAACATCCGCTCTATATTGCGGTCTTTCAATTCCGGCTCCTGGCGGTTTTTATTGAACGCTTCAAAATGCGCTTTGATAAAAGCTGTCAATGGCGTGGCGATAAACGCACCCATGATCCCAAATGCGGCCGACATCAGCATCAACATGAGCAGGATCGATACCGGATGAATTTTCATGGTATTGGAACGGATGCGTGGCAGTATCAAATCACCGATGATCTCGTCGAGCACGATATAAAAACCGGCTGTCCACATCGCCAGGGTTGGAGAGATGGTGAGTGCGATAAGAATAGGCGGTACCGACATGATATAAAATCCGATCCGTGGGATAAGCTCTGCAAAAAAAGTAACGCCCGCCCAAACCCATACTCCGGGAATCCCCATAAAGTACAGGAATATCCACACTATCGTGGCGCGGATAGCACCGGCAAAAATGTTGGACCACATCCAACCGATCGTCATTACGGATGCATTGGCAAATGCTTCTGCTGCGGTATCTCTTTTTTGTGTAGGGAAAAAAGAGAGATACAAAGCCAGCAGGGGACGCGGATTAATGAGCATGTAAATCACCAGGCAGAAGAAAAAGATCACCAGCAATATGCGGCTTGCTACACCCATGAAGTACTGACCGATGCCGAAAAAAAGCGTGGAGGCAGAAGGCATATCGGCCTTCAATGCTTCGGGTGTCAACGGATTTGATTCTTCTGTCACCTGGTCGCCCAGCCAGCCCGATAACATCGTCCGCAGTTGTTCGATGTATCCCGGAAGATTCGTGGCCAGCAGTTTCACCTGCGTCACAATTTTAGGCACTACCATCCATCCGATCAGTCCGAGAAAGACAATCATTCCAAAGAACACCGCCAATGCCGCCCATGTCCGCGACCAGTTACGTTTTTCCAGCCAGGTCACCGGCGCGTTCAGCACAATTGTAAATACGATCGCAAAGAAAAATAAGAGCACGACCTGCAGCACTTCGTGCAAAAACCAGATTCCGACAAACAGTGTCGCAGCGAGGTAGAGAAGTCGTTGTAAGGAACGGTAGGTGACATCGGTCATGTAGTCAATTTACGCATTGTCAGGCAATTCCCGTTCCGAAAACTTTCACAGGTTCGCGGAGAATGGTGCGCAGTTTTTCGGGTGCCGTACGCCGGAAATCGGAGAGATAGATCTCGTGATGAAAGCCATTCCGCCCCATTTTTTTATCCGACATGTATTCCTGCAGCCTGGCCAGTGTCTCGGGTTCTTTGTCGAATGGCCCGGTATGCAGGATCTGCACTACATCACCTTCTTCCAGCAATTCAAAAGCCGGAGGCTTCACACCCGTGATCCCCCTTTTACCGGCGATGGCATCCCAGGTTGCTGCCACCGATTCCGCCGTCACAAAAACGGGCAGCCGGATCAGCAATTTGTACTCCCACACGTCCCGCGGGATCAGTTTGGGGGCTTCGGATACCGCCGGTGTACCCCAGCGCTCCTCGTCGTACCACCAAAGTCCCTCCAGTTTGGCCACCACAAAATCCCGGTTTTCTTGCTTGTACCGGAACTTGACAGCGTAAATCAGGCTGTACAGCAGTTGTACCCGTTCCGCGAAAGCTTTACCCGACGGATCGCCCTGGCCGGAAATGGACAGGTAGGGTAATGGCCCCAAACGCAGCATGGACGGGTATTTCGTAGCGCAGTAATAGTCCGGATCGGTCTTGAGAAGGTCTGTTTTTTCCATAAAATTTGCCTTTTCCCAAAACTCGCCCCGGCGAGTGTCAACCCTGTGGCAACAGCTACCGGCAGCCGCAAGAAAAAAGACCGTTTTCTTCCCACATGTTTTCCCCGCAGCTTGTGCATAAATGGGGCGAACGCCCTCCTTTAATCTGCCCGGTTTGACTTATATTCGCCGCCTGACTAAATTTGAAAGTTGTGAGATTAAAGAGTTTAGAAATCAAGGGCTTCAAAAGCTTTGCCGACAAGACGGTTGTGAACTTCGACGACAACATTACCGGTATTGTGGGGCCCAATGGTTGCGGAAAATCCAATATCGTTGACAGCATCCGCTGGGTGATCGGCGAACAAAAGATCAGCCAGTTGCGGAGCGAAAACCTCGACAGCCTGGTATTCAACGGTTCCAAGACGCGTTCCGCCAGCGGTCTGGCCGAAGTGAGCCTCACTTTCGAGAACACGCGGAACCTGCTGCCAACTGAATTCAGCACCGTTACCATCACCCGCAAATTTTACAAAAGCGGAGAGAGCGAATACCGTCTCAACGACGTGCAATGCCGTCTCAAGGATATCCAGAACCTGTTCATGGATACCGGCATTTCCACCGACTCGTATGCTATCATCGAGCTGGGTATGGTGGACGACCTCATCAAAGACAAAGACAACAGCCGCCGACGTATGCTGGAACAGGCAGCCGGCATATCCATCTATAAAACGCGGAAGAAAGAAGCCCGCCAGAAACTCGATGCTACCGAGCAGGACCTCGCGCGCATCGAAGACCTGCTCTTCGAGATCAACAACCAGTTGAAAGCACTTGAAAGCCAGGCGAAGAAGGCGGAGAAATACCACGAGATCAAAAAAGACTACCGCGAGATCAGCATCGAGCTGGCCAAAGCGGCACTCGAAGGTTTCAACCTCACGTACAAAGACCTTACAGAAAAACACGAGACCGAGACCGATAAGAAAGTACGCATGGAAGCCGAGATCGCCACGGCAGAAGCGGCACTCGAGCAGGAGAAAGTTGGTTTCATCGAAAAAGAACGCGCGCTGCAAAGCATGCAACATACGTTCAACGAACTCGTACAGCAGGTGCGCACCCGCGAGAACGAAAAGAACCTCGCAGCTCAACGTCTTGAATACCTCAAAGAACGCGAAACAAGCCTGAAAGCATTCCTGGAAAAAGCAGGTGGTCAGCTCAAAGGCATCGACGAAAGCATCTTATTCACCAGCCTGCAGATCGAAGAAGAAGAGAAAGCATTTTCCGGCTTTTCTGATCAACTGGTCAACCTGCGCGAAGAGGCCGATGCGCGCCGCAAAGTGCTGGATGAAAAACGCCAGTCGCTCGACTCGCTCCGCAACGAATACCAGCAGGTACAACGCAACCAGTTCGATGCAGAGAAAAAAGTAGCCGTTGCCGATACATCCGTTCAAAACCTGCAACGTGCCATTCAGCAAATAGAAGACGAGCGCGAACAGCGCGACAGCCAGCTCCGTCAACTGGACGAAGAACGACTGGTTCGCGAAAAAGAACTGGAGGTGAAGAAGACCGACCTCGAACAACTGCAACGTCACCAGGAACAAACGCGTGAACAAATTCTTCAGACACAATCCGTGCTCGAAGAACTGCGCAACGAACTGGCGGAAGAAACACGCAAACTTGATTCAAAGAAAAACGAACACGATCTGCTCAAAAGCATGATCGATTCGATGGAAGGATATCCCGAAAGTGTGAAGTTCCTGCACAACAACACCGGCTGGAATCATACGGCGCCGATACTTTCCGATATTCTCTACGTAAAAGAAGAATACCGCACCGCGCTTGAAAATGTGCTGGAGCCTTATCTCAGCTACTATGTAGTCAATAACCTTGAAGAAGGATTACAGGCCGTGCGGCTGCTCGACGATCACAAGAAGGGAAAAGCCAACTTTTTCCTGCTCGATAAAATCAACGAACATACACATGCCGCAGCCGATCATCAATTGGAAGGCGGCATTGCCGCACTCGATGTAGTAGAGGTGGAGGAGAAATACCGCCAATTAGCGGTACATCTGTTGGGCAATGTGTTTGTAGCCGAACAGGAAAGCGCACTACAAAACAGCAACGGTTTTGTAGTGATCGAGAAAAGCGGCAAATATGTAAAAGGAAAATATTCTCTTACCGGTGGTAGTGTTGGCATGATCGAAGGCAAGAAGATCGGGCGTGTGAAGAACCTGGAAAAACTGCGTGAAGACATCGACCGTCAGCACGAAGTAGTGGAAGGGTTGCGTGCACAGATCCAGGCGCGTCACAACGAAGTGATCGCTTACAGTGAAGACCTGCGGGAAGCCGCACTCCGCGAAACGGAAAAGGAAATTCAGCAACTGACCAACCAGGTATTTGCATTACAAAACAAGATAGAGAACCTGCAAAGCCTGCAAGGCAGCAGCCTGCAGCGACTGGAAGAAATGACCATGCAGATGGAGCAGACGCAGCAGGCCGTACAGGGCGTGCGCGACGACCTGGCCATCCTGAATGAACAACTGCAATCTTATCAATCACGCCTGGCGGAAATGAACGAAGACTTCCAGGCATCTGAGCAGGGCTACAACGAAGCAACACAACAATACAACGAATTCAACCTCAACGTTACGCGTCAGCAAAGCAAAATCACCGCGCTGAAGCAGGAACTGGAATTCAAAACCAACCAGCTCAACGACCTGAAACAACAGATCGAAAGCAATACCGCTCAACTGGCCGACACGTCCGGTAATATCGATGAGTCAGCCACCACGTTGCAAGGATTGGAAGAAGGCCTCGTAGAACTGATGCGCCGCCGTGAAGAAGAACAGCAAATACTGAACGAAGCGGATCAGACTTACTACAACATCCGTAATCAACTGAGCGAAAAAGAAAGTGAGCTGCGTCATAAAGTAAAAGACAAAGAACAGGTGGAGCACCTGCTTGCAGCCATCAAGGATAAACTGAACGAACTGAAATTGCAACTCGCCGGTACCAAGGAAAGGCTGAATGTAGAATTCCGTATTCAACTGGAAGATATCCTCGATGAAGAGCGTAGCGGCGATGTGCCGGTAGAAGAATTGCAGGAAAAAGCCGACCGCATGAAGAAGCGCCTGGAGAACCTGGGCGAAGTAAACCCGACGGCAATCGAAGCGTTCACCGAAATGAAAAAGCGTTACGAGTTCATCGTTGAACAAAAGACCGACCTCGTAAACGCCAAGGACAGCCTGCTCAAAACGATCGAAGAAGTGGAGGCAACGGCTAACCAGAAATTCCTCGAAACATTCAACCAGGTACGCGATAACTTTATCAAAGTATTCAAGACCCTGTTCACCGAAGATGACCATTGCGATCTGATTCTCGATAACCCGGAGAACCTTGCCGAAACAGGCATCGATGTGGTAGCGCGTCCGAAAGGTAAACGCCCGACCACGCTTACACAGCTCAGTGGTGGTGAACGTACACTTACCGCAACGGCGCTGCTGTTCGCCATTTACTTGATCAAACCGGCACCGTTCTGTATCCTCGATGAGGTGGACGCCCCGCTCGATGACGCTAACGTTGGCAAATTCACCAACATGATCCGCCAGTTCAGCGACAACTCACAGTTCATCATCGTTACGCACAACAAAACGACGATGAGCACGGTGGATGTGATTTATGGGGTTACCATGCAGGAGCCGGGTGTGAGCAAATTGGTGAGTGTGGACTTCAGAAATTTGCAGCAGAACCAGAATTAGATACACTGAATAGGTCAATAAGTCAAGGGCAATTATTCACTCATTCACTGATTGACTTATTAATAAAAAAAGCGAGGAGATATCTCCTCGCTTTTTTTATTAAGCATTTCTGTTGACGCAATTGAGATCTTCGAACGCCACTTCGAGACGTTTAATAAAGCTCTCTTCGCCTTTGCGCAGCCAGACGCGCGGATCGTAATATTTTTTATTGGGAGAATCGGGGCCTTCGGGGCTGCCGAGTTGTCCCTGCAAATAACCTTCGTGCTTTTTGTAATTGTTGAGTACACCTTCCCAGAATGCCCACTGCAGATCGGTGTCGATGTTCATCTTGATAGCGCCGTAGCCGATGGCTTCGCGGATCTGGTGTTGCGGGGAACCACTGCCACCGTGGAATACGAAATAAACAGGCTTGGGACCTGTACCGAATTCTTTTTCGATATGTACCTGGCTATTGTGCAGGATTTCGGGACGGAGTTCTACGTTGCCGGGTTTATAAACACCGTGCACGTTACCGAAAGCTGCCGCTACGGTAAAGAGGCGGCCAACTTTGCTGAGCTCTTTAACGGCATAAGCCACGTCCTCAGGCTGAGTATATAATTTTGAGTTCTCCACGTCGCTGTTGTCAACGCCGTCTTCTTCACCACCGGTAACACCGAGTTCGATCTCGATGCCCATACCCAGTGGCTGCATGCGTTTGAAGAATTCAACGGAGGTACCGATGTTCTCCTCGATGGATTCTTCGCTGAGATCCAGCATATGTGAGCTGAAAAGAGGCTGGCCTTTTTCCTTAAAATATTGTTCACCGGCGTCGATCAGACCGCTGATCCAGGGCAGCCATTTTTTGGCCGCGTGGTCGGTATGCAGTACGACTGGAACGCCGTAATATTTTGCAACATTATGGATATGAAGCGCACCGGAGATGGCACCTGCTATATTGCCCTGGAGGTTGTCGTTGGGCATGCCTTTTCCGGCAATGAACTGCGCACCGCCATTGGAAAACTGGATGATTACCGGCGAATTTACTTTCGCAGCGGTTTCCAGCGTGGCATTGATGGTATTGGTGCCGATCGTGTTTACGGCAGGAAGGGCAAACTGGTTGTCTTTGGCATCTTTGTAGAGTGCTTCCAGGTCGTCGCCGAAAAGCACACCGGCTTTGTATTTGCTCATATCATTTTTTTTAGCGTTGCTAAGGTAACGGTATCGCGGGGTTTAAAAAAAAGAAACAGGTATCGTGGATTCCGCCCGGATTCGCTTTTATGGGCCGATTAGTCGTATTCATTTTTTGTTCCTGCCGGTATTCTCCATTGCCCAACAGCCTTTGTCAAAGGCGCGCAGGTCAGGCTGGCAAACGCTGATCTACCGGTAAGTGATAAATTCTGTGTAACATCCTGGTTTGAACGCGGCGGCCGGACGGTAGCACTTATGGCAGCAAGCCGCAGAATGGGATCAACCATGCCGAATACCTGAAAGATAAAGCCGGCATTTTCATCGAGCGCATGGCCAAAGGTGAACACCATTTTCAGCTTGAGCTCGAGCCGCGTTACAGCGGAGTGTACCACTTGAATCCCGTGCGCGCGGAACTCATGTATTTCCCTACATTCTTTGGAAGAAACGAAATGAAGAAAATGGCGATTGAAAAATAATTCGGCAAGTTGATCGCTGACTGCAGCGATTGTACTTAACACTTATTACTTAAAACTTACTACTTATTCTTAAGCCGCCGTGTTTTCTCCTGTATCAGCAGCAGGTTGTCTTTGAGCATCAATTTGAGATGCTGTTTGAGAATTTGTCCCATTGAGCGGCAACGGTCGAATGCGTTCGTATTGAAATAAGCATTCAGCTCATTGCGGAGATTATCCGTTTTCTCCGGCGTGGAAATAATATCGCGCGACATGATATTAAACAGATCCATCAACCGGAATCTTGACGCGGCTACGCGGAAGGCCATGGCCGAACGTTCCTCCGCCTGGTATTGATCGATCGATTCCTTGTTGAGTTGCTGCAGCGTCATCTGCACCAACGGATTATTTTCTTTAAAGAATTGCGGAAGATACATGTTCTTCCGTCCTTCATACACCTGCTGATCGAAGTCGATGGCGCGAATACGGTATTGATAGTCTTCGATATCAGGCGTCACTTCCACTACGAAATTATAACTGCGCATATCACCGAGCAACCGCACGAAACAACGCTCATTGAATTTCACAAACTCTTTCGCAAGACGAGTTTTATTGGTTTCCGGCTTACCGAGTTCCTGTTTGATAAATACATCGCCCGGAATGCCGGGGATATGTTCTTCCACCAACGTTGACCCATGTGTAAAAAAAGTGATCCGGTTCGGTGAAAGGATGTGTTCCAGCTCGAGACCGTAAATGCGCGAGGCATCGGTGATCTTGATATAGTAGTGGTCGTAGTTGGCGTTGAATTTATTGACGATGCGGATGCGGAAAGGCATGGAGTTGCCAAATGTACAATAGTCGATACGTGCCACATCCAATTGATCGATGAAGGTGAGGTCTCCTTCCGTTTTTAATACCGCGTAAATGCGCACGAGCCCTTCACGCAAATATTCCCAGTCGCGCGTATCGTAAATCGCTTTTTCCCAGTGCGTGGGATTGCCTTGTTTGTCTTTTATGGGAATGGTCCAGGTGAAGTTCAGCAGATCGCGGTGGGCTACTGGCAGGGTCACTTCGCGCCCGTGGTATTTAAGGTAGTTGTTGAGCGGCACACTGACCGGATACAGGAATTTCTTACGCGACGGCCGGTCACTTTCTTTTAACTCCACATTGTTTTTATGTTCCATGAACCCCATTCGCTGCCTGGCTGATTTGTTGCTGCAAGATAGAAAAATAAGCGGGAGCCTGTAACAAGCGGCTGCCGTACCAGCTAAAGAGCTCACCGTCGACAAGCAGACAGATGCGCCCGGCACGCTGAAAGGTATCGAGGTGCTGCGGACGGAAAGGGTAGGGCTCGGAAGAAAAAAGCAATACTTCGGCATCGCTGCTGAGCAGTTCTTCTTCAGACACCGCGGGATAACGGTTTTGCGAAGCAAAAACATTTTCAAAACCTGCGCGGGTCAGCATGTCGTTGATAAAGGTATCGGCACCTGCCACCATATAAGGTTCTTTCCAGATCAGGTAAGCAGCTTTTTTGGGAGGAAAGGAAACAAGTTTAGCAAATTCAGTGCTGATCCTATCGGCGATTTGCCTGGCAGGTTGTTCCCGATCCGTAATGAGGCCGATGTCGCGGATCATGGAAAGTGCCGATGGAAGGTCGTTGACATCGCTGACCCAAACGGGAAATTCTGCAGCCAGCGCTTCCACCTGTTCCTTTACATTTTCTTCTTTATTGGCGATGATCAGATCGGGCGCGAGTGAACGCACAAGCTCAGGGTGAACCTGTTTTGTTCCGCCGACACGCGTTTTGGTGCGAAACCATTTTTCCGGATGCACACAGAATTTCGTGATGCCGACCACCTGCTCCTCCAGGTTCAGCTCCGCCAGTAACTCGGTTTGCGAAGGAACAAGCGAAACGATCCGCCTGACGGGACGGGATAATACAACGAGGCGGCCGGTTTGATCGGTTACCTGCATAGGGCAGTTTTCGGGCAAATTACGTTACAATAAGAACAGGGAAAAATGGAGGGAGAGGATTCGAAAGATAAAGGACCGGCTTAAAATCACCGCGCCTCCTGCTAAAAGTTGATTTTAGCAGGAGGGGTTCCGGAATTAAAATAATCTTTTCATGGATTTGGACACGGTGACTAAAGAACTGTCTTCAAGGAAAGGATCGGACGATTTTTCGTCTGGAATTGGATTTTTGGTCTTTCTGGATTTGGACTGGTTTTTCGTCGGTCTTGGATTTTAATCTTTGGTTTTTCGGATGTTGGATAAGTCTTTCTTCGGTAATTGGATTTTTCTGGACTATTTTCTAAGAACGGGTTTCAAAAGGAAAGAAGTTGACTGATACTGGATTTTTACTGGTTTTTCGGATTCTTGGTTTTTACTTGGATGGTTTTAATTCATTTGGAATTGGACTTCAGATTAGATTGATAATTAGTAATCAATCAACTTCTGATACAAAAATAGTTAGGTAATCTTTAACACCATAGAGCATTATTGCTCGATTTTTTTGCATCAGTAATTCCCACATCAGGGCGTAAAGAACCGATTTCAAGGGGTGATTATACCCCTTAGTGTAACCGTATTTTTACGAAAAAAGCCTTCCGAGAACGTTATCGGAAGGCTTTTTCTGTTTATTGTGTATACATATAGTCTACTTTCCTAATGCGTGTAGTATGTCGTACTTGGTTACAATGTGGTAACTTCCTGCCTCATCCTTAGCCAAAACCGCGCCATTTCCCTTGTTGATAAGCGGGCTGAGTTTCTCAACCGCGGTGTCAAACGCTACCACTGGCAAAGGCGCTTCAATCACGTCTTTTACCGAGGAGTGTTTGAGGTCCGGATTGTCGAAAATCTTCTGAAACAGACCGCTTTCGCTGATAGAGCCTGTTACAGTATTCTCAACAATTACGGGAATGTGTTCAATATCATACTTTTTCATCAGTTCCACTGCTTCGGCAATTGTTTGATCGGGTGTAAGGCTTATGAGGCGTTGTGACCCACGTGCGCTTACCACGTCTTTGAAGGTTTTTACATCCAGGAAACCTCTTTCGATCATCCATTGATCGTTGTAAATTTTACCTACATAGCGGCTGCCATGGTCGTGGAAAATGGCCACTACCACGTCGTCGGCTTTGAGCCGGCTCTTCAACTGGGTCAGTCCCTGGAAGCAGCTACCGGCACTGTAGCCGCAGAATAAACCCTCTTCTTTTGCCAGGCGGCGGGCCATCACAGCTCCATCCTTATCGGTTACCTGTTCGAAGAGGTCGATCACGCTCATATCGTAGTTCTTCGGTATAAAGTCTTCACCAAAACCTTCACTGATATAGGGATGAACTTCGTTCATATCCACCTCGCCAGTATTGAAGTATTTTGTGAGCAAAGAGCCATAAACATCTATAGCCCAAATCTGTATGTTTGGATTTTTCTCTTTCAGGTATTGAGCGGTGCCGGTAATGGTGCCGCCGGTGCCAGCCGTACATACCAGGTGTGTGATTTTGCCATCGGTCTGTTTCCAGATCTCCGGTCCGGTGGTTTCGTAGTGGGCAAGACGGTTGGCCAGGTTGTCGTACTGGTTCATGTGGTAGGAGTTGGGAACTTCCTTTGCAAGCCTTGCCGCCACGCTGTAGTAACTACGGGGATCTTCGGGCATCACGTTGGTGGGGCATACAATCACCTCGGCACCTACGGCCTTCAGAATATCTGCTTTTTCTTTGGATTGTTTATCAGTGGTAACGAAAATGCATTTGTAACCTTTAACCACCGCGGCGAGTGCGAGACCCATGCCTGTGTTGCCGCTGGTGCCTTCGATAATGGTTCCGCCGGGTTTGAGTTTGCCTTCCTGTTCGGCCACTTCCACCATTTTCAGTGCCATGCGGTCTTTGATCGAATTGCCTGGGTTGAAATAATCCACTTTAGCCAGGACAGTGCAGGGAAAGTCGCGGGTTATTTTGTTCAGACGGATCAGGGGCGTGTTGCCAATCGTTTCGAGTATGTTGTTTTTTATATCCATTGCTTAGGCTTTTGGCCGGGGCAAAGGTAAGTTTTTGGGCTAATTTGGTAATTTGAAGATTGGGAAGTGTGACAATTAGACGCCGCCCGACTGATGTTTCCTTCTTTTGTTGGCCAGGAAACGGTCAAGGAAAAAGAGGCCGAGGACAATATTGAGCAGCAGGAAACCATTCACCAGGTTGTCGTTGAAGATATTGCTGACATCGATATTGTCGAGTTTTGCCAGCGGTTTAAATTCTTTCACCGGTGCTGAATTGTCTTTCCAGTTCATTTGCCCGAATCCGTACGCAAGAGCGGCGGAGATGATTGTGCCGAGAAATATACCGATGGCCCAGATGATCCGTTTATTTATATAGGACTGTGCGGCCGGCGCTATTTGTTGCCGGGTGATTTCTTCCATCACATTTTTGGTAAAACGCAGGGAGGGAAGTTCCGGCTCCTGCACCAGTAGTTGCTGCATTTCCTTTACCTCACGGAAAATACGCTGCCATTCCGGATCGGTGTCCAGGTGTTGTTGCACAGCTGCTTTTTCGTCGGGGGAAGCAATGTCCTCGACGAAATCCCAGATACGTGATGTTATTTCTTCATGCTTATCCATCGCTCGTTAATTTAAAATGAGGATAAATCTTTTACTTCCCGCGGAAAATGTTGCACCATTTTGTCTTTCAGGCGCGTTCGTGCGCGGTGTAGCCTCACTTTGGCAGCATTGGGTTCTATCCCCAAGATACGACCAATTTCGTCAAGGCTTTGTTCGGCCTGGTAATACAACGTGAGAATGGTGGAATCGTCTGTGTTTAATAATCCGATCGATCGTTTGAGCAGTTCGTTTTTTGTTTTTACTTCGATGCCCGGTACTCCGGGTGTACTTAATTGCGAGGCGGCTTCCTGTATGCCCGGCTGATCCAGTGAGTGAACCGGTTGTTGTTTGCGTCGCAGAAAACTAAGACAGGTGGTACGGGCAATGGTGTACAACCAGGTGCTGAAGCGGGCGTCGCCGCGGAAATCCGCCAGCGAACGGTAAGCTTTGATAAATACATCCTGTGCTATTTCTTCGGCGTCTTCACGGTTGGGCACGTAGCGGAGCACCAGGGTAAAAACATAACCCTGGTAATGTTGAACAATTACCGCATAAGCCTGTTGGTCGCCCGCTTTGACACGGGCAATCAACTCGTTATCATTCACTCCTGTAGACATCTGTGCAGTTAGACGCGGGTTTATCAGTGCTGGTTACAGAGAAATAATTTGAAAATTTGACAATTTGAAAATTTGGTGATTTGATGCCGAAGCTTCCGAATCGAAAGTGAAAATAAGAAATGCGCATGAGCAGGCAATAAAGCAATAAGTGAATGGTAAATAGGATATTAGGCTCCTGTTATGGACTTATTACTTATCACTTGATACTTTTTTGACTTTTGAATTTTGAATTTTTAATTTGTTTTCGTGTAACCACACGAAAACCCTTGTAGTCTTATATTCCAAACAATCAATTTTAAAACAGAAAACATATGAATCCCGGAGCTGCAATTGTACTCATGTGCATGTTTGTCGGTGCTTTTGCCACCATATTTGGAATCTTTTACCTCAAAACACGTCAAAACCTCGCTATGATTGAAAAAGGAATGAATCCAAAGCTGACGGTGGAGCGACCTACCCCTTACAGGAATATGCGCTGGGCTATGCTGCTGATCGGAGCGGGCCTCGGACTGTTTCTCGCATTCCTGCTCGACCGCCACATTCTGCCGCAGCAGTACAACGAATTCAATGGAAGAATGTATCGTGATAATGATGCAAACGTGGCCATTTACTTTTCCCTCATCGCCGTAGGCGGCGGACTTGGACTCGTGTTTTCTTATTTCCTGGAAAAAAAGTGGTGGGATAAAATATACGAAAAGGAACAGGCAATGCATAACAAAACCCGTATGGAAGACGCTTCACAAGTTCTTTAACTTAGGGATGAGTTAAAACGAAGCGCTTCCATACAGGTCAATTGAAATTCAAAATTCAAAAGCCCGGTCATCTGCAATGGCCGGGCTTTTATCAATAAGTCAATAAGTGAATGGTGAATTGTCAATAGGTGAACCTTCCACCGGCTGTTAACTTATTACTTATAACTTAATATTTTACTACTTACTTCGACGAATTTTTGACTTTTGAATTTTGACTTATTTCACCAGCTCCAATGCTTTGCGAAACGCCACATCCTCATTATTCATCACCTGGTAATAACCACTTGTGCGCCATCTGAACCGTGCCAGATTTGCTTCCAGGCGGAAGCGCAGGCTTTCCTGCTGACGCGCATTCAGTTGAGAGGCCTGCACAGAATCCTTTGCCATATATGTCGTGAACTGCGACCACATATTGTCCAGTTGATTGAATTCACGGATATATTGTCCCGCATTTTTATAACCATCGAGAATGTTTTTATGCGCCAGATAATATTGGTACACGAAGCTTTCAAATCTGCCGCTGATAAACATATTGTTGATGCGCGTGGGATAAGTGGCCGTATCCAATGCCACAAATTCGTTCGGCATGATTCCGCCACCGCCGTACACAATCTTTCCACCAGGTGTGCGGTACTGCGGACCATGATTGATTTTATTGGAATCGGCAGAAAACATTTCGCCATTTGAATAACGTTTCCATACCTCATCCATGTAATCTTTTTTACCATGATCGTAAGGACGCTGGATGCTGCGTCCAAGTGGTGTATAATAACGTGCTACCGTAAGACGAAGCGCCGCTCCGTTGCTCAGGGGATATTGCTCCTGCACGAGCCCCTTACCAAAGGTTCGTCTGCCGACGATCGATGCCCGGTCCCAATCCTGCAGCGCACCCGCCAGTACTTCACTGGCACTGGCCGATGTTTCATCCACCAATACCACCAGCTTGCCGGTTTCAAACAGACCCGGACGACGGGCTTTGTATTCTCGTTTGGGATTATTGGCGCCTTGTGTATAGACGATCAATTTATCACCACTTAGAAATTCATCGGCCATTTCCACCGCTTCATTCATGTAGCCGCCCGTATTGCCACGCAGGTCGAAGATCAGGCTCGTCATGCCTTCTTTCTTCAGTTGTTCGAGCGCCGGCATAAACTCTTCATAAGAGGTTTCGGTAAACTTGGTGAGTTTCATGTAACCGGTAGTGGCATCCACCATATAATAGGCTTCGAGCGAAGGAACGGGAATGCTGCCGCGGGTTACTTCTTTTTTCAACCGCTGTGTACCGCGGAGAATGTCGAGGATCACTTTTGATCCGCTGCGTCCGCGGATCAATTGGCGGATTTTTTCACTGGTGATACCACGCCCGGTCAGCAATGAATCGTCAACACGAAGTAGTTTGTCGCCGATCTCCAGCCCTGCTTTTTCACTCGGACCGCCGGGCATTACATATAATACGTTAACGGTATCACTGAATATATTGAACTGCACGCCGATGCCTTCGAAGTTGCCGGCCAGGTCTTCATTGGCGGCTTTGAGCTCAACAGGAGGAAGGTATACGGAATGCGGATCCAGTTCAGCCATCATATCCTGAATAGCACCGGATTGAATGGAATCGATATTAACCGAGTCAACATAGCGGGAACGGATCAGATCCAACGCTTCCTGTAAGGAAGTGTGTTTATCTGTTTTAAAGAAGCCGTTCGAACTGCCTTTGTTGCCCAGTCTGTATCCGAAAAACATCCCCAGAATCATGACCACCGCAAACAGAAGAGGCAGCCAAACCTGCAATTTTTTAGTTCCCATCGTCTAACTTTACTGAAATTTGTCGCAAAATATATAAAAGTTTATAGTTTGCAGTTCCTCGTTTGTGTTTTATCATTGCAAACCTTTCATTACTAACGACAATATCTATAAATGTCTTCCATAAAACTCATAGCCGACAGCGGAGCCACAAAAGCAGAATGGAGCCTTGTAAACGGGGGGAAAGTTAAAACGATCAATACCCAGGGAATCAGTCCCTACTTCCTCAATACCGAGCAGATCCGTGACCTCCTGCTGAAGGAACTGTCCCCTAAACTCAAAAATGTACAGGTAGACGAGATCTATTATTATGGTACCGGCTGTGCCAATCCTGACAATGTAAAACTGATTAAAAAGGCATTAAAACAGGTATTCCCGGACGCTTACATGGAAGTAACGCACGACCTCATGGCGGCGGCCCGCGCCTTGTGCGGACCGGATAAAGGTATCGCCTGCATCCTGGGTACCGGCTCCAATTCCTGTTACTATAATGGCAAAAAGATCATGCGCAACAGCCCGGGGCTGGGATATGTGTTGGGAGACGAGGGCAGCGGAGCTTATTTAGGCCGCAAAGTCCTGCAATATTATTTGTACGGCACTTTTGACGATGAATTACGCGGCAGGTTTGACCTCACGTACATGACCAATGCTACTGAAATACTCGAAAACGTTTATAAAAAGCCTTTACCGAACCGTTATCTGGCAGGATTCACTTACTTCCTTGCAGAAAACCGCGGTCATTATATGATAGAAAATATCATCGAAGACGGGCTTAATGACTTTTTCTTCACACATTTGTGTAAATACCGCGAAACATGGAAACTTCCTGTGAACTTCGCGGGCAGTGTCGCTTACGGATTCCGCGATGTACTGGCTCAACTTTGCCAGAGCTATGAATTCGAATTGGGAAAAGTATTGCAGAAACCCATGAGCGGCCTAATTGCTTATCACCGTTAAACAGAACTTGGATCACTTATGGCATTTGAAAAAATTACAGAACAGCCCAGCCAATACCGCCATCTCGAAAAAATGTCGATCGCTTCGCTGCTTACCAACATTAATAAAGAAGACCAGGTAGTACCACAGGCCGTAGCGAAAGCCATTCCCCAGATTGAAAAATTAGTTGAAGTTGTCAGTGATAAAATGCTGATGGGCGGCCGCCTTTTTTATATCGGCGCCGGCACCAGCGGACGCCTCGCTGTTGTAGATGCGAGTGAATGTCCTCCCACTTACGGCGTTCCTTACGGACTTGTGGTAGCTGTTATCGCCGGTGGTGAAAAAGCGATCACTACCGCCGTGGAGTTCGCAGAAGACGACCGCGAACAGGGATGGAAAGACCTCGACGTGTATGGCATCAATGAAAAAGATGTAGTAATAGGTATCGCCGCAAGCGGCGCCACACCTTATGTTATCGGCGCATTGGACGAATGCCGCAAGCGCGGCATCGTTACGGGAAGTATTTCCTGCAACCCCGATACACCCATCAGCGCAGCAGCCGACTTTCCCATAGAAGTAGTAGTAGGCCCCGAATTTGTAACAGGCAGCACACGCATGAAAAGCGGCACCGCGCAAAAACTTGTATTAAACATGATTTCTACATCGGCCATGATACAACTCGGCAGGGTAGAAGACAACAAAATGGTGAACATGCAACTAACGAACGATAAGTTGGTTGACAGAGGCACACGTATGCTGATGGAAAGAATTCAACTGGAAGACTACGAAGAAGCCAAAGCACTGTTATTAAAATACGGAAGCGTAAAAAAAGCGGCAGAATCTTTTGTCTGAGCCGTTGTTTATTAAACTTTAGCTTGTATCTTGTACCACGTTAATACGACAGTGGTACGCAACAATCAACATATCATTTTTTCAATAGCAGCTCTCCCGGCTGCTATTGTTGCTACCGGCTCCATTACAACAACAATTATTACGATCCGCTGACGCGGATTGTACTTGTTCATACCACCCCAGGGGCAAATTTGCTGCAATCACCGACAAAGGTGTTCATCCCACAGCCCGTTTTTACGTACTCATTTTTTCAGCTCAATCTTTAATATCAAGCATACATGCAGGTCCTAAAATTTGGCGGTACTTCCGTAGCCAATGCAGAGAATATCAGTAAAGTCATTTCTATCGTTCAAGCTGCTGCGCAAAAAGATACAACAGTTGTGGTAGTGTCTGCGCTGGGTGGTGTCACCGATCTTTTACTCAACGCAGCCGCACTCGCTGCCGAAGGCAATGAAACATACAAGGAAAAATTAGTGACCATCGAACAACGGCACATGGATGCCGTCAAGCAACTCATTCCCGTTGCCAGCCAAAGCCAGTTGCTCAGTCTCGTGAAAAAAAGCTGCAACGAAATAGAAGATATCTGCAGCGGTATTTTTCTTCTTGGAGAGTTAACCGCACGTTCCCGCGACCGCATCGGCAGCTATGGCGAATGGTTGTCTTCACAGATCATTGCTGCAGCTTTTCGCGCGCAGGGAACAGCAGCGGAATGGAAAGATTCACGTGAACTCATCACCACCAATTCCGCCTTCACGCATGCCGAAGTTGATTTCACCGTTACCAATACCAGGATCGCAGCCTTCTTCACCGGCGATTATTCCCGTTTATTTATTCTGCCCGGTTTTATTGCAGCCGATAAAAACAATATCACTACTACATTAGGCAGAGGCGGATCGGATTATACCGCCGCTATTCTTGCATCGGCATTACAGGCCGACCTACTGGAAATATGGACAGACGTAAGTGGCATGATGACCGCCGACCCACGCCTTACCGGCAATGCACGCATCATCCCCAGCATCACTTACCAGGAGGCGATGGAGCTTTCGCATTTCGGTGCCAAAGTCATTTACCCGCCAACCATTCAGCCGGTGATGAACAAAGGCATTCCCGTGTGGATCAAAAATACCTTTGCGCCACAGGACCCCGGTACGCTGATCGAATCGTCGGCGGCACGCAACGGTGATATCGTACGCGGTATTTCCAGTATTAACAACATTGCCCTGCTGAGCCTTGAAGGCAGCGGCATGGTCGGGATTCCCGGGTTTTCCAAACGCCTGTTCGAAGCATTGAGCAGCGAAAAGATCAACGTCATCCTGATCACACAAAGCTCTTCCGAACATTCGATCTGCGTAGCCGTGGATGCCGCTTCGGCCGCCCGCGCCAAACAAGCCGTGGATGCGGTATTTGCCAACGAAATTGCTTTGCAGAAAGTGGACCCCTTGCTCATTGAATCCGATCTCTCCATCGTGGCATTGGTCGGCGAGAGCATGAAGAGCCATCCCGGCATCAGTGGCCGCATGTTCAGCGCCATGGGACGCAACGGCGTTAACGTACGTGCCATCGCACAAGGTTCTTCGGAAAAAAATATCTCCGCCGTAATCGCTACCCGCGACGTACGCAAAGCGATCAACGTATTACACGAAGAGTTTTTTGAAACTACTTATAAACAGGTCAACCTTTTCATTGCAGGCACCGGTAATGTTGGCGCCAAACTCATCGGGCAGTTGCAACAGCAGGCCGCCGTATTGTCGCAACGCCTGCGCCTGCAGGTACGCGTTGCCGGATTATCCAACAGCCGTCACCGGCTGATAAAAGAAGAAGGCATTGATTTAGGTAAATGGCGCGAAGAACTCGAAGCAGGTCAGCCGGCCGACATCGATCAGTTTGTGGCCGAAGCCATCGCGCGCAACCTGCGCAATTCCATTTTTGTAGATGTAACGGCCAATGAAAAGGTAGCATCCGTGTATGACCGGTTATTGCAGAAAAGTATTTCCGTTGTTGCCTGCAACAAAATCGCGGCATCTTCGGCGTATGAAAATTACCAGCGCCTGAAAGAACTTGCGGGAGAATTCAACAGCCGTTTTCTTTTTGAAACCAACGTGGGCGCCGGTCTGCCGATCATCGGCACGCTCAACGATCTTACCCATAGTGGTGACCGTGTGCGCCGCATCGATGCCGTACTCAGTGGCACACTTAATTTTGTTTTCAATCATTATGATGGCAGCCGCCCGTTTGCCGAAGTGGTGCGCCAGGCACAGGACGAAGGCTATACCGAACCTGATCCGCGCCTCGATCTCAGCGGTACCGATGTCATGCGCAAGATCATGATCCTTGCACGCGAAGCCGGTGAGAATATGGAAATGGAACAGATCACCAACAACTCTTTCCTGCCCGCCTCCTGCAATGAAGGCAGCGTGGAAGATTTTTATAAGGCATTGGCAAAAGAAGAGCCGCATTTCCGCGCGTTGTATGAAGAGGCAAAGGCCAAAGGTTGCATTTTAAAGTTCGTGGCCAGCTTTGACCAGGGAAGCGCATCCGTCGGTCTCCGTCACATCGATCCGGCACATGATCTTTATCATTTGTACGGAAAAGACAACATCGTTTTATTCTATACCGATCGTTATACCGATCAGCCAATGGTGGTGAAAGGAGCGGGAGCCGGGGCAGAAGTAACTGCCAGCGGTGTGTTTGCCGATATCATCCGGGCCTGCAAATTGTAAATTCATTTCATGAAAAAAGTTACCGTTCACAGCCCCGGCACCGTTGCCAACCTGGTTTGTGGTTTTGATATATTGGGACTCGCGTTGAAAGAACCTTACGATATCATGGAGGTCACACTTACCGACCAACCGGGTATCGTTATTCACAACCGCGACGATTACAATTTACCAACCGATCCTGATAAGAATGTAGCGGGTGTGGTATTCAAAGCGGCACTGGAACAGGCCGGCAGCCCGCAGGGATTTGATGTGGTGATGGAAAAACGAATCAAGCCCGGCAGTGGCATCGGTTCCAGCGCAGCAAGCGCAGCCGGCGCGGCCGTTGCCGCCAATCATTTATTGGGAAATATTTTCAGTCGTGATGAACTGGTACAACTGGCGATGCATGGAGAGAAACTCGCTGCCGGTGTAAAACATGCCGACAATATTGCGCCTTGCATACTCGGTGGTATCAGTCTTATCCGGAGCATCCATCCGCTCGATATTCTTTCGATACCTGCGCCTGATCTGTGGGTGACCGTTGTACATCCGCAGGTGGAAGTACGCACCTCGGATGCGCGCCAGATCCTGCGGCAACAGGTGTTGCTCAAAGATGCCATCCGTCAATGGGGCAATATTGCGGGACTCGTAACCGGTTTTTTTACCAACGATCTTCCACTCATCGGCCGTTCGCTGGAAGATGTGATCATTGAGCCGGTACGCAGCATCCTGATACCGGGTTTTGATGAAGTAAAAATAACCTGTCTCGCTGCGGGCGCATTGGGTGGAGGTATTTCGGGTTCAGGGCCCTCTATTTTTATGCTGAGTGAAAAACAGCATACCGCACAAAAAGTAGAAGCCGCCATGCAGGCGGTATACGAGCGGCTGGGCATTGCCTATCACACGTATGTAACGACCATCAGCAAAACCGGTGTTACCATAATTGAATAATCCGGAACCAAGCGTTCCTCAAAACTGATAAACGTTGAACTATTACAGCCTTAACCGTCAATCGCCGGTGGTCAGTTTCCGTGAAGCGGCCATTAAAGGCCAGGCGCCGGACAAAGGACTTTATTTCCCCGAAACGCTACCGTCCGTTGGTAAAGAACTTATCGAAAACATAGAACAGTTTTCCAATGAAGAGATTGCCCTTCGGGTGATACGTCCCTATGTGGGTGATAGCATTCCGGAAAACGAATTACAACGCATCGTAGCGGAAACGGTCAGCTTTCCGGTGCCCCTGGTAAAAGTGACAGAAGATATGTACTCGCTGGAACTTTTTCATGGACCTACATTGGCCTTCAAGGACACAGGCGCAAGATTTATGAGCCGCTGCCTCGGTTATTTTTTACGCAATGAAACCAAAAAAGTGACCGTGCTAGTGGCTACATCCGGCGACACGGGTGGGGCAGTGGCCAGTGGATTTTATGGTGTGGAAGGAGTGGAGGTTGTTATTCTTTACCCTTCGGGAAAAGTAAGTCCGGTACAGGAAAAGCAACTGACCACGCTCGGAAAAAATATCCGCGCATTGGAAGTCAATGGCAGTTTCGATGATTGCCAGCGATTGGTAAAACAGGCATTTGCGGATGAGGAATTAAACCGGCAATTATTCCTTACCTCAGCCAATTCGATCAATGTGGCACGCTGGCTTCCGCAGCAATTTTATTATTTCTTTGCCTGGAAGCAATGGCCTCACCGGGAGGCACCGCCTGTAATAGCCGTGCCGAGCGGCAACTTCGGCAATATCTGCGCGGGCATCCTGGCGGCGCGCACGGGTTTGCCTGTCAGCCATTTTATCGCAGCCTGCAACGTCAACGATATTGCCAGTCATTATTTATCTACCGGTGAGCTCCAACCCAAACAATCCGTGCCTACTTTATCTAATGCGATGGATGTGGGGCACCCCAGCAATTTTGTGCGGATCTTGGAATTGTTTGGCTACCATGAACTGAAAGAACTTCTGTCAGCGGCCACCATTACGGATGAGGAAACACTGCAAACAATCCGTTCCATTTATGACCAATACGGTTACCTGTCTGATCCGCATGGCGCGGTCGGTTTCCTGGCGCTGCAACGTTATCTCGCTGCGCACCCCGGTAAGCGTGGCTGGGTAGCGGAAACGGCGCATCCGGTTAAATTTCCGGAGGCCGTTGAAAAGGTCACGGGCAAGGCCATCGAATGGCCGGAAGCGGTCAAAGAACTCCTTGGCCGTTCGAAAAACAGCGTTGAAATGGAACCGGAATATGATGCGCTGCGGACCTATCTCCTCAGCCGGATTTAACCGGCTTTTGGGGAAATACGAGGGAGAAAGTTTGTTATCTTTGCAGGCGATTACCGCCTATGCATGATATAGAACCATTTTATAACTGGCGTCATATTTACGTGAGTGAAGAGGATAAACTTTCTCCCTTTTTTGACCGCACGTATTCGGAGTTTGAATTTTCGCAAACTGTTTACAACTATTATATCCATCCGCAGTGGGATGATTTCGGCAGCCGCACGCTTTACCTGAAAGTACTGCTCGCGGACTATGAGGAAGCGTATGCCATCATCGAACTGATCGGTGAGTGGAATGATGCCATTGAAAATGATATTGCGGTACTCAAAAGGGAAGTGCTCGAGAAATTCATGTATGAAGGCATTCACAAATTCATCCTCATTGCAGAGAACGTACTGAACTTTCACAGTGATACCTCCGATTATTATGAAGAGTTATTCGAAGAGCTGGCAGATGAAGATGGCTGGATCGTGTGCCTCAACATGCCGCAGGCAACGCAACATGATTTCCGCAAGAAACACCTGAACCGTTATGTAGAGCTTGTGGAGCTGTTGAACTGGCGCACCTACAAACCGTTTCACCTGTTTAAAAAGATCGACGGAGAGCAGCAGGCGCGGTTGGAATAACGATACCGGCAAGGTTACCGGTGCTGTTCCCGGCCTTATAGTAAAGTTTTTGTCATTGTTTCGTCATTCAATAGTAAATTTGCCCAAATTTTATCATCATCCTCTGATTACGTATGAAATGGTCTGAATTTTTTACTTCATCGATCGGCAAGAAGATCATCATGAGTTTGTCGGGTCTTTTTCTGATCGCCTTTCTTGTTGTACACGTTGGACTTAATGCCTGTATCTGGGCGATGGACGATGGTGTAATGTTCAACAAAGCCGCGCATTTCATGGGAGCAAATGTCGTTCCGCGAATTCTTGAAATCGGTCTCTTTGCCGGCTTCCTGCTCCACATCATTCAGGGATTTGTACTGGTTGCCCAGAACAATGCCAAGCGCAAGATCGGGTACAATGTGAAAATGGGAAGCCGCGGCAGTACCTGGTACAGCAAGTCCATGGGGCTGCTGGGTACACTGCTGTTGCTGTTCCTCATCATGCACATTGCCCATTTCTGGGTTCCTTCGCGTATTACGGGTCTCGAGCCGGTATTTATCGATGGTAAAGAATACCACAATCTCTATGGCGAAATGGTGTCGGTATTTACTGACAATCCGCTGGTAGTTGCCTTATATGTGATAGGTTGTATTTCTCTCGCGTGGCATTTGCTGCACGGATTCCAGAGTGCCTTCCGCACGCTGGGGCTGAGCAACCACAAATACATCAAACTGATCCAGGGACTCGGAGCCGGGTTCTCTATTATCGTACCGCTGGCATTCGCAATGATGCCGGTAAGCTTCTACTTCGGCTGGGTATAACAGCCGGCCTTGATTTTCAGATTTGCAAATTTTCAAATCTTCAAATTGATTATGTTAGATTCAAAAATCCCTGCTGGTAAATTAGAAGAAAAGTGGGTTGACTATAAAGGCCATTGCAAACTGGTAAACCCCGCCAATAAGCGTAAACTGGAAGTGATCGTCGTTGGTACCGGTCTGGCCGGTGCTTCGGCTGCGGCTTCACTCGGTGAGCTCGGCTACCAGGTTAAAGCGTTCTGCTTTCAGGATTCTCCCCGTCGTGCGCACTCTATCGCCGCTCAGGGAGGTATCAATGCTGCAAAAAACTACCAGAATGACGGGGACTCTGTCTTCCGTCTTTTTTATGATACGATCAAGGGCGGCGACTACCGTGCCCGCGAAGCCAACGTACACCGTCTGGCCGAAGTGAGTGTCAATATCATCGACCAGTGCGTGGCACAGGGTGTGCCTTTCGCGCGTGAATACGGCGGCCTGCTGAACAACCGCTCCTTTGGTGGTACACAGGTGAAACGTACATTTTATGCGGCAGGCCAGACCGGCCAGCAGTTGCTGATTGGCGCCTACCAGGCACTCGAACGCCAGGTGGCCATTGGTAATGTGAAAATGTATTCCCGCCATGAAATGCTCGAGATCGTGAAGATCGACGGCAAAGCCCGCGGCATCATTGCCCGCAATCTGGTAACCGGCGAACTCGAGCGTTACTTTGGTCATGCCGTGTTGTTGTGTACCGGTGGATATGGCAACGTATTCTACCTGTCTACCAACGCCATGGGGTCCAACGTTACGGCGGCCTGGAAAGCACACCGTCAGGGTGCTTACTTCAGCAATCCCTGCTTCACGCAGATTCACCCTACCTGTATCCCCGTTACCGGCGATCACCAGAGCAAACTGACCCTCATGTCGGAATCGCTCCGTAACGACGGCCGTATCTGGGTGCCCAAGCAAAAAGACGATCCCCGCAAAGCCAACGATATTCCCGAAGACGAGCGCGATTATTACCTGGAGCGCCGCTATCCCGCCTTCGGTAACCTGGTTCCCCGTGACGTAGCCTCCCGCGCCGCCAAAGAGCGTTGTGACGCCGGCTACGGAGTGGGCACCACCAAACAAGCGGTTTACCTCGACTTCCGTTTCAACCTCATCAATAAATACGGACGTACCGAAGCCAACAAACTCGGCATCGAAAATCCGGATGAGGCCACGCTGGTGCGCCTGGGCAAGGAAGTGGTGAAAGAAGAATACGGCAACCTTTTCGATATGTACGAGAAGATCACCGGTGAGAATCCCTACGAAGTACCGATGCGCATTTATCCTGCGGTGCACTACACCATGGGTGGCCTGTGGGTGGATTACGAACTTATGACCAATGTAAAAGGTCTGTATGCACTGGGTGAGGCCAACTTCAGCGATCATGGAGCCAATCGTCTCGGAGCCTCTGCGCTGATGCAGGGCCTGGCCGATGGTTACTTCGTTATTCCTTATACGATCGGTAACTACCTGGCCGACGAGATTGCAACGAAGGCCATTCCGACCACGCACGAAGCATTTGAAGCGTCGGAGAAAGAAGTAGCAGGTCGCCTGGAAAGGCTGATGTCTATCAAAGGCAAACAAAGCGTGGAAAGCTTCCACAAACGTCTCGGCAAGATCATGTGGGAGAAATGTGGGATGGCGCGCAATGCACAAGGTCTTACAGAAGCGATCGCTGAAATACAACAATTAAAAAAAGAATTCTGGTCGGATGTCCGCATCCCCGGCAGCATCAACGAAATGAACCCCGAGCTGGACAAAGCCGGCCGTGTGGCTGACTTTATCGAGCTGGGCGAGCTGATGTGCCTCGATGCACTTGAGCGCAACGAGAGCTGCGGTGGTCACTTCCGCGAGGAAAGCCAGACACCGGATGGCGAGGCAGAGCGCAAAGACGATGAGTTTATGTATGTAGCCGCCTGGGAATTTAAAGGCGAAAGCAACTGGCAGTTGCACAAGGAAGAGTTGAAGTATGAGGTGATTAAGCCGAGCCAGCGGAACTACAAATAAGCAATTTGATGATTTGAAAATTTGAAAGTTTGAAAATTCAGATCATTAAGTTAAACGGTTAGTAACCGGCTGATAGTTATCGAAAAGTTAGTTTGCATGAAAACAACTAATTTATTTATAACTATCGATATGAGAAATGACAGGCAGAACTTAATAGTCGATAAAACTGTTAGGTTTTCAGTGAAAATGATTTCGTTCTGTGAAAAGCTTCAACGGTTGGGTAAGGATGTTGTTGCGAGACAATTGTTGAAGTCGTCAACGTCGATCGGCGCGAATGTTTTCGAGGCGCAGGATGCAGAAAGTACTGTTGATTTCATCCACAAGATGAAAATTGCAGCAAAAGAGGCTACGGAAACCTGCTACTGGCTGCGGTTGTGTGAAGAAAGTGAAGGATATCATTTTGACAGACAGTACAGGCAGGACATAGAGGAGATCGGGAAAATTTTATCAAAGATTATTGCAACGAGTAAAAAGCAATATTATCAGCAGCGTGAAGGATAAAGAAGCTGCCAGAGGCAGACTAATTTTCAAATCATCAAATTTTCAAATTAGCTGATGGAACATTATACAATGAACCTCACACTCAAAGTGTGGAGACAAGCAAACAAAAACGTAGTAGGCCGGTTTGAAACCTATTCCGTTAGTGATATTTCTTCTGAAATGTCATTCCTGGAAATGTTTGATGTGTTGAACGAGCGGTTGATCCAGGAAGGGAAAGAGCCGATCGCATTCGACCACGATTGCCGCGAAGGTATCTGTGGCATGTGTTCGATGTATATCGACGGCCGCCCGCACGGTCCCTGGCATGGCACTACCACCTGCCAGTTGCACATGCGCGCTTTCAAAGACGGTGATACCATCACCGTTGAACCCTGGCGCGCCAATGCATTCCCCGTATTGAAAGACCTCATCGTTGACCGTACCGCTTTCGACCGGATCATTCAGTCTGGTGGTTATGTATCGGTGAACACCGGTGTGTCGGTTGACGGCAATGCCATTCCCATCGAAAAAGAAAAAGCGGATAAAGCGTTCGCAGCGGCAGCCTGTATCGGTTGCGGAGCCTGCGTGGCCGCTTGTAAAAACTCTTCAGCCCTGCTGTTTGTATCAGCGAAAGTGTCGCATCTTTCCCTGCTGCCACAAGGTGGTCCCGAGCGCAAAACACGCGCCCTGGCCATGGTGGCTCAAATGGATAAAGAAGGATTTGGTTCCTGCACCAATACCGGCGCGTGTGAAGCGGTGTGTCCGAAAGAGATTTCCATCACCAACATCGCCCGCCTCAACAGCGAATACCTGAAAGCAGGTCTCAGCGCCGATCTCAGCCCCACAAGCTGAGCAATGGGTGAATAAGTGAATCAGTCAATAAGTGAATAAGTCAAAGGGTTCATAGCAGACTCGATTCTTTAAATCAGCCGTAGATATTTCTTTAGCTATAAAGAAACAGCCATAGTTCCTTAGATCTATGGCTGTTTTATTGACTTATTCACTTATTGATTGCCTTTTGAATTAAAACCTTCGTCCTACTCTCACTCCGGTATGGAAAAGCGAGCGGGTCTGCGGCTCGCGCATCCATTGCAAATAGGGGCCTGCCGACCATTTTCCCCCGAAAGCATAATGACCACCGGCCTGCGCGGTCATCAAAAATCCCGGATCGCCCCGATACAAGCCCAATCCCGGGCCTGCCGCTACAAATAGCCACGCCCGTTGCGTAACCGCAAAGCCAGCGCCACCTTCCACACGCGCCACCAGGTAAGGTTTATTGGTAAATGAATAATCCGCCGTAGTCACTTTCTTGCCTGCATAACCTGCAAACTCAGCACCTGCCAGCCAGTTCGGCTGCCACAGTTTAGCTTTTTTTCCATCGGGCACGCCCTTGCTGTACCATTGCCAACCGATGCCAAGGCCCGCCACATGCGTAGCGGCAAAGTCGCCAACCGGTATGTTAACCGATGCATCGGCCAGGTGATGGCGCTTGTCCTGACCCTGAGCGATCATTGCGTAACACCAAAAACTAGTACAGATTACAAAACGTAACGAATGGCGTAAAAACATAAGGGAGAGCTGTTTGACAGCACCCAAGTTCTCACTTTTTTCGTAAATAAAACGGACGGCGATGGTCATACGCAATAAATGGCCGAAATTTACGCTTTCGAGTAAAACTCACTGCTTTTGCGTGTTGTGCGGAGAATAATATCGGTATTGATCCTGCTGTGCCTGTTTGTTCGGAGCTACGGGCAGTTACCTGTGCCGGGCACCGCCGGCTCTAACCTCCGCAAAAAACTCATCGAAGTAAAGGCTGACAGTATCCGGCTCGATACGCTTTCGATCATTCCCGGTACATTGGTGGTGACGGAAGTGGATACGGCATCCTACAGCCTGGATTTTGTACGCAGCATGCTTTACTGGAAACAACGCCCGGCGGCCGGGATGATTGCAGTTACCTATCGCGTGTTTCCTTACAAATTAAACCCCGTTGCCCAAACGCTGAACTTCGACAGTCTCGTTACCTATTCCGTAGCATCCTCTTCACCGCTACCCATCCTGCAAAACGAAGGGAGAGGGCTTTTCAATTTTGGTAACATACAAGCATCCGGAAGTTTCGGGCGACAAATCGGTTTTGGTAATAACCAGGATGCAGTGCTTAACTCGACGCTCAACATTCAACTGAGTGGTATGCTCGGAGACAGTATTGAACTACAAGCCGCCATCACCGACAACAATATTCCCATTCAACCCGATGGAAATACACAGCAATTGAATGAATTCGATGAAGTGTATATACGCTTTCGCAAAAAGAACTGGCAATTGAATATAGGCGACATCGATATCCGGCAGAATCAATCTTATTTCCTCCGTTTTTATAAACGGCTGCAGGGCTTATCCTTTCAAACGACCAACGAGATCACACCGGGATTACAATCCAACACATTGGTCAGCGGATCCATTGCCAAGGGAAAGTTTACCCGTAACGTAATCCAGGGACTGGAAGGCAACCAGGGACCATACCGTTTGCAAGGTGCCAACAACGAGGTTTTCTTTATTGTACTTGCCAATACCGAACGTGTATTTATCGACGGTGAATTATTGCAACGCGGCGAAGACCAGGACTATGTAATCAATTATAATACCGCGGAAGTGACGTTCACACCCCGCAGGATGATCACCAAAGACAGCCGTATCCAGATTGAATTTGAATACGCCGACCGTAATTTTCTCAATGCCAATATTTACCTGAACCAGGAGGTGGTCATTGATAAAAAAGCCACCATACGCATCGGTTTTTTCAACAACAGCGATGCGAAAAATTCTTCTATCAACCAGGTGCTCGACACACGGCAGAAACAATTCCTGTCGGAGTTGGGAGACAGTATTCAGAAGGCATTTTATCCATCTGCGGCACTCGACACGTTTGCAGCGGGGAAAGTGTTGTATGAAAAAATATACTATAACCCCGGTACGGGCCTCGATTCATTCTACCGGTACTCCACCGATCCGGATCAGGCCAAATACAGCCTGGCCTTTACCGATGTAGGGCAGGGCAATGGCAACTACGTGCCCAGTTTCAATGGGGCCAATGGTAAAGTGTTTGAATTCATTGACCCGATCGCCGGTGTAAAACAGGGACGCTACGAACCGGTGTTGCTGCTGATCACGCCGAAGAAACAGCAATTGCTGAACCTGGGATTAGACTATCAGCTCAACAAAAACACATTGGTGAAAGTTGAAGGAGCGATGAGCAATTATGACGTAAATACCTTTTCGCGGGTAGACAATGGCGATGACAATGGATATGCAGGGAAATTTCAGGTCTTCAATACTGCATTACTCAAAAAGAAAAATAAACTGCAACTCATTACGTCCGGGGATTACGAATACGTGCAGCAAAAATTCAGGCCGCTGGAACGTTTGCGCAGTGTGGAATTTTCGCGTGACTGGGGCTTGCCTTTGCTACCCGAACCGGCAAATGAACAGATCATCCGTGCATCGGCCGGGTTGAGAAATGAAGCCGGGCATGCATTCAACTACCGCATTACTACCTATAACCGGTCTTCTTCTTACAATGGCAGGCAACATGCCGTGCAACACCAGGGCGACTTTGGCGGATGGCGTTTCAACAATGAATTTGTGCTGACGAATTTTGAAACAGGTCGCAACCAGGGCTCGTTCCTGCGTCCGACGATCGACATCAATAAAGAATTAAAAAAATTAGATAACTGGCGGTTGGGCTTCCGGTATGCACTCGAACATAATAAGGTAAAAGATAAAAACACGGACAGCCTCACTGCCGATGCATTTTCTTTTGATACCTATTCTGTTTATTTCCGTTCGGATGAAAGGAAACGCAACCGCTACGGTGCCACGTTTTTCACGCGTGCAGATAAATACAAATATCCCGCGGCCAATGAATTCACCAAAGGTGACCGCAGCTACAACCTCAACCTGCAGGCAGAGTTGCTGGGAAATGCATCACGGCAATTGTATGTGAATACCACGTTCCGTAAACTGCATATCTATGACAAAAAAATCACTACACAAACGGAAGATGAAACCATTCTCGGCCGGGTGGAATATGTGATGAATGAATGGAAAGGATTGCTCACGGGAAACGTTTTATACGAAGTAGGATCGGGGCAGGAGCAGAAACGTGACTATGCTTATCTAGAAGTCCCCGCGGGCACGGGACAATTTGCCTGGATCGACTACAATGAAGATGGACTTCAGCAATTGAATGAATTTGAACTGGCGGCTTTTCCTGACCAGGCAAAATTCATCCGCATTTTTACACCGACCAATGAATACATCAAAGCGAATTACACGACGCTGAACTATAGCATAGCCCTCAATCCGCGCGTGAAATGGGGAAACAGTGATGCTTCGGCCTTTCAGCAATTCATCGGACGATTCAACCTGGGGTCGTCGATGCAGATCACCAAGAAGTCGCTCGCCAAAGGAAATTTCGAATTCAATCCCTTTAAATATGGCGTGAATGATACCGGGCTTATCACGTTGAACACGATACTGCTGAATACGCTTTCATTCAACCGATTCGGCAGCAAATGGGGCGCCGACATCAGCAATTTGCGGAGCAGCGGCAAATCCTTGCTTACTTATGGATACGAAAGCCGTCGCTCGCGCGACTGGACATTGAAATTGCGCTGGAATCTCAGCAGAGCATTTCAGTTACTGGTCAATTCACGCTACGCCAATAACGAATTGTATACCGATAACGCACAATTCGATAACCGTAATTACGATCTCAACAGCCAGAGCGTGGAACCGGTATTGACCTTTATCCGCGGAACCACATTCCGTCTTGCGTCGGGTTATAAATACGAAACGAAAAGAAATGAGCCGGTATTCGGTGGCGAGCAAGCTGTGTCGAACCGGTTTACCGCGGAAACCAAGTATAATATTTTGCAGAACACCTCAATTTCCGGGAAATTCAGTTATGAAGACATTAACTACAAAGCGGCAAATGGCAGTACCACTACCACGGTGAGTTATATTATGCTGGATGGTTTATTGCCCGGTAAAAATTTCCTCTGGAATATCACCCTGACCAAAAGGCTGCTGAATAACCTGGAGTTAAATTTCCAGTATGACGGACGTAAGCCTGGCAGCACCCGCACGATTCATACCGGAAGAGCAACTATTACAGCGTTACTGTAATAGAATGGTAAAAGGCCCGATACTTCGGGCTAAGGTGTAAGGCGAAAGGCAATATATCTCGATTGCCGGGGTTATAGGTTGGAGGTTTCAACTGATAAAACTAAAGGGGAGATAAGATCATTGACCAATAATCATTTACTCACCTTAGGCCTTAAGCCTTATACCTTCCACCTTTTCTACACATTAAAACGGAAATGCATCACATCTCCATCCTTCACAATGTATTCCTTCCCTTCAATGCGCAGCTTGCCTGCTTCGCGGGCAGCGGCTTCGGTTTTATACTGTACATAATCGTCGTAGCCGATCACCTCAGCTTTGATAAAACCTTTTTCAAAGTCGGTATGGATCACACCGGCAGCGGCGGGCGCTTTCCAACCCTGGTGAATGGTCCAGGCACGTACTTCCTGTACACCGGCGGTAAAATAAGTATAGAGATTGAGGAGTTTGTAAGCTGAATGGATCAGGCGGTCAAGAGCCGGCTCGGTCATACCGTATTCTTCCATGAACAGTTGGCGGTCGTCCACATTATCCATCTCGGCAATCTGTGCTTCGATGTTATTGTTCATGATGATCACTTCTGCATTTTCATTCTTCACGGCTTCTTTCAGCATCTCGGAATATTTGTTACCGGTATGCATGGAAGCTTCGTCCACGTTGGCTACGTACAATACGGGTTTGTCGGTCAGGAGGAACAGATCGGCAACGGCAATTTTATCTTCTTTGCTCAGTCCGAGTTCCCGGATGCTGCGGCCTTTTTCCAGGTGGTCTTTACAAAGTTGCAAAATGGCGAGTTCTGCCTTGGCCTTGGGATCGGTTTTGGCCATTTTCTCGGTTTTCGACATCTTTTTCTCGATGCTCTCCAGATCTTTCAATTGCAGTTCGGTATCGATGATCTCTTTGTCGCTGACGGGGTTGATCGCGCCTTCTTCACGCAGTACATTTTCGTCTTCGAAACAGCGGATCACATGGATAACGGCATCCACTTCGCGGATGTTGCCGAGGAATTTGTTGCCAAGCCCTTCACCGCGGCTGGCGCCTTTTACCAGTCCGGCGATATCAACAATTTCAATCTGTGTCGGCACAACCCGTTGAGGCTGTACAAGTTCGGCCAGTTTACTCAGGCGGCTATCGGGTACATCTACCAGCCCCACGTTGGGTTCGATGGTACAGAAACGGTAGTTGCTGGCCTGTGCTTTTGCGCTGTTGCTCACCGCGTTAAAGAGCGTTGATTTGCCCACATTGGGAAGCCCTACGATGCCTGCCTGTAATGCCATGGTAATTCCGGGTTTTCAGTTTTAAGTAAAATTCGGCGCGCGAAGATACGAAACAAAAGCCCTCAGGGGCTTTTGTAATTTGAAAATTTGAAAGTTTGAAAATGTGGAAATTAAACAGCCTTTTGCCTGGAGCTGCCTTTCGGGTGCCGAATTATCGGCCTCAGGGAGCACCATTGACTATTCACTTATTGACTTATTCACTTATTACCTATATATAGCTGTCATTCCACCGAATTTGAATGTGAAAATGTGCCCTGCGGATGTGGAAATGTGGAAATGGAACGGCCATTTAGCCGGTAGGCCATTCACGATTGACGATTGACTCACCCGAAGAACAGGTAGCACAAACTTATCGCTGTAATAATGCCCACCAGGTCGGCCAGGAGCATTACCCCAATGGAATACCGTGTGTTCCTGATACCAACGGCCCCAAAATAAACGGCAATTACATAAAAAGTGGTATCGGAAGAGCCCTGCAGAATACAGGAGAGGCGGCCGGCAAACGAATCGGGTCCGAAGGTGTTCATGGTATCGAACATCATTCCACGCGCTCCACTGCCGCTCATCGGTTTGATCAGTGCGGTAGGCAGGCCATCTACAAAACGCGTGTCTGCCCCAAAAGCTCCGAATAGTTGTTTCATGCCGGCAATCACTACGTCGAACGTACCACTGCTGCGAAGCAGGCTGATGGCAACGAGGATACCGACGAGATAGGGGATAATACGGATAGCCGTTTCGAATCCGCCTTTGGCTCCCTCCACAAATGCGTCGAAAATATTGATGCGTTTGTAAAGTCCTCCTAGCGTGATCAACAGGAAAATGGACAAGATGAGTCCGTTGCTCAATTGATCAGAGAATAAATTGACACCAACCGTATTCATCGACACGAGTAACAGCACCAATCCGGCAATCAGGGCAGACAAACCGCCTATCCACAAAAGAATAACGGGTTGAAGCAGCCTGATCTTTTGTTTCGATGCCACCATGATCATGGCAGCAATCGTTGCCATAAACGTAGCGATCATACAGGGCAGGAAAATATCGGTGGGATTGGCTGCCCGTACGGAAGCACGTGCCGCAATAATCGTAATAGGAATCAACGTAAGACCAGAGGCATGAAGACAGAGAAACATTACCTGTGCATTAGAGGCTCTTTCTTTATCCGGATTGAGCTCCTGCAGGCTTTCCATGGCTTTGATACCAAAAGGCGTGGCCGCGTTATCGAGGTTCAGCATATTGGCCGAAAAGTTCATCATCATATGACCGATGGCCGGATGATTCTTAGGCACGTCGGGAAATAATTTTGAAAAGAAAGGTCCCACGATGCGCGAGAGAAAACGGACGCCGCCGGCTCTTTCTGCAATGCTCATGAATCCCATGAACAAAGCCATGATGCCTATTAGTCCTAAACAGATGTTGACGGCACTCTTACAGGTTTCTATTACACCATCTACCGGCTTTTGCAATCTGCCGGTAACGTAAGAATATTCGACTGCACGTAAGGCTTTGAATTTACCGGTGAGAATTATTACAGAATCCGAGGCAAGATTATCGGTCAGCAAAAATTTAGTGCTTTCATCCGGCGCATCCTGGCGCTTGAAAGAGTAGTGTGCCACTTTGCGTGTAAAGCTGTCGATGGAAGGGTAACCATATTTTGCCGGATCACCGATGGCGTAGAAACGGAATTCGTCTTTCGACGAGCCGGTTACCATCCGGCCGAATATATCATCCTGGCTGCCGTTGAAGGCAAACCGGAAAAGGGCTACACTTAAAGCAACAATTATAAACGCGGACCAGATTCTGCTTAATGCCATGAGGGAAGTTCAAAAGTCAAAATTCAAAAGTCAAAAGTAACAAAGATCAGGGGATGAATAAGTCAATATGTCAATAAGTGAATCAGTGAATCAGTGAATGTGTATTGACCTATTGACTCATTCACTGATTGCTCACTCGAGTATCTGCTCTTTCCAAACCAACTCACCATCCCGGCTGATACCCTGTATAATCAATTTAAATTTACTACCTGAATCGTTATTAAAAAAACGGAAACGGTACTGCTTGTCGTTGGCGGGCCGAAGTTTGCCGCTCCAGTAAAGTGTATAACGCTGATCGGCGGTGGTCATTGAGTCGCCCCTTGCATAAGGCGGATCGAAAAAGTCCCTGCTTATGGCATATCCTTCTTTCTTTACGCGAATATAACGTTTGTCATAGACCCGCGCAGCGGCATCGAAACCATTTTTGGTGTAGATGGCGATGGCTCCCTGGGAGGCACCCAATGCGGCCGCTTCATTTTTCATTACTTTGATCAGCGCCACATCTTCCACTGTCAACGTATTGATCACGTCGAAACTCACATTTATTTCATTCAGGAAGTAGGCAATGCCGTTTTCTTCCATTACAATGCCATTGCTGATCGATCCGTCGGAACTGCCGGCCAGTTCTTCCGATCCTCCACTGGCGGGACCCATACCCGCAAAACGATTCATGGTTACACTTTTAGGAGAGAAAGGACTGCCTTCGATCGTTATACCGGGAATAGCCGCCTGAATCATCTGCCAGATACTGCGATAGGTCTTGAATTCGGAAGGGTCGATTATGCGCCCCAGCAGAAAAGGACCACCGGCATAAGCGGCATTCAGCGAGTCCTGGCGTGATAGCTTACGCGATTTAACCACAATATTGTTTAGCATTTTCACACTATCCTGCAGTTGTTGCGTGTGTTGGTTCATGGCAAGCGCTAACGCTTTCTGCTGCGCCAGCAACTCCGCCGAATCCAGCGTAATCCCCGGGCGGTAGCGGCTTTTCTGTAAACTATCGATGTAAGTAGGCTGCATGTGTACATCTACAATGAAGTTTGAACGCTTGTTGTCTGTTCCCATGTAGGCCACTTCAGCACTTTTAATAAAATTAACATCCGGCAAAATGAATTCACCCTTATCGGTGAGAGTTGCCTCCGCCAGCAAAGAGGACGAATCCACGCCTCTGATCATGAACGATACTTTGCCATCTTTGATCAGTTCTTTGCTGTCACTTTTCGTTACGGTACCGCGGTAACTCATCGCCGATTCTACGGGATAACTGATAACAGGCTTCTCGTTTGCAAGAAGTTGTTTCCATTCAAACCGGCGCCATCCCTGTGTCATCAGCAACAGATCCAGGTGGCGCAGGGTAGCCGTGTCTTTGTTGCGGAAATAGTATCCGGGTTGATGAATATATCCTTTGACGTCACTTCCCAGCAATAACGAAGCGATCAGGTTGTCTTCATTGTTGTGAACAGGTTCTCCGGCGGTATAACTAGACACCTGCGCAGAGAGGGCATACACTTTATCTTCCGGCAATCCGAAACTTACGGTGTTGCGTTTGCGTGCCGTCAGTCCTTTTTCTTCGTGGCGTATAACGGGTTGCGTATACTGGTAGTTTTCGATAAAACAGATACGTTCGGCAACAGGCATATGTTGCTGGTCGAATACCGTTACATGCAGTATGCCCGGAGGCAGGTCTTTTTTGTTGATGGAAACGGCGTTCTGTTCCTCATCAAGATTGAGTTTGGCGCGGTATACGATCTCGTAATTGATCTGAGCGATCACTTCCAGTTCGCGGAAACGCGCTTTGTTTTGTTCACTGCGATTAACTAAAACAAAAAGCCGTTTTGCATTGGTGTTTTCGATACGCAGCGTAACACCGTCGCTTTTTACCGGCGGCAGTGCATATTTACGCTCTGCGGAACCACCAAAGCGCACGTATGCAGCATATGATTTTCCTGCGGCGGGCGTAAGTTCCACCAGGCCCATGCCATTGTGTTCGGTTTTGAAAGTGGTAACGCGTGAGCCGTTATTGTCGGCGATGTAGCCTTCGATACTCACCGGCATGCCATTGGCATCGGTGGCATGAAAGGCCAAGCGGTTGTTGAGGCCGAGTATCCATTCACCACCTTCGGGCAGGAAGCGCAGGTTAAGTACTGCTTTGGCTTCCGTTGTTTTTGCTTCAGTGGGACTGGCTCCCTGTATGTAAATATTCTTATGACTGACAAATGCCGGAAAATTCAGCATCCATAAAGTATAAGCGCTGAGTGAGTAAGTGCCGGTGGGCAATCCGGAAGGAATATCCATATCAACCGCAGCACTGGCAACTGTATCGAGGCGGTACATTTTTTTCTGTACCACTTTACCATTCTTATCGGCCAGCTCAACATAAGCTATGCGGCTTAAGAAGCTGGGCGATTGATCCAGCAGACACCATAGTTTCCCCCAAATCGTTTCGCCGGCACCGTATATGTCCCGGTCGGTATGCAGGTATACTTTTTCCTGCGGATAATTATCTCTGAAGTCAGCCAGCGCCGAATCGGGAGCCGACCACAACGCCGTCTGTGAGTGGGATGAAGCAGCGATGACCAGACATATAGCAAGAAGCGTTATACGCATAGATTCGATTTTGGATGGATAAAAAAACTGACCCCGTCCGCTAGATTTCTTCACGGACGGGGAACAGTTGAATACTCACACGAATTTATTTGTTATAAACAAATGAAATTTTTGGGCTGCGGATATCTGTTGTTGGCAATCCGCGATAACCACGCGCGTACACTGTGAAAACGCGCTGATTGGCTACGGTGCTGGCGCTGGTATAAGCGGTACCCAAAGTAGTGGCGCCACCTGCATCACGAAGCGTCCATGCCAGCGAGTTGCCGGCCGGCAGCAGGAATGCTTCTGTTGTTCCTTTGTAAGGCACATTGGCTGCAACGCGATCCGGACCGAAATACAAATCGATACCTGTAGAATTCGGGATCAGGTTCACGAAACGGAACTCTGTATAACCGGAATCGGGTTTGGTGGATGCATCGATGGTGGTAACGCCAACGGTATTCGCCAGCGTATCCGTAAAGTGAACGGTCTGGTATACATTGGCCTTCACATTGTAAGTGCCTTCGTGCAGCACGATTGAATCGTTGTTGGTGCCTACGAAGGGGATGGTGAGGCTTATCTTGTTGTCGCCGGGAGTGAAAGCAAGATAATCGGCGTAGGAGTTACCGCCTGTATTCAAACCTCCACCGGGATAAGGGGTGCTATAAGTAATAGGACTGCTGACCTTTTCGCCATTTACTCTGATGACGATACCCGGATTTTTTGCATAAGGGCAGGAGTGATTGATTTTTACTAAAGCTTTGCCATCCGTAAAGTCAAACGGAGCGCTACGCAGTTCGTTCTTTTTACAGGAAGAAATTACGACGGAAACGGCCATCAGGGCGAGAGCTCCGGTAATGATATGTCGCATAAACTTGAATTTAAGTGTTAAATCCTTTGATTACTCTGGAATGCTGAACCACATTTCTTTTATGTGATAGTCAGATCTGGTCGCGCCAATTCTGATTAATTCGTCGCGGTTGTAGGTGTACTCCGATGTGAAATGCGGGCGGACACGCTGTACGGGGCGTCCTTCATTGTTTGTTGCCAATGGTACCGGCATCTTGAAAGTTTTATACACCTGTTCTCCTGTATCGGGGTCCAGATCGAGGTAATGGAAGCGGCGCATATCAACCCATGTTTCCATAAAACCCCATCCCCACAAAGCAATATACTTCTGCAACATGATGTCGGTAAGCGTAAGTGCCCCGGATGTTTTCTTCACGTTGTCGCTATTGAAGTAACGGGTGATGGTTGCGGCCGGAACAGGCGATGTGTTATACAAAGCTGTAGACCCACGCACATCGGAATAACTGCGGTTGATAAAATCGAAGTGAGCCTGAATACCCGCTCTGTAAGCTGTATAAGCGGTTGCCTTGTCTCCTTTGCGGAAGGCGGCTTCTGCTTTGATAAACTGCATCTCCGCGTAGGTCATAACGGGGAATACGGCCTTATCCTTGAACAGGTACTTACCATTTGCGTTTCCGAAAGAATTGATGCTTGGGTTTACAAAAAGACTGTCTCCCCAGTTGATAGATACTCTTTTCCGGGCGTTGATCCAGTTGGTTGTATTAACAGCATAGGTTCCGGTGAGGCCTGAGTAGGGGTCTCCGACACCTGGCTCCACACCACGGTATCCGCCGTTGCCATTGGTTGTGTCAGGAGACGCAGCGAGCATATAAGCGATACGCGGATCACGGTTAAATCCGCTGGTATTGCTTCCCGTCAATGCAGTACCATCCAGCAAGCCTACAATAAAATTGCTTTGTCTCCAGAGGCGCTGGTTATCGCGGCTGGTGCCAAAGTAGTTAGAGTTGTTGTTGAGGTTGGCATCGAAAGGAACCAGGAAATCGTCTGCACCGCTTGCCATGGCATTGTTGCAATACTTGATAACAGAATCTGCGTTATACAGGCCGGTTTTATTGGTCAGGTGATGCCAGTTGCGTGCGAGTATGCCATAGGTAAACTTCTTCCATTTATCCAGGTTGCCGCCGTATACGATATCACCGCGCGACAATGTGCCGCTTTGACCACGGGCTATTGCCTGATCCAGGTATTGGATTGCAAGGCGGCAGAGAGAGTCAACGCCTTTATAAACCACCTGTTGGGAATCGTATTTGAAAGTATAAAGATCTTTTGTGAAAGCTTCTTTAAATGGAATATCACCGTTATAATCTGTTGTGTACTGGAACGACCAGGCTTTGATAGCCAGTGCTACACCCAGGTAGTGTGGCTCATCCGCCTGCCGGGCTTTCTCCAGCATAAAGTTCAGGTTTTCGCCATGGTTCAGGTAGGTCATGGTCCAGTTGGCCGCCATGGTGCCACCGCTCCAGGCATAACCCTGTGCATCGTATGTATTCTGGTTGGCACTGTTCCAGGTAAGCCAGTTCTGTACGTATTTGGCTATATAAAGACCACCATCCGATTGAAGGGCTGTTGGTATGGCTGCCAGGGTGGGAGCCATAACCGACGCGTTGGAAGGGTCCTGCGTAGTATCCGGATCGCTGTTGATGTCCAGGTATTTTTTACACCCTGTTGCCACCACCATCGCCGAAGCAAGTATTATAAAGAATTTCTTTTTCATGATCAGATCGTTTTAACGATTAGAAAACAAGTTTTACTCCGAGACTGAAAGCACGGGGAGTTGGAATGGCACCATAGTCAATCCCTGCGCCACCAAAACCTTTAACGTTGGATGAGTTCAATGCATTTACGTTAGGGTCCATACCACTGTAGTTGGTGATAATGAACAGGTCTGTTCCGGTAGCGAAGATATTAGCTGATTTAACCAGCTTCTGGCGCTTCAATACCTTTTGGGAAAGATCATAAGAGATCGTAATATCCCGCAGACGCATCCAGTTTACACTTTCAATGTAATCTGATTCAGCGATAACACCGTTGTAGTAGTTATTACGGAAATAGGGAGTGATCGCGATGGTGTTGATCGAAGGCTTGTCTGTGTTTTCGAATCCGTCTTTCAATACACCGGTGATTACCCGTGGTTGCTCGCGGTCGAGGGTGCGCACGCTGGCACCGTTCATCACCATCATCATCTCATTGGCATTGAACACATCTCCGCCCTTGCGGAAATCGAGGTTAAATGCAAGCGAGAGGTTTTTGTATGAAACGGAGTTGATGAGGCTGAATTTGAAGTCAGGCTGACGGTCACCAATGGTTACATAATCGGTTGTTGCCTGTATTGGTAAGCCTGTCGTAGGGGAGATCAGCAATTGTCCCTTGTTGTTTTTTTCGAAAGTGAAACCTGACAGGTTAGCCAGCGACTGGCCAACAGCCACTTGTGAACGTACACTACCAAATACCCATGTGTCGGAATCATAATAGAAAGGCAAATCACCGGGGAGTTTTTCGATGGTCGTTCTGGCCTTGTCAAAGTTCAGTGTAATATCCCAGTTCAGGTTTTTACTGCGGACAGGGCTGCCGGTCAATTGTATTTCCCATCCTTTGGCAGCTAAGCGGCCCCCGTTGAAGTAACGCAGGATATAACCGGTAGCATAGCTGATACGGTTAGCCAGGATGTTATCCTTGATCTTATTGTTAAAGTAGGCTACGTCAATGCCGATGCGGTTCTTGAGAAATTTGAATTCGCCGCCCACCTCAAAGTTTTTGTTGAACTCAGGTCGCAGGTCTTCGTTGTTACCCGTTACGCCAAGGTTCAGACCACCGCCGGTAGACAAAGCTCCGTTGAATGACCGGTCGATGATGTAAGTGGAAATCGGACCGCGGCCGGTGGTTGCATAAGACACACGCAATTTGCCGTAACTCATTACGTTTTTAATGCCCTTCATGAAATTGAGGTCTGAAATAATAAAGCTTCCGGACGCAGAACCATAATTAAAGAAAGGCTGCTTGTTGTAGAATTTCGACATGAGCGTAGACACACCTTCGCGGGTACCTGTAAAGGTCAGGTAAAGCAGGTTGTTGTAGCCCACGGTGTAACCTCCATAGAAACGTACTTTTCTTGAATCACGACGTGCCAGCAGCGCAATCCTCGACGTTGGATCGGTATTAATGATCGACATGAAGTCGGGCTCATAAAACCGTTCGCCGCGCTGCGAGTTGGTAGTCATTTTGTTGTCTTCAAAGTAAGAACCCAGGTAGAATGAGTTGGTAAATTTCTTGGCGATCGTTCTGTTGTAATTCACGCGGAATGTGCCATTCATACCATTGTATACCTGTTCGAACGTAGACAGGAAGCCACCCAGGGTCACCGCTTCGCGGGAGTAAGGATGGTAAAACATCGAACCCATTGTTGTAAATGAGTTGATACCGATAATACCTGTGGCGGTAAGGCCTTTTGTAATATTCGCGGTCAGGCTCAGGTTACCGACAAAGTTGTCGGTTTGGTCGTTCGACAGGTTTTTATTTACGTCCCAGAACGGGTTGTTCAATTCGGCGTTTGCGGCTACGTTGCGCAGCAATCTTCTTGTGCCATCAGGATTCATATAATCTCTTGCGTCAATGTCTGACGGAAAAGTCATGAGGTTGGTATAAAAACTACCAGCGCTCTTGGTGGCCTTGTCGTTGTTGGACCGGATATAAGCAATCGTAGTATTCAATTTGAATTTTTTGCCCAATTCGGCAAAAGAAGTCAGACGGAAATTATAGCGAACAAGCTTTGTGTTCGGTACTACACCATCCTGATTCAGGTAACCACCTGATAAACGGTAATTGAGCGTTGACGTACCGGCTTCCAGCGTTACGTTGTGCTGTTGCGTTAACGCATTACGGAAGAAGTTTTTGGCATTGTTATATCGTGGCGTGTTGTCGTCATACTTGGGCCCAAAAAATGAATAACCGTATGCATTGTAAGCCGTAGGGTCAAAGGCTCCGTTGGCTCCACGCGAGTAGGTGCTTTGTGTCTGCGGATAACGGTAAACCTGTGCCATAGAAACTGTACCTGTATAGGTAAGTTGCGTTTTGCCGGTTTTACCTTTTTTAGTTGTAATTACAATTGCACCGCCCGCACCGTCGGAACCGTACAAGGCTGTAGCTTCAGGACCTTTAAGAATCGTAACGCTCTCGATATCTTCAGGGTTCATGTCCGCAATACGGTTCGTATAATCGCTGTTCCGGTTAGCCATCGAAAGTGTGGCAGCCGAACCGCCCGTATTGGAGGCGCTTGGAAGATCATTCTGGTCCATCGAAGCGTCGATAACAGGCATACCATCGATTACGAAAAGCGGCTGGTTGGAGCCGCCGATTGAGGTACCGCCACGCAGCATGATCTGCGCACTGGCTCCCGGTAAACCTGAAGTGGACGTAACCGTTAAGCCTGGCACACGTCCTGCAAGCGCATTTAAGAAATTAGATCTTTTTGTCTGCGCGATTTCATCACCGCTTACAGTGGGGGCCTGGTAAGCCAGTTCGCGTTTGTTACGCTTCTGACCATAACCCGTCACTACCACGTTCTCCATGTCATTCTCCGCAGATACCAGTTTCACATTCACCAGGGTACCAGCCGGTACGGTAAGTGTTTGCGCCACGTAACCCACAAAGGTGAAATGAAGTTTCTGGCCTGTAGCGGCCTCGATGGCATAATAACCAACAGAGTTGGTTTGTGTTTTTTTGCCGTTGGTTTGGTTCGATACGGTCACACCTGGCATAGGTGTACCATCATCTGCCAGTACCGTGCCCGATACAGATCTCTCCTGTGCTTTCAATGCCGGTGGCAGCAATAAAAACAGCAGGAAACAAGCAAGGGGAAAGAGCAGGTTTCTTCTCATAGCTGTGAGTTGTTTTGGTTATAAAAATGGACAAATAAAGCTTCAACTGTTACAGGTTAGCTCTCCGGAATAAACCGGCCGTTTTTTTCAATGGAATAGGTTTGTAAAGTGATATGCCTCACGAAAAGCATACATAATGAAGAGAAGAAATACAGTGACCAGCCGAGTTTCTTCATAAGCAGTGTCAACGCTAATGTATCATTAATTCCGCACAATAGCGCAAAAAGCTGAAAAAAAATGCAGCGGGAACAAATTAGCCTTCAACCCAACCGCAGAAAGCCGCAAATAGAAAAACCACGGATACTCTCGCAGTAGTTTCTACTCAGCCATTTATGGGTTTGTACCCGATCGCACCAACTCGCGGGGCGTAGTGCTGGTATCGTTCAGGCGTTTTTGTATTTTACTGAAAACTTGATCATATGAAAAAAACAATGTGCTTTGTCCTGGCAGCGACAACAATGCTGCTTTGCTCCTTCGCACCGGCGGGTTCTGGAGCTGTAGTTAAAACGGCCCAAAAAATGGTAGTGGTGACGGGGGATGAGTCCTTCATTATTACTACTGGTATCGGTTACGGCGCCCGTGAGTTCATTCTTTATGTAGAACGGGTCGGCAATGAAGCCGGCGAGGGTAATGTTGAATTTGACGTCGACATCTTTGTTGATGGCAATCCTTATTATCCGGAAACGCATCACGTCAGCATGTCTGACGGCCAACTCACACTCCAGCAGGCGAGACAAGCAGGAGCAACAGTAGGCACAGATGTATATCCGGTAACAGATGCTTACAACATTTATTACTATTAAACCCCGCATTTCTTAATCACCAAAACCTTTTCAAATGAAAAAAACAATGTTCTTCGTCCTGGCAGCGACAACCATGCTGCTTTGCTCTTTTGCACCGGCAGGTTCAGGAGCGGTAGTTAAAGTCTCAAAAAAAATGGTGGTGGTAGGAGATGAGTCGTTCATCATCAGCACCGGCGTGGGTTTTGGCGCACGCGAGTTTTTCCTTTCTGTTGAACGCGTTGGAAACGAAGCCGGCGATGGGAATGTTGATTTTGATGTTGACATCATGTACAACAGCAACCCATCGCAGGTAGAAACGCATCAAGTCACAATGTATCATGGGCAAACAACGCTCTACCAGGCGCGGCAGGCTTACACCGTTATCGGTACGGATGTAGATCCGGTAAGTGATGCCTACAACCGGTATTATTATTAAAAACCTGCTTCTTTATTTTTTATTGAAAACTTGATCGTATGAAAAAAACAATGTTCGTAGTCCTCGCAGCGACAACCATGCTGCTTTGCTCTTTCACTCCATCCGGTACAGCCTCAGTGGCGAAGTTCAACAAACAGACTGTGATAGTAGGAGACGAAACCTTTTACATCACTACCGGCGTAGGTATCGGCGCCCGTGAGTTTATTCTCTCTGTTGAACGGCAGGGAAATGAAGCCGGTGAAGGCAATGTCGAATTTGATGTCGACATCATGTACAACGGCAGCTCTTCGCAAATTCAGTCGCACCATGTAAGCATGTACAATGGTCAGCTTACGCTTTCTGAAACGAGACAGTCGTCTGTTGTGATTGGCACTGACGTTGATCCGGCCAGCGGTCCGTACAATCTCTATTACTACTAAAAAGAAAAGAGGCTGTCAGACGACAGCCTCTTTTCTTTCTGAAACTTTCATTTCTGTTACCAGATCGTATGGCTTGAGAGCAAACGTCCGGTACCGGTCGTAAGAACGTTGTTGTAGTTGCCTCTTGCTACCACCACATAACTTCTTTTCTTGGTCGTTGTATATCCGATCAATTCATTCAGCACAGTATTGGTGCCTGCTACATAAGTCCGTAACGTATCACCGGCTGCATGTCCACCAGGGTAGGTAATGAAATCTGTTACCTCGCTTGGGGCAATGTTGGTGAAAATTCTGCGACCGAAGAAGCTGGAATACAGATCAACCGATGGTGCAACACCACCATTGGTAAGGTACATGAAGTTGCCGAACTTCAAACGTGATGTAGAATCCGAGGGGATCTCGATGTTATTCTTCACCGTTACCTGTTTGATACGGATGATCGAGTCATACAGGAAAACAGTATAGGAAGAGTTCGCATCGAAATTGCCGTTGAAGGTCAGCGGTACCTGTGTAGAGGTGGACAGCGTGTCGCGCACCACGAATGAACGCAGACCTGCCGGCATCTTGAGACCATAGTTGCCGGAATGAACAGGTAATGTTTCACCGTATACCATTTGCACGCCGGAGACCTGCTTACCATCTACGAAAACAAAGTTGCGTGTGGCATTGCCTGCAAGGTTCACAAACTTAACGTAAGCGGAGTTTGTGGCATCCTTATCCAGTTTATTGCGGTCATTGAGATTTTTATCGCAGGAGGAGATCAGCGCTGCCAGTGCCACCAGTGATCCCGCTGCAAGAAATTTTATATGCTTGATTTTTTTCATGTTGCATTGTTTTTATTGGTGGATAGATCAGGGCTGTGAATACCACATTTCTCTTGTGTGATAGTCGAGGTCGAGTGCTCCGATTCTTCTCAGCTCATCAACGTTATAGAGATACTCTGAGTTATAACGGGGGCGGCAGCGATAAACAACTTTGGTTGAGTTGTTCACATAACGGCGCTCATTAGGCGGCAGTTCAAATCCGCGGTACACCTGCAGGCCTGTGGCTGTTTCCGTGTCTGTATAATGGAAACGGCGCATATCCGTCCAGGTTTCATATACACCATATCCAAAGAGGGCTATGTATTTCTGCAACATGATGTGCGAAAGTGTCAGCTGGTTAGGATCGGTAGGTACCACGCGTGTATCAGCTAAATAGGAAGTGATCATACCCGGTGTGATCTTGCGCGCTTCCGGAACGTTTTTCGGGTACACTGTAGCCAGCATGTCCATGCTCAGACGGATACCTTCACGGTAAGCTGCGAGTGCCAGCCCTTTCTGACCTTTGCGGTATTGCGCTTCCGCCTCCACAAATTTCATTTCGCATGCAGTAATGATCGGGAACGCAGGCCCGTTCTGGTACACGTAACGCACGGTATCAGGTGTAGGCGCTGTTGTTACCGCGTGCAAGCCGCCCCAGAAGTTATTCGGACGATCATTCACCACCGGCAGTACTGCTGTTTCCAGTCCATAGGTCGGACGCAGCCCTTTGAATGTGCCATTCGGATTCTCGCGCAGGATATACCAGGCACGGGGATCATTTACACCAACGAACATCTCGCCTACGCCAGACATCAGGTCGGCGATGAATTTAGATTGACGTTGCACACCAAAGTTGGCACGTTGCGGACCCCAGAAGTGGAAAGTACCAGTGGGACCAGCATTGGAGAACTTAGCATAGGTATTTTCTGCATTGGTGGTTGCCGCAAGTCCGGCATATTTGATCGCAGAATCAACCAGACGAGGTCCTCCCAGATAATCAGCTTTGTTGGAAAGTTGATTGTAAGAACGGGCAAGTACCCCGTAAGCAAATTTTTTCCACTTATTTACGTCGCCTTCGTTCATGTACTTATCACCGATGGCCAGATTGGCCTGGCTTACGTTACCATCTGTGCGGCTGAGGAATTCAATAGCCAGGTGGGCATTGCGACGGGCTTCGTCGTATACTTCCGCCTGTGTATCATATTTGAATACGCGCAGGTTGGTGTTGAAGGCTTCTTTCAGGATCACTTCACCATAAGTATTGGTAAGTGTGAGCCAGGACCATGCACGGATAGCATAAGCCACACCTACATAATCCCATTTCTGTTGCTCACTGCCCCATTGGATCACACGGTTGAGGTTTTGTCCCTGGCCGTAGTAATGCATGGCCCATACGTTGCCGAGCAGGTCACTGTTACCGATTACACCGCCCAGCGCATCGTACTGGTTGCTGGCAGTGTTCTGCACCCAGAACTGTATATACTTGCCGAGGTACATGCCATCCTGCGTGGTACCGTAGTTGGTACCGGCAGCAGAAAAGCTACAAGTCATGTTGTCAATAATGCCTGGCAACAATTGCTCAATAGGTTTTACCGTTTCCGCATTGGGATTGAGGTAGGCATCGTCGATTTGTTTGCTACAGCTTCCCAGCAGCAGTGCTGCCATCCCTGAAGCCATGCAAATGCCAAATATCTTTTTCATGTTCATTTCTTTTTTTGAGGGTTACAGGGAAAGACGGATACCAAAGTTCAGGTTGATCGGTGTGGGCAATGTACCATAGTCGAAACCTGCAGAGCCTACACCACGGGCACCGGCAGAAGTACCGCTTACCGAAGGGTCAGCACCGGAGTAGTTGGTCATCAGGATCAGGTCGTTTATAGTAAGGAATGCACCCAGGGATTTGATCACACCTATACGGCGTACGAAGCTCTGAGGGAAATTATAACTCACACTCAGATCGCGCAGGCGGAACCAGTTCACATTTTTCTCAATGAATACTTCTTCAGGCATACGCTCTGCATAGTAAGTCCAGTTGTACGCAGGAATGATGGTATAAGTATTACGTGTAGGAGTAGCGGTGTTCTCTCTGCCATCACGCAGTACACCTTCTACCACGATCGGTGTATAACGGTCTGCTGTAATCGGGCTTTTACCGATGCTTGTCAGGAATTTGTTGTTACCGTTAAAGATATCACCACCTACTTTCAGATCCCACAGGAAGCTGAGGCGCCAGTTTTTATAGCTGATCACGTTGTTCCAACCCAGGCGGAAATCAGGGTTACGGTCACCGAATACAGAATATACTGTATTTACCAGTGGCAAACCGTTGGTGGGATCGATAAGGATGTCACCGGCATTGTTGCGCTGGTATCCTGCAGCAGTGATGGTAGTGGTAGGACCGCCTTTCACGATACCACCACGTGCGTTACCATATACCCATGTATCGGCAATATAGTATTCTGCAACGTTGGCAGGCATTTCAGTTACACGGCTCCACATACGGTTGAAGTTGAACTGCATGTCCCAGTTCCAGTCTTTCTTACGTACGATGTTGGCAGAAACAGTCACTTCCACACCTTCGTTGCGTGTGCTGCCCGCATTCTGCGTGTTCAGTACATAACCTGTACCGTAGCTCAGACGGAAGCCTTCGATGATCTGGCCTCTTGTCAATGTGTTATAATACGCAGCATCCACAGACAGACGTCCTTTGAAGAAGCGCCATTCTGTACCGATCTCGAAAGTCTTTTGTCTTTCAGGCTCCAGATCCGGGTTGTTGTTGGTAAATCCATATTGGAAACCACCACCGGAAGAAGTTACGTTGGTAAAGATCGATTGTGTTGAGTAAGGCAGGTTAAGACGGGCAGTACCTGCCAATGAACCGCGCAGTTTCACATAATCGATACCACCTCTTTTCAAACCAGGGATGATGTCGGTCATGATAAGGCTAAGGCTCGCACCGGGATAGTTGTACTTACGGTTTTGTTTAGGCAGGGTAGAGGCTTCTTCAAAACGGTGTGTGTAGTTCAGGAACACCTTGTTGTCATAAGCAATAGCCGCCTCACCGAAGTAAGCAAACATCTTGGTGATAAACTGATTGTATTCGCCATATACGTTACGCAGCAGGTAGGTGCGGGTGTTGGGCGCTGTGTTGGCACTGTCGGTGCGGTTAGGATCGCTCAGGTTGTTACCGCTTACGGCAAACATCTGAGTCTGGTAATCCTGCCACATGGTACCTACCATCAGGCGGCCGCTGAATTTACCGAGTGACTTACGTGCAGTACCGGTGATGGTGTGATTGTAACCAGTGTATTTTCTCCACCAGTTGTCCTGGATACCATTCACGGTAGAAGCGATATAGTAAGATTGCGGATGATACTGAAGATAACCTTCGGCATCGTAAGTATCATAACCGAAACGACCGGAGAAGCTCAGCCAGGAAGTAGGGTTGATATTGATACCCAGCGTGGCGCCATAACGATCATTCTCGTCGTAGTTCTTGTTTTTATTAACGTTGAACAACGGGTTGTCGTAGTCGGCATTGGGGTTGTTGCTGAACAGCGGAATTTTAGAACCATCGGCTGCCTCATAGTTGCGGATGTCGATGGTGTTGGGCCACATCATGAGACCGATAAGAAAGCCACCCGCACTGCGGAGTACCTTGCGGTTCTCAGCTCTGATATAAGAAATGGCAGGTGTCAGCTCCAGCCATTTGCCAACCTTGGTAGTGTTGGACAAACGGAAATTGATTTTCTTATAAGTGTTGTTTGGTACTACACCATCCTGATTGAAATAGGAAGCCGTAAAGCGGAACAATGACTTCTTAACACCGAAATCCATACCCAGGTTGTGGTTTTGGGTAAAGCTGGTTTTGAAGAAAGCGTCTTTGTTATTGTACAATTTCGTGCCCGGTTCGTAAGCGGGACCGAAATAACGGAATACATCAGAGGCTACACCATTCTCACCATTCTTGTATCCGTCGATCGTTTCGGGATAGCGCGTCACTTTGGAGAAGCGGAGGCTGTTGTCGTACTGCAGTGCAAACTTGCTGGACTTGGGCTTGCGGGTGGTGATAACGATGGCACCGGAGCTAGCCTGGCTACCATAGAGTGCGGTAGCTTCAGGACCTTTCAGCACGGTGATCGATTCAATGTCGTTGGGGTTGATGTCGGCCATACGGTTAGTATAGTCCGTCTTCTGGTTGTTGGTGGAAGTAAGGCCAGCGCCGCGTTCAACAATACCTACACCTGAACCGCCCTGTGAGTTTTCGTCGAGAGAGGTGTTATCCATGATCACACCGTCCATAACGAAGAGAGGCTGGTTACTGAGTGAAAGAGAGTTAAAACCGCGTAATACGATAGCGCTTGAAGAACCGGCAGTTCCTGAAGTAGGGTTGATAGTCAGACCTGCCACACGTCCCTGTAAGCTGTTGATGAAGTTTTCGCGTTGTGTTTCGCGGATATCATCACCACCTACCGTTTGGGTGGAGTAACCCAGCTCACGTTTGTTACGTTTGATATCCATGGCCGTTACGACCACTTCGCCAAGCGCTCCTTCCGAAGCTTTCAGCGTGATACCCAGCGTGGCGCCGTCACCGGCTTTGATATCCTGCGGCTCGTAACCGACATAGGTTACCTGCAGGGTTTCGCCCGGGCTTACCTGGATGGTAAACTTACCGTTGGCATCTGTCTGCGTGATGCGACGGGTACCCTTTACCCGGATCGTCACACCCGGCAGCGGTGTTTTGTCATCCGAAAGCACCGTTCCACTAATGGTCTTTTCCTGCGCATAAGCAATTTGCGGTACCAGGACGATCATCAATAGAAAGGCTACTAATAACTGGAGAGCTTTTCTCATAGCATGATGTTGTTTTAGTATAATAATTAAGCAGTAAACAATTATAACACCTGTATACCGGCCTCCTGATAGGGTTGCAGCAGGGCATTGTCTGCAGGTAGTTCTGTAATCAGGGTGTGGATTTTACCGATCTCACAAACCTGGATCGGTTGAAACGTATTGACTTTTTCCGCAATCGTCATGCAAACAACGCGCTGGGACGATTCAATCATCGCTTTTTTCAATTGCACCACTTCCCAGTCGTTGTCAGTAACCCCATGTTCGAGGTCAATAGAATTAATGCCCAAAAAGCAAATATCCGCCTTCATCTGGCGAATTTTTGCGATAGCTTCCGGCCCTACGGTAATCTTTGAATTTTTGGAAATGCGGTCACCTATAAGGATCACTTCGATATTGGGATGATTCATGTATTCCAGGATTACCGGAATACTGCCCGATATAAAAGTGGCCTTCAAACCATGCGGAAGCGAACGCGCCATTTCAATAATGGTGGTACCACCGCTGGTGAGGATAAACATTCCGTTGTGGATAAGGCTGATGGCTTTCTGAGCAATCTTCTTCTTCTGACTTTGCGAATATACTCCGTTCGTAGAGAAATGAACTTCGTTAAAAGAGTGGGAGAGAGCTCCCCCATGTACCTTTATAAGCTTGCCCTCTTCCGCAAGTTCCTGCAAGTCGCGGCGGATCGTGTCTTCCGAGACATTGATGTCCTGGCAGAGAGTGGCGGAAAGCACCTTATTGTGCAGGTTTACCTGGTGCAGAATGTAAGCCTGGCGTTCTTTCTTAAGCAATTGTTTCGTTTAGACCTCTAAAGTAATATATTCCCGCATAAAAACGCAAAAAACCGTACATTTTTGCAGAATGTGGAAAAATGCCGGTTTAATGGGGAAAAGAAGGTATGAGGTCAACGGCGTAAGGCGTAAGGTGGTATCAGCAAGTAATAAGTTGGACAATTATTTAGCGAAAGCCCTTTCGCCTTACACCTTAAGCCTGACGCCTGCTCTCAAAACGTAAACCTCGCCGTCAATCCAATCACTGCCGGCTCAAAATTAATATCCTCCACCAAATTCAACTCAGGCTTCCAGTCGATCGCAAGATTGAGCGGAATATTGGAAAATTTATAATCGAGACCTACAACGCCCTGTGCACCAAAATTGGGAATCGTTTCGTTGCGGTCCTTATTGACATTGTAAGTTTTTACAAACCCCAAATACGCACCGCCACCATAGAACCAACGTAATCCCTCCGCAGCACCAATGGGTTTATGCAGCTCATATAAAGCGCCGATCGCCAGCGGATCACCCAGCGACAGCAACGCCTCGATCGCTTTGTCCTCCTGGAAAAAATATTTGAAGGAAATGGAATTGTTAACGATCGCCTGACTACTACTCAACCGTATACCTATCGCAGCCTTATAAGCAGGAGCGCTGCTTTCCGGAATAGTTTCAGTTTCCTGTGCATTGACGGTTTGTACACTACATACGGTCAATACTACGAGCAGAGATAGAACTGTTTTTTTCATATTAGATGAATTATTGCGGTAGAACGGAAAAACTGCGACATATAGTTTAAATGAAATGCAAAAACGTAGTTAAGCCCGGAGGTTCTGTATTTTTGCGCCATTATGCGCGTTACAAAATTATTCGGACAGTTTTTTGAAAGTGAAAAGGCCGCTGGCCTGATACTCCTGTTTTGCACCGCCATCTCCCTGTTGCTGGCCAACAGCGCAGTCGGAGAATCCTATGTCCATTTCTGGCATACCAATGTTGCCGGGCAGTCGCTTGAATACTGGATCAATGATGGTTTGATGACGATCTTCTTTCTGATGATCGGACTGGAACTGGAACGGGAAATTTATAAAGGAGAATTGTCGCAGGTACGACACGCATTATTTCCAGCCATCGGTGCCATCGGCGGAATGGCGCTGCCTGCCTTGCTGTTCTGGTTATTGAATAAAGGAACCGCTTTCGCAGATGGCGTGGGTATTCCTATGGCAACAGATATAGCCTTTGCATTGGGTATTCTTTCACTGCTGGGCAATCGCGTACCGGCGACCCTGAAAGTTTTTCTGACAGCCTTAGCTGTGATCGACGACCTCGGTGCCATCATGGTTATCGCACTTTTTTATTCCAAAGGAATTGTATTGCTAAACCTGGGCATTGCATTGGGATTGTTTGCCGTTATGCTGGTGCTGAACAGGCTGCGCATGCACAAGTTGTGGCCTTACCTGGTGTTGGGGGCAGGCATGTGGTATTTTATGTTGCATTCCGGCGTACACGCAACGATCTCCGGTGTATTGCTGGCATTTGCCATTCCATTTGGCAGCGGCGGCCCCAAAACGATTTCCTATAAACTTCAATCGTTTCTTCACAAACCCGTTTCCTTTTTTATCCTGCCAGTATTTGCATTGGCCAATACATGCATCATTATTGAATCCGGCTGGGCGCAGGAATTAACCTCATCCGAAAGTCTGGGTATTTTCACGGGGCTTGTCATTGGCAAACCTGTTGGCATCACGTTGTTTTGCCTGGCTGCCGTATTGTTGAAAATTTCCAGCCTGCCGCAGGGATTGAAGTGGCGACATATTTTTGGTGCCGGTATATTGGGAGGCATCGGCTTTACGATGTCGATCTTTATCACACTACTCGCATTTGATAATCCACATTATATCACCACCGCCAAAATTGCGATACTGCTTTCATCACTCATTGCCGCAGTTGCAGGCCTGGGATGGCTGGCATTGTTCCTGCGCGAGAGGCAAGCCCCCGAGCCTCTCCTGGAAGATGAGGAAACTTAGGACTATTTCACTTTCGAGGTAGCAGAACGGCGCGCCTGTTTTGCTTTGGGCTTGGGCCGGGGTGGTGTCTGGTTAGCAAGACTGTCGGCACGCTTTTTTGCGGCGAGGCTATCTGCCTGCTGCCTGCGCTTGCGGTCCTCCTCCCATTGTTTCATGGTTTCCTTATCCGGTAAACCGAATCCCGAACCGGCAGAGGCGGGTTTAAAATGCGCGGCAGCACCGCTGTGACTGCGGTGCGCTACTTTTTTCGTTTGTGCCGAAGCAGCCGTAACGGCCAGCGAGGCAATGGTCAGCAGCAGAAGATTGCGAATCATAAGCGTAATTTGTATCTTGAAATTTATCAGATACTTTTAAGGATGCAAGATACCCGCCCATCCGTTGCATGGCCTCCCGTCCGGACGGTATTTTTTCGCTTCGGGGCCTTATTGTTCGTGTTATTGATTCTTACGTTGCCCTGGCCACAGGACTCATTACAGCATCCTGCCAATTGGTTATCTCCGTTTTTCGCCAAGTGGAACGGCTATACGGGTTTTTATATTTTAGGATTGCCCGCTACCGCTACCTACAAATTAGCCTCGGATACTCCCGGCCTTTATATTCATCTGCTTCATTGTTTGTTACTGGCAACGCTTGGCACTTTGATCTGGTCGCTGATCGACCGGCGGCCGCGCAATTACGATAAAGCCCGTTGCCTGCTCATCAATGCAGCAGCTTTTTATCTCGCCATTCATTTATTCATATATGGCTGGAACAAAGTATTCAAATGGCAATTCTATCTGCCTGAACCAAACACCTTATACACCCCACTCGCCGATACCTATCCTGATCTGCTTTACTGGAGCACGATGGGCATCTCGCGTGGTTACAGTATTTTTTTAGGTATTGCCGAAGTGGTAGCCGCGGTATTGTTGTGTTTCAGAAGGACAAGACCCGGCGGTGCGTTGCTGGCATTAACGGTCATGGGCAATGTAGTGGCCGTAAATTTTTCTTTTAATGTTTCGGTGAAAGTTTATTCCTTCCTGTTGTTGCTGTTGGCGGCCTGGTTGTGTTATGCGGAAAGAAGAAGATGGTGGTATGCATTATTCGGTAGCAGGACTTTGATCAACAAACGAAGAATGTTATTGCGCTTAGCGCTGTTTGGAGCCATCATCCTGTTTACACTTTTTCCTTATCTCAGAAGCGGTATTTATAACGATGATGCTGCATCACGCCCGGCTTTTCACGGAGCTTACGACGTGCCCGTGTTTATCGTTAACCAGGATACGTTACCGCCATTAACCACTGATGAGTTCCGCTGGCGTCGTGTGTTTATTCATCGCCAGAACTATTTCGTTACACAGTTGATGGATGATCAGATGCGTGATTATACTTTCCGTTGCGATACAGCCAAACATGAATGGTGGTTGCAGGATCCCGAAACGGGAGAGGAGAAGGTATTTGCTTATAGCCAGCCTGAGGCAAATGGTCCTTTATTTATCAGTGGAGTACTCGGCACCGATACCATTACGGCCATGTTGCAGCCGCTGGATTGGAAAAACAAACCGTTGCTGCAGTCCCGGTTCACCTGGACGATCGATCCGTAGGCGGCTCACTCGAATAATTCGTATTTGGTTTTGGGGCGGCGTTCTTCCAGCCAGCGGAAATTAGGAAGACGCATTTCCGCCGGACTTTTCTGACGGATGGGCCAGATCGTACCGGTCACCTGGCTGCGGAAAGCAATTTTATGAAGGGCTTGTTCCTGAAAGTAAATATCAATGATATCACATTTCGATTGATTGATGCCTGTATAGGAACTGTCAGCATCATCTCTTATATAGTAAATGCATTCGGCATAACCTTTCGCGCGAACGGAGTCAATGTTGCCATCGACAAAGTAACCATCCATCCGCGTTGATTTGATCTGGTTATAAGCTTCATGATCCATTTTGTTGACCATAAAACTGCGCTCAAATGCTTCAACCCGGTCGGCCTTTCTGTTTTTGGTATGGAGATAAATAGTATCGCCGGTGATCTGGCTGTTATTGGCCCAAACCACGGGATCCTGGTAAAGACGGAAGGTAGAGTCCTGGAAGGAATAGAACATGCTGTCGCAGGTAGCCTGAATGGAATCGTTGAATATACGTACGTTGTGAAAAGCTTCAAAGTAGCGGTTGGTACTGTCCTTTTCATTGAGCTTCGCCACTTTGACTCCTTTCAACGTGTCCAGCGTCAGAGAATCACGTGTGCCATACAGCGCGGTGAGTTTTGCGGTAAAGAGTGTATCGGCAGCGATATAAATCGAATCTTTATCCTGCTTCACGATCATCACCGGTTTGCGCGTGGCCAGTACGGCCTCGGTTCGTTTGTCCTGGAACACCAGCCCGCCAAGAATAGTCGTGCCCTGTGCGGTATCGCTGATAATGGCATTGCCGGTGACGCGGTAAATACTGTCCGTGAGTTCGATTACATCACCCGTAATGCGCGTTTTGCCGTCGATGATTTCTGAGCGCCGGCCAAATTGCGCCTGCCCGGTTCGCTGGTTATAAAAACCTTCTTTGGTACGGATCTTACGCCCGCTGCTGTCGACAATATAAGTCTGTGCTATTATACGGGCATCACCGCTTTGTGTATTATATAAAAGAGAATCGGTGGTAATAGTATAAGCCGGATCTTTCAGGAATACATCTTTTTTGAAATAGACATCTTTCAGATCTGCATAGTAATAACCTTCCTGGCTGGTGAGTACCGTTTTCTGGTTGACTACGCGTCCGCCATTCTTGTAGATGCCGATGTTGGTGGACATGTCGTATTCCAGGTCGGGTGTGGTCAACGAGCCTTTGCCATCGGTAAGTTTTACGTTACCGTCGAAGTAGGCCACTTTTTTGTCGCGGTGATAGATCAGGTGGCGGGCGCTGATGGTCGCTGTGTCGCCGTCCACGATTCTTACATTTCCCCAGGCTTCGAAGATGCGGGTGCGGCTATTGTCTACCGCGCTGTCGCAATAGAATATGGTGTTACCCTGGAGCGCTTTTACATTACCGGCTACAATGGTGAGGTTGGTGCTGTCGTCCACACGCTTCATGGTGAGGTTGCGTGTATTACTGACGATCTTGATGGAATTGACCGTATCAGCAGGAACCGGTACAGGTTCCTGAGCATGAATCACGTTTGCCAGCAATAACAGCAGGGCAACTATGAAGAAATGGTTGAAAAATGATCGGGTCGCAGGCGGCTTCATATAAAATCGGCGTTCGTGTGGACTTAGTAGTCTACGCGAACGGTATCCTTTTTAAGTGGCGAAGTTAGCGCCCCACCTTTATCTTTTCTTCCAAATACGGAAATATTAACGTAGCGTTTGGGGTGCGCGCGCAGGTCGTCGAGCAATATCTCGGCACTCAGCACGGTGTTGTTGATCTTATCATACAGTTCGCGGTCATGGATCAGCGCGCCCAGCGATCCTTTGGTGCTGGACATACTGTTTATGATTCCCTTGAGCTGATTGACGGCCACCTGCATGGAGTCGGCTATCGGACCAATGTTTACATTAGCCAGGTTACCGGTGAATTGTTTGGCGTTGCTGATAATACCCGTAATGCTGTCGTTGCTGCGGGCAAGGTTTGCGGTAATGGAATTGGCGTTGTTCAGCGTACTTGTCAGGCTGCCATTGGCTGTCTGCAGCATATTGCTGAGGGCGCCGGCACTGGCATCGAGTTGCGCCAATGTGGAACGGATATGACCTTTGACCGATTCGTCGAATATGGTATTTACGTTGCCGAGGATCAAATTCAGCGTATCGATGGTGTTGCTTATTTTAGCAAAAACGGGTTCCAGTTGCGGAGCAACGGAACTGAGCATGCCTCCCTGGCGGGAAACCGCTTTTATTTCCTGTCCCATTTCTATGCTCCGGGTTGAATTTCCTTTCTGAATTACCAGTACGGGAGTTCCCAGGAGGCTGGGTTCGATAAAGGCAACGGAATTATCGGGGATATTCACCTTTTTATCCATGGCGATGGTGACCTTGATGCCATTTACGTCTTTGTCCAGTGGCTCTATGTTGTCTACATGGCCAACGGTAAGACCCAATATCTTTACCGGGTTCGATTTATCAAGCGATCCCACATTCTCAAATATGGCATAAATGGTATTCTTCTTTTTGAAAACATCTCTTCCCTTGAGAAAATTGAATCCAACGATAAGCAGGGCGATGGCTCCTGCCGCCAGGATGCCAACTTTGGTTTCATTGCTGATTTTCATGCTGGTAACTTTACACACTTCGTATGCTAACAGAGTGCCAAATTAGCCATTTATTTTGAAAACCAGTTAATAAGGAGCGCGGAGCCGGTAGGGCAAATCCCCGGAACAGCACGGGAATACACTAAAAACAGCGGCCGGAGCCGCTGTTTCAGTTAGTTGTAAAAGAATCAGATCAAAATGCCTTTTTGGGACCTTTGGCCTCCAGCTTTTCTTTATAGGATTTAAAAGCGTTGATAATATTCCGCACAATTTCGTCCTGGCCTTTTTCACTATTAAGGTATTCTTCCTCTTCTTTATTGGAAATAAAGCCGATTTCCACCAGGATGCTTGGCATCCCCGTTGCCTGGAGTACCCAGATACCCGTGTCATTACGCTGACGAACACCACGGCTTGTGCGGCCGGAAGCGGCAAATTCTTTTTCTACAAAATCGGCCAGGGTCAGGCTTTTCTTGAAATAGTTCTGTGCATACACCAGCATGCGCGCCATTTCCGCAGGATCAGAAGGGTCGGGGAGTTTCAGTCCGGAAACGGAATCCATTTCCCCGTAGTATTCGTTGTTTTTGGCAACCGAACTGATCTTGGCGTCGTTCTTATTGACGGCCCATACATAGGTCTCGGTACCTTTCGCCGTGTTTTCGCGCCACACGTTCTGGTACTGGTATTCGTAATAGGTCTGCTTCTTTCTCTTTTTGCCTTTGCCCACCATGCGGGTCTTGGCCGTTTTTCCCACTACCACTTTTTCATACCAGCCGCCCGGGCGTTTACCCGCTGCATTGCAGTGAATGGAAATAAAGAGATCGCCGCCGGAAGAGTTAGCCAGATCTGCGCGGTAACGCAAATCTTCATTCAATGTTTTCTTGTTGCCGGCATTGGCGTCGCTCGTGCGGGTGTAAACAACTTTGATCTCTGGAAATTCTTTCTGGAAGGCTTTACCTAATTTAAGTGCAACTTCCAGCGATACATGTTTTTCGTTGGAGAACAATCCCTGGGCTCCCGCAAAATCACCACCATGGCCGGGGTCGATGATCAACGTGCGTACGGCCGGTTTGCCGGGCGCTACCGTATCCGGCGTGGGATTGATAAACGACACAAAGCAACAACTGGTAAGTGCAAACAGGGTTAATGAAAGGGCTCTTTTCATGGAAAACTACTGGAATTTTTAGTGGCGGGTCCTTGCTCTTCTGTTATCGCTGCACACACCGGCAGGACCTTGCCAGGTAAATTAATGGGTTATTGCAATCTTCACAATTTGTTTAAGTCCGAATGATTTACATTTGCTGCCTGGAAATATATGGGGCTGCGAGACAAATTTAAACTAAAATATTTTTTTTCTGCCATACTGACTGCATTAATCATCTGCACAGTAACGCGGAACAGTGTAGCTTTCCATACCACGCAAGGTAATTTTTACACACCTTTAACAACAGCGGCCGACACCATCAAGCCGCGTAATGTCACAGACTCCACGCCCAGACTGCGTTTCACCGGTTCAGATACCATACGGCCTGTAAGACCCGATACCATTCCCGGCATAGATTCGCTCGATTTAAGAGAAGACTCCATACCTGCACAAAAGGTTGATACCTTTTCATTAAAACTTTCAAAAGACTCGCTCGACGGACCGGTTAACTATTATGCAGAAGATTCTGCCGTAGTAATGGTCACCTCGAAGAAGATTTTTTTATACGGCAAAACGAAAACCGAATACAAGGACATCAGCCTGAAAGCTCCACAGGTTGAAATCGATCAGGCCACACAGGTGCTCACCGCCGTTAACCGGAAAGACAGCACCGGCGATGTGGTGGAAACCGCCGAATTTTCGCAGGGTGTCGAAAACACCTTTACAAGCGATACCATCCGGTATAACTTCAAAACACAACGCGGTCTTACCAAAAACACGATCACCGAAAACAGCGGCGCATTCATCCATTTCGACGTAGCAAAAAAAGTCGATGCCAATACTACTTTTGGTCGCGGCGGTTTTATCACTACCTGCAACCTTTCCGATCATCCGCACTTCGGCTTCCGTGCGAGCCGGATGAAAGTGGTCAATAAAAAACTGGCAGTGACCGGCGCCATACACCCGGAGTTTGAAGACGTTCCGGTGCCCATTTACCTGCCTTTCGGTTTCTTCCCCCTCAGCCAGGGACGGCATTCCGGTATCCTGGCTCCGCAATTTGCCACCAACGACGTGGCAGGTCTCGGTCTGGAAGGACTGGGATATTATAAAGTGATCAACCAATACTGGGACGTAAAAGTATACGGCAATATCTATTCTTATGGCGGATGGTCGGGCAATATCAACCCCACTTACCGCAAACGTTATAAGTATAACGGATCGGCTAACATCGGGTTGCTGTCGACCAAACGAAATTTCAAAGGCGACCCGGATTATTACAAAGCAAGCAGCTACAGTATTGCCTGGGCGCACAGCTCCGATTCGCGTGCGCGGCCAGGGACCACGTTTTCGGCCAGTGTGAATGCAAGTTCCACCAACTACAACCGCAACGTGACCAATGATGCGCGCACGAATTTTAATAACATCATGGGATCGTCCATCATGTACTCCAAAACATGGGTGGGCAAACCTTACAACCTGACGCTGTCGGCCAACCACAGCCAGAACAACCTCAACCGCCAGGTAACGATCAGTTTGCCGGACGCGGGTTTTACCGTAAGCACACTTTATCCTTTCCAGAAAAAAGAAATGGTGGGCTCACGCAAATGGTATGAACAATTGGGTATCGGCTACCAGGGCAACTTCCGCAACTCTTTCTCTTTCTACGACTCGCTTAATTATAAATCGGTATACGGCAAATCTATTTTCTCTTACCTCCTCGATACCTTGCAATGGGGCGCGCAACACAACATTCCGGTTACCTTATCCTTGCCGGCAGTGTTCAACGGCGCATTGGTCATAGCACCCAGCGTATCTTATTCGCAGGTATGGGCGAATCAGAAAACACGTTACCGCTGGAATACGGCCAACCAGAAACTGGATACCACTACCACACGCGGATTCTTCATCGATCAGCAGACCAGCTTCGCCCTCTCGTTCAACACGGCGGTATTTGGTACTTATGAATTCAAGAATAGAAAAGTGATGGCGATAAGGCACGTGATACGGCCATCTTTCAGCCTTAACTACCGGCCCGATCTTTCGTCGCGTTATTATTACCGCGATACCATTGCACCCGGATACACAGCCATGTTTGGTGAACTGCAGACTGCGCAGCCTTATGCAGGTTATGGCAGTGGCAAAGTGGGAGGGTTCAGTTTCCTGATCGATAACAACGTGGAGATGAAAGTGCGGGATAAAAAAGACACTACCAGCAACGGCACCAGGAAAGTGCGGCTGATCGACGGGTTGAGTCTCGGCGCATCCTATAACTTCTTTGCCGATTCCATGAGACTGTCGCCGTTCCAACTGGCATTCCGTACTAATCTGTTTGACAAGATCAACATCAGCGCATCCGGTATACTCGATCCTTATCAAACCAATGCCATCGGTCAGCCCATCGATAAATTTGCGTGGGAGGGAGGTGGATTTAAAGTGGGCCGTCTGTCAACGGTAAGCGTGTCGATGTCTACCAGTTTCCAAAGCAAACCCAAAGATCCGGACAAGGAAAAACTGAAAAAAGATAAACTGGCGCAACAATTTGCCGACCCCACGCTCCAGGCCGATCAGCAGCGGTTACTCGATTACATGCGGCAGAACCCCGGCGAATTTGTCGACTTCAACATTCCGTGGTCGGTGAACATATCTTATTCACTCGTTTATAACCAGGTGTTCAACACCACGCTGGCCGCGTTTGAAGGAAGACTAAACTCGAATGCGAGCATCAGCGGCAGTTTCAACCTTACACCGAAATGGAACATCAGTGCGAATACATTTTATGACTTCCGCACGAAGGACATTCAGACCTTCTCCATGTCGATATCAAGGGATATGCACTGCTGGCAGTTGTCCATCAACGTAACGCCAACCCCGCCGTACCGTTACTTCAACTTTACCATCAGTCCGAAATCGGGCATGCTGCAGGATCTGCGCATCAACCGCACACGTACTTTCGTTACTTACTGATGAGCGGCGAAATATTCGCTCATAATCAAGCGCACTTTCTCCCGTAATTCAGCCGTTGACAATCCATTCGCCGGTACAGGTTCGAGGAAATGTATTTCCAGGCGTTTGGGTAGAAAAAAGAAAGGCTTGTTGGCCGGCACCGCTTTGCGCGTATTCAGGATAACTGCCGGAATGATGGCGGTATTGGTGTCTGTTGCCAGTTTGAAAGCGCCGTCATAAAATTTCTTCAATGGCTGATCGGTCCGGTTGCGGGTGCCCTCGGGATAAATACACATATGCATGCCCATTGCGAGCACTTTTTTCATTTCATCAAAACTCTGGCGGCGGCTGCGTTCGCTGTTGCGGTCAACAAGTACGGAACCCTTGCGATAATAAAGACCGAAGAGCGGCACTTTGGCGAAAGAAGTTTTGGCGATCGTTTTATTAGGGCCGGGAATAAAAGGAGAAGACAGCGGAATATCAATAAGGGAATTATGATTGCAGGTAACGATATAAGCACGGCCTTTCTCAAAATTCTTTTTACCGCGCACACGCACAGGACAAGCCACCAGGAAAAACCAGACGCGCATCCAGATGCGGGAAACCCTGATAAAGTAAGCAGTGCTACGCGGTTCAGGCATCAGGTAACAAACCATCGAGGGCAGAAACACCAGTAAAAAAGTAACCACAAAAGTGAGCAGTCCCCACACGGCCCAGACACGGCCGGCCACAGCTTTTATAAATGACATCTATTGAATTTCTTTTGAACAAAACGAATAAGCACAGCGCAAAAGTAAGGCATTGGTCAAAGCTGCCAGTCTACCGGAGGAATGCCCTGCTGCATCAGGTATTCATTTGTTTTGGAAAAATGCCTGCATCCGAGGAATCCATTGTGCGCAGACAAAGGTGAGGGATGCGCAGCTTTGAGGATAAGATGTTTGGTGCCATCAATCAACGCGCTTTTTTCCTGCGCAAACTTGCCCCATAACAAAAAAACAACGTGTGCACATTCTGCAGAAATGGTTTTGATCACCTGGTCGGTGAAAGTGGCCCAGCCAATCTTTGCATGGCTCATCGGCTCGCCGGCGCGTACGGTCAGGGACGCGTTAAGCAGGAACACGCCTTGCTCTGCCCATTTGGTGAGGTTGCCGTGCATGGGAATCTCCATACCGGTATCCTCACGGAGTTCTTTAAAAATATTAACGAGGGAAGGAGGTGGCGGCACACCGTTCTGCACAGAAAAGCAAAGACCATGTGCCTGTCCCGGTCCGTGATAAGGATCCTGTCCAAGGATCACCACTTTTACTTTCGAAAGCGGCGTCGTATTGAAAGCATTGAAAATAAAAGGGCCGGGCGGGTAGATGGTCTTGCCCTGAGTCTTCTCCGTTTTCAGGTGTAAAATGATGTTTTGAAAATAAGGCTTGCTGAATTCCCCTTGCAATACCTTTTTCCAGCTTTCTTCTATTTTAACGTCGGCCATACGATGATGCTTAAGCGGCAGCAAGGTACGGCTTCAATGGCAAAAAAGCTTACCGTGCTTTCACCACGGAAGAAATCTGGTAGGTGACGTCGATGCCGCGGTTCGTATCGGGCATCTTCATCGTAGCCGACGATTTGGCATCTATTGCCGGAAACTCGATCCACTGCGTTTTCAATACCTGTTCGCCGGGTTTCATGTATTTCAGTTCCACAATTACTTTTTCCAGCGGATCGTCCGAGCGGTTGTAGACCGTGAGGCGGAGGTCGCGGATGCCGCCGAAGGGCACGCGTTTGTAGTTGTTGCTGAGCACGGTCACTTCTTTCGGCACATCGCGGCCGGAGGCGATCAGGGTATTGGTTTCTTTTGAACCAGAATTTGAAATAATCCTCTTAGTTGCTTTATTATCAGTATTATCCTGATTATCTCTTGAAGAACGGCTGCGTTCACCCGTAGCGGCATTGGTGCTGGCACGTTGATAACTGTCCGTTTCTTCGGCGGCAGGTGTTCGTTGCGGATCGGCCTTGGTCATAACGGCTTTGGCGCCGCGGCTGGGTTCGGTTTTTGCCGCTGACGGATCTTTTTTCGCAGTCACTTCGCCCAGCATTTTTTCCTCGGGTGTGGGCGGAGGGGAGTTGGCGATGATCTTACGCAGACGTGCCTCTTTGGCAGCAGCATCACGGGCTTCTTTTGTTTTGATATCAGCCTCGGTTTGTTCTTCCGCACCGGTAGACATCACCACACCTTCCTGCACGGCGGCAGGTGTTGACGGGTTATTGTCGGGCACAGGATCTGTTTGAACTGTCTCGTTCTGGTTGGCGGCCAGTGCCAGTTGCCTGGTTGGCCCTCCGGGCAAATGCGGTGCCTCACCGCGGTTGCTCATGGCCCAGCCAAGGAAAATACCGCCGCCGATCAACAACACCATGATACCGGCGATGCGGAGCTGCTGCATCCAGACGCTGCGGCGGCTGATCTTTTGCTTCCGGTCGAGCAGGGTTTTAACGTATTGCTCTTTGATCTCGTCGAGTGGCTGGGAAAATTTGGTATGAACGGCTTCTTTGTTTTCCACGACTTTAATGGTCGGGGCCGGTTCTTCGGACAAAACGGATGCCTGATTGAGGTCGGTGTAATCCTCAATCGGTGTTGCGGGTAAGGTCACGAAAACCGATTTGCGGAGGGGGTCTTTTTTCGCGGGCTTCTGCTCAGCCTGTGCAGCGATCCTGGGTTGATAAGCCTGGTAAGCCGGTTGGGGCGTGTCCTGAACGGGCTTTACCTCCGGCTTGGACTGTAAGGTCTCGTCCGGCTTTTTGTAAAACCGGTCGAAGGGCTGTTCCTCCACGACCGGCGCATACGGACGCAGTTCTTCGATCTCGCTCGGATAGCGCCATGCCGCACTGCGACCGTTGATCCAGACAAGGTCATACGCTTTAAGTCCGAAGGACAAAAGCTGATCGAGCGTATAAGGCCCGTTTTCTTTGTTATCGCGCAACAGCAGATAAGTTCCCATTGATCCACATTTTTGCTTCGGTGAAGGAACGAAAAATTTATGCCGCCTAGTGTAAAAGCTCTGTTATAAACTGGCCGGTTCTTACTAATTGATTGTTAATCCACCAAGGTGGATAACTAGGGTAAAAAACCCTGTTTTTTTATCGGATTTAACTGTCGGAAAAGTTAAATTTGCGGGCTTCACCTGCGACCGTCCGACATTGAGGACAAATGCCTTGAAAATGAACTAATTATAAGGCCGTAGACACAGCAGGGAAGTGGCAGGTAAAAGGCCTGTCATTCGGATCTTAACTTCAACACAATGGAAGAAAATTTCGGCCCACAGGAAACCCAGGATACTAACCGGATCATTCCTGTCAACATCGAAGAGCAAATGAAAACCGCTTACATCGACTATTCCATGTCGGTGATCGTAGGGCGGGCGCTGCCGGATGTGCGCGACGGTTTCAAACCCGTTCACCGCCGCATCCTGTTCGCGATGAATGAGCTCGGTCTTAATGCTAACAAACCGTACAAAAAATCAGCGAGAGTAGTCGGGGAAGTGCTGGGTAAATATCACCCGCATGGTGACGGCTCGGTATACTTCGCCATGGTGCGTCTCGCACAGGACTGGAACATGCGTTACACCCTGGTGGACGGGCAGGGTAACTTTGGTAACCAGGACGGCGACGATCCGGCGGCCATGCGTTACACGGAAGTAAGACTGGCCAAACTCGGCGAACACATGCTCGACGATATCGAGAAAGATACCGTCGATTTCCAGCTCAACTTCGACGACTCGGAAAAAGAACCATCGATCCTGCCTACCCGTATTCCGCAATTGCTGGTGAACGGCTCCAGCGGTATCGCCGTAGGTATGGCCACGAACATGATGCCGCACAACCTCTCCGAGGTGATCGACGGCTGTATAGCTTATATCGACAATCGCGAGATCACGATCGATGAGCTGATGGAACACGTGAAGGCGCCCGACTTCCCGACCGGAGGTATCATCTACGGTATGGAAGGGGTGAAAGCAGGCATGCATACCGGACGCGGACGGGTAGTGGTACGTGGTCAACTGACTGTGGACACCAAACCCAGCGGACGTGAGCAGATCATTATCACGGCAGTACCTTACCAGGTAAACCGCGACTCACTGACCAACCGCATCGGCGAACTGGTCAATGAAAAAGTGATCGAGGGCGTTGCACACGTAAACAATGAATCCAACAACAAAGAAGGTACGCGTATTGTACTGGATCTGAAACGTGATGGCGTGGCCAACGTTGTCATCAACCAGTTGTACAAGCATACGGAACTGCAAACATCTTTTGGTATCAACAACGTGGCGATCGTTAAGGGCCGTCCGCGCACGCTGAACCTGAAAGACCTCATCAGCGAATTCGTTGAATTCCGTCATGAAGTAGTGACGCGCCGCACGCAATATGAACTACGCGAAGCGGAAAAACGTGCTCACATACTGCAGGGTTACCTGATTGCGCTGGATCACCTCGATGAAGTAATCGCACTGATCCGTGCGTCGGCCACACCCGATGTTGCACGTGAAGCCCTGATCAATGCCGGCTGGGGACTCGATGAAATCCAGGCCCGCGCTATTCTTGAGTTGCGTCTGCAGCGTCTGACCGGCATGGAGCGCGAGAAAATCAAAGAAGAATACGATCAGCTGATGACGCTGATCGCCGATCTGCGTGATATCCTCGGTAATGAAGGCCGTCGTTATGAGATCATCAAAACCGAGCTTACCGAAATCAAAGATAAATACGGCGACAAACGTAAGAGTGAGATCACTTACCTCGACAACGAAGTAAGCATCAAAGACCTGATCAAGGAAGAAGACGTGGTGATCACGATCTCACATCTTGGTTATATCAAGCGTACGCCGGCGGATGAATTCCGTTCGCAGCGTCGTGGTGGTCGTGGTGTATTAGGCGGTAAAACACGCGACGAAGACTATATCGAGCACCTGTTTGTGGCATCGACACACCATACATTGCTTTTCTTCACAGAAAAAGGAAGATGTTACTGGCTCAATGTATACCAGATACCGGAGGGAGAAAAAACAAGCAAAGGCCGCGCGATCCAGAACCTGATCCAACTGATCCCGGGTGACAAAGTGCGCGCGATCCTGGATGTGAAAGACCTGAAGGATGAAGAATTCGTGAGCGGACACAACATCGTACTGTGTACCAAAAAAGGAGTGATCAAAAAAACGGCGCTGGTTGACTTCAGCCGTCCGCGTACGACCGGTGTAAATGCGATAACCGTAATAGAAGGTGATGAACTGCTCGAAGCGCGCATGACCGATGGCAACAGCGAGATCATGATGGCCATCAAAAGTGGCCGTGCGATCCGTTTCTCCGAGAAAAGTGTACGTGCGACCGGACGTGGTGCAATCGGTGTGGGCGGTATCGAAGTAGACGATGCAAAAGACGAAGTTGTTGGTATGATTTGTGTAAATCCTGAGACTGACGCATCCAAAACGGTATTGGTAGTCAGTGAGAAAGGATTTGGCAAACGCACGGCGTTCGACGAATACCGGTTTACCAACCGTGGCGGTAAAGGCGTGAAAACGATCAGCGTAACCGAAAAAACCGGTAACCTGGTAGGCATGCTGGCCGTATCACAATCGGAAGACCTGATGATCACCTGTAAAAGTGGCGTAACGATCAGGATGAAGGTGGCCAATATCAGTGAACTGGGCCGTGCGACACAGGGTGTAAAACTGATCCGCATCGACGAAGGAGATGAAATTGCGGCCATCACGCAACTGGATGAAGAAGAAATCCAGGTAGAAATAATGGAAGGCGAAAGCGAAACGCCGGTGGTGGAAGGAAGTTCCGAAACCACGGGTGACGCAACTCCTCCGGCAGAAAATGCATCAGAAGAAGAACAACCACCGGTAGCCTAAAAAAGAAACCGGAATAAGAAAGCTTATTTTTTTCATCAATTAATAACATCAATGAAAAAGTTCAGTATTCTTTTATTAACGATGAGCTTGCTTGCGGTCACTGCAGGCGCCCAGCGGTATGAAGATGTCAAAAACCTGCTGTTGCTGCGTCAGTACAAAAATGCCAAGGCAACGGTTGACAAGGGTATGACCAATGCGAAATACATCTCGAAGCCGGAAGGATATATGCAAAAGGCAACGGTATACTCGGCGCTGGCGCTGGATACCACACTGCCGGCGGCAGAAGCTGCGCAACTGCGTGAAGAAGCCTACAGTGCTTTCCTGAAATTCCGCGAAATGGATCCGGAAATGAAACTGATTGCGGACGCTGAATATGCCAATACCATAGGTAACATCTATGCAGGCTACTTCAATGCGGGATTCAGAAACTACCTCGACAAAAGCTGGGAAGCAGGCCTGCCCAACCTCGAAAAGGCGGTGGTGCTTGGCGATCTGATGACGGAGAAAAAACTCTGGACGGTAACAGCCGACACCAATGCGCTGATCCTGGCGGCGGTGGTGGCCGACAATGCCAAACAAGAAGCTGATGCCGTTAAATACTACTCACGGCTTGCCGGACTGAAACTGAATACACCGGACTACGAAGAAGTATACCGTTACCTGGTGCGTTACTATGCAGAAAAGAAAGACGATGCCAACTTCGAAAAATACAAAGCGCTGGGTAAAGAACTCTATCCGAAGAGCGAATACTTCACTTATGACAAAGTGGACTTCGCGATTGGTACGGTAGAAGGATTTGATGCGCAGGTAAAAGCGCTGGAGGGAGTATTGGCGAAAGATCCTGAGAACTACAAGGCGAACATGGGATTGGGCGAACTGTTATATGATACGCTGAACTCACGCAAAGAGGGCGCTGTGCAGCCAGCCAATGCCGAAGAGCTGGAAGGAAAAATGATCACATCGTTGACCAAGGCTGCAACGGCGAATCCGGACAAAGCTGCACAGGCGTTCATATATATAGGTGATCACTTCATGAACAAGGCCGACAGAAAGCAAAACGAAATGACCGAGGTGGAAACCGAGATCCGCAAGCGCCCCGGTGGTAAAGCCACGGCCGCTGACAACACCAAGAAGGCTGAATTGAAAAAACAATATGATGCCATCTACGATCAGGGACGTGAATACTTTGAAAAGGCGGCTGAGCTGTTTGCCAAGAAGCCTGAGCTTGACAAAGTGGAAAAACGTCAATACAAGCTGATTGTGGGAAGCCTGGCGCAATACTATTCCTACAAACGTGAGGGGGCGAAAGGCGCGGATCTGAACAAATATATTGCGGCGGAGAAGAAGTGGAATGATTTGGATGACAAGCTGAAATAAGCTTCTACGGAATATATATTATTGACGGCGGCCTTCGGGTCGCCGTTTTTGTGTAGGGACAGGTATGGAGGCGATATCTTTACTTAACATAATGTAAATTATGAGACAAGTAAAATTCTTATAATATTACTTCATTATTAAATTTTTACTCCTTGAAAAACCAGCGCTAACTCCAGGCCAAGATTGGCCCGGGGTTAGCGGGCGAAGCGATTATCCAAGCAAGTCCTGTGGAGGCTTCGCCAAGAGAATCCAAGGAAAAACTGTAAATTAGTTTGAATGTTTTACGAGAAATAAAAAATAGAGACCGCATAACAAAGTTTTTTTGCCCTTTACGAAGTCCCCAACCTTCCTAAGGAATTTATAAAGGCATAATATGAGTTTATTACTAGTTCCAGCAACAAGGACAAATTTGGAGAAATCAATAGAAAAATCTGTTGATATAGGTTTTGCTCGTAATTTTTTTTCCTCCACCTTTCTTGATGAAATCCTAAAGTGGTCAGGAATTGAAGGTATTAGATGCTGGGCTACAACTAAAAATCGAACTACTATTTTTGACAATATTAATGACGGCGATGAAGTTTTGTTAACAGAAAAAGGAACCGGGTGTTTTACCTATTATGGAATAGTAATTGGAAAGAGCCAAAATGTAGAATTTGGAAATGCTTTATGGCCAGTTGTAGGAAAAAGCTCTTGGGAAAATATTTACTTTTTAGCCAATATTACGAATGTCAATATAGATAAGGTTAAATTGGTAACAGGCCTTGGATATGCTGAAAACTTTACTGTTCCTGGCATAATTAAGGTAGACGATAAAAAGTACTTAAATTTTGGAAGCATCTCACAGCGTTTTGAAATACCGGTTTTTGATCACGTTGCAGAAACCAAGGAAGAAAAAGACTTTTCAAGTGAAGATATTCCGACAATTGGCAAAAGACGGGCTGCGCACTACAAATTTTCAAAAAAAGTTAAGGAAAACTATAATTACTCTTGTGCCATTTGTGGAATAAACCAAACTGAGTTTCTAATTGCCGGACATATTTCACCCTGGTCTGAAGACCATGAAAACAGATTAAATCCCGAAAATGGTATTTGCCTTTGTGCACTTCACGATAGAGCATTTGAGCATGGCTATATTGGACTAACAGATAATTTTACTATAGTTATTAGCCCTAAAATTGATAAAACCTCGAAGCTTTATGTTGTATTGAAAGAATTTGAAAATAAAGCCATTTATATTCCTTCCGTTAATAAACCCCATATAGAATTTTTAAAAAGCCATAGGAAAAAACATAGCATTTTATAAAATGAATATTAAGGAACTTGAACATCAAATAATAAAATTCAGAGATGACAGAAACTGGAAACAGTTTCATACACTTAAGGATTTGCTTCTGGGTTTAAACATTGAATGTTCCGAACTTTCAGAACTATTTCTCTGGAAATCGCAGACAGAAATAAAAGAAGTGCCAAAGACGAAAATAAAAAATGAATTAGCGGACATCTATATTTTTCTCAGTTATTTATCCAACCATTTTGAAGTGGATCTTGAAAAAGCAATTATTGATAAAATTAAATTGAACAGTCAGAAATATCCTATAGATAAAAGTTATGGGAGTAATAGAAAGTACAATGAATTAAATTATGCAGAAGCCGAGAAGCAACAGGCTCATAAAAACGCTTACGAACGATGGACGACTGAAGATGATGAAAAGCTGGAATTGCTTTTTTGCGGGGGTAAAACGATAAAGGAATTATCTACCATTTTTGCAAGAAATGAAGGAGCCATAATGGCCAGAATTAAAAAATTAGAGCTTGGGGACCGTTAAATCCTTCCAACCTTACCGCTTAATTGACTATGCAATAAATCCAAAAAAAATAAACTCCCCACCCTCCTCAAGCCTCAATCTGCTGTCAATAATACCTCATCGTATCCGGGTACGGATATTGTATCAACCGTAGGCCATAATACATAAATCGGTTATTTTCGAACCACCCGCAAACATTCACGACTCAATAGAAGTTCCAAAAAACAAGCATGAAAAGAACTTTGCTCCTCCCCCTCATCCTCCTTACCACTACCCTCTCCTTCGCCCAAACCACCTTCCAAAAAGACTTCCTCGAATTCTGGCAGGATATCAAAGACAATTATGCCTACCTCGATCAGCAACAGATCGATTGGGATAAGGTTAAGACCATTTATGAACCGCAAACAGCCAAAATAACGAATCGAAACGAGTTTGTCCGGTTACTCGAGAATGTGCTGAACGAATTGTATAACGGGCATTCATCCCTCAATACCAACCTGCCATCCTCCAACCGGCTCGTTCCTTCCGGAACGGATTTGTACGTGGAGAAAGTAAACGATAAATACATCATCAAAGACCTCCGCAAAGGCTTCGGCGCCGACCTGGCCGGACTGAAGATCGGAATGGAGATTAAACTTTTTAACGGTAAGCCCATCGATGAGCAGTTGAAGCATTTCCTGCCCAAATTCACCGATAAGCCCACGCCGAAGATGATCCAGTACGCTATCGATATGCTTTTCGCCGGAACACATGACACCAAACGCGAGATCACCGTGGTTGTTGATAAGGGCAAAGAGAGAATATTCACGCCGGTCAGTTACGGCAATAGCAACGAATTGCTGTTTAAGAAACCGCTCAACAATACTACCGCCTATATTAAGATCAATAATTCCCTCGGCAATAATAACCTGATCGCTGAGTTTGATCAAACGCTGGACAGCTTTTTCCAGTACAAAAACCTGATAATCGATCTCACGGAAACGCCCGGTGGCGGCAATTCAACAGTTGCCAGGGCAATTATGGGCAGGTTTATAACGGAACAACTCCCCTACCAGGTTCATGAGTTTGATGAGAAGGCTTACCAGACGAAACGACATTGGGTGGAGTATGTCACGCCCCGCAGAACGATTTACACCGGCAACGTTTATGTGCTCGCCGGTCGCTGGACAGGCAGCATGGGAGAAGGCATGGCCATCGGCTTCGATGGTATGAAACGCGCCACCATCATCGGCACTCCATTGGCCGGTCTGTTGGGCGCCATTTCTAATTTTCAGTTGACCGAAACCAAAATTGGTTACCAGTTTCCCACCGAACGCCTCTATCATATCAACGGCACACCAAGAGAGAGTTACGTGCCGGCTGTTTTGACACAGAATATGGAAGAGACAATTCAAAAGGCGAGAGAAATCAATTAGCATCGCACTTCACGCGTTGTTGTTGGTCGGGAGACCAACAACGGCGAGAATCTTCCCTTCGCTCCTTACGCATCTTTGCGTGCCCTTCGAGAGCCTCAGGGAGCACCCTTCGAGGGCCTCAGGGAGCACGTTTCGGGTGCCTCAGTCCCGCATTTGCGGGATCGTTTTTTGAATTTTGAATTTTTACTTTTGAATTTAACTCACCACTCTCCCCAAAGCCTCCACCACCGTCCCCACATCCAAGGTCTCAAAAATCCTTCGACGATAATATTTCACCGTATCCGGCGATACCGACACCCGCGCCGCAATTTCATTGATCGTTAAACCTTGCGCATATAACCTCAATACTTCCATTTCCCGCTCCGATAACAAAGGCCGCGGAAATTTCTGCCAGGCACGCGTATCCGGACAAAACTTCCAGACTATATCAGTCCCCTGTTTGTAAATGACCGCATTGCCCGCCGTTTTATGATATGCAATAGACACGGTACAGATCGCCTTCCACATCTTGCCGGTATCCGTTAATAACAACGGCGTCAATTTATGATTCACCAGTGTCATGGTTTCATTGCGGTGCTTCAGGTGAAAGTCATATTTGATGCTGTACATTTTACGCTCTTCTTCCGGCAGCCGCTCAAAGAAGTCAAAGCCTTTTTCATTCAGTTCAACCAGCATCGCCAGATCCTCCGGCGGCACCTGTTTTTCATAGAATGCATAGCCCATCGCTTTTACTTCTTCCGCCGTATGACCGCATAAGAACAACGGGTTGTCCGACACATATTCAAAACTCATGTCGGAGTAGTCGATCACATAAATGCTCTGATAGGTGAGCCTCGCCAACGCTTTCACCGGCTCCAGGTAGCCCATCCCCTCCTGCCCACCAAGTTCCCTTGTATGTGTCAACCTGCTGCGGCTTACCAGGCTTTCTGTGGTTTTTGGTTTCATGGCCGCAAAACTACACAAAAGTGTAGTTCTCTACTCCTGGTATGTCCAGGTTTCGTCGAACGACACGCGGTGCGGCGTAAACACGGCCGGTTCGTCCATCCAGTATTTGATTTTGATGGTTTTGGATACCGGATCCCAGGCATTGATGCCCGATGGATCGAGCGTGGCCGAACGGCCATTGGGCGAAGGCTGCCCATAGTGATTGGTAATGGCCGTTATTTTGTTTGTATTCAGGTCCAGCGTTATGGTTGGAGCAAAGTTCGAGTAATAACTTTTCGATCCGCCGATCAGGATGATATGACCGGCAATGCCGAGTTCGGTCGGCACCATCGTACCCTGCATGTCATTTAGTTTGTCGAGCGTTATTTCCTGCGGATAATAACCGGTGTAGGTGGCGTTACTGAAGTCCTGCATCGATCCGGTGACGCTGTATTTTGCACCTACCGGTTTTACAACGGTCTTGTCTTCTTTCGTTTTTTTACACGCAAGTGTACATACGGTCAGCAACAGCCAGGCAAGTTGAATTTTCATGTCAGAGGGGTTATGATGAAGCGACAAGGTCATTCATGGCGGCGGATTTGCAAATACACAGTTTGATGTAGGATACTACACTTTAGTGTAGCATTGGAATGGCTGGTTTCACGATTTTCGCGCGGATTTCCGGTACACTACAACACTACTTATGACCAAAAAGCCTCTTTCCGAGCAAACCCTTGCCGAGCTGAACAAACAAAAGTCCCTGTTCACCGGTGTCCTCGCCGCTTTTTTCATCGTCTGGCTGATCATGGTCGGATTGATCATTTACATTTTCGTGAGTAAAAAACCGAATTATGCCCTGCTGGTAGTAGCCTTTGGCCTCTGGCCGGCCATGTTGCCTTCCGTGATCGGTCTGTCTAAGATCAACAAAGAAATCAAATCACGTTCTACGCAACCCTGATCGATGAACCCGCATACGCATAACGAGAACTGCCTCAACTGTGCCCAACCGGTTAAAGAAAATTTCTGCGCCCATTGCGGTCAGAAAGCTTCCACGCACCGTTATTCCGTACATCATTTCCTGGCACACGATCTGGTACACGGCATATGGCATGTAGACAAAGGCCTGTTGTTTACGATCAAAGAATTGTTGGTGCGCCCCGGTCACTCCACGCGGGAGTTTATCGAGGGCAAGCGGGCAAAACATTTCAATTACTTTACCCTGATCGTGATTATTACCGGTCTTGGTTTGTTTCTGGGACAGATTTCGCAGATAAAACTCACCGATATTTTTCCTGCCAATACCAAAGCCGTCATGTCGCAGATGGAGCAGGTCATGACCAAATACCCGAAACTGGTGCCACTGATCATGATCCCGTTCAATGCCCTGCTCAGTTTTGCCTGGTTTTACCGGAGCCGGCTCAACCTGACCGAACACGTGATCCTTAATGCGTACAAGGTTTGTGGTGAGTTGCTGATCGGTCTGGCCTTCAGTGTCGTTATGTTGTTTTACCGTGATACGGCGGGTCTGTACGTGATCTACAACAGCGTGCTGCTGCTCACTACGGTTTACGGTGGCTGGTTTTATTACCAGTATTTCTCCACTTTCCCTTATAAAAAATCCGGATTGATTTTCCGCAGCATCATGGTGCCTGTTTCTGCCGCGTTATTGTATATGCTGGCCGGTATTGTGTCGGCTATTATTACGATGAAAACGAGGTAGGCGAATGCTTATTTTGCATCACCACTTTGGAAAATAAACTGACCGGGAAGATCCTGGAGTTCGGTCTCCCATGCCAGCAGTTTCAATACCTGGCTTCTCTCTTTCAGAAAAAGACGGACAGCTTCCTGGGGATAGACCATGTGCTCAAACATGGAGTATAGCTTCTTCTTTGTTTCTTTTACAAGTTCCCGTGACAACCGATCGTAAACTTCGCTGCTGATGGGCTTCCGCTGAAGTCTGTAAATGATCCTCAGCGGACCTCCGTATTCGTCGGCGGGCAGTGGATCAATCAATTTCAGGTATTCGACATAATAGGGAAACTTTCGGGATGTGTTGACAGTCTCTGCACGATGAAGAAGTTTATTTAATTGTTGGTGGATAGTTTTGCTGGTGAACCGGCGTGGCACATTTTTATGGAGAAGAAGTTCTCCGCGCAGCGAAATGATCCATGCATTATCGAAAGGAGCTTTCTCCAGCAAACCTCTTTCTTCCAATTGTGTAGCCAGCGATATGGCTTCTTCCTTGTCTATGGCCCAGTGATGCATGATGCGTTTGACCGGAATGAAATGATCAAGTCCTTTTTTTAGCAGACGCCGGAGCTTTTGCTCATTTTTTGTATCTTCATTCATAGATGCAAGTCTTCGAGTTGATAGTAAACATTCTCCTCAATCTCCTCTCCAGTTTTATTTACGATCTGCTGGGTTTCCAAAATAAAAAATTAGCCGGAATTTAAAAAAGGGGGACTCCAACTAACTGAATAAAATCAAATTGAAAATCAAATAATTATCGGCTTGTACCAGCAATTTCATCTCTCTCTTTGAGACGTTTTCTTCAGAATATTTTACCCGCTACTATAGAATCAGTTGATTTTTAATAGTTTGTAGACTAATTTGGCTATTCGTCCTGGCTGCGTTTGCAGACACTAATTTAACTTATAACTAATTCCTTTTAAAATAGTTATGTCAGATGCAATGAAACTGGCTGTTTTTCTTGATCAACGTGTGGAGGAAACGATACGGGAGAGAAAGTATATGGAAAGTGTGGCCATCACGTATCAGCTAACCGAGAGTTTTGCCAATCATATCATCCGGATATTTTACACCGTTACGGTTAATCATCGCTACGAAAAGCTCTCCCCTTCCCGGAAATATGCTCTATTTAACGGAGAACCATTTTATATCTACACCCTTAGTAAACAATCTGAGAACAATACCCGCCAACATCCGCTGAAATTGCTGGAGTTTAAGTCCATTTATGAAAGTCTGACCGCTGCGGCCGCATTACGCCTGGAGAAAGCGTTGGGCACCGAATTCCCTTTAACCATACAGCATGTGCGCGCTGACCCCTCTGTCAATTACGCCATTCAATTTTTAACAGACCTGGCTGAGGATTCCCGTTATCTCTATTGGGAAGATAATGATGATGCCGGCCAGTGGGCTTCGCTTCATAAACTGGCCAATGACTCCCGTAAAATTTATACGCAGGAAAGACATTTGTTCACCATAACAGACACCAGCATCAAAGATCTGCTGGGTATCGATCGCTATATAATCCGGAGAGTTGTAACGAAATATGAGGTGCCGGTTGTGTTGAAAGGGTTTCAAACAATAGATAGCTTATTGATCCATGTACCCCGATTGCTGAATGCTCTAATGCAAGAGCTACGCAGAGAGAACTTGTCTTTTCAGAAAGAAGATTTGAAAAAACTTATCTCGTATTTATACGATCAACATTTGGTTAACGAAAAAAAAGCCATCCAGGAACAGCAGCAATCGGCATTCATCAAAACATTAAGTATAGATACCGGCGATGTATTACTGTTAACCAATGGGAAGCTTGTAGTTATAAATAAGATTTTATTTGATTACGATAACCGGCTGATTATTGAATGCGCACAGCTGAAGAAAAAACTGGAAAAGAGTCAGCGGACAAAAGCGATTCCGCCGTCGATGATCTCGCAGGTATTGAAACAAGCTGTATTCCGGGACTATACCGACCAGGCAAGGGTCAGAAATATTGACCTGCTCCGGCGCTGGATGTCAAAAAAGACGAGTTCGCTTACGCTGCCCGTTTTTCAACCTGATTTCTTCTTGCAATAAATGGCGCCACATTTCAATTGAACAAATACTACTAATTAGTTGAACTATTGCAATACGCAATAGAAATACTACCATCAACACCACAAATTTGTAGTGGAAGCCATATTTTTACTTTCACATGAGTAAGAAACTCAATCGTTAGCGACATTTCCTGTACCAAAGCCGCAAAGGCTGATCCGGGAGTTTATCGTATGACAGGAAGCCATAAATAGCATTGGCCAGCCGTACTTTCCGACATTTATTCATTCATATGACTACTGCAACAACACCAACGTATACCTCCGTTTTAGTAATCGATGACCATAAGATGATTGCCAATGGCATTAAATTGCTGATCGGCGATTTATTCGAGAACTTCTACATGGCGCACGATGGTGCTACGGCCAAAAGCCTGGCACTGAAGCATAACCCGGAAATGATTATCGTCGATAATTTTCTTCCCGATATCACCGGCGATATGCTTGTCAGGGATTTGAAATACAAACATCCCACGGCTAAAATCCTGGTTTATTCCTTTACTTATTCTGCTGATGTGATTGTGAAAATGCTGCAGGCTGGCGCCAATGGTTATGTGGTGAAAAAAGATGATGATGAGGAGTTTATCAAAGCCGTTCAACTGCTGCTGCAAAACAAAGAGTATTTCAGCCCGGAAGCACGTATTCATATCATCAACCGTTTTTCCGGTACGGAAGACGATTATTCGGTCAAACACCTTATTGCCAATATCAAGTTTTCCGGGAAAGAGATCGAACTCATCCGCCTGTTATGCAAACAGATGAATACAAAGGAAATCAGCAAGAGCATCGGTTTGTCGGAGCGGACTGTTGAGCAATACCGGAGTAATATAGCGCGGCGCATCGGCGCCAAAAACCTGGCAGGTATCATCAAATTTGCCTTGCAGAACGGCGTGATGCAGCTCGACGATCTCTGAGCAATCTATCGTAGCAACACCTTGATATCGATTGCATAGCCCTCCGGGAAATTATTTGTAACAAGATATTCCCCGTTCATTTGTTTGATGCGCTCGGCAATGTTTTCAAGTCCGATTCCTTTTGCCTCATCTCCCTGTTCCCATCCTTTCCCATTGTCTTTGTAAATAATCTGCAAGCGGTTGTTCTCCAGGCGGAAGCTCAATTGAATTTTATCAAATTGACTGTGCTTGATTGAATTGGTGATGCATTCGTGCAGAATGGATTTCAGGTGAGAATATTGGTAGTGACTGATAAAACGGTCTTCTTTTAGTTGTTTATCGATCGAGTAAGTAAATAGATTTACTCCTTTTAATTTTTTCAACACGCTGTCCAGTTCTTTAATCAACCGGAATACCGAATGCAGTTCGGTAGATTTCAGGTCATGCGAAAGACTGCGGATCACCGCAATCGTATTGTCTAGCTGTTTTTCCACTTCTTCCGTTATTTCTTCACTGTAACCGTTGGTCCGGTAGTTTTTTGCCAGTGATTTTGCATACAGCAGTGCTGGCCCCGTTTCGTCGTGAATATTTCTGGCCATGTTCAGTTTAAACTCGATGAGTTTTTTGCGCTGCCGCTGCCGTTGGCGCCAGATAAATAGCAAACCAGCCGCTACCAGCAGTAATGCGCCGGCAATGATCAGACGGATGGTATTGTCCCTTCGCTGCGCCGCTGTTTTTGCCTCGGCCAGCAATACGTCCTGCTCTTCCGTTTTTGCCTGTGCATACATCATTTCATCTACTTCACGCGTGGCAATAGTGCGTGAACTGTCCAGCAGTTTCATGGCCGCCAGCATGCTGTCACCCGCTTCACGGTAGCGTCCTTCATTGTACAAGGCCAGCGATTTGTATCGTTTGGTGATGTAGAGATTATACACCAGTTGCTCTTTTTTATATTCGTCATCAAATGCCTTCAGGTAAACAGCAGTGCTGTCGGTATTTTTCTCACGGATGAAAAAAGCCAGTTTTTTTTCGGTGAGGAAAAAGCTGATATAGTTTTTCAGGTAATCGGGCGTCCTGTCACTTTGCAGCTGTTTTTCCAGCAATCCAAAACATTCCAGCGCCAGCGGTGCAGATCCGATCGCATTGGCTTTATAGTAAATGAGTGTATAGTAGGCGTATTGCGAATGGGCAACGGCTCTGTTAACATCGGGGAAACGCGACTCAACGGTTTCAGTTGCCTCTCTGGCAGCCTGCAATACTTTATTGCCATTGGTGGTGTCTCCTGCACCGTAAAGTCCTTCTCCCAACTTTACCAGCAGTACAACGGACTGAACGGCCTGCGGCATGGTAGTCGTCTCCTTGCGGGCCTCCGCCGGTAATCCAAGTACAAACGCCTCGTTATTTTTATACAAGGCCTGCGAAAGGTCGTAGGAGTTGTTGGTATTATAATAATCGGATTGAATCGTAAGCGCAGTGACGGATGCCCGCCCGCTGTTGGCTTTTTCCAGCTCATTAAACTTATCCGCATAGTACAACATTTCGCCAGCCCTGCCGGTAAACTGTGCCTGATTACTCAGCAAACCGTAGTAAGCTCTTTTGTCTTCGTCAAACTGGTGGCTGCTCCAGGCTGTCTGCCGGTAAGGTTCCAGTACAGCTAGTAATTCTTTGTTTGTAAAATTTACGTCTACAGATAACAAAGACAACATGGTGGAATGAACGGTATCGAGATAGATACGGTCAGACATTTTTCCTCCCTGGCGCGCTTTTTCCAATCCATTTAATAAAGAAACAGCCGAATCTTTGATGTTAGTCTGGGCCTGTAGCGATAAGTTATGAAAGAAAAGCGCAGCAACGAGGATAGCAACAAAATGTTTACGCATAAAAAGGGCAGTAATTGACGTTTGGCTCTGGTTGATGCCAAATGTACGAATTGTCGCCCTGCAGGATTAAAAAAGAAAAAGCCGGGTTGAAAAACCCGGCCGTGGGTGTTCTAAACCCTATCCTGATTTATGAGACACATCCTTTCCCGTCAACGTTTAATAATTTTGTATTGGCTGGTTGTTCCGGAGTAGTCCGTTGTTTTTACGATATACATTCCCGCGGGTAGTTCCTGGAAACTAATGTATACCGTGGTTGCCGCATTACCGGCAAGGGTTTTCACTACCTGCCCGTAGCTATTCAATAGTTGGATGGAAGCTATATTTTTCAAGCCGGTGACGGTCAGCTTATCCTGTACGGGATTAGGCAAAAGCTGCACCTTTCCGTAAGCTGGCCGGGTTACTTTTTTCACACTGCTGTACGCATATCGCTCGTCGAAGTCGCGTTGTTTCAACCGGTAGTAGTTTACGCCATCGAAAGGATGGTTGTCGGTAAAGCGATAGTCCAACGGTTGGTCACTGTTTCCCGCAGAAGCCAGCGAATTTACGAAGCCGGCGGTCTGCCAGGCAATGCCATCATTGCTTTTTTCAACATCGAACCCCCTGTTGTTTTGCTCCCTTGCCGTGCCCCAGGTCAGCAGGATTTTATCAATGTTGTTCTCTGCATTGAAATACAACCATCGCACATCAAGCGTTGTAGTCAACACTATCCTCACGGTGTCTGCACTTACGCAACCTCCGTAGGGCGTGGTAATGGTCCAGGCAAAGTCGTAGGCTCCCGCGATATTAAGATTGGTAGCAGTCGTAAGCGGGCTGTTGGGGGCGGATATCTGTGGCGCAGATCCGGATGGTGAAGCAACAAGAGTCCATACGCCAGACGCCAGCCCCGGATCATTTCCAGCCAGGCTGGCGCTTGTTACATTCCCCAATACCTGGTCGCTTCCGGCGTTCGCATTGATCAGGCCTTCCACTCTTACGAGAAATGTATCGGACATCAGCGCTCCGGAACAAGCATATTCCTGTTCCAGAAACGGCCCCACACTGGAATTGTAGCCCACCGGTATGATGCGGAAACTGTAATCGCCGATACGGTTGAGATTAGATATAACAGTTGAAGGACTGGTCAGCGAACGTAGGTTGGTAGTGGTATACACGGGTGTGGCAGCTCCCGCAGGAGAAGAGACCAGCCGGATATCGTAGTGACCATTGAAATCCTGGAAGTAGCTGCTGTTGACAACGCCCTGGTAGATAGCCGGCAAATTAATAGTAGCCGATATGGCACCGGTTCCAGGATAACAAACACTGACATCGGTTATTTCAACATCGGGCCGGTTGTTGTCAGATACGTGGATATAATAGTTCTGGTTGATTCCGCAACTGCCATCCGCATTACGGGTATTGATCGTAAAACGGTACGTACCAATCCGCCATCCGCCGGCTGGTGACGTTACGGTTGCCACACGATCATAAGTGCCATCACCGGTTACGGTTATCGTGGGCGTGCCACCCGCAGGTATAATACCTGAAGGCGTCACGGAAGTGAGAACCGTCGGCGGATCGGCCGGGTTTACACTGAAGTAGAAAACCTGCGGCGTGGAAGTACCGGCTATGTCACAGTGCACTTCCCCCCCGCTTCCGGAAGAGAAGTAGATTGCTAATTGCTCCGGCGCGCCATGTCCTGCAGGTTGCAGGTTTACCTGTTGAGGCGTCATGCCCTGGAAAGTATACGTAAGTGTGGGTGATGTATAAGAACCGCAGCTATTGCTGACGCTGATCGTGAACGTATATGTTCCCTGATGTGTAACGCCATTGAAAAATAAAAAGTTGTTGTCATCCAGCCGGTTGAAAGACATGTTGGCTCCGGCAGGCTGGCTTAATACATTTAAAGAAACGGTGGTGCCTGCAGCTACCGTGCCTGCAACGCCCGGATAACTTGTGTTGAAATAAGGGGGAGCAGAAAGATTGATATAATGGTTGGGGCTGGCAGACGTCTGGCAGCGCGATGTATTGACAACCGGATTGATAAAAGGATTTGGAATAAACCGCACTACTGTCGTGTCTTCGTACGAGCACACGCCATCCGCTGATGTGATACGCAGGATGGCCCAGTAAGCCGGATCTATTTCGTGGTTTGCTTTATTGATGAGTGAAAAAACAGGATTGGCGATAGTGGTGCTGCTGAACTGCGAATTGGTACTGATCGTTTCTCCTATGCGGTTGTAACGCCAGATATTCACCGCCCGCCATTGACCGTTATATCCTGACGGTATCACAGCATTCAGCGCGGTAGTGCCGGTAGCTGCGCATACATCCGTAATATCCGGTCCTGCCGTGAAAGAGGCGGGTCTCGGATGCGCCGTGATCACCACGGTTGAGGTTGCCAGCCCCTGCGTACAGGTTTGGCTTAGCTGGAACGTATAATTGCCATCTTGCGTCATACCAGTGACGCTGGTGGTCATACTATTAGGGCTTACAATAACGGGCGTAACAGGGCCGGAAATAAAACTCCATGAAGGCGCTGAAGCGGAAACGTTACCGGCAGCAGTGCCATTCAGCGTCGTGAAAGTGCCGCATACAATAGCATTCCCGCCGGCATTGACGGTGCAGTTAGCGACTATCTGCCCGTGTACGGTAAGGCAGGACAAAAACATCAGCACCAAAAGGCTGATGAGGGTGCATATTTTTTTCATATACCATTTTTTTGCAGGTACAATTAAATAGCTGTTTCGGTATCAGGGACAAGCCTATTTTAATGCAGGCAGCAGATACAACAGCAAATGAGAACAATTCCATATCGGCAGACGGCGATGCAATCCGTTAATATGGAAAGTGCAGGAATAGAGGGGTATTATCGGGAGTTGATTTATCAGCAACCGGGTCTTTCAACCCGGTTGTGATAAATAAGCCATCTTCAATCGAAGTTTCGCAACGGTATCGGATTCTATCGTTTGATGATTTTATAACTTTCCTGATTGCCTGTGCTGCTTTCGATACGGACAAGGTACATACCCGGGCTCAATGCCGATGCGTCGACCTGTAATGTTGAGCCGCCATTCGTTTTTACAATTTTAACCACCTGACCACTCAGGTTCAGGATGCTGATGATATAATTTCCATCGAGTCCTGTTACAAAGAGGGTTGAACCTACGGGATTCGGCGACATTTTTACGCGGTTAAATTCACCGAAGGTTACGCTGGTTACCGCGCTATATATATAGTTATCGTCGATGTCGATCTGCTTGAGGCGATAGAAGTTTTTACCGGTCGACGGAGATTGATGGATGTAATCGTAATTCAGACGACCGGTGCTGTAGCCACCCGCTGCCTTGCTGTTTACAAAATCGATGCTGCGCCAGTTGATGCCGTCCAAGCTATGCTCAACTGCAAAACCTTTGTTGTTTTTTTCCGATACGGTAGCCCAGGTAAGCAAGGATTTTCCTGCCTGGTTTTCTGCAGCAAAATATAGGAACGTAACGGGAAGCAGTGTAAACATATTCTCTGTAGACGAGAGATAAAGGAAGCTGCCCATGACGTTGATGTTATCGAATTCCACGAAATACACCCCATCTTCGATACCTGAGCGGGCTACTACCAGCGGGCGCGATTTGCCGGCATCGAATACGCCATCGCTATAGATATCAGTAATCGCGTCATCCGCATTGCCGTCGTAATAGAACCATCCACTGGTTACGGCACCCGGCACTACAGTGGCCGCCATTTCATCGGGGCTGTAGTAAACCCTCACTTTACCGGAAGGCAGCGCCGTACCGTTGTTGTCGGCTACCGTAGCAATACGGGGCATCAGGTTGGTGATGCGTGTTCCGTCGTTGTAAGAAGTACCTTCAGGTGTAATGGTCACTTCGAAGTTGTCGAATTGAGCATTGGTATACCCTGCCAGTCCCAGCAGTTTCTTGCTGATGTCGGCCGTCCGGCGGTAATATACCCACTCACCTACTGTACAGCCATCATTGTAGATAGTGGTTTGCTCTGTAATTGCGGGTAAAATTACCTCACCGGTGTTCAGCGGCAATGCTTTCCCGAATGTGAAGAAACCTCCACCGGTAAAAGAATGCAATACTTCATAATCCGTACCGTTCACGGTTAATGGTTTTACGGAGATGTTGGTCGTGAAGGCCGCATCATCTGCAAAAACAATCACATAACCGGCACAGGCATCGTTCGCAGGGAACGTAGTAGTGCCTACGGACGCCACAGGGAAACGGATCATCAGTTGATTGTTGACTCCATTAGTATTCTGCACTTTCCATACACGGTTCATTCTTCTGCCATTGGTGGCATTGCCCGCATAGGTAAAGTTTGTATAAGTGCCTGCCACACCTGTCATTGCCTGCGTATTGCCATTATCGCCCCATACCAGGAACTGTCCGTCATTCAATACGTTCTCGTTTTCGAGATTGGTTTCGGCAATTTCCCCGAGTGCAATTGTCACCTGTCCATTGGTATTGGTATGCTGGCTGCGACTCTGTTTCTGATGCAGTGACGAGATGAAATCATTACCGATACCGGCCACGTTGTTATAGAAACCAGTGTTGGCAGTAGCATCCCAGAAAACGGTGTTACCGGATGACGTATAGTTATTGCTGCTCTGCAGCGTAATACCATACTTCAAAGCGAGGTAGGATTCCACCTTGTTTCTTTCTGGCGCTGTGATGTTGCCATTACCATAAATTACCACTTCCCCGAGATCTCCCGTAAAGCCGGCGTTATCACTGCCATTGGCAGAGAATGCCGTAGAGCCGAATGCATGACCTCCGTTGAATTGTCCTCTTGCTGTGTGCGTGCCCGCAGTGCCGGTAGTGGCACCATTCAGTCCTTTCGCTACGCTGAGGTCGGTAAACGTATTGTACATGATGCTCGGGCTGGTTGTCGAGTAGACAATGCTGCCGGGGTTGGCGAGATAACGGTTGTTGTAAGCCGTATTCATGCGCTCCATCCGCTGATCGGCCATGATGCCGATACCATCCCAATAATTGATATTACCACTTTGATTGGCATTGTTCACGAGTGAACTGAAAATTCTTCCGTTGCCGCCCGCAACAACTCCTTGTCTGGTAACAGTAAATATGTCGTAGTTAAGGTTGGTTACGGTTTGAACGGTCAGGTTGCCCAATGATTGGTTTGCTGTTGTAAACTTAATCCCTGGATTAAAATTGAAGTAGCTGTCGTTGCCTTTGGCGGAAACCGGCATTGCATTTTCCCCCAATTGATCGGATACCGTACCGGAAGTGAAATCCGTCCAGGAGGTTACCTCCGTACCATCGGCTACCGATTCGGCAAACTTGTCGGCGCGATACCAGTAGCTGATATTATTGGTTACGCCACCGGGCGCTTGTACATAAGCGGCGAAGGTGAAAAACTGGCCATCGGTCAGTGTGACATCTGCATAAGCATACTCCACGCCATTGACCATTTGCGTACCGCTCATTTCGGTAATCACATCGGAGAGATCGAACACGTTATCGGTACTTTGAACCAGCTTGAGATTAGCCAGTCCTTTCGGCCAGGCCACACGCACCGGGCCCACACTGTTGATGTTGGATACTTTCCAGATTGCTGCAAAGTGCAGGTAAGGCAAACCGGCAATAGTACCAAACGCCACCGAAGGTGCTTTGGTCAAATTGTTATCACCCCAGACCAGGAACTGACCATTGTTGAGGGTACCGGTGTTGGCTACGTTGGTAGCAGCCAGACCTGTGGTGGAAATAAGTACCTGCCTTCCTGCATTGATACTCTTCGACTGACGCTGGTACAATCCGCCCTGGTCGTCACGGGCAATGCCGGCAATGTTATATTGATACCCTGCATGGATAGTGGCATCCCAAACGATATCACCGGATGAATTGATGTAATTCTGCGGCGTGGTCTGATCGAGTGTGATACCGTATTTAATAGCCAGGTAACTGTGAATCCTTGCCAGGTTTGCATTGGACATGTCTCCACCTGCCGGCTCATGATAGAGGATTACTTCCGCAATGTCTCCGTTTGGATTGTCCGCCGTTGTACCATCTGCGCCGAGGTAAGCCCCGGTAGTTGGAAGTACGTACGCAGCGCCTGTTCTTGGATAAGGCGATGTATATATTTTTTCCAACCCATTATAAAAACCACGCTGGTTGGCGGGTGATCCGTTTTTAGGTAAAATGGACGAGTATATACCAAAGCGGTTGGCCGAACCCGGGCCGGCTGCCGTAACTCCAAAACCGTTTCCGATGGCTGGCATCGGATACACAAGACCTCCCTGGGGAAAGAGGAAGAAGCCATCATCATTTCCGCTGATAGAAAAAAGGCTGTTGTAGCTGGATGCAGCAGGGTTGAGTCTTGCTACGGCAATGTAATGTACCGAGCCGGCCGTGTTCAGGTAAGCCGTGGTAGTATTTCTTAAATAATTATTGGTACCATCAAAGGAAAGTGTCGGATTGAAATTCCATGTTTTGGTAAAAGTTGTCTGATCGTTATAAGGGATATAGGCGCTCGCACTGCTCATGGTCAGTTTCACATCATTGGCTGTAGAGTTGTTCCAGGCGGTTACTTTGTTATTGGCATCCGTTTCTACCCCGTTGTCAGCCCTGTACCACAGCGACAGGTCCTGCCCTACGCCACCCGGTCCGGCTACGAATCCCGCAAAGGAGAAATAGGTACCGTTGGCCAGTGTTACATCGGCATAGTTGTAAACTTTTCCACCCACCGAAATAGTTCCGGTCATCGGCACATGTGTATCTGCCGTATTAACGATGTTGTCCGGACTCTGGATCAGGTGAAGATTCACGATGCCGCTCATCCATGCAATGCGAACGGTGCCTATCGTTCCGGTGTTTTGCACTTTCCATATCGCGGCCATTCTGAGGTTAACAGGATTGCCACCGATGGCAGTACTGTGAGCGACACCCAGTGATTTTGCTAATCCGTTATCGCCCCAGATCAGGAATTGTTCCGGCACAAGCGAAACTGTATTGGCGGTATTGCTGTTCGCTAAACCAGTAGTACTGATGAGCACCTGCTGGCCATCGTTAATACTATTCGATTGCTTTTGATGCAATGCACTGCCTTCATCATTGGCTATACCTGCTATGTTGTTGGTGTAACCTGCATTAGTGGTTTGATTCCACACAATGGTGCTGCCATCGCTGGCGATATAGTTATGTGGCAATGTAATACCGTATTTAATGGCGGTATAAGTTCTTACGCGTTGTTTCTCTGTTTCGGTTAAATCACGTTCATAAGCAATCGCCTCGCCTATCACTCCATTCGTCACCTGTGGCTGTGAACCGAGCACACTACCACTTGCCTGCAGAGAATTACCAGCTGTCCTTGTTTGTGTGGTGGAGGCAGTGGCGCCATTGAGTCCATATTTTATACCTGCCACGCCTACTGTATACGACATATCGCTCAACAGTAATTTATTATCCGGGTATAGATTGGGAAAAGCCGATGTAGTGGAACTATACAGAACGATGTCGTTGTACAGCTTCGTGACCGTCGGAGCATCTGCATTGATCAGCGAAGCTCCGGTAGTAGTGGCGCCAAAACCCCAGATATCGCGATAACCGCTGGTGCCACCGGTACGCGTGAGCGTTGTGGTAAAGAATGTTCCGCTCAGACCATTGGCAGAAAATGGCTTGCCGTTAGGCACAACCATAAACCGGCCATTGGCGCTCGTGTTATTTCCGAAATCAACAACCGGGTTAAAGTTGTACAAAGTGCTGGCTGTAAAAGGTTGCCTGCTGGCGTTGGTTTGTGTATAATGGTTATTAAGACCGGAGTAGTCCGTCCAGGAAGAAGGTGTGAATCCTTCGTTGGATTTCAGCCATACCCGTAAGTTGTCGGTAACGCCTCCGGGGCCTGCAAGTTTGGCTGCAAACGTAAAATATTGTCCGTTTGTCAATGTCACATCTGCATAATTATAAACCACGCCGTTGACAGTAACTTCTCCTGTCATGGCAGTAGGTATATCGCTTCCGTTAATAATCGCATCCGCACTCTGTATGAGGGTGAGATTAGACAATCCTTTGACCCACGCGATTCTTACCGTACCAACTCCATTGTGCTGCACCTTCCAGATGGAAGCAAAACGATGCGAGAGTCCTGAGATGCCCGGGAGTGACACAATCGGAGACTTCGCCAGACCATTGTCGCCCCAGATCAGGTATTGATTATCGCTGAGCGTGCCGCTGTTCGCGGCATTGGTATTGGCCAGTTCACCGACGCCAATCAACAACTGCTGACCGGTATTGGTGCTCCAGGATTGTTTCTGGTATAAAGCGCCCTGGTCATCGCGGGCAATGCCGGCAATGTTGAAATGGTAGCCGTTGTTCGCAACAGCGTTCCATACCGTGCCGCCTGTGGAATTTTTATAATCCCTGCTCCCACTCGCATAGGTGGTTCCATATTTCAGGGCGAGATAGGTTTCAACCTGATCCATTTGCGCAGCAGTCAACCTGTCTTCAAAAATCAATACTTCATTTAACTGTCCGCTGAAAGATCCGTAATTGTTGTCGGCGCCAATACGGAAATCCCGGGCAGCGGTGCTCAGGTTGGCATTGCTGAGCTGGCTGCCGCTGTAAAGGGCCCTGTTACCGTTTAGTGAAACTGTTGCGCCGGCATAGGCGGCACTGCTGCCTGCACCGTTCTGCCAGCCACTGCCGGCAGTAAAATAGGTTTGCGCCTGCATAACATCAGGGCTCAGTCCCTGGTAACCGGGGCCACCCGTAAAAAACAACAACTTATTATCACTAAAGAAATGCATTCCCGGATAATCCATTGTAGGATGAAAACCGGCAAAGCCACTTCTTTTCAGCAGGTTCATATAACCGGCCGCATAAAACGTACCGCTGGCGCGGTCAATAATATTAACGCCGGCTCCGGCAGTGAATTGCATCCAATCGTTGCTTCCGTCGAATGTAACGGTAGGATTGAAATTGGCCAATACAGATGAATTGGAAAAAACCGGTCTCGACGAAACAGTTGTTTGTAACAGCGGATAGCTGCCGGTAAGACTGTTCCACTGATAAACGGTAGCATTGTTGGCTGCGGGCGTAATGCCGGCGTCGGAAAAAAGGGTATTTGAACCGTCGGCTTTATACCAGGCCGAGGTAGTTACTCCTCCGGGCGTTTGACCATAAACAACCGGAATACTGGTCAGGACTGTAAGAAAGAACAGCAGGTAGAGTTTTGAACTCATAGGTGTCAGTTTTAGGGTTTACTTACTTTATTATCCGGATTCGGGTGAACAATAAAGTATCGGAACAACGGTGATGTTACTCTAACTAAGGATAATTACAGAACACACCTGATATAACTAAGTAATATTACAGGCGTTTGTACTTTAGTGAAAATGACATAGTAGTACTCGAACACGATACTTGAACAAACACAATAAACAGAAAAAAAAGCTCAGTACTTTCATACGGAAAAGTATAAGCGTATACCAGTAATTTGGAGAATAGCGTAATTGCCACGGTGGTCGTTGGCATTTGATCCTCCGTAAATATTTGATAGTAGAATAAAGCGAACAAAGCTGACCAGGCACAGCAGGTGGACGTTTCCTGAACAATTAAAAAAATCAACAACAATCAGAACCAGTTAATAAATGAAAGCGCTCGACAACTTCTATAACGTTCAACCCGAACCTCATCGCTCCACACTGCTGGCACTACGTGATATTATCCTGGCCATTGATCCGGAAAGCATAACAGCGGAATGGAAATACAAACTGCCTTTCTTTTATTACAAAGGAAAAATGTTTTGTTACCTCTGGGTGCATAAAAAATATCGGCAACCTTATGTCAGCTTTGTGCACAGCGAAGAACTGACACATCCGTTGTTGTTATTGGAAAAACGCGCCCGGATGAAAATTTTACTCATCGATCCCAACGATGATATTCCGTTGAAACTGTTGCAGCAACTGCTGTATGCATCATTGAAAACCTGTAAGCGGAAAATGGCGGAACGATAATGGCCACGGAATTGTAAAAAATAATTCTGATTTCTCTGTACCTGATCTCAAATACAAGGTAACCTATTCAAATAGTAATGGCGAAGAAATAACAACTGACGACGGATATGTGGATTACGGTGTAATGGAACCGGGCACAAGCAAATCATTCACTTTCTACACTAGCTATGTAGGAGATGCAACCAAAGCATCAATTGAACTTAAATTTGACGAAGACCTTATATATAAATATCTCGCCAAAAAAAAGTGGTCAGGTAATGAGTGTGAACAGCTTACTCAAAAGCTTCAAACGAAAAGTAGTTCACTCTAATTACGAAGTTATTTTCCTTCTATTTCAACGTGATAATCCCATACGCAGGTCTCTCCCATCTGCTAGTTTTGGTAAAAATTATCACAATGAATAATAACACAACAGTTGATACAACAGCGTTCGTAAATGCTTCGGATAATGCAGAAGCCAAATCTCCTTCTGCGGGTCCGGCAAAAGAAACAGAGAAAGCAACCAAAGACAAAAAAGAAAAAATCGTTCCATTACTCGAGGCGATTTCAACAACCTTCCATTTACCTCCGGAATTGATCGGGCGTGGGCAGCCTGCGCCTGTCTTTCACATTATCGGCAATACGATACGGTGCACGCGTACAAAGCACCGCACACCGTTGATCAGTGTGCACATACCCGATACTTCAGTAACGAGAGAATTCCCTGATCACCTGCAAAACAAAATTGAGTGGTGCGAAGACAAGGTGGCAGAAGACGATCTGCGTCTTGACGACATCGAAAAGAAAATACAGCGGCTGCAACAGAAAATAACGGCGCTGGTTGCCGAACAGGAGCAGTTGAGCTGACAAAACCTTGATGGTTCCTTTTCATTCGCTTAGGCAAATCCAAGGGCAAGCTGACCCGCTGCGAATGGGGCGTGCTTAAATGCATCACTGAAAGGTTTCCTTTGGTAAACAGATGAATTAGCCTTTACTGTTACCCGATCTACTTTTCATCGGCCTCTACGCAAGGGAAGGTTTGCTTAAAACGGGCCCGGTGTCTACCGGGGCCTCTCTTTTATAATTCAAAAGTCAAAATTAAAAAGTAAAAATGCGACATGCCAAGTCAGTGCTACTTCTCTTTTTTTGACTTTTGAATTTTGAATTTCTCCCCGCTCCTTATGCGTCTTTGCGTGAAAAAAATGCGGCGTATCACGTCAGTTTAAGCCTTTTTGACTTTTGAATTTTGACTTTTGACTTTCTCCTCGCTCCTTATGCGTCTTTGCGTGAAAAAAAGCGGCATATCAAGCCAGTACTACTTTTCTTTTTTTTGACTTTTGAATTTTGACTTTTGAATTAAAAAGCTGTTCGCGCAAAAGCATCGATCGCGGCTACGGCCTCCACTTTCTTACTATCCGGATCCAGGCTATGTCCTGTGCCGGTAATAATAAGATATTGGTTGACCACCGATCGGGAAGTCAATAACTGTGTATAAGCACGGTAAAGATCATCACCGCTGTCCTGTTCAGGACGGATATTAATGGCAGCAACGGCATTGGAAGAATTGTTACTCACCCAATAAGGACTGATAGCCATATAAGCAAGTTTGTTAGGATTAGTAGCGGGTACGCCTGTAGCGCGGAATAAAACCTCCAGTAAAAGCGGCGGCAAAACTGCGGCCTCCGATTCATCGGAGAAAGCAAAACTGGTTGCTCCGGCGATGTTGGCAGCGACTTTAACACGCTTATCGCTATTCTTATCGCCATGCGCATACAGCAGCGCCAGAGTGGCTCCGGCACTGTGCCCGGTCAGCAGCCATTTCGAATTACTTACTTTCCAGGAACTAACTGATGCCGCTACCTTATCGGTAATAGAACGGATATCATTCAATTGATCGGAAATTTTTACGACACTTGGCTGGTGTAATACAGGCGTTTGGGAAAGACCTGTCGAATCGACGAGGCGATAATTAGCATTCACCACGGCATAGCCGCGGTCAAGGAACAAGCGCATATAGGCGTTAACTTCCGATTTATCGCCGGCCACAAATCCACCACCGTGAAGAAAGATTACCACAGGCGTTTGAGTGGTTCGTTCAGCAGGTAAATGAACGTCCATCTTTTGTTGTGCATGACTGCCATATGAAAGGTCCGTAATCACCTGTTCTTCATCCGCCGGAAGATCATTGCCGGAAGATTTGGAACACCCGGCTAAAATGAAGGAGCCGGTGAGATATAAAGCAATGATTTTGGTGTACATAGGTTAAGATTAAAAGGTTAACGACGTCAATAAATCAGAAGTCTAAATCCATGCCAGAAGAAATTCGAAAGAAAAAAAATGCTCAGTACCAGTCTAAGAATTAAACATCCAGGAGACAATCTTAATCCACCTTTTTTGAATTTTTACTTTTGACTTTTGAATTACTTACCTTCGCAGTCATCAGATGATATGACGACTATGCCCCTACAACGAAAAAGTCTGGCAGAAGCGGTAGCCGATCAACTACAGACTGCCATTACAAACGGTACTTATGCTGTTGGAGAGCAATTACCAACCGAACCGGAATTGATGGAACAATTCGGGGTGGGCCGTTCTTCCATCCGGGAAGCGGTGCGACTGCTGGCCAACAGTGGCTGGGTACGTTCACAACAGGGAGTCGGTACCTTCGTCGTTTCGCGCAGTGGTGCGGGCAGACCGCTGGTGAAGTTTTTGGAAGAAGCTTCGTTCACGGAAGTAGACGAATTACGCCTGATGCTCGAAATTAAAATTGTGGAAAAAGCGGCGCTTAACCGTACGGCGAGGGATATTTCGCGTATGCAACAGCAATTGAAAAAACGCTGGCAATACGCGCAAAAAAATAACCTCGATGCCTGTGTGCAGGCGGATATTGAATTTCATACCACGCTGGCGGAAGCATCCCGCAGTGGTATCATGCTCGACCTTTACCGGACAATCGCTGAATACCTGCGGCTGGAGTTTTTGCATAAATACACCGATACGCAGGAGTTCCTGGTATCGCAAGACCGGCATGAAGACCTGTTGAAAGCCATCGAGGCTAAAAATGTAGAAGATGCTGTAGCGATTGCCACATTGATCAATAATGCACGTTGATGCGGCGCCATAACCGCATCGTTTTTTTACAACACAAACTTCAGATGATCTGATTACTGAAAGATGAAAACAACAACTACTACCCTCGTGGCCGACGTGGCGGCCGCCAAAGCCGAACGCACCGTGTATCCCGTGCTGGTGATGATCAGCGTGTCTCATCTGGTTAATGATACGATTCAGTCACTGATACCGGCGAGTTATCCGATTCTCAAGACTTCCCTCAACCTGAGCTTTTCTGCGCTCGGACTGATCACCCTGGTATTTCAACTAGCTGCGTCTATCCTGCAGCCATTTGTCGGCGCGTACACCGATCGTCGTCCCAAACCTTATTTCCTGGTAATGGGCATGGCCTTTTCTTTTGCCGGGTTATTGCTCCTCGCTTTTGTACAAACCTATCCTCTCGTATTATTGGCCGTGGTATTAGTGGGAATGGGCTCGGCCGTTTTTCATCCGGAAGCGTCGAAAGTGGCTTATCTCGCTTCAGGTGGGCGAAGAGGTTTTGCGCAATCTGTATTTCAATTGGGAGGCAATGCCGGTTCGTCTGCCGGTCCTTTGCTGGCCGCCCTGATCATTGCACCCTTTCACCAGGAACGCATAGCATGGTTTGCGGTACTGGCCATAATAGGCATGATGGTATTGACAAGAGTTGCTTCCTGGTATAAAGCGCATTTGATATTCCGTGCGCAACAAGCTAAATCCATACAGGAAAATATTGCGCCTTTTTCACGGAAAAAAGTAATCATCGCCATCGGCATCCTGCTGATCCTGATCTTTTCGAAGTATTTCTATATGGCCAGCATGACAAGCTATTTTACTTTTTACCTCATCGACAAATTTCATATTTCTGTTTCCAGCGCGCAGATTCATTTGTTCCTGTTCTTATTTGCCGTGGCAGCGGGTACCCTGATCGGTGGTCCGCTCGGTGATAAGATCGGACGTAAATACGTGATCTGGATTTCGATACTGGGTGTGGCGCCGTTTTCGCTGGCCCTCCCCTATGCCGGTTTGGCCGTCACGTCCATCCTGAGCGTATTCATCGGTATTATCCTTGCCTCCGCTTTTTCTGCCATCCTCGTATACGCACAAGAACTGATGCCGGGAAAAGTAGGACTGATCGCGGGTCTGTTCTTTGGTCTCGCATTCGGTATGGGCGGATTGGGCTCTGCACTGCTGGGTCAACTGGCAGACCGTACGAGTATTGGTTACGTATACCAGGTTTGCTCCTACCTGCCGCTGCTGGGATTATTGGCGGTATTTTTGCCGGATACAAAAAGGGGGAAGAAGGCAAAAGCATAGAATCGGATTGCATTAATTCCCTTACAACATTCTTTTTGAATTTTGACTTTTTACTTTTGAATTAATACAATGGCTTACAGCGAACAACTTGCGGCCCGCATCCGGAAAGCTTTTGCCCATTTGCCTGGCGTCACAGAAAAAAAGATGTTTGGGAGTCTTGCATTCCTGGTAGATGGCAAACTATCGCTGGCCGCGGGGCCTGAACGAATGATGTGCAGGATAGATCCGGAGATGTATGAAGAAGTCAGCCGGAGAAAAGGAGTGACTGCCGTAAATATGCGCGGGCGCATTTACAAAGGATATTTTTATGTTGATGAAAAAGTGCTGCAATCCGCAGCGGAATTTAACTACTGGGTGAAGCTGGCATTGGATTACCTGCCCAAAGCGAAGAAAAGCAGCAAATAGGATTCAGTTTCGAAGGCTGTCTTTTTTCGTACGCTACTTTTGAATTAACTTCATCAATGCTTCTGCATCCTTCACTGACCGGATGATCAGCAGAATATAATCGCTGTTCATTTTTTTACCAGCGGATGTTTTGTAAAACCGGAGCAGCTCGTCGATTTCAGGTTCAGTAAAAGTCTGACGATACATATTGATCAATGCATTTTCCAAAAGTTTACCTGTCTTGCCGGTAGTTACTTCGCTCAGCAGCGTATCATAATAGTCTTTGCCACGTACCGTATCTTTTTCCTGCTCTTCACGAATCTTGATCTGCAATACCATTTCGATATCGACACCATTTTTCTCTTTACGCAACTGCCGGATCTTTTGCGTCAGCGCATCTTCAGGCACTGCCAGGGTATCCGTTTTCAAAAAATCTGCAGTCTCTGCGTATTTTATTTTCTGCAAAAAAGAGGAATCAATCTGCGCGAAGCCGGACGCAGGAAGCAAGAGGCATAGAGCGATAAATATTTTTTTCATGAGCGCTTATTTTAAATTTGTACTTCGGTCCCTGAGCTTGTCGAAGGGTTGAATTTTAACTCTCCATTCGTTTCCGCTGCCGACCTTAAACTTCTCTGCAAAACTTCCCTGGTTGACGGCAAAGGAAAGATTCATCAGGCTATTCAAATAAGCCAGCGACTGGCCTTCGGCAACATCTGCAAACGTATGGGCCATTGGCAGCTTATCCGTAAATACCAGCGAATCCTTATGAAAAACCTCCAGCAATAAAGTATCACCGCGGTGGATGCCGGCGAGTGCAACCAGGCTATCGGGGATATTGGTCCACACATTGCCGTACTGTATATCCAGCACGGGGATCATGCCGCTGAGTACATCGCCTTCTTTAACAGCTTTTTGATAAGGCAAAGCGACGATAGTATTTGGCAACACAGGTCCAACTTCTTCAAAACTGATCGCACCCGCTGCCAATCGCGCGGCGGTATACACATACACATCACGGCCGTGGAAAGTATAAGAACTATCGGAACCTTGCCGGCGGTTCAGCTTCTCGTCGATCTGGCGGATGGCTTCGATGCCGGGTGACTGGGCAAGCAAAGTGAGGGTTCCGTTATCGGGCGTAACAATGAAATGGCCGGACTTCAACCTGGCCACCACCGACTTCCGCTCCGACCCTACGCCCGGATCAACAACCGAAACAAACACAGTACCCTTTGGCCAGTAGCCAACCGATTGGTGAAGCCGGTAAGCGGCCTCCCATATATTGTACGCCGGAATCTCGTGGGTAAGGTCAAATACATCGAGGGTACCGTCCACTCCCCTGGCTACGCCCCGCATGGCAGCCACTGCACCGTCTTTGGTGCCGAAGTCGGTTTGCAGGACGAGGGCATTATGGGGTTTGGGAGCGTTGCAGGAAAGGAGGAAAAGGGCTATTATGAAAAGGGCATATTTCATGGGACTGAAGATACGAAGGCGGAAGATGGAAACGGGAAGGGATAAGGGAAAAAAGATAATCCGGATTTAAATATTAATCGTAATATTGCGATAATAAATGGGACTGACTAAATCTGAAATATTTACGGCGAAACAAAACCAGTTGGCGGCGATGTTCAAGGCACTGGCGCACCCGGCGCGCATTGCCATACTCCAATACATCATTAAGCAAAATGCGTGTATCTGCAACGACCTGGTGAATGAACTCGGGTTGGCGCAGGCTACCATCTCCCAGCATTTAAAAGAATTAAAAAATGCTGGTATCATCAAGGGAAATATTGACGGGACGAGTGTATGCTACTGTATTGATGAAAAAGTATGGAATCGTATCAGGAGGGAACTGGGTGATTTCTTTGTTGAAAATACGGCTGTTGGCAAATGCTGCTGACATTTTTTTTGAGTTCATCAATCGCAATATTGCGTTATACCGATTAATAAAAAGTTATGAAACTGTCTGAACTAAAAGCACTTCTTCCGTCCCTGGAAAATGTAAGCTTTCAACTGCCTGACGGAAACTTTGTACCGGAGCACTTTCACGTGACTGAAGTGGGTATTGTATCAAAACACTTCATCGACTGCGGTGGTACTGTCAGGGAAGAAAAAGCAGTTAATTTCCAACTATGGGATGCCAACGACTATGATCACCGGTTGAAGCCGGCAAAACTGCTCAGCATCATCCGTCTGTCGGAAGAAAAACTCGGCATAACCGATCTGGAAATTGAAGTGGAATACCAGGGAACGACGATTGGTCGTTATGGGTTGGGTTTTAGCGATAAACATTTTGTATTAGAAAATAAAACCACTGCCTGTCTTGCGGAAGATGCCTGTGGTATTCCGGCGCAAAAACAAAAACTGAACCTGGCCGACATAACGGCTTCTTCCTGCTGTGCCGGAGGTAAATGCTGAGGACATGAATATGGAGAAAATGAAAAAAATACTGGTGTTATGTACAGGCAACAGTTGCCGCAGCCAGATAGCCGAGGGCTACCTCAGACACTTTGCAGGCGACCGAGCAGAAATATACAGTGCCGGGGTGGAAACGCATGGCGTCAATCCGCGTGCTGTTCAAATTATGGGTGAAGATGGTATTGATATATCTGCACAGACATCTAACAACCTGGAAGAGTATCGCGGAATAAATTTCGACTATATCATCACTGTTTGCGACAACGCTGCCGAACGCTGTCCTGTGTTTCCCGGCAATGCGCAACGCTTCCACCACAACTTCCCCGACCCGGCGAAAGCAACCGGCTCAGAAGAGACCGTGATGGCCCAGTTCCGGTACACGCGGGAATTGATTAAGGAGTATTGCTGGTCGTTTGTGGAGGACAGGTTGGGCTGATGAGATAAATCGGCACCAGACGGCCTGAATTCCTGCGAAATTAGCTCTTCAAACCTGTTAAATCGATAATGGCCAAACCTCTGTTTTACTTTTGGCGGTAAAAAAGTACATTTGTCAGCTTCAATAGACGGCAACCGAATAACGAGCCAAACTATAAGATAATCATTGACTTATGCCGAAGACTACTTTTTGGGATATTATCGAGAATACGTTAGAGAGGGTCGGAGTGCCTCTTTCTCCGAAAGAAATATGGGAAAAAGCGAACGAAATCGGAACGATTGGAGACTTTATAAGTTCAGGCAAAACTCCCTGGGCAACAATTGGAGCTTATTGTTATACTGATATTCAACGGGCTGGTCGAAATTCCGCAATCATCAAGACAAGTGACCGTCCGGCGCAATTCTTCCTCAGACGTCTGGCAGGTAAAATCGATCTTGACGAATTACAAAAGGAACGGGATGCCGAAAGAACGCAAAAGGAAGATGCCGACTTAAAGAAATTTCATGAGCGAACGCTTCACCCGTTGCTCTCCTCCTATGCATACGGTGATCCTCATTTTAAAGCTAATCTGAAGACGATCTTCCATGAAAGCTCTATCAAAAGTGTCAAGGGTAAAAACGAGTGGCTTCACCCGGATATGGTCGGAGTATATTTCCCTTACAGTGATTATAAAGACGAGACATTACACATCCAGAATCATCTCTCGGTTAGTGCCATTAAACTTTTTTCTTTCGAGATAAAAATACAAATAACGTTTTCCAATCTTCGGGAAGCCTATTTCCAGGCTGTTTCCAATTCCAGTTGGGCAAACGAAGGATATCTGGTCACATTAAACCTGGAAGATGATATATCTCTTCACGACGAGATTCGCCGCTTAAACAACGCATTTGGTATTGGTCTAATAAAACTCAATCCGGAAAACATCTATGAAAGCGAAATTTTATTTCCTGCAAAAATCCGGACGGAAATCGATTGGGATACTGTTAACCGGCTTGTGATGGAAAATCCCGACTTTAGAACCTTTCTTAATCTCATAAGTGAAGATTGTAAACTAGGCAAAGTGAAAAGTGAGTATGATCCAGTGCTTAAACTCGACGAATTAACTCGACATATCGAAGAGAACGGGATTAGAAATATAAAAAAGTAGTAGCTCGATAATATACTTAGCTAAATGGCCAAACAAAAGACAACCACCGAAGAACCGCTCGAAAAACAACTCTGGAAAGCTGCCGATAAGCTTCGTAAAAACATCGACGCAGCCGAATATAAACACATTGTTCTCGGGCTTATCTTCTTGAAATATATCTCCGATGCGTTTGAAGTGCAATATGCCAAACTACAGGACGAGATAAAGAAAGGTGCTGATCCGGAAGACCGTGACGAATATAAGGCGGACAATGTATTCTTCGTACCTCCTTCCGCACGCTGGAATTTTCTGAAGAACAGCGCCAAACAAAGTACCATCGGCAAAATCGTGGACGATGCCATGGATGCGATTGAAAGGGAGAACTCCTCACTTAAAGGTGTATTGCCCAAAGTATTTGCTCGTCAAAACCTCGACCCTACCAGTCTCGGCGAACTGATCGATCTGATCAGCAATATTGCATTGGGTACGGTAAAGGCCCGCAGCGCCGATGTGCTGGGTCATGTATTTGAGTACTTTCTCGGCGAATTTGCCCTGGCTGAAGGCAAGAAAGGCGGTCAGTTCTATACGCCACGCAGCGTAGTGGAATTGCTGGTCGAAATGCTGGAACCGTATAAGGGCCGTGTATTCGATCCCTGCTGTGGATCAGGTGGTATGTTCGTGCAATCTGAAAAATTCGTGGAAGACCACCAGGGCCGTATCAACGATATATCCATTTATGGACAGGAAAGCAACCAGACTACCTGGCGCCTGGCCAAAATGAACCTTGCTATTAGAGGAATTGACAGTTCACAGGTAAAATGGAACAGCGAAGGTTCATTTCTGAATGATGCGCATAAAGACCTCAAAGCAGATTACATCATTGCTAACCCACCTTTCAACGTGAGCGATTGGGGAGGCGAGCTGCTTCGCAGCGACGGACGCTGGCAATACGGCACCCCTCCGGTGGGCAATGCCAACTTTGGTTGGCTGCAGCATTTCATTTACCACCTCGCTCCTTCCGGACAGGCAGGCGTGGTATTGGCAAAAGGAGCACTGACCTCGAAAACAGGCGGCGAAGGCGAGATCCGCAAAGCACTCGTGGAAGCCGGATTGATAGACTGCATCGTAAACCTGCCGGCCAAGCTCTTCCTCAACACGCAGATACCGGCCGCGTTATGGTTCATGAGCCGTAATCGTACTTCGACAGGCTCAGCAGGCCAGGGCAAATTCCGTGATCGTAGCAAAGAGATATTGTTCATCGATGCCCGCAATCTGGGTCATTTGATCAACCGGCGTACGCGGGAGTTGTCGCCAGAGGACATTAAACAAATTACAGACACCTATCACAACTGGCGGAACAAAGAGGGGAAATATAACGATGTCCCCGGCTTTTGCGCGGCGGCTCCTATTGAAAAAGTAGCTTCGCTCGATTACGTATTGACGCCCGGGCGTTATGTTGGATTGCCGGACGAAGAAGATGATTTTAACTTTGCGGAAAGGTTTGCGGCGTTAAAGGCGGAGTTGGAGGAGCAGATAAAAGAGGAAGACAGGTTCAATAAAATTATTGCCGCCAGCCTGAAAAAGATCAAGATCGATGTTAAGTAGAAACATAATTGGCAGCAGACCTGCCTACCGCGGGACGGGCTATGCGGGGCTGCTGCCGTTCGTCGCCCCTTACTACATGTTCTTCAGTATTGCTGGAGCTCTCACGCAGGGTGACACCTTAAAATTGAATGACTATGAGTGAATGGAAAGAATTTAAATTAGGAGAAATATTTAAGGTTAAGCATGGTTTCGCTTTTAAGGGAAAATTCATTATATCTGAACCTTCTGAAAATATCTTAGTAACGCCGGGGAATTTTAATATTGGAGGTGGTTTTAAGAATGATAAGTTTAAATATTACGCAGCGAATAACGTGCCTCCAGATTATGTATTCAAGGATGGAGACATAGTTGTCACTATGACTGATTTAAGTAAAGAATCCGATATTCTAGGGTATTCCGCAATTATACCCAAGCAAAACAAAAGTAGGTATCTACATAATCAGCGTGTTGGATTACTGCAATTCCTTCGAGATGATTTTGATAAAATGTTTATCTACTGGCTATTGAGGACAAAAGATTATCAAGCCTATATTGTTAGTACGGCAAGCGGAACTTCAGTAATGCACACTTCGCCAATAAGAATTGAAAGTTACGTAGCAGAATTTCCAACTCTCCGCGAACAAAAAGCCATCGCCTCCATCCTCAGCAGCCTGGATGATAAGATAGACCTGCTGCACCGCCAGAATGCCACGCTCGAAAAAATGGCCGAAACCCTGTTTCGGCAATGGTTTGTGGAAGAAGCGAAGGAAGAGTGGGAAGAGTCTTCACTTCTTGATATTGTTGAACTCATAGGTGGCGGAACACCAAAAACATCAGTTGATAGTTATTGGAATGGAAAGATCAAATGGCTATCGGGAGGCGACATAGCATCTAATCATAAATCAATAGTAATAGATTCGGAAAAAACAATAACGGAAGAAGGCCTCAACAATAGTTCAGCCAAGCTTCTGCCAAAGTTTTCTACTGTTATTTCTGCAAGAGGAACGGTTGGTAAATATTGTATCTTATCTGAACCTATGGCCTTTAGCCAGTCGAATTATGGTATTAAGCCAAAGTATGAAAACTCTTTCTTCTTTACCTATTTATTGGTCAATCATTCTGTGGAGGAACTTAACTCTGCGGCCTACGGAAGTGTTTTTGACACAATTACCACAAATACGTTCAAAAGCATTACGGTTAGCAAACCATCAAAAAAAGAAATTGTAGATTTTGAAAAATCAGTATCTAAATATTTTCTAAAAATATTCAATAACCAATCCCAAATCCGCACCCTCACTAAACTGCGCGATACCTTACTGCCCAAGCTCATGAGCGGGGAAATAAAAGTGGAAACGAAAGGATAAGGTTGTCCCCTACCCTTTCGTGAAATTAATTGTGCTTGCGGGTGCCGTCAGTGCGGATGATCAGTTCTTGCGGATTGCACTCGATGGTTACGACATGGCCACCCTTAAAACCGGCATCTTTAAGCCACTTACCGCGCAGCCTTAACTCCGAAAAAGTCTCCATACCTATTGAACGATTCCCACCGAAATTGCATACGGTCATCTTGCGTGTCTTTCTAGTGTGCTTATCCATAAATTGCTGATTTTTAACCCAAAGCAAGCAAACCCGGAAAGGATAAACTATTCCCGCCAGGGATAAAACAGTGAAAAAACGGGGTATTTTACCCGTTAAAAACACTAGCTACCGATATAAAAAAAATGTAAATTAGCCCGATGACAAACTCAACCACGAAACAGGTACACGAGGGCCGCAACGTCAAGCGCTTCCGCGAAATGCTGGGCATCAAGCAGGAAGCTCTCGCCTTCGAACTCGGTGAAGACTGGAACCAGAAAAAGATTTCCCTGCTGGAGCAGAAGGAAAGCATAGAACTGCAGCTTCTGCAGCAAATTTCCTCTGCGCTCAAAATACCGATAGAGGCCTTTCAGAATTTTGACGAGGAGCAGGCGGTGAATGTGATTGCCAATACATTTCATAATCAAGATAGCGCCGTTGGTCTCATTATCAATAACTATAACCCTATTGAACAAATTGTCAAACTCCACGAAGAAAAGATCGCCTTATACGAGCGTATGCTGAAGGAGAAGGACGAGATGATGGAGAGGTTGGAAAGAATATTTAATAAATAATAATAGAAAAATTATGTCAATAATAAACAGATATGGTATATGGAATAATAAGGGAGGTGTAGGAAAAAGTACAATCACTTTTCATTTGGCCACAAGATATGCTGAGTTAAATCAAGATAAAAACGTTCTGGTGATCGACTTATGTCCTCAAGCAAATTCTAGTATGATGTTACTTGGAGGTGGAATGGTTGGTGAAAACAATGTAATAAACTTATGTACGGCAGCTACTCCGCGAACCGTCGTAGGGTATCTTAGTTCTATCATTGCTGGTGGATCTGGTGCAACATTACCAGATCCTAATCAATTTGCGATTCAAGTAAGCTCTCTAAATCAAAATCTAACAAAAAACTTATTTTTGCTTTGTGGTGATGGAAACTTAGAACCAATTTCTCCAGCGATTACAAATGCGGCTAATGCTCCAGCACTTACTCCAACTGTCCAGCCCTGGGTATGGACACATAATATATTTCGTTCTTTTGGTGACAACTTCGCCAGCAGAAACAATGAAAAAGATCTAATGATTTTCATTGACACTAATCCTGCTTTTGGCATATACACAGAATTAGCTATCACCGCGTCTGATCGTTTATTGTGCCCAGTAAATGCGGATGACTCTTCGAGAACCGCATCAAATGCGATGGCTATATTATTACATGGAACTACGCCTCCGCATCCAATATATGGTGCATGGACATTTGCAACGAGAGCCAGTTTGGCTAACTTGCCTATTCCAAAAATACATTTACTAATAGGTAACCGATTAACACAATTTGATGGTGCCGCCACTGCATTTAATGCTCTATCTGATGCGTCAGCTACAGCACTATATAATATATATCAACAGAATCCAACGTATTTCTCACATCCGACAACGCCCATTCAAAATATAGATGATTTTAAAGCAAATTATTCAGTTTTGCTCCGCGATTTCAATACAGCCGGAGTAGTCACTTCGCATTTGGGCACTCGATTAAGTCTTATGAGAGGAAATTACTACCAGGTGCATGGGCAACGCGTTCAATTAAACAGAGATAGAATAAGAGAATGCTTGGACGCAGTTGATGCCGTCATCACAAGAATCTAATCAAATTTGAACACAGTAAATGTAAAAACTGTCACTTAATTTTCGCATAACAAATGCCTATAATGCTGATTTTTCGACTGTCCTCTGCGTTTTAATTAGTGATCAGTTTTATTATGATATGCAAGTTTCAAAATGTTTTTTTGGGAGATAGGAGATTGAAACAATTATAATCGACTTGAATCAACAAAAAAATGAAAAAAGGGATATGAAAATTATAGCACTACTCGGTTCACAAAACTCCGGCAAATCTCACACTGTTAACATAGCCTACTGCTTTTTATTAAGAGATGGCTATACTCAAGTGCCGGGCCATTTCCGGATTCTAGGAGATGCAGTATTTGAAGATGTATTTGATGTACTGAAGAAAGGTGGTAAAAAAGTAGGCATTATTGGCATGGGTGATTATATTATAGGCGCTGACTCATTGAAAAACTTACTGGCTGAAATGCAAGATCACGGGTGCGAGTTTGTTATTTGTGCCTGCCGCGACAATCCTAAAATAGAAGCAGCCGTGCGGGCATATCCCAGTCATATATTCGTAGCCAAAACTCCTTCTACAGGCAGAGAAAACGATCGAATCGTCAACACCCAAGATGCTATTTCTTTAATCACTCACCTCTAACATGACCAGGCAAGAAGCAGAGTCGGTTTTACAAAAAACGTTCAGGCTTCCGAAATTCTATGACGAGCAATGGCAGGCCATAGAAAAAATCCTGCGTGGCGAAAAAGTGCTGCTGATCGAAAAAACCGGCTTTGGCAAATCCCTATGCTTCCAGTTCCCGGCATCGGTGTTTGATGGTACCACTGTTATATTCTCCCCACTTATAGCCCTGATGCGTGACCAGGTAAAAAAGCTCACCTCATTGGGAATTTCTGCAAAATGTATCAACAGTGAGCAAACACCCGAACAAAACAGCCAGATCATAAACGAAGCCAAACAAGGCAAGGTCAAAATCCTCTATATAGCACCCGAACGGCAGGAAAACAACGAATGGATCGAAGCCACGCAGCAAATGAACCTGTCGATGGTGGTGATCGATGAAGCCCATTGTATTTCTGTATGGGGGCATGATTTCAGGCCCGCCTTCAAACGGATCATCAACCTGGTAAAATTACTCCCTAAAAACCTGCCCGTGTTGGCAACCACAGCTACCGCAACCAAACGGGTTGAACAGGATATCGTCCAGCAAATAGGAAAAAACATTAGCGCTATCAGGGGAAACCTGATGCGGGAAAATTTCAGGCTGTTTGTAGTGAAGGTCAATTCGGAAGATGAAAAACTCCTATGGCTGGGCGAAAACATACCTCATTTTGAGGGCTCGGGTGTGTTATACACGGGCACCAGGGTTGACACGGAGATTTATTCAAAATGGTTCGAATTCCTGCGCATTTCATCAATAGGCTATAATGCAGGATTAGATGCAGAATCGAGAATAGCCATTGAAAACGGATTGATGAACAACGAATGGAAATGCATTATTTCTACCAACGCGCTTGGAATGGGCATCGATAAGCCTGACATCCGCTTCATCATTCATACTCAGATCCCGCAATCGCCCATACACTATTACCAGGAAATCGGCCGTGCAGGAAGAGATGGTGCGCCTGCTACGATCATTTTGTTTTATAACCCTGAAGACAGAAAACTTCCCGAATCGTTTATTGAAGGCGGTAAACCAACCGTAAAACAATACGAAAGGGTGATCGCCGCCATAAAAAGCGAATTGCTTGGCCAGCAGGAACTAATGAAGCGAACCAATTTAAAGCAAACACCTATAAGAGTAATTAAAGCAGACCTGGTGGAGCAAGGCATTATCAGGGAAGTAATGATAGGAAGCAGCAAAAAATACGAATTTATTCCCAACGCACCACCTCTAAATTCCCAGGCATTTGAAGCGCTTCGTGAGGCCAAATTGAAGGAGCTCGATAGTATGATCGCTTATGTAGAGACTACCGGTTCACGAATGAAATTTTTATGCGATTACCTTGGTGATGCTGCTGACCATGCCTTTACCAACTGTGATAATACGGGAGAAAAAAAGATAACCGTAACTAGTAGCCCCGAATGGCTACAAAAGCTAAGCGCTTTCAGAGAAAGCTATTTTCCGAAGCTGGAAGTTGAACCGAGCAGGTCAAACCTGGTTAATGGGGTGGCCGCCTCCTATTACCGTCTGTCCAATGTAGGAGCAGCGATTCACCGCTCCAAATATGAACAGGGAGGAGATTTTCCGGATTTTTTGTTGAAGCTGGTGCTAAAGGCATTTAGGAATCGCTTTGGGCAGGAACAATTTGACTTGGTTGTATATGTCCCACCTACATCGTCCGGCGACCTGGTAAAGAATTTTGCAGTAAAGTTTGCCGGGGTGTTGAAAATACCCGTTTCTCACAATCTTGTAAAAATAAGGGCTACAGCAGCGCAAAAGATCTTCGAAAATGCACCGCTTAAAAGTGAAAATGTCAGAAATTCATTCACGTATAAAGAGCCTGTAGAGATAAAAGGTAAAAGCATTCTGCTTATCGATGATGTATTCGATAGCGGAGCTACAATCAAGGAGATTGGCAAAGTTTTGACTAATTTTGGGGCAACCCGCATCGCACCTGTTGTAATAGCGAGAACAGTTGGGGGTGATATTGTATAATATATGACAAACGAAGCAGCATATTGGATTGCACTGGCACATTTGCCTAAATGGGGCCACCTTAAAATAAACAACCTCATCATAAAATTCTTCCACGAGAATCAAATTTCCATCATTGATTTCTTTAGTCTTTCAGAAAACGATTGGAGAAAGACTTACTTATTAGATGACAAACAAATAACAGATCTGAAACATGCTACAGTTGAATTGGCCAGTAATGCTTTTCTTGCAGAATCTTTCTTAAGCCAGGGATACGAAATAATCCCCATTACATCGCCTGAATATTCGAAAACACTGAAGAAAAATTTAAAGACCGCCCACGCTCCTGCTGTACTTTATGTGAAAGGCAATAAAAAAATCCTTAATGAACAGTCCATCGCGATAGTCGGATCAAGGGCGGCATCTGAAAAATCTTTAGCATTCACAGATAATGTCGCAAAAAAGGCCAGCATAGATTATAAAGTGGTCGTAAGCGGTTTTGCAAAAGGAGTAGATAAACAGGCCTTAGACTCTGCGATCAAGTACAAAGGGCAGAGCGTTATTGTACTGCCACAAGGCATCATGACCTTTGCATCAGGATTCAAAACCTACTACAGTCAGATCATTAATGGCGATGTACTGGTTGTGAGCACATTTTTCCCTAAAGCGCCCTGGAAAACCGAGCTGGCGATGGCAAGAAACCCGATCATCTACGGCCTCGCCGATGAAATTTATGTGGCGGAATCGTCAGAAAAAGGTGGCACATGGTCTGGTGTGATCGATGGCTTAAGAAAAGGAAGAAAAATTTATGTGCGTATGCCTGAAGCTGCTGAAAAGAATGCCAATAATATCCTGATCGAAAAAGGCGCTGTCCCCGTTGACTTTAGCGGACGTGAAATTGCAAAAACATATCTAGTATCAGAATCGTTGCCAGTTTCTATGGTTCAGGAGCCTGATGAATCGGACTCCTTAGATACCAAAATACGTCTGGCAATCGACGGACGTGCCTTGACTGCTAAAGAATTACTGGCTAAATTAGCATTGGACTGGACCGCTCAAAAGTTGAACAATTATTTAAAGAAATTGGACTTTATAGAGATCGTTAAAGAAAAAAAGACTAACCAATATAAGCTGAAAGGATCAAAAGCACCTACTCAATCAATACTTTTTACATAAAACTTTAATCTGTAGGAAGGAGCCGTAACCAAGTCTTTGCCAACCTACAGTCAGCCGATAGTCGCCAACCAGCATGCCCCCCCTCTCCGAAAACCATATCGAACAACTCGCCATCGAACGCCTCGAAGCTCTCGGTTACGAATACATCTACGGTCCCGATATAGCACCCGACAGCGAAACACCCGAACGCAGCAGCTTTGAACAGGTGCTACTGCTTGATCGTTTGCAAGAGGCCGTGCGCCGCATCAATCCTACACTACCGCCCGATGCGCAAAACGAAGCAATCCGTGAGATACAACGCATTGCCTCGCCCGAACTCATCGCCAACAACGAAACCTTTCATGGCCTGCTTACCGAAGGCATACCTGTTACCTTGCAGAAAGACGGCGATGAACGTGGCGACCGCGTATGGCTCATCGATTTCGACAACCCACACAACAACGAGTTCCTGGTTGTTAACCAGTTTACCATTATAGAAAACGGTCATAACAAACGCCCTGATGTATTGTTGTTCATCAACGGCATACCGTTGGTGCTGATGGAACTAAAGAATGCAGGCGACGAAAAGGCCACCATTGATTCGGCACACCGGCAGGTAGACACGTATAAAAATATTATTCCGGGGTTATTTACCTATAACGGATTCGTCGTAATCTCTGATGGACTGGAGGCGCGTGTAGGCTCCCTTTCTGCCGCACTAAGCCGCTACATGGCCTGGAAGTCGGCCGATGGAAAAGCCGAGGCTTCTCACCTGGTGAGCCAATTAGAGACATTGATTCAGGGCATGCTCAATAAGGAAACACTGATCGACTTGCTGCGCCATTTTATTGCCTTTGAAAAATCAAAGAAGGAAGATCCACAAACAGGCATTACCAGTATTACCACCATAAAGAAACTGGCGGCCTATCACCAATACTACGCAGTGAACCGGGCCGTAGCTTCTACCCTTCGTGCTGCTGGTCTTGATGCAGAAGAAGGAACACCTGAAAGCAGTGCAGAAGAAGATCCAGAGCATTACGGCATAGCCAGTGTAAAAAGCCAACCCGTTGGCGACCGCAAAGGCGGTGTGGTATGGCATACACAGGGCAGCGGTAAATCGCTGTCGATGGTATTTTATACGGGTAAGATCGTGCTGGCGATGAACAACCCGACTATATTGGTGATCACTGACCGCAATGATCTCGACGATCAGTTGTTCGATACGTTTGCCGCTTCCAAACAGCTACTTAGGCAGGAACCAGTACAGGCAGAGGATCGCAATCACCTGAAAGAACTTTTGCGCGTGGCTTCCGGCGGTGTAGTATTTACTACTATTCAAAAATTTCAACCGGAAGAAGGCAACGTGTACGAGTTGCTTTCAGAGCGAAGAAATATTGTGGTAATAGCCGATGAAGCTCACCGCACGCAATACGGCCTCAAGGCCAAGACACAGGATGTGAAAGATTACCAGGGTAATGTAACCGGGCAAAAGATCGTGTACGGTTTTGCCAAGTATATGCGCGATGCTTTACCCAATGCTACCTACTTGGGCTTCACAGGCACTCCAATCGAAAATACCGATATAAATACACCAGCCGTATTCGGAAATTACGTTGACATCTACGACATAGCACAAGCTGTAGAGGACGGAGCCACCGTACGTATCTTTTATGAAAGTCGCCTGGCCAAAGTAAACCTGAGCGAAGAAGGCAAAGAGTTGGTTAAAGAACTGGATGACGAGTTGGATCAGGAAGATTTAACTAATACGCAAAAGGCCAAGGCCAAATGGACACAGCTCGAAGCACTGATTGGCAGCGAAAAAAGAATACAAAATATCGCTAACGATATCGTCAATCACTTCGAACAGCGGCAAACCGTATTTGAGGGCAAAGGCATGATCGTAGCGATGAGCCGACGCATTGCCGCCCAGTTATATGATGCTATTATCCAACTTCGACCGCAATGGCATTCCGACGATCTGAGCAAGGGCACTATCAAAGTAGTCATGACAGCAGCGTCGTCCGAAGGGGCTCTGATTTCAAGACATCATACTACCAAAGAACAACGCCGGAAACTCGCCGACCGTATGAAAAATCCCGATGATGAGCTGAAGTTGGTGATAGTGCGGGACATGTGGCTTACGGGATTTGATGCGCCGAGCATGCATACATTGTACATCGACAAACCGATGAAAGGCCACAACCTGATGCAGGCGATTGCTCGTGTAAACCGGGTTTACAAAGACAAACCGGGCGGGTTGATCGTCGATTACCTCGGCATCGCTTCGGATCTGAAAAAAGCCCTGTCTTTCTATGCCGATGCCGGCGGCAAAGGTGATCCGACAATATTACAGGAACAAGCTGTCCAGTTGATGTTGGAAAAAATAGAAGTCATCAACCAGCTTTATCACGACTTCAAATACGAAGATTTTTTTGAAGCCGATACTTCACGCAAGTTATCACTGATCCTCGCTGCGGAAGATCATATTCTTGGCTTGGACAATGGCAAAAAGCGATACATCGATGAGGTAACAGCGCTAAGCCAGGCTTTTGCGATCGCTATTCCGCATGACCAGGCCATGGATGCCAAAGATGAAGTTGCTTTTTTTCAGGCGGTAAAAGCAAGATTAGTCAAATTTGACAGTTCCGGGTCTGGCAGAACGAATGAGGAAATAGAAACGACTATTCGCCAGGTAATCGACAAGGCACTGGTATCGGAACAAGTGATCGATGTGTTTGATGCCGCTGGTATTAAGAAGCCGGATATTTCCATCCTTTCCGAAGACTTCCTCCTGGAACTAAAAGGCATGGAGCACAAGAATATTGCCATGGAAGTATTGAAGAAACTACTGAACGATGAAATCAAAGCCATTGCAAAGAGAAACATAGTAGAAGGGAAAACGCTGATGGAAATGCTGGAACAATCCATCCGAAAATACCATAATAAAATACTTACGGCTGCGGAAGTGCTGGAAGAACTTATCAACCTTAGCAAGGAAGTAGTGAGTGTTAAAGAAGGTCCTCAAAAAAGCGGCCTAACTGAATACGAATATTATTTTTATAAGGCCGTAGCGAATAACGACAGCGCCAAACAACTGATGCAGCATGAGAAACTTCGTGAACTCGCAGTCGTTCTTACGGAAACAATACGGCAAAATGCGACTATCGACTGGAATATCAAGGAAAGTGTAAAAGCAAAATTAAAAGTGGCTGTCAAACGCATTTTACGTCAATTTGGTTATCCTCCAGACATGCAAATGCTGGCTACGGAAGAAGTGTTGAAGCAGGCTGAAACGATTGCCAAGGAATTGACAACTGTTTAAATTTAAAATATTACACGATTCAATTATATGCTTCCAAATAGCCCCTCAAAAAGCATAATCGATAACTGGTCTTTAGAAAGAACAGCAATACTCTTGAGCGAGCGTGAAGTCATGAAGAGTCTTAGTCCAAATGACTTTCATAAATGTATAGCGGGGCTTTCAAGTTATATCAATTCTCTTCTTCTGTATGAAGAAACCAGTTATATCCATAATGGATTCGAAAATGCGTGGCAACGTTTTGACTGGTTTACAACTAATAGCCTTGCCTATATTGAAAAAATTGATCCTACCGTTTTGGGCATCGACTGGCATAGCGAGGATGCTTATAAAAATAGTGGCATACACAACTTTCTTTTGATGTCAAATTACTATGCGGCAGATCTATTTGTAAGTCCTGAAAGGGCAAAAGCTGTCATTGATGTGTCTCCTCAACTTCCGAAAGACAACTTCGAACAAGTCTTGAAACATATTGATGAAAAAATAAAGCAAACTGGCCAAAACATTATATTTGAGAATATTCGGGTTGGAATAGACAAAAATTTTGAGCTGCCGTCTATTGCACAGTATGTTTTGTCCGAGTCTTCTGGCTATGACGATTTATTTAAAGTTATCCTGCAATTAAAAGATAGCCGCAAAATAGTTAACATTCGCAACAAAATTGAAGATATAACATCAACTACTAAAGGAGCGCTTAAATTTCAAAAAGACATAGACAACTTATTCGCTGAACTTTCAGGCGATAAAAGGAAACCTGGCATTAAATTCAATCTCAAAATTCCAGTTTTGTGCCTGCAGTTTACCAAAGAATTCAGTGTCGGATTTTTTCGACGAAAGCAGCATCTCACGTTTCTGAAAGATCTAATTACCGCGAGAATGGAATCTGATAAACTATCGAAAGATTTAAAAAGAATATTCTTAAGATAATCCCCCCATGCTCCGCTCCCTCCTCCTCGCCGAACATTCCAAATCCCAACGCGATAAAATTGTCCATTGGATCGGTGGTGACGCAAAACGCTTTGATCAATTAATAAAATTGTTTTTAGAAGACGAAGACTCGAAAGTGATCCAGCGCGCCGCCTGGCCACTCTCCTATGCCGCCATAGCCCACCCCCAACTCGTACACAAACACCTCGGTAAGTTGCTGAAGAACCTGGAGAAGCCCAATATCCACGAAGCCGTGCGACGCAATACCCTCCGCCTCCTGCAGGACATCCCCCTGCCCGAAAAATACCACGGTATTATCATGGACACCTGCTTCCGCCTCGTCACCGATCCGCAACAGAAACCAGCTACCAAAGCTTTTTCCCTTACCATACTCGATAAGCTTTCCCACGTTTATCCGGATATCCGGCAGGAACTTCTGACGATCATCAACGATCAGTGGGAGAATGAATCCGCCGCCTTCCGGTCAAGAGCTGGGAAAATTCAACCCTTCGACAAGCTCAGGGACCGAAGTAAAAATAAATGAAAGACCTCTTCCATCTGATTTTCTCCACTCCGTAAAATTGCACAGCGCACCTTTGCGTCTTTGCTCCTTCTGCCGCTTTGCGTGAAAAAACAACGTCGACTCTGCGCCAAGCCACAACAGAATTAAAACTTATCACTAAAAAAAAAGCGCACCGGGAAACCGGCACGCCTTATTATCAAATTTTCAAATCTTCAAATTATCTCACTGTCCCAGACCAACTGTAAACGCCGTCGCCGTCGTTCCCAGGTTGCCTTTGCGCTCAGCACGGCCTGTTGACAGATTGATGGAATAGACAGAGGTGGTGCCGCTGTTGGTGAGCAAAGCCCACGCATCGCCGGTTCTTCCACCAATATCAAATCCGTTGCTGCCGGTAAATGTATTGCCCAATCCGCCGATTTCTGTCAACGTGCCTGCATTGGCATCCTGACGGAAGAGTTTGCCGGCGGCGGCATCAATTACATACAATACCGTGCTGGGAGCCCCGGGGAAGTTGTTGGTGTAAGCAGCCGCTGTAATAGCAGGCGTACCAGGGTTGATCATCCCGTCAACACCGGCAATCGATCCGTCGTTTGGATTCAGACGCAGGTTCTGACGGTTGTTACTCACTACACGGATCCGGTCCACGGTAGGATTAAAGTCGAACCCGAATTCTGTTCCGGACAACGGTGTAGGGAAAATTCCACCAATAGGTGTGAACACGCCATTCGCGGTATTCACCGAATACAGCCGCCCGTTAGAACCCATGGCAAATAATTGTCCATTGGCCGGACGCAGATCAATACCCACAATCATGTCGCCACTGTTGATGCCGGTGGTTGTTTTATTTACGCGGTCGGTTGGATCTGTCGGATCAAAGATGATGAGGTTGTTGGATGGATCGATGGCATAAGCTACAGGATCAGTCTGAATAGCGATACCAATAATGGTCTCATTACCGAGATCCGTAACCTTGCTCGCACGACCAGTGCTCAGGCTGATGGTATAAAGACCCGATTTGCCACCGGTGTTCAGCACGGCAACGGCTTCGTCATTATCAGGACTGATATCAAACGCTGCATTGCCTGTGAAGTCTACATTCAGCGCACCAACTTCCGTAAGCGTACCGGCATTAGGATCGGCTTGCTTATAGAGTTTTTTGGTAGTGGCTTCGATGTTGTATAATTCAGTGGAAGTAGTACCTGCTTTGCTGTTGGTATAAGCAACACCTGTTACAGATGCGGAAGGCACACCGTTGATAGCCGGATCCGTAGCGGCCACAGCGCCGGTTTCAGGGTTAATGCGGAGATTCTGACCATTGTCAGTAATAACACGAAGACGGTCAGCCGCCGGGTTGAAGTCGATCGACACTTTTGTACCGGTTAATACAGGGGTAAATGCGGTTGTACCAACCTGTGTTGCAGCACCTGTATTGGTGTTGAGGATATAGAGCTTGCTGGCATTACTGATGCCGTACAATTGTCCCGTACCAGGCCTGAAGTCAATACTTACAATCAATTCTCCTGAAGCCAGCCCGGTGATACCAGTGGTCGCAACGGAGCGGCCAGGATTGTCACCATCGTATTTCATCAGGGAGTTGGTAGAAGTTAACAGATAATAATCATCTACATCAAGAGATTTGAAGTCATCATTATCATCTTTGTCACAGGAAGTAAGGCCCATTGTGAGGGAAAGAATAGCAACTGCTCCAAATTTGAGCAGGGACTGAGTTGGTTTCATCTTCATAAGTTTTGTTGAATGAACGAAGTTTTTAATGTGAGGGTTTTCGCTCAACACGGTTTAGTACAAAAAAACAGCCGGATGCAGCCGTTGGAAAATCTATATGCTGCATTTCAGGATGAAAACCTGCTAAATACCCTATGAAAAGGTGGACATTAGAATTGTATAAGAAAAAATTATTACCGTGGCCGGTGTCGGATTTAGTACAAAATACTGTGTATCTATTTACACATTTAAGCGGGTACACAAAAAAAGAGTCTCGTGTGATGACTCTTTTAGTATATTATCTATGCTGTGCCTGAAGCCGGATTAAACGGCGCCCGTTTTCACCTGTTTCGTAGTACCGGCCGCTTCTTCTTTTGGATTTTCGGGTTTGGATTTCTGATTTTCGTTCTCCGGCCGTTCAAATTCTTTGAAGATCAGCCGCAGGTTCTGATCATACGTAAAATAGTTGTATAGCCAGTTGCTGAATACGAAGAACCGGTTCTTTACACCCAATATGAGCATCAGGTGCAACCCCATCCAGATCATCCAGGCCATCAGTCCTCCAAAGTGCAATTTGGGTTTAGGTACATCCACCACTGCCAGGTTGCGGCCAACCGTAGCCATCGATCCTTTGTCGCGGTATTCAAATTCATAAAAGGGTTTGGTAGATTTTCTTTCTTCCACTATTAAATTGCCGGCAAGCAAAGATGCCTGTTGCATGGCCACAGGCGCCACTTGCGGGTGGCCATGGGGGTATTTGGGTGTTTCCATATAAGCGATATCACCGATCGCATATATATTATGATGTCCCATTACTCGGCAATGGCGGTCAGTCTTGATACGGTTGCCGCGCGCCACCAGCTCCGGTTCTATCCCGGTGGGCACATTTCCTTTGATACCGGCCGCCCATATAACGGTGGCCGCCTCGAGCGTTGAACCATCGTTCAGGTGAACCGTATTGCCGTCGTAATCTTTCACGATCGTGTTGGTCTTTACATTTACACCGAGTTTTTCAAGATACTTGCGTGACTGCTCCGATGATTTTTCACTCATCGCGGCAAGCGTTTTGGACGATCCTTCGAGCAGGTAGATATTCATCTTGTCAAAGTCCAGCTCGGGATAGTCTTTGGGGAGTACATATTTTTTCCATTCGGCCAGGGCACCCGATACTTCCACTCCGGTGGGCCCGCCTCCTACCACCACTATATTCATCCGGCGCTGCAGTTCATCAGCATTTTCTATGGTCAACGCCTGCTCCAGGTTTTGCAATAAACGGTAACGGAGTTGCAATGCTTCAACGGTTGATTTCATGGGAAATGCATGTTCCGCCAGCTGTGTATTGCCAAAAAAGTTGGTATCCGCCCCTGTCGCAATCACCAATACATCATAGCTGATCTCTTCCGTATCCGTGATCACTTTGTTTTGCTCCGGCACGATGGATTTCAGTTCTGTCAGCCGGATTCTTACGTTTTTGCTCTTCTGAAAAACTTTCCGCAACGGAAAGGAAATATTACTCGCATCCAGGCCGGCTGTCGCTACCTGGTAGAACAGCGGTTGGAACTGGTGATAGTTGAACCGGTCGATGAGTATTACTTCAAAACCTGGTTTATTATTAAGTGCGCGGGCCAGCTTCAATCCGCCAAACCCTGCACCTACGATGACCACTTTCATAATAGGAATTTATGCCACAAATTTACACAATTTTCAATATTTATTGAAAATTAAGGAAAATAAATAACTACGAAAACTAACGTACTACTTTAGCTTTCTGCTGCTTTAATCTCCATCCGAACCAACCTTACCATGAGAGCCGTATTTGCCATTCTTTCTCTGTACGTTGTTGTCCTTTGTTTTTCGTCTTGCAGACAGGCTGCAAAAATGCCACCAAAACCGTTTTCCCCTTCTATGCTGCGCGAACAAGTGTTTCAGATTGACCCGTCATTGGATACGGTAATCATCACGGCGCACGGGGCCCGCGTCAAAATTCCTTCGGATGCTTCGCAGGAGGCGGAAAAATAGCGATTACTATACGAGAAGCTTTCACCTCCGCTGAGATACTCGCAGCCGGTCTTACTACCGACTCAAATGGCCGGCCGTTGCGCAGCGGCATGATCTATATTAATGCTACGGCTGACGGAGAAATGACAACACTGGTAAAGCCGCTCGTAGTTTCCAACCCATATTCCTATTACGACAGTACGATGAAAGTTTTCAAAGGGGTAGAAACGGACAGCGGCACGGTTAACTGGGTAGAACCCGGTACACTCAATCCTCCTCAGCAGGATCTGCAATTGGGAAGTGTCCTCTATCACAGTAAATGCGCAACCTGTCACGGCAGAGATGTAAGAGAGCCATCAACTGGACCGTCATTGGCAAACCTGGGATTGGAAAAGTTGGAGATGATAATTGTTCCCGGTGATTGTGGAGGCAGAGCCTTAGCTGACAGCAGCAGTAAGTAACATTCACTTATTTGCCCCTTCGAGGGGCCGAAGTCTCGGTCTCAGATAGTGAAAGCATTCACTTATTGACTTATTGCTGGTTCGTGTACACGAACCAGACTGTTTAATTCATGATTGACTCCCGATACTTCGGGATCACGATTCATCAATTCCCGCCTTTTGAATTTTGACTTTTTACTTTTGAATTTTAATAAAGCATCCGCACCTTAATAGTCTCCTTTACCTCTTTTAACAATTGCATCGCGCGGTTGCTGAGTTGCTTGTCCACATCCAGCACCACATAACCTATTTCTTCATTGGTTTTGAGATACTGTCCCACGATATTGATCTTCGCATCCGACAATGCCGTGTTGATTGCGGAAAGTACGCCGGGCACGTTATTATGTATATGAAGAATACGGTGTGATCCTTCCTGCGGCGGCAACGCAAGCGCGGGTACGGTATGCGATCCGAACGTATTGCCTTTTTCCAGGAAATTAAGCAGCTTAAGACTTACATCTTCACCGATGTTCTGCTGAGCTTCTTCGGTGCTGCCACCAATATGCGGAGTGAGAATAACATTCGGCAGATCCTGTAAAGGCGTCTGGAAACGATCGCCGTTCTTTTCAGGCTCCCAGGGAAATACATCGATGGCTGCACCACCGATATGCCCGTCTACAATGTATTTGCGCAAGGCTTCCAGCTCCACCACTTCTCCACGCGCATAGTTGATCAGGATCGATCCTTTCTTGAAGTATTTGAGGTTCGTTTTATTAATGAGGTTTTTGGTCTGCGCCGTTTCGGGTACGTGCATCGTTACCACATCCGATTTTGATAATACATCTTTCAATGTTTTACCGTCTGCTGCGTTTCCCAAAGGCAATTTGGTTTCAGTATCGTAGAACAATACTTTCATGCCCAGCGCTTCGGCCAGCACGCTTACCTGAGAACCAATATTTCCATAACCGATAATGCCAAGCGTTTTACCCCGCAGTTCAAAACTGCCTTTGGCATCTTTCATCCAGATGCCTTCATGCGCCGCTTTGTTCTTGTCCGGTATGCGGCGGATCAGCATGATCGCCAGACCTATTACAAGTTCTGCAACAGAACGTGTATTGGAATAAGGTGCGTTGAATACACTCACACCGTGCTCGGTCGCCGATTTCAGGTTCACCTGGTTAACGCCGATACAAAAACAGCCGATGGCCTGCAGTTTCTTTGCCGCTTCGAGTATACGCGGAGTAATTTGTGTTTTGGAACGGATGCCGAGTATATGTACATCCTTAATTTCTTTCACCAGTTCTTCTTCCGTCAGTGCCTTACTGATTTTTTCTACCTGTGTGTAGCCGCTGTTGCGGAAATTTTTAACGGCGAGGTCACTGATATTCTCTAAAAATAAAACGCGGATCTTTTCTTTGGGATAACTAGTTTTTTCTGCAGTTGCCATGTTGCAAATATAACCCATGTAGTTATTAAGATATTTACAGGAATGGGGAAAAGTTAGCGCGGTATAAAAATTGTTGCATCTCTACTTTTGTCACAAACGATCATTAGTGAAAAGAACCTGCTATTTTTTACTGGCCCTGGTGTTGGGGAGTTCCTGTGGTAACGTTAAATCTGAAAAGAAGAACGACAACGAAAGTTCGTTTGTTTATACAATACCGGAACCGGCTGCAATAAGCGATAAAGAAAAAGCACACTACGAAGCAATGCTCGGATCTTTTTTTGACTCGGCTCTGTTCCGCCGCGGGTTCAACGGTGGGGTTCTCGTAGCCAAAGAAGGACAGATTCTCTACGAGAAATATGTGGGCTACCGCGATCTCCGGACCAAAGATCCGCTTACCGATACCACTGCCCTGCACCTCGCCTCTACCAGCAAACCCTTTACCGGAATGGCGGTGCTCAAACTGGTACAGGACGGCAAGGTTAGTCTCGACGATTCACTGACGAAGTTTTTCCCGGAGCTGGCACATTATCCCGGCATAACGGTGCGTATGCTGCTCAGCCATCGCAGCGGCCTGCCCAACTACGTTTATTTTATGGCGGATAAAACAAAATGGGATCAGAACGTGTATGTCACCAACGAAGACATGTTCAAATTCCTGGTCAATGAAAAACCGGCCCGCAGTTTTACCCCCGGCTCCCGTTTCAGCTACAGCAACACCAATTATGTGCTGCTCGCGATGCTGATCGAAAAGATAAGCGGTATGTCCTACCCGGAGTTCATGAAAAAAGAACTCTTTGAGCCCATGCAATTGAATCACACCTATGTGTTCACCCTCAAAGACTCTTCCACAGCCACTCCTTCCTTCGATCCCAACGGAGGTTTCTGGAAAAATGATTTCCTTGAAGGCACATACGGCGATAAAAACATTTACTCTACGCCACGTGATCTCCTGCGCTGGGATCAGGTATTATATACAGGGAAATTTATCCGTCAATCGCTGCTCGACTCGGCTTTTACCGGTCAAAGCCGCGAGCGCAACAGCCTGCATAATTACGGACTCGGCTGGCGTTTGCTCGAATATCCCAATGGTAAAAAAATCGTTTATCATTTCGGAAGATGGCACGGGTTCACCCCTGCATTCGCGCGGCTGATCGACGAAAAAGTGACCATTATTATATTGGGAAATAAATTCAACCGCGGCATCTACCAGGCCGCGCACAAGGCATATGGATTGTTCGGAGCTTATGACGGACGCACCGGCGGCGAGGACCAGGAAAGCAATACGGATTCCGCGCCACCACCCCCGCCTGCGAAAGCCAAAGAGTCTCCGAAAAAGAAAGAGCCGGTGAAGAAGGCTTTAAAGCGCAAGAGGTAGCAATAAGTCAATCAGTGAATAAGTAAATACTTGTCTGAAAAATCATCGGGCTGATTAGTATACCTTTAGTGTAGTAGAAGGCCGATAATACTTTTCACGCAAAATCGCAAAGATTATCCACCTATTCACTTATTGCCTTATTCACTTATTGACAGTTAACATGAAAATCCTCACTGCAGCACAGGTTCGGGAATGGGACCAATACACCATGGCCCGGTTGTCCATCTCTTCGATCGATCTGATGGAAAAAGCCGCGCAGGCTTGTACTGCGTGGATAGCCGACCGTATGCCGGATGATATTCCCCTTCATATTTTCTGTGGCAAAGGCAATAACGGCGGTGATGGCCTGGCCATCGCAAGACTCCTGTCGCAAATGGACCGGCAGGTAATCGTTTATATTCTTGAATTTGGCCACAAAGGCACAGAGGATTTCCAGGTTAACCTGGCCCGCGTGCACCAGCTACCCGGTGTGGAAATCCGCTTTTTACAACCCGGCTCGCCGTTGCCCGTCTTCCCCGGTGATGTATGGGTCATCGATGCGCTTTTCGGCACGGGACTGAATCGCCCGTTGGAGGGATTTACTGCAGAACTCGTCACTCACTTAAATGAAAGCAACGAGACCATTGTATCTATCGACATGCCCAGCGGGTTGCTGGCCGATGATAGTTCAAAAGGTTTTCCGGTTGTACATGCCACGCATACGCTCAGTTTTCAGTGTTACAAACGAGCTTTTCTGGCCGCGGAAAATGCCGAAGCCACCGGACAGGTGCATATATTGGATATAGGACTGCATCCCCATTATCTCGCGGCGGCGGAAACGGATTATCAGTTAACCGATTTTGAGGAAGCAAAAAAAATCTACCGGCCAAGGGATCAGTTTGGCCACAAAGGCACTTACGGTCACGTGTTGTTGATGGCGGGTAGTTATGGTAAAATGGGCGCTGCCGTTTTATCGGCCTGCGCCTGTCTTCGTGCCGGAGCAGGTTTATTGAGCGTTTATATTCCCGGCTGCGGATACCCGGTGCTGCAGACAGCCGTGCCCGAAGCCATGGTGATAACAGACCCTAACACGTCCTATATATCAGCATCACCGGATGATCTTTCGCGCTACCAGTCAGTAGCGATCGGCCCGGGATTGGGTACTGCGCGCGACACGAGACAACAACTACTGGAATTATTACCGCGGTTATCCTGCCCGGTTGTGCTGGATGCCGACGCCTTGAATATACTGGCGCAGGAGCAGGCCAGGCCTGCATTTCCCCACGGAGCTATTCTTACCCCGCATCCAAAAGAGTTTGCCCGCCTTTTTGGCGAAACACCCAACGAATTTGAGCGCGTTGGCCTGGCCACGCTTAAAGCGCAGGAATGGCAGGTAGTGATTGTATTAAAAGGTCATCATACCGTAATCGCGCTACCCGACGGGCGGCTTTGGTACAATGCCACCGGCAATGCCGGTATGGCCACCGGCGGCAGCGGCGATGTGCTCACCGGCATACTGGGATCTTTGCTGGCGCAGGGGTATTCACCTGCGGACGCGGCGATCCTTGGTGTGTATCTTCACGGTCTTGCAGGCGATCTCGCTGCCGTGCGGTTATCCCAGGAAGCGCTTATTGCCGGCGACATTCCCGGGTATCTTGGTGCCGCCTTTCTGCAATTATCGTCCTGATCCCGGCCAAACGTCTGTAAGGCTGATGAATGCGGCTTTTCACGCGTTTTCCACCTCAGCAGGGGAGCTATAAAATATGCCCCTCAACCCCTATCTTTGCCGTCCTTCGGACCCGTGGCTGGTTTCCGCAGGACATTATTAATCAAGTCTTATTAACTGTAATTATGGACAAATTGATCTACCTGGTTCCGCTCATGGGAATCCTTGGTCTCCTCTACACGCTTGTTAAATTCAATTGGGTATCCCGCCAGGATGCCGGTAACGACCGCATGAAAGAAATCAGCAACTATATTGCTGAAGGTGCCATGGCTTTCCTCCGTGCCGAATGGAAAGTATTGGGTTATTTCGTAGTGATCGTTGCTATTCTGCTTGCCGTAATGGCCGGCGCTAATCCACATTCTCATTGGTCTATTGCTGTTGCTTTCGTGATTGGTGCCGTACTGAGTGCACTGGCCGGATTTATCGGTATGAAAGCAGCTACCAAAGCCAACGTACGTACTGCACAAGCTGCCCGCAGCAGCCTGAGCCGCGCACTCAATGTGTCCTTCACCGGCGGTGCCGTGATGGGTGTGGGTGTTGCCGGCCTGGCCGTATTCGGACTGGGTGGTCTCTATATCGTTCTCAAACATTTCTTTGCTCCCGACGCTGCTGTTAATTCGGAAGAAATGATCCGTACCATCGAGGTACTGACCGGTTTCTCACTGGGAGCTGAATCTATCGCTTTGTTTGCCCGTGTTGGCGGTGGTATCTATACAAAAGCTGCCGACGTAGGTGCCGACCTGGTAGGTAAAGTGGAAGCAGGCATTCCTGAAGATGATCCCCGCAACCCGGCCACTATCGCCGACAACGTGGGCGATAACGTAGGTGATGTAGCTGGTATGGGTGCCGACCTTTTCGGTTCTTATGTGGCTACCGTTCTTGCAACCATCGTACTGGGTCAGGAAACACAGATCGCACAAGGATCTTCAGACGAGCTCGGAGGTTTTTCTCCCATCGTATTGCCCATGCTGATTGCCGGTCTGGGTATTCTCTTCTCTATTATCGGTACCCTGTTCGTACGAATCAGCGATGCAGCAGGTGTTAATACATCCGCAGTACAAAGAGCCCTGAATATGGGTAACTGGGGTTCGATGATCATCACGGCTGTTGCCGCTGCCGGTCTCGTATATTGGCTGCTGCCCGAACAAATGATTTTGCGCGACATCCCTTTCACTAAATGGGGTGTGCTCGGTGCAATCGGTGTAGGTCTTGCTGTAGGTGCGCTGATGAGTATTATTACAGAATATTATACAGCCATGGGCAAACGTCCCGTGATGAGCATCATCAAACAATCTTCTACGGGTCATGCTACCAACGTAATCGGTGGTCTGGCGATCGGTATGGAATCTACCTTCCTGCCCATTCTCGTGCTGGCAGGTGGTATCTGGGGTTCTTATGAGTGTGCCGGTCTGTACGGTGTGGCAATCGCTGCTGCCGGTATGATGGCCACTACGGCTATGCAGTTGGCGATCGACGCATTCGGTCCTATCGCCGACAACGCAGGTGGTATTGCAGAAATGAGCGAACTGCCTCCCGATGTTCGTGAAAAAACCGACGTACTGGATGCGGTAGGTAACACTACAGCAGCAACCGGTAAAGGTTTCGCGATCGCTTCCGCAGCGCTTACTGCACTGGCGCTTTTCGCTGCCTTCGTAGGTGTATCACGTATCAGCGGCATCGATATCTATAAAGCAAACGTACTCGCCTGCCTGTTCGTAGGTGGTATGATTCCGTTCATCTTCTCTTCACTGGCCATCCGCGCGGTTGGACAGGCTGCCATGGCTATGGTGGAAGAAGTGCGTCGCCAGTTCCGTACCATTCCTGGTATCATGGAAGGTACCGGCAAACCTGAGTATGACAAATGCGTGGCCATCTCCACACAGGCTTCTATCAAGAAAATGATGTTGCCCGGTGCCATTGCAATCATTTCTCCCCTCATCATCGGCTTCCTGCCGGGTCTCGGTGCTGAAGCGCTGGGTGGATTCCTCGCCGGTGCTACGGTTAGCGGTGTACTGATGGGAATGTTCCAGAACAATGCCGGTGGCGCATGGGACAACGCGAAGAAGTCTTTTGAAAAAGGTGTTGAGATCAACGGCGAGATTTACTACAAAAAATCAGAGCCGCATAAAGCGTCTGTTACCGGTGATACCGTAGGTGATCCGTTCAAAGACACTTCTGGTCCGTCTATGAACATCCTCATCAAACTGATGTCGATCGTGTCCCTGGTAATCGCTCCTACCCTCGCACAAATGGAAGGCAGAGTACCCAGCGAAGTGAAAAATAACAAGCAGGAAATTAAAAAAGAAGTAATAGCTTCGCTCGGCCAAAATCAAAATAACACTACCGTCGAGTATAAATAATTAAAGGATCTAATCAGAACCATTACTTAAGTCCCGCTGTTTCCACAGCGGGGCTTAGTTTTTTAAGAAGGTGGAAGGTTTAGGGTGTAAGGCGTAGGGTAATAAGTAGTAAGTAGTAAATAGTAAGTAATAAGTATATATAGGTTGAAAAATGCCGACCATCCCTGTCATTGTCAAATTGTCAAATCTTCAAATTATCAAATTGACAACCTGTAACCTTTTCCGACCGTCCGCGTCTAATTGTTAAATCGTGTTAAAATGGGCAAATTTCTGCCTGAAGCATGATTTATTACGAAATCAGTCGTATATTGCCGTCAAATTGAATAACCCATGTCAACGACTAAAACAGTAAAACCCACCGAGAGCGAACTCGAGATCCTGCAATTGCTCTGGGCTAAAGGGTTAGCCACCGTAAGGGAAGTGCATGAGGAACTGGCCGCTACCAAAGATGTCGGCTATACGACCACACTCAAGCTGATGCAGATCATGCACGAGAAAGGATTGGTGAAGAGAGATGATTCCATGCGCACGCATATCTACCAGGCTGCCGTTAACAAAGAAAAGACCCAAAAGCATTTGCTGGATAAGATGATCTCAGGCCTGTTTGGTGGCTCCGCTACCCAACTCGTTATCCAGGCACTTGGCGAGGGCAAAGCAAGCCAGGAAGAACTGGACAGGATCCAGGCACTCCTGAATGATCTCAAGAACAAATAACCAAATCTAAAATTCACGGCTTATGTTTTCAAGCCAGTCGAACTTTCTGCAGGCATTGGGATGGGCTGTTTTTGACAGCCTGTGGCAAATGGGGATTTTGTGGGTATGCTATCAGTTGATTACCGCTCTCCGTACACGCATGACGCCCGCCGCTAAAACCCGGCTGGCCTCTTCCCTGCTCCTGACGGGTTTCGCCTGGTTCCTGCTCAACCTGGTGAGCGGAATAACCGGCCATGTCAATACCGGTTTTTCAGCTTCTCCTTTGTTCAATGATACGTCCAGCCGTTTCGATAGCTGGCTTCCGCTGGTTTTGCCTTACGCCTCCATAGCTTATCTGGCATTGTTGTTCATTCCCCTGGTACGTTTTTACCGCAACCTCCGTTATGTTCATCATATCCGTTACCGCGGTTTGAGCAAACCGGCGGTTGACTGGCGTTTATATGTGCAGCGCACGGCAGAGCATCTCGGTATCAACCGCAAAGTCACTATCTGGTTGTCTGAACATGTAACCTCCCCGCTGACGGTCGGTTACCTGAAACCGGTTATCCTGTTGCCCGTGGCAGCCGTCACACATCTCAACCCCGGCCAGATCGAAACGATACTGCTGCACGAACTGGCACATATACGCCGTTACGATTATCTCATCAACCTCATCAGCCGTCTCATACACGCCGTTCTTTATTTCAATCCTTTTGTAAAAGCGTTTGTCCGGATCCAGGAACGTGAACGTGAGCGCGCCGCCGACGAACTGGTATTGCAATTTCAATACGACAAGATCGAATATGCAAGCGCCCTGCTGATGCTGGGCAAGTTGCAGCAACCGGCTACACTCGCTTTACCTGCCGCAGGTTCCGACAAGGAACTGCTCGGACGCATAGAATGGATCGTTGGTGCACGCCGTCGCAATCCGGTGCCCTACCGTAATGTAACACTCGCTACCTTGTTCCTGCTCGGAGTAATGTGCCTGGCCGGCCTTAGTTATCCTGTTATTAAAAAGGATTCCGCAACGGCTGTTACGCCCATGCTCGCAGACGCGCAGATCAATCCTGCTGAAGTTGCTTACGCAAGCTACCCTGTATTGGCCCCGGAGATTAATGACGCAACGCCGGAAGCAACCATGGCTGTTCATGCCACTGAGCTTCCCGCACAACTTACCGTCAGTGATCCGGTGCAAAACGGAGAGGTAGCCATGGAAGCACTTTCTTTCGGTAAACGTCTGCCTGCTGTTCTTGCCGAACTCGCACGCAAAGGTGCTGCCAACGAGCAGTCACCCTTTATTCCTGCCTCCTTTAACCTCAACAACGTAAATGTCGATGTTCAGAACCATGTACAGTTGAGTCCTGAAGACGAAGCCATCGTAAAAGATGTCGTTAGTTCTTCACAAAAAGTAGTGGGTAACATCAACTGGACTACGATAGAAAGCTCTATTGCGGATGCGATGACCAACGGGGAGAAAGAAGCGGTGAAGGCCGACTACGAAGCTAAATTGGCAGAAAAGCAAGCCGAAGAATGGCGGAAAGTGGAACAACAGATGCGTACGGCTTACGATCAGATCAACTGGCAGGCGCTGCAGACAGAACTGCAATCAGAACTCTATAAACTCCGCCTCGACAGTATTCAAAACGTTTACCAGGCAGCCCTCGTCAGTTTTAATCAATTGCAACGTCAATTGGAAAGTTCAAAGCTGAAAGGCATTCCTGATACGGATATCACGATTGGAGCCATCCTGGAACGCAAAAGACAAACGGTTGAGGGGTTGAAAAGGCTTAATAAACTCCGCAACAGGAAAGTCGTTGAATTGTAACAGCCTGTACAAATCTTTAGCCAGTACTCACATCTTACCGCAGCCCGTGGTATATTTGCAGTCCGGCTATGATTTCCCCCCAGACCATACAACAGATACTCGCGCGCCTGGACATCGTGGATGTGGTCGGAAGTTTTATCAAGCTTAAACGACGCGGTTCCAATTATATCGGCAACTGTCCTTTTCACAACGAAAAGACACCTTCCTTTACAGTTTCTCCCTCCAAGGAAATCTACAAATGCTTCGGTTGCGGCAAAAGCGGCAACACCATCAGCTTCGTTATGGAGCATGAAAAGTACAGCTATGTAGACGCCTTGAAATGGCTGGCCAACCGCTACGGCATAGAGATCGAAGAAACCTTTGTCAGCGATGAACAACGGCAGCAATACCAGACCGCCGATAGTCTTTATATCCTCAACAATTTTGCCGGCCAATTTTTCACACGGCAATTATTTGAAACTGAAGAAGGCCAGGATATCGGCCTGAGTTATTTTAAAGAACGCGGCTTTCGGGAAGAAATCATCCTCAAGTTTCAATTAGGCTATGCTCCCGAACAACGCGATGCGCTGGTGCAGGAAGCAAAAGCCAAACAATACAATCCGGAATTATTATTAAAATCAGGTCTGGTAGCGGAGCGCAACGGTCAGCTCACCGACAACTACAGGGGCCGTGTGATTTTTCCCATTCATAATTCAAGTGGAAAAATCCTTGGTTTTGGTGCACGTATATTAAAGGCCAATGACCGGGCACCGAAATACATCAATACCCCCGAAAACGAAATATATGTCAAGAGTAAGATCCTCTACGGCTCCTACTTTGCGCGCACGGCTATCGATAAGGCCGATGAATGCCTGCTCGTGGAAGGTTATACCGACGTGGTATCGTTGCACCAGGCGGGTATCGAAAACGTAGTGGCTTCCGGAGGCACTTCATTGACCACCGACCAACTGCGGTTGATCAGAAAATATACGAACAACCTTACCATTATATATGATGGTGATGCGGCGGGGGTAAAAGCCGCACTCCGCGGGCTGGACATGGCGCTGGAAGAAGGGCTGAACGTAAAACTGGTGCTGATTCCGGACAAAGAAGACCCCGACAGTTATGTCAACAAAGTGGGCGCAGCGGCATTCCGGGAATTTATCGATACCAATAAAAAAGATTTTATTCTCTTTCAACTGGAAGTAGCGTTGAAAGATGCGGGCAGTGACTCGGTGAAAAAGTCGGAAGTGGTGAACAAAATGGCGGAGACTATTTCCCGGATCAACAAACTGGAAGACTTCACCCGCCAGCAGGACTATATCCGCCAGTGCGCACAGATCCTGCAGATCGATGAAGGTGGAATGCACAGCCTGGTCAACAAGTTCATCCGCGACCGTATATCCACACAGGAGCGCAAACTTCCCTTTGAAGACGCGAATCAGCGGGAGGAAAATGCCCGCAAGGCCGAAGAAGCCAACTATGAAGAAGCCACCTTCAACCTCATGTTCAAAGACGATCTGCAGGAAAAAGAGATCGCCCGTGTATTATTGGAACATGGCGACAAACCCTGGGAAGACGGGCGGAAAGTAGCCAACTATATATTTGATGAAATGGTGGACGAAAGCCTGATGGACAACCAGGAAGTAATCAAACTGCTGAATGCTTTCAAAGAACTGCTGCAACACGACCCCGAACATGCCAACAAGAACTATTTCATTTACCACCAGGATACGGGGCTGAGTACCTTGGCAGTATCCTTGCTTAACTTCCCCTACGAAGAAAGTGAACACTGGAAACGGGCGTTCAGCCAGAACACCGGCTTTCAGAAAAACCTGTTCGAACAGAGCTACGAGGATTTTATCCGGACCTTGTCTCCCGGCAATGATGAGGAGCTTTACAAGTTTCTTAAAATCGGGGAAGACAAGACAAGTGAGAAGGTGTTGTCGGCGGTAAACTACCTGAAACTGCGGAAAATCAAGCGGATGCTGCTGGAAAACCAGGTTGATATGGAGAAAGAACATACCCCCGAAGAGTTGAACGTGCTGCGCGAGACCCATCGTCATCTTAAAAAAATGGAGATGGAACTGACCCAGGCCCTGGGTACGGTGGTGATCCGTTGATCGTGGCTTTTTTCCCCTGTCTTTTTTTAATAGTGTAGAAAAATTTCCCATTTTATAAAACCAGAGTAATCCTGTTTTCGTAACTTGATTATCTGATTTAAATTTCTTTGTTGAAAAGCTTACAGCGATATAATGAAGAAGAACTGGTTAGCTTGCTGAAGCAGCATGACCAGGCTGCGTTTAGTTATCTTTACGATAATTACTCGTCGTCGCTGCATGGCGCCATCCTCGGCATTTTACCGGATACGGATACTGCACTGGATATTTTACAGGAAGTATTTGTCAAAATCTGGAAACAGATCAGCGCCTACGATGTATCGAAGGGGCGATTATTTACCTGGATGCTGACCATTGCACGCAACGCAGCAATCGATATGTTGCGCAGCAAGAACTGGAAGAATAACAAGCGGAACAACGAGTTGACAGACGAATCCCTTGCGCTCGCCGGAAGCAGTCAGACGAATACCGATGTGATCGGTCTTCGTAAAATTGTACATACGCTTAAGGAAGAATACAGGGTACTGGTGGAATTATCCTATTTCGAAGGGTACACACAGGATGACATAGCCAAACAGTTGAACATCCCGATAGGCACCGTTAAAACAAGGCTTCGCAAAGCGCTGATAGAATTGAGACAAACGATTAAGGTATAAAGTGGATATTAAGTCTTACATACAAAGTGGAGTGATCGAAAGCTATGTCCTCGGACTGGCTGATCAGGACGAGATACTGGAGCTCGAGCGTCTTCGTGCACAGTACCCCGAGATCGACCAGGCGATCCTAGATTTCGAGGAACTGCTGGAGCAAACAGCAGCGGAGCATGCTGTGTCTGTACCGGCCGGCATAAAGGAACAGTTATTTGAAAGACTGAAAGAGGAAGCCATGCCTGCGGAATCAGCGCCGCGTATAAAAGAAACGCCTGTTGTGGCTGCTCCGGTACGCCGTATGCGCTGGGCGCCGATGATGGCTGCGGCTTCGCTCATCCTGCTGGTAGTCAGCGGGGCACTTAACGTACATTATTATAATCGATATCACGATGTGCGCCAGGAAAACGCGGATCTTATCTCGCAGCGCACTAGTCTTTTTGCCGACAACAAAACCTACCAGACCCGTCTGATAGAAATGCAGGAAGATCTCGACATGATGGCCGACTCTGCCATGATGAAGGTAAGCCTGGCAGGTGTAAAAGGAAAGGAAAACAATGCGGCAACTGTATTCTGGGACACACACACCCGTGATGTATACGTGATGTCGTCTAAACTGGCACCGGCACCATCCGGTAAACAATACCAGCTTTGGGCATTGGTGGACGGCGTTCCTGTGGATGCCGGTATGATCGGTGATTGCGCATCTATCTGTAAACTCAAAAATATTCCGGGTGCACAGGCTTTCGCCATCACACTGGAAAATGCAGGCGGCAGCCCCACTCCTACATTGGATCAGATGTATGTGTTTGGCAAAGTGGGTTAAAGGTTGGAGGTATAAGGTATAGGGCGTAAGGTTAAGCAGCCCTGTTTTACATGACCAATCAAGTCCTTTTTGAATTTTTACTTTTGAATTTTGAATTTGAATCCATCGACCACATTCCCTCGTACATAAAGACATTTCAAGCTTTCAACAGCGAAGAAATCAGATCAGAAGACTGCCCTTTTCAGGGCGGTCTTCGTTTTTTTAGTTCAAAAATCAAAACAGTTAATAAACACAGTCAATAAGTGAATAAGTGAATAGGTGAATGTTGATTCACAATTCACAATTGACGATTAATTATTCACTAATTCACTAATTGACCTATTCACTTATTCACTCCCGAGCCTTCGGGATGAGGATTTATATCAAAAAATTTTAACAGCCCTGAAACTATTTCAAACCGGTTGCCGTAACTGTTAAGGTCATCCTATAAATGATTCGGTTTGCCCTGAACATTTAAACACCACAAAAAACCGGAATTATGAAAAGAAACTCCTCAGGGATTTCGTCAGCAGAACAAACCCCCGATGCATCAGTGATTCATCGCAGAAAATTTCTTGCCTCTCTCGGACTCGGTGTAACTGCCGCTGCAGTATTAGCGTCTTGCGACAAAGACGATGACAACGGCAACCAGGCGCCCGATGGCTTTATCGACCTCGGTCGCGGTGACGTAGGCATTCTAAACTATGCTTATGCATTGGAACAACTCGAAGCCGCTTTCTACACACGCGTTATTGCTTCCCAGTACAGCGGTATCACACCTGCAGAAGTTGCGCTGCTTACGGACATCCGTGATCATGAAGTTGCGCACCGTGAATTCTTCAAAACTGCACTCGGCTCCAATGCCATCCCTGGCCTGGAAGTAAATTTTGCGGCTATTGACTTCAGCAGCCGTACCAGTGTACTCAATACCGCCAAAGCTTTTGAAGACCTGGGTGTATCGGCCTACAATGGTGCGGGTAAATTGATCCAGTCTGCAGACTATCTTTTGCTGGCAGGAAAAATTGTTTCGGTGGAAGCCCGTCACGCTGCTTACATCCGCGACCTCCTGAGCAATGGTACTTTTGCCGACAACACAGCCGTTGATATGAACGGTCTCGATCTGGTAAAAGCACCAACCGCCGTACTGGATGTGGCTAAATCTTTCCTCGTATCTAAACTCTGGGCTGGCAATCTCCCCACTTCCTGATCAAATCCTCCAGACAGGTTTTTCTTTTCTACAACTTTAAACTCTACAAAAAATGAATATCCATAAACTCATTACCGATATTGAAAAAGTGGATCCGGAAGTTTACGACCGACTCGATTCACGCAGAAGCGCCGTAAGCCAGTTTGCAAAAATTGGTGGTAAGCTTGCCCTCGCCGCAGTGCCACTGGCACTCGGTGGTATGTTCAAAAAAGCATACGGTCAGGGAAACAGTACTATTGTTGGCGTGCTGAACTTTGCCCTGACACTCGAGTACCTGGAAGCCGAATTTTATACCAGGGGCGCCGCAGCTCCTGCATTGGTTCCTGTAGGTACACCGGCCGTGGGTGCCATCAACACTATCCGTGATCATGAAAACCAGCACGTGAATTTCCTGAAAACAGCTATCACCAGTCTCGGAGGAACGGCCGTTGCTAAACCTACATTCGACTTCACCGCACGCGGTACCTTCCCTACTGTATTTACCAATTACGACGTATTCCTGGCCGTTGCGCAAACCTTTGAAGACACCGGCGTACGTGCGTACAAAGGACAGGCAGGTGCGCTCATTTCCAACAATGACGTACTGACTGCGGCGTTGCAGATCCATTCAGTAGAAGCACGTCACGCATCGCACATCCGCCAGATGCGTCAGGCACGTAACACGGGCATTTCCATCAAACCCTGGATTACAGGAAAAGATACCGGTGGTATCGGTTCCAATGTACAAGCCAGCTACGACGGTGAAGAGATCACCACACAAGCTGGTGTAAACATTCTGTCGTTTGTATCGGCCAATGCAGCCAGTGAAAGTTTTGATGAGCCGCTCAGCAGATCGGCAGTTGAAACAATCGTAGCGCCGTTTATTGTATAAAGAAGGCGAATGTTAAACAGCCGTATTAAGTGATAAGTATTAAGTAATAAGTGCAGGCATATTCACTGATTGACTTATTCACTTATTCACTCCCGAGACTTCGGGATGAGGATTCATCCTTACTCAATACAACCAGAATGCCCCGTCTTAAACGGGGCATTCGGTGTTAAATACTGTTGTTGCGTAGTGTGTGTTCAGCTTATTCAGCCATTGCCGCAGCTACAGCGGCTGTCCGCTTACGTGCGGTTACTGCATCGCCGGCAGAACGCGGATCGCACTCTCCTCTTACGAAACGCAGCGCACTCCATACATGATCCAACTCGATACGCTCGATACTTTCATACCCTTCGCAGGTGAGCCTGTTCCAGCTGCACTCGCGGTTAAGGTCAGTTACGATCTTGGATGTCGATTTTGGGTAGGCAACCCAGAACTTCGACTCACCTTTCAGAGAAGGCATCACATCTTTCAGAATGCCGTTCAACTGATTCTCGTTAACTGCAAAGATCAAAGCGAAATCGATTTTCCTGTTTTTCAGGAGAGGTGTCATGTTTTTGGCAAAAGACAATTTGCTAAACTGCTTTTCAATAGAAGAAGGCAAACCCTGGATCAGAAGATTTTTCTCGTCTGCCAATTGTAACTTTTCAAAAACTGTTTGTGACATCTTTGAAGCGATTTTTTAAGGGTTTCTGGTAATCTTGGCTATTACCAGTGTTCTCATTGCAGGGAATGCAAAGTTAACGAAAATGCGGCTAGGTTGAGCCGGTAATGCAATAAAAATCCCGTCCAGCTTGCGTTTGGACGGGATTTCCCTATGAGAGATATATACTTATTTAACAGGCTTATAATATGTAAGTGCCTCTTGCATATGCTTTTCCAATTCAGTTATCCGTCTGCCTTCGCTCGGATGGGTACTTAAAAATTCCGGTGGTTTTTGTCCGTTTGAAGCTGTTTCCATGCGCTTCCACAGGTTAATTGCCTCCTGCGGGTTGTATCCGGCCATTGCTGTCCAGATCAAACCATACCGGTCTGCCTCCAGTTCATGTTTGCGGGAGAACGGTAATGTACCAAGTACATTCGACCCTACACCATAAGCCGTCATAAAAAGATTCTGCGTTGCTGCAGGCTTGCTTGACAATGCCACGCTGAGTGCGGAACCCAGTCCCTGCTGCACCATACCCTGGCTCATCCGTTCATTACCATGCTGGAAGATAGCATGAGACACTTCATGTCCCATTACCGCAGCCAGCGCCGCTTCGTTCTGCGTAATAGGCAACAAACCGGTATAAACCACGATTTTGCCGCCAGGCATACACCAGGCATTCACTTCCTTGCTGTCGACCAATTTGTATTCCCATTTGTAACCATCGAGCTGGGAGGAAATACCTTTTTGCGCATAATATTGTTGTACTGCCGCCGTGATGCGCTGGCCCACGCGGGTTACCATCTCTGCATCTTTACTGGTAGACGGACTGATTACTTTGTTCGAGGAAAGAAAAGTCTGGTACTCACTTACAGCCATCGACTGCAACTCCGATTCGGGCAATAGTGTAAGCTGACTACGTCCGGTAACAGCATTGTTTGAGCATCCGGCAGACAAACAGGCTACTGCTGTCAGCGCAAGAAAGATTCGGGTCATGTTGGGTATTTTAGGTGTTCAGTTAACTTAAACAATCACTATACCAAACAAAGGTAAGCGGGTTTGAGGGGATTGTATTAGCGAGACGAATTACGTCTGCGTTGACGGCGCCGGTCGCGGTATTTGAAAATAGGCACTTTGCTTTCAGCACCTTTCAACAGACGTCCGATATTTTTCTGATGGGTCAGAATTACCATCAGGGCCACTGCAATGGCAAACACACGGTATACAGGATTGTCTACATTGAAGATCACCAGGATGAATACGGGAAATGCAACACTGGCCAGCATGGAGCTAAGCGATACAAAACGGGTAAGATAAAGCACTGCCAAGAACACACCGGAACAACCGAGTGCTGTCCACGGAGAGATACCTACTACCAGTCCGAATAAAGTAGCCACGCCTTTTCCTCCTCTGAAATCCGCCCATATGGGGAAGATATGCCCGATCACTGCGGCTAGCCCCAATCCCATTTGAATATTGGTCAGGCGTTCCTGGCTGCCATAATCGCCAAGCAAAAAAGCCAGTTTCACTGCAACAATACCTTTCAACATATCCACGATCATTACCACCGTACCCCACTTAGGTCCGAGTACACGGTAAGTGTTGGTGGCACCAGCGTTGCCACTGCCATATTCACGTATATCAATGTTGAAAAAATGACGACTCACCCACACAGAAGTAGGAATGCTGCCAATCAGATATGCAAGAACTATGATCAATAGTTCATTCATAGAAAAATCGGTTAGGGATGAACAGCAAATTTACGAAAAAACCGGTTGTTGGTAACAATAATTTAATACGTCCTTTTTTAAGCGGCTGAGAACCTGATACATATCCAGTTTCCGCGCTGAAAACGTTGCGGGCTATGCAATGCATTCCGGGCGGCGCTTTCAGTGATCACGGTTTCATCTTCCTCCAGCAGGCCGCTCAGCAGCAAAGTGCCGCCTGGATTCAGTTGTGCTGAAAGACGGTGCATGTTGTCGAGTAATACATTCCGGTTGATATTGGCCAGGATAATATCGTACTGAAAACCGGCTCCTGCGTCGTCTGCGCGCTCCAGGATAATACTGGTGGCATTATTGGCTTCCATATTTTCACGCGTATTTTCTATGCTCCAGACATCGTTATCGATCGCCCTTATGTGACCGGCGCCCAGGCGATGGGCAAGAATGGCCAGTACACCCGTGCCCGTTCCAAAATCAAACACGGAGCGATCCCTGAAATCGATCTCACGCATCTGTTGCAGCATCATATAGGTAGTGGCATGATGGCCGGTACCAAAACTCATTTTTGGTGTAATGACAATCTCGTGTTCTACCTGGCTGATGGGGTCGTGAAAGCCGGCACGTACCGCCACAAAATCGTCTACCACCACGGGAGCAAAATTCGATTCCCAGGACTGATTCCAGTTTACCGGCGCGATATCGCTTACCGATGGTTTCATCTGCAATGAAGCATGCACTTCATCAAGCAACGCGTCATTGTATTTATCCTCGGTAAAAAAAACTTTCAGTTCATCGTCCAGTTCTTCGAATCCCTCGGGTTCAAATTCATTAAGCAAAGCAATGAGGAGCTCACGTTGTTCACGTGATACGTTGGTATAGTGTAATTCTTTGTAAACGTCCATTGGAGAAAATTCAAAAGTGTTACCCTGAGTTTGCCCGAAGTATCGGGCCAAGGGTCAAAAAAATCAAAAGTCAAAAAATCAATACAAGCAGCCTTTGCGTGAACGAGCCGCGTTAGTCACGCAAAGATGCATAAGAAGCAAAGGCGCAAAAAATCCCTTTTGTTCCGTTTTTTTGACTTTTGAATTCAAAAATAAACCCGGAGCAAGTCCGGGTTTATTTTTATTTATTCTCCTTGCGGATTTTGCTCTCTTTGTTCTCTGGGTTCGCGGGGTTCTCTTGATCCACCGGCGTTCTCAGGTTTTGGAATCAGCGCCTTGCGCGACAGTTTGAATTTACCTGACTTGGGATCCGTGCCGATCAGTTTTACTTTAAATGTATCACCTTCTCTCACGATACCTTCCAATGTTTCCAAACGTTTCCAACTGATTTCGCTGATGTGTACCAGGCCTTGTTTGCCGGGAAGGAACTCAACGAATGCGCCAAACGGAACGACCGATTTAACAACAGAATCGTAAACATCACCTACTACCGGAACGGCAGTGATGCCTTTGATCCAGGCTTGTGCTCTCTCCACACCTTCTTTGGCTACGCCGAAGATGCTTACTTCGCCCTGGTTGTTTACTTCTTCGATATTGATCGTCGTACCGGTTTCGCGCTGCATTTCCTGGATCACTTTACCACCTGGTCCGATCACCGCACCAATAAACTCGCGATCGATCACCAGTTTAACCATACGCGGTGCATGTGGTTTCACCTCATCACGGGCAGCAGGGATACACTCATACATGGCATCCAGGATATGGAGGCGGCCACGGCGGGCCTGGTCAAGTGCCTGCTGCATTACTGCCATTGGCAAACCGTCCACCTTGATGTCCATCTGCACACCGCAGATACCATCGCGGGTACCGGTTACTTTAAAGTCCATATCACCCAGGTGGTCTTCGTCACCCAGGATATCCGTCAATACGGCAAATTTGTCGTCTTTGGTGATCAGTCCCATTGCCACACCGGATACGTGTTTGGGAATACCCACACCCGCATCCATCAGCGCCAGTGAACCGGCACATACGGTAGCCATGGAAGATGAACCGTTTGATTCCAGGATATCGCTTACTACACGTACGGTGTAAGCAAAATCTCCATTTGGCATCATTTGTCTCAGCGAACGCATAGCCAGGTTGCCATGGCCTACTTCGCGACGGCTTTGACCACGCATCATTTTCACCTCACCGGTAGAAAACGGCGGGAAGTTATAATGCAGGTAAAATTTGGAGTCGTAGGAATGAGCAGCGCTTTCCACCAACAAATCATCTAAAGCAGTACCCAAGGTAACCGTTGTAAGTGATTGTGTTTCACCTCTTGTGAAAAGAGCTGAACCATGTGGAGAAGGCAACACATCCGTTTCCATATCGAGGGGGCGAACCTGGTCGAGTGCACGTCCATCCAGACGGATCTTCTCGTTCAGGATCATATCACGTACCACGTAGTACTGAAGGTCTGCGTAGTAAGTGGAAGCCAGTTTCTTCGTCAGATCGGGCAGCTCCTCACCTTCGGCCAGTTCTGACTTCAGGTAAGCAATCAGCTCTTCTTTGATGGCGGCGAAACGGTCACTGCGTTCGTGTTTGGGCAGCGCAGCTTTGGCTACTTCGTATACTTTCTGGCTGGCGAAAGCTTTCACTTTCTCTTCCAGCGCAGGATCTGTTGCGGGTTTGGTATAATCGCGTTTGGTAGTAACACCGGCGAGCTGACGCAGTTCTTCCTGTGCTTTGATCTGGATGCGGATCGCTTCGTGGGCAATTTCCAGTGAACGTACGAGGTCAGCTTCGCTGCACTCCTGCGCTTCACCTTCCACCATCATCAGGTTTTTCTCGGTAGCGGCTATAATAAATTCGAGATCAGACTCTTCGAGCTGACTGCGGGTAGGGTTAACGATGAACTCTCCGTTGATACGGCCAATACGTACTTCTGAAATGATTTCCTTGATGGGAATGTCTGAAACAGCGAGAGCTGCAGAGGCAGCAAGACAAGCCATAGCGTCAGGCATAACTTCAGGATCACTTGAAATAAGCGATACAAGCACCTGAACCTCACAAAGATAATCTTCAGGAAATAAAGGACGCAGCGCACGGTCGATCAGGCGGCTGGTCAGGATTTCGTAGTCATTCAGGCGGGCTTCACGCTTAAAGAAAGAACCGGGAATACGGCCTGCCGCAGCAAACTTTTCCTGGTAATCAACAGTCAGCGGGAAAAAGCTCTGTCCTTCTTTTGGCTCTTTGTTGGCCACAACGGTAGCGAGGATTACACAGTTGCCGCTGGAAACGGTAACTGCGCCATCAGCCTGGCGCGCAAGACGACCTGTTTCGATCGTAACCTCACGCCCACCACCTATATCAAATGTTTTGCGAATGGGTTGTTTTAACATACAAATGCAATTGTAAATGAAGAATGGGATCAATAATAGCAAGAAGATCCGGCGGAGAAACAACGATCCTAAAAACAGTTATTCCCAACATCCAAAAGGAAGTTGGGAATATCAATTATATGCAGGATTCGAGAAGTGAAACCTCAGAATAAAAGACGTTCCCACTCCGTTCTCCGGAAGGGCTGTCTTACTTTCTCAATCCAAGTTTCTCAATCAGTTGGCGATAACCGGTGAGGTTATGCTTCTGCAGGTAGTTCAGTAAACGCTTACGCTTACCTACCAATTGCATCAGACCACGGTGGGTAGAGAAGTCTTTTTTGTTCTGCTGAAGGTGTTGGCTGATCTGGCTGATACGCTCTGTCAACTGGGCAATCTGTCCTTCGATGGATCCTGTATTTGTCGCATTGCCACCGAATTCGGCAAAAATTGCTGCCGTTTTTTCTTTTGTTAAAGGCATCTTTTACTTTTTTGGATTTGTCATCCGATTTTTATCCTATATAATTTATGGCGGCAAAGGTAAGACAACTATTGCGAAACACAAAAGATTTTCCCTGTTGCTGGCCTTAGGTTTACCGCGCTCCGCACTATTTTTGCCTTATGGAATTATCCCCCGACGCCCGCAATATTCTGGGCCTGAAGCTTCCCACCGATCCCCGTTGGGTAAACCTGGCCGAACTCTCTCTGGAAGAGATACTTACGGACCATGCGTATTGCGAGCAGAAGGCTGCTACCACCTGCATCACTTTTATCCAGCGCTACAGCCAGATGGAAAAACTGGTCAGGGAACTGGCGCCGATCGTGACGGAGGAATGGGGACATTTCCGGCTCGTGCTGGCCGAACTCCACAAACGCAACCTGAAACTGGGCCAGCAGCGCAAAGATCTTTACGTTAATAAACTATTCGAATTTCAGCAGAAAGGCGGTGACTGGGAAACACGTTTCCTCGACCAGATGCTGAGTATGGCCCTTATCGAAGCCCGCAGTTGCGAACGTTTTAAGCGTTTAAGTGAAGGTCTTGACGACGCTTATCTCCGTCAATTCTACCGCCGCTTCATGGAGAGCGAAGCCGGTCACTACACGCTTTTCATAGAACTGGCCGAAACCTACATCGATAAAGACCTCGTCAGAAAACGCTGGGCCGAATGGTTGGCCTACGAAGCAGAAGTGATGCGAGGGCTGGAGGTCAGAGGAGATAGAATACATTGAATGTGTAAATGAAATAACATTTTACACACGGCCCCCGCCACAGGCGGGGCACATTTTCACATTGTTGTTACCCCCTCCCCGATCTCCGACACGATCACTTCCGGCGGATACCCGATGCGGGCTTTGTAATAAGCAGTCAGTTGCCGGGAAAATTCAGGAATAGCCTGTTCTTTTACCAACGCAATAGCGCAGCCGCCGAAACCGGCACCTGTCATGCGCGCACCAACGCATACTTCCTGCTGACGGCAGTATTCAACAATGGTATCGAGTTCTTTGCCCGACACTTCGTAGTCATCGCGCAGCGAATCATGCGAAGCATACAACAAGGCACCCAGCCGGTCGATGTCGCCGGCTTTTAAGGCAGCACATGCCTGGTGCACACGATCATTTTCCGTCACTACATGCCATGCACGGCGACGCACAACAGGGTCCGTTACCAGGTGTTCATTTTCTTTAAACATCTCCGGCTTCAACTCACAGAGATGTGTGATGGATAAGTTTACCTGCAGTTGCGCGAGTGCTTCGCGGCATTCACCAAACCGCTCATTGTATTTTGATTCCGCCAGCTGCCGTTGTTTGCGGCTGTTAATGATCACCAGTTTGTATTCACCCGTTTCAAAAGGCATGTACTCGTGTGTAACCGTGTCGCAGTCGAGCAATAATGCCTGATTTTTTTTACCCAATGCCACCGCATATTGATCCATGATGCCGCTGCTCAGGCCAATGAATTCATTTTCCACACGCTTTGATAACAGTGCGATTGATCGCTTGTCGATATCTATGCCATGAAGCGTCGCAATCATGTAACCGGTCAGTACTTCAATAGATGCGGAAGACGACAACCCCGTGCCAACGGGCAGATCACCGGCAAACAACATGTCCATTCCCTTCAACGAATGGCCGGCTTTCAAAAGTTCATGAATCACTCCAAGCGGATAGTTGTACCACTCCGCTCCTATTTTAGTATAGGCCGGCGCAACCGGTATATCGGCTTTTTCGGCAAAATCAATACTCCGGAAGCGGAACATCGCATCTTCATTGAACGAAACGGCTACATAAGATCCGAGGGAAATAGCAAACGGCATCACCATTCCGCCATTGTAATCGATGTGTTCACCAATCAGGTTTACTCGCCCGGGGCAGAAGAAAAAATGATCGGCTTCTCTATTGTAATGCTCACGGAATTTCCCGGCCAGAACTTCTTTTGTCATTTGGATTCACGTATTTTGAAGAATGATTCAAACCAGTGGTATTTACCAGTTTACTCATCAGGGCGGTGAAGATATTTATTTATTCCACCTGATCAATAAACAGGGAACAGAAGTTCGCGTGACCAATCTCGGCGCCATCACTACTGCGTTCATTGTGCCCACGGCAAAAGGTCCGGTTAATATCGTACTGGGGTTTGATCATGTGGCTGAATATGTTTCACCAGACTATCTTGCGGCTTATCCTTATTTCGGTGCGGCCATCGGACGTTATGCCAACCGCATTGCCAACGGCAAGTTTAGCATCGATGGACAATCGTATGAAGTCACCTGCAATCAACCACCGCATCATCTGCACGGTGGCCATGAGGGGTTTGATAAAAAAATATGGCAGGTAAAAGCGTACGATGCGGTAAATGCGCAACTCATCCTCACCTACAAAAGTGTGGATGGCGAAGAAGGTTTTCCCGGTGAACTCAACACCGAATTGCAGATCAATCTCACCAACGAAAACGAACTCGTTTATACATTCCGCGCCACTACCGACCAGCCAACCGCTGTCAATCTCACGCACCACGATTACTTTAATCTCGATCCTTTATCAGCGGGCATCGATGAACAGCTCGTGCAGATCGATGCCGATTATTGGCTGGCGCAAAATGAATCATTTGTTGTTACGGGAGAATTAATTCCGGTAGCGGCAGCATTTGATTTCCGTGTGCCCAAACCGATCGGTCAGGATGCAGATCCGGTGAAAGGTTATGACCAGAGTTTTGTTATCAATAAATCCGGCGGTCCTGTGGCTTCGGCATTTTCAATAAACACGGGCTTGAAACTCGAGGTGTTTACCACTGCGCCGGTCGTTCATTTTTATACCGGCCGTTATATTCCCCGGTTAAATGGAAAGTTCGGTCCGTTCTCGGGTTATTGTTTTGAAACGCAGGTACACCCGAATGCCATTAATATTCCCTCTTTTCCCGGTACCATTCTGCGACCAGGAGGAACCTATGAACAGCAAACCTCCTACCGTGTTTCAACGGAAGCAGTAAAGTAATTCAATTCCTCGCTGAGATCGAGGAACGGGTATTGAGCCTGTAGCTGAGAGACTTTCTCTATATGTTTTACTAAAAAATCTTTGTGAGCCTTTGTAGCGGGCTGCATCGGGCGATGTCTTTTGGCGATACCGATCTTTTTCAATTCCTGCATCAGCTCGCGCGCTTCCGGAGCAATACAGCTTTCGGTGAATTTTTCCAATACAAATTCGGTGGCCAGGTAATTCGGATGCGCCAGATCGATATCATAAAAACGATAGTCGCGCAATACGTCGATCACCAGTTCGTAGGCGGGAAAATAATGCAGACCGTTGAATTTATTAACGAGATGATGAACAGCTTCCAGCAGACGCGCCTTACTCCTGTTATTCTCGACCACACCGTCGCGCAGATGCCGGACGGGACTTATCGTAAACAAAATCTGCAGATCAGGATTAAACTGACGTAAACGATGATAACAGGTATCAAGCATCGTTACTGTTTCTTCAATTTCCATCAGGTGTTTGTGAAACCATTGTGCCGGCGCACGATGACAGTTGGCCACACCATCGCCTGTTTTCAGGGTGGCGTGATCGGCATCATCGGTAAGATGGTAGGAAAACGAAGAACCCAATGTCAGGATCAGCCATTTTGCTTTTTTCAGAAAATGGTGCCCGGCCTCACATGCCTGATTCATTTTGGTTAATGCTTCATCAGGATCCATTGCTGAAAAACGCGAATGATGCCCCCAGCTATGCCATACTTCGTGTAACTGAAACAACTCCTCACGCGTGTATTTTCTGTTGTCGATATAAGCCAGCAGGCTGTTGCCTACACTGGCCGGATCGAACAGGATACCGTGCGGATTCTGCAATACGGGAAACTTCAGTTCTGCAAGCGCATTGCCAATATGTTCGGTAAAGCATGAACCGACCAGCATGATGCCATCGCCATACTGAATGGGCTGCAGTAACTTTTTCAGCGCTATGTCCACCATCAGGTTCATCAGGAAAGAAAAATTTTATCTGCGAGACGCAGGCTTTCTGCCAACGCTTCTTCGTTTAAGGAGAGTCCGTTCTTTTCTTTGAAAAACCGGATCATCCATTCTGTATTCATGTTACCTACGAGTTCATCATCTGCCATCGGGCAACCGCCGATTCCTTTCAGCGCGCCGTCGAAACGTTGAGCGCCGCTTTCAAAAGCAGCCTCCAGTTTTACGCGCCAGTTGTCGGGGCGGGAATGCAGGTGCACTCCGATTTCGGTTTCAGGCAAAGCCTGCGTCAGATAACCGGTGATACGGCTCACCTGTTCAGGCGTGGCCAGCCCAACCGTATCTGCAAGCGAAAGGATACGGATGTCCATGCCGGTGAGCTTACGAGCCCAGTCGAAAACGATCTCTTCATTCCAGGCATCCCCATAGGGATTACCAAAACCCATGGAAAGGTATACCACCAGTGTCTTACCAGTCTTAACGCAGAGATTCTGGATCTCTTCTACCCTGCCCAGTGATTCCTGGATAGAGCTGTTGGTATTGCGCTGCTGAAAAGTTTCGGAAACGGAAAAAGGAAAACCGAGATAGTTGATCTGATCATAAACGGAGGCGTCTTCGGCTCCGCGGTAGTTGGCTACAATGGCCAGCAATTGTGTGGAAGTACCGGACAGATCGAGAGCTTTTACTACCTCCGCTGTGTCGGCCATTTGCGGAATAGCTTTCGGTGAAACAAAACTGCCAAAGTCAAGCGTATCAAACCCCACTTTCAGCAAGGCGTTGAGGTAAGCGATCTTATCACCGGCTGGAATCATTTTTTTCCAACCTTGCATGGCATCGCGGGGACATTCTACTAATTTGATCATGTTGCGGTGTTTGTGTCAATAAGTCAATCAGTGAATAAGTGAATGGCAATAATACAGGACAGCGTCTTTATGGCTTACAGTTACAATCTTTATCACGCAAAGGCCTATTAGTGGCAGAGATGCAAAGAAATTATTCCCTCATTTTCAAATTATCAAATTTTCAAATCAGCTCAAAGCCCATCCGCGCTGCCGCCCGGCTTCGTACAGCAGCATACCGGTAGCAACCGAAACGTTGAGGCTTTCAAAATCCGTAGCCATCGGAATGCGGATCTGTTCGTCGCACACTTTTAATAAAGTCGGATGAATGCCTTTGTCTTCGCTGCCCATTACGATAGCGCAGGGCTCGTTGAGTGGTGCATTGGCTGCTATAACGGAGGCTTTCATTTCACTGGCAAATACTTTGATACCATTCATGCGCAGGTCGTCTACGGCTTTCACCAGGCTATTAACACGGCATACGGCTATTTGTTCCAACGCACCGGCAGAGGTAAGCAGTGCTTCTTCATTCAACGCTCCTACTCCTTTATCGGGAATGATCAGGGCATGTACACCACAGCAATAAGCTGTGCGCGCAATGCCGCCGATGTTGCGGATATCCGTAATACCATCGAGGATCAGGAACAAAGGCGTTTCGCCCTTTTCCACGGCAAAAGAAATTACGGATTGCAGATCCTGGTATTGTACGCGGGCGATGATGGCAATACAACCGTCATGAGGGCCGGCATTGAAGGTATTCAATTTGGCTTCCGGCACGGTGTTAACAGGCACACCTGCATGGGAGGCATGCTGGCGGATAGCGGCACCTGCAGCGCCCTGCACTCTGGTATCGATATAAATACGGTCCAGCGCCCGGCCTTCTTTCAGGGCCTCGATAACGGCCTGCTGACCGATGATCAGGGTGTTTTTCTTAGGACGCTGTGGAGAACGGAAATTTTTCATGTAACATCAATTTTACTTTGAGTACCGCGGCAATGGTCAGCGAGTCGGTGATTTCACCGTTCTGCACCATGCGGTACACTTCATCAAAAGGTAATCTGCGCACGCGCAGTTGTTCTGTTTCTTCGGGTTGTGCATGACCTTGCTGAAGTCCGCGGGCCAGGAATACATGCGCCCATTCGTCGGTTACGGAATTAGACAAATGCATCTGCATGATCTCCTCCCATTCGCTGGCCTGAAGACCTGTTTCTTCAAGTAGCTCGCGTTGTGCCGACTCCAACGGCGAAGTGCCTTCCGGACACCCGCCTTCCGGCAATTCCCAGGTATATTGATCGATGGTGAAACGATATTGCCCTACCAGGTAAGTATGCATTTCCTCATCCAGCGGCAACACGGCGATCGCCAGGTTTTTGAAATGGACTTTCCCATAAATACCTTTCCCTCCGGACGGGTTGAGCACGTTGTACTCTGTCACCTTTATCCAGGGATTTTCGTATTGCTCTTTTTCGGAAAGTATTGTCCAGGGATTGCTGGTATCGGCCACTGCTGTTTTTTACAAAAGTAGTAAGTAAAGTTTTAAGTATTAAGTTATAAGTTGGAAGTAGTCTTTGCTTCTCACCCCTCTTTGCGTGAGATGATGCTGGCTTCAGGCAAAGCTGCAACGTGACGAACCGCAGCAATTGACTTCAGGCACCTGAGCCGCTCTTCACTTATTACTTATAACTTAAAACTTATGCCCGAAGTACCGGGCGGCTGTTTTGACTTTTCACTTCGATCCCTGAGTTGACCGAAGGGTTGAATTTCGAATTAAAAAAACCCGCCTGAAGGCGGGTTTTTCTTTATTTAAGTCCAAAGGCTTTTTTCACTTTGGAAACGTAATCGAGTTTTTCCCAGGTGAAGAGTTCTACTTTTTTCTTCACCACTTTTCCGTCGGGAGAAGTGAAGGTTTTTTCTACTACTTCAGATTTGCGGCCCATGTGACCATATGCAGCAGTTTCGCTATAGATCGGGTTGCGCAGTTTCAAACGTTGTTCGATAAAGTAAGGGCGCATGTCGAAAATGCTTTCTACCATCTTGCCGATCTGGCCATCGGTAAGCTCAACTTTGGCCGTACCGTAAGTGTTAACGTTGATGCTGGTAGGTTGTGCTACGCCGATTGCATAAGATACTTGTACCAGTACTTCATCAGCTACACCGGCAGCCACGAGGTTCTTGGCAATATGACGCGTAGCATAAGCAGCGCTGCGGTCAACTTTGGAAGGATCTTTACCGCTGAATGCGCCACCGCCGTGTGCACCTTTACCACCGTAGGTGTCAACGATGATCTTACGGCCGGTCAGACCTGTATCGCCGTGCGGACCGCCGATCACAAATTTACCGGTTGGGTTGATGTGATATTTGATGCCGTCGTTGAACAGCTTGGCGTATTTTTTATACTTGCTCTTTACGCGGGGGATCAGGATGCGGATCATGTCGTCTTTGATCTTCGCCAGCATTTTGGTTTCAGTATCGAAGTCATCGTGCTGGGTCGAGATCACGATCGCGTCGATGCGTACAGGCTTGTTGTTGTCGTCGTACTCGAGCGTTACCTGGCTTTTGGCATCGGGACGCAGGTATTTGATCGCTTTGTTCTCGCGGCGCAGGGCAGCCAGTTCGATCAGCAGTTTATGTGCAAGATCGAGTGCCAGTGGCATATAATCTTCGGTTTCGTTGGTCGCATACCCAAACATCATTCCCTGGTCACCGGCGCCCTGGTCTTCTTTTTTCTTACGCTCAACACCCTGGTTGATATCGGCAGACTGCTCATGAATTGCTGACAACACACCGCAAGAATGTGCTTCAAACATGTATTCACTCTTGGTATAACCGATTTTGCGGATTACACCACGGGCGATCTCCTGTACGTCGAGATAAGCTTTTGATTTCACTTCTCCTGCCAGTACAACCTGACCGGTTGTCACCAGTGTTTCACAGGCAACTTTTGATTGCGCGTCGAATGCGAGGAAGTTATCAATAAGCGCGTCGGAAATCTGATCAGCCACTTTATCCGGATGTCCTTCAGATACGCTTTCTGAAGTGAAGAGGTAAGGCATAAGAAAACTTTAGTTTGTTTGTAATGGGATAGTCTATAAAATAAATCGGGTGCAAAGATAACACCCGATTCAATTCGTTTTATTGAGTCGCCTTAAATTTTGGAATATACGATCCGGAGCCTCATCCGCTGCGGGTTGTTGAGCGGCTGACCACCCTGAAGCCGCACCCTGCCCCTTGTTACGGACACCGGTGTGAGCGGTTGAATGGCTATCGTGCCGTCGGTTATAAGACCGGGTATACCATAGGTTTCTATCACATAGCTGGGCGATGAAAGTCTCAGTTCATAAACAGGCAGTTTACCATTGACCACGTGCTGTACGTAGCGGGTCAGGTTAAAGCGCCAACGGCGGATAGTATTACCATTCGCATCTTTTGCCACGGTCGGATAACTTCCGAATGAACTGTAGTTCGCTCCGCCTGTTGAGGTCATCAGCAGGTCGTACGGCACGGTCCGGTATTTGGAAATAGACGGATCATAGGCATCCACGAACAGGGATCCCGGCACATAGAACAGGGAGTCGGTCGGGCCGTTATATACCTGCTCCATAATCAGTTCTGCACGATGAATCACACGATTGTTGAGGCCGATCAGGCCGGGAATCTTGATCTTGGCAAAAGTACCCGGTGTATTCTGGATAAAAATCTGGTTGTCTTCCACTTCGTCGTTGGCGGCAGAAGCCCAGCTTGTACCGGAGTAATCACGTGTAACGATATTGGCCTGACCTGCTCCGTATACACTCGTAAAACTAAAGTAGGCAACAGTGGCCGTATCGAACGCTGTATGCTGAGGACGTTTCCACTTATAATAAACCGCCAGCTTGGTATTGGCACCTGTCAGGTTGATCCCCACCACCGCGTTACCGTTGGTTGATTCAACCGCAAATCCCTTAAGTTTCTTCTGGAAAGCTGTATCGGAATTGTAAGCGCCGTTAACGCCTACGGAATCGTAATTCAACAGGCGCTGACCAAATGCGTCGTTCAACCGGATCCGGAGCTGATAAGGCGTGGTATCCTGGAAGGCTCTTACCGTATCCTTGAACCCTCTCGGGAAGAAGGTGCGTGTACCCAGCAGGTTGTTGTAAGCAAATTGGTTAGGCTTGCGGATCAGGTAAGCAGAATCGGACTTGAATACGCTCGATTGATCGATCTCGTATACATTGAACGTCTGCGAAACAGTCGTGTCGCCATATACATCAGTCGGATGCAGTACGAGTACCACGGAATCCAGCAGCAGGCTGTCGGGTTCTGTCTGATTAAAAGCATAGCGGTAAAACGGCGGCTTCAGTTGAAAAAACAACTTGGCATCTGTTCTGCCGAAAAGCGGATCATTATTAATGAAGCCGACATATTGCTCGTCGGCGGCGGTAGATCTTGTAGAGTCGTTGGTAAGATCGAAAATGTTATTGAAAGCCTGGATGGCAAGGGTGGTATCAAAAGTGGTGATATTATCCACCGGTGGAATCAGATCATCTCCCAGTTCCGTGGCTTCATTGATCTTTTTACAGGAAGACAGCCAAAGGATAGAACCAGCACATAAAAACAGCAGTGTTGGAATAAGGTATCGTTTATTCACAAAAGTTAAATTGATGATTAGGGATTATCTGCCTTGTTTTGGTGTTAGATAAACTTATCCCGCAAGTTCGCCATAGAGTTGTAAATACTCTGTTAAATCGGATTCTTCGTTGAAGGGAAGGGTTTTCTTACCTCTTACTTTGGAGAATTCTGTTACCAGTTTCTTGTCTACATTTTCTGCGCCAAAGGTGATGGCGTCGGCATAAGTGGCACCTCCGCGGAAAAGAGCCGTATTGGTTCCTTCCTTGAAAGGCTCAAGGTCTTTTTCTTTCAGGCTGGGATGGATCAGCGCTTTTTTGATGAAGTCAGCACCCAGCGACTCCTTGAAGGTATTCTGGCCTACGGTGAACACGATCTTGCTGTGCGCAAATACCGGTTCTTTCTTATAAATGGTCTTGAGATAAGCGGGGATCAATCCTGTCATCCAGCCGCTGCAATGGATGATATCGGGAGGCCATCCGAATTTTTTCACGGTTTCCAGTGCGCCTTTGCAGAAGAAGACGGTACGCAGGTCATTGTCGTCGAACCATTTTTCCTCCTCGTCGTGGAAGACGAATTTACGTTTAAAAAGTTCCTCATTTTCAAGGAAATAAACCTGTAAACGTGCACTTGGAAGAGAAGCCACCTTGATCTGAAGCGGCATATCATCGTTGTCGATGGATACATTAATACCGGAAAGACGGACCACTTCATGCAGACGGTGACGTCTTTCGTTGATCGTGCCGAACCGGGGCATGATGCAGCGCACCTCGTAGCCACTATCATTCGCCTTGATTGCCAGTTTATTGACGATTTCAGAGAACTCCGTCAACTCCAGGTAGGGCGACATTTCGTTGGCAATAAATAAAATTCTTTTCTTTGCTGACATGCTTTCCCGTTTAGATGAACTTTATTGAAAAGGTTGGCAAAGTTACTATTTTATCGTGAAAACCCGCGATTGAACTGAAAACGGGGTTATTTTTACAGCCGTATGATCATTTTCAGGACAGCCGGCGAACTCCGGACATGGCGCCGGGATGCTGGTGAGAAAGGGCTGCAAATAGGCTTTGTGCCTACCATGGGGGCCTTGCACGACGGACATCTATCCCTTCTGAAGGCCGCATCGGATGGCAATCCGCTTACCCTTGTCAGTATTTTTGTCAATCCTACCCAATTCAACGATCCGGCTGATTATGCCAGATACCCCAACACGTTGGATAAAGACATCGATTTACTGGAAAAAGCCGGCTGCACAGCTTTGTTTCTGCCCTCCGTGGAAGAAATGTACCCCGAAGGCCTTCCTCCCTCCGCCCCTCATTACGACCTGGGGTTCCTGGAAACAGTACTTGACGGAGCCTACCGGCCGGGCCACTTTCAGGGTGTATGCATGGTGGTTCACCGTTTATTAAAAATGGCAGAGCCCGACAACTTATATATGGGCCAGAAAGACTACCAGCAATGCATGGTGATCGGCCAGCTGCTGGAACTCACGGGCATGAACGATCATATCACCTTACATATCTGTCCTACAAAACGGGAGCCGGACGGTCTTGCCATGAGCAGCCGTAATCTCCGTCTTTCCGCAAAAGAACGCCATGAGGCCACCGCTATCTACCGTGAGCTGGCATCGATCCGGCAACAACTTCAACCCGGCGAAGTCATTTCCCTGAAACAAAAGGCTGTTAAGAACCTCGAAGCCCAGGGGTTCCGCCCCGACTATATCGAAATAGCCGATGGGCGCACACTCGAATTGATCAATGAATGGGACGGAAAACGTCCGCTGGTAACACTGGCCGCCGCGTTTTTGGGAGAAGTAAGGCTGATTGATAATATGATAATGTGAAAATGTGCCCGAAACTTCGGGCCGAAGTCTCGGGATGTGAAAATGTGAAAATGATTTTTTTATTCTGCATTGCAATTGCCTGTTGAACGCACTCATTTCCACATTTTCATATTTTCAAATTTTCACATTGTTTGCTTCGGGTTAACCCGAAGCAAACTCGCAGTTTCTCTCTACCTTTGCACCCATTATGCAAATTGAAGTACTTAAATCCAAGATTCACCGGGCCGTTATTACGGAGGCCAACCTGAATTACGTCGGCAGCATTACGATCGATGAAGATCTGCTGGAGGCTGCGAACATGATCGAAAACGAAAAAGTACAGGTGGTGAATGTCAACAACGGCGAACGCATCGAAACATATATTATCAAAGGAAAACGTGGTTCCGGTATTATTTGTCTGAATGGTCCGGCCGCCCGCCGCGGTATGGTGGGCGACGTAGTGGTGATCATTTCCTATGCTGCCATGGACTTTGAAAAAGCCAAAGCATTCAAACCCTGGATATGTTTTCCCAAAGAAGGAAACCGGCTGTAAGGATTAATTCATCAATAAGTGAATGAGTGAATAGGTGAATAATTTTAAATTATTGCCGGCATCTGACTTACTACTTAATACTTACAACTTTCTCCCTTGCCGAAGCGCCTTTCAACCATATTGCAGTATTGCCTGTTTCTCGGACTGGGAGTATTCCTGGTATGGTTGTCTGTCCGCAACATCGACGCACAAAAATGGCAGGAAATAAAAGACGCACTGCGCCATGCACGCTTCTACCTCGCCATACCGGTATTTGGTATGTTGCTCCTGAGCCATTACATCCGCGCACTGCGCTGGCGTTTGCTCATCGAACCACTCGGTTACAAAACAGATAAGACCAATACTTTTCTCGCTGTACTCATCGGTTACCTGGCCAATATGGCCGTCCCGCGACTCGGTGAAGTATTGAAATGCACCCTCCTCGCCCGCTACGAAAAAGTCCCCGCAGACAAATTGGTCGGGACCATCGTTCTCGAACGGCTGATCGACGCCATGTGCCTGCTGATCGTATTCGGTCTCACCATCATTACCCAGCCAGGATTATATGCCCGGTTGAGCGACACTGTATTTGTGGCCAAAGAAGATGCCTCAACAGCGCAATCCGGCGGTTGGGCGCAATTCATATTACCCGTGTTGGGCGGACTCATTCTCGTTGCCATCATCGCCTGGATGATCATTAAGAAAAAGAATTTCGGTGACCTTCTTCGTTTGTTCCGCAACATCGGTTTGCGTATCTGGGAGGGCCTCACTGCCATACGCCATCTTAAAAACCGCGGTCAGTTTCTGCTGCTCACACTTTGTATCTGGGCTTTGTATCTTACCAGCGGTTATATCGGATTCCTGGCGCTGGAAGCCACACAACATTACGGTTTCCCGGAAGCATTGACTGTTTTGTCTGCCGGCAGCATCGGCATGATCGTTACCCCGGGCGGTATCGGCGCTTATGCTTTTATCATTGAAAAAACAATGGAGATGTACGGCCTGCAGCAAAGTATAGCTGCTGCCTTTGGCTGGTTGTTGTGGATAGCCCAAACGCTGGTGATCCTGCTGGGCGGATTGATCAGTTTTCTTATTCTCCCCTGGTACAACAAACGCCGGCAATCAGCCGCTCCCGGCGTATCAAAAACTTAACACAGGTTCACATCATCGTTATGTAACTTTATGTTATACAAGGCTAACTGTCAGCCTTGTAGCGGAATAAACTTTGCCCATGACGCACCACAAACGAAAAACGATAGCAAGAGATATCAGTTGGCTTTCCTTCAACGCCAGAGTGCTGCAGGAGGCCGCCGACAAAACCGTTCCGCTTCCCGAGCGGATTCGTTTTTTAGGCATTTTCTCCAATAACCTCGACGAATTTTTCCGGGTAAGAGTAGCCACCCTCAAACGCATGACCCTGGTGGAAAGTAAAGCCCACATGCACCTCGAAGTCAATCCACAGCGGATTCTGAAACAAATTCAGCAGATCGTACTCGAACAACAGGAAGAATTCGACCGCATCTGGGCCGGCATCCAGGTCGAACTGAACCGGCGCAAGATATATCTCCGTTCCGAAAAAGAACTGACAAGCGAACAACAGGAATTTATCCGCGATTATTATGACGAAGAGATCAGTCCCAACCTCATTCCGCTGATGATCGAAAATACAAGGGGTGCTCCCAACCTGCGTGATAAATCCATTTACCTCGCCGTGGTGATGAGCCGCAGCACCGATCCCTCTCAACGCAAATACGCATTGGTGGAAATTCCCAGCCGCGTACTCGGACGTTTTATCATTCTGCCTGCAAAGCCCGGCCAGCACGAACTTATGTTGCTGGAAGATGCGATCCGTTTCAACCTGCCGGACATTTTCCATTTCTTCGGATACGATCAATACGAATCGTATATTTTTAAAATGACCCGTGACGCGGAAATGGATATCGACAACGATATTTCCACCAACATCATTCAGAAACTGGAGAAAGGAATCAAGAATCGCCGGCGCGGCAAACCAGTGCGCCTCGTATATGATAAGGAAATGGATGCCGGATTATTGAAATATCTTATCCGTCGTCTCAACCTCAGCAAAAAAGAAAACATCATTCCCGGCGGACGCGTACACAACTTCCGCCACTTCATGGACTTTCCGGATGTGTTCACCGGTGCGCGTAAACGCAAGAAGCCCTTCGATCATCCGTTGCTTACCCAAAACAGGATCGCCGATACGGTGATGCACCGTGATATACTGTTGCATTTCCCTTATCATTCTTTTACGCCGGTGATCGACCTGATCCGCGAAGCGGCTTTCGATCCCGAAGTAGTGTCCATCAAGATCACCTGTTATCGCCTGGCCTCCCACTCCAAGATCATCAACGCCCTGGTAAATGCCGTGCGCAATGGTAAGGAAGTAGTTGTGATGCTGGAGTTGCGCGCACGTTTTGATGAAGAAGCCAACCTTGAATGGAAAGAACGGCTCGAAGAAGAGGGTGCTAAAGTATTGGTCAGTATTCCTAAACTGAAAGTGCATTCGAAACTGTGTGTGATCACCAAAAAACACAAAGGCAAATTGCGTCATTACGGGTTTATCAGCACCGGCAATCTCAACGAAAAGACCTCAAAAGTGTACGCCGACCATTGTCTCCTGACCGCCAATGTGCAGATAATGGCCGATGTAAACAAAATATTCCAGTATCTCGAACAGCCCAAACTCGGTGTGGGGTTGCTCAAGGAATGCAAGACCGTTATTCCGAGTCCGCACTATGTAAGGCAGGAACTGGAACGACTGATCCACGAAGAAATTCAGCAGGCCAGGCGAAAAAAGCCGGCTTCGATCATTGCAAAAATGAATTCGTTGTCGGATGAGAAAATGATCAGCAAACTGTACGATGCCGCGCGTGCCGGCGTGGAAGTAAAACTCATTATCCGTGGTATCTGCTGCCTTTTACCGGAAGACAAGAAATTTAAAAAGCCGGTGGTGTCTATCAGTATTGTAGACGAATACCTCGAGCATGCACGTGTGTGGGTATTTCACAATAAAGGCAAAGAAAAAGTTTACCTATCTTCGGCCGATTGGATGCTGCGCAACCTGGATCACCGGATCGAAGCCTCCTGTCCCGTGTGGGAAGAAGAATTGAAGAAAGAGCTGATCGATATATTGAATATCCAGCTCAGCGACAACGTAAAGGCCCGTTATCTTAACAATGCCAACGACAACCGTTACGTAAAGACACCGGGCAGGAAGATCCGCTCACAGGTAGCCATCTATAATTACCTGATTAAAAAAACGACGAATCATCGTGAGATTGGCAGCCATTGATATTGGAAGTAACGCCGCCCGGCTTTTGATCACCGACGTGATCCTTTCCGCACAAAAAGAACCTGAATTTATTAAGATCGCTTTGATACGCGTGCCTTTGAGACTGGGTTTTGATGTATTTGAAAAAGGCGAGATCTCCGAACAGAAGATCAACAGGATCTTTAAAACCATTTATGCCTACAAGCACCTGATGGAGGTATATGAGGTAAGCCATTTACGGGCCTGCGCCACTTCCGCTATGCGTGATGCAGCTAACGGTCCGGAAATCATCAAGCGGATAGAAGAGGAAACCGGCATCAGCATCGAAATCATATCGGGACAGCAGGAAGCGTCGCTGATCAACGAGAACCATTTCGCCGAACATCTTACCAGCGACGAATCTTATTTATATATCGACGTGGGTGGAGGCAGTACCGAACTCACATTCTTCAGCGACGGCCGCATGATGGCCAAAGAATCCTTTAATATCGGCACCATCCGCTTGTTGAAAGACCAGGTGACGGAGAATACCTGGGATGCGATGAAAGACTTCATCAAAAAAAGCACGCGTGGCCTCCACCATATCACGGCCATCGGCTCCGGTGGCAACATCAACAAGATTTTCTCTCTCTCCAAACGTAAAGAAGGCAAACCACTTACGCTTGGCATGTTGCGCGATTACTATAAGGAATTCAGCACCCTCACACTGCAGCAACGCATGATGTTATATAAATTGCGTGAAGACCGGGCAGACGTGATCGTGCCCGCCTTACTCATTTACATCAATGTGATGCGCTGGGCGGATGCGGAAGAAATTGTAGTACCCAAGATCGGGCTGGCCGATGGCCTGATCCGCAGTCTTTATGATGAAATATCCGGTAAAAGCGTCTGATCACCAATCAACGTATTCTGCTGCAAACACGTACTTTTACCGACTAAACTGATGCCATGTCTCCCAAAGAAGCCAAAAAAGTAACGACCAATACGCTGCAGAAAATGAAAGCAGCGGGCGATAAGATCGCCATGATCACTGCTTACGATTATTCTTTTGCCAAGTTGTTTGATGAAGCGGGCATCGATATCATTCTCGTTGGCGACAGTGCCAGCAATGTGATGGCCGGCCACACCACTACCCTTCCCATTACACTCGACCAGATGATCTATCATGCACAGAGTGTGGTACGCGCACGCGAACGTTCACTCATCGTTGTTGATATTCCCTTTGGTTATTATCAATCCAACTCAGAGATCGCGCTGGCATCCGCCGTACGCATCATGAAAGAAAGCGGCGCCAATACAGTAAAACTGGAAGGAGGAGAAGAGATCATCGAATCTGTTCGTAAAATCGTGAGCGCCGGTATTCCCGTAATGGGCCATCTCGGACTTACGCCACAATCGATCAATAAATTCGGTACTTATGTAGTGCGCGCCACAGATGATGCGGAAGCAGAAAAACTCAAGCGCGATGCACTGATGCTGCAGGAAGCAGGTGCTTATGCGATTGTATTGGAAAAAATTCCGGCAGCGCTGGCCAAAGAGGTAAGCGAGAGCCTCCACATTCCCACCATTGGCATTGGTGGCGGCCGCCACTGCGACGGACAGGTATTGGTGATGCATGATATGCTGGGCATCAATACAGAATTCAAACCGCGCTTTTTACGCCAATACCTTAACCTGGCCGAACAGGTAAACGGCGCCATCCAACAATACATCACTGATGTAAAATCCGGGGACTTCCCCAATGATCAGGAACAATATTGATTGTCTACCTTTGCATTTCAAAATTTGAGACCATATGGATTTTTTAAAGGAACTGAACATTACAGATGTCAATAAAGGAGTAAGTACCGGCACTACCTGGCTGGATACCGGTGGTGAAATGATCGAATCGTTTTCACCCGTAGACGGAAAGAAAATTGCATCGGTAACTGCTGCCGACCGTGCTTCGTACGAAACATTAGTGACCAAAGCACAATCGGCCTTTCTTGAATGGCGCACATGGCCCGCCCCCAAGCGTGGCGAGATCGTGCGCCAGATAGGCGAAGCACTGCGTAAATACAAAACACCGCTGGGCAAACTCGTTTCGTATGAAATGGGAAAAAGCCTGCAGGAAGGATACGGTGAGGTACAGGAAATGATCGACATCTGCGATTTTGCCGTTGGTCTTTCGCGTCAGTTACATGGTCTTACCATGCACAGCGAGCGTCCTGCGCACCGCATGTACGAACAATATCACCCGCTGGGCATCGTCGGCATTATTTCCGCCTTCAATTTCCCTGTAGCTGTATGGAGCTGGAATTCGATGCTGGGATGGGTTTGCGGTGACGTTTGCATCTGGAAACCATCTGAAAAAACGCCGCTCTGCGCAGTTGCGTGCCAGCATATCGTTGCCGAAGTATTTGCACGCAACAATGTACCGGAAGGTGTAAGCGGACTGCTGATCGGCGGCCGCGAAAGCGGTGAATGGATGAGCCAGGACGGACGCATTCCGCTGGTATCCGCCACGGGTTCCACCCGCATGGGCAAAGCAGTAGGCGCTACAGTAGGTGCGCGTCTCGGCCGTGCGCTGCTCGAGCTGGGAGGAAACAATGCCATCATCATTTCCAAAGATGCCGATCTCGATATCGCTATCCTTGGTGCCTTGTTTGGCGCCGTAGGCACCGCGGGTCAACGTTGCACCACCACCCGCCGCCTGATCATTCATGAAGATATTTATGAAGACGTGAAAGCGAAGCTTGCCAAAGCTTACGGCCAGTTATCCATCGGCGATCCGCTGGATCAGAAAAATCATGTGGGGCCGCTGATCGATAAAGACGCCGTGAAAGCTTATCTCGACGCTATTGAACAGTGCAAATCCGAAGGCGGAAAATTTGTGGTAGAAGGTGGCGTACTCGAGGGAGCCGGTTATGAAAGCGGTTGTTATGTGAAGCCCTGTATCGCCGAAGCACAGCCGGCCTACAAGATCGTGCAACACGAAACATTTGCTCCAATACTGTATCTGCTCCGTTATAAAACGATCGAAGAAGCGGTGGCCATTCAGAATGGTGTACCACAAGGCCTGTCTTCTGCGATCATGACCCTGAACCTCCGTGAAGCGGAACTGTTCCTCTCACAACAGGGAAGCGATTGCGGTATTGCCAACGTCAATATCGGAACCTCCGGTGCGGAAATCGGTGGCGCCTTTGGCGGCGAAAAAGAAACCGGCGGTGGCCGCGAAAGCGGTAGCGATGCCTGGAAAGTCTACATGCGCCGTCAGACCAATACGATCAATTACGGTGCCCAGTTGCCACTGGCACAGGGGATTAAGTTCGATATATAAGATAGAAGGCATAAGGCGTAGGGTGTAAGGCTTTTCCGCCTTATGCCTTACGCCTTTACCTTAAACCTTCTTTTGAATTGTGCGAAAAATGTACAACTTTTGCATTGCAACAATATCCTGAACCCAACTGCTTATCCAATGAAAAGGATTCTGCTACTTCTCTCCTTCAGCTTAACCACCTGTCTTGTAACGTCGGCTCAGTCGCGCATTGGTCTGCTTATCGGCGGACACCAGGCCACTGTCCAGGAAAAAAATGATCTCCCCGACTGGGAATCCATCAAAGGCAACTATAAAGGACGTACAGGTCTGCGTATTGGTTTTATTGCAGACATGCCGCTTGGTACTTCGCGTTTCTATTTCCAACCCGCGGTTTTTCTGAGCAACAAAGGACGAAAATACGCGCAGGTATTCGATACCACCGTATCACAGACATTAAGCGTGAGTTCACACCAGTTTGTGAACTACATCGATATCCCGCTCAACCTGGTTTATAAAATCCCTATCGGGCGTACGACAAAGTTTGTGATCGGCGCAGGTCCTTACCTCTCTTTTTTCTACAGTGCCAAACATAAAACGGAAACATTTTCCAAAGATGGCCAGTATACATTGGAAGAAGACAACGACCCGGGTGTGGGTAAAGAACCCGGTGATTACAAAATATATGATTATGGGGTAAACGGAACGGCCGGCTTTGAATTCGGCCGCGTATTCCTCACCGCTCATTATGCACAGGGATTAGGCAATTTTTACAAACCCGTTGACTATACGGCCAGCCAGTTCCGCCATCGGACGATTGGCGCCACACTGGGCATTTTCCTCGGCAAACAACCGGAGCCTGCTCCGCGCGACCAGGATAAAGATGGTATTCCCGATAAAGACGATAAATGTCCCACATTACCGGGCTCAGCCGCATTGAACGGTTGTCCCGATGCAGATGGCGATGGCGTTCCCGATCCTTCGGATCGTTGTCCGGTAGAAGCAGGTCCTGCAGAAAACCAGGGTTGTCCATGGCCCGACCGCGATAAGGACGGTATTGCAGACAAAGATGATGCATGTCCGGATCAGCCCGGATTGCCGGAAGACAAAGGATGTCCTCCCGCCGACAGCGATGGTGATGGCGTTCCGGACAAAGTAGACAAATGTCCGCAACAGGCCGGTGTAGCGCGCTATAATGGTTGTCCTGTGCCGGATACAGATGGTGATGGCATCAATGATGAAGAGGATAAATGTCCCACGAAAGCGGGCACGCGTGCCAATAATGGTTGTCCGGAGGAAGTGAAAAAAGAAGTAGTGGAAAAAATCAACTATGCCGCCGGCAAGGTGCAGTTTGCGGTAAACAAGGCCGTGCTTACGCCTGCATCGAAAAAAGTGCTGGACGGTGTAGCCGATATCCTGCGTCAGCAGCCCGAACTCAAACTCGCCATCGGAGGACATACCAGTTCCGATGGAAGCCGCGAACTCAACCTCCGTCTGTCGCAGCAACGTGCCGATGCGGTTAAAAATTACCTGATCTCCAAAGGCATCGAGGCAGAACGGCTGAGTGCCACCGGTTATGGTCCGGACCAACCGTTAAATGAGGGCAAAACGGCCGCAGAGAAAGCGCAGAACCGCCGGGTGGAAATGGTGGTGAGCAACCAATAGACATACATAACCGTCACATAGCTAACCAAAACCCCTGCAGCAGCCCTGCCGGGGTTTTGCATTTAATGTGAAAATGTATGAATGGTATGCATTATTTTTACGTCTTTCCCAAATTTGTAGTATAAAAAATAGCAAATGAATAAGTTAACAAAACACCTCTCCTTGTTTGCCTTGTGCGGATTGATCGGCTTATCATCGTATGCACAGAAGGAGGTTCCGAAAGGCTGGCACCTGCTGGACGCAAAAGACAGCGGATATTACGGTATCAGCATCGAAAAAGCCTATGAATTCGTTAAAGCAAAAAAACTGAAGAGCAACCCGGTTATCGTAGCCGTCATTGATTCCGGTGTGGATACCCTGCATGAAGACCTCAAACCCGTGCTGTGGAAAAACCCGAAAGAAATCCCCGGTAACGGCATCGATGACGACAAGAACGGTTATATCGACGACGTTTACGGTTGGAACTTTATCGGTGGCCGTGATGGACAGAATGTAGAAAAAGACTCGTACGAAGCTGCCCGCGTTTACCACAAATACAAAGCAAAATTTGAAGGAAAAGACCCTTCCTCCTTCAAAGGCGAGGAAGCGAAAGAATACGCCATGTGGGCCAAGGCAAAAGGTGATGTAGCCAGCAATGTGGAAGATCCCGCCATGGTGATGATGATCCGCAGGACAGTAAATGAATTCAAAGCTGCCGACTCCATCGTTCGTGCAGAATTGAAAAAAGAAGAATACACCTGCAAAGACCTCAGCACCTACACTACTACCAACAAACAAGCCGCAACCTTCCGCGACCGTTTTGTTGCGATCTGTAAAGCCAACGATACCGATGAGATCTCTAACAAAATGTTGCTTGATGAACTCGAAGGTGAAGTGGCCAAGATCGATGCGGCTGACATAGCGCCCAAAGCATTCCGTAACGATATCGTTAAAGACAACTACAACGACTTCAACGATCGTTTCTACGGCAACAACAATGTAATGGTCAGCAACAGTGCTGCCCTGCATGGTACTCACGTTTCCGGTATCATCGGCGCTGCCCGCGGCAACGGACTTGGTATGGACGGCGTGGCAGACAACGTTCGCATCATGACGGTACGTGCCGTGCCCGATGGCGACGAACACGATAAAGACATTGCACTGGCTATCCGTTATGCAGTAGACAATGGCGCCAAGGTGATCAATATGAGTTTTGGTAAAGGATTCTCTCCCGAAAAAAAATGGGTAGACGAAGCCGTTCAATATGCAGCAAGCAAAGGCGTATTACTGGTTCACGCTGCTGGTAACAGTGCTCAAAACCTGGACACATCCTGGAACTTCCCTACCCCTGTATTTGAAAATGGCAAACGTGCAGCCAACTGGATCACCGTAGGTGCCAGCGCTCCTTTTGCTGACATCAAAGAAGGTGGCCTGACGGCAAGTTTTTCCAACTACGGTAAAAACGAAGTGGATGTATTTGCGCCTGGCGTGAAGATTTACTCCACCGTCCCCGGTGGCAATACCTACCAGAATCTGCAGGGAACCAGCATGGCGTCTCCCGTAGTAGCTGGCCTGGCTGCTTTTATCCTGGAATACTATCCTAATCTCAGCGCTGAGCAGGTCAAATATGTGATTGAGAAATCATCCGCTAAGCCTGGTCAGAAAGCGTATGATCCCGGAAGCCACGAAGAAGCGGATTTCAGTACCCTTAGCCGCAGCGGTGGTATTATCAACGCTTATGAAGCCATCAAACTGGCCTCTACGTTGAAAGGAGAGCGTCCCAAGACGGTAACTCCCAAAACAACGGTAAAGCCCAAGAAAAAAGCATAACCTTAAGGTTTCAGCAAAATACTCAGCCCCCGCCAAAGTGCGGGGGTTTTGTTATCTTACACCGAACAAAACAATGAACCGGCTGTTTTAGGTTCATTAATCAAATCCGCATGATGAAGAAATATATCCTCCCCGTATTTGCGATCACGTTGTCCGGTATTGTGTTGACAGGCTGTCAATCAGGATCGGGTAAAAAATATCCCGAGCAGGACACCAGCCTGAAAATGCCGGCTGTTCCGGCGCCTCAAGCTCCTGTACCTGCCGATCAGACTATTACGGCTCCTGTTCCTCAACCGGCAGGCGTAACCTTAAATCCTGAGCACGGGCAACCGGGTCATCGTTGCGATCTGGCTGTGGGTGCACCGCTCACCAGTGCAGCGGGAGCAGCCTCTCCTGTTCCTGTACCGAATCAACCGGCACCTGTGATCCAGCCAACGAGTTCATCTACACCAGTCACCATTCCAGCTACGCCGACTGCTGCTGCACCGGGTACCAATCCGGAGCATGGTCAGCCTGGCCATCGTTGTGATCTGGCTGTGGGTGCGCCTTTGAAGTGAGTGTGAACAGCCGTGTTAAGTAATAAGTATTAGGTATTAAGTATTAAGTAATAGGTAATAGTCTTTGCGCCTTTGCTCCTCATGTAGCTTTGCGTGAAAAATCGTATGTTTTTTTTCCACTATTCACCATTGACAATTGACACTTTTTTGACTTTTGAATTTTGAATTCTTATGCTTCCTGATCTGGCTACTGTTCCTGCCTTCTACCACGGTTATATCAACAAAGTAAAGCAGCCTGATCTGCTGGCAGCACTGCGTGAAAACTCGAAGGTTTTATTTGAATACCTGGAAGCCATTCCGCAGGAAAAAATAACCTACAGTTATGCGCCGGGAAAATGGACGGTAAAGCAGGTGGTGCAACACCTGATGGATGCAGAGCGGGTTTTCGTTTACCGGGCCTTGCGTTTCTCACGCGCGGATCAGACTCCCCTGCCCGGCTTTGACGAAAATGCTTTTGCCGACAATGCGGATGCGGCTCATATAAAATGGGAAGTTCTGTTGGAAGAATTTAAATCGCTTCGCCGTAGCTCTGAATTGTTTTTTGCCGGGCTTACTGATGAGCAGCTTCAGCGTGTTGGTATAGCAAGCGGGCAGCCTTGCAGCGCACTCGCGTTTGGTTTTATTACCGCCGGGCATGCGGCGCATCACCTGGATATTTTTAAGGAGCGGTATTTTCCTGAAATATAAAAGGAGAAATTACTGATCCCCATAACTTCCTTCTCCAGCGTATAGAAATCCCCCTGGTCTCCGTTGCACTTGGGTAGAACAGACTGACCACTCGAGTTTATTTTTTAAACGTCTATTGGTATAAGTAGTATAAGGTGGTAGTCACGGGTTATTCATCCGGCCAGATATCGGGCGTTGCTAGTCGTTTTGCTACATACCGTGAAGTCCCTCGTTTTCTTCTGACCCTTTCTGCATAGGCAATGCCAATGATCACAAAGATTACCATAATGGTTATCGAAAGCCATAATAGCTGCGAATTACTAAGGGATATAAATACTGCTATAAGTGCACCAATACTTACTGGTGCAAGAAAAAGTTGAATCCAAAAAATTGTTTCAACAAAACATAAAAAAACTTTTTTCAAAATCGTTTGTCTTTTTTATCAACTTTACTGCCTTTTCTTTTACTCATCCAATGTACAGCAATCTCTCATGTATACACGAACCATGGCCCCGGAATGAGCTTTCACAAAAAAAGCGCGGAGATTAAACTCCGCGCTAACTTATAACTTAAGACTTACAATTCAAAACGCCTTCTTCGGCTGCTCTTCCACGGGTTTATTGCCACGTGCGAGATTTTGCTGGTTGATCACATCATTCACCACTTTCACCGCCTGGTCGAGATAAATATCCTGACGGAGGTTTTTCAGCCACTGATTGAAACGGTCCTGCTTGTTTTTGTCAGCCGCCCATTTATCAGCTTCTCCGGTCAACGGGTCTACCGCAATTTCCTGTTTCAGCTTCATCAGCTTTTCCGTTTGCGATACCGTTTCGCGGATCGCCTTTTGTTCCTTGCGGTATTTGTCCAGTTGAAGCGAGTATGTTTTATCATTCTCTTTGGACAGCCATTGCGTATTGCGCTGGATCATACGGAACGTGCTGTCGCGCTGGAGGCGCTGTGCACTCAGTTGCTGAATCGTTTTCAGATCATAGCCGCCGTTCCACCCTGTATAAGGAGACTTCGAGATTTCATCCCAGGGTAATGCATTTTCATCGTCTTTCTCGCGCACTTTCAGGTACTCGTACTGATCGGGCAGAACGATGTCAGAACTTACACCACGCAATTGCGTAGAGCCACCGTTGATGCGATAGAATTTCTGCAGCGTCAGCTTCACACTTCCGAGTTCGGAGTTGGAGAAAGAGAAACCATTTTTATCGATACCTATATTGCGCTGAACCGTACCTTTTCCGTAAGTGGAAGTACTGCCGATGATCACACCGCGTCCGTAATCCTGGATTGCTGCGGCAAATATTTCAGAAGCCGAAGCACTGAATTCATTTACCATCACGGCCAATGGACCAGAATACAATACGCTCTTGTCTTTATCCTTCAGCACACTTGGTTTGTTGTCTTTGTCTTTTACCTGCACGATAGGACCTTCATCAATGAAGAGGCCGGCCATTTGCACAACGTCGTACAACGAGCCACCGCCGTTGTTACGCAGGTCGATCACTATGCCATCTACTTTTTCATCTTTCAGCTTTTGCACTTCGCGCGCTACGTCGATGTAGCTGCGGCGTCCGTTAGGATCGTCGAAATGAGCGTAAAATTCGGGCAGATAGATGTATCCGATTTTCGAATTGCCTTCTTTGACCACAGCACTGCGCGCATAGGTATCGATGTCATTTTCGATCTTCTCGCGTTTGAGCGTTACTACTTTGATCGTACCGTCTTTGCGTTTCAGGGTCAGCGTTACTTCTGATCCTTCCTTGCCTCTGATCAGTTTTACGGCATCTGTTACCAGGTAACCAATCAGCTCTACAGGTTCCGCAGTTTTGCCCTGTGCCACTTTCATGATTACATCACCTACCTGGATCTCACCTGATTTAAAGGCCGGGCTTCCGGTAACCACGCTGGTGATTTTGATCGTTCCTTCGTCGTATTGCAGGGAAGCGCCGATACCGTAGAAGGTACCGCTCATTTCTTCGTCGAAATAACGCTTATCTACCGGCGGGAAAAATTCCGTATGCGGGTCCATGATGGTCGTGATCGCATTGACAAAAATGCTGAACATATCATCATCACTGAATTTGAAACGATAGCGTTCGAATACACGGTCAATGACTTTTTTGGTTTTCTCGCGCGCTTCTTTTTCCAGTTCCGTGTCGTTCTTTACGGTGAATCCTTCGGTGCCTTTGTTTTTCTCGCGGGCCTCGAGCAGATCGGCATAACGTTCAAGCGACATGAACTTTATTTTTTTGCGCCAGCGCTCCTGGCGTTCGGTTTCTGTTTTTGTGTAGGAAATCTTCGCCGGGTCCATCTGCACTTCTTCATCTACATTGTAGTGAAAGGGTTGTGCCAGCAGGGAGGTTGCCATTGTATTGGCTTCTTCCATGCGTGTACGGAACACTTTTCCGGCTTCCAGGAAAAATTCCACTTTACCGCCTTTGATTTCTTCGTCGATGCTTTTGCCATATTTCGCACGCAATGCGTCTACATCGCTTTGCAGGAAAAAGGTTTTTTCTGGATCGAGGCCGCTGATGTATTTGTCAAAAACCTTTTCCGAAAATTTATCGTCGATGTCCTGCGGGCTGAAATGAGCTTGTGTAAGCATTTCTCCCACCATTCGCAGAATCTCTTCATACTTGGTGGGTGGGTCGGAGGTGCCTGCGCCAATGGTACGGAAAGCAACAAAAAAACCGGCCACAATTAACAACAGCACAAAGGGTAGTCTCTTCATATTCGTCAAATATTTTACTGCAGATCGCATTACCAAAAATAACATAAAAACGATGGATTTCGTGTTTTCCCAACCTTTTAACAAGGGTTTTTGCCAAAAGGTTTTAACGTGGGTTATACGGTCTAACCAACTATTTTTTAATGGATTTTATTTTGGTTTGGTTTTTTTTCTATTTTTGCAGCCTGAAAAGATGGTGGTTATAGCTCAGTTGGTTAGAGCATCAGATTGTGGTTCTGAGGGTCGCCGGTTCGAACCCGGTTAGCCACCCCGATTAAAACCCCGGATATTGCAAAGTATTCGGGGTTTTTGTTGAAATATATATCCATGACTTATTTATTTCTGCTGGTTCCCCTTGTGTCGGCTTTTCTCGGATGGCTGTTCTGCCAATGGGGACTTACCGTGCTGGTTCGCCAGCTCGTTGCCAACCGTTTGTCGCTGGCCAATAAGGCCGGCCAGTTTGCTGCGCAGCGCCTGGAAGGCAGCCTCAACCTTGAAGAGAAACTGGCGGACCCGGCGCTGCTCGATAATGCCATGCCCGTTATCGAAGAGCATATCGACGAGTTTCTCAACGTCAAACTCAAGGAAGAGATGCCGATGATCAGCATGTTCATTGGCAACAAGACTACCGACAAACTCAAAGAAGTTTTCATCACGCAGCTCCGCCAGCTTTTCCCTACGATTATGGGGCAACTGGCCGGCAACCTTAAAGAGCGCTTTGATGTGCAGTCGCTTGTAACCAAAGGACTTACCGATCAGCCTGCGACCGAATTAAAAGCCAGTATCAGGAAAGCACTTGCCCAACCGGCCGCCCGTATCCGCATGGCTGGTCTGATCGGTGGCCTGGCAATTGGTCTGATCAATGTGCTGCTTTTCTGGCTGTTGGGTTCAGCCGCGTCCTGATTTCATCCGTTTTTTTGTCCACTCATCCTTTCATTTGGCCTGTTGGTCGATTGTGCGTCAGGCCGCAGCAGGTTCCGGCGCCTTTGCGCGTCTAATAGCCGGATTTCAAAACAGTATATCTCCACAACAATTGATACATGAAACAACTTCTGTTAACCTTTATTACACTTACAATTGCGGCGGCCGTTATGGCACAAGGCCCTGGTGGTGGCCGTCCCGGCGGCGGTCAGATGCCAACAGGTTCTTTCTTCGGTAAAATCGTTGACTCGATCACCGGTAAACCCATCGACGCGGCCTCCGTACAACTGCTTCAGCAAAAATTCGATTCCGTTACCAAAACCCGCAGCGACGTGATCGTAGGCGGTATGCTCACGCAGTCCAACGGCGATTTCCGCATCGAAGGGATTCCTGCAATGGGAAGATACAAGCTCACCATTTCGGCCATCGGCTTCAAAACTTCCGAGCAAACCGTCGGTCTCGTTGATATGGCGGCCATGCAACGTATGCGTGCCAACAACCAGGATGTGAGTTCCCTGTTCAGCCAGCTAGATAAAGACCTCGGTAATATCAAACTGAAAATAGACGAGCAACTGCTCAATAACGTAACTGTTACAGGTTCCAAACCACTCGTTCAACTCGGCATCGACCGCAAGATCTACAACGTGGAAAAAGACCTGAGCGCTGCAGGCGGAACAGCAACAGACATTCTTAAAAATGTGCCTTCGCTCAATGTAGACATCGATGGAAACGTGTTGCTGCGCAATGCAAGCCCGCAGATTTTTGTAGATGGTCGTCCTACCACACTGACATTAGAACAGATTCCCGCCGATCAGATACAAAGCGTGGAAGTAATCACCAACCCTTCCGCCAAATTCGACGCATCGGGCGGTACGGCCGGTATCCTCAATATCGTATTGAAAAAAGCCCGCCGCGTTGGTTACAACGGTAACGTACGTGCCGGTGTAGACATGCGCGGACGTGTGAATGCCGGGGGTGATATCAACGTGCGCCAGGGTAAGGTGAACGTATTTGCCAATGCCAACTTCGGTCAGCGTAAATCGATCTCCGATGGTACCACCGACCGTTCTACTTACCTGAGCTCCGACACGACCCTGATTCTCCGCCAGCACGACCGCAACATCAACCGTGGATTCTTTGCTTTCGGAAGAGCAGGCATGGATTATTTCCTCGATAACCGCAACACATTTACTATTTCCGGTACGGCGGTGCGCGGTCAGTTCAAAACAAATGTGAACAGCGATATTTTTGTCGATTCCTCTTTCCCGTCGGGTATCTCATCGGCTTATACAAAACGTTTGTCCAACAGCGAAGGCAACTTTCGCAACTTTGGTGGCGCATTGAGCTACCTGCACAATTTCCCCAAGAGCGGCCATCAACTCACTGCGGACGTTAACGTAAACAAGAGCCGCAACAACAACGAGAACATTCTCAACAATGATATTTATGCAGTCGCCGGTGGTCCTAAAACAGGATTGTATCGCCAGTTGCAAACAGGTAAAGGAACAAACGGACAGTTTACCATACAGACGGATTATACCAATCCGCTGACCGCCAACAGCAAAATGGAACTCGGTGCGCGTATGTCTCAACGCGATGTGAACAGCCGGAATGATATCGGTGTGATCAATCCGGATGGCTCCGTAACCGTCCTGCCTCCTCTTTCTTCCAATTATGCGTACACAGATCGGGTGTTTGCGGGTTATGGTACATACAGCGGAAAAATGGGTGAGCGTTTTGGCTACCAGCTTGGCCTGCGCCTCGAAAGCTCAGATTACAGTGGTACCGTGCACACAAGTGTGCGCAATGGCAGTGCCTTTAAAGACACTTCCAGCAACTACAGCATCAGCTATCCGGTAAGCCTGTTCCCAAGTGTATTCCTCTCGCAGAAACTGAACAACACGACAGACCTGCAACTCAACTACAGCCGCCGGATCAATCGTCCCAACTTCTTCCAATTGTTTCCGTTTACCGATTACTCCGACTCACTCAACCTGAACAGAGGTAATCCGAATCTGCGGCCTGAATTCACTAACTCATTCGAACTGTCGTATTCAAAGACATTGCCGAAGAATAACAGTCTGTTGATCTCTGCTTATTACAAACGCACAACAGACCTGATTACGCGTTATCAATCACGCGAGAAAAATCCGATCACCGATTCGCTGGTATTTGTGAACACTTATATCAATGCCAACTCAAGTTTTGTCGGTGGCCTTGAATTCATTGTAAAAAACAAAATCACCAAGTGGTGGGATCTTACCACCAACCTTAACGTGTATACGTCGAAGATCAACATCGATGATGAAACGATCGCAACGGCAGGGCAGATCTACAGTTGGTTTGCAAAAATCAATAACAGTTTCAAGTTGCCTTATAATTTCAGCATGCAGTTAACGGGTGATTACACATCACGCACCGTATTGGCGCCCGGTGGTTCATCCAGTGGTGGCGGTGGTCGTATGGGCGGATTCGGTCAGGTGTCCAGTGGCAATGCACAGGGATATTCCAAACCCACTTATGGTGTGGATGCTGCACTGAAATATGAATTCATGAAGAACAAAGTAGCCTCGCTTACGCTGAGTGCTTCGGATATTTTCCGTACACGTGTAAGCGATATCTATACTATGTCTGAAAGTTTCGACCAGCACGTGGTACGCGTACGCGATCAGCAATTCTTCCGCCTGAACTTCTCTTATCGTTTTGGCAAATTCGATATGTCACTGTTCAAAAGAAAGAATACACGCGGTGACCAGGAAAATATGCAAAACAGTATGCAGGGAGCGCAGTAATGGTGGAAGGCATAAGGTTTAAGATGTAAGGCATAAGGTTTAAGGTTTAAGGCGTAAGGGGTAAGGTTTAAGGCGTAAGGGGTAAGGGGTAAGGTGTAAGGCATAAGGTATATGGCGTAAGATTTTTAGATCAGGTACTGGTTTTTGATACAAACCAAAGTGGCCATTCACAATCCACCATTGACTCCCGAGGCTTCGGGATGACGATTGACGATTGACCATTCACGATTGCTTATCTTTGCCACCTTTATGCAGCAACCGCTTCGCTTTGGAATAATCGGCTGTGGCAAGATCGCTCCCCGGCATGCCGCACAGGCTGTCCTTCACGGACGGTTGACCGCCGTATGTGATATTATTCCCGCGCGTGCTGAAGCACTCGCGCAACCCTATAATGCGCAGGCTTTTTTTTCTGTAGCGGAAATGCTGCAGGCAGGACTCTGCGATGTCATTGCGGTATGTTCTCCCAATGGATTGCATAGCTTACACACCATTGCTGCCCTCCAGGCGGGATGTCACGTGCTTTGCGAAAAGCCGCTGAGCATTTCTACGGCCGACGCCCTGCAAATGGAAAAAACGGCGATCGCAGCCGGCCGGAAATTATTCGTTGTAAAATCGACGAGGTACAATCCCGCGTTGGCTGCCTTAAAAGAACTGATCCGCAACGGTTCCCTGGGCGAACTGCTGAGCTTTCAGCTTACCTGCCTCTGGAACCGCCCCGCCGCTTATTATGCGAATAGCTGGAAAGGCCGGCTGGATATGGACGGTGGTACTTTGTTTACACAATTCAGTCACTATATTGACGCTCTGCTCTGGCTCACCGACGATGAGCTTACAGCAGCAAGCGGATACCGTCGCAACCGCTGTCACCAGGAAGAAATAGAATTTGAAGACGAAGGCATTGCCGCCGTACAACTTTCCAAAGGTGTATGGGGCGGCATCACCTGGTCGGTGAACAGCTTTCGTAAAAACATGGAAGTATCCCTGAGCTTATTAGGCACAAAAGGAAGCGTGCGCATCGGAGGCGAATACATGAACCGCGTGGAGTACCAACTGCTGGAACAAGGATTACTCGATATCACCGAAAGCGGCGGTCCGAATGACTACGGCAATTACCAGGGTTCGATGAGCAATCACGATCATGTTTATCTCAACCTGGTAAAAGCGCTCGCCGACGGAGAACATCCCTTTGCTAATGCAAAAGATGGCATACGTACTGTCAGTGCCATTGAGACGATCTATAAATCCCTTTCTTTACGTTGACCACCATTTTACGTTGAAAAAAATCTATTTCACCGTTACGAATGATCTCAGCTTTGACCAGCGCATGCACCGCATCTGCTCGGCGCTTGCATCGCAGGGCTACGAGGTAACGCTGGTTGGCCGGAACCTGCCCACATCCATCCCTTTAAAAGAACGGCCATTCACCCAAAAAAGACTGCCCTGCTTTTTCAGGCGCGGCAAAGCATTTTACGCAGAATACAATCTTCGTCTTTTTTTCTTTTTACTGTTCCGGCGCATGCAGATCATCTGCGCCATCGATCTCGACACCATCATTCCCTGTTTGCTGGTATCAAAAATAAAACGCATCCCACGTGTATATGATGCGCATGAATTGTTTACAGAGCTGAAGGAAGTAGTGACAAGACCCCGCGTTCACAAAATGTGGACGAAGATCGAACGCTGGGCGGTACCGCAATTTAAAAATGGCTATACGGTATGTCAAAGTATTGCCGAAGAGTTTCAACGCAGATATGGCGTACAATACAGCGTTATAAGAAATGTGCCCGTGAAACGTGCATTGACCGCTGCGCAGCTTCCCCCCTCGCCTTTCCTGCTTTATTCCGGTGCCGTCAACGAAGCGCGCGGATTTGAATACCTGATCCCGGCGTTGAAACATATCCGGCTGCCGTTGGTCATTTGCGGCGATGGTAATTTTATGCCGCAATTGAAAAAACTCATCAGTGAGCATGATGTAGAAGAAAAAGTAACCTTGCTGGGCATGTTGCCGCCGGATCAATTATGGGAAATCACCCGGCAGGCGACGATCGGTATCGGCCTTGCAGAAAACGAAGGGCTGAATCAGTATTACGCGCTCCCCAATAAATTTTTTGACTACATCCAGGCAGGCTTGCCGCAGGTGACGATGGATTTTCCCGAATACCGCCGCATCAATGATGCATACGAAATTGCGGTACTGATCGCCGACCTGAAAACAGACACGATTGCCGCCGCCCTGAACAATTTACAGGAAGACGTTGTTTTATATACTAAGCTGAAAGACAACTGCCTGAAAGCCAGAGAACTGTTAAACTGGGAACAGGAGTCGAAAAAATTGCTAACCTTTTACGAAACATTGAGCTGACCACGTTGAAACATTACCTACATATTGTGTGCCTGGACGTGCCGTTTCCTGCCGATTATGGCGGGGCGATTGATATGTTCAACCGGATCAAAGCCTTTCATAAACAGGGAATCGGTATTCACCTGCATTATTTCTGTTACAACGACCGTGGCACCCCGAATGAGTTGAACCAATTCTGCGAATCCATCAGTGTATACGACCGGAAATCGTTAAAAGAAGGTTTTTCTTTTTCCCAGCCCTTTATCGTCGGTTCGCGTGTCAACGACAAACTAATTAACAATCTTCAACAGGATCAGCACCCGATTTTACTGGAAGGCATTCATTGTACCGGCATTCTTCCGTTTCTTGATCTGTCTGTGCGTAAAGTGGTAGTGCGGGTACACAATGAAGAAAGTCTTTATTACAAAGAACTCGCGCGTTCGTCTTTCAACCCCTTGAAGAAAATGTATTTCAGTCATGAAAGTCATTTGCTGAAAAAATATTCAAAGGAGTTGCCGCATGAGGCGCTTTACGCCTGCATAACCGAATCGGATAAAGCTATTCTTCAACAAAAATATGAGTTGCCGAATGTGCGGTTTATTCCCGCATTCCCAAGCTGGCAGGAAGTTACCTGTGAAGAAGGTGTCGGTAATCTTTGCCTCTATCACGGTAATCTTTCTGTTCCGGAAAATGAGGAAGCCGCCCTTTGGCTGTTGTGCCGCGTATTTACCAAGATACGCGTGCCATTGGTAATCGCCGGCAAAAAGCCTTCGAAACGTTTACAAAAGGCGGCACATCTCTGTCAGCATACCTGTCTGGTTTCCGATCCTACGGAAACAGAGATGAATGACCTGGTCAGGAAGGCGCATATTCATGTGCTCCCCAGTTTCAATAAAAACATTACGGGTATCCGTCTTAAATTATTGCATGCTTTGTTCCAGGGACGTCATTGTGTGGTGAATGCACCAATGGTGGAAGGAACGGGGCTCGAACCGGCTTGTCATATCGGCGCCAATGCCAATGCCTTTGCCGCCATCATTGCACAGCTTTATCACCAGCCTTTTTCAGAGGAAGAAATCCGTTTGCGCAAATCGTTGCTGGCTCACACCTACGACAACGATCAGAATGCCAAATCGCTTATTCAATGGCTATGGTAGCATTGTCTATCACGCGGCCGCGCTCGGTGCGGATCATGCGCGCCGGAAATTTCTGCACAACAATATAGTCATGCGTTGCCATTACCACGGCCGTATTGAAATCGCGTGAGATATGGAACAACAGGTTCATGATTTCGTCGGAGGTTTCCGGGTCGAGGTTACCTGTCGGTTCGTCTGCGAGAATGAGTTTGGGTGAGTTGAGCAATGCCCGCGCGATATCAATACGCTGCTGTTCGCCGCCGCTGAGCTCGAAAGGCATTTTAAATCCTTTTGCCTTCAGTCCGACTTTGTCCAGTACATCGGCAATTTTTTCGTCCATCAGTTTATCGTCGGTCCAGCCGGTAGCGCGCAGCACAAACTTCAGATTATCGTTCACATTCCGGTCAGTGAGCAATTGAAAATCCTGGAACACTACGCCCATTTTACGGCGCAGGAAGGGAACTTTTTTCCAGTCGAGCTGGCGGAGTGAGAATCCGGCCACCGTGCCTTCGCCTTCCTTCAGCAGCAGTTCGCCATACAGGGTTTTGAGCAGGCTGGACTTACCCGAACCCGTTTTACCCACCAGATAAACAAATTCTCCCGCATTTACGCGTAGATTAACGTCTTGTAAGATCAGATTATCGCCCTGATAAATATTTACGTGCTGCAGATCAATGATAGCGTCGGCCATACGGTGATTATTATATAGTTGCAAAATAACGCATTCTTTCGCTTCAAAAAACCTAAATATCTGTCTCCGGCCTCCCGGGCCGATTTCGTACTTTTGTAAAACAATTTTTATTAATGGGTGAATTCTCTATCGGCGACGCCATGCAACTGTTCCTTAATAAAAGCCCCCTTAAAGGTGATATCCAGGCTATGCAGATACACGATGTATGGGAAGAGATCATGGGGAAAACCGTAGCCCGTTATACCGAAAAATTGCAATTATTCGGAGGGAAACTCATCATTACCACCTCTGTGGCGCCGCTCAAGCAGGAGTTGCTCTATCAGCGGGAAAATATCATCCGCCGCGTAAATGAAACGATGGGACGGAAAATAGTTACGGAAGTGATCATCCAGTGATCCTTTATTTTTCCTTGCCAACATTGAACACGGCTTTTCCACTCACCACGCCCGCAGGACTCACTCCTTCAATGATAACCGTAAATGGACCGGGCAGGTCATTTGTATAAAATTCAAGTTCGGCCTCCCCTTTTTCATTCGTGATCAGTTGCGGAGACCAATAGATGGTACTTAAAACTTCCGGTTCGGATGGACTGAACTTTGCATAATCCGCCACGTAAAAAAGTTTGGAGTAATAACGGCCTGCAATCTTGAGCAGGAACTGGTTTTCCTGTTTTGCACTTTTACATACATAAGTGACGCTTGCGCCGTTGCTAAGGTAATAAGAGCCGCCATTCACCGGCACCGAACCACCATAGGGGTGATTGATACAATTAAGTATGTTGTACATGCACACGTAATCATTACAACCGTCCTTGCCATGATATACGCCGATCTCGGGTCTGCTTTTCACAATCACATTTGTCAGTGTTTTGCCTTGTCCCGATGGCTCGGGGCCCGGATCTGTCGCTGTTGCGCCGGGAATAAAAGGTGTTTTGTACGGTAACTGGGCCGCGTTTTTATCCAGCGAATCCACCTCGTGATGCAGGATGATTTTGTATTCTTCATTCCGCTTGCCATTAACCACCAGTCCCATCCTGCGGTCGGGTTCCAGAATGGTCATTTCATCCGGCACTACAAATTTTCCCTGATCATCTGTGGTCACAAAAAACAATCCGTTTTCGGTGATCACTGAAAGCTCTACCGGCAACGTTGCTCTTTTAACAAGCGGTTTTACAACGCCTGACAAACCAAGTTGTTTTCCCTGCGCCATATTCCGCAAAGCCATATCTGGTTCTGGTAAATTATAACGCGTCCAGCAACGCGTGAGTAAAAATTTTTCAAGTGTGGCAGCATCGCCTAATGTTGCCGGCAACGCCGCAGAGATGATGCCGGCATTGATATACCCCTGGAAATAATTAAAAGGAACGATATCTTGAAAGTAGTCCTGCTGAATGCGCCTGAGTTGTACTGTTGCCGCCGAGAACAAGGTTTGTTGCGGCTTACCATCCGGATTTTTCACATTGATTTTCACCTTCACCTTCGAACGATGATTATACACAGTGGAATCCGTAACCACGGAAAGCTGCGGTTGCTGGTAATAGCCTGCAAATATAGTACGTTCGGCCACCGGCCGGTCCTGGGCGTCAAACATCGTTAGGGTATAAAGTCCCTTCGGCATTTCTTTCTGCGGAATTTTTACCGTCAGCGTTTTATTGGTTACTGTCAGCGACCAGTATCCTTCTATATCACGGTAATTGTGCAGCAGCACTTTCACCTTTGCGTCTGCCGTACTGGCAATAAGCAGTTGAATAGTGTCTTTGATCACGCCTTCCTGTACCTGCAGGGAATAGCCGTTTTTCTCCACCACCGGAAAAACATCTGCTAAAAGCGGGCGGCTCCCCGTAACAGAAACGGTATATTGTTTCCCGGACAATGGTGTGAAACGCAGTTCACCTATACCATCAATACCGGTTCTGAGTTTACCAGCCGGTTGTCCGTCTGCCATCAGCGTTGCATCAATAGCAACGGGGCGGCCGTCGATTCCACGGGCTTCGAAAAGTAGCCTGGCAGGCTGTTCATTCAACAGGTTCCCTCCTTCTGCGTACCAGCGGATTCTTACAGGAGGCTGCGTCCAGTTGATGGATTGACGGTTGAAAGAAATAAGCGTGTCCTTTTGAATGGTTGTTTCCACCTCATAGCGGCTGGCGCCAGCCACGGGCATAAAAGCAATGGGCAATTCGCCGAAAGAATTGATGAGCACGGTGCCGTTGGCAATGGGCTTCTCCTCTGCAAGAATCGTATAACGGGCAGTAGCACCTTTAGCGTAATAGTTATTCTCATTCGTCACACGCAACATCATCCGGCAACTGTCACCGGCAGCGGGCCATGCAACAGGCTTTTCAAATGCGAGCAAGTGCGCAGTTGTTTTTCTGCTGCGTAGCCGGATCAACTGACGGAAAACAACCGGATGTTGTTCCTGGGTAATCATATTGGTGTAAGCCACCAGCTGGTAGTCGCCGGTCTCCAAAGTATCGGGAATAAAAAGATAACCAGCCCCCATCCCCTGCCCCATTACGAATTGCGAAGACAATACAACTTTTTTCGATTGCCGGTGAGAGAGAAAAACATACAACGTCGTATAATCTTCAAGCGGAAAAGGTGCCTGAAGCAGGTAAGCCGAAAACCAGATGTTTTCGTTGGAGACATATTGTGTTTTGTCTGTGTGCAGGTAAATCTGTGTATTATGGAAAAGGGCCGCACTTTTTTCTACATAAGCATCCACAGCCGCGGGCAGCACGGTGTCTTGTGCATACAGTTTATAACTGCTACAGAAAGCTATGAGGAAGAAGAAACACTGTATTGTCCTTTTCATTGCTTGCATTTATCGCACTCTTACCCGCGGATCCACCACACCGTACAGAATATCTGCCAGGATATTTATCAGTGTAAAAAAAGCGGCTGACACCAGCACTGATCCCATTACCACAGGATAATCCAGCTTTTCCAGCGCATCCACCGTTACTTTACCAATACCTTGCCAGCCAAAAATATATTCCACAAAAAATGCACCTGCCAGTAGTTCGGCAAACCAACCTGTTACGGCTGTGATCACCGGATTGAGCGCATTGCGCAATGCATGTTTCCAGATAACAACTCTTTTGCCCAGGCCTTTTGCATAAGCCGTACGGATATAATCCTGATCGAGCACATCCAGCATGGCACTTCGTGTCAATTGCGTAATGATCGCCAGCGGACGAATGCCCAGGGTAACGGCGGGTAGTACCAGGTTTTGCAAACTCAGTCTTTTCTGTCCGTCATTATCGATATAAAACCAGTTGCCGGATATATGCAACCCTGTCCAGTCGCTGAGTACAAATCCAAAAATGTAGGCAATGATAATACCCATAAAAAAGGATGGCGCCGAGATGCCGATAATACTGGAAAAGATGGCGGAGGTATCCCACCAGGTATTCTGCCGGACTGCCGCCAATACGCCTAACGGAATACCGATCAGCACCGCTAGAAACATGGCTGCTACGGCCAATAATAATGTGCCGGGTAAAGCCTGCATCAGAATACTCCATACATCGCGCTTACTTTGATAGGATGTGCGCAGGTAAGGCACTTTGAAGGCGAGTTTGGTTTCGCCACCGATAAAAAATCCTTTGAGTTTTTTCCGGTTTATTTCTTCTGTAGAATGAATAGCGACGGGCGACACATCATTTACGTAGTAAAGAAATTGTTTCCACCGCGGTTGATCGAGATACAGTTCTTTACGGATGCTGGCCTGGGTGGCGGCATCGCCGCTTTGTCCCATCACGAGCCTGGAGGGATCGCCGAATCCCTGGAACAGGAAAAAAACCAGCGATACCACGCCTGCCAGAACGAGCAGGCTGTACAGGAATTTGCGGAGAATGTAACGTGCCAAGCAATGCAGTTTTTAAAATGAACAGCTTATTTCTTTTCCAGTAAAGGAATGGCCGAACTCATATCGGGAGCGGCCCATTTTCCCAGGATCGTTCCTTTTTCCACCACATACAGGCAGGGATTGGTGCGGGCAGCGGTGCGTATGGCGGTGTTGTCACAGCTCAGTACACTCGCACCTTGCAACGCCGTTCCCTGAATAGCCTTTTCCAAATCCGTTCTGGTTCCCGTTACCAGATGCACGGGTACATTGGATTGCATAGCCGCTTTGTAAACAGGTTCAAATTTTTTCTGCCAGCCGGAAGCAGCGTCCTTGGCGGTCTGCACAAACAGCAATACCACGCGTGGTTCGGCGAGGATCGCTTCGGTTGTGTCCGCACCCGTTGCCGTATTGAGCACAAAATCCTTGATCGGCGGATGATTGTTGACGCCGGCACGGATCAGTTTGTCTTCGCGGTCAACATACGTATAAAGTGAATCACTGAAATCGGCCGGGAAGTTTTCGGCGGTAAAACGCACTTCTTCGTTTCCTTTTTTATAAACAAAAAGAATAACTGAACTGTCGGGTATGGCGTTGGCCGGTACTTTGCGCATATCGGTGATGTTGTTGCCTTTTTTATAAGGGAGACAATCCACCACCGGCAGGAAGCGTAAGGTATACCATTGGAAACCGAAACTAAAGATGATCACCAGCACCATGAGGATAGTGTTGAGTTTACCAGCAAACAATGGTTTGATGTATTTGCGCTGCCAGCAGATAAAAGCGATCAGTACGGTTAAGGCTACGTCTTTCAGGAAAGAGGTGCGGGAGCTGATAGGAAGGCAATCACCAAAGCAGCCGCAATTGGTAGGTTTGCCCGTGATGAATGTATAACCGGTGAGGAAAGTAAAGAAAACGATCAAGGCAAGCAGCAGCCAGCTGAACAGGCGGATGCGCCAGCCGAGCAACAGGGCAAAACCCGCGATGATCTCGAATGCGTTCATGATCACAGAGGAGGCCAGCGTGATGGGGTCTAATTTTGAGACGCCCCATACTTCAAAAAACTCCTGCATCTTATAGCTCAGCCCCAGCGGGTCGTTGGCTTTTACCAGGCCGGAGAAAATAAACAGTACCCCTACAATGATTCTTACAATGTTCGTCGTCAATTTCATCATCGAAGTTTTTATACGGCCGGTCTTTCGTTTTCTCCCTGCAGGATCAGGGCAAACACCGCGTAGTTGAGAATATCCTGGTAATTGGCATCGAGTCCTTCACTGACCAGCGTCTGGCCTTTGTTGGACAATATCTGCCGCATACGATGCAGTTTCATCAGTATCAGGTCTACAAAGCTTTCCTGGCTCATCTGGCGCCAGGCTTCACCATAATCATGGTTTTTGTCATTCATCAGTTGTTGTGTGCCGGCGACTTTTTGTTCGTAGAGCGCGGCAACCGTATCCGCATCGAGGTCCTCGGGATCGCTATCGGTCAATTGTAATTGGATAAGACCGATTACCGCATAATTGATGATGCCGCGGAATTCGCCGGGGATATCATCACCGATGCGTTGTTCGGTTTTTTCCTGCAAGGTGCGGATGCGCTGTGCTTTGATGTAAATCTGATCAACGATAGAGATAGTACGGAGCACACGCCAGGCCGTGCCGTAATCTTTGTTTTTCTTCAAAAATAAATCCCTGCATTCGTGAACGACCGCTTCGTATTGCTGATTAGTGATTATCATGTTCGTTAAAAAGCCCTTCGGGCGATGATATGGGATAAACGGATGTCCGCAATTCCCGAAAAGTTATCTTCGTTCAAAAATAACAAACAAATCCCGATGTTCACCCTCAACTGCAAAGGAAGATTACTGGCATTTGACCGGCCGCTGATCATGGGCATCATCAATACTACGCCGGATTCGTTTTACCGGGGCAGCCGGCATGGGGAAACGGATGAAGTGCTGCGCACAGCAGAGCAAATGATAAAGTCCGGTGCCGCCATACTCGACATCGGTGGGCAAAGCACGAGACCGGGAAGCCGCTGGCTTGGTGCGGAAGAAGAACTCTCCCGTGTATTGCCATCGATCGAAGCGATCAGCAGCCGGTTTCCGGAGATTGTTATCTCCATCGACACCTTCCACGCGCTGGTAGCACGGCGTGCGGTGGAAGCAGGCGCTTCTATCGTGAATGATATCAGCGCGGGTTCAATGGACGAAGCACTGATTAAAACCGTAGCGGAATGGCAGGTGCCTTATGTGTTAATGCACATGCAGGGAACGCCGCGCGACATGCAGCAGGCTCCGCAATACGGCAATGTGGTGACGGAGGTATTTGATTTTCTGGCGCATAAAATAGTGGAGTTGCGCGAAGCAGGCGTATGTGATATCATATTGGATCCCGGCTTTGGATTTGGTAAAACCATCGATCATAATTTTCAACTGCTGCGCAAGCTGGAGGTTTTTACAGCCATGGGAGTCCCTTTACTGGCGGGGCTTTCACGCAAATCAACCATCTACAAAACGCTTGGCACAACTGCGGAAGAAGCCGTGAATGGCACAACCGTCCTCAACACCATTGCTTTACAAAAAGGCGCCGCTATTCTTCGTGTACATGATGTGAAGGAAGCGCGGGAATGCGTGTTGTTGCTCGAAAGATATCACCTTGCATAAAAAAGGGGCAACATACATTGCCCCTTCGCAGTCAATAAGACTTTGTAATCAGACTTGCCTTAACAGGCGTGGTTTTTCAATAGAAATGGAGCATTCGTTAGCTACAGGATTCTGTGGTGTTTCTGGTTGTGATAAGGTGGCGGTTAGTCTTCGCAAGGGTAAATTGGATGTTGGACTAAAAACGGGGCCAATTCAATTCGCAGGGTAGGAAAATAAAAAACCGTCCCAGTATATCGGGACGGTTACAAAGATGTGGTTTTATTGTTCTGTTAGATCGGTTTCGTCCAAAACAATTTGTTCACAGCCGTGGATAATTACTGCTGGGGAGGTGTATCGCCAGCTCTTACGGTGATTACTTCGATATCGAAGATCAGCGCATCCCAGGGCTTGAAAGGAGAACCCGGAGGAGGATTTTTGCCGTACGCCAGGTAACCGGGAATATAAATAGTGCCTTTACCGCCTTGTTTGAATAAACGGATACCATCATCCATACCTGCGATAGCACCTTGTGAACCTACCTGCATGGCAAACTGGCTGGCCTGGAAAACGCTGTCGGTTGATAAAGTACGGCCTTCGTATTTGATCTCTACTACTTTTCCATCGGCGATTTGCTCGCCTGAACCCGGATTGGTGATGGTCACGAAAGTGCCTTTAGGTGTTTGAACAGCTTTTGCGCCTTTGCGTGCGATATAGTCCTGTACCTCTTTGATCTGGCGTGCTTTCTCGCCTGACTTTTCGATGTCGGCGAGTTCTTTCAGGCGTTCTTCGTCCGCTTTCTTTTGTGCTTCCGCTTGTTCCTTCTGTGCTTTTTCCATCATCTTGCGGCGCTCTTCCTGCTGGCGGGGAGCATCTTTTGCCATTTCAGCGTCATAATCCTTGCGGGCAAGGCTGTCGTCCGTATAAACTTCCGTGATACGGATAGCCACCGTGATACGGTCGCCTTTTTTTGCGGTCGCAGGAAGCTGATCGCTGAGTCCTTTCTTCATCAGGGTATCGATCAATTGTACCACCACTGCACTGTCGCCTTTTTTCAGCAGCGGCATGATCTCAGCAATGCTGTATTCGTTGTTGATGGGATCTTCGGCATATTTAATGAAACCGGGCATCTTACCGATGCTGTTGTACATCACCGAGTCATTGTACTTGGTGAGTACATTGAATTTTACCACGTTGCCGGAGCGGATCGTTGAATCTTTACCGGAAGACGGGAAAATTTTGTAGAGCAGACCGCTCTTGGTCTTTTTATAGCTGACCGAGTTACAGGCAGCGAATAAAACCGCTGCAGCGAGCACAAAGGATAAACCCTTTAAGCGTTTCATATTTGTTTTTTTAGAATTGATTTATTGCAAAAGATCGTAGTTCTCTCTCATTACTTCTTTGAAGCGGCCAACCGTATCGTTCAGTGACTCTTTGGAGTGACCGCCGGCAGCATTGTAATGCCCGCCGCCATTGAAATATTTACGGGCGAATGTGTTGCAGTCGAAGTCGCCTTTACTGCGGAAGCTCCATTTACGTTCCTCATCACGATCGATCACCAGCGCCACGAGTTTGATACCCTGGATGGATTGCGGAAAATTGACCAACCCGTCCGTATCGCCTGTTTTTACCTGGTAACGCAGCAGATCGGCCTTGGTGATAGCGATCAGTGCCGTATTGAATTCGTAGAAAATCTCCATGCGGTGCAGCAGTACATGGCCGATGAAGCGCAGGCGGTTTTCCAGGAAATTATTGAACAGGTTGTCGTGCACCGTGGCATGATCGAGCCCTTTGGCTTTAAGATCGGCCACCATTCTGTGAACGCCTTCGGTAACGGAAGCAAAACGGAAGGAACCGGTATCGGTAACCACGCCGGCATAAAGGCATTCGGCCACCTGCAGGGTGATCTTGTCGCTATGACCGGAAGCAGTGATCAGGTCGAATACCATTTCGCAGGTAGAGCTCTTGCGCGTGTCGCTGACGCCATAATCGAAAGACGGGGCATCAGGCTCCTGGTGGTGGTCGATGAGCACCTTTACGCAGTTCATGGCCTTGAGGTGATCGGCCATCGTTTTGGTGCGGTAGAATATGTTGAAATCGAGGCAGAACAGCCATTCTGCTTCGTCAAGTGCAGCCGAGGCTTTTTCTTTTTCCGCTTCGTAGTTGAGCACATCATTGCACCCGGGCATCCAGTTGAGCCAGCGCGCCCAATTGGTGGGCGAAATGACGGTCACCTGGTGGCCGAACTGAATGAGGAAATTAGCCAGTCCCAGCGACGAGCCCATGGCATCGGCGTCAGGTTTCTGGTGCATCGTAATCACTACTTTGCGTGCGGGACCGGCCAGTTGGCCATATATTTCTGAAACAGGCTTCATAAAACGGTTGCGAAGATAAGGTGTTTGGGTCATTGCAGACGGGGCCTCATGCGGTTCTGCTGCGGAGCGGGGAAAATAATCGGTCCCGGGCTGGACGCGTACGGCAAACTTATCCTACCTTTGCGGCCCAAAAACAAACAAAAAATGAGCAACCGCACATTTACCATGATCAAGCCCGACGCCGTAAAAAACGGGCATAGCGGCGCAATTATCGATCGCTTTATCAAAGAAGGTTTCCGCATTGTAGCGCTGAAACTGACCAAGCTGTCTGCTGAAAAAGCAGGTGAGTTCTACGCCGTTCACAAAGAGCGTCCTTTCTACGGAGAGTTGGTAGACTTCATGAGCAGCGGTCCGATTTATGCTGCCATCCTGGAGAAAGACAATGCAGTTGCCGGTTTCCGCGAGCTGATCGGTGCTACCAATCCTGCGCAGGCCGCCGAAGGCACTATCCGCAAGTTGTATGCAACTTCTCTTGGCGAGAATGCCGTACACGGCAGCGACAGCGATGAGAACGCGAAGATCGAAGGCGACTTCTTCTTCAGCGGTCTGGAGCAATTCTAAGACTTCATTTTCTTATGATAGTAAAAAGCGCCTGTAAGGGCGCTTTTTTAGTTGTAAGTAATAAGTATTAAGTTATAAGTATAAAACAGCCAGGGCTGTTTTAGTGACGATTGCCGTCTAATTATCAAATCCCGAAGCCCCGGGATCAAATCATCAAATTAAATCGTCGTTCCGGCCACCACTGTATTGTCCAGCGGCTCTACTGTATATCCGGCTTTGCGGAGCAGGTTAATCACTCCTTCGGCACCAGGCAGGTGCCCCGCTCCTACGGCGATCAGCAGTGTTTTACCGGGCAGCAACGTTTTCAATTTCTCTACCCAGTTGCGATTGCGTTTGAATAACAATATCTCAGTGAACTCGGTAAGTCCCACTTCTGATTTCAACATCAACTGTTCAAGTTTTTTCAAGTCCTGCTCGCGGTAAGCCGACATCAGCTCGTCGAGTTCCTTATTATCGCCATCTCCCGCTTCCACTTTTTTGATATAGGCCACCAGTTGTTCGGCCTGTTGCTTATAGGGAATCTGATCGAGAATGCTTAACTGGTAAGACATCGATTCCAATCCCTGGATGGTCTTTTTCTTTGCCTTGGCTTTTTCCATGAGAATCTGCTCCATCATCGCCGTTTTCCCGCAAGGAAGGGAAGATTCGCTGATCACGGATGCTGCGAGCATCGGCTTATATCCTTCCAGCATAGAGAAAGGAAGCATCCCTCCTTTTTCGTTGAAGTATTCCTTCACCAGCAGGTAATCGGCTTCACTTAACAGGTCCTTCAGCGTGGTGTCGCCTTTCATTTTCATCTGCTTCATGGATTGCATCATCTCCAGCATGTTATCGAGGTCTACTTCAAAATAAACCTCGTCAACACGACCGATCAGTTTTTCCATGTTACCGCTGATGCCCGCATCGTCTTTGCACAACAGGTGAATGGTGCCGAAGATATAAGATGGTTGTTTCAGATCCTTACCGCTGATACGCCATAGCAGGGTATTGTCAGACTCAGCTTTCTTGATATCGGGTTGTGCACAGCCTAATAAGGTGGCAAAACTCAACAGGAAGCTGGCGCTTAATTTTCTCATCATGATTATTTAAAACACCAATTTACTTAAAAAATAAAGGATGGGTTGTTAATAAAACACTTCCTGCCAGTAACGCATGAAATGCGTACCCCATTTCACTTTCAGTTCGTCCGCTGTAATGGGCCAACCCAATGCCTGCTTTACTGCCAGCACAGGCAGGTTTACGCCGGCACCCACTGCCGCAACAATCGTTCCCTGCACACGGGGATTCACTTCCAGTAACAAAGGCTGACCCTTGACCGAACGCCTGACCTGTATACCGATATTGCCATGCAGCCCAAGCATCCGGATAATGTCGCTACAATAATTAATTATCTCTTCGTCCTGCACAAACTTACCGCTCACGCTGATGCCGTTGATCATTTTGCTGCGCAAACGCGGCAGGGCAATAATGGTTTCGCCGTGATTCGCCAGGCAATCCACTGAATATTCTTCGCCCGGAAGAAACTCAGCAACCAGTAGTGGCGGAAATGGTTTTAATTGCAACAGTCGTTGCGCTTCGGACAAAGTGATGTGAATACCGGAAGGTTTCTGATTGAACAACCAGTCCGTTTCGTCGACCGAAGCATCGAGTATACGAAAACCGCGGCTGCCATTTCCCCGGCAGGGTTTAAAACAAACCGGACCTGCGGGATAACCCAATTCGTTAACGGCTTTATCAAACTCTTCGATGGTATGTACAATGCGGAAAGCCGGCAGAGCTAATCCCTGCATTTGCAAAGCGTGGTATAAATTGCCTTTGTCATTGGCTAATTTCAGTGCGCTTACCGGCGATACCAGTATCTCCGTTCCGTGCGTTTTGAAAAGATCGGCAAAACCTGCGAGGGTTGTCAGCTCACGTGTTACGAGCGGCATGACTACCTGGATATTTCTGGCGCGGCAAAGCGAAAGCATTTGCGGGATATAATCCGTATCTGCGGCCAGGGGAATCAACTCGAACTGATCATGCAAATGCCGTGATACAGCATCGGGCGATGCATCTGCCGTCCATATCCTGAATGCGGGGCATTGTTTCAGGCAATGCAAAATACCGGCAGCACCGGGAGCGCCGCCGCCCGTCATCAGAATATTGATCGTTGCGGATTGATCCGTCATATAAGCTGATTAAGCATTGGCCACTGCCTCAAGACCATACTGCTGATCTTTGTATTTCAGTGATGGCGAGGTAATGAATGGTCCGATATTCAACTGATCCCATTTAGCATCAACTGCTTCAATCGTCGCTTCGTCGGCGACGATGATATTGGGCCAGTCGCGTTGGAAATCGTCCAGTTCTTTTGTTTTCAACGTGCCGTCCAGTCCCATGCAGGCCACGGTTTTTCCCGGCACGCGGGTTGATGGCCGTTCGTTTACCACACTATCACGCCGCGGATCGAGGTTATTGCAAAATCTCCACAGCGAAGTAGCGAGATCATTTGCATTAACGGTATGTTCTACATAAAGGATCATCTTCACGCCTTCGGTTTCAGGAAGACCGGCAAGTTGTGCATGCAGCTCACGCACATGCCCGCGGCGCTCTTTTTTTATTCCTACGATCAGGCAGGGAATATCCTGTGCCAGCAATGATGTATTGATTGATTTTATTTCCTTAAATGTTTCGAGCCATTTAGCTCCATCTATGGTTATTTTATCTGGTGATGGTGCAACATGATCGTTGATTTCTTCGGTTGTTTTCTTTGTACCATCGATGCACATTTTACCGCCGAAGCCAAGTTTGCTGCAGCTATGGTCCAGCACATCCATCGGCCCTTGTGAAAAATAAACATCCATAGCCGGATCGAGGTTGCGGAATACATACCGTGCGAGTTCGCCATAATTGGTAATGGATACTCCTTTGTCGGCAATCACCAGTATTTTGTTAAACATCATTTGTCCGGCGCCCCACATAGCATTCATTACTTTCTGTCCCTGTCCTGCATAATCTTTCTGGATCTGTGCGATCACCAGGTTATGAAATACGCCTTCAACCGGCATATCCATGTCGGTGATTTCGGGGATCATCGTCATTTTTATCGGTGCAAGGAAAATGCGTTCGGTAGCCTTACCCAGCCAGGCATCTTCCTGCGGAGGAATACCAACGATGGTAGCGGGATACACCGGATTTTTTTTATGTGTAATGGCGGTGATATGAAAACGCGGATACCAGTCCGGCAATGAATAATAACCGGTGTGGTCGCCGAAAGGTCCTTCCCATATCAGTTCATCATTGGGATCAACGTATCCTTCAATCACGAAATCGGCATCGGCAGGCACTTCAATATCTGGCTGGCTGATGCATTTTACGAGCTCTACTTTCTTTTTACGGAGAAAACCGGCAAGCATGTATTCGTCAACGTTGTCGGGCAAGGGTGCAGTAGCGGAGTAAGCGTACGCAGGGTCTCCGCCTAATGCCACTGCCACGGGCATGCGTTTGTTGAGTTTTTTATATTCTGCGAAATGGCGTGCCGACACTTTGTGTTTGTGCCAGTGCATACCGGTAAGCGTAGGGCCAAACACCTGCATCCGGTACATACCTACGTTGCGCGTTTTGGTCAGCGGATCGCGGGTATGGATTACGGGCAACGTAACAAACGGGCCGCCGTCTTTGGGCCAGCACGTAATCACCGGAATTTTGGTGATATCTGGTTGCTCCATTACTACTTCCTGGCAGGCACCCCTGCCTTTTATTACCTTGGGCATCCACGAGGCAAATTGCCCGAGTTTGGGAAGCAGTCTCAGTTTATCAAGAATGCTTTCCTTGGGGGAAGCCAGTAATTTGAAAAGGCCTTCGATATCGGCGGCTACGTCGTCAAGGTGGTTAACGCCGAGTGCCATGCACATACGTTTGTCGCTGCCGTATGCGTTCATCAACACGGGAAAATCGTAGCCTGTATTTTCGAATAACAGTGCTTTTCCTCCACCCGGTTCCTTGCTCACGCGATCGGTTATTTCAGCGATCTCGAGTTTAGGATCAACATAAGTTTTGATGCGTATCAATTCTCCTGCCTGTTCAAGTGCGTCGATAAAAGCCTGCTGATCTTTGTATGCCATAATAGGCACAAAGGTACGGGGAGTTGATGTGACAATTTGATCCCGAGGCTTCGGGATTTGATAATTTTGAGAATTGCGGGGAATGCGGGTTGAGGCGACCTGAGAGTTCCCGATATTTCCCCTGAGGCCGAAGTATCGGCCTCACCAAGAGGCACTCGCCAATCGTGAGGTGTAGACAGGAACCAGCGAGATTTTAAACCCCGTCAATCCGATATCACGCCACCGTTGGACTCCAGACCCCTTGTTGGTCGGGAGACCAACAAGGGCGCTAACTTATACCTCACGCCGCCTTTACGTTCAAAAATGAAAGGCAGCTCATGGGCATAAACGTTCCGAACAGTTGTGGTGTAGACTGGAACCAGCAAGATTTTAAACCCCGTCAATCCGATAGCACGCCACCGTTGGACTCCAGACCCCTTGTTGGTCGGGAGACCAACAAGGGCGCTAACTTATAACCCACGTCGCTTTTACGTTTAAAAATGAAAAGCAGCTCCTGGGCATAAACCTTCCGAACAGTTGTGGTGTAGACAGGAACCAGCGGGATTTTAAACCCCGTCAATCCGATATCATACCACCGTTGGACTCCCAACCCCTTGTTGGTCTGGAGACCAACAAGGGCGCTAATTTATACCTCACGCCGCCTTTACGTTTAAAAATGAAAAGCAGCTCCTGGGCATAAACCTTCCGAACAGTTGCGGTGTAGACAGGAACCAGCGTCAATTTCAAGCAAAGGATTACTTAAGGCTGTTATACCTTACTCCTTACTCCTTACGCCTTATACCTTACGCCTTATACCTTCTCAAAGCGGTACGGTCGGACAGCCATAACGGCTTCTGCGGCCACCGCCACCTCCGTTACCAAAACGATATGTCAGGTGCAGGCCCATGGTATAATACCAGTCATTGCTTTTAGGGCTTCCTCGCTGAAGGTCTTTGGCGGGATAATCCGGGTTACCACCGGGCAGTTCGTCGCCGCGGTACGACATATCTACGGCCAATTGGCCGCGCGCTGTCAGCAGGTCGGTAGCGTCGATATAATTCTTGCTCACATCATCGAGATAATCAGTGAACAGCTTGCGCATATTCAATTCCAGGCCCACGCGAAGATTCTCTGTAATCGCATATTTAACGCCGCCGCCGAACGGGATATTAAGTTGGGTAAGGCTGTAAGGTTTTCTGTCGGGATAGCCTTCGAGCCCCTGCCCTTCGGTGCTGAGCGGTTTGAGATATACTTTTTCCCCGGAGGTTGTATAAGCGTAAGGATTGAAACGAAAAACGCCAAGTCCTGCAAATACATAAGGTGAAAAACGGTTTTCGTTCAGATTGAAGAGGTAATACTCTCCCACAAGACTGAATTCGGCGAGGGATGTCTCAAAAGACAGGTTACGGGCAACGAGGTCGGGCTTGGCACTGAAACGATCCGCTCCGCCGACTACCGCATACGTAAACCCTGCCCGGAGCATCAGTTTATCAGTCAATTCGTAGTTGCCGGTAAGTCCGACAGCGCCGTTGGTTGTTTTCCGGGGAAAAATCTTCTCCGTCAGATCGCCGTTATAGGCCGCTACTCCACCAAATAATCCCAGGTGAAAACGCTGAGCGTCAGCAAAATGTCCAAGCAACAGAAGCCCGAACACCAGGAAACCGGATTTACGCATAACTAAGTTTGATTACGCTAATAGCAAATTTAAGGCCGGGATGGGCTGATGCCCAGGGTGCCCGAAGCCCATACCAATAAAGGGAAGACCTTATGCTATATTTTACCGTTCGTAAAGACCCGTATAGGTGATGCCGAGGCCAGGACCCTGTCCATAAGTCACCACGCCCTGATCATAAACCAGACCGGTGGCGACGTCCTGGTCCTGCAACAGCGGTCCGTCCATGTCTACATGATCGATATAAGGAAGTAAGTGTGCGATAGCTGCCGAGCCAACGGTGGATTCATTCATACTGCCTACCATAACGGACAAATCCAGTTCCCTGGCCTGTCGGATCATGCGGAGTGCAGGCGTAAGGCCGCTGCATTTGGTCAGTTTGATATTGATCCCGTGAAAATGATCTTTACAACGTGCAACGTCTGATTCAAAAACACATGATTCATCTGCGTAGAGCGGCAATGACGATTCCTTATAAAGTATTTTCATGCCCTCCCAGTTGTCTTTCGCCAATGGCTGTTCGACGAACTCCACACCCAGTTCAGCGAGTTGAGGTATAAGTTTGAGCGCAGTATCCAGGTCCCAACCTGCATTGGCATCTACGCGGATAACGGCATCCGTTTTCTCACGCAATGCTTTTACGATTGCGATATCATCGGCTGTACCGACTTTCACTTTATAGATCGGCCAGGGTTTCTCCTGCATCTTGGCAACCATTTTTTCTACGGAGTCGATACCAATGGTAAAATCGCACAGCGGTAATGGCTTATCCAGCGGAGCCAACTCTGCTTTGAACAGTTCATCCAGGCGGCTGTTTTTGAATTTCCCGTACATATCCCATGCGGCAATATCGAGTGCACACACGAGAAAAGGATTTTGCGGCAGCAGATGATGGAGATAATGCCAGTAGCGGGAAGGTTCGGTAAAGGCAAACTTTTCGATAAACATTTTCTTTGCCTGTATATCGGCGATCATCTTGTCTACCGTGATATCATAATAGGTAATAGCAGGTGCTTCACCATAACCGGTGATGCCCAGATGCTCCAAAGCAACGATCAGTGTGGGCTGATGCGTTTTGGTTCCTTTTGAAATGGTAAACGGATGATGGAAACGAAGATCGAACGAATTATAATGGAGTTTCATGCGTGCGTCAATTGTGCCGTGAAATTAGGCAAATGCCATCAACACACCTTGGTTTTTCCACGTTTAACGTCCGCTGTTTTTCACGTATTCTTTCAGTTCTTCATTGAAAGCATCTTCGTTCAGCAGGTCTTCCAGTTTAATATGCATACGGTATCGCCAGTAATGCTGCGGTACGGCCGGATTGTTGATCCGTTCTTCCTGCGGGTTTTCGCGGCGCAGTGTATCGCTCATTCCGAGAAGATCCTGTAGCTGGAAAATGCTCCACATGGCGGGTGAGTAAAGATGTTGCAGCACGATTGCACGGTTCACCCACGCTTCGCAATAAAAAGGCGCATCGCCCCATTGGCCCAACACGTGGTTATAAAAGTCCTGCGTGCGCTCGCGATTTTCTTCCCACCATGCACGTACCGTACTCATGTCGTGCGTGGAAGGCGTGATGACCGATAAATAAGGCGCTTCCGATGGTATGAAGAACGGCTTCGTCGGATCTTTCGGCATACGCTGAATCTCGAGACTCAGGATGCCCAGTTCCTGCATCACTTCCGGTACGCTGTGCGGCACCATTCCCAGGTCCTCACCACAGATCAGCATGTTTGTCGCAGCCTTGAGGTAAGGAAGTTTTTGCATCGCTTCCTTTTTCCAGAAATCATCCTGCCGGTGATAGAAATAATTGATGTACAGATCGCGCAGCTTCTGCTGCACATGTGGTATCAGGAAACGGTAAGACCAGGTCGATTCCATGGAAATGCGGAAATGATAAGACAGTCCATTGCTGCCTTCTTCTTCAAACAGGATAACGTTGGCCACGAGTTCGTATAAACCGAACTTGATCTTTTCCTGTTCCGGTGAAGCGATGGCGGTGAAATGTGCTTCTACTTTTTTCTGCGTATCAAACTCCGGCAACAGATCGTAACCGCCATGTGTATTGGGGGTCAGGTAATGCTGGCGCACGGTATCGGCCTCGTCTCCGAATATCTCATGCAGCACCGTATCATTGATAAAAGGACGGCAGAAACGCTCTTTTTCAAACCATATACCGTTCTCGCCAAATTCGGTATAATGAACGGGGATACAGGGAACGAAATGTCCGAGAATTCCCTGCACGGCATGTGCAGGAATACTCCAGATACGGAAGAATCCGAGGATGTGATCGATACGGAATGTATCGAAGTATTCGCTCATTTGCTCGAAACGTTTCTTCCACCAATCAAACCCGTCTTCCTGCATTTTTTTCCAGTTGTAGGTCGGGAATCCCCAATTCTGTCCTACCACGGTAAAATCATCTGGTGGTGCACCGGCCTGCTGGTCCATATTGTACAGCTCGGGGGCCACCCAGGCATCGCTGCCATAGCGGTAAATACCAATGGGAATATCACCTTTGAGCACCACACCGTGACGATGTGCATAATCCGCTGCTTCTTTCAGTTGCAGGTGAAGATGATATTGTATAAAGCAATACAATCCTGCTTCGCGTGCTGCGGCAGCGCGTGAAGTCATGAATTTTTCAATCTCCTGGCGATTGAACACACTGTTTGTTTTCCAGGATTCGAAACGTGACGTCTCGTATTTGTCGCGGTAATAACAGAAAGCAGCATAAGGCAGCAGCCAGTGACGATTGCGTTCGAGGAAAACTTTGTACTCTTCCGATTCGAGGCACTCCCTGCCCATCTCCAGGTACAATTCTTTGAGCACTGCCATTTTAAAGCGCATCACTTCTTCATAATCCACTTCCGGAAGATCGTTGAGTTGTTTTTGTTTTTTGCGCAATGCCGTTACCTGTACAGCATATTTTTTACCGGCAACTTTCGACAGGTTGATATACAGCGGATGCAGGGCAAAAGCTGAAATGGCTGCATAGGGATACGAATCAACCCAGGTGTGCGTAGCCACAGTATCATTGACCGGCAGCAACTGGATGAGCCGAAGCCCCGTTTTTCTTGTCCAGTCTACCAGCAATTTAATATCGGAAAACTCCCCTACACCGAAGCTGTGTTTGCTGCGGAGGCTGAATACGGGGATCGCAACGCCGGCACCTTTCCAGGTATTATTGGGTAAAGCAATGAAGCCATCATGTATAACGGTTTGCGTTGCTTCCGGTGCAGCGTAAGCCAACATGCGGTTATCACCGTTTTCATAACGGACAAACGTTTTTTCATTCGTGTCATAAACGCCGTACTTATAAACGAGCGGGAAGGTGGCATTGGAAAGGTCAACACCAATCGTCCACCAATCTCCTTCTGCTGTAAGCAATACCGGACTTTCGGTATGCCAGTTTCCCAAATCATCCGCGCCGCCACAAATACAAACGGCTTCATGTTTACCCAGCAAGGGTGCTTTTATCTTGAAAAGATGGGTAAAGCTGTTTTTCTTGCGGGAACGGGCGTTTCTTTTGTGCTGAGGCAATAATACTTCCTTGAAAGGAGTGGTATAAAAAGCGTTCTCAAACTCACCGGCATGGTTCCAGGTATCGGTCAGGATTACTGCCTGGATATCTTTGGAAGGGGTATCGAGCACGCGGTCATTGCCCCACTCTGCCACGCGAGCGCCATCCTTATTCTGAAAATAATATTTGTACTGCAGGGCTGTTTTCAGGTCTTTGCGATCAATAGAGATCTCCGCCTTCCAGCACTCTTCGTTAAGATATTCCATGGCCACCGCGTTCTCGGGCTGATCCGATCCAAGTGACGGGTGATTACCCCCAAGCCAAAGACTTTCTCCAAATTCAGTGTGGAACCGTATATAAAACTGAAGCTTCATCGCAATCGTTGATGCTATTAAAAGATTATTGTGTAAAAAAGACACATTTATGCGAATGTAAATAAAATTTACGGCACTGCCTTTTTTTGAAGTGGGGCAAAGATAAGCGGAATCGCAGCACCCGCGGTATCAGGTTACACAAGCGGCATTTTGCTTCTTCTGCTATTTTTCTTTGCGTTTTTAACCGCAGGGCTTATTTTTGCGAAAACAAATAAGCATGGAACAGACGAAAAAATACAAAGGACTGTACTGGTTAATTTTCTTTGCATCAACGGCAGCCCTGTTGTTTGCGATTTATGCTCACTGGGAGTGGCTGACGCTGATCCTGCCGTTCCAGACTACTTCGTTTGTCAAGGCCATGGACATTATGTAATCATTCTTTTTCGCAGTATAGAGCCATCCGGATGTTTCGTCAGGATGGCTTTTTTTATTTAAAGACTGTCTCCATATTCATGCCGGACCACGGAGGCCGTAACCAGCAGTTGACCGGTATGGCGGGTGGTATGTTCCGCCGCATGGAATAACAGGCCGATAACCGTTGACGGAATCTGCTGACGCCCCACCCCGCGAATGTCCGTTAATGTTTGTTCATCGACACCTGCGAGATAAGCCAGTGACTTTTCTACCTGGAGACTGAACTGCGATAGCAACTCCACTGCGGTTACTCGGGCTTCTTCCCTACCCTCCGCGCGCAGGTATGCCAACTGCTCCTCGTTTAAAGGCTGTGCAGATGCATAGGTATACAGACGGTCGAGTACACCGGTCAGGTGTTGCAGATGAAAAGCGACTGATGCATTTGCTGCGGGCCGGACCCAGAGCCATTCGTCCCGGAAATTTTCCATAGCAGCCATCACTTCCTCACGTGCCTGGAGCAACGCATGTGCCGCGGGCTGGAGCAAAGCGGGAATACCCGCCACCGGGCCTCTGAGCCAATATTCAGGTTGAGTCATATTAATTCAAATGTTGTTCATAAAATGTCTGATGAGAAATCAGTTGCCAGTGGTGATCACGCCGGGCATAAAGACGGATATAGCGCAGGAAATACTTGTCCGTTTTTTCTTTCCCCTTCTTTTCGATATTCATCTTGCCACGCAGCAATGCCAGGTTGCCATGCAACTCCACCCGTACCGAGTCATGTTGACGCAACGGATAGTCGGCGCGTCCTACCGTCTTCATCCAGCCCGCCTTCCCTTCAATTCTTCCGCTGCCGTGGCTGAATACAAAATCTGCCGCATAAAGCGAGTCCAGGGCCGTCACGTTTCGCTCCACCACATATTGGTCGATCTGCTGATTGAGTTGCAACAGATGGCTGCTGTCGTTACCGGTCTGGGCAAACAGCCTGCTGCCTGCCGCAAATAGTATGATCAGCATGGAATATTTTTTCATTCTTGATCTGATTTCCCTAAAGGTAGCTTTTCGGATGCGACGGCACAAAAAAGAGGACGCTTGCGGCGTCCTCTTATAAATTATTCTGAAGATTCTTTACTTAACTTCTTCGTAAGGCACATCGGTAACGTTATCGCCGTTATCCTGTGCTGCGCTTTCAGCGCCGGGTTGAGGTTCAGCACCAGGCTGACCTTCCGCTCCGGACTTGTAAATATCTTCGCTGGCGGCTGTCCAGGCAGCATTCAGCTCAGTCATGGCGGTATCAATACCGGCAACATCCTGTGCTTTGTGAGCCTGCTTCAGTTTTTCCACAGCCGTTTCGATGGTTGTTTTCTTATCAGCCGGAATCTTGTCGCCATATTCCTTCAGTTGTTTTTCTGTCTGGAATACGAGACTGTCTGCCGCGTTGAGTTTGTCGATCTTTTCACGCTCAGCCTTATCAGTGGCTTCATTGGCACGTGCTTCGGCTTTCATTCTTTCCACTTCGTCTTTGCTCAGGCCGGAACCGGCTTCGATATGAATTTTCTGTTCTTTGCCGGTGCCTTTGTCTTTGGCGGTAACGTGAAGAATACCGTTGGCGTCGATATCGAAAGTTACTTCGATCTGCGGAACACCACGCGGAGCCGGTGGAATACCATCAAGGTTGAAAATACCAAGGCTCTTATTGTCTTTGGACATAGTACGTTCGCCTTGCAGTACGTGAATCTGTACGCCGGGCTGGTTATCGCTGGCGGTAGAGAACGTTTCTGATTTCTTGGTTGGAATCGTTGTATTGGCGTCGATCAGTTTGGTCATTACACCGCCCATGGTTTCGATACCGAGCGACAAGGGTGTAACGTCGAGCAGCAATACGTCTTTGACTTCACCGGTAAGAACGGCACCCTGGATGGCTGCACCTACTGCTACCACTTCGTCGGGGTTTACACCACGGTTAGGTTTTTTGCCGAAAAACTTCTCTACGATCTCCTGCACTTTGGGGATACGTGTAGAGCCACCCACGAGGATTACTTCGTTGATCTCTGATACTGACATGCCGGCATCTTTCAGTGCAGCCTCGCAGGGCTTCAGGCAACGGGCGAACAGATCGTCGGCCAGTTGTTCGAATTTGGCGCGTGTCAGTTTTTTCACCAGGTGTTTAGGCACGCCGTCAACAGCGGTGATATAAGGGAGGTTGATTTCTGTTTCTGTAGAAGAAGACAGTTCAACTTTCGCTTTCTCGGAAGCTTCTTTCAGGCGTTGCAGTGCCATGGGATCTTTACGCAGATCGATCGCTTCGTCGCTTTTGAATTCGTCGGCGAGCCAGTCCATGATCACTTTGTCGAAGTCGTCACCACCGAGGTGTGTATCACCGTTGGTAGATTTTACTTCGAATACACCGTCACCCAGTTCGAGTACGGAGATATCGAACGTACCGCCACCAAGGTCAAATACCGCGATTTTCTGATCGTGTTTGCCTTTGTCCAGGCCATAAGCCAGGGCGGCTGCGGTAGGCTCGTTTACGATACGGCGTACGGTAAGACCGGCGATTTCACCGGCTTCTTTCGTAGCCTGACGTTGCGCGTCGTTGAAGTAAGCTGGTACGGTAATAACCGCTTCCGTTACTTCCTGCCCGAGGTAATCCTCGGCTGTTTTCTTCATTTTTTGCAGCACCATCGCCGAAATTTCCTGCGGCGTGTAAAGTCTGCCATCTATGTCAATCCGTACGGTATTATTGTCACCTTGTGCAACTTTATAACTCCAGTGGCTGATCTCCTCAGTCACCTCGTTAAAGCCGCGACCCATAAACCGTTTTACGGAAGTAATGGTATTCTGGGGGTTGGTAATGGCCTGACGTTTGGCCGGATCACCTACTTTACGCTCTCCGTTTTTCAGGAAAGCCACAACAGACGGGGTCGTACGGCGTCCCTCGTCGTTGGCAATAACCACCGGCTCATTGCCTTCCATAACTGCTACGCAGCTATTGGTGGTACCTAAGTCTATTCCAATAATTTTTCCCATATTAAAATATTTCTCCTTTTTGCCTCCCCTTTTGAGCAGGCATATAGCAATTGTCAATCTTTATGCCGTGACAGGTAAATATGCAAAAATGTCAGGTTCTTTGAAAAAAGATATTTTTGACGACTGACATACCCCTGCATTGCGCTGCCGCCTGCGGGAGGGGACTGAAAAATCTGCCGTAAAACGTTATCTTTCATTGACCGTATTTATGCTTCACTTAACCCTGAACTATGCCTGTCCAGACTTTAGCTCAAAAACTGCGTATCCATTCGGGGCAACGCCTCCGGCTGGTCAATGCCCCCGATGACTTTATGACCTTACTTGAGCCACTTCCCGATGCCGTTAAAGAAGTTGCCCGTGGTTCGGCCGAACAATGGCACTGTTTCGTGAAAAACCGTCGTCAGTTGTCGCAGGTATGGCCCAAAATCTGGAGGCAACTGCGTCCTGGAGATCTTGTGTGGTTCTATTATCCGAAAGGCAATTCAGGTGTTCAGACTGACCTGACACGCGATAAAGGTTGGGATATCCTGGACGAGCATATACAGGAATTGCAATGGAATAACCTGATAGCGCTGAATGAAACATGGTCAGGCACCGGTCTTCGTCGGGTGGAACCGGGCGGTAAACCGGCCACGATCAAACCGCAGCGGGAAGAGTTGCCCTGGATCGACCACGTTAATCGTACAGTAACACTACCGCCTTCCATGCTTGCAGTATTGAAGAAAAACCCGAAACAAGCTGCTGTATTCGAAAAAATGGCCTTTACGCACAAACGTGAATATGTCGAATGGATCATGAGTGCAAAAAAGGAAGAAACGCTTGCACGCAGGCTCGAACAGTTTATTGAAAAATTGAAGCTGAAATCCTGAACTATTTCTTCACTTTCTTTTTGGATTCTTTGAGTTATTTTGGCCGCATAAAACAAGGCCTGTAACACGGGTCTATCATCAGATGAAAGTCTATCTCCTGTTTTTTATTGCGTCAGCTACTTTGTGGCTCAGTTCCTGTTCCAAAAAAATTAATCCCGCGAAACCGCAACTGGCCGCTACGGCGTTTAAACTCGATTCGTTGCCCGACTCAGAAATTGATATTCCCATCCAGGTAAACCTGAAACCGATCTACGCGTTGGCGGAAAAGAATGTAGACCAGGTCTTCACCTCGCCCAATTATCCGAATGACTGGGTACAACCCGGTTGTGATACGCGTTACAAATACAGTTTCCGCAGAAGTCCCTTTCAGATGAGCGGAGCGGGCACAACAATGACCTTGAATTTTACCGGCTACTATCGCATAATTGGTTCGACTCGTGTATGTGTGAGCGGTACGGCGCTCTCTCCCTGGACGCCCGCCTGTCGTTGCGGATTCGACGAACCAGAACGCAGGGTAACCGTTTCATTCACCAATAATTTCTCCATCTCACCTGACTACAAAGTAAAACTGCAGGTAAAAAGAAATGAACCCAAGGCGCTCGACAAATGCGAAGTCTGTTTCTGGGGTCAGGACATTACTACGCAGGTATTGGGAGGATTGAAAGCGGAACTCGATGCGTCGAAAGCCGAAATAGAAAAAAACTATGGAATAGTAGACCTGAAGCCTCAATTTCAGCAGGTATGGGATTTACTTAACAAGGCTTATAACCTTTACGAAAAGGGCTGGCTGCAGGTGAATCCCCGTCGTGTACGCATCAACAGCCTGTTTATCCGTAATGATTCGCTTCACATCAATCTTGGTCTTTCCGCGCGTCCGGTAGTGAGGCTGGATAAACCGGAAGAACAAAGTTCGTGGGTACCTAATCTGAGCCAGTTTTCGGGCAACCGGGGTTTTAACTTATTTGTCGATGCGCAACTGGATTATGATTCGTTGAGTAATATCCTGAATAGCCAGATTGTTGGACAGTCATTCGATTTTAAAAAAGGGCCGGTCAATAAGAAATTTATTTTTAAAAAATGCCGGCTGCTTGGCGCGAACAATGAGCGGCTGGTGATTGAAGTGAATTTTGAAGGAACCGATCAGGGTGTGATGTACCTGACCGGCAAACCGCATTACGATGCTGAAAAACAACACCTGGCCATTAAAGATATCGAGTTCGACATCCGCTCAAAGGATGCCTTATTGAAAACGGCAGACTGGTTGTTCAATCGCAAGATCACGCATACAATAGAGTCTTATGCCCAATATGATCTCAGGCAATTTGTTGACAGCGCTAAAGTTTCTGTAAATGCCCAACTCAACCAGGAATGGCGTAAGGGAATCCGAACATCCGGTTCGGTGCAGGATATCCGGCTCATTGGTGTTTATCCGCTGGATAAAAGGCTGGTGGTACGGGCAAGTTGCCGCGGTGAACTGGCCGTCAGCGTGGAATCGATTGATTTCAGTTTGTAATATAAAATGAGAACGGTCCTTAGTCGGTAATCTCGCTATCAGGTGCTGCCGCCCGGAAAGAAAAATGGCGTTGTGCCAGGTAACTGAAAATAATCACCACCACGGTTGTCAGCATTTGCGCAAATACCGGATAGACATGAAAATTTTCTACCAGTATTTTCAGCAAAATGAAGTTGAGTGCCAGGTTAAACAGGCAGATCATGAAATAACGAAAGAGTTGTATGCGACCTTTCATCATCGAATCGCTGAATACTACATATTTCGACATGAAAAAGCCAATCGGAAAAGTGATGCAGAAAGAAATAAACAGTGCGGCACTATGTCCTTTAAAAGCGTAGAATCCCAAATTAAGTCCGGTTTCAGGAAGCACGTATTCGTAGGCAATCATATAGATCAAAAGTCCGAGTAATGTATTTCCTCCTCCCGCTGCTGCATAACGGAACGTCTGCAGGTTCATAAATCTCCTGAACGGCGGATAGAAAAAATCTATTACCGGTAAAATAAAGTCCCTGGCATGATGAAGTTGTCTCCGCATAAAATCAAGGCTCTCAGCCTGTCCGGCAAAAGATCAAAATTAAAACGTAAAAATGCAAAATCAAAAAGTAAAAAAGCAGAACGACTTTGAAGGTTACGGGCAATTAGTCTTCCGTGGTTTTGCGGGTACGGCGGATTTTCTTTTCGATGAGCATAATTTCCTTTTCAACTATCGCAAAGACCTGATCGTTCAGGCCCGGCTGCACTAAAAACGATCCGGTGAAGCGACTGAATGCCGGCAATACGCCATATTCGGTTGAAAAAAAATAGCAGGGAAATCTGAGTGATTGTTTACCTGTTCCTCTTAATTGCACGGCGGGGTGCATGTGACCGGATAAATAAAATGAATTGCGGAGCAATGGGTCTTTCGGTATATCGTTGAGGTCATGAACAAAAGTAAAAGGTCCGGACTCCCAGCTTTTTGCTTCTACGGTTATTTGCGTGTCTTCATACCATTTATCGGCCAAAATATCATGGTTGCCTTTTACCAGCAGGATGTCAAGCAAGGCAAAATCCTGTCGCCATTTTCTGAATAATTCCAGTTCATTGTTTACGACGCTGTGAGTGAAATCACCGACAATAACAAGCCTGTCAGCTTTGAAAAAATACAGCTGATGCATGAGGCGCTGCAGGTCGTGTTTGTAAATCCCTTGCGGGATACCAATACCGGCTTTCCTGAAATGCCCTGTTTTGCCGAGGTGAAGGTCTGCCACGATCAGCGTTTTTTCGGCTTCCCAAAAGATGCTGCGTTCGGCAGTAAGAATCAGATGCTGATCATGAATAATATGAGACAACAGGCCTTGCATGTTTGCAAAGTAATAAAATTGGCGAGCCCCGCCAGCATTATTTTGGCGCTCTGCGGTAGAGCCAATAAGCGACGGTGGCGAAAGCGATATTGGGAACCCACGCAGCCAGTAAAGGCGGGAAACTACCTTTCGTTGCAAATACGGTCGAAAACCGGTCCGACACAATGAACAGTGCGGCGATGATGATCCCCAAAGCGAGATGCATACCACTTCCTCCGCGTGTTTTACGGCTGGCTATAACAGCGCCGATTAAAGTCAATAGTACAACAGAAAAAGCAGTGGCACTTCTTCTGTAACGTTCAACTTTCAATGCGCTGAGCCCCTCATTTGCCCGTAGTTCCTGCCGTGCGATGAATTTTGTCAGTTCCGGCGTGGTTAGTTTTTCCTTGAGGTACTCATCCTTGATCAGTTCCTCCGGTTTGATCTGAAGATTAACGATGAGTTGCGGATATTGCGCGATACGTTCGCCGATGCTGTCGACTCTGCGCTCCGTTACCGTAATGGCCGTCCATTTTTTTGAAGCGGTATCCCATTTCAAACTGTAAGCGCGCAGGTTATAAACGACCTTGTTATTTTTTGTCCGGTCCAGAAAAAAACGGTTGGCGGTGTGCGTGGTTGCATCATAATCTTTGATACCCACATAAGTGTTGCTGTCGATACGTAAAAAGTAGCAATCGGGGCAAACCTCCTGGTTCTTTTTGCTTCTGTCGTTTTTATCGATGTATTCGGTCTGGAATTCTCCGCGGATGGAATTCGCTTTCGGGATCAGGTAGCGGCTTCCCACCCAGAGGATGCTTGCCAGAAATACTCCACCGACGAGATAAGGACGCAGGAAGCGGTTGTAACTGGTGCCGCTTGCAAGAATGGCAATGACTTCCGACTTACCGGCCATTTTGCTGGTGATAAATATTACTGCGATAAAAACGAAGAGCGGAAACAGTAAACCCCAGATCCAGGGAACAAAACCGAAGTAATACTTTTTTACAATATCCCAGGTACCGAGCCCCGTTTTTACAAAATCGTCTGTTTTTTCGCTGCTGTCAACGGCTACTGCTACTACGGTAAATAGGAGCATACAGAAAAAGAAGGCAGTCAGCAGCTTTCGTAATATGTACCAATCGATTTTTTTCATGCCCGTCGGCGTCTTTTTACTTTCGGGCTCAAAAGTAGGCGAAAATGTGTTGTGATACTCCTAAAGCATCGGCAGAGGTGGCTGATCCGGACTTTCCCCGGGGAGAAAGGGCTTTGATCAGGTTCAGCAACCTCAGGCCTTGCTTCAGACATTTCCACCAGTGGCCACTATGTCAAAGAACTTGAAACAGCTTATCCATTATCTCAGACCAACACGGGTGTTGTCAGTAATATCCATCAGCGGCCGGACTGTCGGGAATTTGCCATGACCAGGATCGTATTCTGCCATCTTTTTGAAGCAGGTAATCGCCTGCGGGAACCAGGTAGCCCATTTCTTCCGGGCCGTCATATAAGCCGAGATAGCGTGTCAGTTCAGGCCCGAGCAATATGGGTGTTTCCTGATGATAGACGTCCGACTCGTAACGCATTTTGGACGAAGACGGAAGCTGATCAACATCCAGCATAAAATGTATGCGCCGGTTGTTGTCTACTGAAATAACGATCGGAAACTGATCGGATACCCAGGTTTTGATTTCTTCAAAACAAGTCTCGCCTTCAGGTGAGGTTTTTACGCCGGGTCCGGAAAGGTTGACAATTGTTTCAATGCGGCAGATACCATTTCCCGACCGGCATTCGGTTGTTTCGCTGCTGCCCCAGCTGATAAGTCCCCAGAGAATATTAACCCCGCCTTTGGATGTTTTGTAAAGAGCTCCTTCTGAATAGGTGCCGGTAATGGTTATTCCGGCGACAGTGAAGGAGAAGGGTTTTTCTTTTGCATCCTGCGCATGAACCGGTAATGTGGTAGAGAACAAAGCCATTACAACGAGCACAATAAAGCCTTTCATAATAAACATATTTTAGTGCCTACTCTGTTAGATGACCGGTTTTCGGCTTTCCCGTAACACCTGCGGTGCTGAGCAAAACTAAGTCCGGTGACGGGCCAAAAGCAAGGGAAAAACCTCCTGAAAAAGACGTTTTTTTCTTTCACCGCTTTCTACAACTTAAGTGCTTATTCTACGGCTTTACCCTCTTTTTCTTTCTATTTTCGCTTTACAGCATATCCGGTATTGCGTCACATTAATACTAATTATATGGAGCATACGTATGCAGATATGAGTTTGTTTTTGTTGCTAATAACTGTGCTGCTTCTTTTTCTGTTGCTGCTTGTTTTGGCACTTTTGTTCTTACACAGAAGAAAGCAACTAAAACATTCGGAGTTGTTGTCAGCCATTCATTCCCTCCATGACCAGCAATCGTTACGTCTGCAGTTAGCGGTACGGGAGGAAACCTTCGCTTATCTGGCAAGGGAGCTGCACGACAACGTCAATCTTTCACTGACACTGGTGAAATTGCATTTAAACGGTTTCAGCAGCCGGCTCAATGCAGGGGATCGGGCGGAACTGAATAACGCTTTAGTGTCGCTGGAAAATGTAAGCAGGCAGGTATCGCAACTGGCGAAAAGCTGGAATACGGATGTACTGGAAAGTCGTGGTTTTTTATCTGCACTCCAGGCAGAAGTGGAAAGGATCGAACAACTCGGCGCATTTCATATTGAATTTTGCACGCGCGGAGAGCCAGTGCACCTTGATAACAAAAAAGAGATCGTGGTATTGCGTTTAATACAGGAGGCATTTAATAATATTCTTAAACATGCCAATGCCCGGAATGTGCGTTTGCAATTGAACTATTCGCATTGCCGGTTGGAGATCCGTATTAATGATGACGGAAAAGGCTTTGCAATGAATGATCTTGCCAGCGAAGCTTACCGCAAAGCCGGAAAAAGCGGACTTCGGAATTTACAATCACGGATAAAATTAATAGGCGGTATGATGCAACTCGAGTCGTATCCAGGCAGTGGCACGCAATTATCATTTACCGTACCGGTACAGCCTGACTGATCAATACCGGTCCGTCTTCTTGTTGTCATCTGGTTGAGCATTAACCAAGCAGTAATCCCACATACCGCCCTGTAATAGCCAAGGAGTCACGTTTTATGCCCGTTCCAGCACCCCGATATCAAATTTTTTCATCTTGAGCAGCGCCTGCATCACCCTGGGGGCTCGTGCCGGATCGGTCATCAGTTGCCCCAACACGGACGGTACTACCTGCCACCAGACACCGAAGCGGTCGCGGCACCAGCCGCACTGGCTCTCCTGGCCTCCATCGGTCAACTGCTCCCAGTAATGATCGATCTCCTCCTGCGTATCGCAATTCACCACCAGCGACAACCCCTCGTTAAAGGTAAACGGCTGCTCCACTGCGCTGTCCATTGCCCTGAAGGGGCTACCGGCCAAATGGAAGATTGCATGCACGATACCTTCACCCGTTTTTGATTGACCAGGCTGGTAACGCATCACGAAATCGAGGCTGCTGGCAGGAAACAGTTGCTGATAGTAGTCAATTGCCTGCGTAGCCTGATTCTGGTGTTCTCCGCAGAACATTAATAACGGCGTAACGCTGTAGCCCTGCTTTTCGTCCGCAACCGTTAATTGCCAGTTGACACCCCAGGCATCCTGCAACCAGCCGTATCGCGGGCTCCAGTCGTATTTGTCCAGTGGCATCAATACATGGCCATCGGCAGCCAGCTGTTTCCATACTTCTTCCAATACGGCTGTATCGGGAAAAGTAACGTAGAACGATATCGAAGGATTGGGGCGGAACTGCGGTCCGCCATTCAAGGTCATGAAGGACTGGTTGGCGATGCGGAACATCGTGACCATCGGCGTTTCAGTGGTAATTTTTGCACCGGGAAATACAGAGGCATAACGTTGTACCGCCATTGCAGCATCATCATTGAACCATATACAGGGATAAAGAGGCGTAGCCATAGTTTTCTATTTAGTTGTGACCGATGGTTTGTCCATCCAAAAATAGTGCACCTTTTCCGGTACAAGCGGGTGCGTTTGTGACTGTTTACAGGGTGTTTTGCGACTACGTAGCTAATTGGGTGATTTGACAATTTAAGTTATTGTAGGGCATTCACTATCAAATTTTCAAATCATCAAATTATCACCCCCTATCTTTGTGACCAAAAAACAGAACGAATGGGTGTAATTACGACCATCAAACCCCTTATTGCAGCAGCGCTGAAAGATGTGTACGGACAGGATTTTGCCGAAAAAGACCTGACCATTAATACCACTAAACCCGAATTCGAAGGAGACTATACCCTTGTATTGTTTTCTTTCGTTAAACAATTGCGACAATCTCCCGAACAAATCGGACAGGCAATCGGCCAGCACCTTGTTGCCACCCACCCTGCCCTTTTTCAGGGTTTTAATGTGATTAAAGGTTTTCTGAACCTCGTGATTGCAGATGCCTATTGGCTCGGATATGTGGACACCAGTTACCAGGACAAAAAACCCGGTCGCCAACCTGCCAATGGCCGTAAAGTGATCGTTGAATATTCTTCGCCCAATACCAACAAACCTCTTCACCTGGGCCACCTCCGGAATAACTTCCTCGGATGGAGCGTTGCCGAAATCCTGAAACAGACGGGGCATGAAGTGTTTAAAACTGCTATCCTTAATGACCGCGGTATCCATATCTGCAAATCCATGGCTGGCTGGAAATACCTGGCTGAAGGCGCCACACCCGAATCAACCGGTATCAAACCCGACCATTTCGTAGGCGATTACTATGTAAAAGCAGAAAACACCATCAAGACTCAGGCGGCAGAACTTTTAAAAAACCTGCTGACCGGCGATACCAGTGGAATTGAGACCGAAGCAGACAAGGCGGAAGCCGTTAAGCTTACCGGTATCTATCACCAACTGCAAGGCGAAGACGGAAAAGAAAAAGAGGCCGATAAAGCGCTCGATCAACTGAAAGAATTTGCACGCAAGCACAGTCCTTTCATGAAGATCACCCAGCAAATGCTGATTGACTGGGAAAATGGCGATCCCGAAGTACGCGCCCTCTGGTTCAAAATGAACAACTGGGTGTATGAGGGTTTCGCGGAAACCTATAAAATGATCGGCAGCGATTTCGATAAAAACTATTTTGAAAGCGAGACCTACCTGCTCGGTAAAGAATTTGTAGAAGACGGTTTGAAAAAAGGTGTTTTCTACCGCAAACCTGACGGCAGTGTCTGGATCGATCTCACAGCCGACGGACTCGACGAAAAATTGGTATTACGTAAAGATGGCACCTCCGTTTATATTACGCAAGACATCGGACTCGCCGATAAAAAGTATGAAGACTTTCATTACGATCAGAGCCTTTATGTAATCGCCGATGAGCAGATTTATCACATGAAAGTGCTGCAACTGATTCTCCGGAAACTTGAGAAACCTTATGCAGACGGCGTTTTACACCTCAGTTACGGCATGGTGGAATTGCCAAGCGGCCGTATGAAAACACGGGAAGGCACCGTAGTGGATGCCGACGACATTATCGTTGAACTGAAGAATGTAGCCAAAGCGAAGACCGAAGAATTGGGCAAAGTGCAGGACTTCAATCCGGGTGAACTGAATGAACTATATGAAACGATCGCACTCGGAGCGTTGAAATTTTTCCTGCTTCGCGTTGATCCGAAAAAACGGATGATCTTTAACCCGGAAGAAAGTATCGACTTCCACGGTTTCACCGGTCCGTTCATTCAGTATACACACGCGCGTATCCGCTCTATTTTGCGTAAAGAAGAGCCGGCAGCAGGTCCGCGCCAGGAGGAAACATTGCTTCCAAAAGAAAAAGAACTCATCGTTTTACTCGAACAATACAGCCACACGCTTGAACAGGCACGCCAGGAACTGAGCCCTTCGCTGATCGCGAACTATGTGTTCCTGATAGCGAAGACTTACAATTCGCTGATTGCAGACCATCGCGTGTTAAATGCAGAATCCGAATCAAAGAAGCAATTACGACTTCGCATCAGCGAGCTGACAGGAAATACCATATCCGCCGCCATGGGATTGCTCGGCATTCGTGTACCGGAGCGTATGTGACGGCATAATGCCTTTCATAAAAAAACGTCTGCAGTTACCTGCAGACGCTTTTTTATTTGTTAGGATGAAGCGACGTTATTAAAGTCCCGGCATCAGTTGTTTCTTTTGTTTGAGGGAAGCCAGGCTGGGATCCATTTCAATTGCTTTATCGCAAAGACGTTGTCCTTTTTCCTTTTCTCCTTTTTTCTGGTAAGCCATACCAATCATATACAAAGGCGATGCATTGGTTTTATCAACGGCCAGCATCTGGTCCCAATATTCAATGGCATTATCAAATTTTCCTTTATAGTAGTAGGCTTCAGCTACCATGTTGAGAATGTTCATGTCTGTCGGGCGTCTTACCAACACTTCTTTCATGATAGCAACTCCTTCATCGAGTTTACCCACGTTCAGGTAAGCGATCCCGAGATTTTCCAGGTAATCATTGTCACGCTTGTAGCCTTTCTCACCGGCTTCGAGCATGTATTTGAGTGCATTTTTATCATCGTTCATGGCGTAGTAAACGAGCGCCATTTCATATATCCAATAATTTTTCTTGGGATCGAGTTCAATTGCTTTCTGGAAAAATGGAATTGACTGTTTGTAGTTCATCATATCCGCGTAACTGCGTGCGATCATGTAAGGAGCTTCCGCATTGGCCGGATCTTCCTTCACTGCCTGGTTCAGCATGCGAATCGCCTCGCCATAGTTTTCACGATCGTAATGAATTTTACCGAGATAAAAACTCGTTTGCGCAGCGGGATCTGCTTTTTTCCATTTGTCAGCATACAGAATTACATCATCAAACTGACGAAGGTTAAAAGACAACTGCACCACCTGGCGGTAGTTATCAGCCGAAGTCTCGCCCATATTTACCAGCTTGAGATAAAATTCACGTGATTGAGGATAACGCCGAAGATCATAATAAGCAGATGCGAGTTCGGCGATAACAGGTTTGCTGTTGCTGTCGAACTTGATCGCTTTTTCAAAATGCTTCAACGACTCGAGCCGCCGGCCATTTTGTTTTTCTACCAAACCTTTTTGAAGGTAATAATCAACGCTGTCGTTGTTGTTCACCGGAGAGGCTCCGGCTTCTACCGCGGCAAACAGAAATATGCCACATAATGTATGACGAATAATCCGGTTCATAGGGTATTTATTATTGGGTCTTTAATAGGATTTCGCATGTAAAGGTAGATTTAATCTATAAAACACAACAGTCTTTTGATGTTAAATTTTATACCAATATCTATTCCAATTTACGCTTATTTGAGCACAATTGCCCCGAGTGGCGGCAAATTCACCAATATTCTTACCTTTTTGGCCTTCTTATCAATGATTTCGGTACGGATATCGGGATTATAACTATCGCCCGTGCCTCCGTAAACCGGGCGGTCGCTGTTGAATATTTCGACCAAATAAGGCTTTTCACTTATCTCAATCGCCCAGTCGTTACGCACCACGGGAGTCATATTGAGAACGATGAGCAGGTCATCTTTAGGGTCTTTTCCTTTCCGGATAAAACTGATGACCGATTCCGCCGCATGATCGAGATCGCACCAGGCGAACCCTTCCTCCCTGAACTGGTATTCATATAACGCAGGTTCGGTCGTCAAAAGATTGTTCAGATCAGCTACGCAGGTCTGCACGCCTTTGTGCAACGGGTATTGTAACAATCCCCAGTTGAGCTCCGACTTATAATTCCATTCGTTGGTCTGCCCTATTTCATTGCCCATAAAAAGCAATTTGGCGCCGGGGTGCATCCACATATAGGTATACATCAGCCGGAGGGTGGCAAATTGCTGCCACTCATCGCCCGGCATTTTATACAACATCGGGCTTTTGCCATGCACTACTTCATCGTGGCTCAGCGGCAGCATGAAATTTTCGTCATAATAATACATCATGCTGAATGAAAACTTGTGCTGATGATTACGCCTTTCGATGGGATCGAGCGCAAAGTAATCGAGTGTATCATGCATCCAGCCCATCATCCATTTCATTCCAAATCCCAAGCCTCCGTGCCAGGTATGCCGCGACACCCCCGGCCAGTCTGTGGATTCTTCCGCGATAGTTTGCACATCCGGAAAATCGCGATAGATGGTTTCATTGAGGTCACGGATGAAGGCAATGGCCTCGATGTTGCCGTTACCACCAAATTCATTTGGCTCCCACTCTCCCTCTTCTCTCGAATAATCAAGCTTAAGTATCGAGCTCACCGCATCCACACGAATACCATCAATATGAAAATAGTCAAACCAGAAACGTGCACTGCTGATGAGAAAAGATTTTACCTCGCCACGTTTATAATTAAAAATATAACTGTTCCAATCCGGATGAAACCCTTTGCGCATGTCGGCATATTCATAGGTATGTGTACCGTCGAACATGAAAAGGCCGTGTGCGTCATAAGGAAAATGCGAAGGCACCCAATCGAGAATGACACCAATATTTTCGGCATGAAAAGCATCGATCAACCGCATCAGGCCCTGCGGATCGCCGAATCTTGAGGTTGCGGCGAAATAGCCGGTGCATTGATAGCCCCAGCTTCCGTCAAAGGGATGTTCCATCACCGGCATGAATTCGACATGGGTAAATCCCATTTCCTTCACATACGGCACCAGGCGTTCGCGGATCTGATCATAGGTATTATACGATTCTTCATCAAATGCATCCGGCCGTTGCCAACTCGCCAAATGCACTTCGTACACGCTCCACGGTGCATCGAGCGCATTGCGTTTTTTGCGCTGCTTCATCCATGCGGCATCTTTCCAGTCGTAATACATATCCCAGGTGATGGAGGCTGTTAATGGACGTACTTCGCAGTAGTTGGCAAAGGGATCTGTTTTTTCCGTTGCCCGCCCTTCAAATCCGATAATGTAATATTTGTAAATCTCGCCCAAACCAAGCCCCGGAATAAATCCCTCCCACACACCGCTTTTGTCCCAGCGTGCAGTTAAGAGGTGCGAACGTTTTTCCCAATTATTAAAATTGCCGGTAACGGACACTTCTGTTGCGTTTGGCGCCCACACGCAAAAATAAACACCCCAGGTTCCGTTTACCTGGCAGGAATGCGAACCAAATTTCTGGTAAAGCCGGTAATGTGTACCTGCCTGAAAATTTGCAATGTCTTCATCTGTCAGCAACGAATAGTTCCAGACATTTTTTGTGGTATCGATAAAATGCAAATTCTCGTAGCGATCGCTCATTATGTTATAGTTTTTGAAACAACGGTAAGTTCGCGCAATTTTCACGTTCTACCCGCGTTATTAAAAAAATTTAATCCGGCACCTTGTGGATTCTGCTAATCACTGCATCTCACCCTTTTTATTAAAACATTAACAGCGAAATAAGAAGGCCTTCGTGGTTCTTCAACCGGAAATCATCATTTTTACGGCGCTTATATAAAACGCGCTGCTTAGAACGGAACCAAACCATATTTTGCACCATCACCAGCTATTTGTTCATGAGACGACTCCTCCTGGCTTCGTGCCTGCTTCTTTTTGCCTTTCCTGTATTCAGCCAATCCACCGGATCCATCAACGGCACTGTTCGTGACACGGCCGACAATAAAGTCCTTCATCAGGCTTCAGTTGTTTTGTTGCGTGCGCAGGACTCCGTGCTGGTCACGTTTACACGTTCCAATGCACAGGGGCAGTTCCGCATCGACAGCATTGCACCCGGTGACTATGTAGTACAAATTACTTACCCAAAATTTGTTGACTGGACAGACAAGATTTCGCTTGCATCCGGCCAAAGCCTCGACCTGGGTAATGTAGCCTTTACGCTTCGCAGCCAATTGCTCCAGGAAATCGTTATCCGCAGTGGCAGCGCGATGAAAATAAAAGGTGACACTACCGAGTTTACCGCAGATAGTTTCCGCGTAAGACCGGGAGCTACCGTGGAAGAATTACTCAAAGTGTTACCCGGGCTGCAGGTCAACAGCAAGGGTGAAATCACCGCACAAGGCAAAAAAGTAGACAAAGTGTTGGTAGATGGCGAAGAGTTTTTCGGGGATGATCCCACCATCGCCACACAAAATATCGGTGCCAAAGCCGTAGATAAGGTACAGGTATTCGAAAGCAAAAGCGACCAGGATCAGTTAAAAAGTATCGGCGCTTCCGGTGAAGGATCAAAAACCATCAATATCAAATTAAAGGAAAGTGCGAAGAAAGGTTATTTCGGACGTGTGGAGGGAAGCACTGACTTTGACAAACTGGTAAACGGTAAAGTAATGTACAACCGTTTTACCGGCAACCAGAAGTTCTCCGTCTACGGCACCAAAAGCCAGATAAACACTGGTGCATTGGGCTGGGAAGACCGTAACAAACTTGGCATCGAGAACGACTACGAGTACGATGAGATCAGCGGTTATTATTACAGCTTCGGTTCTACCGATGAATTCAGTAACTGGAGCCTCCGCGGTTTGCCCAACTCCTATACCGCCGGCGGTTTGTACGGCAACAAATGGAAAGAAGACAAGCACAAACTGAATTTTTCTTATCTCTATAACCGTCTGGGAACAAATAACACTACCCGCACTGTCTCGCAGACCACTATCGGTGACATCAGTAACTATAACAATTCGGTAGCACGTACAGAAGGGCTGGCCCAGCAACATTCCGTGAATGGAAAATACGAATGGAAGATCGATTCCCTCGCCAGTATCAAATATGTTATTGCCGGTAGTTTTAAGAAAAACGACAACTACGGCAATACCTATAGTGAGGCATTGAACGACAACCTCGATACGCTCAACACCAACAACAGAAACAACGAACAACACACGGAAAAACGTCAACTCGATAACGTACTTACTTATAAGCAGCTTTTCAAGAAGAAGAACCGCCAGTTGGTCACCACCGCACGTTTGACGCTGATCGACGACCAGCAAACGGCGCTGCTGCAATCCGTATCGCGTTTCGTACGTAAAAACGGCCCACCGAATGTGTTGGATTCACTCGAATTGATCGATCAGCAAAAACGCAACAATGGTAACGCTACCAACTATGGCGTGAAGTTCACCTACAACGAGCCGTTGACCGATCTGTGGAACCTGATCGCTGAATATAGTTTTAACCAAAGTAAATCCTCCTCGCATCGCAATAGTTTCGATAAAGATGTGGATGGAAAATATACTGACCTGAACCCCACCTTCAGCAACAACGCCGATCTGGACGCGACCAGCAATGCCGGAACATTGTTTGCCCGTTATACCGGTAAAAAACTGCGCATGGCTTTTGGCTCTGGTTTGTCGGCCATCCGCCTGCGCCTGGATAACCTGGATATCGATACACGCACTACCTACAACTTTACCGGTTTTACACCACAGGCGCAATTCCGTTACCAGCTCAAGCAACAGGAAGGCATTTCGTTTAGCTATAAAGGCAACACGGTGCAGCCAACCCTCAATCAATTGCAGCCGCTGCGCAATAACGACGATCCTTTGCGGATTTATGTAGGCAACCCGGATCTGAAAGTGGCTTTCAATCACAACATCAACCTGAACTATAACAACTATAAAGTACTGACCCAGCAATATACCTGGGTGGGCGTCGGCATCAATTTCCTCCGCAACACAGTGAGCACCACCAGCGTGGTTGACCTGGAAACCGGCAAGACCACTTACATGCCCGTGAATGTCAACGGCAACTACAACTGGTATCTTTATGGCGACTGGAATAGCGGTGGTGGCGACAAAAAACTGATTCATGAACTTTCGCCGAATGCCAGCGGTGGCCGCTCGGCCAACTTCCTGAACAATGCCCGTAACGAGAACACTTACTATACCTTCTCGCTGCGTTATGGTCTGCGCTACAGCCTGGATCAGAAATACAACTTCGCCATGTATCCGAAAGTGGAAAGAAGCATCTCCAAATCATCGCTGAGCCCGGATGTCAACAACAACTATTGGGTATACAGCGGCGACTTTGAAGGATGGGTAATGTTGCCGGCGAAATTTGAACTGTCGACAGAAGTGGAAGGCAATATCCGTCAAAGCACCAACCGTTTCGCGAGCAACAGACAGATTGTGTGGAATGCAGAATTGAGCCGTCGTTTCTTCAAAGAAAAAACGTTGAAGCTCTCCTTTATTGCGCATGATATCCTGAATCAGAACATCGGATTCCAGCGTACGATCAACAGCAACTTCTTCAGCGAGCAACGTTATGATCTGCTGGGACGTTACTTCCTGGTACAGGCGAGCTGGACTTTCAACAAAATGCCGGGTAAATAACTCCGCTAAAAGACATTAATTATGAAAAAAATATTCTCAATAGCATTGATATTGGTTGCGTTTTCTGCAAGCGCGCAAACCACCTTCCTCAACCAGGTAAGTGTTGAATTTGAAAAACGGGTAGCGGTCTGGCCTTTGCTCAAAGAAATTCAACCCGAATGGTTTGAGCGCTCGAAAGACAACCGTCCGCAGGAAGTATTTTCTTACTTCAATTTCACGGGTGACGCTGCCCATTCACTTTATAAGCAGACAAAAGCGGCTGTAGTGGCACGTGGCAAATGGTTTGAGCCGTTTGCTGATAACAACGTTGTGTATAACGACTATACCACCGGTACCACTACTGCGCAAAAACCCATCTACGAGCAAACCTATCTTGTAGAAGACAGCCTGTTGAAGATCAAATGGAAGATTACGCCCGACACGCGTACGATTGCAGGTTTCGAGTGCCGCAAAGCAGTCGGCATTCTTTATGATACCATCGCGGTATTTGCTTTTTATGCAGAGGAAATTCCGGTGAGTGGCGGCCCCGAAGGCATCACCGGTTTACCCGGAATGATATTGGGCATGGGCATTCCCCGCCTGCATACAACCTGGTTTGCCACGCGTGTGCAGTTGCTCAACGATGCGGGCATGAAAGTGGTGACACCGGCTACCAAAGGAAAAAAGGTAGATCGCACCGGCATGATGACGGCATTGGAAAAAGCATTGAAAGACTGGGATCAGTATGGCAAGAAGATGATGCTGGCCTGGCTGATTTGAATATTAATGCGTAAATGAGCTAAATAAGCCAATAAGTGAATGAGTGAATAATAGCCCTTGACTTATTGACCTATTCACTCATTGACTTATTGCCGGCTCTAGCTGCTTTAACCGTTTGCCTGGGCGCATTCAGCCCCTTAGAATGTCGTTAGCGGCCATCTTCCATACCAAAACGTCTGACCATCTTTGTGGAAACAAAACACAAATTTTATGTCAGACAACAACGTTTCCCTGCACAGAGTGCTCAAGGCTTCGCCGGAAAAAGTATTCCGCGCCTTTACCGATCCCGTTGCCATCGCTTCCTGGCTGCCTCCTTACGGCTTCCTTTGCACCGTACAACAAATGGATGCGAAAAAAGGCGGCACGTTCAAAATGTCGTTCCACAACTTCACTACCGGCAATGCCCATTCCTTCGGCGGTACCTATATCGAATTTCAACCCAATGAATTCCTGCAATACACCGACAAATTCGACAACCCTGCCCTGCCTGGAGAGATGACCACTTCCATCTGGCTGAAGAAAAGTATCGCAGGAACAGAGATCAAAATCAAACAGGAAAATATTCCCGCTATGATCCCTGCAGATATGTGCTACCTCGGCTGGCAGGAATCACTGGAAAAACTGGCGAAACTCGTAGAGCCTGAAATACCAGATGCCTGAGGTTGATTCGAGCATTTGATCAGGTGCGTCATGTGACATACTACACACAATAAAGCTCTTCTGTATGGAAGAGCTTTGCTCTTTCGTCGACATATCCCGTTTTCCGGCAACCAAATTTGTCGCCGATCGCTTTGTTTTGAGCCGGCAGACCAGGTAGAATATTTTCGCGCTTCATTCATTTTTTGATATATGCGCACAAGTAATTTATTCTCCTGCACTACGAAAGTGACAGGTGTTCTGTTAGCAGCCGCTTTGATGGTCAGCTGCACCAAGAGTTCGGAAAAGAAAGAAGGCCCGGATGTTTCGAAAACGTTTATTCCCGCCAAGAATAAAAAATTCTTATACGACATCCAGACCGATGGCAGCAACGGCACGGCCATTCAGTGGATCTCCGGTCAGAAAGATTCTTCGGGCATCTCCGTTTTCAACCTCCACTCCGAAATCGAGAGCTCAGGTACCACGACGCCGCTCGACAATAAGATTTTTACCCTGAACGGAAAAACCTACCACGAAGTCAAAGTTCCAGAAGCCTGGAACTACATGATTACCTTGTTCAACAACATGCCCAACACCAGGGTTACCAATGCACAACTGTTCGGCTTTCCCGCTTACATGACGATGGAAAATGTGATCAAAAACGGAAGTGTGCTATCACTGGATGGCCCGCTGCAACAAGGACAGCGGATTGACTACGTCAGCAATGGTGATCAATGTTCCATGGAGCAGAACATCGTGCTGGAGTCAGGCACTTCCGTGGTGGAAACGATCCAGGTTCCGGCTGGCAGTTTCGTGTGTAATAAGTTCAGCTATGCTTACCACAACGAGATTACCAGTGTCACCAGCTATGGACGTTTGGTCGGTAACGGCGAAGAGCAGATCGACGTATGGGTAGCCCATGGCATTGGTATTGTGAAGCAACAGTCTTCAGCCCGGCTGGTTACAATGGTGCCACTGCCGACGGGTGAAGTAAGAGAAGTTGTAACCCTTACCAATTCATCTATGACATTAAAAGACATTCAATAAGGCTCTACGAACAGGAATAGCAGGTTTGATGGTAGACAAGGCAGGATTTATTCCTGCCTTTTTTGTTTGCGGGGCCCGTATGTCGACAAAATATCCCGTTCGTCTACGTTCACTTCCATTTTCTGCAATTAGCCGCTACTTTTGAACTGGTTAAAAAAACTGACGTGATCAGCAGATACCCGGTATTAAAACATCTTTACTTCTGGCTGGCAGCATTCGTGCTCCTGACCTATATCTATGGGACGGCTTACGAAAATTTCGAGCTGGGCGTAAAGGTTATCCTTATGCTTTTGCCGGTGCACCTGCTTTATTTTTACCTGGTAGATTATATCGTTGTCCGGCATTTTTACATCAAAGGGCAATACCTGAAAGCCTTCCTGGTGGCGCTTGCCATTATGTTTTTCATCGCATTGCTTTACCGTGTTGTTGAAATTTTCATCACAGACCCCTACATCTACCAATTTTACAAAGCCCGCAACGCCAACTTTACGTGGGCCAGCCGCCAGCGGAGTGCGGGGCAACAATTATCCGATCCTATCCTCTTCGTTACCGCCATCGAGCGAAGCAATGCGGTTGTCTGGATCGGTATTACCCTGCGCCTGTTTACCCTTTCTCATGAAAGAAAACAATCCGCATTGCAGGCAGAACTGAGCTCGCTGAAGGCGCAACTACACCCGCATTTCCTGTTTAATTCCCTGAACAATATCTATTCGCTTTCCCTGGAAAAATCGGAAAAAACACCGGAGGTCGTACTGGGTATTTCCAATATTCTCCGGTATTCGTTATATGAGTGCACGGCGCAACAGGTATCTCTAAAAAGAGATATTGAAGTATTACAGGACTATATCAAACTGGAAAAAATCCGGTATGAAGAACGACTTGAGCTCAACCTGTTTATCGCCGACAATACGCAAAACCTGCAGATAGCGCCCCTGCTGATGCTGCCCCTGGTAGAAAATGCATTTAAACATGGAACAGCCGCAACCATCGATACGCCCTGGATCAATATTCAGTTGCGCATACAAGGCAATCATCTTACTTTGAATATCAGCAACAGCAAACCCGAAACAACCGGCACCACCGGCAATAACGATGGAAAAATAGGAATTGAAAATGTGCGCAAGCGATTGCAGTTGTTGTATGCCGGCAGGTATTCGCTGGACTTTTTTGATGAAGAAGATTGTTTCATCACCTTACTCAACATTGAGCTGACCAATTGACCGTTTTATGACATCACTCAGAACACTGATAATAGATGATGAGCCGCATGCCATTGAGGTGATAAAGAAATATGCGGGACAGATACCGGAGATCCTGTTGCAAGGTACATTTGCCAATGCGGTAACAGCCTTCCAGGAATTGCGTAAAAACGAAACCGATCTCATCTTCCTCGACATCAATATGCCCGGCTTATCCGGTACGGAACTGGTAAGAAGCCTGCAAAATCCACCGCTCGTTATTTTTACCACGGCCCACCAGGAATATGCAGTCGAAGGATTTGAGCTGAATGCAGTCGATTACCTGCTGAAACCCATTTCATTTGACCGGTTCCTGCGTGCAATCGACAAAGTAATGAACCTCCATAAATTGCAGTCGATTACGCAACCTGTTGCCTCACCTGGAAAAACGGCAGCCGCTCAACCTTTCTACCTCTATGTGCGTATTGACCGCCAGTTGATAAAATTAGATACAGAAGAAATTTGCTGGATCGAAAGCGATAAAGACTATATCAAAATCTTCACAGCCACGCAAACATACATGACCAAACAAAAGATCAGTGCCATGGAAAACCTGCTGCCCATCCAGGATTTTCTTCGCGTGCACCGTTCCTTTATCGTCCCGCTCAACAAGGTTACAGGATACAATCCCAATTACCTGATGGTCAACAATACCAAAATCCCCATCGGAAGAAATTACAAACAGATTTGTCTCGACAAATTCAATCCCGGTAATCAAAGCGCCCCGGTGTTTATAGATTAATAGTACCTGTATTTCATTCAGCAACGCCAAACGGTTTACAACGACCAAAGTCCGCATTCATCGATCCTATTTGTACAACTACGCAAATAGCGCCAATCTTGCAGCGTAATTAAACTACTGAACTTATCAGCTAACAATTTACCGGCTTTTCAAACGTCTGCCGTAAACGGCAGCACGCATTACCATGCCGGTCAAACAAATTAAAAATGAAGTACCAGATTTCCTGCGCACTTATTGCGATAGCTGTACTGGCATCCTGCGCGCAAAAAAAAGCAAGTCCCTCAGCCACATTCAAGGTGGATGAAAAACGTTCGTCCATCGGATGGAAAGGAAGCGCTCCCACTCACGCTCACACGGGCGGGTTTAAAGTGGCCGGCACCCTGCAAACAGATGAAACCGGCAAAATAGCCGGTGGCGACTTTACGATTCCCATCAACAGCATCAGCAATTCCGATCTCAAAGAAGACGCTCCGCGGATGCAATTGCTCAACCACTTAAAGAGTGCCGACTTTTTCAATATGGCGGTTTTCCCGGATGCGAAATTTCACATCACCAAAGTAGACATGCAGGATAATGCTTCTTCATCTGCTACGATCACCGGCGACTTTACATTGATTGGAAAAACGATCAGCATGCAGCTTCCCGCTGTAATAGAAATGGGAACAGATGAAATCTCTGCGCAGAGCAGCTTCAAACTGGACCGCCTGAAATGGGGTATGAACAGCTTCAATGATCCGGAACAAAACATGTATATCCTCCCGGATATTGACATCACACTCAAACTATTTTTTACCAGGACAAACTGATCACCAGCCACCATTTATTATACAATCATTAAACAGTATTCACATGAAATTTCTTTATCTCCTGCTGGTTCCTTTTATGGCCATAACTGGTTGTTCCAAAAATTCCAACTCCGGCAGCGGCTCCTGGGGAGATCAACCCGACTTACCCGTGATCGACGGCGAAGCACGCTTCAATATTTCCGGTACGCAGTATTATGCCAATGTAATGGGCAATGCCATTCCTGAAATGCCGAATTACCCGTCGCTGCCGGTGAAATCCGGAGTAGCGCGTGGTTATGTGGCCGACTTAACCGGCAGACCGATCAAAGGCGCGCACATTGGTGTGTCTTCATCGATGACCGGTGGTTTTTACTCCAGCGGAAGCGCATTGACAGACGACAACGGATACTATGAATTTCCGATTCCTGCAGGCGCGGCTTATTTTTTCGGTACGGCAGTGACACTTAATTACAATGAAACACCCGCTGTGTTTGCACTTTATCCTGTTGGCGGCACCAGTTCTTTTCCTTCCGGACAAGGTGTGGTGAAAAACTTTGCCCTGCTCTCCTATGGTTTGGGCAATCCTGACGAACTGGGCCAGCAACCCAATAACGAAAGCAACTATTTCGGCGGCGCCTTGTCTTTCAATTTCAACATCAACTATGCCGGTGAAAATTATGAAGGTTATCTACCTTACAATGGCGTCATTGAGATAGAACTGATTCCCATTGGCACTGGTATGTATGGCGAAACAAGATCGTTCAAGGTTGTACGGCAGATTGGTGACTATTCCAATTTTGCCATTCATAATATTCCCATTGGCAAATACACCATTAATGCAAAAATGAGTGACGGCCGTCCGCTGAAAATGCGTGCTACCGGCACCATGGCAAATGTATATGAAAACCTGGGCATCAAGTCCGTTAATACACCCGGCACCGGTATCGTGACCTTCACACCAAACTACCAATACACGCCTGTAATGGTTCCTTCTTTCAAAAGCAACTGGGATGCTTTGGAGATCGGCTTAAGACTTTAGTGTTGGTGTATTTGTTTTGTCAGGCCTGCGGTATCCGCAGGCTTTTTGTTTTTGTTTCTATCCCCTGAAACCATGATTTTATCCAACCGGCTTAAATCACGGTTTCGGACTAATCGTGTCTGATTGTTTCATGCCAATTTTGACAATGGCTGATTCAGCCCTATCAATAAAAAACAACCAGATGAAACCATTAACGTTCCTTTTATTCTTTTGGTCATTGGCCTTTCAGGCAACAGCGCAGTTTGCCAACAGCCGTGGTGCTTACGATAAAAAATATATCGAAAACCTGGAGTTGGGATGGATGAAAAAACTCCAGTTTACACAGGCAAAGCCTGTGGCGAAAAACGGTCGTACCTATACCGCCGCGCAAATAGCTTTCAGCCAGCAACTGGCGTCCTGGTGGCTGTCGTCTTACACACCTACAGGTTTGCTTGGTGACCCGGAACTTTTCCAACTGTTGCCGGAGCAGGTGCTACCGGTCACTGACAGGTCTTATGACTATAACGAAGCTGAAAAGGACAACTTCAAGGCCTTGCCCAACGCTTACGGGGTAACCGGCCGTCTGCATTACAACGTATCCAAAACGGCGACGCAAAAATTCGCCCCATCGCCAGGCAACTGGAGTTATACCACCTGGTATATGCAGGCAAACAGCATACAGGGTATTGGTAAGCAGGTTGTCTGGTTATCGTCACCTGATGAGTACTATTTCATACAAACGAGGTATGATGCAAAACAGCGGGGAACATTCGCGGGTGATTACTATGAGGAATGGTACAACTACCGGAATTTTGCCAACAGCCCCAATCTGAAAAAATACGATCACTACCTGGATCCAGACAGCCGGCGTTATAATATCATCATGACAAAAGACAATAAACCCTTACCATTCGAGCAGGTAACCGTGGCTGAATTCATCGGGCGGTTGGAGAAGCGATTTGCGGTGATGGCAAAATCTGCACGGGGCACGGAAGTGGAGAGGGCTAAAAAAGGCCTGGCGATCATCAAGGAACAAATGAAAGGAAAACACGACGAATACGTGTACCTCAGCTACAATACGCAGTTTAGTATCGTCGACTTGTACAACATTGATGAAAGGAGTAAAGTCTCCGACTGGCTGAAGACCAGTCAGACACAGGAAAAAAATGGTTATACCTCGGTTTATTATCCATTGCTCCACTTGAAAAAAGGGGTAAAGGAAGCCTGCAGTACTTCCGGGCCGCAGTGGATCGTATTCAGTATCGGTGTACCCATCGATCTGAAATACGGCGGTTTCATTCACCTGATGGATAACTTTGTCAGCCGTTTCAATTACGACTATATCTACCAGTATGTTTTCGGGGATAAGAAGCCAACGGAGGCCTATAAGCCGTTTAAGTAAAGGAGAGCATTGATGAAAGTCGAATCCAGCGGGACAGCGATATAAGGTGTGTATCCAGCATTTCTGAAAGACAATCATTTGGCGAATCGCCACTTTCCCTTAGTTCAATCATTTTTTCCAAATCACTCTGACTTAGAAATAAAATCAGTTTCAATATTTTCTTAAAGCGCCCTGACAGCAGCGATAATCGCATCGTCTGCTGCATTTCGAGCAATGATGACGGCAGTTAATCTTAATGATTAAGGACACAACACTTTTAAGCACCGGAAAAATCAAACTTATCATTCTATCATGCCATATCAGACATCAGTAGCCCTTTTGATTTCGCCCAACCGTAAAGAAAGTCAACTATTTCCATCCCACGACCTTTAACAGGTTCCTTTCCACTGCGAATGCTAACGGTAGAGTGCAATGAAAGCATTCTAGAAATTATTCCCAAATAATCGGCCTGTGCTATATCAAACGTCTCATTATGCCCAGGGTTGAGCCATTGTGTATAAAATGAATAATTATTCTCAACGAAGAAGTTTACCGTCTTGTTAACCTCGGCAACATATTGCATGGAACAAAGCACAATCCGCGGCCTCAATTCTCCAAGCATATCACTTATGGGGATGCCAGTCTCCTCGCAACTCCCATTAACTAAGAATACGTCCACATATTCGTGTTTATTTAGGTAAAGCTTTCTTAGTTTATAGCCTCGTCGTACTTTGTACTCAAATAAATATTCCCAAGTGGTAGACTTCCCGGCATTTCTATGTCCAAGTACACTAATTACAAGACTTTGTGCCATTTTTATTTTTTTCTAATGTACCGTCTTTCATTTATGTCGTCAACCCGTGTTTTCACCCTAATTTTTTGTCAGCAAACATCACCCAATCCATCTCATTATTTTTACGTGCTTAAACTGCTGAGGTTGGAAAGCCTAACAACTATTACTCCAGAATTATTTATTAAACTGATCTTGCAATACACCAAATTCCCCGTTTCAGGGGATCGTCATGCCGGCAACGACCAGTATTTTTAAAATAAAAAATGAAAGCGCTCCTGGCATTTGCTTTTCTCTGTTCCTGTACCTTGCAGGGAACAGCTCAGCAAGAAACCTATGATATCGCGTCCTTTATTCCTCCGGAATCATGGAAAAAACAAACCGCGGGCAATAACATCTATTACTCACATATAGATAATAAAACCCGTAGCTGGTGCATGATCGGCATATACAAAAGTACATCGGGCAACGGGACTGTTGACGCGGACTTCAACAGTGAATGGGATCTGCTGATCGCGAAAGAACACCAAATAACCACCGGGCCGCAAAAGGAAACACCCGCACAAAGCGGAGGATGGAGTTTTCTTTCCGGCGGCGGTAAAGCGATTTTCAATGGAACAGAAATGGCTGTTGTACTCAAAGTAGCCAGCGGTTATAACACCTGTATGAGTTTTGTGGTAAAGACGAATAATATCAATCAGTACCTGAAAACCATTGAAGCTTTTGATAACAGTATTGTGCTGAAACAACCTGATGTTTCAAACAGTAATACTCCGCCGGCCACCACAGGCAATTTCAAATTTGCGAGTACAAATTGGGATGACCAATGGGTCAGTTACGCACGTGAAAACTGGGCGGAAGTCGTTAAAGGTAACCTGAAAGTACTGGTACACTACCCCAACAAAAATGCGGACGCTTACCATTCAGTACTGAAAGACGGCCTTCTCAACGCATGGAATATATTGGTAGCCCCCCGTTATTCCAATATCCGGAACATGGAGATCAAACCCATACAAAGCTTTGAATCCATTGCTTTTTGCGAAGCAGATGCCACTGAAAAAGCTACCGGCAAACAGGTACACGTGGTGTTATTCAAGAAACATTACTCCAATGGAAATGGCCGCTATCTTGAATTTATTACCAATGGAAAAACAGCTTATGAACAGGAGTTTGGTGCTTATCACAATGATGAATTTGGCTGGGACAAACCTGCCGGCATGCAATACCGGAATAAATTCGCGGTAGGTGCAGGTGACCTGCCGGGCAAATGGAATGCCAGCGATTATGCATCCCTCACTTATTATTATGTCAGCAGCGGTGGCTTCGCGGGAGCAACGGCTACGTCGATTTCACATGAATTCACTTTTATGAGTAATGGCAGCTACCAGAGCGATCAGGCGGGTGCATCCGGCGTTGTTGGCAACCAGAAATTTTCACGACAGGTATACAGGGGCAAATTCACCGTCAACAACTGGACCATGCAATTGACCAATCGCTTCCAGGGGCAAACGGAGAAATTCGATTGTTATTTTGAAGCGGTGAAAGGCGGGCGCATATTGATCATGACGGATAAGACAGGTACGGTTTATTCGCTGGTGAAGATTCTCAAATAATAGCAGTGAGATTTTACGACGAAATCGGGGTTTCATTCCAAACAGTAACCGGTTTGCTTTCGCCTGCATCCTGGTGGTGTCACCTTCCCTTTCAATTTATTCAGCCACCATTGACGATTCACGATTCACCATTATCTCTCCATCATCAGCTTCCTGATCTCCGCATGATGTTCCTCCCCACTCACGGCCAGCAACTCATCAATCAGGTCGGTGGAAACCGGTCGCTGCAACGGATAGCGATGCTTCGCTAATAAATTCCGCAACGCGCTATTCACCCTTTCCTCGCCGATCATTTCTGCAATACGCACCATCACGATCGCGCCTTTGGAATACGAGATATGCGTGTTGTTGCCCGTTACCTTATACAGCGGTTCTTCTGCCGAAAAGCCTTTTTGCTCATCATATAATTGCTGATGAACAGCCAATCTCTCCCGCATCCGTTTTTCGCCGTACATCTTTCGATACAACATCATCTCTGTATACATGGCCAGTGTTTCGGTCAGCATCGCCGATCCTTCCCGTTCATCCTCGCTAAGCTGGCTGTTGCCCCACCACAAATGCGATAACTCGTGACCAGCCAGTTCATTGATCACATCCTGTTCGCGGCCGGGTCCGATATCTGCGTGAAACACCATATTCTCCGTCATGAATATTATGCCGGGGTAAGCCGTGGCGGCAAATCCGCGGGTAAAGGCCGACACTTCTGCAAACCGTATCGAACGAAATGGATACGGGCCGAAATTTGCTTCACAATAATCCATCGTCTGTTTGATGTTGTCGATCAGGTGATCTACATTTTCCTGGTGCAACGCATGGTACAATACCATTATTTCTTTGCCTTGGTAACGTACCTTCTGTTGCTCATACGCTGCCGAAGCTACAGCAAACCGGAACGGGACCGGTTGTCCCGGCGAAAACTCCGCATAGGTTCTGCTGCCTTTACTCCATTGTTTCACCAGTTCACCCGTCCCCAGCGGTGTCTGCCCTTTTTCCGTGGAAACAATCATTTTCAGGTTAATAAATCCCCAATTGTTATCGCGTGGATCTTCGGGTTTCTTCAAAGCCGTAGCTGCTCCCAGACCATAAGCGCTCCTTATCCGCTCTTCACTTATCTCCCGCTCCTGCTGGTAGCCGATAGCCGGATAATACCGGCTGATACGCATAAACGAACCATTTTCTACGATGGCATTAAACGATTGATGCCCGTTTACGGGATACCATTTATAAGAAAAAGCAAATTTCATTTGCAACGAATCACCGGGCTGCATCGGACGCCGGAGTATTACTTCGCTTACCGCCGTATCGATGGACTGACCATCCAATATCGCTTGCTGAATAATAAACCCGTCGGTAAAGTTCACCAACACTTTGCCGATCGTGTCGGATGTAAGATTGCGCAACACATAGTATCCATCCACAGTATAAGATTGTTGTGATGGATAGAGATCGATCTGTGTAACCACGTCGGTAACGACAGGTTGCGGCAAATACTGGTAATGACGGTAACGCAGTTCGTAGGCCGCATTGTTATCCTGCTGCTTTCCGGATGAACGCGGAACATATCCGGTCATGAATTGAATACCGGAAAATGTGCCAACCAGAATACAGACAAGACTCATTACCGTACCTGCTAACGAAATACGCCGGCGACGGATCGCATAGGTCAGTATCCACAATAATCCGGTCAATGCCGCACCCGCTAACCATCGCTGGACAAAGGGCCACAAATAAGCACCATAACCACAGAAATCACTGTAAGCTCCTTTGAATCCTGAAAAAAACCGCAGCAAGGGGTAAGACAATAGCTTAGGGGCAAAAGGTCCGGCCAGCACAAAGGCAAGTACAAGCGTCACCCCCAAACCAATAAAAGGTTTTGTAAACAGACTGTTGACCCATACCAGAAACCCTGCCAGCAGGATCAGCGGAAGTGTATCAAAGACCAATAACCCCAGGTAGGCAGCCCAATCAATCCGCGGATAAGCGTATACAAACTGAAACAATAATCCCAGCAAAAACAGCAACATCGTATAAACGCTGATTAATACGCTCACACTGATCCAATGACCGATATATTTTGCGGACGACAACACATTCGTCCGCTCCAGCATATAAAAACGCGAGCTATAACTTTTCCAGTAAAGGTCATAGACAAAATAAACCACGAGCAGCACTGCGGGAAGATAGAAATTCCCGGAAATGGTGGTCGCCATCAATCCCGAATCGGCGTATTTCCGGGGCAAACGGATACCTTTTTCGATGACGGCATACATTTCCATTCCACATAAAAACAACAGCGCAATCGCCGACAACACAAATGATATACTGCGTAAGGTTATCTTCAGGTCAAGTCCCAGGTATGACCGGAGACTTTTCAGCCACATCGTTTTCCCTGTGTTTACAGCAACAGGCAGATAAGCGGATGCCGTTTCCGGCCTGGCAATCTCCTTTGGTTCCCGCGTTTTTTTTATTTTTTTATGAACAGAAAACGAGCGCGCACCCAGCCACACGAATAGGAAAGAAAGACATACCGCCACCATTCTGTTCAGCAACCAGTACCCTGAAAGCGGCACCATCAGTGTGTTTCGTTGCTGTACGCTGAAGTTGCGTGTTTCCAGGAAATAAGCAGAAACGCCAAAAGGATCGATGAGGGCCGATACCTGTTGCGCTTCGGGCGATTGCGGTGCGCTTTGTGCCATAAACGGCGAATTGGAAAAAAGCAGGATCACCATATACAACACATACAGCAACAAGCCTGTTACGGCTACCAGCATTTTATTCTGCGTGATCCACCCCGCGAAATAAAGTACGCTGCATACCAACAGGCTATTGATCACACCAAAAAACAACCAGGGATAAGCGTAGTGCAGGAAATGAAAAGCCGTGCCTGTATCCCGCATTTGCTGACCAATTACAAAACCGATTGTCATAAACAGAAACCCTGACAAGGTCAGTAACCAAAAAGAAAGAAAGCGACCGGCAGCAAAAGATCGTTTACGCACCGGCGTGGTAAAAATGAGCAGGTTAACGCGATTATCCCATTCGGAAAACAGCATTCGTATAGCGAAGAAAGTAGCGATGAAAATTACGGTCAGGCTCAGCAGTCCCAGCATGAAACCAATAGTATAGGGTGAGCCCGGCTCCACTCCTTCACCGGCAGACATATTGAATTTATTACCGGTGAAGATGCCCATGCACAACAGCAGCAGCAGTATAACATAACCGGGCAACTGTCGCGCAAACTGCCGGAGATCAAACAAAAGAATTGCTTTCATATAAAATTTTTAAACCGACAGCGAATGGAAATACACGTGTTCGAGAACAGGTTCTGCCGGAGAAAATCCTTCGGGCATGTCTTCTGCATACACGGTTATGTGTAAAGATTTTTCGATGAGTTGCTGGCTGATGACTTTGTGAGAAGATTGATAAGCCGGCAGGGCTGCCGTGTCGATGGCCCGGGTCCATATTTTCCCTTTCAGGTTGGCCAGCATGTCCGATGGCCGCCCCAATGCCTGCACCCGGCCATTGCGGATAACGGCCATTTGCGAACAAAGATTACGCACATCTTCCACCAGGTGCGTCGACAGAATCACCACGATGTTTTCACTGATCTCACTGAGTAAAAGATTGAACCGGTTGCGTTCTTCCGGATCGAGGCCCGCCGTTGGTTCATCAGCGATGATGAGTTGCGGATTACCGAGCAAAGCCTGCGCCACACCGAAACGTTGGCGCATGCCTCCCGAAAATGTATGCACTTCTTTATGACGGAAGGCAGCAAGGTTTACTTTTTCCAGCAACGATAAAACCTGTTTCTTCCTGATGGCAGCCGGTCCTACTCCTTTCAATACCGCCAGGTGATCGAGTAAATTGTAAGCGGAAACTTTCGGGTACACGCCAAAGTCCTGTGGCAGAAACCCCAGTTGTTTATGCAGGAAGCCGGGCCTCGCTACAACATCATGCTCATTGAAAAAGATGCGGCCTTCGTCGGGTTTTTGCAAGCCTACAATGGTGCGCATAAGCGATGATTTTCCTGCGCCGTTTGGACCAAGCAATCCAAACATGCCATTGGATATTTCCAGCGAAATGTTGTCGAGCACTTTGACATCTTTGCGGTAGCTCAACGAAATTTTATCGATCAAAAGTTTATTCATATATGAAAAAGTTTAGGCAATAGAAATCCGTGCGGCGTTGCCGCCGCTTTTTTTAAAACCGATGTTTTAATCAGTAATTAATCAGGCTGGTATTCCAGGATATCGCCGGGCTGGCAGTCCAGTATTTTACAAATGGCTTCCAATGTATCGAAGCGTACGCCCTTTGCTTTACCCGTTTTAAGTATAGAAAGATTGGCGGGTGTGATACCCAGTCTTTCTGCCAACTCTTTGCTCTGCATCTTTCGCCTGGCCAGCATTACATCTATGTTAACAACAATGGGCATGTCAGATAAATAAATCCTTTTCGTTTTGTAATTCCAATCCCTGCCGGAAAATGCCTGCGAGGAAATAAGCAAACAATCCCAATACGAAATGTACAGCCACCAGCATCCACATCTCATTTTCCACGTCCACAAACATGCGGGCGGTAAAAACCGCTATCAAAGGCACGATAAGATTAGTCGCACAGAAAACAACGAGATGCCTGAAATGAGGCTGGGTGAATAATTTTTGTTGAAAGAATATGCGGAATACGTTCGCCGCTAACCAGAAAAACAAGCCATATAAAGTCAGTGGAAGCAGGAAAGAGAAAATAATGTACGGCAGGTTGTTATCAACTACGAGAAACGGTTGTTGCGTGAATGGCACCAGAATATGCAGGTAAAGACCATTACCCTGCTGCTGGACGCTCCAGCCGGTAAGCAGGCAGATAACCGAATATAAAACGGTGAGCAGATAGCAAAGCGATGCTGCCATGGCCGCTATATATAAGATCCGGGAAACGATTTTGGTATGTCCCATTACTGTGATTTTAAGATTATTATTCAAAAGTAGAAACTAATTATCGTAAAACAATAAATAATTAAAAATATTTACTTCGCTCGAAGTGTCGGGCCTTACTCCTTTCACCTTTCCTTTAAGTTAGCGCCCTTGTTGGTCTCCCGATCAACAAGCAAGCGTCAGGTGGTAGCTTTGATAGTTAGGTCAACTTCGTACATGCCTCAAGGATGGGCAGGCCCGTTGGTCTGGAAACCAACGGTGGCGTGATCTAGGATTGACAGGTTTTAAAATCTTCCGAACAGTTATGGTGAGGACGCCAACAACGGCGAAAAGACTTATTGCACTATTCACTTACTAACCTACTACTATGCCTTAAACCTTAGATATCCGCCATCCGTCGGTCGCAATCCGCTCTCTGTCGACAGGCTGTTTGTAAGCCGGCTCGCTATTCTATATTTAGGACGATAAAACGAACGCCCTCATAAGGGGCAACGATGGTTGGTAATTATATAGGCAACATTGCGCCTTGACAGCGGGTGCATGACAGCAACAAGCCGGCATTTTTTGCCGGCTTGTATGTTATATTATACCTGAAAGGAAGTTTGTTACTTATACCTGACCAACAGCGGTATGTTTGTTCTGTTACCTGCAGCATCCATCACTGTCAGCGTATAGATGCCTGCAGCCAATTGGCCGGGTATATTCACCGGTTGCGTAGCAGAACCTCCGCTATGATTAAGTTTTCCATTGTACACTACCTGTCCGGTGGTGTTGTATAACCGCAGATCATATACGCCTGCATTCATCTGTGAGAAACGTACCCGCAGACGGTCGCTGTTGAGCGGATTGGGAAATACCTGTATGCCTGCTTTCGGATTACCGAGACGTATCGATGCAATATCGCTGTAATTGGAGGAACCGTTCAAGCGTACTTCACGGATACGATAGTATATTGTTCCCGTGCCGGGGTCAGTATCCAGCCATTCGTAATGCGTAGCAGCATGCGGCGGTACAGATCCGGCCTTTGCAAAAGTACGTCCGTCGGTAGAGCGCTCTATCTCATAAATTGTCGCGCCGGTCTGATCATAGGTTTCCCATTGCACCAGCACATTTCCACCTACATCAGTGAGCTCAATACTTCCCGCACGTACGGGCAGTACAGCCAGTTGAGATGAAGTAACGGCGGCACAGGTTCCGCTTTGCACTACTGCCCGGTATTGCTGTGTTGGCCCGAGTTTACTTACGATCAATTGAGAAGAAGTGTTGGCAATATCATTGATAACGGAAACAAAATTATCTGTTGAAGACTGCCATTTCACCACTTCACCTGTCTGGCTGCTGATTGTGAGCACGGCAGTGGCAGGATCGGATCCCGTGGTACGGTTGATGACACCTACCGCACTGGCAGGATGTACAGTTGCCACAACCGGAACACGCAGCGCGCAACCGGCGGCCTCCGCATAATAGGTAGTGGTGGCGCTTACATTGGAAATAGTATAATTGTTGCCGGTAAAAACAGCCGTGCCTCCTGTTTCTGCTGTATACCAGGCTACGTTGCCGCTGCTTGCGGTAGCCTGTAAAGTCAACGCACCTGCCTGGCAGCGCGTAGCCGGTGTAGTGGAAGAAATACCATTCACCACAACGTTAGTCGCACCTGAAGTGACGCCGGTACATCCCGAGCCATTGGATACAACCAGGCGATAGCCAACTGTACCGGTCTGATTAGTGGAAGGTATATACGCAGCACCATTTGCCCCGGGGATGTCAGTATAAGAACCCGACGCATTGCTTTGCCATTGATAATTGAGATTGGTACCACCTGTTACGCTCGAAGTGAGGATAACCGAAGTATTCGAACAAGTAGTGGTGCCGCCGGAAATAGTTACGGCACTGGGGTTTGTGCCTGCCGCATTAGTAATGATAAATTCTCCGCTGCGGCTGTTATTGCCATTGCCTGTTTCGGCAATGACCGCACGATAGCGTCTTCCGGCAACAGCGGCCGCCACGCGCAAACGTGAAGTAGTAGCGCCACTGTAATTGCCGCCATTGGTTACCGTTGCCCATGAAGCACCATTGTTCACCGACTCTTCCCAGGTATAACTCAGCGTACCGCCAGCCGCGGGTGTACCGATTACTTCCAGGCTGGCTGTACCGCCGGGACAAATGTTGCTGACCGACGTTTCACTGCTGGTAGTAACATTCGGAGGAAGGTTGATAGCGGCGGCATTGTATCCGATAAAAGCATAATCGCTGTTGCCACTCGGTGTAATGCGCAACGCACGCACCTGTGAAGCATTGGAAGCATTGATGCCAAAATCAGAAAGGTTTAATGATACAATGCGGATATCGCGCGTGGTATTAGTGCCGCTGTTCGCTACACTGTACGCATAAGCAGTATTATAAGATACACCTGTCGGCATCGTGAAGAGATCAAGAGTATAGGTACCGAGACGGGGCAAATAGGTCATGTCCTGTGTAAAAGACGTACCAACGGTATTGCCGGACGCGTCCAGAAAAGTAAACACGTCATTGGAAGACGCCGGTGATGCTATCTGTGTAAGAATAATATCGGGTTCGGCATCGGTAGCTCTCGCCCCATCAATATTAAAAATCTGAAATGTCATGATTGCAGATGAAGGCAGATTGGTAACGCCGGTACCGAGGTCGAGACCATTAACGCCATCCACCAATGCTTTCTTGATATTGTAAGAAGAAGCGCCAGGCACATAAGCCGTGGTAGACGATCCATCCACCTTCGAAGCCAGGGCGATAAATATCGATCCGGAGCCACTGTTCGTTCCCGCGATGGAAGCTACAGGTAATGCCTTGAATGTAGCGGAACTGAAAGTGATGTTGTTGTTGGTAAGGGCCGCATTGTTCACACCGGTTGAATACGTAACACCATTGTGTGTAAACGCAAGAAGGTTGTGGCTGTTATCGGGATTAACACCGGTGGGAGCTGCGGCGGTCGTTCTCCAGAAGCCGTTAAAATCGGTGATGATGCCGGAAGTGGGCACATATATAAATCCTGCAAGAGAACCGTTTCCGGAAGGATTGGTTACCCGTACCTGACCTGACGCCACAACAGGTAATACCACTGTAATCCGGGTGTCTGAGACGATCGTAAAAGGAACATTGACATTGCCGATTGAAACATTGCTGGCAGTGGAAAATCCGGCACCATCAATCGTAATCGTCATACCCATAGCGCCTGAAACGGGTGTAAAACTACTAACAGTTGGTTGGGAAATGGCGGCCAGGCTGCAAAGCAGGCTGACGGCCAGCGTCAGAAGGTTTTTCATTGATACAGTCGATTTTGCGCGAAATTATGCGTATCTCAATAGACGTCCAATAGAAAAATTTCTAAAAAAGACAGTAGTAACTATTAACATACTTAAGCTACACACCTACATTTATTTAGCAAGAGCCATGAGGAAAAAATACGTAAACTTTTTTTTGGCGGAAGTTCTGTACGCGACGCGGAGCGTCTCGAAACTTGACAATTGTCATGAATACGGATCGAAAAATTACGACAAGCTTTTTGGGGGAAATGGAAAACCCGTGAAATAACAGGTTGATAGACGGGAAAAAAACGGTTGACGCGGCAACCAGGCGATTTTAGATTTGATACCGGCTCAAAAACCATTAAAACCTTCATCCACCAAACTAACAACCATGGGACGTTTAGTTCGTGTTAAACAGCCTGCCAACCAGCTTTTCAAAACCGCTGATCAGCCACAGGAACAGCAAACTTATCTTGAACAGGTAGTCAAATATATTCCTACGGAGATAGTGGGCGGTTATGTAGCGGTGAACAGTTTGCTGGCTTCGTTACCTGCCGATATGCTGAACAACTGGCTCTGGGGCACTTTCATTCTTTTTGCGCTTGGTACACCTGTATACTTCTGGCTGATGAAAAAGCCGGGCGACGCAATCTGGCAGCAAATGATCCTGTCGTTCATCTCTTTTATCATCTGGGCCTACTCCATCACCGGTGCATCCGGTATATTCGGCACAGCCGGCATTGATATTTATTATAGTCAGATAGCTTCTGCCTTACTCATCATATTCTCGATTGCAGCGCCGCTCTTCACGCCTGGTGCGAAAGGTTCCGGCGGCAGCAACTAATAAAAGCTGGTTTTGTTTCCCCTGGCCGGGCGGGATGATCCTGCCTGGCTTTTTCAGTTAAATAGGCGTAGTAAGTATTAAGTAGTAAGTATTAAGTAGTAAGTAATAAGTATTCACTTATTGACTCCCGAGACTTCGGGATGACGATTCACGATTCACGATCATCCGCCGCCAGCAGCAGCAATGCCAGTATCAGCACCACACTGTACTCACATCCTCCTGTACCATGTTCGCCTACAAACCAGCCCAATCCCCAATGGATCAGTAGGATGCCGGTCAGCAAAATAATCATAAATCCCGCGGACCATACACGCACTCCCCTGCCAATCGCCAACGCCACGCTGCCGACAAACTCAAAAAGTGTGATCAGCCAGACAATAGTAACGCCTAACGGTATTCCTTTGGCTTCCAGGAAGCCGCCGAATTGCGGTATTGTGCCATTGATAATACGAAACAAAGCATGAAGAAAGAATACAAGCGCCACTCCTATGCGCAATACGGTCAGGGCCATGCGGCCGCTGATAAAAGGGAAATGCTGCAGAAATCTCATAAGTAGTTTTTAACGCGGCTAAACTAAGCATCGGGATCGACCTTGCCTTATCGGTCTGTCGTTTATTAACCGTCATTCGTCTTTTGCCAGGAACGTTTAAGCGTTTTTTAAATGCCTGCGATACAATTTTTATTGTATTTCATTGACAGTTAACAGTCGTTGGTGTTCTTTTTTGTCTGACGCTGGTTTTTATCCGATTTTTAAACATATGAACCGCGTACTGCTGCATATCGGCTTCTGGCTGGGTTACCTTTTCTTTTGTATTCTCATCGAATACATTTGGGTAACGGCACAACTCCCCGATATGCCGAAGAGCTGGATATGGAGAAATGTCGCCATTGTGCCTCTCGGAAGCTCCACACCGGAAATCCTTTTTTCCTATTTCATGATGTATGTGGGTTTGCCCAGGCTCATGAGCCGGAAAGGCAACCAGGTGCTCAATATCCTTTTGGTAGCCATGGTTTTTATTGCCGCCGTGCTGACCGTCAGGATCATTGTTCATTACCTGCTTGGCCATGTGGCCTATGATAAACTCCTGACGGAAAAAAACTACCTTTTTGATACCTCGCAGATCTTCCGCGGTATTATTTTTATGGGTTTCGCTTCCGGCGTAGCCGTATCGATCAAATCATTGCGCCTACAGATAGCCGCAAGAGAACGGGAAAAAAATCTCATCAGGGAAAAACTAAGCACCGAGTTGCGCTACCTGCGGCACCAGCTTCATCCACATTTCCTTTTTAATACTTTGAATAATATTTACGCGCTTACCCGGAAGAAATCAGATCTCGCGCCGGGTGCCGTTATGAAGTTATCAGAGCTCCTTCATTTCATGTTGTACGAATCCAAGAACGATCGCGTTACCATCCGGTACGAACTGAGCTTTTTACAGGATTATATGGCGTTGGAAAAAATACGGTACAGCGACCGCCTGAAAATTTCTTTTGAAGAGTCGATCAGGGAACCCGATAAAATGATCGGTTCGTTGCTACTGCTGCCTTTGGTGGAAAACGCCTTTAAACACGGCGCCAGCGAAACACGCTTTGATTCTTTTATCCGCATCCGTGTGCAACAGGACGGCGAGGATTTTTCTTTTGTTATTGAAAATTCTTTTGAACCATCCGACCGGCCGGGCAGCGATGTCAGCATCGGTCTCCCCAATATCCGCCGGCAACTCGAACTGCTCTATTCCAATCACCGCCTCGAAGTAAGCCAACACAATAATATCTACTCCGTCAATCTTTATTTAAAACTGGACACTTATGGAAAAAATTAGCTGCATGATCGTGGAGGACGAACCTCTTGCCGCAGAAATTTTACAGGATTATATCAGTCAGATTCCTTTCCTCGAACTAACCTGTCTTTGCAACGATGCCTTGTTTGCTTTGGAAAAGTTACAGACACACAAGATTGACCTGCTGTTTCTCGACATACATCTTCCGCGTTTACGCGGACTTGATTTTCTGCGCACAATTAAATCACCTCCGAAAGTCATTATCACCACCGCCTACAGAGAGTATGCACTCGATGGATATGAACTGAACGTAGTGGATTATTTGTTGAAACCAATCAGCTTCAGCCGGTTCCTCACTGCCGTTAACAAAGTAAAGGAACGCGCACAAAGTGATCCGCTGGCGCTTTTGCAGAAACAATCTTTGTCACCCGAAAGAGCACACCTGCTTATCAATGTAAACAAGAAACGTATCAAAGTTTTCTTCGATGATATTCTTTATATCGAAAGCAAAAAAGAGTACATTAATATTGTTACCGCCGACCGTTCTTTTCTCACCAAATTCCAATTAACCGAAATCGAACAGCAACTGGATAAACGCCTTTTCCTCCGCATTCACCGCTCCTTTATTGTCGCCCGCGAAAAGATCAACGCGTTCAGCGCATCGGAAGTGGAGATAAGCGGACAAACCATTCCCATTGGCAGAAGTTACAAGGAACTCGTTTTATCTGTCCTGGATCAGCAGGTAAAATAAAAAGGAAGGCCGGTATGGAAATACCGGCCGATCCAAACCGCTTGAGCACGGTATCGTTCATGAGAAAACGCTACTTCATTAATAACCCGGATTTTGTTCCAGCACTCCTCTGCTCTTGTCGACTTCTGCCTGCGGAATCGGCCAGATGCTTTTGTTGGCACCAAATGGCTGTGCAGGTAACAGGGAAACTCCGTCGTTATCATATTTGTTTTGCACGGTTCCTTTCACGCGCATGATGTCCCACAGGCGATGGCCTTCAAAAGCCAGTTCTATACGTCGCTCGCCAAGGATCGCGGCTACCAGCGCTGCTTTTGTGGGGAATGTAGCCACTGTATAGGCAGGTGCGCTTACGCGTGACCTGTCTCTTACAAGGTTAAGTTTGGTCACAGCATCCGCATCTACCACAGTGGCAGCCTGTGCGGCGGCTTCTGCGTAGGTCAGCAGTACTTCAGCATAGCGGATCACCGGTGCCCAGTCTGCACGGGTAGCCACATCAGGATATTTAGTAGTGAAAGTGAAAGCCGTATTGGGCGCAGGTCCCGCGGCCAGCATCTGCGTGCGGCGGCGGTCGTCTGCTGCGAAATAGGTATTGGTTGCTGCATTGGTAAACGACCTGGATACCGCAAGGTCTGCGCGTCCATTTCCCGCATAGTGCTGCGGAAGCGCCGCATTGGTATTGGGGTTGTCATTTACGTTATTGGGAATGCTCCATACCGTTTCAGTGGTCTGGTAGTTGCCCGGACCAAACGCACCGTTTGGCGTGGGACGAAGCGCGTATGTGCCGAATTCACCATCGATCACGCGTTTGGCTGCATCACGCGCACCGGTATAATCTGCTCTGTACAGATGCACACGTGCAAGTAAAGATGCCGCCGCGGCACGCGTCGCACGCGTCTTGGTTGCATACGTGCTCGTATAGGCCTGCGGAAGATCACGTATTGCCTGCGTGAGGTCGGAAATGATCAGGTCATATACCTGCTTCACGGTTGAACGCGGCTGGTTGGCTTCAGGCGTGCTGGTGGAAAAACTTTTCGTGATAATGGGAATTCCCTTGTGAGAAGCATCTGCCGTAAACACATAAGGTTGGGCAAAAAAGTTCACCAGGTAAAAATTACTCACCGCGCGAACAAACCGGCATTCCGCCGTCAATTCGCTTGCTTTCTGCGTAGTGAGCAGGGAAGCATTGGCCGCAATTCCTTCCGCCACCCTGTTGGAAGTGAGGATGGCATCGTAACCGGCCGTCCATACCGCAGCAGGAATGCCGTTGTTGGACAACATATTAAAACGTGCCGCATCACCGAAGAATACACCTTTGTCGAAAACATCTTCACCCTGCAGGTCGACGTATAACAATGCACGGCCTGATAAGAAACCAGCATTTTGCAAGGAGTTGTAGGCACCTAATACCGCATTCTCTATTTTTTGCGCAGAAGAAAATGCGAGATCATTAGACAGCCGGTCATTCGGAACAACATCATCCGTTACTTTTTTCTGGCAGGCTGTTCCGGTCAATACAACCAATACTGCCAGACTATAGAATATTTTTTTCATACTTTGTTTTTTACATTAAAAGCCTACGTTAACACCTGCCGTAATCGTGCGTGGCAGATAAGGACGGAATGAATCGATACCCAGACCGATATTCACGTTTCCGTTTGAGTTTGCTTCAGGGTCCATGCCTTTGTAACCGGTGAAGGTGTACAGGTTTTGCGCCTGCACATATATGCGTAATCTGTTGATTGAAATTTTGGACAACAACTGCGCCGGCAGGTTGTAACCCAACTGAAGATTACGGATACGTACAAAATCAGCCTTCTCCAACCAACGGGTTGACGTCTGCCACCACTGGTTGTCACCCCATACAAGACGTGGCACATCGGTCTGATCGCCCGGCTTCGCCCATTCGTTCAGCAGTTCGTCGCTCTTATTGCGTGAAGTAGTGGTGACCATAAGGTTCTGCAGCGTGTTGTTGTACAGGTAAGCGCCGAATGAATACTGCAGGTCGATCGACAGATCGAATTGTTTGTAGCGAAGGTTCTGTGTAAGGCCTCCCAGGAATTTGGGATAAGGTGTTTTGTCGTTGTGCACCACACGGTCTGTGGCTGTGATTGCAGTCGTAACAGAACCATCATCCACTTTGGTCCAGCGGCTGGCCGCAGGTTGAAGATGATCGTATTGTTTGCGCACACCATCTTTGTCGTAGAACATCGGCAAACCATTGGAAGGATTCACCCCGGCCCAACGGATCAGGAAGAACGCACTCATGTTGTAACCCGGACGCACGATGCTGTTGCCACCGAAGATGTCGCCGTTATTGCTATTGGTAGAAATAACTTTCGAACGGTTCCATGCCCCATTGAAGTTGATATCCCAGTTGAAATCTTTTTTGCTGATCACCGGCATATTGATACCGATTTCGAAACCAGTGTTGCTGAGTTGTCCTACGTTCTCGATGATCGAATTACCGGGAAACCCTAAAGTAGCCAGCACAGGGTTGGCAAGGATCAGGTCTTTCGATTTCTTGTTGTAATAATCCAGCACGATCTGGATATTTTTTCCCACTGTCATATCTACACCGATGTCGAGCTGAGCGGTTTTTTCCCAGCGAAGAGAACTGTTACCGGGGTTACTGAGGTTCAACGAGGGAATATCGGCGTATTGTGTAGGAGCAAAAGTGGCCAGCGAAGGGAAATCGCCGATATTGGAATTACCCGTGAGACCGTAACTTACCCGCAGCTTCATGTCTTGGATAGCCGTAACCGACTGCATAAATTTTTCCTGGGAAATGCGCCATGCAAGTGCGGCTGAAGGGAAATAACCCCAGCGGTTGTCGCGGCCGAATCCGGAATAAGCATCGCCCCTCACGTTAATGGTAGCAATGTATTTTCTTTTGAAAGAGTAGTTGATGCCACCGAAATAAGAAGCAAGCCCGTTGTTAACAGTCGTAAAATTCTGTGCGCCTACAGAAGCAAAGTTGGCTGCATCGATCTGGCGGAACAAAGAGTCGAAGATGGTAGTACCGAAGGCATAAGCTCCATAACCTCTCCTGCGCGTGTATTCACTACCCGCCAGCACATTGATGTCATGCTCACCAAATTTCGCCATGTAGTTAAGCGTGTTGGTCCAGCTCCATACATAGGTTCTGTTGTTCACCGTCTGCGCAAGACCTGCGAGTCCTGAACCGTCGCCAACCAGCTTGTCCCAGTACTGTTCGGTATTGCCCATCAACTGGTCTACGTTGAACTGTGATTTAAACTTCAGCCCTTTGAACAGCCTGGCTTCTCCATAAAGGCTGCCGATCAGGCGTTGCGTCTGGCGTGTATCATTGTTTAGGTTTTGTACGGCAACCGGGTTGGGTGTATTGTTGAAAACGGTATTGCCACCTGATCCGAGATAGTAGCTGCCATTGGCAGTATAAACAGGTATGTTGGGGTAGGCAGTCAGCGGTCCAAAAGGCACACCGCTTAATCCGCCGCCGGTGCCGCTTCCCAAACCATACGAGGTAGTTTGAGAATATTGCATCGTCATGCCTGTCTCCAGCCAGTTGGTGGCTTTTGTGGTGAGGTTAATGCGGCCCGACATACGTTTCTGGCGATTCACGATAATGTAGTTCTGAAAATCATTATACGCGGCTGAGGCATAGAAAGTGGTTTTCGCCGTGCCGCCGCTGATACCTACCTGGTGGCTTTGTGTTAAGCCATTGCGGTATACTTCATCCTGCCAGTCGGTGCTGACGGGATCGATGGTTCCATCACCATTGAAATCTGCATAGGCTGCAGCGGGAGTCTGCCCGGCAGCAGCACGCATTTTATTAATAACGGTGTTGTATTGTTCGCCGTTCAGTACGGTAAGGCGGCGGGAAGCTGTGTTCACGCCTACGTAACCATCATAGGTCACACGGGCGGTGCCTGCCTGGCCTTTGCGCGTGCTGATCAGGATAACGCCGGCTGAAGCGCGGCTGCCGTATATGGCGGCGGCCGATGCATCCTTGAGGACTTCCACACTTTCAATATCGTTGGGGTTGATGTCGGCGAGTGTGTTCACGGGATTGTAAAGCTGGCCGTCATTTCCCTGGGTAACAGGCACACCGTCGACGATGATCAGCGGCTGGCTGCCGGAAGAAATGGACGCGGCACCGCGTACACGGATGATCACGTTGTCGCCTACGAGGCCGGAAGACGTATTTACCTGCACGCCCGCCGCTTTACCGGTCAATGCCTGATCGAAACTCATCACCGGGCGGTTGGCAATTTCCTTACCGCTTACTTTGGCCACGGACCCCGTTAGGTTCACCCGGGCGATCTGCTGATAACCGACCACCACTACTTCATCCAGGCCGCCATCCTGCTGAAGCAGTCTCACAGCGAAAAAGCTCTCACTGTTGAGGGCTATTTCTTTTTGTCCGTAACCGAGTGATGATATGACCAGCGTTTTTATTTTATCATCCACCGTAAGCCGGAACATTCCCGTGGAGTCGGTGACTGTTCCGGAAGAGCTTCCTTTTGCGCGTACAGACGAACCAGGAAGCGGCTCGTCTTTTTCGTTTGTGACCCTTCCGCTTATTTGGCGGGATTGGGCCAATAGCGTGCACCAGCCTGTCAAAAGCAGGGCACACAAAAGACTGATTTTCCTCATAATTTTGGTTTTGCGGTTAGTTTCCCGGATGTGTCGGGAGTTGTTTAGCCGCTGAAATTAGGAGGCGGTGAAATCTGCCGGTAACCAAATCAACCTACTACCATCGCCACCTGCCGGAAAGAGCGGAAAGGCCCAGCCACGGCGTTGGGTGGCCGATGAGCGACCTGCGCTGATTGTTTACCGTCATTCGTTTTTCGGGAGAGAGTGAATCGTCAATGTTCATCCCGAAGCCTCGGGAGTGAATCGTCATCCCGAAGCCTCGGGAGTGAATAAGTCAATAAGTGAATACTTACTACTTATTACTTAAAACTTATTACTTATAACCTAATACCTCTCTCACGCAGGCGTTTTTTTCCAAAACAACCGTTAACTTTGCCGCTTAATGAAAATACTTGTCAAGCAGGCGAAAATTGTAGATCCCTCCTCTCCTTTCAACGGGCAAACCGTCCCGGTTTTCATTGAAAATGGTATTATCCGGCAAATCGGCAACGACGCGGTGTCTGCCGATCAGGTAATTGACCTGCCGGGACTGCATCTTTCGCCCGGGTGGACAGATCTTTTTGCCCAATTCGGCGATCCTGGCCTCGAATACAAAGAAACCATAGAGTCTGGTGCGGCCGCTGCCGCGGCCGGCGGTTTTACCGATGTAGTGGTAATCCCGAATACCAAACCCGTTGTGCATAACAAAGCTGCGGTGGAATACCTCGTGCAGAAATCGCGGTCACTTCCCGTAAATGTGCATCCGATGGGTGCCGTTACCCGCGAAGCGGAAGGACGCGAACTGGCGGAGATGTACGACATGCGCGCCAGCGGAGCCATCGTATTCGGAGACGGATTAAACCCGATCCAGTCTTCCGGATTGCTGGTAAAAGCACTGCAATACATAAAAGCATTCGACGGACTGCTGATCCAGGTGCCGGAAGACCGCAGCATCAACCCGCATGGCCTGATGAACGAAGGCATCGTATCCACCAGGCTCGGACTGCCCGGCAAACCGGTACTGGCCGAAGAACTGATCGTGGCACGCGACATCGAACTGGCCGCTTATGCCGGTTCACGTTTGCACTTCACCGGTATATCAGCCGGCGTATCACTTGAGCTGATCCGAAAGGCACGGGCCAAAGGCAATACACTGATCAGTTGCTCCGTAACGCCCGCGCATCTTTTCTTTTCCGATGAGGACCTGCAGGAATACGATACCAACCTCAAAGTAAGCCCGCCTTTCCGTACACCCGCCGACCGGAAAGCCTTACAACAGGCAATCTCCGATGGCACAATCGATACGATTGCCAGCCATCACCTGCCGCACGAATACGACAGTAAAGTAGTGGAATTCGAATACGCCAAACCCGGCATGAACAGCCTCGAAACCGTGTATGCGGTACTGCGGACTGCATTACCCGGAGTAAGCCAGGAAAAATGGGTGGAACTCCTGTCCGTCAATCCGGCGAAACTGATCGGATTACCTGCCAAAACAATCCGCGAAGGAGAACCCGCAGCGCTCACGCTTTTCCAACCCGACGTACAATGGACGGTAGGAACGGCATCGCTTCGTTCGCGCTCGCGCAATACCCCCTTCCTCGGCCAGACTCTCACCGGTAAAGTGGCCGGAATTATTCACAAAAACCAGGTTGTACTGAATCAGGCATGAGATCAATTAAACTTACACCGCTGGTGATAGGCCTCATTACGGCCGCTGCTATGATACTCCTTAGTATCCTTGTTTTCTATTACGCACCTCCAAATTCGCCACTCGCTTATCTGATCTATGCATTGTATGCGGGTGGTATAATGTGGACATTGTTAAACTATAAAGCATCGGCAGAATATCAACCTGCGTTCGGCGCCCTGTTTAACCAGGGGTTCCGGTGCTTTATCGTCGTAACCATAGCGATGATCTTTTTCTTCGCCATCAATTCAAAAATGCATCCTGAATTTGCCGATGAAGCGGCTGTGGCCACACGGCAACACCTTCAGCAAAACAATAAGGATATGACGCCCGCACAGATTGAAGAAAGTGTGGAGAATACCCGTAAGGGTTATACCACCGGCGTGGTGTATGGTGCTATTTTCAGTTATTTGATAATTGGTGTTATATTCACCGTTGCAGGTTCAGGTATTATTTTAATCAGGAGACGTTAACACATGGATCTTTCCCTTGTCATACCACTTTTAAACGAAGAAGAATCATTACCCGAGCTCACCGCCTGGATCGAGCGGGTAATGGATGAACATCATTATACCTACGAAATTATTTTCGTTGACGATGGCAGCACGGATACTTCCTGGGAAGTAATCCAGCAACTCCGCGCGCGTAACCCGCATGTGAAGGGTATTAAATTTCAACGCAACTACGGCAAATCGGCCGGCCTCAACGAAGGCTTCAAGGCCGCTCAGGGTGAGGTGATCATTACCATGGATGCAGATCTGCAGGATAGTCCAGATGAAATTCCCGAACTGCGCCGGATGATCCTTGAAGACAACCTCGACCTGGTAAGCGGATGGAAAAAGAAACGTTACGACAACCGGCTTACCAAAAATCTTCCCAGCAAACTCTTCAATGCCGCCGCCCGCCGCATGAGCGGTATCAAACTGCACGATTTCAACTGCGGTCTTAAAGCCTACCGCAAAAAACTGGTCAAGAGCATCGAAGTATATGGCGAAATGCACCGCTATGTGCCGGTGCTGGCCAAATGGTCGGGCTTTCGCCGTATAGGTGAAAAAGTAGTAGAACACCGCGCAAGAAAATACGGGGTGAGCAAATTCGGATGGAATCGTTTTATCAATGGGTTCCTCGACCTGCTTTCCATCTTTTTCATTGGTAAATTCGGCAAGCGCCCGATGCACTTCTTTGGTCTTTGGGGTACTATTTTTTTCCTGATCGGTCTCGGCTTTGCTCTTTATCTCGTTATATCCAAACTGATCGAACCGGAATTCGGCATTACCAACAGACCAGGATTTTATATATCCCTTACATCCGTTATTATCGGTGTGCAATTATTCCTGGCAGGATTTCTGGGAGAACTGGTGACACGAAACTCCGCGTCGCGCAATTTCTACCTGATCGAAGAAAAAGCGGGCATATAAAATCCTCTTTATGGCGAAAGTTGTGATCATAGGTCCTGCGCATCCGTTGCGGGGCGGACTGGCTACTTTTAATCAACGGCTGGCCCGTGCATTCAATGATGCCGGTGATTCCTGTTCGATTTATTCCTTTTCCCTTCAATACCCGTCTTTCATTTTTCCGGGAAAGACGCAATACACCGACGAACCTGCCCCCGAAGGAATCGACATTCACACCGTAATCAATTCGGTGAACCCGCTGAACTGGCTCAAAGTGGGCCGCCGGCTCCGCCGCGAACGCCCGGACCTGATTCTGGTACGTTTCTGGCTACCGTTGATGGGGCCTGCATTGGGAACAATATTGCGTCAGGTAAAAAAAAATAAACACACCTGCATCATTTGTCTCGCAGACAATGTCATCCCTCATGAAAAAAGACCGGGAGATGGCCCTTTTACCCGCTACTTCCTGCGTAGCTGTGATGCTTTTATCACCATGAGTGAAAAAGTAATGCAGGATCTGCGGTTGTTTGAAAAGACCAAACCGGCAAAGCTCGTTGCGCATCCGCTGTATGATAATTTTGGTGAAGCAATGGACAAGCAGCAAGCCCGTCAGCATCTCGGTTTACCGCCGGTGAAAAAGCTGCTGTTGTTCTTTGGCTTTATCCGTGCCTACAAAGGGCTCGACCTGCTGCTCGATGCGGTCAGCGTTCTTCGTCAGCGAAATCCCGCTTACGCAGCTGATATGCGGTTGCTGATTGCCGGTGAATTTTATGAAGACGAACAGAAATACCAGCAGCAGATCGACAGACTCGGTATAAAAGATATGCTGCTTCTCCGCACGGATTTTATTCCCGACAGCGAAGTGCGGTATTACCTGTGTGCGGCAGACGTGTTGATCCAACCCTACCGCAATGCCACGCAGAGCGGCGTTACGCCCCTGGCTTATCATTTCGATAAACCGATGGTTGTAACGAATGTAGGCGGCCTGCCCGCATTGGTACCACACGGCGTATCAGGGCTGGTGACCGAACCCACACCCGAATCGATCGCCGACGGCATTGAAGCTTATTTTGAATTGGGAGAAGCACATTTCATTCCCAATCTGCAAAAAGAAAAACAGCGCTACAGCTGGGAACAGCTGGTGGCAACGATACACGAACTGGGACGAGAGGCGAGGCATAAGGCATAAGGCCCGACACTTCGGGCCGAAGCTTCGGCCTAAGGTTTAAGGTGTAAGGCGTAAGGCCCGACACTTCGGGCTAAGGTGTAAGGCGTAAGGTGTAAGGTGTAAGGTATGAGGCGTAAGGCGTAAGGCCGGATACTTCGGCCATAAGTAGTAAGTAATAAGTTATAAGTAAACAGCCATTCACTCTCGAGGCTTCGGGATGACGATTGACGATTCACTCATTCACTTATTGACTTATTGACCTATTGACGATTCACAATTCACGATTAACGTATATGAGTACAATCTACAGGAGCAAAGCACCGCTACGGATAGGACTGGCAGGCGGTGGCACAGACGTTAGTCCTTACAGCGATCTCTACGGAGGCGCTATTCTCAATGCTACGCTGTCACTCTATGCACACGCAAGCATTGAAATAATCGACAAACCTGAAATTCATTTCACTGCCGTTGACCGCAATGAACATCAACAGCACACCACCGGAATCGAGTGCCCTACCGACGGTTATCTCGACCTGCTGAAAGGTGTCTATAACCGTATCCGCCGTGATTATGGCATACCGGATACGGGGTTTCATCTGTCGACGTTTGTCGATGCACCCGCCGGATCCGGTCTGGGTACCTCGTCAACCCTTGTGGTGGCCATCATCGGCGCTTTTGCGGAAATGCTCAAACTGCCATTGGGTGAATATGATATTGCGCATTATGCATACGAAATAGAACGCCGCGATCTCAACCTCGCCGGCGGTAAACAAGACCAATATGCCGCTACTTTCGGCGGTGTAAACTTCATGGAATTTTATGAAAACGATCGCGTGATCGTCAACCCGCTGCGCATCAAACAACGTTATCTTTTTGAACTCGAAAACAATCTCCTCCTCTACTATACCTCCACCAGCCGCGAATCCGCACGCATCATCGAGCAACAAAGCAAAAATGTGGTAAACAAACAAGGTAAATCGATCGAAGCGATGCATCAGTTGAAAGAACAGGCGCAACGGATGAAAGAAGCCCTGCTAAGAGGCCGTCTGCACGAGATCGGCGAAATCCTCGATTTCGGTTTCCAGCAAAAACGAAATATGGCTGAAGGCATTTCCAACAGCCTGATGGAAGAAATTTATGAAACGGCAAAAGCAGCCGGCGCTACAGGAGGAAAAATATCCGGTGCCGGCGGTGGCGGATTCATGATTTTTTATTGCCCCGGTACGACCAAACATAATGTAATCCGCAGCCTCGAACGCTTCGGTGGCAAAACCCGACGTTACCAGTTTGTAGAACACGGACTAACGACATGGTCGTTGTAATTCAAAAGTCAAAAGTGAATGGTCAATAAGGCAATAAGTGAATAAGTCAATTGGTGAATAGAACGGCCGTTGCCTAAAAACTATAACCCTATACCTTAGGCCGACACTTCGGCCCGAAGTGTCGGGCCTTACGCCTTACACCTTAAACCTTATACCTTACACCTTACACCTTTCACCTTTCACCTTATACCTTCACTTAAAACCTATAACTTTACCTCTCCCGATGGAAAAAATCAAACAGCTCATACAGGCATCTATCAGCGTCAAACAACAATTGATGGAAGATGACGCGCTGGTAACGGTGATTGGCACGGTTGCCGACGTAATCACCAATTCCTTTCGTCAGGGCAAGCGCGTTTATTTCTGCGGCAACGGAGGCAGTGCTGCCGATGCACAACATCTCGCTGCAGAATTTTCCGGGCGTTTTTACACCGACCGCAAAGCATTGCCGGCAGAAGCGCTGCACTGCAACACTTCTTACATTACCGCCGTTGGCAATGATTACAGCTATGATGTTATTTATGCCCGGCTGATCGATGGCATCGGACAACCGGGTGATGTGCTCGTAGGTCTTTCCACTTCCGGTAATTCGGCCAACATTATCAAAGCATTTGAAGTGGCGAGAGAGCGCGGGATGATTACAGTTGGCTTTACCGGACAGACCGGTGGACAAATGAAAGCGCTCAGTGATTATCTTATCAATATTCCCTCAACCGATACGCCACGCATCCAGGAGAGTCATATCCTGGCGGGGCATATTGTCTGCCAGTTGGTAGAAGAAACCTATTTTCAAAGCTGAGCCCCACTACTGATATGACCCAAGCAATCATCCTGGCCGGCGGGCTGGGCACGCGGCTTCGTTCCGCCGTTCCCGATCTCCCTAAATGTCTTGCGCCCGTAGCCGGGCGTCCGTTTTTATTTTATGTGATCAATTATCTCCGCAGCCAGGGCATCAACGACTTTATTTTTTCGCTGGGTTATAAACATGAACTCATCACCGATTACCTCGAGAAAGATTTTGCTACGCTTTCGTATAAAACGGTTATCGAAGAAGAACCGCTGGGCACAGGCGGAGCCATTCGCCTCGCCGCCGCGCAGGCACATTCATCACAAGTGATCGTAACGAATGGCGATACATTATTCCGTGCAGATATACCGGCTATGCTGCAACTGCATAGTCGTAATCATGCCGTTTGCACCCTTGCGCTAAAACCCATGAGCCATTTCGACCGCTATGGTGTGGTAGAAATAAATGCCGGCGGGCGCATCATTGCATTCAAAGAAAAACAACGGTACGAGCAGGGAACGATCAATGGCGGGCTGTATGTAATCGATCGCGAAGCATTGCTCGCTGCGGAGCTGCCGGAAAAATTTTCCTTCGAAAAAGATTTCCTGGAAGCACGGTATGCCGGGGGTAAATTATACGGCATTGCGCAGGATAATTATTTCATCGATATCGGTATCCCGGACGATTATAACCAGGCGCAAAAAGATTTGGCACGGCCTGCTATTTCCTTAAAGGACATCGACAAATCATGGACACTGTTCATGGATCGTGATGGGGTGTTCAACCATGATAAGGTCGGCAGTTATGTTTTTCATCCCGATGAATTCGTTTTTTATGACGGTGCGCTGGATGCCACCCGTATCATCCACGAAAAATTCGGACGCGTAATCGTCACCACCAATCAACGCGGTGTGGGCAGAGGACTGATGACACTCGAAGACCTGAAGACGGTAAATGATAAATTGCAGCGGATCGTAAAAGAAAACGGCGGATTGATCGATCATGTTTACTCCGCGACGGCGATGTCCAACTTCGATCCCATACGCAAGCCGAACCCGGGGATGGCCTGCCTGGCCAAACATGACTTCCCGGATATTGATCTTTCCAAAACGATCATGATCGGTAATAATCCAAGCGATATGCAATTCGGGCGGCATGCGGGATTATATACCGTTTATCTCACGACCACCAACCCGCCATACGAACTTCCGCACCAGGATGTAGACTGGCAATTTGAGTCACTTTACGCTTTTGCAAAATCTTTATAGTTCTTTGTGTAATTTTCCTGCCGGAAAGACGTTACCTGAACACCGTTACCGATGTAGCGGATCAAAAAAGATAAAGTGAAAAAGTTGACCTTACGCCTTAGCCTTGTATTACTGATCGCCTTCGCTGCCGGAGCTTCCGTTTATGCGCAGTCGCCGATCTCCTCAGCAGATCGTAAAAAGCTGAAGCTCAAAGAAGATTCCTTATCGAAGCACTCGAAAGAGATGAGTGTTGAGCAGGAAATGGCCGGCCGTATGATCGCAGACAGCTTTTTCATCAAAACACTGGTCAGGGCGCTGCAGGTGAAAAACTCCTTTTATTATCCGTTTGATTCGGTGCTGGGTATTTCCAAAATGTATGCGCCCGACAGCACTTTCCGCATATTTACCTGGAATTTAAACTACGACAATTATTATTCCCGTCAGCGCGGAGCCATCCAAATGCGTACGAAAGACGGATCGCTTAAATTATTTCCGCTTCGTGATGTGTCGGAATTCACCGAAAACCCGATGGACTCGGCCCGCGACCGCAATAACTGGATCGGCGCAGTCTATTATAACATCATTCGCACACAATACAACGGAAAAAACTTTTATACCCTGTTCGGCTTTGACGGGCACACGGTACGCAGCAGTAAAAAATGGCTGGAGGTACTCACGTTCAACGGTCGCGGCGAACCGGTATTCGGAGGGCCGTTTTTCAGTTTTGCCAAAGACAGCATTCCGAAACCTGACCAGAACCGCTTCAGCCTGGAATTCAAAAAAGATGTGCGTGTATTGATGGATTTTTTACCGGAAGAAAATGTGATCCTTGTCGATCACCTGATATCCGAGAATGATGAACCCGATAATCCCTGGACATACGTGCCGGATGGCGATAACGAAGCATTTAAATGGGAAAATGGTAAATGGATACACATCGACAAAGCCTTTACTTATAAAATAGATATGAGTGATGCGGATCCCTATATGGGCAAACCACCGGTCGAGAAACCCATTCTCGACGGCAAGGGCAATAAGAATGAGAAAAAACTCATAGAGCAATCGGATAAGAACAAGCAGCGCGAACAGCCGGCGCCGGTGCCACCGGCGAAAAAGTAAAAATTCAAAAGTCAAAAGTGAATGGTGAATTGTCAATTGTCAATGGTGAATTGTCAATTGTGAATAAGTGAATAAGTCAATTAGTGAATGGTTAAACGCCTTACTGTTACTTACTACTTACTCCTTAGCCCGAAGTGTCGGGCCTTACGCCTTTTACCTTATACCTTACTCCTTACGCCTTTCCCCTCGGTTGGTATTAACATTTTATTATCAGTCTACCGGCATACAGGGTTTTACCGTTCTGCCCTATCTTTGCCGCCTGTGCTGAAAATTGGTAAACATATCATTCTTTGGATCGTAGCGCTGTCAATACTCAATACCAGTATCGATATTGTAGATGATAGCGCCGTATTTCAGTCACTGGCCGACCAGGCCGATGACGGTGTTTCTTACACTGAAATCGAAAGTATCGTGGAATATCTCGTGAATGAAACAAGTGATCACGAAGAACAATTCCCCGACAGCACCGGCAACGACCAGCAAAGCATTCTCAAAAAAGCAGCAGGCTTCGATTTTTCCCTGCCGGAAAAAAAACAACGACTCCTCTCTCCCGTCTTCACAGGAGCCAATTCAACACCTTCCGCCCGCGAAGCGGCTTTCTTACTTCCAGCCGGTTATATCAACCGCCTCATACAACCTCCTGACCTCACAGCCTGATTGATCATCCCCGATCATTTGTTTTTTTCTATGTGCCACCTGACGCGCACGTAGTGCTATTCCCTTTTCTGAATCAAAACAGGCAATAATGAAATTCTTTGCTTCATTATTCCTATGCCTCACTGTTACCTGTGCCTACACGCAGCAGGCAGACAGCATCGTTGTAACCATTCAACAGGCAGAGGAAATATTTCTCAGGAAAAACCTGCTCTTATTGGCCAGCCGCTACCAGGTGGATGCGGCCAAAGCCAATGAAATACAGGAAAAATTGTATCCCAACCCAACCTTCAGCACCGATCTCGCCACTTACGGCGATAACCGTAAATGGTTCGACATCGGCCGCCGCGGCCAGAAACAGTTCGGGCTCGATCAACTGATCATCCTGGCCGGCAAACGCAACAAACGCGTACAACTCGCCCGTGAACAAACCCGCGAAACAGACCTCGCCTTTTACGATCTGCTGCGCACACTCAAGTATGAACTGCGCGCCAGTTTTTATACACAGGTATATGCCACCGAACTGGTCACACAATACACCGAGCAATTGCAATGGCTGCAGCAACTCATCAATTCGTATGAACAAGAGGCCAACCGCCGCAACGTTTCACTGAAAGATGCCGTGCGCCTGAAATCGGAATACATCCAGCTCAGCGCCGACCGCAACGCCGTGATGATGGACGCGCTCCATGCACAACAAACCTTGCAGTTGCTGCTCGACACCAGCGTCAATGTAATGCCGTCAAAAGAAGAATGGCCAGGCCGCCCGTTGCCATCACGCGAAGCCTTATTGGAGACCGCAAAGAAAGAACGCGCCGACCTCCGCATGAAATACAGCCAGGTGAAACAGGAAGAACTCAACTACCGCCTGCAAAAAGCAATGGCCATTCCCGATGTTACGGTTGGTGCCGGATACGACCAGGATGGTAATTATGTGTCCAATTTTTATTCACTCCGCGCATCGATCGATCTCCCTTTGTTCAATCGCAACCAGGGACAGATCAAACAGGCCAAAGCTCAGATTCGCGTGGCAGAGCTGGAAAAAGATTACAAGGAACTAACTATCGAAAAAGAAATTGCCGGAAGTTATGCCCGCCTGCTTGAAGCAGAAAAAGAATACCAGCTCTCGCAAACAGGTTTCAACAAAGACTTCCCGGCCGTCAACCGTTCCGTGATCGAGAATTTCAACAAAGGCAATATGAGCATGCTGGAGTTCATGGATTTCTTCCAGAATTATAATACCGCCATACGACAGGTAAATGAATTACGCAAGCAACGCCGGCTCGCCTGGGAAGAGTTGGAATACGTGACAGGCGCTTCTTTTGACTAACCGAATTAATCAGCCCGATAAAAAAAGTTTATGCTTTATAAAATTCTTATAACCGCTGCATTGGCAGGTCTTCTTTTGTCCTGCAGCCATTCAACACCACAGGAAAGCGACACCCGTTTTTCCCTGACGGATACGATGATGAGCAGAATCCGGATCGACACCACCCGGCTGGAAAATGTAAAAAGCGAATTGCGCTTCTCCGGTAAGATCACCCCCGAAGACAACAAGCTTGCTTCCATTTTTCCCGTGGTGGCAGGTTATGTTACCCGTCTCAATGTGTCACTGGGTGATTTTGTACAAAAAGGCCAGGTATTGGCGACTATCCGCAGTACCGACATCGCCGATTTTGAAAAGCAGCGCCGCGATGCGGAGAATGCATTGATGACAGCCCGCAAAAACCTCAAAGCCGAACAGGAACTCGCCGATTCCAGGCTTAACACCGAACGGGATCTTACAGCCGCCCGGCGCGAAGTGGAAAATGCACAGGCCGAACTCAACAGGATCAACGAAGTATTTTCAATTTATCATATCCGCGATGGCGCCAACTACAACATCATTGCACCGATCAGCGGTTTTATTACGGATAAAAAGATCAACGCCGATATGCAGTTGCCGGCAGGTTTCAGCGAAAGCATCTTCACGATTGCACAGATCGACGAGGTTTTTGTAACAGCCAATGTTTATGAAACGGATATAGCACGTTTGTCGGTAGGCATGCCTGCAGAGATTGAACTGCTCAGTTATCCGGGCAAACGTTTTTATGGGAAAATTGACAAGATGCTGAACGTACTCGATCCCGAAACAAAAACCCTCAAGATCCGTATACGTTTGCCCAATCCCGGTTATGAACTCAAACCGGAGATGGCCGCCACCGTTTATATCAGCCGCAATGAACCGGATAAAAAACCAGCCATTCCCGCCGAAGCGGTGGTGTTCGACAAAAGCCGCAACTACGTGATGGTGTTTCACAGCCGCGACAGCATTGAAACGCGGGTGGTAGAGCCGTTGCGCACTACCGGCAACATCACCTGGATCAGGGCCGGACTGCAGGAAGGCGAACGCGTTATCAGCCGCAACGCCCTGCTGGTGTATGATGCTTTAAATGATTAAGCTAAACCGCAGGTAGTACCATTGCCGGCTACAGCCGTGTGATACCGCCTGCCCAATCTTTTTGCATGAATAAGTTTATCCGAAATATTGTAGCTTTTTCTCTCAAGAACAAGTTCTTCGTTTTCTTTCTCACCGGAGTACTGATCATTGCGGGAATTGTAAGCTTTGTCCGGACGCCCATCGAGGCTTTCCCGGATGTAACCAACACACAGATCATCATCGTTACACAATGGCCGGGCCGCAGCGCCGAAGAGGTGGAACGTTTTGTAACGCGACCCACCGAAGTGGCCATGAACAGTGTGCAACGCAAGACCAATGTGCGCAGCATTACCATGTTTGGGCTGAGTGTGATGAAAATAATTTTTGAAGACGGTGTCGACGATTTCTTTGCACGGCAACAGGTCAATAACCAGTTAAGAACCGTCAGCCTGCCCGACGATGTGGACCCTGAAGTACAACCACCTTACGGTCCTACCGGTGAAATATTCCGCTATGTATTGCGCAGCAAATCGCGCAACAGCCGTGAACTGCTGACCATCCAGAACTGGACGATCGACAGGCAACTCAGGGCCGTGCCCGGCGTGGCCGACGTAGTAGCGTTTGGTGGTGAAGAAAAAATATACGAGATCCGCGTTAATCCCACCCTGCTGGTTAAATACGACATTACACCGCTGGAAGTATTCACGGCCGTATCACGCAGCAACCTCAACGTGGGTGGTGATGTGATCGAGAAAAACAACCAGGCTTATGTGGTAAGAGGTATCGGTCTGCTCAACAGCAGCACGGATATTGAAAACATCATTGTGGAGCAAAACGGCGACGCACCGGTACTTATCAAACACGTGGCCTCTGTGCAGGAAAGTGGTCTGCCACGCGTGGGCCAGGTCGGTCTTGACAACGATGACGATGTGGTGGAAGGCATTGTGGTAATGCGAAAAGATGAAAACCCGTCGGCCGTTCTCGCATCGGTCAAAGAAAAAATAAAAGAACTGAATGAGAAAGTGTTGCCCGCCGATGTAAAAATGGAAACATTCTACGACCGTGATGTGCTGATGAGTTATTGCACCGACACCATTTCGCACAACGTTGTAGAAGGTATCATACTCGTAACGGTGATCGTACTCATCTTCATGGCCGACTGGCGCACCACGTTGATCGTATCGCTGATCATTCCGTTATCATTGCTTTTTGCCTTTTTCTGTCTGCGGATGAAAGGCATGAGTGCTAACCTGATCTCGTTGGGGGCGATCGACTTCGGGATAATCATCGACGGCGCGGTGGTAATGGTGGAAGGTATGTTTGTGGCCCTCGCCCATCTTTCAAACAAAGTAGGCATGCCTAAATTCGACAAATTATCCAAACTGGGATTGTTGAAACGAACCGGTGGCGATCTGGGAAAAGCAGTATTCTTCTCCAAAGTGATCATCATCACGGCCCTCATCCCTATTTTCACTTTTCAGAAAGTGGAAGGTAAAATGTTCTCGCCGCTCGCCTGGACGCTGGGGTTTGCGCTGTTGGGCGCATTGATCTTTACACTTACGCTGGTGCCGGTGTTGTGCTCGATGTTGCTGAATAAAAATGTGCGGGAAAAAGAAAACTTCATTGTACGGTTCTTCAATCGTTCGATCACCTCCGCATTTACGTGGTGTTTCCGCAACAAACGTAAAAGTTTGCTGGGCGCTTTTGTATTCATGGGACTGACATTTGGTTCCGCAAAATTTCTAGGATCAGAATTCCTTCCCGAACTGAACGAGGGTGCCTTGTGGGTAACCGCTGAATTACCCATGAGTACTTCGCTTACCGAATCGATGAAGATCACCCGCACCATCAGGGAGAAGCTGATGGACTTCGAAGAGGTAAACGGTGTGCTTTCGCAAACCGGTCGCAGTAACGATGGTACCGATCCGAATGGATTTGGCTTTATACAATTCCAGGTAAACCTGAAAGCCCAAAAAGAATGGAAACGCAGTCTATCGCAGGAAGCATTGATCGAAGAAATGGATGAACGGCTGCGACAAATCCAGGGCATTACCTATAACTATTCCCAACCCGTGGTGGACAATGTAGCCGAAGCCGTTGCCGGTTTCAAGGCATCCAATGCGGTAAAGATCTTTGGCGACGACCTGGAAAAACTGGATAGCCTGGCCGATGTGGTATATGCTTCTATCAGAAACATTGATGGCATCAAAGATGCCGGTATCCTGCGCAATATAGGGCAACCCGAGATAAGCGTGATACTGGATGAGGAAAAAATGGCTTTGTATGGTGTGGCCACTGCCGATGCGCAGGCTGTTATTGAAATGGCGATTGGTGGTAAAACAGCCACCGCCAAATACGAAGATGAAAAACGTTTTGATGTACGCATCCGCTATCAACCCGAATACCGCAAGGATGAATCGGATATCATGGCACTGATGGTACCCACGATCAAAGGAGGAAAGATTCCGCTGAGCAGTATCGCTGATCTGCGTAAAGTAACGGGGCCGGCTTTCATCTACCGCGATGCCAATAAACGCTTCATCGGTGTAAAGTTCACGGTACGCGGCCGCGACCTTGGCAGTACGATCAGCGAGGCACAGGCAGCCGTCGACAAATTGGTGAAGCTGCCCAAAGGCTATTCTATTCAATGGGCGGGTGAGTTTGAGAACCAGGTGCGTGCAAGCAAACAACTGGCAACGGTTGTGCCCATCAGCCTCCTCGCCATTTTTGTATTGTTGTTTATTACGTTCGGCAATGTAAAAGATGCCGGGCTTGTATTGATGAACGTGCCGTTTGCCCTTATCGGAGGTATTCTCGCCTTGCATATATCGGGCATCAACTTCGGTATATCGGCTGGTGTCGGCTTCATTGCGTTATTCGGCATTTGCGTACAGAACGGTGTGATCCTGATCACAGTTTTCCATCAGAACCTGCGGCAACGCATGGATCTGGCCACTGCGATACGCGAAGGCGTCATTTCGCGGATACGTCCTGTAGTGATGACGGCATTGATGGCGATGCTGGGCTTATTGCCCGCTGCTTTGTCGTCCGGTATCGGATCGGAAAGCCAAAAGCCGCTGGCGGTAGCCATCATCGGCGGGCTGGTGACAGCAACAGTGCTTACATTATTAGTATTTCCTATATTATTCTGGTTGTTTTACAGACGATCAGCGAAAAAAGCTGCTGCTGCAGCAGGTTGATAGATTAGAGTAGGATTAGAAAGGGCGCTTCGGCGTCCTTTCTTTTTATTTCAAGTTGGCATTACTATAGGTAAACACTAGGTTTTGCGGGAATATCTTGTATTTTCGTTGTCTAGAAACTAAACCGAAATTTAACTGCCGGCCCCCGTTCTGCCCGCCCAATACTGCCTCTGCGCCCATGAACCACTACATGAGATTCATTTTTTTCAGCGTATTCGTATGCCTGTTCGCCAATAGTTATGCCCAAAATCCTGCGGATCATTATGTGCAGTCGTTGCAACCTGTTCATCCGGGGAAAAATACGGATGGACAGATGAAAGCGTCGGAAGACAACTATTACACTTTTCCCGAAAGAAAAAAATCACCGGATCTTGAAGCGTGGGGAAAATACAATAGCAAAAAAGATCTTACGCACCCCGAATATGGTATACTGCCCGATGGTGCGCCCTGCGACACCTGCGTGGAAGTGTATGCCGAACGCAAAGCGGATAAACGATTGTTCCGCAGCCTGAAAGATTCCACATTGCAATATATCCAGCAATCGCTCGGCTCGCTGAACACGCTGGTGGACGGCCGATGGATCACCATTCAGCATAAATTGAAACCAGGTGCCAATGGCGTGTATCGTTCGGGATATGCCCCGGAGCCCGCCATCTTCGATCTCTCCCGCCAACAAATAAGCCTGCAGACCGTGGTGGGTAATGTAAAATTCAACGACTGGACTTTACTGATACGCCGCAACGGAACTGTGGAAACAATAGGAAAGGCCAACTGGTCGCGGTATACAATTGGAGAAGACGGCATGTACATCATCAATGTATTCGAAGGCATCGATGCGGAACTGAAAGTCTTCCGCGGCGCCATTAAGACAAATTTTATTATCAAAAGAAATGCATTTGGTTCTTTCGATGAATTGATCTTTCGGGATGCGTTCAATAGTGGACAAAATACACGACTGCAATTCACTGAAGGCAAAGAACAAAAGGGTGTTGGCCAGTTAACCGTGTTGCTGAACGGCGCCGATGCGTTGAAAGTAAATGCCGGTTATGCTTATGCAAAAAATGGTGGCAAGGAAAGCATGATGGCGGTTGCTTATGATATCAGTGATGGCGCTATGGACATGATCGTGCCGGCATACTGGATCAACAAATATATCGGACAACATGAATTGGTGATTGATCCGCTGGTAACGGCCAGCAACACGCTTGCACAGGCAGCGATTACTGGTTCGGCCTATAGTGCTGCCTGCTTCACAGCCTATTGTTCCTACAACCTGAACGTAACGAGACCAGCCAGTTTCAACATAGAGGACATCCGCTGGACATTCAGCTATATTGCAACAGGCTCCTGCTGGATGTATGATGGAGCTGTGACCTTTCGCTCCGGCACCTGTAATAGCCCGGGCGGCGCAGGGAACTATTGGTTTTGCAATGGCCTTGGTACCGGCACCTGCAGCGGAAACAACATCTCAATCATGAACGACCTGGCCTCCTGCTTACCGGCTGCTTCCTGCGCCTCGGCCAACATACCATTTGAAATGCGCTTTTATCGTTGTTATACTTCGTCTGCCGGCTGTAGCGGAAGCTGTATTGGCGCTGCCAGTCCCTGGACGATGACGATTACAGGACGTACCGTTGAACTTGCCTCCCCCGTGACCATAACGCCTTCAACAGGTGCAGCAGTATGCCAGGGTACCAGTGCTATGCTCACAGCAACGGGCCGTGGTGGTGTTAGTCCGTACGGCTATTCCTGGAGCTTCAATTCCACCGGTACACCCGTGGTGTCTACGGCGGCCGCACCCAGCCTTAATTTTCCTACCGCCGGAACAATTCCCGTATACCTCACAATTTCAGACGCCTGCGGCAACGTGAGCAACAATATAGTCAACGTTACTGTCAACCCTCGTCCTGTAATCAGCGCCACGTCCAGCAATCCTATCTGCAGCGGACAAAATCCGAATATTGTGCTGAGTTCAAACACAACGGGCACTACCTATACCTGGAGCGCGACCACCACGAATGTCAGTGGTGCATCCGGTGGCACGGGAAGCACGATCAGTCAAACGCTGACGACCACCGGCCCTATTCCCGGTCTAGCTTCTTATTCCATCGTAGGTACGGCAAACGGCTGCGCCAGTACAACACTTTCACAGTTGATAAATGTGAACCCGCCGAAAACAGCCACCGTCAACCTGGCCATCTGCAGCAACCAGCTTCCTTATTCCTGGAACGGACAAACGATCACTGCTGCCGGTACCTTCACGCATACAACCCCGTCTTTATTGACGACCTGCGACAGCACCACTACTTTAAACATAACGATCAATCCAGCTATTGCAGTTACCGTTAACAACAGCATCTGTTCCGATGCACTTCCTTATACCTGGAACGGACAAACGATCACAACGGGCGGCACGTATAGCTATACCACTCCATCGCTGATCTCGGGCTGTGACAGTACCACCACATTAAACCTGACGGTCCATCCTGTCAAAACCGCGATAGAAAATGTGACTGTTTGTGCAAGCCAACTCCCTTATACCTGGAACGGCCAAACGATCACGACAAATGGCACCTATACTTATGTCACGCCCTCGATAGAAAATGGCTGCGACAGTACCACTACTTTAAACTTTTCGATAAATGCGGGGCCGTCCGTGACGGAAACAGTTACGATCTGTATCGATGCGCTGCCCTATACGTGGAACGGCCAGACAATAACGGCGGGAGGCAATGGCGTAGCAACTTATACTACTCCGTCGCTGATCAACGGTTGTGATAGTACAACTACACTCAACCTCGTCGTGAGTCCATTGATCAATGTAACGCAAACGCTCACCATCTGTGCCAACGCATTACCTTATACATGGAATGGTCAAACGATCACGGCCGGCGGTAACGGCGTAGCAACATTTACCACGCCATCACTCGTTACGGGTTGCGACAGTACCACCACTTTAAACCTGGTTGTGAATCCATTGATCAATACAACGCAAACAATCACGATTTGTGCAAGTGCATTACCCTATACCTGGAATGGCCAAACGATCAATGCCGGTGGAAATGGGGTAGCTACTTTCACCACACCATCCCTCGTTACGGGTTGCGACAGTACCACCACACTCAACCTGGTAGTAAATGCCCTGATCAGCGCAACGGAAAATATCACCATCTGTTCCAACCAATTGCCCTATAGCTGGAATGGACAAAGCATAACGGCAGGTGGTACTGCTGTGGCAACATTTACCACTCCATCAGCCGGTACCGGCTGTGACAGTACCACTACGCTCAACCTCACGGTGAACCTGGTTAAAAATGCGGTGGAAAATATAGTGATCTGCGCGGACGCACTGCCCTACAACTGGAATGGACAAACTATAACTGCAGGTGGCAACAACGTAGCAACGTTTACCATGCCCTCAACAGAAAATGGTTGCGATAGCATCACAACCCTGAACCTTACGGTGCATTCATTACCGGTACTCACGGAAACGATCACTATCTGCGCCGATGCCTTACCTTATACCTGGAATGGACAAACTATAACTGCAGGTGGCAACAACGTAGCTATATTTATCACCCCCTCGCTGCTCACCGGTTGCGACAGTACCACTACACTCAACCTGATCGTAAATCCGCTGATCAATCAAACAGAAACGATCACGATCTGCGCAGACGCATTGCCTTATACCTGGAACGGACAAATCATTACCGCCGGTGGCAATAATATTGCGACCTTTACCACGCCATCGCTGATCACGGGTTGCGACAGTACGACGGTGTTGAACCTGATCGTGAATCCACTGATCAATGAAACTCAAACGATCACCATCTGCGCGGACGCGTTGCCTTATACCTGGAACGGACAAACTATCACAGCCGGTGGAAACGGCATAGCTACATTTGTCACACCATCGCTGCTCACCGGTTGCGACAGCACGACCGTGTTGAACCTGGTTGTGAATCCGCTGATTAACGAAACACAAACGATCACGATCTGCGCAGACGCATTGCCTTATGCCTGGAACGGACAAACCATTACGGCCGGTGGCAATAATATAGCGACCTTTACCACGCCATCGCTGCTCACCGGCTGCGACAGCACGACTGTACTGAACCTGATCGTGAATCCGCTGATCAACGAAACACAAACGATCACGATCTGCGCAGACGCATTGCCTTATACCTGGAACGGCCAAAGCATCACAGCGGGCGGTAACAACGTGGCAACCTTCACGATGCCTTCGCTGCTGACGGGTTGCGACAGCACGACTGTGCTGAACCTCATCGTGAATACCGCTCCGGCCATTACGCTGCAGCCACAACCTTCGGTTATTTTTATCCAGGATAATACCAGCTTCTCGGTAACGGCATCCGGTACGGGTCCGCTTACCTATCAGTGGGAAGTGAACGACGGTACAGGCTTCGCTCCTGTTACCGATGGAGCGCTTTACAGCGGCAGCCAGTCACCGACACTTACCCTGACCAATGTACCGCATATCAGTGGCTACTTCTATCGCTGCATTGTAACGGGTGTTTGTCTGCCAAATGCAACCAGCAACGCTGCGCTGCTGACCGTCAACAAACGTCCGCAGACCATTTCCTTTAACACCCAAACCATCAACAGCACGGTGACGGTCACCTACGGAGATCCGGTAGTGGACGGCAGTGCCACTGCCAGCTCCGGTTTGCCGGTAACCTACAACAGCAGTAACAACGGTGTGGCGTCCATTAATGCAACAGGTCAGATCACCATTCATGGTGTTGGTACAACACTCATTGCAGCAGATCAGGCCGGTGACAATATTTACCTCGGGGCCTCGCCGGTGATCTTTACGCTGGTTGTAACACCAAAGGATCTGTTGATAACCGCAGACGATAAAACACGCCCTTACGGCGAAAACAACCCTCCGCTTACATTCAGCTACAGTGGTTTTGTTTACGGAGAAAATCAATCCGTCATCACGCCGCCGGTTATCAGCACCACTGCCACCCTCACCAGCATGCCGGGCCAATACCCGATTACTTTTAGTGGCGGCGCAGCAGCTAACTACAACTTTGTTTTTGTCAATGGTACGTTCACTATTACCGGGGCTGTCGTTAACATCCGTCAGCAACCTGCTCCGCTTGCATTGTGCACGAATGAGCAGGCAAGCTTCCGCATCGTTGCCGAAGCACAAAGCCCGTTGGTGACCTTGCAATACCAATGGCAGCAGAGCGGTAACGGCAGTACCTGGACGGACATCCCCGGAGCTACCACATCGCAGCTCACGATGACCGCCCTTACCAGTGCTTATATCCGTTGCGTAATCACCGCACCGGGCACTGTGTTGCCAAGCCAGGCAGTAACATTTGTCGTGCATCCGTTGCCGACACTGCAGGTCACCAAATCCAACGACCTGGATTGCAACTTTGGCAGCACGCAATTGACCGTATCCGGTGCCCTACGTTACAACTGGACTCCGCCGGCAGGATTGAGCAGCACCACTATTTACAACCCGCTTGCCCGTCCGACGGCAGAAACAAAATACTATGTAACCGGTACAGATGCCAATGGTTGCATTAACCGCGACAGCATCACCGTTGAAATCACCGATACCCGTCACGGGGATAACCTCATGGCTAATGCCTTCACGCCAAACGGCGATGGACGGAATGATTGCTATGGTATTTCCTACTGGGGTGTGATAGAAAAAATCGATTTCAGTATTTACAACCGCGGCGGACAACGGATCTTCTATTCGCGCGACCCCTACGCCTGCTGGAATGGGAAATTCCAGGGTGTGGACCAGCCGGCCGGTGTGTACGTTTACTTTATAAAAGCCGTTACCAATTGCGGTGTCATTGAACGAAAGGGCACCGTAACCCTGATACGATAAACGAAAATCCCCGCCGGTTGTGCGGGGATTTTTCGATATATTCGGCCACCATTAACATAAACCCGTTCACATGCCGCTCCTTCACTGGATTCACATCCTGCTGATCGGAACCATGCTATTCCAGGCCACGTTCATGCTGGTACAATGGTTTGTTTTCCGGCGCAAGGACTACCTGTATTACATTGTTTATATGTGTAGCACGCTCTTGTTTCTCATAACGAGACTTGACAGTGTATTGCATTTTTTCCCGGCCCCCATTCCTCCTATGCTGGACGAATACCTCGATCAGCCGCTGATTATTTTTGCCTGCTGGATGTATATCCGTTTCGGCTATTATTTCCTTGAATTAAAAGAAACACAGCCCGCACTCTACAGGAATGCACGGCTGGTAGAAATCTTTTTCGTGGCTTTTATTATCGCGAAATGCATCTGCATACCGTTTTCATTCAGCTATACCACTTCTTCTATCATTTATATGATTGCATCGGTATCGCTGGTACTGTCTGCGGCACCTCTCCTTTACAAACTATTGGTACAACGCAACCTGCTGAATAATCTCCTCGTGATTGGCGGGGTGTGCATTGCCATCGGCGGCATTTCCGGTCATATTTTCACCCTGATTGCAAAAGACCCGGAGCAACGTACCATCCTCGTATACGTTGCTTTTGAAGTGGCGATATTACTTGAATTGTTATTGCTCAATACCGGATTGGTGATAAAAAACAAACGCACGCAACAACAGATCATCGATACACAGAACAGGCTGATCCATCAGTTGCAGCAAACCGAAATGCTTCGGACCAGTCTCAGTACGATGCAGACAAAACTCTCTTCCGATCTTCACGACAATATCGGAGCCGGCCTCAGCAGTATTGCCATGTACAGCCAGGTAGCGCGTCAGCGGATGGAAAAACAACCCGCCTCGGCCGCGCAGGTACTAAACATCATCAGTAACACCGCTTCAGATATTTTATCGGAAATGAAAGACACGATCTGGTTTATTCAACCCGCCCATTTCACTTTCGAACAACTGATAGACCGGCTGCGGCAATATGCAGAGCCACTTTGTGCGGAAAAAGAAATTTACCTGGAGTTCAGTCTGCCGGTTGCACCCCTGCCCGAGCTTTCACTGGGTGCGCGCAAGAACATTTTCATGGTATTAAAGGAAGCGATCAACAACGCTATCAAGCATGCATCACCGCAGAGCATCCATGTATCCATTGACTGTGCGGAAGCGCAATTAATCATTTCCATAACCGACGACGGAGCCGGTTTGCCACCTACCGCGGGGCGTTCGGATGGCAACGGTTTGCGGAATATGCAGCAGCGGGCTAAAGGCGTTGGCGGCCGCCTGGACCTGTTTCCGGCAACAAACGGAGGCACGCAGGTCAGGTTCGAGCTCCCGATGCAGGTTGCATCCTAACCATATTTGGTGATAGGCTTCCCGGCTGCACTCGTGTATTTTTATGTTTGTAAATGAACAAGTGTACCATGATTAAAGTGGCCATATTTGATGACAGCGACCGGTTTCGCAACAGCCTCCATCTGCTGCTCGACGGATCTCCCGGCATTGAAGTATCGGGTGTGTATGCAGATGCCGGCGGACTGGAAGATAAACTTGCACAATGCCTGCCGGACGTTGTATTGATGGACATCGATATGCCGGGTATCAACGGCATCGAAGCAGTGAAGCGTATCCGTGAAATATTGCCCTCCGTGGTCGTGATCATGCAAACGATCTTTGACGACGAGGAACGCATTTTCCAAAGCCTGCAGGCCGGTGCGCAGGGCTACCTGACCAAAGATGCCTCACCGTTGAAAATGCTGAGCGCCATCGAAGAAGCCATGGCCGGCGGCAGCCCCATGACACCGGGGATTGCACGCAAAGTGATCGACCATTTTCATAAACATCAGCCGGTAGAAAACGAATACAATCTCACCCCGCGCGAGAAAGAAATTCTTTTACAACTGAGCAACGGACAGAGCTATAAAATGGTAGCCGCATCCCTGGATATTGCCTACGAAACAGTGCACTCGCATATCCGCAAAATATACCAGAAACTACAAGTGAACAGCCTCGGCGAAGCCCTCTCCATCGCCTTTCGAAAGAAGATCATTTCCTGATAAGTCTTAACCACATCTGGCGATTGTTACCGGCATGCGGCTCCCCTAATTTGGCGGAAAATTACCTGTATGTCACGTCTTCGTTGTATCACTTTTTCAATCACCTTTTTTTGGGGCCTCTCCTGCTTTGCGCAGGAACAAACGCAGGAGCAAACGGCGGGTAAGTTAAGTCCCAAAGAACTGGCGATTCCCGCTTCTCCCGTATTTGATCTCATGGGCGTTACCCCTTCATTGGTCAATCGCACATCCGATATCAAAGATTTCAAGGTGGACTGGTCGTTCAAATCCTGGAGGCTCAATCCCAATCTCGCTATCCAATCGCAGCCTCTCTGGGAAATTTTCTACAACAGAAAAGACCTGTCGCGTTACCAGCAGGCTTCTCCTTTTATGCGTCGCCTCGCTTCGCTCGATGTATCCGTCGGTTCGGTGCAGGATGAATTCAACGACCGGCGGATCGGTTTTGCTATTAAGATGGGCGTTTACCGCGAAAAAGATCCGCTGATGGCGCGCTCGCTGTATGAAGACCTACATGTTCAGTACACAGAAGAAAAGACCAGCCTTGAAGCGCAATTGAAGGAACTGATGATCCAGCTCGACACTACGTCACAGGTATTGCAACGCCCAGGTCTTCGCAGCCAGATCAACAGCGTGGAAGAACAATTGCTTTCCCTGCGCTCGAGAAGACAAGCCGAAATCAACACACGGGCTGCTATTTATGCGGCGGAAAACTGGAACGCCGCTTCGCTGGATATTGCCTTTGGTAAAGTTTATACTTACCAAACAGACAGTGCAGGCTCATTGGGCAAACTCCGGCTCAACCGCAATACGGGTTGGGGTGCCTGGCTCAACGGCGGTTTTGGTATCGGTAAAAAAATGCTGGTGACGGGATTGGTGCGCACCACCTTTTACGAAGAGCAACTCAATTTCCTGCTGCGCGACCTCGATACGTTTGAAGAAACGGAACAACAGGCTGTGGCAAGCACTATGTTGTATACGGCAGGCCTCAACTTCCGCTACGGTGGTCCTATTTATAATTTCTTTGCCGAATTTTTTTACGAAAAAAAGAGTACATCCACGGCAGGTGCTGCACTGAATAAGGTATTCTCTCCCGACCCCAATACGGAAGTCGTTGGCTCATCCGTTAACTGGAGCCCGGTATTGCCTACCACACTCACGATAGGCGGAGATTGGAGAATAAGCCGCAACGTAATCATCAATTACGGTATGCGCTTTTCCTTCGATCAAAACTGGACCTTCCGCACATTCACACCGGTTGCATCCATAGCGTGCCTGATGCGATGAATAGAATGCTTGCAATCCCTGAGGCGCTCGTGAATCGTGAATCGTCAATAAACAGCCATAGCTCGTTATATGACTCCCGAAGGGAGGTCCCTTAGGCACTCGAAGGGAGGTCCCTTAGGCACTCGAAGGGAGGTCCCTGAGGCACTCGAAGGGAGGTCCCTGAGGTACTCGAAGGGAGGTCCCTGAGGTACTCGAAGGGAGGTCCCTGAGGTACTCGAAGGGAGGTCACTGAATCGTCAATAAGTAACCAGTATTTTTTTTCATAACCATTAATCATTTTTAACCATGTATTACTTCTTAAAAAAGAGGTGGTGCCATCTCTTTGCCCTGGTGGCATTGCTGGGCACCACTACCTCTCCCGAAGCGCAGCTTGCACTGCCAAACAAGGACATCGTAACGCCCGTACGCATCACACCCGGCATGGCGCGGCTGGCCACGGTGGTCAACACGCCCGGCAATACATTCGGACGCCATTTCAATATGACCGCTACGGGCCGCAATGATGTCAATGCCTACCTGCTCTGTTACCTGACTACGCTGATCTATCCGCAATACCTGGCTACGGTTGCCGGTGACGCATCACCCGAATACATCACTCGTTTACACAACAGCCGCAGCGCATTTGAGCAGGAATACAAATTGTATACATCGCGGTTGTTCAACAATGCGAAGTACTTTTTCTTCCAGGAATCATTTGCCGGCGGCTATGATCCGGAAGCCATGATCGTTTCCACCGACGATGCCATCTTCGTTGTGTTTCGCGGCACTGATCGTGTGGCGTCCAACAAAAAAGAAAATTTCGTCAGTTCATTCATGTTCGACTGGGCCGAGTGGCTGCTGACCGACTTCGATGCGCGCCAGCACACCGATCCCGAGATAACGGGAAAAGTGCATGCAGGTTTCTGGCATTCGCTGAGCTATAACAATTTTAAATCGCAGTTGATGAACAGGATTATTGCGGAGAATGGCCGTAACAAAAAGATCTGGGTCACCGGTCACAGTCTCGGCGCAGCACATGCACAGTTGTTTGCCATGTACCTGCGGAATAAAAATATTCCTGTACAGGGCGTGTACGTATACGCCTCGCCGCACCCCGGCACACAGGAATTTGTAACCGCCATGAACCAGCTCTTTCCGGGTGACAGGCTACAGCGGTTTGATTTTTCCAGCGATCCCGTTACCACCATTGCCCCTTATGCATTAGGTTATCGCCGGGCAGGTACCCGTATTTTTTATGAAGACATCAAAACCATGCGTTTCCGCGCACCGGAACGCAGTTTCACCGATGCACTGGCATTGTTGCCTGCTTTAACCGGTGCAGCAGGATTCAACCTCGCCGGATCACAATTATGTTATCATCATCCAACCTGGTACCTGCGTGCTGCCTATGAGCAATTGTCGAAAGAAGAACGCGTAAAAGTGCCGGTGCCACTGCCCTTGCCACACCCCGACAATAACGTAAATGACTACTCGTCTCCCTGCGATATGCTGGCACGCAACAAAGGCATCAACGCTTCAGCGCCGGGAAGCATGATCGAAGAAGGGATTGCCGCAATCGGTGAAACCATTGAGAAAATACGTTTCACCGCTACGAGCATACTCGATAATGTTACAGGCGCCGCGCTGACCAACGGATATTATTATATCAGTTCGCACCCTTCGGGAGACGAGTTGCAACTGAATGATAAAAGCGGTATCGACAATGGCAAAGACGTGTACTTGAACAAGACCAGGCAGCGCCTGTACATACAACGGTTCGGAACAATCGGTTATTCTATCCGATTTGCTGTAAAGGATGGTAAAGAGTATGTACTGGACAGCGAAATGAGCGACCTCTTTGATGATGGTGCTTCCAATATTTTATTATGGGAAAAAAATAGCCTTCCCGGCGTCAGCGCCAATCAACGCTGGTTGCTGATCAGGTTAAAAGATAAAAAATACATCATTAAAAACCTGGCCAACGGCAAAGTACTCGATGCCAACAACGGTTGCACGCAAAGCGCTACCTGTGGCGTAAAAACCTGGCGGCCTGTCAACGACGACCAGACACAGATCTGGACGATCGAACCGGCTAACTAATCTCATAAACGCAAAACAAAGAAATATGAAAACTTATAGTCAATCATTTATTATACTTCTCGGCTTTATAATAGTACCCCTGCTGTCAGGAGCCCAAGGGCCTGTAACGCGGCCGATAGGCAAACTACCCGCCAATGTAACGGTCAACCCCAAACTGCTTCAACGCACTCCCCTCGACTGGTACTTCACGGCTATTCGTCCGGCGCGCGCTTCCGGTGGTGCTCCGGCTAATACCATTACTACAAGAAGCAGCGGTGCAAACACCAGTATAGTGGGTGTAAACCTTCCCCGTGCGGCGGCTCCGGTAAGAGCGGTAGGCACGCCGGGCAAAGAACCGTCCGGTGACGGTTATTGCCTTACGCAATCTTATAACCTCGATTACCTTAATGAGTCTGCCTTCAGCCTCATTGACCTGCGGCTGAATTTTCCCAATGCCATTTATCCCGGTGCCTTCATCGACGCGGGAAGTTTGCTGGGGAGATCGCCCATAACTTATGTATCACCTGCTCAACGTCGTCCGTTGACGGTGGCCATCAGCATCAGCAACCCTGATTCAGGCTCCAGAACTTATACGGTCAGCAATTTCGGCAGCAACAACAATCGTGTGCTGGATGAAAACCTGCGCGATCGGCATTACGGTGCTGCCATTCCCGCTGTGTTCGCTTATCGCTCAATGGAACTCCGCAGCCAGCAGGAATTGACCGCCTCCTTCAATTTTTCGGCAGGACTTATGCTGCCGCTGGAAGAATTCGGTATACCCCTCGACCTGTCGCAGGGTATACGGGCAAGTGGTAACATGGTAAACGGTTCCGTGGAACGCCAGTACATGTTATCGTTCATACAACCGATGTATGCCTATACGATAGAAGAAGAAGATCCGGGATTGTTATTTACGAATGCCGGTGCTGCCGCCAATATTCATCAGGGCATTGTAAAGTCGGTTGTATATGGCCGCATGATCATGATGACATTCCGCTCCACACTCGATTCAGCCGAAGCTTTCGGGCGGGTATCGGCGCGATTGGGTATCAATTTCACCGGTGGTGAATTGGCTAATGCATCATTAGGCGGGTCTATTTCCGGCGATGTGCGCAACAAATTTGTGCGCGACATCAAAGAGTTCAAGGCATTGGTATATGGCGGCAATGGCCAGACGGCTAACAGTGTGGCCGGCGATCCCGAAGCCGTATATCAGTATATCCGTGATCCATCGGCCGCCACATTGAGTAACCGCACGGGCGCATTGCCTCTGCAATATGTGGTACAACGCATCTCCGACGGACGTATCATCGGTGTGCGTTCCACTTCCAATTATAAAGTAGACGACTGCCTCAATCCACGGTATGATGTGGAAGTAATTTTTAAAGGACTGAAATGTAACAAGGTGGTGGAACTTTTCCCTGATGATAAAGAAGATATTTTCGGCACCTGTGATGTCAATGGGAAACGTTTATTTGGCATCAACGAGGATGCTGCCTGGAGTATTGGCGCGAATAAAACGATCGGCGACGACAAGGAAGTACTCATTGCGAGCAATCTTACCCTGGCACAATTAAGGGAGCTTCAATTAGTATTCAGCCAGACCTTGAAAGACTGGGAACCGCTTCATAAACCTGTCTACCGGGCGTATCAACCACTCGATCTTAAATATTCGCTCGATAAAACAGCCAATATCAATGCGATCATGAACCTCGCGGCCGGACGGTCAGCAGAACTGGAAAATAAAACACACGAGGTGAAGTTGTATGAAAATGGCGACAAAGAGCATTCGGCGATAGCCATTCTGTATAGAGTGAAAGTGACGCGGAAATAGGGTAAAAGGTATAGGGTTTAGGGCGTAAGCTTTTAGAACAGCAACTGCCTCTCACGAGTATTTCCTGAAGCAAACTGAAATGCGCGTCTGGATCTAATGGTAGTACTTTGTGGTCACAATAGCTAATAACTATCCTACGGTATTTCAAACCTTATACCTCAGGCCTTTCACCTTCAACCTTAAAAAAAGGAGCCTTAAGGCTCCCTTTTTTAATCATCCAGTTTCAGTACTGCAAGGAATGCTTCCTGCGGCACTTCCACGTTGCCTATCTGGCGCATACGTTTCTTACCTTCTTTCTGTTTTTCCAGGAGTTTGCGTTTACGGCTGATGTCACCACCATAACATTTCGCTGTTACGTCTTTGCGCATGGCGGAGATATTTTCGCGGGCGACAACTTTGGCGCCGATAGCAGCCTGGATGGCAATCTGGAATTGCTGGCGCGGCAGCAACTCTTTCAGTTTTTCGCAAAGTTTACGGCCGAAATCTTCGGCGCGGCTGCGGTGAATAAGCGCGCTCAGAGCATCCACCTTTTCACCATTCAGCAGGATATCCATTTTGGAGATCAGGGCGTCGCGGTAACCGATGGCATGGTAATCGAACGAGGCATAACCGCGTGTTTGTGATTTCAGTTTATCATAGAAATCAAAAACGATCTCGGTCAATGGCATTTCGAAAATCAGCTCCACCCGTGTAGTGGTGAGGTAGCTTTGATTGATCAGGATTCCCCTTTTGCCGAGACAGAGCGTCATGATATTGCCGATATACTCGGGCTTCGTGATGATCTGCGCGCGGATATAAGGTTCTTCTATACGTTCGGTCTTTACCGGGTCAGGAAACTCGGATGGGTTGTTGACCATCACTTTCTCTCCCTTGGTCGTATAAGCGATGAAACTCACGTTGGGTACGGTGGTGATAACCGTCTGGTTGAACTCGCGCTCGAGACGTTCCTGGATGATCTCCATGTGCAGCATACCAAGGAAGCCGCAACGGAAACCAAAACCAAGTGCCTGAGAAGTTTCCAGTTCGTATGTCAGCGACGCATCGTTGAGCTGCAGTTTGTCCATGCAATCGCGCAATTCTTCGAACTCATCGGTGTTAACAGGGTAGATACCGGCGAATACCATTGGTTTCACTTCCTCGAAACCTTTGATAGGCTCCTTTGTAGGTCTGTTGGAAAGCGTGATGGTATCACCAACTTTCACTTCCTTGGCATTTTTGATACCGGTGATGATATATCCTACGTCGCCCGCTTTCACTTCTTTCTTCTCGGTCATCTTCAATTTGAGGATGCCTACTTCGTCAGCTTCGTAGTCTTGTCCTGTTGATACAAATCTTACTTTATCGCCCTTGCGGATGGTACCATTCTGGATACGATAATAAACGATAATACCGCGGAAGCTGTTGAATACGCTGTCGAAGATCAATGCCTGCAGCGGCGCTTCCGGATCACCTTTGGGCGCCGGAATGCGGTCTACGATAGCCGCCAGTACTCCTTCGATACCAAGACCGGTACGACCGCTGGCGAGCAGGATATCTTCGGGCTTGCAACCGATCAATTCGATGATCTGGTCCTGCACTTCCTCGATCATGGCACCGTCCATATCGATCTTATTGATCACTGGAATGATCTCAAGGTCGTTTTCGATGGCGAGGTAAAGATTGGAAATGGTCTGGGCCTGGATACCTTGTGTGGCATCCACGAGCAGCAAAGCTCCTTCGCAGGCGGCAAGCGCGCGGCTCACCTCATAGCTGAAGTCTACGTGACCTGGTGTGTCGATCAGGTTCAGGATAAACTCCTGCCCATCGGTATGGCGGTAGTTGATCTGGATGGCGTGGCTCTTGATGGTGATTCCTTTTTCCCGTTCAAGATCCATATCGTCCAGTACCTGGTCCATCATTTCCCGGTCACTGATGGTGTTGGTGCTTTGCAACAGCCTGTCAGCCAAGGTACTTTTACCGTGGTCAATATGCGCGATGATGCAGAAATTCCGTATATTTTTCATGTACTTCGGCCCGTTTTTCGGACCCGCAAAGGTAAGGGAAAGCCGCGAGCTTACGGCATAAGTAGCAGTCTAATTCAACAGGATTAACAAGCGGCATTTTCAGGTGCTGCGGGTGCTTCAAAAAACCGGTGTTATTTTTATATTAAATAAAAGTAAACGCTTATAACATTATTGTAAATCAATTAAATAAGAAAAATACATCCCCGGCATCATTTTTCCTTTCCTGTCTCATCTTTCTTCGTATTTTTGTGCTCTACTTACCCCGGATTCTACTCCACAACCCATTACATTCTCACTTACTAACCCGGGCCATCGGCTTTTGACTGGTATTAAATTATAGAAATTTAAACAAGGGAGGAGGGATTATGTACAGCTATGACCTGCTGGAAAACGGATGTTATTATCTGGTAAAAGACAAAGAAGACTCACCTATCGAACTGATCCAGGTGACTGTGGAAACGGACCATTGCCTGTTTATTCAACGGTTTGACGATCCTACCAAAACGGAATGGAAACTCAAGACCGATACATTGTCTGACATCATCGAATGCCTGAGCGACGAAGCGGTCAGCCAGTGGGAAAAACAGTATTATGGCGAGGACGCATACCAGGAAGAAGAGGACGACGAGTGAGCGTGAATGGTGAATCGTCAATCGTGAATAAAACAGCCATGTCTGTATCTTAACATGACATGGCTGTTTTATTTATAAATTTTATCCCATTACATCTTTTGCCTTAGGCCGAAGCTTCGGCCCGAAGCCTCGGGCCTTATACCTTATACCTTATACCTTACACCTTACACCTTACACCTTATACCTTACGCCTTACTTCTGCATAAAATTCACCGTATCTTTCGGCTCTCCGCAATTCAACATCGACGCTTTATACTGCGGATGCTGCGTACCAAGATAAGGATTGCGCACTTCCTGCGTGGCGCTGAGCCAGTAACCCGAATGATTTTCATCGAAAGCCATCGGGCATTCCTGCAGATACAACTTTGAGCGGTCGTACCGCACCGTTTTCATCAACATATACAGCGCATCGGAAAGACTGTTGAGCGAAGTTCTTTTAGCCGCTATGTCCGGCTGATTGATGATATTCTGGATCTCGGCACGGGCATTATCCAGGAAAAAGGAAGCACTCTGCGCAATTTCCACTGAATCCTTCTCCAATTCTTTCAGACTGAAGGAATCCAGCCCCTGTTTCAGCGCCGCCGCACTTTCGTTTGCCTTATTCACATCCCAGTTAACGAATGCCTCGTTCATCTGGTAATAGTTACCGAGCATCGACTCGATAGCCGCATTGAAAGCCTCGCTGTGTTTACTAACGGCCATCGATACCGGTTTCGGACCTTTGTGGGTATTTTTCTTTCCACGGAAGAGAAAAAACCAAACACCAGCGCTGACGGCTACGATCAACAGCAAAAACAGGAGAAATTTCTTCATGGCGTCGTTAAATTTTGCAGCAAAGTTAATATTAAACGATCAGCAGTCCGAATGCATTATTTTTGCGCAAATTTCAGTTGAAACATGTTAGCAGGATTTCAGAATGTGACATTTGAGTTTGGTGCCCGCGCCATCGTGACCGAAGCCACCTGGCATATTCAGCCGGGCGAACGCATTGGCCTGATCGGGTACAACGGTACGGGTAAGTCTACCCTGCTCAAACTATTGGTAGGTCAATACCTGCCTTCCGCCGGCACTGTGGAAAGAAGCCGGTCTACTTCCATCGGATACCTTCACCAGGATCTGTTGAGTTTTGATACCGAAGAGTCTATTTTACAAGTAGCGCTGGGCGCCTTCGAACGCGTACTCGAGCTCGAAAAAGAGATTGAAGAGATTGGTAAAGAACTGGAGCGCACGGGCGACGAAACCACGCTCCTCGCCTACACCGACCGTCTGCACGAACTCGAAACGCTCGGCGGCTACAATATTCATCACCGCACCGAAGAAGTATTGCAGGGACTTGGTTTTACCAACGCCGACCTCCAGCGCCCCTATAAAGAATTCAGCGGTGGCTGGCGCATGCGCGTGCTGCTTGCCAAAATGATCCTGCAACAACCCGACCTGCTGCTGCTCGACGAACCGACCAACCACCTTGACATGCCCTCGATCGAATGGCTGGAGAAATACCTGCTGCATTACCAGGGCTCCGTGGTGATCGTGAGCCACGATAAATACTTCCTCAACCGGATGGTGAACAAGATCGTGGAAGTGTACCAGCAACAACTGCATATCTACAACGGCAACTACGACTTTTACGAAAAAGAGAAAGCCATCCGCATAGAAATGCAGCAAAAAGCCTACGAGAACCAGCAGGACTATATCCGCCAGCAGGAACGGTTCATCGAACGCTTTAAAGCCAAAGCAAGCAAAGCCGCACAGGCACAAAGCATCATGAAACGCCTCGACAAACTCGAGCGTATCGAAGATGCCGAACTGGAAAGACCCGACATCCGCATCAACTTCCGCGTGGATAAAGTACCCGGTAAAGTATTGGCCGAGTTGCACAATGTGAGCAAATCATATGGCGACAACCTCATTATAAAAAACAGCAGTGTGGAGATCGACCGGGGTGATAAAATCGCCCTGATCGGGGCCAACGGCAAAGGAAAATCAACATTGCTCCGCATCATCGCCGGTATAGAAACATTTGATAGCGGTGAACGTAAATGGGGACATAACGTAGAGGAAAGTTTCTATGCCCAGCACCAGCTCGAAGCGCTGAATGTCAACAACACCATTTTAGATGAAATGCGTGAATGCGGCAGCCAGATGACCGACCTGGAACTCCGCGGCCTCCTGGGATGTTTTCTCTTCAGCGGCGATGATTCCGATAAAAAGATCCGCGTGTTGAGTGGCGGCGAAAAAGCAAGAGTAGCACTGGCGAAAACAATCGTAAGCAAGGCTAACTTCCTCATGCTCGACGAACCGACTAACCACCTTGACATGCATAGCTGCGACCTGCTGATCGATGCACTGGACAAATACCAGGGCAGCCTGGTACTCGTCAGCCACGACCGTTATTTCGTATCGAAAACGGCCAATAAGATCTGGGAAATCGTGGATCACGAAATCAAGGAATTCAAAGGTGGCTACGATGAATGGGTAGCCTGGAAAGAACGGATGGCCCGCCTGGAGGCCGAGAGCAAAAAGGCAGAAAAAGCCGAAAAGAACGAGAAGCCAGCTCCGCAACAAAAGGAGAAAGAAAAAGAACCGGCACCAAAAGAAACACCAGCCGCCTCCAATACACCCATCAATAAAGAATTAAAAAAAGAGCTGCAAAAACAGCAGAAAAGATTTCAGCAACTGGAACAGCAGATCGCTGAATTGAAACTCCGCAAGGATAAACTGGAAAAAGCGCTCTCCGACCCGGAAATCTACGCCGATAAAAATAAATTCCGCGATGCGGAATCTGCTTATCAGCAGGCCGCCAACGAAGTGGACAAGCTGAATAAAGAATACGAGACAGTTTTTGAAAAACTGATGGAACTGGAAGGCCAGTAAAACGAAAACCGGGGTTGACGCCCCGGTTTTTTATTAACATCGCCGGTTGCTTCTCGTCATGAAATTGTTTGAACAGGTTTTATGGCATTGTTTATGCCGCCTCCAGGGAGCATATCATTATAAACCTAAACAAACGATCTATGAAAAAGATGCTGGCGATCCTTGTCATCGCTTCTCTCGCCCTTGCTGCCACCTCTTGTAAAAGCAAACCAAAAGACGAAGATATCCGCACAGAGGTATTGGCTGCGTTGTCTGCAAACTCAGCCTTATCGGGTCTTTCCGCCGAAGTAAAAGAAGGCGTGGTCACCGTCAGCGGTGAGGTAAAAGATGAAAGTGCACGCTCCGCGGTAGATGCGCAGTTGTCGGAAATTAAAGGCGTAAAACAGGTGGTCAATAACACCACCGTTGCTGCGGCACCTCCCGCTCCTGCAATGCCTGAAATTAACGCCGATGACGCACTCACTATGGCCGTCCGTGATGCCGTTAAAGATCATCCCACCGTAAAAGCGGAAGTAAAAGAAGGCGTGATCATCGTAACCGGAGAAATCAAACGCGCCGACCTTCCGAAACTGATGGAAAAACTTCAGGCTACCAAACCGAAGAGTGTTGATTCGAAAGGACTGGTGAAGAAGTAAGGCCCGACACTTCGGGCTAAGGTTTAAGGCATAAAGTTTAAGGTGCGATTTTCAGGAGGGGAAATAGCTTTTGCAGGCCTATTACTATCCGCTATTCCCAATTCTCCATTCACTATTGCCTAATTTTCAATCCCGACACTTCGGGATCAAATTCTCAAATCTTCAAATTAGCATATGCTTCAGGAAAAATACAAAGAACTGATCGACGCCGCTACAACAGCCGGCGTCAGCAATCTGCAGGTACGCGAGCAGGACGGTGTATTATACATCGATGGCGATTCGCCTTCAGGCGCTGTAAAGGACCAGTTGTGGAATGTCTACAACAAAATTGACCCCGACTTTGCCAGCGGCGATCTTATCCTCAACGTGCAGGCAACTGCCGATGCAGGCAGTAAAGTAAAAGTGGTCACCAAATCCAGCAACCTCAATATCCGCAAAGGTCCCGGTACGGATCAGCCGATCGTTGGCAAAGCGGCCCATGACGAAGTGATTACCTTGGTCAGCAAATCCAACGACCAGTGGTGGCTCGTCAGAACCGACGACGGCGAAGAAGGCTATGCCTATGCTCAGTACCTGGAACCGGTTATATAAGAACTATTCCGTCAAAATTGAAAGCTGCCCGCGCAAAGGCAGCTTTTTCTATTTTTGCACTGTCTTTCTTTAGTATAACGCCATCCCTAATCCCAGTATGAGATTTTTCCAGGTAGTTTTCTTATTGTTGCTCTCTTTCCAGCTTTCGGCACAACGCCCGAAGGTTGGCGTAACTCTGAGCGGCGGTGGCGCCAAGGGCCTTGCACATATCGGTATTCTGAAAGCCATCGATTCGGCCGGATTGAAAGTGGATTATATCACCGGCACCAGCATGGGCAGCGTAATCGGCGGTCTGTATGCCGTGGGGTATTCTGCCGATAGTATTGAAAAACTTGCCCGCTCCGTTGACTGGGACCTGCTGCTGAGCAACCAGGCATCACTCCGCAGCCTTTTCATGGAAGAAAAAGATGAGTACAGCAAGTACGATATCGAATTGCCCTGGGTCAATAACAAATTCAAAATTTCGACGGGATTCCTGGAAGCGCAGGAACTCTGGCTCAAACTCGCCGAGTTTTATTTCCCGGTAACACCTACCAAAGACTTTTCACAATTCAGCATTCCCTTTCGTTGTATCGCCACCGATGTGGGCAACGGGGAGGCCGTGGTATTGAAAGATGGTGAACTGATCTCCGCCATCCGGTCCAGCATGGCCATCCCTTCCGTGTTTACGGCTATCGATCACGATGGCAAACGGTTGGTAGACGGCGGCATCAGCCGCAACTTTCCCGTACGCGACGTAAAGGAAATGGGCGCTGATATCGTTATTGGCAGCACCGTGGCGAGTGGTTTGCTGCCACCCGATAAAGTACGCAACATTATTCAATTGCTGTTGCAAATCGCCTTTTTCCGCGAAGCGGAAGACAATAAAAAAGAAGTTCCGCTCTGCGACATCTACATTCCTTTCAAGCTTGAGAACTACACCATGGCCAGTTTCGGCGATGCCGATAAAATACTGGAAGCCGGTATGGAAGAAGGCCGCAAATTATATCCGCGCTTCAAAGCGCTGGCCGATTCCCTGAATGCTATTTATGGAAAAGCAGAATGGCCTCTTGACCGGATGCCCGACCTCAAAACGGTTTATGTGAAAGAAGTAGAAGTGAAAGGCCTGGAAAACACCTCTTCCAACTTTTTCATCAATACCATGAACTTTCATGTCAACAAACGTTACACAGCCAGAGAACTGGCCGACATGATCCGCCAGGCTTATGGCACACGGTACTACAGCCGTATTTACTATTCTTTGATCCCGGTTGGAGAAAACAACTACCGCATCGTATTTGATATAGAAGAAAATCCGCTCACTTACCTTAAAGCCGGCATTCACTACAACCGCTTTTCCGGTATTGGCGTAATTGCCAATATCACGTCGAGGAATTTATTGTTTTCAAATTCCCGTAGCCTCGCCAGCATCAACCTGGGAGAGAGTTTCCGTATCCGCGGAGAACATTTGCAATACCTGGGACGACTCAAAGATTACGGGTTTACCGTAAAAACACAATTCGACCGGTTTGACGTCATCACCTACGAACAAATAAAAAACCGGCAAAGCGGTCTTTACAAACAGAATATTTTTGAAGTAAGTGAACGGCTGCACTATTCTCCCAAGCGTCACCTGACCTTCGGCATCGGACATAAATTTGAATGGGTAACCTATCACCCCAGAATAGCCTCCGGCATTGAAGTACGCGGAAGCAATGCCTTCTCGAGTTTCTTCACTTATCTGCATCATAATAGTCTCGACCGTGGCATTTTTCCACGACGTGGTCTGAAGATCGAAGCGGAAGTAGCGCGGGTGTCGCATCAGCGGGCCAACCTGGATGTATTGGTAAACGGCCTACCGCCCGCTGATCCCGATTCAGCTGCTATCTCCGAGCAGGCTTATTACCGGTTCTTTGCACAGGCAGAAGGGTATTTGCCCCTGAGCAGGCGGATAACCGCTTTTGCGCATGCGCAGGCGGGAGCCAACTTCAATTACCAGCGCAATGCGATGAATGAATTTGTGGTTGGAGGATTGACGCGGATGTTCCGCAACCAGATCACGTTCGCCGGGATGCAGGAAGGCGCTGTGTACACGCCGGCATTGGCAACGATGCAGGCCGGTATCCGTGCACAATTATTCCCCGGAGCCTACCTGGCCGGCCGCGCAAACATCTTAATCAACAACATTATCAGCCGGAGTGCTTTCTTTAATTACCAGGACTTCTATTCCGGTTATGCACTCACTTTTTCCTACAATTTTGCCCTTGGTCCGCTGGATCTCAGTGTGATGTTTTGCGATCAGACCCAACGTGTGCAGACTTATATCAATCTTGGCATTCCTTTTTAACCTGCCGGCGTCAGTGCTTTTACAAAATCACTGATCAGGTAAGCAACCAGTTTACCCGTACCCGGATCGATCGGGCGGTCGGGAATATGCGTGGCTCCCTCGGTGATATGCAGATAGGCGGGACGCCCTGCCGAGGCAGCCAGGTGTAAATATTGCCGCGCATGAAGTGGTGAAATGCCAACCGGCGTCATGGCGCTGCTCAGTGTATCTTCAATCACGTCGAGATCGAGATCCACGCCGGTGAGTGTGTCATTGGTAAAACCGGTGGCATGGGCCACGGCCTGTAGGAACGTTCTTTTTTCGTGAAGAAAAATGTCTTCAAAAGTGATGCAATCAAAAAACGGGTTGTTGACCAGGTCTACCCACACGTTTTGCGGCAGGTAATTTTCCTGCAAACCGATCACGCAGTATTTCTGCAGATAGCCGTCTTCCTCCGCATAGCGGAAAGCATTGCCGCTGTGGCGACCTTCCGAAGGACGGTAATCTGCATGCGCATCGAGGTTGATGCAATTGATCTGTGCGAGCGGCAACACTCCGGCCTTGTGCCATCCTTTTGCAGCGCCTTTGATCAGCGGATAGCTGTTGTTGTGACCACCACCTATCACGAGGGGCAGCTTGCCGGCAGCCGTAATGATCTTTGCCAGTTTCTCCACTTCATCGTCAACTGTATTGACGGCATGGCGGTAAGCTTCGGTTTTTTCCTCGGGACCGCGCGCCGTGGTATCTATCAGGTATTGTATATCTCCGAAATCAAAATGCCCCAGCAATAGCACTTCCTCTCCATCGAAGAAGTCGTTGCTCTGCATGTTAAGGAAGGATTGTAAAAAAGGAATCCACAATGTGTGGGCGCCGCCGGTACCCAGGTTGGCCTTTACACCAATATCTTCCGGGATACCCATTAGTACGAAACGTGCACTGCTGGCCTGTAAGGAGGCTTCAATGTCCGTTGGATTTTCGGGTACCTGCAACCGCTCTCCCACCTTCGTTTCAAATTTTCTGATCTTTGTCAGTGCAAGGATGTCCTGTTTCTGATAAACCTTAAAATGCTGCATGTTAATTTGATGATTTGAAAATTTGAAAATCAGGCAATAGGTCAATAAGTGAATAAGTCAATGAGTGAATATATATTCACAATCCACCTTAACCCTTACTCCTTACTCCTTACCCCTTATACCTTATACCTTATACCTAAACTTAAAACTTATTCACAAAATATCCGGCCGTTCAGAAAACTGTCCTTCCTCCACGATTTCTTCCGGCTTCTTGCGGTAAAAGACCATACCAAGCGCCATGATCACACTCGTTGTTAATATCACATAAAACAAAATACCGTCGTTGAAACTGGTCAGCTTCAATGCGGGAGGTATTTTATAAAAAAGTACGATAGTGATCAGGCCTCTCGGGATAAAAAAAGCTTCGGGAAATAAATTCGTCCGTACAAAGAAACGCAGATACAGCAGCCTCACCACAAAAAGGCCGGCCACAATCAGGCTGCCTCCGATCACGATATTGGCATCCGACAAAAACTGCAACGAAATCGAGAACCCGAATAACAGGAAAAAGAACGTGCGGATCAGGAAAGAGGTTTCGGCAGTGACCGAGTGCAGCAAATGCCGCAATTCATGCACCTGCGAATGCGGAAAATATTTCAACAACGGTTTCCAGGTCAGCTTTTCCCAGTTATTGATCAGTAACCCGAATGCCAGGATGATGATCAGCGAAGGCAGGTGTAATATTTTTCCACCCGCATAGATGAGAATCAACAGCGAAAAAATAAGAAAGAACTTAATATTCAGTTTTGTCCGCGCCAGTATCAGCAGCAGCAGCAACGAAAGCAATCCGGATAATAAAACGGAGAAAAGAATATTGAAACTGAAAGTGCCGAGGGAAGAAAGGGTCATCGTGTCGGAAGCAATAAAATAATTGAAAACAATGATCCCGATGATATCGGAAAAGGAAGCTTCATACACCAGAAATTCTTTTTTCTGCGCGCTGAGCGGATGAATACTCGGAATAACGATCGAGCTGCTCATGATTGATAGCGGAATAGCATAGATCAGGCATTTATTCAAGGGTTCAAGCAGCCAGAAATGGAGAACAAAGGTTATCAGTGCGGTGGAAATGGCAAATATGACCAAGGCCGAAAAAAAGGAATCCCGGATGAGCTTTACCTTATTGCGGGCAAGCTTGAGGTCCAGCCCCGCTTCCAGCACAATCATGATCAATCCCACTACCCCCAGCGATTCGATCAGTTGATCGGAAAAAGAAACATTGATCCCATTGGCATCTGCCAGCGCGCGAAAACCGATACCGGCAAATAACAGCAGAAGCACCGATGGCACCCTGATGTAACGGCTGACAATAGAAAACAGGTAAGACAGCACCACCAGGCTGCAGATAACGATCAGTATTTCTTCCGTATTTAGTTTAATCATGCGAAACAGGTTGGTGTTTTTATGAGCGGATGAAGTTTCCTGAAAGCATCACCTTCTCCACCAGGTTGGTGCCAAACGCATAAGGGAAGTATTCCATCGAAGGCATTGGCTGCGTGATGATAAGATTAGCTCTTTTACCAGGTGTCAGACTTCCCACTTCAGTTTGTGATTCCATCGCAAAAGCTCCATTTATCGTTGCAGCATTGATCGCTTCAGCCGGAAGCATCTTCATTTGTATACAACTCAATGCTACCACAAAGTTCATATTGCCCGATGGCGAAGAGCCCGGATTAAAATCACTTGCCAGTGCCACCGCGCAACCCGCATCGATCAGTTGACGCGCAGGCTGGTAAGCCATACGAAGAAAAAAAGCAGCCGTAGGCAACATGGTCCCTATGGTATCCGATGAAGCCAGCAGGTTGATGGTTTCTTCGTCCATTGTTTCCAGGTGGTCTACGGAAACGGCGCCTGTTTTCACACCGGCCTGCACACCCCCCGATAAATTCAATTGGTTGGCATGGATCTTTGCTTTCAGGCCATATTTGGCACCGGCTTCGCAAATGCGTACGGTGTCTTCAAAAGAGAAAAAACCTTTTTCACAAAATACATCGATATAATCAGCCAGGCCTTCTGCTGCGACAGCGGGCAGCATCTCCTCCAATAACAAACGGATATAAGCTTCGTGGTCTTCGCGGTAGTTTTCCGGATAAGCATGAGCACCGAGGAAGGTCGCTTTCACCGGTATGGGTGCTTTTTCTTTAATGCGGCGGATCACGCGCAGCATCTTCAATTCGGCTTCGAGACTTAATCCGTAGCCGCTTTTGATTTCGATAGCGCCTGTACCGAGTTGCATCAATTGCTGCAAACGCTGCCAGGCCAGGTCAAACAGTTCGTCTTCCGTTGTCTGTTGCAAACGGCGGGCGGAGTTGAGTATGCCACCGCCTTTGGCGGCAATATCGGCATAACTCAATCCTTTTATTTTATCAACGAATTCCGCTTCGCGGCTGGCAGCAAATACAAGGTGTGTGTGGGAGTCGCACCAGGCAGGCAATACAAACCGGCCCGTGGCATCGACCACTTGATCCGGCTCCGGCATTCCCGATGGCGGAGAAGACATTATTCCATAGGCATGAATACGATCGTTGTTGATCAGCAACCAGGCATCTCCGGCCACCTGCATCCCGCTCAATTGCGCTCCACGCAAAGGTTTTTGCGGATCGGAAAGTCCTGCAAGGCCTTTGATGTTTTTAATATAGGTGATACCCATATTACAATATTACTAAAGTTCTCCTGCGTGCCGTACACTAATATTTTTACCTGCAGCATGGCAAAGATTTTGTAGTTTACAGCCTCTTCAATTTGTCTATATGGATTTCCCTGATATTCCGAATTTTTCCGATCCTGGTATATGGCTCAGCCTGCTCACGCTTACCTTTCTTGAAATAGTGCTGGGCGTTGATAACATCATTTTCATCTCCATCATTTCCGATAAACTGGACCCTGCCCAGCAGCGAAAGGCCCGCAATATCGGCCTGCTGATGGCAATGGTCTTCCGGATCATTTTGCTGCTGACCATTACGTGGATCATGAAGTTGAAAGATCCCGTATTCACCTTACCCTTTATCAAAAACGAAGGTCTTCCGCTGGATATGAGCTGGAAGGACATTATCCTGCTGGCGGGTGGATTGTTCCTCGTCATCAAAAGCACGCTGGAAATACACCACAAACTGGAAAAACCCAAACATACGGAAGCCACTAAAAAGGTCTACTCTTCAATGCGCTCTGTAGTGCTTCAGATTGTGTTGGTGGATGCAGTATTCTCTTTTGATTCGATCCTGACGGCCATCGGGTTGGTGGATGAAGTGTTCATCATGATCGTGGCGGTAGTCATATCGATTATTATCATGATGGTATTTGCCGGGGCGATCAGCCGGTTCATCAATAAAAATCCTACCCTGCAGATGCTTGCCTTGTCGTTCCTGATCGTGATCGGTGTGATGCTGGTAGCGGAGGCCTTTCATCAAAAAATCGGCAAAAGTTATATCTATTCGATGATCGCTTTTTCGCTGGTAGTGGAATTGCTCAACATGCGTATGCGTAAGCAAAACGACCCGGTTGAGCTGAATGACCAACGGCCCGTAGATTAATAAGCGCGCCCGAGTTTTTCGAGCTGCCGCTCGTAATCGTACTGTATGTCTTCATGCAGGGCTTTCAGCAATGTGCGGGCTTTCTTCAACTGTCCCTGGTAAAGATTCCTGATTACGGGATTGGGTACAACAGGAATGCCGGAATCATGTAATTTCTGGCAGAAATAAATCCGCAGCTCCACTTCCGTTGCTTTCTGCCCGCTATACCGGCAGTACTTACTGATGATCCGGACAATCTTGCGAAGGCTTTTTTTGGCAAAATAAAGGTGGGATTGATTGATCTCCTGAAACAGTTCGTCTACTTCGATCTGCACGCTGCGGATGAATCCGGCTTCGTCGCCCGCCTCGTACAAGAGATAGGTAAGCAGTTCCTTATTCTCTTTCTTGAACCGGGCCAGCCGCAGACACAGGGCTACCAGGTCCTTCGGCTTCAATTCACTCAATTCTTCTTTTAGCTCCTGTATTGTTGCGGATTTCATAAAAATTCAAAAATCAAAATTCAAAAGTAAAAAAGAGTTTTAAGTAGTAAGTAATAAGTTTTAGGTAGTTAGCTATTTCATAGCCTATTGACTTATTGACTTATTCACTTATTGGTTACACCACCTCACTTAAAACTTATAACCTAATACTTATTACTTTTGCACCCTTATGCGTATTGCAATCAATGGAATGGGACGGATCGGGCGCTTGCTTTTCCGCCGTCTTACCGGTCATCCGGACATAGAAATCGTAGCGGTCAACGACATCATGCCGCCGGCCAACCTGGCTTACCTGATCAAATATGACTCGGTCTATGGTGCCTGTGCGGGTATTGAATATGTGGCAGCAGAACAGGAACTGATCGCCGGGGGCAACCGGGTAAAAGTATTGCAGGAAGCCCAGCCGCTTAACCTGCCATGGAAAAAGCTCAACGTGGATGTGGTGCTGGAATGTGCGGGCCTTTTTTCCAGTCTCGACGCAGCCTCGCAGCACCTCCAGGCCGGTGCCGGCCGCGTATTGCTATCAACAACCGGTTCGCCCGATATACCGCTGATGATCTTCGGGCACAACCACAAGCACCTGGAGAATGATCCGGCGATCGTGTCGCCCGGTGGTTGTATGACCAACTGCAGCACACATATCCTGTACATCCTGCAGACCATTGGTATCGAAAGTGCACACACCACCATCCTGCATTCGTATACATCTCGTCAGGAACTGGTAGATACGCCACACAAACAATTCCGCCGCGGACGTGCCGCTGCTGAATCCATTATTCCGGTGGAAATAGATCTGCCGCAATCGGTGGGACGGCTGCTGCCCGGACTGAAAGACCGTTTTGCCGCCGTATCGATCCGCGTACCGGTGGCCAACGGAGCGCTCGCCGATTTTTCCATACAAATGAAAGAAGACGTAACCGCAGCGCAGATCAATGAATTGTTCCGCCGCGCGGCCAGCGAAGAATACAAAGGCATCATCGACTACACCGAAGAAGAATTAGTGTCGCTCGATATTAAGGGCAATACCCACTCCTGCATCATCGATGGCACGCTTACTTCTGTTATCGGCCGGCAACTGAAAGTAGTAGCATGGTTTGATAATGAATACGGTTTCACGAGTCGTATGATCGATTGGCTGGAATACTGGAGGAAGTAATAAGGTTTAAGGCATAAGGTTGAAGACGTAAGGGTTAAGGTGAAACAGCCGCCCGATACTTCGGGCCGAAGCTTCGGCCCGAAGTATTAAGTAGTAAGTAATAAGTTGGGATGTTGTAAAGTCTTTGCGCCTTTGCTCCTTATGCGTCTTTGCGTGAAGGCGGCTTCGGGAGCCTCAGTTACTTGTCGCCCTCGCTATTCACCTTTTTGACTTTTGAATTTTGACTTTTGAATTTTGGTCCAGCTCCCGCACCTGTCGTTTATATTCTTTGGGCAATAACAATGACTTGGCAAACCATCCCAAGCCCAGTGCGCGAAGAATTTTGTAAATGCCGAGCAGGCCAAAAATCCAACCTGGTTTATTGAAATGAAGTTGCCGTCTTACCTTGCCAGGTACTACTGTTTTCTGCACTTCCAACAATAAGCGGTAACGGAAACCACCAAGATGTTTACGGTATTGTTTAAACAGATCATCTGTCAGCGGGGAGTGTACAAGATCAGCATCCATATGCCTGTCCCGGTCAATCAGCCATTCGCGGTAGGTCGATGGCAATTGTTTTAATTGCATACGTTGGCCCATGCGGTAGAACACATCGTAGACATCCTCTTTCTCTTCCTCTTTTAGTGGCCGGTGCAGCACTTCGAATGCGGCGATGGAATAATGAATGAGCATATACAAAACATCCCGGTATGCCCAGTCGGGGATCACATCGCCGCGACTTTTCTCAACAGCACGATGAATATGTGTGATCTGATCGATAGTCTGATGGGCTGCTGCTTCGGATGCAAAAACAATACGGCGGGCGTAAAGCACCGTAGAGAAAAGCCGCCCCAGCGGATCGGATGGTAGTTTTCCTGTAAAATATAACCAGTCAACAGCCTTGTTCAAAGCAAATTCCGCAGAAGCGCCGGCGAATACAAAGAGTATTGTATCGCTGTGTCCCCAGATGCGGCGAACGATGGATTGCGGATGAACAAATTCAAAAGTCAAAATTCAAAAGTCAAAAAAGAGTGAATTGTCAATGGTGAATCGTCATCCCGAAGTCTCGGGAGTCAATAAGTGAATGGCTGTTTACTTACTACTTAATACTTACGGCCGAAGCTTCGGCCCGAAGTATCGGGCGGCTGTTTTACCCCCTACGCCTTATGCCTTACGCCTTCAACCTTCCACCTTCTACCTTCTACCTTACGCCTTTTACCTTCTACCTTCTACTTTCTACTTTCTATTTCACGCTCACCGACCAACTGCGCCGGAACGCATCTCCGGGAAACAAACTATTGATCCCTTCTTTATGCGGTAATTGCTGGTCGGCATTTACCGTATCGGCTATGCCACACCAGGGTTCTATGCATACAAAGTCAGCTCCTTTCGCTGCCCAGATTCCCAAATAAGGAAACCCTTTGAAGCTAAAATCCAGTCCTGCGGCAGATTTGCGGGACAACAACTTCACCGATTCCGATTGCAGGTCTTTCAGTACAATGGCGTCGCGTGCAAATAATTCTTTGGTCAGCGGCAGTTCGCTGCTGTTGTCCAGCAACGGCATCGTAAATTCTTCAATCAGTCCTTCGGCGGATATCGGCCAGCGGCCGGCTGTTTCCGCTTTTTCAAATTCCAGGTAATAATCGCCATATTCTTCACCATCTTTAACCGGCACGCGGAACGCAGGATGTCCTCCTACGGAGAAATACATTTCTTCCGATCCTGTATTTGATACTTCGTAGCTTACCTGCAACGTTTCTCCTTCCACGCGATAACGGACGCGAAAGTTGAAGTTGAACGGATAAACCGCCAGGCTCTCTTCATCACTCTTCAGCAAAAACACCACTTCCTTTTCACTTTGCTCTTCCGTTTCAAAACGACGGTCACGCGCAAAACCATGACGCCCCAGTTCATAACGTTCGCCTTTATAGTAATAGCAGTTTTCCTTCAACGTACCTACAATCGGAAACAACACGGGAGAGCGTTTGCTCCAGAAAGCAGGATCGGCGTCCCACATATATTCCTGTCCATCTTTATTCTTTATCAATGAGGTGAGCTCCGCTCCCTGCGGATTTATTTTCACCGTTATATCTTCGGTACGGATCGTTACCAGTTCCATATTCATTGACTTATTTGTTGTATTGAAACCAGATTTCCGTTGCTCCGTAACCGAAGCGTGGGTCGTATTGGTTTACAAAGGATTTAACTTCTTTTTTCATGCGCAGTATTTCATGGATTTCGTCGCGCAACTTCCCTTCTCCTACTCCATGAATGATCACCAGCGATGGTTGCCGGTGTGCGAGTGCCAGGTCGTAATATTTTTCGAATGTGCGCAACTGCAACGTGAGTATTTCAAAATTACTCATGTGCAACCAGTCGTTGGCCAGCTTTTCGATGTGCAGGTCTACCACACTCCGTGCCGGCTCGAGATGATTACGCGCTTCTTTGGCATTGTATACTTTGTAACCCAACGCTGCCAGTTTGCCCAGCCCCAATTTATCTTCCGGCTTCTCCGGCTCATCAGCATTGGCATAGGGATATTTTACAAACAGTTGCTGCGAAAAGGTGGCTTCATTACTCTCCCGCAATTTGGCTATTTTTTCAAACAATTGTTTCGGCTTCAGTTTAACGGATGATTCATAATGCGGTGCCCGGGTTTTATCGGGCTGTTGCAACGTGAATTCAAAATCGAAAACCGGACTGTCGTTGAGATCAGAGAATTGCACATCGTGCAGGTAAATATCTTCGAAAGGGGCAATCGCACCTTTGAGTTCGAAATCCTTTTCCCCGAAAAACAATAAGTTATAGTGATAGTTATAAGGAACCTTCGTGCGGTTGACGAGGTGCAGTTTCAATTCTTCCACCACATCGTCGCCAAACTCGTCGGTGTGTATCACGGGAAGAAAGGTAAGCCATACGCCGTCTTCCACGCGGGGCGTGGCGGGGGCTTTTTCTTTCTTCAGATCATCCACAAACTGCCGCTGCGGTTTGGGTTTACTGCCGGGTTTATTTTTTTGCTGGGAAAAACGTTTGAAATAAGGAAAATCGATCTGGTCGAGGTAAACGGGAAACTTTACGCCACGCACTTCTACCATCACCATTTTGTCGTTGATGAAATCAATGATCTCTCCTTCTTCGTCTGAGTGCAGGATCAGCACTTTATCGCCTATCTGGTACTTCATAATCTTTAGGTAGCTTCCGCCTTCACGGAATTATACAGCAAAGATAAAACCAGACTGTGGGATAAAGTCAAAAGTAAAAAGTCAAAATTCAAAAAGCGGGAACGCGAATGGTCATCCCGAAGTCTCGGGAGTCAATAAACAGCCACACAACCCCTCTGCGGGAAAAAAGCCGGTTTCACGCAAAGAAGCATAAGGAGCGAGGCGCAAAGACTTTACAACATCCCCACTTACTACTTACTACTTACTACTCACAACGGCTGTTTCACCGTAGCATTTGCCGGATTCAACTTGCTGTTGCGGCGGCTGTACAGGAAATAGATCACCAGACCAAGCCCCAGCCAGATAAGGAATCGCAGCCAGTTGGAATGATGCTCCTGCGCCATCAGGTAAAAACAACTGATCATTCCCAGTACGGGAAGCAGGGACAACTTCCTGGTAAAGCTCAAAACGCTCATTATGGTCACCACCAGCCAGAAGAGGATCATCGGGAAAGATTCCACTGTCAATATTTCCCGGAAATGTGCGGGATGGTTGGCAATGATCAGCGCAATCGCCAGCAGGAACAGTGCCGGTACGATATACTGGCTATTGATATACGGCACTTTGAATTTGGATTTCGGTGTATCCTTGCGCGCATCCAGTACCAGGATACCTCCGCAAACCAGCACGAAGGCGAACAAGGTTCCGATACTGGTCAGTGCCAGCACCACTTCCAGGTTCAGGAAAAGCGCCGGAATGGCTACTACCAGCCCGGTAACGATCGTGGAGAAAGAAGGCGTTTTATAAATCGGGTGAATGCGGGAGAATATTTTGGGTAAAAGTCCGTCACGGCTCATGCTCATCCAGATACGCGGCTGGCCCATCTGGAATACCAGCAATACGCTCGCCGTGGCAACGATCGCGCTCACGGCTACGATAGCGGAAACGAATTTCAGGTTCTTGGCGTCAAATACCATCGCCAGCGGATCGCCTACATTCAGTGTGGTATAGGGTACCATACCCGTCAATACCAGCGCGAGGATTACATATAAAATAGTGCAGATGATCAAAGAATAAATCATACCGCGCGGCAGATCGCGTTGCGGGTCCTTACACTCTTCCGCGGTAGTTGATATCGCGTCAAATCCAATATAGGCAAAGAATACAGCTGACACGCCTTTGAGAATGCCGCTGATGCCTGTAGGAGTAAAGGGAGTCCAGTTATCAGGATTGATATAAAATGCTCCCAATACGATTACAAAGAAGATGACCGCCAGTTTGAGCAATACCATCAGGTTACTCGCATTGCGGCTTTCCTTTACGCCGCGGAATACAATGTAGGTGATGAGGGCCACGATAAGCAGGGCCGGCAAATCCATGATCAGGCGAAGTCCGCCTATCTGTGGCGCATATTGCCAGGCATTGTATCTTTCTACCAGGGAAGCATCCAGCCCTGACAGTTGCGATCCATTGGCGACTAATTCATTTACTTCCGCAAATCCATTCCTGGCCGTTACATAGTCCATCGTAAGCCAGTCCGGTATGTGCATCCCGGCCTTGGTCATAAGGTTGGTAAAATAATCGCTCCAGGAAATGGCTACCGCAATGTTGCCGATAGCGTACTCCATCAGCAGATCCCAGCCGATGATCCAGGCAAAAATTTCGCCGAAGGCGACATAAGAATAAGTATACGCACTGCCCGCAACCGGCACAGTAGAGGCAAATTGTGCATAACAAAGCGCCGCAAATCCGCAGGCAATAGCGGTAAAAATGTAAAGAAACACAACGCCGGGACCGCCGTCCGCAGACGCTTTACCAATACTGCTGAAGATACCCGCACCAATCACCGCAGCCACACCCAGGGCGGTAAGGTCTCTTACACCCAGTACTTTTTTTAGTCCTGTACCGTGCCCATCTGTTATTCCGCTTTCCGCCTCACGTACAATCGTTGCAATGGATTTTTTTCTAAAAATAGAGTTTGCCATCGGCTCTGCTTTTTTTGAGGTTTAGGTGAGCGTTTCCCGGCTATCAGTAATCTCTTTGTACCAGGAACTGCGCCAGTTTGGTTAATGGTTCTTTGCGGTGCGATTGCACCGCGATATCATCAAGATGTTTCCACGCTTCGTCGAGGAATTTGTTTTTTAGTTCCAGGGCCCATGCATCCACGCCGCATTCGCGGAATAATTTCAATACACCTTCCACTTTGCCGGGTTCATTTCCCGCCAGCCAGCGATCCAGTTCCAGCCGCTGCCGCTCATTGCAGGCTTCAAGCGCGTGTATCAGCAAAAATGTTTTCTTATTGGCCAATATATCTCCGCCTACCTGCTTGCCGAATTTGGCCGGATCGCCAAAGGCATCGAGGTAATCGTCCTGTACCTGGAAGGCCAGACCGAGTTTAAGACCGAATGAATAGATCAGCTCCAGGTTGCGTTCGCCGGCACCACTGAGAATGGCACCCATTTTCAAGGCTGCCGCGATCAATACCGATGTTTTCAGTTCGATCATGTGCAGGTAAGCCTCAAGGGTTACTTCGGACCGGTTTTCAAAATCCATGTCCATTTGCTGGCCTTCGCATACTTCGCGGGCGGTGCGGTTGAACAGCCCAAGTACCGCAGGAAGGTGCTCGGTGCCGATGCGGTTGATATACTCGTATGCCGTTACCAGCATTACATCACCGGCGAGAATAGCCGTGCTTTCGTTGTATTTGGTATGAACAGTCTGCATGCCGCGGCGAAGCGGCGCCTTGTCCATGATATCGTCATGAATGAGGGTAAAATTATGGAATAGCTCGATAGCGGTGGCTACCTCCCACGCTTCGGGATTGATATCGCCGAACAATTCGCTGCCCATTACGCAGAGAACAGGACGCACACGCTTTCCTCCAAGCTGAAGGAAATAGTTGTTCGGTTCATAAAGCGTAGCCGGCTGCTCCGGAAAATGGCTTTGTTTGAAACGGGTAGCAAACAGTCCCGACAATTCTTCAAATGAATGCATCAGCAGTTAATTCGTTAGCACTAAGCCGGAAAGATAATGAGAACCGGGCTTTTTCCGGGCCCGAACCTACTTTTTTCTTTTTTTGGACCGCGGCTCGGGGCGCTCATCCTCCACGCCCACTACCCAATCATAATCCAATTGGCGCTTGGCGAGGTTGGCGGCCACCACTTTAATGCGGACTTTGTCGCCCATCCGGAATTTCTTTCCGCTCCGCATGCCCACCAGGGCATAGTCGCTTTCCATATGGCGGAACTCGTCGTATTCCAGCAGGCTGCTGACGCTCACAAGTCCTTCGCATTTGTGTTCGACCGTTTCCACCCAGAAACCAAAACTGGCCACACCGCTGATCACACCATCGAAATCTTCGCCGACGAAATTGCGCATGTACTGCACTTGTTTGTATTTGTTGGCGGCGCGTTCTGCTTCCATTGCGGCACGTTCGCGTTCACTGCAATGCTTGCAACGGTCTTCCAGTTTTTTATCTACGAGGAATTTATCATCGAGTACTTCGGCGAGTATGCGGTGCACCATCACGTCGGGGTAACGGCGTATCGGCGAAGTGAAATGACAGTAATGTTCGAAACCGAGACCGTAGTGACCTACATTCTCGATCGTATACTTGGCCTTGGCCATGGTACGGATACCCAATTGTTCGAGTACGTGTTGCTCCGGTCTGCCATGTACATCTTTCAATAAAGTATTAAAAGATTCGGCGATGGCCTCGGGTGACGAATTATCAAACTTGTGTCCGAATTTATTGGCAAATGCGATAAAGGGCAGCAATTTTTCCTCATCCGGCGTATCGTGTATACGGTAGGGAAATGGCAGCGGCTTGTTCTTCACTTTGATCTTTGCAATATGCTCGGCCACGTATCTGTTGGCCAGCAGCATGAACTCTTCGATCAGTTGATGTGCTTCCTTGCTTTCCTTGATCATAATGCCGATCGGGTCGCCTTTTTCATCGAGACGGAAGCGTACTTCCTGCGACGAGAAATTGATCGCGCCTTTGGCAAAACGCCGCTTGCGCATTTTCTGCGCCAGGTCGTTCAGCGTCAGAATCACTTCGGCATGATCACCTTCTTTTGACTCAATAATTTCCTGCGCTTCTTCATAGGTAAATCTTCTGTCGGAATGAATAACGGTACGGCCGAACCATACCTGTTTCACTTCGGCTTTGGCATTGAGCTGAAAAATGGCAGAGAATGTGAGTTTGTCTTCGTTTGGCCGGAGGCTGCACAGCACATTTGAAATATGTTCGGGCAACATCGGGTTCACACGATCGGGCAAATAAACCGAAGTAGCTTTCTGATAGGCCGCTTTATCGAGTGCATTATCGGGTTCAACATAGTGACTCACATCGGCGATATGTACGCCGATTTCAAAAATGCCGGCTTTCAGTTTGCGGAAAGAAATGGCATCGTCAAAATCTTTTGCATCCGCCGGGTCGATGGTGAAGGTGAGTATATCGCGGACGTCGCGGCGGTTTTCAATTTCACTTTTGCTGATGGTATCGGGAATACGGGCCGCCACTTCGAGTGCGTCCTCCGGAAATTCAAGCGGAAAGCCATTTTCCAGCAATATTTCTTTCATCGCCGCATCGTTGGTATTTTCTGCATCGAGAATGCTCACTACTTCTCCAACGGGCCGTTTGTCGCCCATCTCCCATTTCACCAATTTGGCCACCACGCGGTCGTCGTTCTTGGCTTTTTGCAAATTGGCCAGCGGGATAAAAAAGTCGGGCATCGGTTTATCCGATTCGGGTATAAAGAAGGCGAAATTTTCGTTCAATTGAATTTGTCCGATAAACTCGGTGCGTTTGCGTTCCAGGATTTTCACCACTTCACCCTGCATGCGGCGGCCACTGCCGCCATCACTTTTTATTTTGACCAAAACGGTATCGCCATGCATGGCGGTATGAAAATCATTTGGCCGGATCAGGATATCGGTATCGTTGTCAGGCACGATCACGAACCCCATACCCGAGCGGGTGATATCGAGGGTTCCTTTGAAGGATTTGCCTGCATTTGCTGATTGAGATTTTTGCTTTTTGCGGGCGCTGTTATTTTTTCTTCCCATAGGTTGATGTTTGAGGAGTAAACTCCTTAATAAAATTAATGACCCTTGCGTTGAACTGCGCTTCCTGTTGAAATAAAAAGCGGTGACGCACAGGGATTACAAAGAACGGCCAGTCGGCAATATCATTGCTGAACTTCGACAGCCGGACGGCGTCCTTTTCGGTGGTTAAAATGATTTTGCCGGGTGCATCGATATCATCGAATTTCCGGCGGATGTCTTTGAGGTCGTCTATTGTAAAAATATGATGATCTGCATACGACTGCAGGTGGTAGGCCTTGCAGTATTGCAGCAGGTATTTTTCCAGCGGTTTGGGATTAGCGATACCCGTCACCAGCAGCACTTCCGTATCCAATGAAGGTGGCGGCACCCGTTGTCCCATGATCTGGTAAAGCTGCCCGTATTCGATCGTGGTAAAAAAAACTTCCTGTTCGGGTAAGGGCTTCAATTCGGCAATGATCGCATTCCGTTTTTGGGTATCGAGGTCTGGCGGGCATTTGGTAACGATGATGAGTTCTGCGCGCCGGGCTCCAGATTTCAGGTCGCGCAGGTCACCGGTTGGCAAATAGAAATCACGGGTATACAAATTGCTGTAATCCGTCAGCAAAATATTAAGTCCGGCTTTTACCGCGCGGTGCTGAAAAGCATCGTCGAGCACAATCACCTGCGTTTCCGGCCGGTCGTGCAACAACTGAGGGATGGCCACAATCCGTTCTTCTCCGACGGCTACGGGCACTTCCGGAAATTTCAGGTGAAATTGCATCGGTTCATCGCCGATCTCAAGCGCGGTGCTTTGTGCATCCGCCAAAGCATACCCTTTGGTTTTGCGCTTGTATCCGCGGCTGAGGGTGGCGATTTTAAATTGTTCATGCAACAGTCGTACGAGGTATTCCACCATCGGGGATTTGCCGGTGCCGCCCACGGAAAGATTGCCGACACAGATTAGTGGCAGGCCAAAAGAAGCTGATTTGGAAAACCCGCGGTCGTAAAACCAATTGCGGATAGCAATACCTGCCCAATACAAAATAGAAAAAGGCAGCAGCAGTATGCGGAAGGATTTCAGAAAAAGATTAGAAAACATACACGTTTTGCGGTGTAATACAAATATCTAAAGGTACATCAAATTCGCCGGCGTCTGTGATCTTGTCCACGGGTTCAAAATAGCTTATTCCGGTCAAAAGGCAATGGCTGCTGCACTGAGTCAGGTAGCGGTCATAAAACCCTTTGCCATATCCTACGCGATAACCGTGCCGGTCGAATGCCAGCAGCGGCACAATTACCAGGTCCAGTTCTTCGGGAGCTACCATCTCTCCGTCCGGAGGTTCCGGGATGCCACGCTCCGACAGTTGAAATATGGGATCATCGCCGGCGGCAATGGCATCAAAACTGTTTTCTGCCCAATTGGTACGGGGATAGGCTATCTGCAGTTCGGGATTCAGGAATTGCAGATAGCGGGTAATAAGTCCGGTAGGTGGTTCGCCATGGGCATCAATCGCTGCGTAAGTCAGCACCGATTGAATGAAAGGCAGATCAAGCGACTGAAACCCGATCAGCAACAGATCGTCGAACCGGTTGCGCTCAGCAGAGGTCAGCGACTGGCGTAACGACCGGAAATGTCTGCGGGCCTCTTGTTTATTCATTAAGCAGAATCTGATGAATTAGGTTCCCGTACAAAAACAGAAAAGATGGTGGTGCCATAGTTTTTTTCCATTTTATAACCGGTAAACGTTTTATAATCGTTGCGCGGGGTGTGCTCCAGTACGAACCATCCGCCTGGTTTGAGCAGCCCCCGGTCGAATATCAATCGCGGCAAGTCGTCGATGTTCGTAAGTGCATATGGCGGACCGGCAAAAATAAAATCAAAAGAAGAGGTGCATTGCCCGATGAACTTGAACACATCCATCTTCACCATGTGCAGGTTATCGATACCGAGGGAAGCCGCTGTTTTTTTGATAAACTCGAACATAGCGGGATCTTTCTCCACGATGGTGAGTTGTTGCGCACCGCGGGAAGCGAGTTCGTAACTGATGCTACCGGTGCCGCCAAACAAATCGAGTGTTTCAAGTGAAGGAATATCGATCTTATGTTGCAGTACATTGAAAAGACCTTCCTTGGCTATGTCTGTCGTTGGCCGTGTGTACGGCATTTTGGCGGGCGGATTGAATTTTCTTCCGCCGTGTTCGCCTCCTATGATCCGCATAGGCTCAATTCATTCAATGAGGTGAAAAAATGCGAAGGGGTATCGCCGTTGTCCATGCTGCCCCAGCCAGCATCGCGGAAAGTCAGTTCCCGGAAGTACTGCGACAACTCTTTATACAAAGCCGATTTTTCTGCCACCAGTCCTGAAAGTTGCAATTGCACGGAGTCCTGTTTCAACCCCAGTTCCTGGCATATTTTCAGCAGATAAAATAATACGTCTGCAGGTGTATGATAAGGAAATGTCTGCGCCAGCAAAGGTTTGCCTGAAGCACCGGCCACTACCGACCATTCTTCGTTGCGGAAATCAACCGCCATTATTCCGTCTTCCGTGGCATCGATCATGCGATTAACGAAAAGGGCATAACCGTGATGGAAAATTGCCCGGGGGAAATATTGCTGCAACCATTCATGTACGTCTTTGGGAGCGGTATATACCTGCCGGATATGTCCGCTTGCGAGTACTTGATCCAGTACCACATCCGTATCGGGTTTGCCGTAAACGAGGTTCAGTAACCGTCCGCCTGCCTCTACTGAAACATCCGCTGCGGGGGTCAGCAAGGTCTCCGGGTACAGGTAAGCGATATGGATATGCTGGTAAGATCCGGAAAGAGCCGGATTGGATTGACGCAAGGTGTCGAGTACTTCGGCTGTCAGTTCCGAAAGGCTGAACCATTTCAACGCATGCAGCGTATTACCGGCAGCGTTGCTGATGGCATAGCCGATATGTGAATCACTGACGCTGATGGACAAGCGGTCGTCGGCTGCCGGTGTGTAGTCATCGCCGGTAAGTGTAAAAAGTTCTTTGACGGGTTGTTTCATTGATGCAAAAATAGGCAATCGGTCAATAAGTGAATAGGTGAATAACGAATGATTGACTTATTCACTTATTCACTCATTCACCAGGGTCTGCGAACTAAAACACTGCTAAATAGCTCACCGTAGCGCTGCCTTCAAACTGATCGATGGGAGGATTGAGTTTTTCTACGGACACCTCAGCCTCGCGGATCACCGGAAAACGGCGATGAACCGCCACGGCAATTGTCTGTACCAGAGTTTCCAGCAGATCTACCGGCTGTTGCATGGTTTCGTTGATCACGGCAAACAGCTCTGCATAATCGATCGTTTCGTCCAGTGATTGGATAACACCGGCAGACGGTGTATACTTCACCTTCAGGTTGACGACAAAATCATTTCCCTTCTGCCTCTCTTCCGGGTATAATCCGTGATAAGCGCGGAAGCGGACATTGTTCAGGGAAATGGTCAACATATTCATGCAACAGGTTTATGTCGGTTAATGAAGTCCTTTGGCACTCAGGTAACGCTCGGCATCCAGTGCGGCCATACATCCGCTGCCAGCAGCCGTAACTGCCTGACGATAGATCTTGTCCTGCACATCGCCTGCTGCAAATACGCCTTCTACATTGGTGCGTGTGGAGCCGGGCACGGTTTTCAGGTAACCGGCCTCGTCCATGTCCAGCCATCCTTTAAAGATATCGGAGTTGGGCTGGTGACCGATGGCCACGAAGAAACCGTTAACCGGCACCTCCTGTATTTCCTGCGTGAGGTTATTGCGTATTCTTACACCGGTTACTGTTTTATCGCCAAGGATCTCTTCGGTCTCGGTATTCCAGTATACTTTGATATTCGCCGTTTCCACTACGCGGTCCTGCATCACCTTGCTGGCGCGCATTTCGCTGCGGCGGATAAACATGTGCACCGTTGTGCAGAGTTTGGACAGATACAGCGCCTCTTCTGCCGCAGTATCTCCCGCTCCCACAATGGCCACTTCTTTTCCCCGGAAGAAAAATCCGTCACACACGGCGCAGGCGCTTACGCCGAAACCGTTCAGGCGTTCTTCGCTTGGCAGTCCCAGCCATTTGGCCGAAGCGCCCGTGGCGATGATGACCGAATCGGCTTCGATCCATTTTTCCTCGTCGATCTGTACTTTATAGGGTTGTGCGGAAAAATCAACTTTTGTTGCCAGGCCGAAGCGGATATCCGCCCCCATGCGGGCAGCCTGTTTTTCGAAGTCTACCATCATCTGCGGTCCCTGTACTCCTTCGGCATAACCGGGATAGTTCTCCACCTCAGTGGTGATCGTCAACTGGCCACCGGGCTGGATACCCTGGTATAAAACCGGCTTCAGGTTGGCCCGGGAAGCATAAATAGCAGCAGTATAACCGGCTGGTCCGCTGCCGATGATCAATACGTTCACTTTTTCACTTGCGGTGGTAGATTCCATTTCGTCCAATAATTTAATCGGCAAAAATAAGTGTTTTATAAATAACAGATGGCAGGTGAGAAAGTTTTAGAACAAGGCTTAAGGCGTAAGACGGAAGGCATAAGGTGTAAGGTATGGGGCGTAGGGTTAAAAAAGCCATTGACAGTTTTAAGTTTTTAAGTTATAAAAAAAGCCGCCACAGAAATGTGGCGGCTTGAATATTTGATAAATGGAAGATTTAGACTCTCCACTTAAAAATCTTAAACCTTATGCCTTACACCTTAAACCTTAAACCTTACGCCTCACGCCTTCTCTATAACTCTCCGGCTATCTTCCTGTCCACTTCGGCCTGCTTACGCTGCTCTTCCTGCAACTGCTTCAGCTTTTTGCCGTAAGCCAGTTTAGTGATGAGTGCAAACAATACGGGAACCACGAAAATTGCAAGTGTGGTAGCTGCCAGCATACCGCCGAACACGGTCCATCCGATGGTCTTACGGCTTTCAGCAGCCGCACCGCTCGCGATCATCAGCGGCACTACACCTAGGATAAACGCCAGTGAGGTCATCACGATCGGACGCAGACGCAATCGTACGGCCTGCAACGTAGCGTGAATAATATCGATACCACGGTCTACCCTTTCCTTCGCAAATTCCACGATCAGGATCGCGTTTTTGGCGGCGAGACCGATCAATGTAATAAGACCTATCTGAGCATAGATGTTGTTGCTCAGGCTCGGCAATAGTGTAAGCGTAAGGATGGAACCGAAAGCTCCGATCGGTACGGCAAACAATACGGAGAACGGTACCGACCAGCTTTCATACAATGCTGCGAGAAACAGGAACACGAACACGATAGAGATGGCGAAGATCACCGCCTGCTGGTTACCTGCGGCGATTTCCTCACGGCTCATACCCGAAAACTCATAGCCATAACCCGCAGGTAATGTTTTGGCCACCTCTTTCAGGGCTTCAATGGCCTGTCCGCTGCTGAATCCGGGTTTCGGCTGACCATTGATTTCGATGGCACGGTATACGTTGTAATGCGAAATAACCGAAGGTGCTTCCACGATCTTCTCCGTGATCAGCGATCCCAGCGGGATCATATTGCCCTGGTTGTTGCGTACATAAAATTTCTGGATCTTATCAAGGCTTCCGCGATAGGCACTGTCGGCCTGCGACATCACACGGAAGTTTCTTCCATACAGGTTGAAGTCATTCACATAACTACTTCCGAGATAGTTGGACAAGGTTGAATACACGTCGGAAACCAGCACGCCCATTTTCTTCGCCTGCTCCTTGTCCACATCGACCTGGTAGCTGGGGGTGCGGGCATTGAAGAACGTATAACCGAATGCTTCCGGACGCTGGTTGAGTTTGGCGAGAAAGTCTTTGGCCACCTGCTCAAACTGCTGAACATTGTCCGTGCTCCCTATCTGTTGCAACTCGAAAGTGAAACCTGCCGTTGCACCCAGACCCGGAATCGCCGGCGGCGCAATCGGCATTACCCGTGCTTCCTTGATGTCGGCCGTTGCGGCACGTATCTTATTGATCACTGCCTGCACGTGGTGTTCGCTGCCTTTGCGTTGCGACCAGGGATGCAGCTTCACGAACATTGTACCTACGTTGGACTTGTTGGAAAAGTTGATGATATTCAAACCGGCAAGACCTCCCACCACATCTACTTCAGGGATTTCTTTCACACGTCTCATGATATCTTTTATCATGGTAATACTCCGCGTGGTTGAAGTGGCTTCCGGCATTTCATACGTTACATAAAGACGGCCTTCGTCTTCGGTAGGAATGAATCCTCCCGGTTTATTCTTGAAAAGGAAGAACAGCCCCACGAAGAGTGCCACCATCATCACCAGCACCAGCGGCGTGCGGCGGATCCATCCACCCACACCACGGGTATAACTATTCGTCAGACGGCCGAACACGCGGTTGAACCACGCAAAGAATTTCTCCAGCAGGTTGAGCTTCGCTCCTTCCGGTTTGGAGGGTTTCAGCATCAATGTACAAAGAGCCGGTGTCAGCGAAAGCGCTACAAAGGCGGAGATCAGTACCGATACCGCAATGGTGATCGCAAACTGCTGGTATAGTCGCCCCACAATGCCGGGAATAAATCCAACCGGTACAAATACCGCGGCAAGGATAAGGGCAATGGCGATTACGGGTCCGGAAATTTCTTTCATCGCTTTGCGCGTGGCTTCCTTCGGCGACATCTTCTCATGGTCGATGTTATGCTGTACGGCTTCCACCACCACGATGGCATCATCCACCACAATACCGATAGCCAGTACGAATGCAAACAACGTAAGCGTGTTGATGGTAAAGCCCAACGGCCCGAAGAAAATAAACGTACCGATCAATGATACCGGAATTGCCAGGATCGGGATCAATGTTGCTCTCCAGCTTTGCAGGAAGAGGAACACCACCAATACCACCAGTACCAGCGCTTCCACCAGCGTGTGTACTACCTCATCGATGGATACGTCTACCACGGTAGCTGTTTCCAGCGGCACCAGGTAGTCTACGTCTTTGGGAAATGTCTTGCGAAGTTCAGCCAGTGTTTTGTTGATGCCTTCGTAAGTATCGAGCGCGTTGGCGCCGGGTGCCTGGTAGATCAGCACGAAGGCTGCGGGTTTACCATTTACCAGAGCGTTGGCATTGTAATCGAATTTACCGAGTTCAACACGGGCCACATCGCGCAGGTAAACCACACTTCCGTCCTGCGGACGCGAACGGACGATGATGCTTTCAAATTGTTCTTTTGTACTGATCCGGCTATTGGTCAGTACGCTGTATTCAAATGTCTGCTGATTGGGCTGAGGGTTGCCACCAATGGTACCGGCTGCACTCTGCAGGTTTTGCTCCTGTAAAGCGGCATTTACTTCGGCTGGTGTCATGCCCAATGCCGCAAGTTTTTCGGGATTGAGCCAGATACGCATGCTGAAGTCGTCGGCACGGGAGAAGATATCACCCACACCTTTTACGCGCAGCAGGGCGTCTTTCACATAAAGGTTTACATAGTTACCGATAAACGTTGCATCGCGTGTACCATTGGGAGAATAGAATGCGAGTGCCATCATGATACTGGGGTTCCGTTTACGTACGGTAAGACCCAGTCGTTTTACGGCATCGGGTAAGGAAGGCTCTGCTACACTTACGCGGTTCTGCACATCGAGTGTGGCAATATTGATGTCGGTACCCACCTCAAAATTCACGGTAATGCTGGCCTGTCCGCTGCTGGTACTGTTACTGGTCATGTAGGTCATGCCCGGTGTACCATTCACCTGTGTTTCGATGGCGGTAGTGGTGGTTTGTTCTACGGTTTGTGCATCGGCTCCCGTAAAGTTACCGGAGATGGACACCGTGGGTGGTGAAATCTCGGGGTATTGAGCAATAGGGAGATTCATCAGGGAGATGATACCTACCAGTACGAGTACGATAGATATCACGATGGCGGTAACCGGTCTTTTTATAAAAACGTCTGCTATCATCTTTCTGTCTGAAAAGGATGTAAAAAAGGTATGCACCTTCGGGACACCCGGTTAGGTATTTAATATGGTCTTTGTCCGTCCGGCGGACAATTATTTCTTCGGCGCGGCCGCTCCACCGGGAGCACCGGGCTGCTGTGGAGCAGCGGTGGTGATCACGGCACCTTCGCGGAGATTCTGCACGCCCTGCACCACGATCTTCTCGCCGGGCTTCAGGCCTTCACGGATCATCACACGATCGCCCAGTTGGCGGCCCATCACCACTTTACGCTGCGTTACTTTGCTGCTGTCGCCTACTACATAAACGAAGAAGTCGCCCAGTTGCTCCGTAACTGCTTTGAAGGGAATCTGTACGGTTGCTTCTTTAGAACTGGCGATCACGCGTACGGTAGCCGTCATACCGGCCTTCAGCATGTTTTTATCATTAGGAAAGCTGAGACGCGTGCGGATGGTTCCGGTCTGCGGATCCACCGCCCGGTCAATGGCGGTGATCTTACCGGGAAAGGGATAAACATCGGTGCCGAATGCAACGGTAAAGGTTGAATCGTTGGCTGCCTGCCCTTTCTCCTGTAATTGCGCGAAACGGAAGATCTCTTTCTGATCAACAGCAAAGTCAACGGCAATGGGATTGTCTGCGGAAACAGTGTTGAGGATCGTCTGGCCTGCAACTACCGAAGTACCCGTGCGCACCTGCGAGATGCCGATGGTACCGGTAAACGGCGCATAGATGGTAGCGAAACTCACATTTGCGCGAACGGCATTGGCAGCAGCTTTGGAAGCGTCGAGTTGTTTCTGCGCAGCAGCCAGTGCGGCATCGGCATAATCAACCTGTTGCTTGGCGATCGCATCTTTTTTATCCAGCTCATGATAACGGTCGGCATCCTTCTGCGCTTTCAGGAGGTTAGTTTCCTGCACCGCCACATTCGCCAATGCCTGTTGGTAGTTGGCTGAATAAAGCTGCTGATCGATGGAATAAAGCTTTTGTCCTTTTACTACTTTTTGTCCGTCTTTGAAATAAATGCCGGTAATATAACCGGTCACCTGCGGACGCAGTTCTGTCTGGTTGAGTGCTACTACGGTAGCAGGATATTCGTCGAAATACTGAGCATCTGTGGTGGCTACGTCTTCAACGGTAACGGGCACCGCGGGTGGAGGTCCCTGCTGTTGCTGCTGTTTGTTGCCGCAGGAAGCCAAAACGAGAAGAAGACCCAGTAAAGAATAAAATCTAGTGTTCATAATGTGTTTATTCCGGATAAATGATAATGATAGTGGTTTAGTATTTCAGGTCGCCTTTGGTGCGTTGCACATCGATCTTGCTGCTCAGCACCTGGTAAAGCGCGTTGAAATAATTGATCTGTGCCGTGCGCAGATCGGTTTCTGACGTGATCACTTCCAGGTAGGTTTTGATACCGGAGCGATACTGCAGGTTGATTACATCGTATACTTCCTGCGCCAGTTCCACGTTGTCGCGGACGGCGAGGTAATTAACGAGTGCGGATTTATAAGCTGCCAATGCACTGGCGTACTCGGCGTTTACCGAATTCTTCAGATTGGTGATCTCGAGATCGGTGCGTTTCAGTTGCCATTTCGATTGTTCAAGGTTGTACTTCCGTTTACCTCCCTGGAAAATCGGGAAGGCCAGTGTCAGTCCCGCATAAGAAGCAGGGAAAGAATTGTTGTACAATTTGCTGAACTGATCATTGAGGTAGTTCAGGTTGTAAGCGCCATTGGCACTGAGCGACGGCAGGTAGCTCCAGCGGTTGTATTGCACATTGGCCTCCTGCAGGCGGCGTTGTGTTTCGAGCAACTGGTATTCGATGCGGCGCGAATAATCAACACCCTGCATGGTATCCACAGGAATTTCCTGTTCGAGTGTGGCGCTGTCGTAAATGATCTTCAGTTCGCCGTTCTCAGGATAGTTCATCAGCGCTTTGAGGTATTCGGTTTTCGCTTTCAGCGCTTCTTCGTTGGACTTGCGCAGTGCGCGTGCATTGTTGAGTGCGATGGTGGCCCTTTTGTAGTCGGTTTTATCTACCACCCCGGCATCATATTGTGCGCGAGCATCGCGGAGGCTGCGTTCGAGGCGCACGATATTTTCATCCGAAACTCTGATCTGCTGCTGGGTGGCGAGCACATCGTAGAAAGCTTTGGATACATCTGAAGCAATGTCAATGCGTGTGTTTTCCGACTGCTGGCGGGCCTGCAGGCGCACTTCACTGCGTGTGCGGTTGGCGAGCAGTACATCCCGGTTGAAGATCGTTTGCGTAGCACCAAACTGGAATGCCGAGGTGTTAGCCACACCGAGTCGCACCGGATTGCCTCCGATGATGTTTGTCTGCACCTGGAAATTGTGCTGATAGATGTAATTAAAATTTACCTGTGGATACCAGTCGGCAAGGCGTGATTTGACTTGCAGATCGGTGATTTTTTCATCAACGAGCGCCTGTTGCACGCGGGGCTGGTTCTTGATCGCATAGCGGATCACGTTGGGCAGTGAGGCGTCCTGCAACAGACTGTCGCCGGCTGGCTGTTGTCCGTAGGCCGCTCCGCCTGCCAATAAGAGGAATAACAAAACTAATCGGTTCATGAGTCGTCTTTCGTATAAACTTGATGAGCGTAAAGGCAAGAAATCTGTCTGAATGGCAAAGCTGAATAACAGCGTTGCCAGGGCTTTGTTTTACCAGGCGGTAAAAACAAGATGCAAATATAGGGAGAGAATAGACAACTAAGTTTACTATTTCAGAAAAAAACTTCTTTTTTGGCAAAAGGGGAAGGTATAGGGCGTAGGGCAAAGCTGTCATTCCACAACCATTCACTCATTCACCATTCACTCATTCACTTATTGACCTGGTGTCCCCAAAAAAAGCAGTTAGTGCCCTAGTTGGTCTCCCGGCCAACAAGCAAGCGTCAGGTTGCTTTGACAGGTTAAGGTCAACTTCATAGATAACTCAGGGATGAGCAGGTCCGTTGGTCTGGAGACCAACGGTGGCGTCACGAAAACTATTCACCATTCACTTATTCACCTATTGTCCCAAAAAAAAGCATTTAGTGCCCTTGTTGGTCTCCCGACCAACAAGCAAACGTCAGGTTGCTTTGACAGGTTAAGGTCAACTTCATAGATAACTCAGGGATGAGCTGGTCCGTTGGTCGGGAAACCAACGATGGCGTGATGAAAACTATTCACCATTCACTTATTCACTATTGACCTGCAGATCCGTTGGTCGCGAGACAACGGTGGCGTCACGAAAACAGCCGTTTATAGGTATAGTAATAGGCAGCCATATATCCTTATTCACTTATTCACTTATTCACTTATTCACTTATTGACCCATTCACTTATTGACCCATTCACTCATTGCCCCAAAAACAACAGCGCTGATCAATGACCAGCGCTGTTTTCTCTATAAACCCAGCGGGAACTAACCCGTTGGAAACCATATTTTAGCCGAGGTATGCTTTCAATGCACTGCTATACCGGGCTTTTTGCAGGCGTTTGATCGCCCGTTCTTTGATCTGGCGGATACGCTCTTTGGTAAGATCGTATTTCTGTCCGATCTGTTCGATGGTAACACCCTGTTCACCATCCAGACCGAAATAAGCGTTTACAATTTCCGCTTCACGGGGAGAAAGTGACTTCAGTACCCGGCGGATCTCGTTGCGCAGCGAATCTTTCATTACGTCGTCGTCGGTATCATCGCCACCTTCCAGCAGATCACCCATCGCTACATCCTCTGCTTCGTGTACCGGAGCGTCGAGGGAAGTGTGACGGGTATTGCTTTGGAAAATGTTGTTGATTTCAGTCTCGCTCATTTCCAGCAGCTCGGCCAGCTCTTCTGTGGAAGGTTCGCGCTCATGCTCCTGCTCGAATGCCATATAGGCTTTATTGGCTTTATTATAAGTGCCGATTTTGTTTTGTGGCAGGCGCACCAGACGGCCTTGTTCAGCCAGAGCCTGGAGGATGGATTGACGAATCCACCATACCGCATAAGAAATGAATTTGAAACCTTTGGTTTCATCGAAACGCTGAGCAGCTTTGATCAGACCCAGGTTGCCCTCATTGATAAGGTCACTGAGCGACAATCCCTGATGTTGATACTGTTTGGCCACAGACACCACGAAACGAAGGTTGGCCTGAACAAGTTTGTCCAGGGCACGCTGATCACCCATCTTGATACGCTGAGCCAGCGTGGTCTCTTCTTCCGGGGTAATCATCGAAATTTTAGAGATCTCCTGGAGGTACTTTTCTACCGCCTGGGAGTCCCTGTTGGTAATCTGAGTTGCAATTTTTAACTGCCGCATAGGTAATTTGTGTCTGTTTTAATAACAACGAATAGTAGACAGTCTTTGTTTGCAGAATGTTGCAAATGGAGTGCTAAAGTAAAACCGTCCCGAACCGTCTGCAAAAATACACCGCAAACGCCGATTCTCATAGCCCTTGTGAATAAATTACTGAAAAACAATTCGGTACGATTATTGCATAAGCGCTATTACCCCTTTACAATCTCCCGAGTAACAACACTTTCGACAACCGCATTCCCGCATTAAACCGCTTTTCCCTTATTTATTCCTGCTTCGCCATTTGTGGATTACGTGGTCCTTTATAGGTTTTCCTGAGATAGATCCAAAGTCCCAGACCGGACAAAAACAACAGCGAAGAAATAACTTCCGCTTGTGTGGGCCGGAAGAATGGAAAGTTCTCGATCAGTGTATTTACACGGATCTTTTCGATCACAAAACGCTCCAGACCATTTACCATTAAATACAGCGCGAACAACGTGCCAGGGATGGTCAGCTTCTTGCGGAAGGCCCAGAGCAGCCCAAATAAGGCCAGGCACAGCAGGGTTTCATAAAAAGAAGTGGGAAATACCGGTACCGGCAGGTGGTTGCAGTATTTGGCATCTACACAGTTGGCCAGCGGCACTCCTGTATCGTTTACGTTATGAGGAAAGTCGTAAGCAAACATCCAGTCGGGCAGGAAATTGAGCCAGCCCGGTTTGGTGAAAAAGGCATGTTCGGTACCATGGCTGCCGCTGCTGAAGAAGGCAGCGTGCGTTTGCAGGGCCTGGTTGAATTGCTCCGGCGTACCGGCAGCCACGCCTCCTTCCGGTAAAGAACGATAGGCCGCATTGAAAATACCCCAGTCTCCATCGCCGGAAACCTGGCAGCCGATACGTCCCGTACCGTAAGACAACATCAACGCCGGTGCCGCGGCATCATTCAGGTGCCAGAAGCCGATCTTGTGCTTGCGGGCATAAAACCAGATAGCCGCCGCCGCACAGATCAACCCGCCATAAAAAGTAAGCCCTGATACAGATAATATAGTAGACGGATCTTTAACGAAACGATCCCAGTTTTCCAGTGTATCAAACACTTTGGCACCGATCAGGCCAAATACCAGCGCAATGATGGTGATCTCTCCCACCCGGTCGTGCGGCCAGATGCGCACCGTGCGCTTTTCCGGCTTGGGAAGTTTTTGCTTATTCTTATCGTACCATTTCAGGAACGCAAACAGCAGCCCAAGCCCGATACCGGCGGGCCAGCTTCCTATTCCCGAAAAGATAAACTGCTGCGGGTCCTCCGTAGCGGATTTATCCATGAAAAAGAACCCGAGTAATTTATAACCGAAAAGAAAACCAAACAGGAAATTGAGCAGGATTTCACCAGCCGTCGCAGGTTGTCCAACCATCACCTGCATATCCGTGGGGTGCAACAATCCTTCTTTACTTTTGCGCTTTAATTCTTTGGTGAGAATGACCGCTGCAAGTATAAAGGAGATGGCTACAAAAAAACCGAAGGAATTAACAATCCGCAAAAAACTCCATTCCACTCCAAACAAATCTTTGAACGCGTAGTACAGGTTGGGATACATGTAGCTGTTGAATTATGGTGTAAGGGCGAAAATACAGGAAACCTTTGACTAAAAACAGAAACCGGGTACGAAAACGCAACCCGGTTCCTATAGCATTATGATCAGCGATTAATTGCAATATTCTTCAAACGCACCCAGCAGATTGTGCGCGATGATCTGGGCAGAACGGCCCTCGATCTGGTGACGCTCAATAAAATGAACAAGTTTGCCATCCTTGAACAGCGCAATAGCGGGTGAAGACGGAGGATAAGGCAGCAGGTGCTGACGAAGTTTGTTTACTGCTTCTACGTCGAAACCGGCAAAAACAGTGGTCAGAAAATCAGGTTTTTGCTTGGCATTGGCCACCGCAATCAGCACACCCGGACGGGCAGAACCCGCCGAACAACCACATACGGAGTTGATCATTACCAGCGTGGTACCCGCTTTAGCGAGCTGGGCATCCACTTCACCGGCGGACAGCAATTCAGCAAAACCATTATCGGTCAGCTCCTCTTTCATCGGAACTACAATTTCTTCAGGATACATACAGTATTTAGTTTGATAAAACGTGAATATATAAGGAACACAAATGTACTCAAAAAAGTTCGCCCTTTTGCAACTCCGACTACGCCGCTTTTACGTAAATAGACATGGGAACCCCAGGCATTCCGGCAATTATGTCATTGAAATTTTTCAAAAACAGCCAAAATGTCTTTAAAAAAAGCAATGGTCCGTGGTTTGACAACAGGTATTCGTCAATCTCATCAAACAAAAAATAAAACGATACCTGTATGACACATGCAAAATTTGGACGCCGCGGCTTTGACGGAAGCTTTAACAATTTCGTAAACGACCTTTTCTCAGAAATGCCCGTCTTGTTTAAGAATGACGTTCCCGCCCAGTGGAAAGGATTTGTGCCGGTGAATATCACCGAAACGGAGAAGAGTTATTCCCTGGACATCGTCGCTCCCGGATTTGAAAAAGCAGATTTCAAAGTGAACCTGGATCAGCAGATCCTTACCATTTCTGCCGAACGCAAGGAAGAAGAAACAAAAGACGAAAAAAGCAAGACTATCCGGAATGAATACCGGTTCCGTTCTTTCAAAAGATCATTTACACTGGATGAAAAGATTGCATCCGATCAGATCGAGGCTAAATATGTTAACGGTGTGCTAACGTTGAATTTGCCTAAAAAGGAAGAACAAAAAACAGCGTCTAAAGAAATAAGCATCCTGTAATAACAGATGCTTTAAAAAATACTAGCAAGTTTTTCTCATAAGCAGTTGGTTTTGGTTTACCCCCGGTGTTTCTACGCCGGGGTTTCTTTTTTTACCCTGTTTATAAACGCTGCAAAAGATTATTTTACAGGCAAATGAATTAAATTTGCCCTCATTCAATCAAAAACAACAGACACATGAGGGTCTTCAGGATCGTTGGTCTCTTTATACTGGTCATGGCCGCCCGTCCGGCTTTTGCGCAGGTCGACACCTTGCCTACCCCTGTAGTGCCGGTAAAAATCGATACGCCGCTCCGGATCAAAAACCTAAACCCCTTTATCACCCTGCATGTAGACTCAGCACTGTCCTACCAATTGCAGATTAACAAGGAAGCCACTAAATATTACTGGTACCTGAAAAGTTCTCCTTTTGGTCTGAAGATCAACAAGGACAATGGTTTACTCTCTTTCAAACCCGACCGCTCCTATTTCCTTTCGGGCAAGTTGAAATACGATGTGGAGTATTCCGTCAAACTCGGCGTGCAGAACCTCTCCGATCCCACCGACCGTGTAGACACCAGTTTCATCCTCATTTTCTATAATACGGAAGTCATTCAGCCCAAAGTGAAATTCACCGTTTCCAACAGTCTCATCGTAGACGAAGGATCGAACGTAAATTTCGACGTGCTCTGCGAAAGCGGCAACTTCCCCATCGAAGACATTTTATTTTCTTCCAGCATTCCCATCAGCAATTACAAACTGGTGAAACACTGCGATGAAAAGTTCAGTTGGGATGTGCCGTATGACTTCGTTTCGCAGGATGATGAAGGCAAACAAAAAACGGTTGTGCTGACCTTCATCGGCTCTACCCGCACCAAAGTGCGTGACACGGCTACCATCAAAATAACTGTGCGCGATGCACTCAACTATCCCAGAGCGGTGCAGGAACATGCCGCAGTGGACAGCACTATTAAAGACTATGTATTGCGTTTGCAATATGTATTCTTCCAGCTCGACCGGAAAGTGAAGAAAACAAAAGGAGCCCGCACCGGCTTTGACCTGACCGCAGCGTCAACCGCACTCACCGGTACCATTCTCAACACATCCGCCAATAAATCTTCGCAGAATACAGGCAAGGTATTGCCCAGCGTCGGAGTGGCACTCACGCCGATCAAAGAAGCCACTTCACCGCAAAAAAGCGTGGAGCAAAACCAGGCTACCATCATCCGCGCGGCTATCAAACGCCTGCAGTATATGCGCAACGACAATATGCTCATCGGTGAAAAAGATCCCGACATTGCCAAAAAAACAGCCAAGCTTCGCGAAGAACTCCGCCAGGTACAGGTACAGTTGGTCGATGTGCCTATTGACGCAGCCATGACCATGTCCGAAAAAGAACTCAATGACTATTTCAACAGTCCGAAGGTTAACCGTAAATACCGGATGAAACGCTAACGACTGCCAAAACTATTACTATGCTACGGATCGGGATAATCGGCGTAGGCCATTTAGGAAAATTTCATCTCAACAACTGGAGAGAGATCACTGGCGTGGAGGTTGTCGGCTTTTATGACCCCGATGACGACAACGCCAAAGCCGTATCGGACAAATACCAGCTCCCCCGTTTTCTCGATGCCGATACCCTGCTCGGGGCGGTCGATGCCATCGACGTAGTAGCACCGACCAATCACCATTTTTTATGGTGTGAGAAAGCCATCCGGATGGGCAAACACGTTTTCGTGGAAAAACCATTGGCGCACACAATGGAGGAAGCCCGGCAGCTCGTAAAACTGGCCAAAGAATCCAACATCAAGATGCAGGTAGGTCATGTGGAGCGTTTCAATCCCGCCTTCCTGGCGCTGAAGGACGTGACGTTGTCACCGATGTTTATCGAAGTGCATCGCCTCGCACAGTTCAATCCGCGTGGCACCGAAGTAAGTGTGATCCTCGATCTCATGATCCATGACATCGACATCATCCTAAGTATCGTCAACAGTGATGTAAAACATATTTCTGCAAGCGGCGTGGCGGTACTTACCGACACACCCGATATCGCCAACGTGCGCATCGAGTTCGATAACGGATGCGTGGCCAACCTTACCAGCAGCCGCATTTCCATGAAAAAAATGCGCAAGATGCGTATCTTCCAGAAAGACGCTTATATCGGCGTAGATTTTCTCAATAAAAAAACCGAGATCATCAAACTCAAAGAGCCGTCAGATACCAACGTGTTTGCCTTTGACATCGACACACCCAACGGCGGCAAGAAAACCATTGCGGTGGCCAATCCTGAAGTGCCGGAGGTCAATGCCATTAAGCGGGAACTCGAGGAATTCAGAGATGCCATTCTCAACAATACACGCACGGTAGTGTCCGAAATCGATGGACTGATGGCGATGGATGTGGCACATCAAATCCTGAGCAAGATCGGCAACAACGTGATCACCCGTTAATGAGGGAAACCAAACAAATATCCCCCGGCTGGTACGTACTGGCAGATTACTGCACGGCCGCATTAGCCTGGTTTTTCTTTTGCCTCATCCGCAGCAACCTGCTGCAACAACCCCTGTTTCCCTTATCATCCCGCAACTGGTTCTTTATTCTTTTTATGATACCGGCCGCATGGCTCAGTCTTTACACCATTGCCGGTACTTATCGCTCGTTGTACAGCAAGTCGCGGCTGGCCGAACTCACTTACACGCTTGTATGCACACTCGTCGGATGCAGCGTATTATTTTTTGCTACCCTGATCAACGACACATCCGGCAACTACAGTTATTATTATCGCAGCACAGGCTGGCTGGTACTGATTCATTTCCTGCTCACATTTGCCGGCAGAGCTCTTCTGCTCAACCGCATAAAAAAACAAATCCTCTCTCAACGCATTAAGTTTCCCACGCTGATGATCGGCAACCGCGAACAGGCCGCCGCTATTTATCGTCAAACACATCGCAATCTTTCCGGCAGCGGTTATCATTATGTCGGTTTTATTCCCACCGATCACGACAATGCCACCGTTAAGTTACCTCAACTGGGCAGTGTCAGCGATCTGGAACAGATCATCGCCGAACATCGTATACACCTGGTGGTGCTGGCCCTGGATAAAACAGAGCATTCCCTGCTCGAAGATCTCGTTAACCGGCTCAGTGAAAAAGATGTAGAAATCAAGATCCGCCCGGATACACTCGATATTCTTTCCGGCTCGGTCAAAACAAGCAACGTACTCGGTACGGTGCTCATCGATCTCAAGACCAACCTCATGCCTGAATGGCAACAACCGGTGAAACGGCTGATCGATATTCTCGTCTCTTTAACGGGGTTGTTGCTGCTCTGGCCATTGATGCTCTATGTAGCATTGCGTGTCCGTTTTTCCTCGAAAGGGCCGGTGATCTATGTACAGGAACGGATCGGTTTCAAAGGCAAACCTTTTTCCATGTATAAGTTCCGCTCCATGATCAGCAATGCGGAAGAGCACGGTCCCAAACTTTCATCGGACAACGATCCCCGAATCACCCCCTGGGGTCGCGTTATGCGTAAATGGCGGCTGGATGAATTGCCACAGCTATGGAACATCCTGCTGGGTGATATGAGCCTGGTAGGCCCACGCCCCGAAAGACGTTACTACATCGATCAACTGACCAAAGCATTTCCTTATTATAAATACCTGCTGCGCGTAAAACCCGGCCTCACGAGTTGGGGCATGGTGCAATTTGGCTACGCCGAAAATGTAGAGCAGATGGTGGAGCGCAGCAAGTTCGACCTGTTGTATTTGGAGAATGTATCGCTGGCCCTGGACTTTAAGATCATGATTCATACGTTGCGGATCATCTTAAAAGGGAAAGGGAAATAAGTCAAAATTCAAAAGTAAAAATTCAAAAAGTGTGAATGGGCAATAGTGGATAGTCAATGACCTTTTTTTTGACTTTTGAATTTTTAATTTTGACTTACCTTACGGCTTAAAACCCATAACGGCTGTTTAACCTACGACCAACTACTTTGAGACAACTTCTGATTCTTGCAAGCCTTCTCTCCGTTCTTACGGACGCATCTGCCCAGCGGGCCTACTGGCAACAGCAGGTCAATCATTCCATCGAAGTAACGCTGAATGAAAAGAACCGCACACTCGACGGTTTCAGTTCCATCGAATATATCAATCATTCTCCCGACACTTTACACTTCATCTGGTTTCATGTATGGCCCAATGCTTACAAAAATGACCGCACGGCTTTCAGTGATCAAATGCTGGAAAATGATAAAACACAATTCTATTTTTCCGACGCCGGTCAAAAAGGATACATCAACCGGCTCGACTTTAAAGTGAACGGGAAAGTAGCCGAAACCTCGGATCACCCGCAACATATCGACATCATCCGCCTCGAACTGCCCGAGCCACTGGCCCCGGGAGCAACGGCCCATATCACCACGCCTTTTCATGTCAAACTCCCTTACACTGTATCGCGTGGTGGTTATGCAGGCGAAACATTCCAGGTAACACAATGGTATCCGAAACCAGCCGTGTACGACAACAGTGGCTGGCATCCGATGCCCTACCTCGATCAGGGGGAATTTTACAGCGAATTCGGCAATTATGATGTGCGCATCAATGTGCCTGAAAACTATGTAGTGGCGGCCACCGGCAACCTGCAGAACAATAAGGAAAAGGAATGGCTCAAAACGCGGCGCAACTTCGAATGGTCGCCGGTATCGCGCAAGGAGAAAAATAAATACGGCCAGGTAAAAACAATCCGTAATCTATATCCGCCTGCAGCTGCCGGCTTCAAGACCTTGCATTTTTCCCAAAAAGATGTGCACGACTTTGCCTGGTTTGCCGACAAACGTTTTGTGGTGGAGCAGGATACCTGCCGTTTGCCTTCCGGTAAGATCATTACCGTAAGTACGTATTATCCGCCTGCCTCCAAAAAACGCTGGCAGGAAGCGCTGGCTTATGCAAAAGCAGGGGTACGCTTTTACAGCCGTGAGGTCGGTGACTATCCTTACGACCAGGTAAGCGTGGTGGAAGGCCCGCTGAGTGCAGGCGGCGGCATGGAATACCCCGGCATCACCATTATCGCACCCGGCACTTCGGGTAAAACACTCGACCAGGTGATCGCGCACGAGATCGGGCACAATTGGTTTTACAGCGCACTCGGCAGCAACGAACGGCAATATCCCTGGCTCGACGAAGGCATCAATACTTATTACGAACGCCTTTATACCCGCGAACAATACGGGAAGAAAACAGGCAACGATATAGGTGAAGACCTGCTCCATGATAAGCAGCTTCGCCGCATTGATCAACCTGTCAATACACCTGCCCCGGAATTCGGTACGCTTAATTACGGACTGATCGCCTACGGCAAAACAGCCGATTGGTTGAATTATCTCGATACTACCCTGCCCTCCGGTACGTTGCGCCGCGCCATGCAGGCTTATTACCGGCAATGGCAACACAAACATCCCTCGCCCGAAGCATTCCGGCAGATAGTGGATTCCGTAAGCGCACAATCCAACGAACAACGTTTCGCCCTGCTGAATGAAAAAGGATTTTTACCGGGACAAAAACGCAAAGGATTCAATCTCGGCTTCGGCTTGACCGGTGATGTGTTAATGGGTAAGGCGCAACGCCGCAATCTTTTGCTGATCGCACCGGCATTGGGCTTTAATAGTTATGACAAGTTCATGTTCGGCTTCCTCGCTACCAATTATCTGCGCTCAGATAACCGTTTGCGTTTTTTTGTAGCACCGATGGTGGCCACCGGCAGCAAAAGGCTTACCGGCACCGGCACAGTGAACTATTCATTTTTCCCCGAAAAAATATTCCGCCAGGTACAGATCGGTGTCAACGGTGCCGCTTACACGATGGATCAATACAACGATCCCGAAGGAGCGAAAACCCACCTCGGCTTCCGGAAAATCGTGCCTTTTGCGCGACTGGTATTGAAGGAAAAATCGGCACGCAGTCCGTTGTACCGTTACATACAATTCAAATCGTTCCTGATCAACGAAGAAGCTTTGCAGTTTTACCGCGATACGGTAGTGAATGGCAATGATACCTCGCTTGTAAACCGCTACCGTGTAAACGATGGCAACCGTGTATTGAATCAATTGAAGTTGGTGATCGAAAACAACCGTAAATTGTATCCTTTCAAAACCGAACTGCAAATAGAACAGGCGAAAGATTTTGTCCGCGCCGCCTTCACCGGTCATTATTTCTTCAACTATCCCAAACATGGCGGACTGCAGGTACGTGTGTTTGCAGGAAAATTCTTTTATAGCGGAGCGGCTACGTTCAGTAAACAATTTGCCACCGATCGTTATCATCTCAACATGACCGGGGCCAATGGTTATGAAGATTATACCTACAGCGATTATTTTATCGGCCGCAACAAATTCCAGGGATTTGCGAGTCAGCAGATCATGGTACGCGATGGCGGATTCAAAGTAAGAACCGATTTGCTGGCCAACAAGATCGGTAAAACAGATGACTGGCTGGCCGCGATCAACCTGCATTCAACCGTGTTGCCGTTTCCCTTCCCCGTGCGCGTGTTTGCAGACATCGGTACCTACGCCGGCGCCTGGGAGCGGAATGCCAATACCGACCGGTTCCTTTTTGATGCGGGACTGCAATTTTCATTATTGAAAGAAACTATCAACATTTATGTACCGCTGGTATACAGCCGTGTGTACAAAGACTATATCCAATCGACCGTATCGGCGAAAAAAGGTTTACCGCGATTGGCAAAAACAATCTCCTTCTCCATTGACATATCAAATTTCAGTCCGCGCAAAATCCAGCGCGAACTCGAACTGTAATACCGCTGCATGCCGGCCATCCGATATATCAAGCACGCAGACCTCGACAAGGTGAAATGGGATGAATGTCTGAAAAAATGTTCTTCCGGTTTGTTGTATGCGCGTTCTTTTTATCTTGATTGCATGGCGCCGCAGTGGGATGCACTGGTGCTTGGTGATTACGAAGCAGTGATGCCACTTACCTGGAACAAAAAATACGGTATTCACTACCTGTATCAGCCTGCATTTACGCCGATGCTCGGCGTGTTTGCAAGTTCTCCTGTGTCTGTAAAAGACTTTATCGATGCGATCCCGGACAAATTCAAACTCACGGAACTATCGCTCAACAGCAGCAATGATCTTCGGGGAGAAAATGTGCCGGGCATTATGCGGAAGAATTACCTGCTCAATCTTTCGCGTTCCGCTGATGATATAAAAAAAGCTTACCGTGAATCGCATCGCCGCAACCTGCGCAAAGCGATCCAGCTCGGCTGTGTGGTGAAAACGGATGTACCGCTGGATGACATCATTGCGTTGAGCAGATTAAGCGTTGCGCCCGCGAAGGAAGAAGATTATTTGCGTTTCGGACAATTGTTTACCGCTCTTCGCCAACAAGGCCATGCGGAAACGATCGGCGTGTACAGTCCGCAACAGCAATTGCTGGCATCCGCCGTATTCTTTCGTGACAACAAACGTGCTTATTATATTCTAGTGGGAAATGATCCAGCCGGAAAAACGGTTGGTGCTTCTCATCTTTTGATCGATCAGTTTATTACCACCAATGCAGGACAATCATTGTTGCTCGACTTTGAAGGTTCAGATATCAAAAGCCTCGCTTTTTTTTATGAAGGTTTCGGTGCAGCACCTGAATGGTATCCGGCGATCCGGATCAACAGGCTGCCGTTTTATTTGAAATGGCTTAAAAAATAATGCGCCTTTGGCGCTTCAACGGGTCAATGAGTGAATAAGTCAATCAGTCAATAAGGACTACCTCATTCACCTATTCACCTATTCACTTATTCACCTATTCACTTATTGCCTTATTCCCCCCTTGCTCCAGCAGGCGCTCTGCAATAAACATATCGATCGGGCGCGTGAGTTTGATATTCTGCTCCTCGCCTTCCACCAGGGTTACTTTCATACCGAATGCCTCGACAACTGTGGCTTCGTCGGTAAATTTGTCTTTGTAATCGATCTGGAAAGCGGGTATGATGAGCTTGCTATGGAATGTCTGGGGTGTCTGGATCAGCATCACCGTGTTGCGGTCGATGGCATCGCTGTTGTCTTCGCTCACGACGCGTACGCTGTCGCGGCTGGCGATGGCGGGAATAGCAGAGCCGGTTTCAAGTGTCTGCTGATAACAACGATGGATAAGTTCAGTGGAAAGCAGGCAACGGACAGCGTCGTGGACAAAAACGATGGATTCATCTTCCACCAGCTCCAATCCATTTTTAACCGATTGGAAACGGGTGTCACCGCCTGCCGTGATCCGGATGCGGTCCTGATCGAACCAGGCGTCGATGATCTCCTGGCCCATATCCGTATAATCCACGGGTAACACGAGGATCACCTGCAGATCGTCATAAGCCTCGAAAAATGTTTTGAGCGTATAATAAAGCACCGGTTTGTCGCGAAGTAACAGGAATTGCTTCGGAGTCTGACTACCCATTCTGGAACCTGTGCCGCCGGCGACGATGATCGCGTATTTCTTCATAAGGAAACTAAAACGCAAAATTAACACTTTTGCCAACCACCACCTGAGAATGCGAAGAAAAGCCCTGAACGGACTGCTGTATTGTCTTAACAAAACTTTTTAACATTTCATATATGAAATGCGTACGCCCTTTGCGTCGTTTAATAACAGGTGTGGAAAACCTGCGGGTATTATAATCGCCGAACAAAAGATACATTTGTATGAGTAACGTACTGACCATGACCGCAGCAACATTTGAAAATAAAAAGAATACGCAGGCAGCATTGATGACCCTGGGCATAGCCGGGTTGTTGTTGCTGATCATGATCCTGTGGAAGCATCCTATTGTGGTTATGCAGCCTCCGCCCATGGAGGAAGGCATTACGGTGGATCTGCAACTTCCCCCGGAAGCCGAGCCTGTGCTGCCTCCTGGCCCTGTAAGCGGCGGTGGTGGCGGCGGCAACCCCGTTGAAGCGCCCGGCAAGGCCGGTACGGCACCCTATACGCCTCCTCAACCGGGCGTAGACGAATTATCGAAGGACGTGGATGAATTTCCTCCGGAAAAAACAAGTCCGCCCGTCATCAAACCTGAAGTTCCCCGCCCCGAGGCAAAAGAGGTCAATAAAAATACATCCCCCAACAAAACGCCGGCTCCGCCTGTAACCACAGCCCCGCAGCCTGTGCGTAAGCCAACTTATACCGGCGCTACCACCAATGGCAGCGGCACCGGCGGCAACGAAGCCGCTGTGTATACACGCCCCGGAGGATCCGGTACAGGCTCAGGTGTAGGCAATGGCAGTGGTCAGGGTGGCGGTTCAGGTACCGGTGCAGGTGGTGGACGCGGAAGTGGTGGCGGACGTGGAGCCGGTCCTCGCATGGTGAGCGGCAACCGTACCGTAATCGGCGGTGGCAGCAAGATGGACGCCGGCGAAAACCTCCGCGGTAAAGTATTGGCAAAAATCAAAGTATCTCCTGACGGCGTTGGCACCTATATGGGCGCCGAACGTGGTTCTACCCTCAGCAGTGGTCAGGCTATCGATATCGTCCGCGAATGGCTCCGCCGCAACCGTTTCAACAAATCCGATAACGAGTCGGTGGTAGTCTATGAGTTTAATTTCCTCTTAGGTGGCTAATACCGGATGTGAAAATATGTAAATGTGTACGCCTTCGGCGTAATGTGAAAATGAAATAATAAGTTGATCCGAACTTCTACATTGTCGCAGTTTCGATTTGTACATTTACACATTCCGCATGAATTATCAAGAAACAGTTAACTATCTCTACACCCGCCTGCCGATGTTCAGCCGTATCGGTGCGGCAGCGTTGAAGCCCGATCTCACCAATACCATCAGACTTTGTCGTGAACTTGGTGATCCGCAAACGCGGTTCCGCAGTATCCATGTGGCCGGAACAAATGGCAAAGGATCGGTAAGTCATATGCTGGCAGCCGTATTGCAAAAAGCAGGATACCGTACGGCCCTTTACACTTCTCCCCATCTGCACGACTTTCGCGAACGCATACGTATCGATGGCGAAATGATTCCCGAACAACGGGTGGTTGATTTTGTAAAAAGAACGGCTCCGCTGATCGATGCCATCGAACCTTCCTTCTTCGAATTGACCGTAGCCATGGCATTTGAATATTTTGCAGATGAGCAGGTAGATATTGCCGTCATAGAAACCGGCCTCGGCGGACGACTCGACAGCACCAACATCATTACCCCGGAACTATCCGTTATTACGCAAATCGGCCTGGATCATCAATATCTTTTAGGCAATACACTTGCAGAGATCGCCGGAGAAAAAGCAGGCATCATCAAACAACATGTACCGGTAGTAATTGGTGAAACAACACCCGAAACATTACCGGTCTTCCTGCAACAGGCAACCGAAAAGGTAGCCCCTTTGCTGCTGACGGGCGACAAATTCCAGGCAACCGAATGGTACTGGGAAAATCATGAACTCGTCGTCAATGTAGAAGAGGCCCACCACAACGATGCACAACGTTATCATCTCGACCTGTCCGGTATTTACCAGGTAAAAAATCTGCTTACCGTGCTCACGGCCTTATCTGCCTTGCGGGAAAAAGGCTGGCAGATCGAACAGGCCGTTATCCGCGAAGCATTGAAACAGGTCCGACGGCTCACAGGACTGCACGGCCGATGGGAACGTATCGGCGAACATCCCGCGGTAATCCTTGATGTAGGACACAATGAAGACGGCATGCGCCAGATCGTTGAGCAACTGGAAGTAACAACGTATCATCAATTACATATCATTCTCGGCATGGTGCAGGACAAAAGCATTGATGCCGTGGTGGCATTGTTGCCCGCGAATGCAAGATACTATTTCACGCAGGCTGCATTGCCACGTGCCTTGCCGGCCGGCGAGCTGCAGGCCATCGCCTCCAAATACAATCTTGAGGGGAAAATTTATGCCAACGTAAACGAAGCACTGGCCGCGGCCAAAGCGGTAGCACATACTGACGATCTTATACTTGTTTGCGGCAGTGTATTTTTGGTAGGAGAAGTTAGGTGAGGCAGAAGGAATAAGGCGTAAGGATTAGAGTCGTGGCGACTTTATTCACGATTCACTCCCGGGGCTTCGGGATGACGTTTCACCATTCACTTACAGCCAATTTCTCTTTTTTGAATTTTTACTTTTGACTTAGTTTTTCCAGTGCATACATAATACAGGTCACGTGCATCGCCTGCACTATTTCGTTGTTGCGGACTGCTGCCTTCAATTGATCGATGGTCCAGAACTCCACTTCTATTTCTTCATTGGGATCGAGATGCTGCTCTGCCACTTTTTTGCCACCCCGGGCGAGAAACATATGCAACAGATTATTATTGGTAGATGGATTGGCAGATATTCTCCCCAGGTAGTCGAACTGTGAAAATTCGTAGCCGGTTTCTTCGAGCAGTTCCCTGGCAATTGCCGATTGATGGTCTTTATCCGTATCATCCATGCAGCCGCCGGGGATTTCGAGGCAGACTTCACCAAGTGCATGACGATATTGCTTCACCATGATCACACGGCCATCTTCCGTAATGGGAACAGCCGCCACCCAGGTGGGAAATTCATAAACGTAGTAAGGATCAATGATCTTTCCGGAAGGTGTCTCGCAGCGGTCTTTACGAACCTTGAACCAGAGATCATGAAAAAGATATTCGGAAGAAAGGATTCGCCATTTCATAGTCATTACCACCCTTTTTGTTCACGCAGCGCATTGATGTGCGCCACATGGTGACGGCAATGCCAGGCATATAATCCCAGCAGGTACCACAACCGCATTGTTTTTTTCTGTTCGGGATGAAACACCGTACGATTGTTCCATTCATCATCCGTTACATATTTCAGTGTTTCATACCAGCGGAGATGTAGGGCGTGCAACAATGTTATCGATACATTGACCGGCAATTTCTCCACGTCGTGCAAAGTAACCCAGAGCTTTTCTTCATACGGTTTGATGGTCGGATTGTCTTCCGTTAAACCAAGTTTGAAGCGGCAATACGCATTGATATGGCTATCCGCAACGTGGTGCACCAATTGATGGATGGTCCATCCTCCTTCGCGATAAGGCGTATGCAATTGATCTTCGTTCAGATTGAGCAGGGCATATTCGAGTGCCTGCGGAAGAAACTTGATATCAGCCAGCCATTCCACTTTTGTTTCAATGGAAAATGGTTTCGGCTCGTATTGTCCAACCGGATAACGAGGATCTGCTGCCATGCTTTAGTTATTTTTCAATTTCCAGTAACTCTACTTCAAACAAGAGTGTAGCGCCTCCGGGGATATCACTGCCTGCGCCTCTGTCGCCATATGCAAGGTGCGACGGAATCCACAAACGCCAGTGACTGCCTTCTTTCATCAGGGGAATAGCGATCTGCCATCCTTTGATCAGGGCGGTCAATGGTGCGCTGAATGGCTGATTGCGGCGGAAGGAGCTGTCGAACTCTTTGCCATCAAGCAATGCGCCGCGGTAATGTGCTTTTACCGTATCCTGCAGCACCGGTTGCCTGCCGTTACCTTCTTTGATCACTTCGTACTGGATGCCTTCGGGCAGTTCCGTTACACCGGGCTTTTCGCGGTTCTCTTTCAGGAATGCGGCACCGGCTTCTTTCTGGGCTTCGATTTTACCGTTCATAAATTCACGCAGTTTATTTTGAATACTCACGTTTATCGTTTTTTAATACAATAAAAAAATCAGTCTTCGCGGAGGCTGCGGCCGGTGAGATGAATAAATACATCTTCCAGGTTGGCCTTCTTTACTTCTTTGGGTCTTTCAAATCCTCCTGATACCAGGTCGTCGATCAGTTGATCGGGTGTGGCCATGGCGGCGATCCTGCCACTATCGATGATGGCAATGCGGTCGCAGAGATATTCTGCTTCGTCCATGTAATGGGTAGTGATAATAACGGTTGTGCCTTTCGCGCGGATATCGCGGATCAGTTCCCAAAGGCTGCGACGAGCCTGGGGATCGAGTCCCGTAGTAGGTTCGTCGAGGAAAATAATGCGTGGTTCATTGATCAACGTGGTAGCGACCGAGAAACGTTGTTTCTGTCCCCCACTCAGGTCTTTGAATTTTGCTTTGGCTTTTTCCGTGAGGTTTACGCGCTGCAGCAATTCCATCGGATCCACAGTCCGGTTGTACAAGCCGCTGAACAGTTCGATCAGTTGCAACAGGTTGAGTCCGGGATAATAACCGCTTGCCTGTAATTGCACGCCGATGATTTGTTTGATGTCGTCCGGATTTTTATCGAGGTCATAACCATCAACCGTAACACGGCCGCTGGTCTTTTTGCGCAGCGTCTCAATTATTTCCAGTGTGGTAGACTTGCCTGCTCCGTTAGGTCCGAGCAATCCGAATACTTCATTTTCGTATACGTCAAACGAAATATCCTTCACCGCTTCGAAGTTGCCGTAATTCTTGACCAGGTTTTCCACCCGGATGATAGGTTGAGTTGCCATGTGGCGGCAATTTACATAACAAATGTGGAAATGTGCCCGCCTTTGGCGGGATATGGAAATGTGAAAATGAAATTCGATAATTCATTTTCACATGGCCCGTCCGCAGGAAGGGCACATCTGCACATTTTCACATTGCTTTCTAGCCGGCAAACACCTGTGTGAAGTAAATCCTTCCTTTGCGGTCGCGGGCGGTGCCGATGCCTATGTATTTATAATTGCCCAGCATATTGCGGCGGTGACCGGCAGAGTTTTTCCAGAGGATAACTGCCTCACGGCCTGTTTGGGCGCCTTGGGCCACGTTTTCGGCAAAACGGCGGATACCGCTTATTTTGCGACGCGCGTCCGCGTCACGGCTGTTGAAACCGCCATGCCCGAATCCCACACGCCCTTTCGCCATGTTGGCGCTGTGTGTTTCGGCCAAACGGTTGAGATCTGAATTCAGTTCAAGCGGCGGCAGTCTGTTGCTTTTGCGGAAGGCATTGGTTTCCTTCAATATGTCGGAAACGATATCGGTCTGCGGCGCCCAGGCGGATTGGCTCACCAGCAGCGTTATGAGTAAGAATGGGAAGAGAAAACGGCTCATGCATCTGCCTGCGCAAGTTTTGTACCATTTGAGGAGGAAATGCAGTAAGGTCCTGTTAAAAGCGTGAATGGGTCAATCGGTCAATAAGTGAATGAACAGCCATAACTTCCACACTTTGCGACTTCATTACTTTGCGCCTTTGCGTGAAAAGCAGCCTCGATCTCACGCAAAGAGGCATAAGGAGCAAAGACGCAAAAAATACTTAAAACTTAGTACTTATAACGGCTATCCCCTTTTTGACACTTCGGCAAGCTCAGTCCCGAAACTTCGGGATCGCTTTTGACTTTTGACTTATAAATAAGTCTCCAGCTCATCCATCATCCCTTTGCTGCCGATAAACATCGGGGTACGCTGATGAAGCTCAGTAGGTTGAATATCGAGGATGCGCTGATGTCCGTCGGTAGCGCGGCCGCCAGCCACGGCGAGGATGAAGGCGAATGGATTGCACTCATACAGCAAGCGCAACTTTCCCTTCGGCTTGTCGGTAGTACCGGGATACATGAAGATGCCACCCTTGATCAGGTTGCGGTGTACGTCGGCCACCATACTGCCGATATAACGTTGCGTATAAGGACCGCCATTGCTCTTGTCTTTTTTCTGACAGGCCGTAATGTATTCTTTTACTCCCTGCTCGTACCGGTAGAAATTACCGTGGTTTACCGAATAGATATTGCCGAAGTCAGGACATTTGATATCGGGATGGCTTAAGGTAAACTCGCCGATGGTTTGATCAAGCGTAAAGCCATTCACACCGCGGCGTGTAGCGTATACCATCATGGTACTGGAACCGTAGATAATGTAACCTGCCGCTACCTGCTGCGTACCGGGTTGCAGAAAGTCGTCCTGGTTGGCCAGTTGCCCTTTCTCCGTTACGCGGCGGTATACACCGAAAATGGTACCGATGGAAATATTGACATCGATATTGCCACTGCCATCGAGCGGATCGAAAAGACAAACATATTTTGAGTTGCGGCTGATCGGATCGTCGAAGGCGATGTATTCATCGAGTTCTTCACTGGCAATGCCGGCACAACTGATCCCGTGCTGCAGCACGCCGGTAAACTGATCATTGGCAAATATATCCAGCTTCTTCACGTCCTCCCCCTGGATGTTGACACTGCCGGCATCACCGAGGATGTCTACCAGCCCCGCCTTGTTTACTTCCACGTTCACACGTTTGGCCGCAAGACCAATATCGCGGAGCAGCGAGCTCAGTTCGCCGGTGGCGTTGGGCACGTCGCGCAATTGCTGGATCGTAAACTCGTCGAGGGTCAGGACTTTCCGGTTGACAGGCAGCATAACATTTTTTTAGTATTGGAGCAAAAGTAAGCGATAAAGACATGAGAAACCGGAGTCATGTATAAGGTACACAAATCAAATAGTTGTAAGTGATGACAGGATGCATTGCACAGATTATCTTTGCTCCAATCATTTCAACAGTATGAAGGTTTTCAAATTCGGTGGTGCTTCCGTCAACAGCGTGGAACGTGTACAGAAACTGGGAGAAATTTTGTCTCATTATCCCGCTGAGCAATTACTTATTGTCGTGTCTGCCATGGGTAAAACGACCAACGCGTTGGAAAAAGTAGCCGAAGCCTTTTTTGCCGGCAAACAGGAAGAAGCTCTCGCTCTCTTCAAAGTAGTAAAGGACCAGCATCTCACTACGGCGAAATATTTACTTGTAACACAGGCTCTCGCCTGCGAAGCGCAGTTGGCTGATTTTTTTACAGAAGCAGAATGGCTGCTGCATGACCAGCCCGTACGCGAGTTTGATTATTATTACGATCAGATCGTTTGCATAGGCGAACTGCTGTCAACCGCTATCGTCAGTCATTATCTCAACGAAGCCGGTTACCGCAACAAGTGGCTCGACGTGCGCGACATCATCCGGACAGACGATCATTTCCGCGAAGCGGTGATCGATTGGGATTTCACCGCGCAGAAAGTGGCGAAGATGAAAGAACTATTTGCCACCGAACGCATTTTATTGACACAGGGCTTTATCGGCGCCACCGATGAAAACGAAAGCACCACGCTCGGCCGTGAAGGAAGTGATTATACGGCTGCTGTGTTTGCCAACCTGCTGGACGCCGAAAACCAGACAATCTGGAAGGATGTACCGAGTGTAATGAATGCCGATCCGCGTTATTACCCCGAAGCCCAGCCACTGCCGGAGTTAAATTATGCTGAAGTGATTGAAATGGCTTATTACGGCGCACAGGTCATTCACCCGAAGACCATCAAGCCGTTGCAGAACAAGGATATTCCGTTGCACGTAAAATGTTTTCTCGATCCTTCATTGCCCGGCACAATCATACATGACGAAGCCGTGAAAGGTTTGCCGCCGATCATTGTGGTAAAGGAACAACAGGTGCTGCTCGAGTTGCGCTCGCGTGATTTCTCCTTTGTAGCGGAACAACATGCCGGCACCCTGTATCATATGCTCGAGTCATTGCTGATCAAACCAAATCTTACACAGAATGCGGCGATCAGTTTCTTATGTGTAGTGGATGATCATGCTGAAAAAATAGAAAAGCTGGCCCTGGAGGCCAGCCAATTATTTGATGTACAGGTGATCCGTGATCTTTCCCTGTTAACGGTTCGTCATTATACACCTGCTTCTTTGGAACAACTACTCAAAGACAAAACGGTGATCCTTCGTCAGCAAACACCTGATACGATACAGGTGCTGGTGCGTTAATCAATCTACGGTAATTGTCTGGATCATTTTTTTGGCGACTGCTTTATCATGCAGCATGGCAGGCGTCCAGGTGGGCATTTTTTCCAGGCGTGTTATCAGCTCGTCGATGAAGTCCTGATCGGTAATGCCTTTGAGCACTTTGATGTTCACCGGCACCCCGTCTGTATCCACAATAAATTCCACCTGTACAAATGCTTTCTTTACATTCTCCGGCAGGAACGGCGCCATGTCGTGTCCGAGGTCGTCGAGGTACTTCATGAATGCATTACCTCCACCCGGAAATTGCGGCCATTGATGCACCACATCCGCCACAGCAGCGATCTGACGCGTACGATGCTTCACCGGTTCACGTTTGGGCTTCGGCGCTTTTTTATCTTCGGGTACTTTCTTTGCAACGGCGCTGGCAATCGAGTATTCACCTTTGTCGCTGATCATCACCACGGGCACCTGCTTTTTCTGTTCAAAATATTCAAAAGCATCTTCGAGACGGTCAGCAAATTTTTTCAGATAGGGATCGTCTTTGGTAAGATTAGAGAGAAAGGCCACGCTTCTGGGTACGTTGTAACGGATCGGAAAGATATGAACCGGGATAAAGTCCTGCCCCTGGTCTTTGGCGTGCGCTGCCAGGATATAAAGTTCGTCGATCTGCGTATCAAGAATAGGAATACAACCTACCGTTACGCAGCTTCCGTGAATATAGATCGCGCTTCCCGGACGGAGTGAGTCGCTCAGTACTTTGTCGGATGCGTTGGGGTAGTTGATGCCGAGTGATAAATAATACTGGCTGCGCGGATTGAACTCGTTGATGTAATAAAATCCTTCCGGCACCTGGTAGTCGCCTTCCATGCGTTTAGGGCCAAGTGTGCCGGCAAGCGCACAAACCTTGAATGTTTTGAAAAGTTTGTATTGTTCAGCCGCATCATTTTTTACCCACACCTCGAGCTGGCTGTCGTATTTGAACGAACGTATGTAAAGATATTTCGCCGGCCAGGCAAGACCTTTTGCTTCGAACTGTTTGCGCAGTGTATCTTCTTTGCGCTTGAAGGATTCATCCGGACGCTGAAATGTTTTCTGCATGTCGATGAACGACATCGAATTAGCGCCGGAAGAAATTGCCTTGCGGGACGAAGAGGGAGGCTGAGCCGCGGCATCCGCGGCCAGGGAAAAAATGAAAAGGATTGCTACACAGAGGTTTTTCATACCAGTCATTAATTAACTAACGGAGCGTCTTACATTTTATTTTCAGCAAGTTCGTATACTATATGCAAAAATAGCCTTAAAATTCGAAATAAGGCGTAAGGCTTAGGGTGTAAGGTTTAAGGCTTAAGATATAAGGCATAGGGTGAATAAGGCAATAAGTGAATTGCCAATAACAGCCATGGTTCGTGTATACACGAACCATGGCTGTTTTATACTGCTGTAAGCTCAGCAACCTTACACCTTACACCCTAAGCCTTACACCTTCTCTTACAAATTGCCTCTCGCTTCCTGCTCACGCTCAATCGCTTCGAAGAGTGCTTTAAAATTTCCCTTGCCAAAACTTTTGGCGCCTTTGCGCTGGATGATTTCGAAGAAAAGTGTGGGGCGGTCTTCTACTGGTTTTGAAAACAATTGTAACAGGTATCCCTCGTTATCGCGGTCAACGAGAATGCCGAGCTCTTTCAATGGTTCGAGGTCTTCGTCGATATGACCCACACGATCCAGCAGATCGTCATAATAAGTATTGGGCACTTTGAGGAATTCTACCCCGCGGCTCATCAGGTCTTTTACCGTTTTCACGATATCATTGGTGGCGAGCGCCACGTGCTGCACCCCTTCACCACGGTAAAATTCGAGGTACTCTTCCACCTGTGATTTCTTTTTACCTTCTGCGGGTTCGTTGATCGGGAACTTTACAAAACCGTTGCCGCTGCTCATCACCTTACTCATGAGTGCAGAATACTCGGTTGAGATATCCTCATCATCAAAGGACAAAATATTGCGGAAGCCCATCACCTCTTCATAAAATTTCACCCAGGGATTCATCTGGTTCCAGTCAACATTGCCTACGCAATGGTCTACGTAAAGCAACCCTGTATCCGCCGGTTGGAAATGTGGATTGCTCCAGCTCCTGTAACCCGGCATGAATGCGCCTTTGTAATTTTTCCTTTCGATGAAAAGGTGAACCGTTTCTCCGTAGGTATGAATGCCGCTCATCACCACTTCTCCATCATTATCGGTGAGTACAACGGGTTCCATGAAACTTTTCGCGCCGCGTTTGGTGGTTTCTTCCCAGGCTTTGCGCGCATCGGGTACACGGAGTGACAGGGCTTTTACACCGTCACCGTGTTTATAAATATGATCGGCGATGGCATTATCGGGGTATAATGGTGTGGTAAGTACAAAAGTGAGCTTGTGCTGACGGACCGCATAGCTGGCGCGGTCGCGCTGGCCGGTTTCGGGCCCTGCATAGGCGAGCGCCTGAAAGCCGAAGGCACTCATGTAATAATGAGCGGCCTGTTTGGCATTGCCCACATAAAATTCAACATAATCGGTGCCTTCCAGCGGAAGGAAATCAGTTTCCAGGGCAGTAGCACTGCCGGCGGTAAGCGTAGACATATCGTTTGATCGATTTTTTGAAAATGAGGTACCGGTGGTATGCCGGAATAATAAAATACTATCGGGAAAGATCAGGAGCAGGAAGCGGCCGTGTCCATGGCGAGGGTCTGCATCAGGAGACTGAAATCCCCGCGCAGGTCCGCAAATAATTTATGTGGATAATCAGGCTGCATCACACAAATTTAGAACTCCCGGCGTGAATGAGCAAACTGAAGTCCGGCAACTTATCTTTGCGCCATGTTAAAAGCAGGTATTCTTGGTGGCGGCCAGCTGGGCCGCATGCTGCTGCAGGCCGCAGCTAATTATCCGGTTGAAACCTTTGTACTGGAAAACGATGCCCACTGCCCTTCTGCGCATCTCTGCGAACACTTTGTAAAAGGTGATATACGTAATTATGAGGATGTGTATTCCTTCGGAAAAATGGTGGATGCCCTTACGATCGAGATCGAAAACGTGAATGTGGAAGCCCTGGAGCAACTGGAAAAAGAAGGATTGGCCATTTATCCGCGCCCCTCCGTTCTGCGCACCATCAAAAACAAAATTTTACAGAAACAATATTATAAGGAAAACGAGATTCCTTCCCCCGCGTTTGTGGTTACGCAATCGAAAAGCGAACTCGTGCAACATACAGATCTGATCCCGGCCGTTCACAAAATGGGTGAAGGCGGATATGATGGCAAAGGCGTGCAACTGATCCGCGAAAAAGCCGATCTCGACAAAGGTTTTGATGTGCCGTCCGTATTGGAAAAAATGGTGAACATCCGCAAGGAAATTGCGGTGATGGTGGCGATGAATAAAGAAGGTGAAACGGCGCTCTATCCGCCCGTTGAAATGATCTTTGATCCGGTGCTCAACCTGCTCGATTACCAGCTCTGCCCTGCCGATCTGGATCAGCGCACGCTCTGGAAAGCCGAAGCCATCGCTCTTTCCGTAGTAAGAAATTTTAAATCACCCGGCATCTATGCAGTGGAATTGTTCGTAAATACCGAAGGTGACGTGCTGGTCAATGAGACCGCCCCGCGTGTTCATAACAGCGGACATCATACCATTGAAGCGCATTATAGTTCGCAGTTCGATATGCTCTGGCGTATCATTCTCGGTTATCCGCTGGGCAATACCGATCCCATTTTGCCTTCGGCAATGATCAACCTTGTGGGTGCGGAAGGAGCCAGCGGTCCGGCGGTGTACGAGGGATTGGAAGAAGTGTTGAAGATCGACAGCGCATTCGTGCATATTTATGGTAAAAAGGAAACGAAACCCGGCCGCAAGATGGGGCACGTGACCGTAATAGCCCCCACCAAGCAGGATTTGTTGTTCAATGCGAATAAAGTGAAGAACCTGATGAAAGTGACAGCAATCGTGAATCGTCATCCCGAAGCCCCGGGAGTGAATCGTGAATAAGGTGGTCACGACCCCATTCCTTTCACCTTAGGCCGAAGCCTCGGCCCGAAGCCTCGGCCCGAAGTGTCGGGCCTTATGCCTTACGCCTTTTACCTTAGGCCGAAGCCTCGGCCCGAAGTGTCGGCCTTATGCCTTAAGCCTTTTACCTTATGCCTTACGCCTAAACTTATTACCTAATACTTATTACTTAAAACTTCATACTTACTACTTAAAACTTATTACTTACAGCCCTCGCGCGCGCAGGAAATCAATCAGATAGTCGTCTAAACCTTGCTGGTTTTTAATCTATCTTTAATCTTTTGTGGAAAAATCACTCATTCAACCTAAACCAGCCCTTAGCTGTATGCTCGTGACCAAGTACCGCCTTTTGCCTGCCCTCAGCCTTATTATGCTTGCGGCCTGCGGAGGTAAGGATAAACAAAAAACGGCACCTGCGGGTGCAGGCCGTGGACCGGCCGCCGTTAACGTATTTTTGCTGAAAACCTCTCCTTTAAGCGAAACCGTGGAAGTTCCCGGCACCCTGATCGCCAACGAATCCACCGATATCTATCCCGAAATTGCCGGCCGTGTCACACAGCTCAACATCGCCGAAGGCAAACAGGTAACCCAGGGAGCGCTGCTCGTTAAACTTTTCGACGGCGATCTGCAGGCGACCCTCCGTAAGCTCCAGGTGCAGTTGGAAATAGCCAAACAAAACGAAGAACGTTCCGCTCAACTCCTGAAAATCCAGGGCATCAGCAAAGCAGATTACGATATTGCCGCGCTTAACGTGAATAATATTCAGGCCGATATCGCCATCACGCGGGCCAATATCACCAAAACTGAAATCCGCGCCCCCTTTACCGGCAGGGTCGGTTTGAAAAACATCAGTCCCGGCGCCTATGTTTCGCCCGCCACCGTCATTGCTTCGATCCAGCAAACAACCACACTCAAACTCGACTTTACCGTACCGGAAAAATATACGTCCCGCATTAAAGTCGGACAGTTGGTGCACTTTACTACAGAGAGCACCAACAAAACTTATACGGCTAAAGTGATAGCAACGGAATCGGGGGTTACGCTCGATACACGCAGCCTCTCTGCGCGTTGCGTTGTGCAGGAAAAAGATCCGCAACTCGTGCCGGGCAGTTTTGCCAAAGTGAAACTCGACTTCGATCCTATACCAGATGCCATTATGGTGCCGTCACAGGCCATCGTACCCCAGGCCAGGGGCAAACAGGTCATTCTTTTCAACGGAGGCAGTGCGAAATTTGTCGATGTCACTACCGGTCTCCGCGATTCGGCATCCGTACAGATCACATCCGGTGTGAAAGCAGGCGACACCATCGTCATTTCCGGTCTCATGAGCACCAAGCCCGGTACGCAGATCAAGATCGGCAAGATCGTCAATGCCGACGGCACCACCACCCAGATCACGAAGGACACAACTGTCAAAACACAACAGCCGGCTAAGTAATACCGGCTTTATACAACGATCGCGATGAATATTTCTGAATTAAGCTTACGCCGGCCGGTATTTGCCATTGTGATGAATATCATCATCATTGTGTTTGGTATTATTGGCTATACCTTTCTCGGTGTGCGCGACTATCCCGCCATCGATCCGCCCAATATCAACGTGCGTACCTCGTATGCAGGTGCCAACGCCGATATCATCGAATCGCAGATCACCGAGCCGTTGGAAAAAGCTATCAATGGTATCGCAGGTATCAAGAACATCACTTCCAGCAGCAGCCAGGGAAGCAGCAATATCAACGTTGAATTTGAGCTGGGCTCCGACCTCGAAACAGCCGCCAACGACGTGCGCGATAAAGTATCACAGGCCAGCCGTCAATTACCCAATGACCTCGACGCGCCACCTGTTGTGACCAAAGCAGACGCATCCAGCGATCCTATCTTGTCCATGACCGTGCAGAGCGACACACGCAATCCGCTGCAGATAACCGAATACGCCAACAACGTTTTGCTCGAGCGATTGCAGACCATTCCCGGCGTGAGCGGCATACAGATATGGGGTGAAAAACGGTACGCCATGCGTATCTGGATGGATCCCGCAAAACTATCTGCTTTCAGCGTCACGCCTGCCGATGTGGCACAGGCGCTCGCCGCGCAGAACGTAGAACTTCCTTCGGGAAAAATTTATGGCGATGCCACCGAACTGACCGTACGGACATTCGGCCGGCTGAATACCGAAGAAGAATTCAATGCAATCATTGTAAAAAATATCAACGGCAGTGATGTAAAAGTAAAAGACATCGGCTCGGCCGTATTAGGTCCCGAGAACGAAGAAAGCGCTTTGCGTGAAAGTGGTATTCCCATGATCGCACTTGCGGTGATCCCGCAACCAGGCGCCAACTATGTTGAAATTTCCAACGAGTTTTATAAACGCGTGGAGCAACTGAAAGCAGAAGTACCCGACGACATCAAACTCAACATCGCGCTCGATCAGACACGTTTCATCAAGAAATCAATTTCCGAAGTGGAAGAAACATTACTGATCGCGTTGATTCTCGTTATCCTCATTATCTACCTCTTCTTCCGTGATGCGGCCATCGCTTTCCGTCCGCTGATCGACATTCCGGTTTCCCTGATCGGCGCCTTCTTTATCATGTATCTCGCCGGTTTTACCATCAATGTATTGTCGTTACTGGCTATCGTAATGGCCACCGGTCTTGTAGTGGACGATGGTATTGTGGTAACGGAAAATATTTATAAAAAAATGGAAGCCGGCATGAACAAGTGGCAGGCGGCACGCGATGGCTCCAAAGAAATTTACTTCGCGGTAATCTCCACTTCCATCACCCTGGCAGTCGTATTTCTTCCGATCATTTTCCTCGAAGGGTTCGTGGGACGACTGTTCCGCGAATTTGGTGTGGTGGTGGCAGGCGCCGTGTTGATCTCGGCCTTTGTATCACTCACACTAACGCCGGTACTCAACGTAAAACTGACGAAAGGCAACAAGCACAAACATTCCTGGTTTTATACCAAAACGGAACCCTTCTTCCAGGGTATGGAAAACGGTTATGAGAAAATGCTGCGCGCATTCATGCGTGTACGCTGGACAGCCTGGCTCATTCTTGGTGGCTGTCTCGCATTAACCTACATCATTTTCTCCAACCTTAAATCAGAACTGGCACCGATGGAGGACCGCAGCCAGTTCCGTTTACAGGTCATCGCTCCGGAAGGCACTTCGTTCGATGCCATGGATAAATACCTGACCAACGTAACGCAGTTCATGCTGGATTCCATTCCGGAAAAGCAGGTAGTACTGACGATCACCAGCCCCGGCTTCTCCGGCGGTTCGGCCAACTCGGGTATGGTGCGTGTTACCCTCAGCGATCCGGGCGACCGCGACCGCTCGCAACAGGATATTGTAAACATGGTGAACCGCAATATGCCGCGCTTCAATGAAGCCCGCGGCTCTGCCATCCAGGACCAGACGATCCAGGTAAACCGCCGGGGCGGACAACCGGTACAATTCGTTATACAGAATAACAATTTTGACAAATTAACCGCCGTACTTCCGAAGTTCATCGATGAAGCATCGAAAAGTCCTGTGTTCCGCGGACAGGTGGTGGATGCGGATTTAAAATTCAACAAACCGGAACTGCGCATCGAGATCGATCGTCTCAAGGCAAGCGAACTCGGCGTAACAGTAGCCGACGTATCGCAGACATTACAATTGGCGTTGAGTAATGGCCGTCTCGGTTATTTTACCAAAGACGGTAAACAATACCAGGTAATGGGACAAATGAGCCGCGCCGACCGCGATGATCCCAGCGACCTGAAAGGCATTTTTGTAAGAAATAAAAATGGGGTGATGATCAGTCTCGACAACCTGGTAACGATGACCGAATCGACCACGCCGCCGACGATCTATCACTTCAACCGTTATAAATCGGCCACCATTTCAACCGGGCTGGCCGCAGGTTATACCATCGGTGATGGTGTAAAGGAAATGCAACGCATTGCCCAGCCATTACTCGATGATACGTTTGCCACTTCACTCACCGGATCCTCCCGTGATTATGCGGAAAGCGGCAGCAACACCAGCTTTGCCTTCTTGCTGGCATTGGGATTGATCTTCCTGATCCTGGCTGCACAATTCGAAAGTTTCATCGACCCCATCATCATCATGATCACCATCATCCTCGCGATGGCGGGCGCAGTATTATCCTTGTGGATTTTCGGACATACGTGGAATATCTTTTCGCAGATCGGTATGATCATGTTGATAGGCCTGGTAACGAAAAATGGTATCCTGATCGTGGAATTTGCCAACCAGAGCCGCCGTTCAAAAGGCATGGAAAAGAAAGAAGCGGCCATCTATGCGGCTTCGCAACGTCTGCGTCCGATCCTGATGACCAGCCTGGCGATGGCGTTGGGAGCCTTGCCACTGGCCTTATCGCTGGGCGCAGCGGCTACCAGCCGTATACCACTTGGTGTGGTAATCGTTGGGGGCATCTCCTTCTCGCTGATCTTTACCCTCTTTGTGGTGCCCGCCGTTTACTCCTTTCTTTCTTCTCCGAAAAAGAAAAATGAAATGGACAACCTGCCACCCGAAACACCCGCATCAGAAGCTCAAAATACTGCATCATGAAGCTGAATCGATTTTTCTTAATCATACTATTGGCGATCATCTGCGGACGCACTGCGGCGCAACGTATGCTCACATTGGAGGAGGCCATTGCCACTGCCCTGCAAAACAATTACGATATACAATTGTCGCGTAACGATTCCATGGTAGCAGCGTTGGATTACTCCTACCGCAATGCCGTGTTCTTTCCCACACTGAACGGCCTGATGAGCACCACCTGGAACAACAACAACCAGCGCCAGACACTGGCCGACAACAGCAAACGTGAACAAAAAGGCATCCGCTCGCATAATATTGCCGGCAGCATACAACTCGACTGGGTATTGTTTGACGGACTGCGCATGTTTGCCACGCGTGAAAAAGCAGAACAACTCATTCATCTCGGCAGTTACACCATTAAACGCCAGATGACGAATACCGTGGCAGATGTGGTAACTACCTATTATGATATCGTGCGGCAGAAACAACAGGTGAGAGCAACCGATGAGCAGATATTACTGAATGAAGAAAGAGTGAAGCTCGCACAATATAAACTTGATATCGGCACCGGCATCAAACCCGATGTATTGCAAAGCAAAGTAGATCTGAATGCGCAGAAGGCATTGAAACTGGAACAACTTACCCTCATCGATCAATTGAAAGAACGGTTGAACCAGGCGATGAACGTAAGATCCGATGCCCAATTTGAAGTAACGGATTCTATTCCCATCGATATGGAACTTGGCCTGGGCGACATCCGCAATAAAGCTGAGACGGGCAATCCGGACCTGCTGATCGCGCAAAAGAATATCGATATAGCCGAGTTGACGATCAAAGAAAGGATGGCAGATTTTTATCCGACCGTGTCGTTCAATTCTGCTTATAACTATAGCCGTACAGACAACAAAACGGTGATCAATCCCTTCTCTCCGCTCTTTAACCAGTCCAACGGATTGAACTATGGTTTTACGGCCAATATTCCCATCTTCAATGGATTTGCCACACGCCGTTTGTACCGCCAGGCCAAACTCGACCTTACCTATCAGCAACTGGTGTATGAGAACCAACGTTCCCTGCTTAACCTGAATGTGGTTACGGCATTTAAAAATTACGAGCTGGCAAAAAAATCACTGGCCCTCGAAGAAGAGAACATCGAACTGGCGAGAGAGAACGTAGACATTGTACGGCAGACTTATCGCCTGAATGCCGCGACGCTGATTCAATTGCGTGAAGCGCAGAACAGCCTCGAGGCCGCCAGTAACCGCCTGATCGCGGCACGTTATGCTGCAAAAGTGGCGGAAACAGAACTTCTTCGCCTGCGGGGCGACATCATTCGCTAGTTTGTGGTAGTTTTGGCGCGACCAATCAATTCAACCGCATGCAATCATCCAATCCGATAGTAGGTATCATCATGGGCAGTGACAGTGATCTTCCGGTGATGCAGGATGCCAGAAATTTTCTCGACAGCATAGGTATCAGTTCCGAAGTAACGGTGGTGTCTGCGCACCGCACGCCTTTGCGCATGGTGGGCTATGCAACGCAGGCCAGAAAACGTGGATTGAAAGTGATCATAGCCGGCGCCGGTGGTGCCGCACATCTGCCGGGCATGGTGGCCTCACTGACCTCGCTGCCGGTGATTGGCGTGCCTGTAAAATCATCCAACTCCATCGACGGATGGGATTCCGTATTATCCATTCTGCAAATGCCGAATGGTGTGCCCGTAGCAACCGTAGCGTTGAATGCGGCTAAAAATGCCGGGATCCTTGCTGCGCAAATCATCGGATCATCAGACACATCAGTGGCGGAAAAACTGGATGCATTCAAGGCAAATATGGAGGAGGAAGTGCTGGCAAAAGCGGCGCGTCTTCAGGCAAATGGCCTCCCCAACTCATTTGATACCAATCAATAAGACATCTCCCTGTATTAAATTATTGTATGACTTTGCCAGGCCGGACATCTGGCCTATCTTGCCGCTATGAAAAGTCTCCTTCCACGTACCTGGATCCTTTTTGCGGTCCTGACGCTTGCCGCCTGTTCAAAAAACACGGAAGATCTTACGGATCCCGTACCAGAACCTCCGGTTGTGGTTCCGCCAACGCCGGCAACAGACAACGATGCCATACTGTTTGGCAACCCGACCAACGCTGTCAACAGCACGGGCTATCCCGAAAACTATCTCAAGGACAATCTTTTCTATAAACTCGCGTACAGCCGCAGCAAAGGCACACCGGTATGGGTGGCCTGGCACCTGCAGCGTGAAGACGTGGGCACAGCCTCACGCCAGGATGATTTTCGTCCTGATGATAAACTACCGGTAGACTGGTACCATGTAGACAATGCCAGTTACAGCAACAGCGGTTTTGACCGTGGACACAACTGTCCTTCGGCGGATCGTACCACCACCACCACCGCAAACTCCTCTACCTTTTTAATGACCAACATTATTCCGCAGGCTCCGCTGATGAACCAGGGGCCCTGGGAAGGGTTGGAAGACTTTGTGCGCAACACCCTGGTGGCCGGCAACAATGAAGCTTATATTTTCATGGGCAACTATGGGCAGGGCGGCACCGGGTCAAATGGTGTAGCCAATACCATCAATGCAGGTCGTGTAAATGTGCCGGCTTATATCTGGAAAGTAGTGGTGGTAATGCCAAAAGGCAACGGCGACCTTGCACGCATCGACGCCAGTACAACCGTGTTGGCAGTGAACATGCCGAACAACAACCAGCTTTATTCAACGAACACTGCCGGCAAGAATGCCTGGCGCAATTATGTTGTGACGGTATCGGACCTGGAATTGCAGGCAAATGCTGCCGGCATACCGCTTAATTTGTTCAAGGAAATTCCGGAGAATGTACGTGGAGTGTTGAAGGAGAAACTGTACAACTAATTCAAAAGTAAAAAGTAAAAAGTCAAAAAGATTACAAGCCTTCCTGAACGGGAGGCTTTTTTTGTGAATGGTGAACTGGACGCTCCTTCGAGAGCCGAAGTATCGGCCCGACACTTCGGGCTCAGGAAGCGTCAATCGTGAATCGTCAATGGTGAATGAAACAGCCATCTCGCTTATACCTTACGCCTTACTCCTTACGCCTTCCATCTTACTCCTTCCACCTTCACAATAACAAACTCCTGATCGAGTGCGGGAGATTCCTTGTGCAGCTCCTGTAAAAACTCCTTTCCATAAAGGGCATAAAACGAAGAGAAATTTTCTACGCGTTCCTGCAGGTTGCCTCCTGGAAACAGGGCTGCTTTCAATGCATGAAGCTGGCGCCTATGGTCGGTGAACTTCCGTTTTTCCGCGCGCAGCATTTTCTTTTCCAATTCATCTACACGGTAAAGCGCACGTGTGCGCAGGGCTTCAACATGACCTTTCAAAGTGGCATCGATCGCAACGGACTTCGCTTCCATTTCGTCGTATAAGCGATTCAATGCTTCGCGTTCGGCACCGAGATGCAGGGCATGCGCGCTGTTATCACGCACCAGTGAATTCAGCAATTGCTCTTCCGGTGCGAACAATGCAGGCGGATCGATACCGAGTTGAGCGGCTTTCTCCTGCCAGGCCTGATCGATGATGAGAAATGAATTACGCAGGACCAGTATGGGATAATGGGTCTGATGATCTTCAAAAACTTTGCGGAGCTGCAACCAATAGGCCAGCTCTCCTCCTCCACCGACAAAAGCAATATTAGGTAGTATCGTTTCCTGGAATACACCGCGAAGAATCACGTTGGGACTGAACCGTTCCGGATGTTGTTCCAGTTCCTTTTCTATTTCTTCCTTGGAAAAACGGCGGTCCGTTCCATGAACACGGTATACACCATCCGCATATTCTATACGCTGACGGCTTTGTTCTTCCAGGTAAAAAAGATTGATCTCGCGCGCATGGGCCTGCACTTTATACCCGGCTTTTTCAATGGCCTGCGCTGTTTTCTCCACCAACTGTACGGCTGTTTGCTGTTCCAGTTCGCGTCGGAAGATGGGAATGCCTTCTTTTTTGAGCAACGGGTTGTCCGGGATCAATACCACCAGGCCGTATACACCAAACAGGGCATTGACCAATTCAAAGGTTGCATCCTGGATGGAGCGGTCTTTTGTGTACGCAGCCTGTAAAAGCGCAAGTACTTCTTCGCCATATGGCAGTACGCTTATTTCACCACGCAGTTCATCGATGAGGCGTAACAATTCGTCGTCTACTTTCATGCGGCCCACTGCGCCGGTTTGTTTGGTCTGCCAGGTATGACGGGTGCCTTTTACAACAAAATAGCCGAGCTCATCGAGGTCGGCATCTTCACTGCCCATATAATAAACAGGCACGAAATCGTGATCGGGGAATAATGTTTTACAACTATCGGCCAGCCGGATCACATGCAATATTTTATATAAAAAATATAAGGGTCCGGTAAAAAGATTGGGCTGGTGCGCCGTTGTGATGGTAAATGTTTGCGGCGAAGCAAGGGCTTCGATATTTTTTTCGGTAGCGGTTGTTTGCGGCACGCCTGCATATTGCGCCTTGAGCGCGTCCGTCAACGCTTTGCGGTTGACAGGCAGTTTTGCCCGGTCGGTAATCGACTGCCGCAGACCTTCCACATCGGGTCTGTACGCATAAAACTCCCGCAGTGACGGGTGATCATTCAGGTAATCATTTACCAGGTTGCTGAAATAGCCGGTCTTGGAATAAGGTATGCGGGTAGCGCTGCAGTCCATAAAAACGTAAAAATAAGAAACAACTGGTTGGCGATTCGACCTATCAACAATTTTTTAACTAAATGGTTCGGAGGCAGCCTTTGCGTCAAATCATGGCTTTTCTGTAAATTCGGGAAACGATTGTAGCGGTATGGAAACGTACGGAAAGATCCTGCTCATTGCGATGCCCGCTTTCCTGCTCCTGGTCTTACTGGAAAAATGGTATGGCTGGCGGAAAGGGAATGATACCGTCCGGCATATGGACATGATCAGCAGTCTCAGCAGCGGCATCACGAACGTCACCAAAGATGTGCTGGGTATCAGCATTGCCATTATTTCTTACGAATGGCTGGTCGGTCATATGGCACTGGTGCACATGCCTACTACCATCTGGACCTATGTGATCGCCTTTATCGCGCTCGACTTCATGGGTTACTGGAGCCACCGGCTCAATCATGTTTATAATCTTTTCTGGAATAATCACATCATCCATCACAGCAGCGAAGAATTCAACCTCGCCTGCGCCTTGCGGCAAAGTATTTCCGAATTTGTAAAACTGTTTGTCATTTTCCTGTTGCCGGCTGCTTTGCTCGGCGTTCCGGCCAAAGTGATTGCAGTGGTGGCACCTATTCAGTTGTTTGCACAATTCTGGTATCATACGCGGCATATCAATAAAATGGGTTTCCTGGAAAATATCATCGTAACGCCTTCGCATCACCGCGTGCATCATGCACTCAATAAAGAATACATCGATAAAAACTTTTCGCAGATATTCATTGTGTGGGACAAATGGTTTGGTACGTTCCAGGAAGAATTGAAAGAGGTATCGCCGGTATATGGTATTACCCGCCCCGTACGCACCTGGAATCCGGTTCGCATCAATTTTCAACACATAGGGTTGTTGTTCCGCGATGCCTGGTATACGAAAAAATGGAAAGATAAATTACGCCTCTGGATGATGCCGACCGGCTGGCGACCCGATGATGTAAACGAACGTTTCCCTGTCTATAAGATCGATGATCCCTATAACATGGAAAAGTATGACCCGCCCGCGCCTGCCGGGTTAAAGGCGTGGTGCTGGATTCAACTGGTCATCTTACTTGGCTTTATCAGCTACTTCTTTGCGCGGCTCGCGTATATCAATCAACTCGATCACGCCTATATCTACCTGTATGGTCTGTTTATATTCGTCAGCGTTTATGCATTGACCGAGTTAATGGACCGCCATCCTTATGCATGGGCAGGGGAATTGGTAAAAGCCGGTTTCGGCGCATATCTTCTTTACCTGCAACCCGACTGGTTCGGGCTCTCCGACTGGCTGCCGATGAGCGGTTATCTGGTCGGCAGTTATTTGCTGCTTTCATTGATGGGTACTGTTGTGTGGAGCCGTAGGAAGTAGTAGATAGTAGGTAATAAGTTTTGCGTGGGGGTTCATTTCAAGCCCCCTTCGAGAGGCCGAAGTATCGGCCCGACACTTCGGGCTCAGGGAGCGCCATTCACTTATTCACTTATTGACTTATTCACCGGTTCCTTCGTCAGCTCATCATTCACCGTACGCCAGATACCCAGCGGATTGCTGTTCTGCAATTCTGCAGGCAGCCATTCATCGTTCCAGTTTTGAAAGGCCACCGGTCTTGCAAAGCGTTTGATACCATCGGCTCCAACGGAAGTGAACCGCGCATCCGTAGTAGACGGATAAGGCCCGCCGTGCTGCATGCTCAGGCACACTTCCACACCGGTGGGCACGCCGTTCAGGATCAAACGTCCGCATTGATTCTTCACTACATCGATCAGGTAACGGTTCCGTGCAAGATCTTCCTGTGAGGCCATCAACGTCGACGTCAATTGCCCTTCCATGTGCCGGGCTACTTCCAGCATTTCGGCTTCGCTCAGGCAAACCACGAGCAGCGAATAGGGGCCGAACACTTCTTTTTGCAACAACGGATTTTCGAGGAAAACGGCGGCGGTGGTTGTTGCGATGGTAGGCAGCCCCTGTTCCAGTTGAGGATCGGCCTCGGGTACTGCTGTTATTTCCACACCTTCCTGCGCCAGTGCATTGGCACGTTTCTCTACATAATTTTTGAAAATGCCGATGTTGAGCATATCACCGGGTGCCGTCTTTTTTATTTCCTCCGTTAATACATTTTTGAAACGATCCAGCGCTTCACCTTCCACCGCTACGAGTATACCGGGATTGGTACAGAATTGTCCCACGCCCAGGGTGATGGATCCGGCATAAAGACGCGCCGTTTCTTCAGCAGCTTCTTTTAATTTTCCTGGTAAAAGATAGACAGGATTCACGCTGCTCATTTCCGCGAATACAGGTATGGGTTCTTTGCGCTGGTTGGCCCAATCGAATAATTGTTTACCCCCGGCAAATGATCCGGTGAAGCCTGCCGCTCTGATCAACGGATGTTCGATAAGCGCCTTGCCCACTTCAAATGAAGCACCGTGAATATGTGCAAATACACCGTCGGGAATACCGGTAGCGCGTGCCGCACGTGTGATAGCATCTGCCACCAACTGACTGGTATGTGCATGTGCGGGATGCGCCTTTACGATCACCGGACAACCGGCTGCCAGTGCGCAGGCCGTATCGCCTCCGGCAGTGGAATAAGCAAAAGGAAAATTGGCCGCACCAAAAACCACTACGGGCCCAAGCGGCACCAGCATTTTACGCAGATCGGGTTTGGGTGGATTTTTATCCGCAACGGCCGTATCGATCCGCGCTTCTAACCAGTTGCCGGCTTCACAGGCATCAGCATAACTGGTTAGTTGAAACATGGTGCGGGCGCGTTCGTTGCGCAGACGGGCCAATGGCAGATGTGTTTCCGCAGCAGCCGTCTCCAGCAAAGCATCACCTGTTTTATCGAGTTCGGCAGCAATGGCGCGCATGAAAGCTGCGCGTTTTTGCAAACTGAAATTGCGGTATACTTCGAATGCAGCCCATGACTGCTGTATGATCTGTTCAATTTCTTCGATGGTTGCGTCTTTGTATTCCATGATCGTTTATTTGTTAAGGCCCTGCCGGATCTCACTCCATCGGTAGAGTAAGGTTACCATGTGTCAGGGTTTTATAAATATGCACGCTGTAACAGTCACGCGCATTTTCGTGCCTGCACGCAAAATACACAAAAACAATTTCCACCCGTCCGGCGTAACCTGCCCGTTGTAAGAGCCGGGACACCCGGGGAAGATGTATGGAAAAAGGATTGATGCACGGCACGCTCGCCGAAATGGAGGCTACGGACAATTTGATATCAAATATGGTACCGTTAGTGAAGAGGATTACAGAAGTGGTGAATAAGTGAATAGGTCAATGAGTGAATACTTTATATATCTCCTGGTTTGTATCTTTCACCACAACTCTTCGGAGATTTAAAAACCTGTTCATCCCTGAGTTAGGTACGAAACCTCACGCTTGCTTGTTGGTCGGGAGACCAACAAGGGCGCCAACTAAAAAGAGTAAATTCTCCCTGGTTCATGTACATACCACAACTCTTCGGAAGATTTTAAACCCTTTCAATCCGGCATCACGCCACCGTTGGTCTCCAGACCAACGGACCCGCTCATCTCTGAGTCAGGTACGAGGTGGACCTTAACCCTGGCAAAGAAACCTCACGCTTGCTTGTTGGTCGGGAGACCAACAAGGGCAAGGATTACTCAAGGCTGTTAACCTTACGCCTTATACCTTATACCTTATACCTTAAACCTTAAGACTTACGCCTTAAACACCTCTACAACTTCTCCTTCGAGGTCGTAATCGTACGCTTTGGTGATTTTGACATTGTAGAAATTACCGGGTTGGAGTTTGCGATCGGAATGAACAACCACTTCGTTGTCTACCTCCACGCTGTCGAACTCGGTGCGGCCAAGGTAGCGGCCGGCTTCTTTTTTATCAACCAGTACTTTAAATACCTGGCCGATCTTTTCCTGGTTCTTTTCGTAGGAGATTTCCTGCTGCACTTCCATGATCTCCTGTGCGCGGCGTTCCTTTTCTTCAGCGGGCACGTCATCAACGAGGTCGTGAGCAGACGTACCTTCTTCGTGTGAATAGGTGAAGATGCCCACACGGTCGAAGCGCATACGTTCGAGAAAGCCCTTGAGTTCTTCCACATCTTCCTGTGTTTCGCCAGGAAAACCGGCAATGAGTGTGGTACGGAGGCAGATGCCGGGAACACGTTCGCGGATGGAAGCAACGAGTTCTTCCATTTCCTCGCGGGTGATCTGGCGTTTCATCGCTTTCAGCATATTGTTGGAGGCATGCTGCAGCGGCATATCAAGGTAGTTGCAGATGTTGTCGCGTTCGCGCATTACGTCCAGGATTTCCAGCGGAAACTTGGAGGGGTAAGCATAATGCAGGCGGATCCATTCCAATCCCTGCACATCGGCGAGGCGATGCAGCAGTTCGGGAAGAGCGCGTTTTTTATAAATGTCGAGGCCGTAGTAAGTCAGTTCCTGCGCAATGAGCATCACTTCTTTCACGCCTTTGCGCACCAGACCTTCGGCTTCGCGCACCAGGTCGTCGATGGAGCGGCTCTGGTGTTTGCCGCGCATCAAAGGAATGGCACAGAATGAACAGGTGCGGTTGCAGCCTTCGGAAATCTTGAGATAGGCGTAATGTTGGGGTGTGGCCAGCAGGCGCTCGCCCACCAGTTCGGTTTTATAATCAGCTTCGAATTGTTTCAGGATGAGGGGAAGTTCCATGGTGCCGAAAAAGGCATCCACTTCGGGTATCTCATCTTCGAGATTGTTTTTATAGCGTTCGCTCAGGCAGCCGGTTACATATACTTTATCGAGCTTCCCTTTTCTCTTCAGTTCTACCTGGTCGAGAATAGTGTTGATACTTTCCTCCTTGGCCTTATCGATAAAGCCGCAGGTGTTCACCACTACGATATTGTGATCGAGTTTTTTGTTCTCATGTACCACGGCGATATCATTGGCAAGGAGCTGTCCGCTCAATACCTCACTGTCGACCATGTTCTTGCTGCATCCCAGGGTGATGATGTTCACCTTGTCTTTGCGGAGCGTTTTTGTCTTCATAAAAAATATTCAGTAAGCCTTTCTTATTCGCTCGTATTCAAGCTAAAAAGACTGTCAACAAATTCATGTTTATCAAAAACCAGCAGGTCTTCCATTTTCTCTCCCACGCCGATAAACTTCACGGGAATGCGGAATTGATTGGCTATCGCCAGCACCACACCGCCTTTGGCTGTGCCATCCAGTTTAGTGATGGCCAGGGCGCTCACATCGGTGGCAGCCGTAAACTGGCGGGCCTGTTCTACGGCATTCTGACCGGTACTGCCGTCCAATACCAGGAGTACTTCGTGTGGTGCGTCAGGTAATACTTTCTGGATAACGCGTTTGATCTTGCTAAGTTCGTCCATCAGGTGGGCCTTATTGTGAAGGCGACCGGCAGTGTCGATCAAAACGACGTCCGATTGCCGGGCCACGGCGCTCTGGGCGGTATCGAAGGCCACGGCAGCGGGATCGCTGCCCATGTCCTGCTTGACGATGGGAACACCCACACGCTCGCTCCAGATGGTGAGTTGGTCCACTGCGGCGGCACGGAAAGTATCGGCGGCGCCGAGCAATACTTCCTTGCCTGCTTTTTTAAAATTATAGGCGAGTTTGCCGATGGTGGTTGTTTTTCCCACACCGTTCACTCCTACCACAAGAATGATGTAAGGTTTCTTCGGAAGATTAGAATCAAAAGCATAACTATTTGATTCAGGAGCATCTACAAGAATTTGTTCGATTTCCTCCTGAAGCATCTTGTTAAGTTCTCCCGAGTTGAGGTATTTGTCTTTGGCCACCCGTTTTTCGATGCGTTCGATAATGCGGACGGTGGTTTCGATACCCACGTCAGCACCTACGAGTGCTTCTTCCAGGTTGTCGAGAACTTCTTCGTCAACCGTGCTTTTGCCCGCAATGGCCTTGCTGATCTTGGCGAAAAAACCTTCTTTGGTTTTCTGGAGGCCCTGATCGAGACTTTCCTTTTCTTTTTTTCCGAATAGCTTATTGAAAAAACCCATATGAAGAGATGCTGAACGGTGAACAAAACGCTGACCGGCTGGTCAACCTAAAACAACAAAAGCCATCCGTGGCAACGAACAGCTTTCTGGATATACATGAAGTAACCGGATTATTTCTGGGCCAGAAAATCCTTTACTTTATCCTTGTGGATGATCTGCTCTTTAAAAGTGTAAGCGCCTGTTTTAGGGCTTCTTACAGCTTTGATCACCTTGGTCCAGTTCTTTGCTTCCGCAGAAGCTTTCAGGTCTTTTACTTTCGCGTTTTTTGAAGCTGCTTTTGCCATGATCTTTATTAGTTTATATTCATAACCCGCAGCATGTGCTGCCGGCTTTGAACGGTATCATTACTTGATTTCTTTGTGAACAGTCACTTTCTTCAGAATAGCGTTGTACTTCTTCAACTCCATTCTTTCAGGATTGTTCTTTTTGTTTTTAACCGTGATGTAACGGCTGGTGCCAGGCTGACCACTTGTTTTGTGCTCAGTGCATTCCAGAATTACCTGTACCCGGTTGCCTTTCTTTGCCATATTGCGTTAATTTGAAAATTTGTTGAATTTGATCCCGAAGCTTCGGATTTGAAAATCAGACTGATTCGGACGGACGAATCCGAAGATCCTTCCGGAGAAGGCCTATCAGTTAGATTTTTTCACCCTTGGCACGCAGTTGTTTCACAACACTGTACAGACCGTTCTTGTCAATCGTACGGATTGCGTCAGCGCTGAGCTTCAAGGTGATCCATTTGTCTTCTTCCACCAGGTAGAACTTCTTTTTCTGCAAATTAGGCAGAAAACGACGCTTGGTCTTGATATTGGAGTGCGAAACTTTGTTTCCTCCGATCGGCGTTTTACCTGTAACCTGACATACTCTAGCCATGATAATTTGAAAATTTTGGATCGCAAAGGTAGGGAAAGTTCACCACTTGACGCAAGGTATTGCTTCTTTTTTTCTCAAAATTCTTCACAGCTGTGGAAAGAACTTGTTTGGAAAACAAATATCCTCATTTTGCTCGTTTTTGCGCTTTTCTGCGGTAAAGTTTTTCGGCAAAAACCGCAGCTTACCGCCACTTTGCCATAAATTACGCAAATAACTGCAAAAAAACAGACAGCTATGAGAAGAAGTCTACCTCTGCTTGCTTTGGCAACCTTTTTATTGGCCTCATCGGCCGCCTCTGCCCAATCGCCTCCCAAACGTGAAATGCGTGGTGCGTGGATCGCCACTTTCGGCGGTATCGACTGGCCCAACCCGGCTCATACGCCGGCCCGCCAGCGGGATTCGCTGATCGTGATCCTTGACCGGCACAAAGCTACCGGTATCAACACCATTTACTTCCAGGTACGCAGCCAGTGCGACGCCATGTATCCCAGTACTATCGAACCCTGGTCAAAAGACCTTACCAATGTGCAGGGTAATCCGCCTTCCACGATGTGGGATCCGTTGCAGTTTGCCATTGATGAATGTCGCAAACGCGGTATGGAGCTCCATGCGTGGCTCAACCCTTATCGTGCGCTCAGCAGCAACACCACCACCAACTACAATGCACTTGCCGCCAGCCACGTGGCAAAACAACATCCGGAATGGCTGATCACTTCCACTACGCCCAACCAGCTCATCCTCGACCCGGGCATTCCCGATGTCCGTGAGTATGTAACCAAAGTAGTGATGGATATAGTCCGCCGCTACGATGTGGATGGTATCCATTTCGATGACTATTTCTATCCCAATGCGACCTATAATGACGATGCCACATTTGCAGCCTACCCCAACGGTTATTCCGTACGTGCCGACTGGCGCCGCAACAATGTAAACCTGCTTATCAAGAAAATAAGCGACAGCATCGCTACGGTGGAACCCTGGACTAAATTCGGCATTTCTCCCTCCGGCATCTGGCGCAACGGCACCGGTGTAGGAGGTTCTGCCACTACCGGTTTCGAGCACTATGTAACGATTTTCGCTGACAGTCGCCTGTGGATACAACAAGAGTGGATCGACTACCTGGCGCCGCAGGTATACTGGCAGATCGGCCTCTCCGCCGCCAACTATTCCGTATTGATTCCCTGGTGGAATAATGTATCCTCCACCCGTCATATTTATATCGGCATGGCCGGATACAAAGTGGGTGTGGCAGGCAACGGTACGTATGAAACCGATAATACCATGATTCCGCGGCAGCTCCGGATGAACCGCGACGCAGCTTATCCGAATGTAAAAGGTCAGGCTATTTATAATACCACCAGCCTGCGTAATAATTATAACGGTTTCCGTGACTCCATGCGGTTGTTCTTTTATCAGAAGCCAGCCCTGCAACCCACCATGCCCTGGAAAGACAATGTGGCTCCCGATCCCGCTTCGGGCTTAGCCGGCAGTGTCTCCGGTCTCAGCGCCCGCATCACATGGACGCCTCCTGCCGCTACGGCCAATGAATTTGATAAAGTACGCAACTTCGTAGTGTACCGCTCCCAGACAAGCCCGGTAGATATCAATGATGCCAACAACCTGCTGGCGATTGTACATGCCGATAGCACCGGCTATACCGATGGTACGCTCGTTAATGCCAATACTTATTTTTATCTCGTAACAACGGTTGACCGCTTTCACAACGAAAGCAGTGAGTCCAACACTATTTCTTTAAGCACCGGTACCCTGCCGTTGGTGCTGAGCGACTTTATTGTAAAACGTTTCGACCAGAACCGTGTACAACTGATCTGGGAAACTGTCCGCGAAGAACAGTTGAGTCATTTCGAAGTAGAACGTAGCCTGGATGGTACGGGCTTCAGTTCAATCGGACGTGTGACAGCCGTGAATCAACCCGGTAATCATACCTATCAGATTGCCGATCCGATCGCTGTTTATAACTCACCGATCTACTATCGTCTGCGGATGACAGATATCGATGGCCGCTTCCGTTACAGCCCGGTAAGAACCATTACGATCGCCGAACAACAGCAGTTTGTGCAGGTAGCACCGACAGTAGTAAGAACAGGTCAGCCGGTGGAGATCTTATTACAGGAAAATACGGATCGTCCGTTGTCATGGATCCTGTTTGATGCGGGTGGACGCCAACTCGGATCCGGTTCGCTTTCCGTTATGACCGCCGGCAGCCGCACATCGCTACCGGCAACGGCTCAGTTGCGCGGAGGATGGTACCTGCTGCGATTCAGCGATGGCAAACGCCAGGTTACAAGCCGATTCCTGGTCAATTAAAAACGCAAAATGAATAATTAAAAAAGCCTTTTCCTGCGGAAAAGGCTTTTTTAATTGCAATAAGTCAATGAGTGAATGATCAGGTTAAAGCTTTCCCTGATTTACGCCCCTACTCACTTATTGACCTATTCACTTATTATCGGGTATGCATTTCTGGTGACTCAACAAAAAAACGGACTCCGTTAGGAAGCCCGTCAAGGTTAAGGGTCGGTGCGTATAATAGAGGGCAACTCTATCGATTATTGAACTCGTCTTAAAGGAACATTTAAAAAAACCGGGACAGGCACTGACCCCGTCCGCCAATACCTGCCACCGGAATAGCATTGCATAAAAGCAATAACCGGTGTAAATCTACTGTCACAAAAGACACCTGATTGATAAATGGTGGCGAACGACGGCTTTTTGTATGCGAACGTCAGGAAAGTCAAAATTAAAAACTCAACATTCAAAAGCGAATAGATTGAAATCCCATTCACTTATTCACTTATTCACTTATTGACTTATTGGCTTATTGACCTATTGACAAAAAAAAGCGCGGAACATTCGTCTCGCGCTTTTTTAATACTTAAAACATATTACTTACTCACTGCTTGATCACTTTCAGTGAGGTGTTATCGTCCAACACCAGCAGGTAGTATCCTGCGGGAATATCGCGGATATCCAATGTATACGGCATCTGCGTGATGCGGACAGTTTTTACCGGCTGCCCCGACAGGTTGATCAAACGGGCGTTCGTACCAAGCAGTTGAAGATCGCTGCTCTGCAGAACCACTTTATCATTGGCAGGTGTGGGTGCAAGTGTTACACGTTGCTGTCCGCGGCTGTCGAGACGGACCGTGTTGCTATAAGTAGTCTGTCCATTCTCGACGATAGCCAGGCGGTAGTAATTCGTACCTGCCAGCGGACTTATATCCGTGAAATCATAACGGTAATCTGCTAATGCGTTGGCGGTAATGCTGCCGATCGCAGAGAAGTTGATTCCATTACTGCTGCGTTCAACTGTATATCGCTGAATATTTATTTGTTCGGTTACCGCCCAATCCAGTTGGTTGCCGCGTGCTGTTTTTCTGCCTTCAAAAGAAAGCAGCCTTACCGGCAGCGGGAATTGTGTGATACGAACATTGGCGCGGATCGCATAGGGCTTGGCGAAGCTGGCGCCAAAAGCCTCATTATTTGCCCAGGTACCGGTGGGTGAAGTAGGCCAGTTAACCCAGGTAGTGCCGGGCGTATAAATCTCTGATCGCAACGTTACGGCAACTGTTGAATCAAATTCGATAGCCGTGATTACATAGTTGCCCGCCGGAAGAGACTGTGCGCCTCCATAAATATTCAGTGTCGCCGCCAGGGCGTTATCATCCGGGTACAGCAGTGTGTCGGTAGTAGCCACCATCGTACTGGGAACTCCGCCTACAGTGTTCCATACAGCAGCAGCATAACGCTTTCCGGTATAACCACGTAAGTAGTCGATTGAAATGGAACTGAGGTAAGACGCCTGTTGCAGCGTGAACGTTTGCCCAAGGTATCCTCCATTGCCTGCACCGATACCCAGACTCCCGTTGGCGGCACCTCTGTCGCGGGCATATACAGTATCACTGATCACCAACGCGCGAATCAACGTATCGTTGGCGGTCAATTGCTCCGTTTCGTTCATCATCGGGAAATACCGGATCGTATACGAACCTGCGGCCGACGGTGTCCAGCCTGGCAAGGTGAAGTTTGAATTTGCACCGGCTGCCAGGGAAGACATGCTGGAAGAAGCGATCTCCTGCACCAGCGTATTACTTTCGTTATAAATTCTTGCACCGAGCCTTACATTCGTCAGCGGCTGCGCCCCGCCATTTGCAATACTTCCGCTGAACGAAAGATTGGCGGCCTGACCGATTGGAATTTGCGCATACTGGGATGACACCGCAGCCGTAACCTGTCCGTCATAGTTCAGGAGGCGTTCTACTTTGATATCATCGATGCACAAAAGAAACATATCATTGGCGTTATTGCGGAAGCCGATATAGACAGTCTGGCCGGCATAAGTGCCGAGGCCCACACTCCTGGTGGTCCATGACGCTTCTTCACCAGCATTGGAATACAAAACAGTGGAGTTAGTGATCTGGTTCCCGATCGTGCCTGTACCGCCGGTAGGCGTATTGGGAGCGACCATGATCCTTACTTCATATCCGTCGCGATATTGAGGATCATAGGCAACAGCTCTCCAGGAAAGTGTACTTGCACCACCCGCAGGAATGGCGATGGCCGGCGTCCACATCCAGTCGTCGGCGGCACCTGCCGGGGAATACCAGGAGTTGGAAAAGACACAACTATCAGCAACATTGAATTTAAAATCCTCACGGCGCGTCCATGCATTATTTACATAAGCAGTCTGCGCGTTAGGTGTTCGATTATCCACGTTGCGCAACAACCAGCCAGCCGGAAATGCGTAAGTACCCGCTCCGCCCGACGTAGAACCACTGATACCATTAAAATTTTCGTAAAAAATTACCTGGGCCTTCAGGGATATGCAAACCAGCATACACCCGGCCATTAATAGGGAGAGTTTTCTCATGAACAGAGTTAGTTTAGAGAGATTAAGCAGATAGCGCAAATATAAACACTGATGCTTTACACGCAAATTAGAATACCTGCTGCATTTGAAAACTGCCTGCGCCAGCCCATTATAAAACGACGATAAATCAGTACCGGATTAAACCCTTCGTCAGCGGGAATTAAAATTCCGCAGGAAATCTTCCTTATAACTTCTGCCGATCGGAAGTTCATGCTGATCGAGGCGCACTTCATAATCCGTAAAAGCAGTGATATGTTCCATGTTTACGGCAAACGAACGATGAATGCGAACAAGTCTGGGATAGTTGATTTTTTCCAACAGTTGGTTCATCGACAGCCGCAATAACATCCGGTTGCCGGGAGTGACCAGGTGCACATAGTTGTTGTCCGCTTCGATGTACCGGATGTCGGACAGTCTCACTTTTACAAACGCATAATTGTGTTTAACGAAAATGTGGTCCTTCAATTGAAGGATGGTTTCTTTACCTGTGTCAACAGATTCGTTTTCCTTTTTCTCCGGTTGTAACGGAATTACTTTACCACCCGGCTCCTGCGACGCGGCAAAGTTATGCATCGCCATTTCCATGGCAATACGCACATTTGTCAATGTATAAGGTTTGGTAAGAAAGGCCGAAGGACGCGTGTGTTTGGCACGGCTGATGGTTTCTGCGTCCGTCAATGCTGTCAGATAAATAAGCGGCATGGCTTTCTGCTCCATCATCTCCCCTGCCACACTGATCCCGTCGCGTTCACCAATGATGCTGATATCCATCAACAGGATATCTACTTCTTCTTCGCGGAATAATTGCAGCGCATCTTCTGCATTGTCGGCAATACCCGCCACTTCATACCCTTCGCTTTCCAGTCCCGCTGCCAGGTCCATTGCCACAATGGCTTCATCTTCCACGATCAGTACACGTACATTCTCCGTATTCATCCGCTTATTTTAGCTCAGGCAGCTTTGCCTGGTATCGTTATTGTAAAAATTGTGCCTTCGCCTCCCTGCACGTCCTGGCGCGCGCGCAGTTGCCTGCATAACGCGGTGATCAGTTGTTTACCAAAAGAGCTGGAAGGTTTTTTCCATTTAGCCGGATCAATTCCGATGCCATTGTCTTCCACACGCGTGATCAGCTCGCCATTTTCTTCGCGCAGGTGGATGCTCAACCGCGGAATGCGTGTGTCCGCAAAAGCATATTTGAGCGAATTGGTGATCATTTCATTCAGGATCAGCCCGAGCGGCAATGCGCGGTCGATGTCCATCATTTCTTTCTCGACTTCAATATCCAATTCCAGGTCTCCCGCCGAATAGCCATAAGCTGCTATGAGTGAATTAGCCAGGTCAGAGATGTACTCTTTCATGTTGATTGCCGTGAGTTCGTCTTTTTTATAAAGGCGCTGGTGAATCAGACTCATGGCCTGTACACGCAACTGGCTTTCGCGCAACACACCGATAGCACTTTCATCTTTGAGCTTGTGCGTTTGCAAACTCAGCAGGCTGCTCACGATCTGCAGATTATTTTTTACACGGTGATGCAATTCTTTCATCATCACCTCCAGGCGTACCGATTGTGCGGCAATTTGTCCCCGTTGAATACGCACACGGCGGTAAAGAAATCCCAGTGCGCCCACAAGGCAAAGCAACAACAGCAAGGCTATTGCCATGAAAAACATCCGGCGTTGCTGATCGCGGCGCTCGGATTGCAGGCGAACAATGTCGCCTTCCTTTTTTTGTGTTTCAAAACGGGTTTGCAATTCCATCACCTGTGCCGTGCGCGCCAGATCCGTCAGCGAATCGTTGAGGTTGTCTTTGAGGATATAATAATGATAGGCTGAGTCCGCCTGGCCCATCGCCTTGTATGTGCTGTGCATTTGCGAATAAGCATTCTGCAAACGTTCGGGCTTTCCGAGTTGCATGGCCACACCAACCGTTTTATAACCGTATTCCAATGAACGTTTAAAATCGCCCAGGCGCTCATAATTCTTGGCCATGTTGCCATAGTTATAAGACAGACTCTGCAGGTTGTCATGGGCTATATTGAAAGCAACAGCTTTCTCTACATAATTGAGCGCTGTTTTATAGTCTTTGAAATATTCAGTATAAACCTGGCTGATGTTGTTGTACACTTTTCCCGTACCATCGGTTCCTTTGCCATATTTCTCAATGAGCACAATCGCATTTTTGAATACAGCAAAGGCTGAGTCATAATAATGACGGAGCTCTTTGCTGCGCATGGCATTGTCGCGGTAAAGAATGCCGGCCATGCTGAGACTGTGCACCAGTCCCGATGAGTCTCCGACAGACTGATACATGTTATAAGCCATTTTCGAGTAGTTCAATCCGATCTGGATGTACTCTTCCGTTCTGTTGTGCCCCGATATATTTTTATAGATCTGCGCTACAGTCAGATAAGCTTCTGCGAGCCGGGAGCTTTTGCCGAGCGATTCGTAGATCGAAACCCCTTCGAGGCAGGCTTTGAGCGCGGCGGTGTAATCACCTTTTACACGCCGGAAGTTGGAGAAGTTGAGCAATGCGTCGGCTTCTCCTTTTTTGTATTTCAGTTTAACGGCCAGTTCACGCGCCTGTTCTGCCAGCACACCTACGGTGTCCATACTGAATTGACCATACGCATCTGCCAGTTGATTGAACAGATCTACGCGGCGAATGTTTTCAGGTTGTTTTTTAAGAAGATAGAGAAGGCTGTCTGCCTGACGAGGCCGCGCCTGGGCCTTCAGTGCAAAAGGAAGCAATAGCAGGCTGACGCCTGCAAATATTTTAACAGCGGTTGTCGGCAAGAGGATTAAGTGATTGCGATTGTTGCGACCAAATTTACAACAAAACACAAGATAACCCCTATTAAACCCGCATATCGTCGGGCTGCCACTCGCGGATGGACTTTTTGATCTGATCGGGCGAGAGTTTTTCGGCCACCGCGCGGTCTGCCAATGCCGGCAATTCGCCGTCAGAAGCAAAACGCAAAGCGGCTAACTGTTTGAATCGCAGTTGATTTTCAAGTACCTCTAATCTTTTGCCTGTCAATACATGATAACGCCAGCGAAGTTCCATGCGAACAAGCCTGTCCTGCAACATGAGCGCATAATGCTGGCGAAGCATGAGAGACAGGAATATCAGCATCACCGTTCCGGCTGCAACGATGAGCCACATGGTTTTTGTGCCATCCGAATGCCAGTATTCATAAATGGAGATACACAGCATGAATAAAGACAAGGGATAAAAAACAAAATGATGTGGCGCGTAATAACGGACATGATTTGTATAATTCTGCTGACGCATAAAGGACATTTTGATTTAGCAAAAAATAGGTTGCGACGGTTAGTTAACCGAAGGAATGCGAAACGAGATTACGTTTAGACCAGGTTCTTCGAATGCCAGGTATAATTTGGCGCCTGTCCGCTCGGCGATGGTATTGAGACGCAGCCAGTCGAAATGCCGGGTACAGGGCGGGTTATCGCCGGGATGCTCCACGCGTAGTACTGTGTCGGCGCCCTGGCGGGAACCGCTCAGACGCGTAACACCCGGAAGCGGTCCGGAAGCCACGCTTTGGATCAGGGTTTGTATCCACTGACACACGGTGTCGGTATGTTGTTCAATCCACAGATCGCGGGGGATTTCGTTCCGGAGCAAAGCTTTCTCCGGGCTTTCGCCCGGCCAGCATTCATCGACTATGCGGTTCGTATAGTCGTACAGGTTAACTGTTTCCAGTTTTGCGGAATCAGGATAAGTCATGGTGTTTTTCGTTTCGTTAAACATATAAGCAAAAAAAACGCCATTTTTTATTCTGTGAAATAGAAGGCTGTGTGAGAATGTTGTAACAAGTACAACGACAGCCTTGTAGACGATAATCTACGCCGGAGGGAGATTTTTTGATCAGCGACAAGATGTTTACTCCTGGCTGTTGCGGGTACTCGGGTAGCAGAAGGAAAAATGCAGGTTATGGTCCGGAGAACCGGAAAGATAGAGATTGCCTCCAAGACAGCCGGCCAATTGGCTGGTCTGTGCCAGTTCGGGCCCGGAAAGGGCAAACGGGGAAACACCTTTCATGCAAAAGACCGTAAGATCGTTCTGGCGATGCGCGCTCATGCGGATAGTAGCGTGGGAACTGTGGTTGAGAACGGTTTGCAACATGCCGCTGATCACATGCGCCAGGCATTCGCGATTGGCTCCGAGATCGAGATCGGCCGGAATTTCATTGATGAATAAACTGTGCGACCGCCCGGCTGCCGGGCGGAAACTGCCGGCAAGCTGGTCTGCAAGCTGAAAGAGGGTTTCCATACGACGAACATTTAATGAGCCAATAAAAAAAGCTTCTTGCTTTGGCAGACTGCGTTTTGGAAAACAATCTGACAGCAAAAAGCCTAACGGTGGATGGTGGCTTGTCTGTGCTTTAAGTTCATAGGTTAACCAGGGATAAACTTGGTTTTTACAACGAGGGTGTTCGAAAAATGGTGGCTTGTTTTCCTTAGTTATGAATACAAAGTAACGCCGGCAGAGAGCCGGAAAAAATAGAGGATTACCACAATCGGGCGTCGTCGCTTTGCGGGCAATTATGTAGTCGTTGTACTACAAAAAAAGGGGTTAATTACCGGAACCAACGCGGTTGATCTCGTCGCTTGCCGCGCCGGAGGACTGTCGCTGAGATTGCACAGACTGGCCGAAGCGCCAGGTGAAGGAAAGCGTGAAGACGCGGGTATCACGCTTGAGTTTGAAGTATTCCTCACTACGGCTGAAATAACTTTGGCCCGCCATGATCTGGGTATAGAAAATGTCACGGGCTGTCAGTCGCACTACCGCTCTTTTGCCCCATAACTGCCGGGCAATCCCCGCCGACATTTGTCCGGTAGGATTCAACACCTCCTGCAGATCAGTCTGATTACGGGTAATATAAAAGCCGCTCAGCTCGCCTGTCCAGCCGTCAGCGAACTGCAGTTGGTTATTCATGCTTATGCTGAGCTGGTTGATGGACCGTGCATAATAATCAGTTCCGACATAACCGGCAATGCGTTTGTGATTATAATCGGCCTGTGTCGATAAACTCCACCAGCGCAAGGGCGATAATTGCAACCCGACGGAAACACCGAGATTCTGCATGCGTCCGATATTGCCATCGGTGTAGGAAATAGTGCCGGTAGCAGGATCCGTCAGGAATATCTGTGAAAAATAATCGTTGGAGAAACTATAATTAACACCCGTTGTCAGCATGCCGCGATAAGTATGCGACACATCAATGTTCCAGGTGTATTGCGGCAGCAGAAATGGATTACCCTGCTGGTAGGTATATTTATTAATAATGAAAACAAACGGATTGAGTTTCTGAAATACCGGCCGGTCTATGCGCCGGCCGCCGCTGATGTTGAACTGGTGTAATGAATCGGCCTGGTACGAAACAAACACCGTAGGGAAAAGGCTGTGATAAGTACGGTCAAAGGTTGAATCGGGGTTTACCTGGTTGCCCAGTTGTTTTGCGCGGTAAGTGGTGTATTCATAACGAAGGCCGCCCTGCACATTCCATTTATTCTTAGTATAGGCAAGACTTGAATAGGCGGCATGAATATTTTCCCGGTATAGAAAATGATTGCTTTTGCCGAAATCCGGTACCCAATTGCCACCCTGCAGCATCAGGTAAGAAGCTTCATTATCGGTGTTAACGCGCGAAGTTTTGAGGCCCGTTTCCCATACCCAATGCAGGGTGGACTGTTTGTAGTCGGTGCGGGCGGAGAAAATGCCGATCGATGAAGGGATGTCGCCGGTTGAAGCATCGATATTGCCGGCGGGGATGATCTTGCGGTTTTCAAAATTCTGCCGTCCGCGGATGGAATAGCCTACCCATTCCACATCAGCGGTCAGTTCGCGGCTGGCGCTGAAGACATGACGGAAACTAGCACTCGCACCTCCTTGTTTCAGCCGGTGCGTATTGTGACTTTCGGTAACGATGGTTGAGTCGGCCTGGTACATATCGTTCATCCAGAACGCCGTGGCGCGGCCGCGCGCATCTCGTTTCAGGGCAGTACCTGTCAGCGTCACGCCTATGGTCGTGCGCGTATCGATGTTGTAATCGATGCCGGTGCGAATGGTATGTGTGTTGCCGAAGCCTTTGGTAAAATAAGGCTGCTCCAGGTAGGAAGACACGGAACCGTCGGGGCGGTAATAGGTACGCAAGGCATAAAGATCGGTGATGTACTCTGCCGTATTGAAACTATAGTTAAGAAAGGTGTTCAACTTTCCCCGGTAGTAATTCAGCAGCAGGCTCTTGTTGTATTTGGGATACCGTCCCTGGGCAATGCCGGCGTTGAGTGAACCATTGAAGCCTTTTTGCCGGTTTTTTTTCGTTTTGATATTGATGATACCGGCATTGCCGGCGGCATCGTAGCGCGCGGGCGGCATATCCATCAGTTCGATCTCTGCGATCTGCGAGGCGTTCATACCCGCTAGCAGATTTTGCAGATCGGCGCCTGCCAATTGGGTTTGTTTGCCATCGATCAATATCAGTACCTGCGGTCGTCCTTTGAGGCTGATCTGTCCGTTGCGGTCGATGGTTACGCCGGGTGAGCGTTCGAGTACTTCGAGCACCGTGGCGCCGGCGTTGGTCACTCCCGCCTCCACGTTCACGATTGTTTTATCGGGCAATACCTGTACAAAAGGACGTATGGGGGCGCGCACAGTAACACCAGTCAGCAGTGTAGCGGCGGTGTCAAGTTGTACGATAAAATGCTCCTCGTCCTGTTCCGGTGAGGGAATGGGTTGCACGCGGGTGACAAAACCTACGCGGCTGACCTGCACGAGATAATCATGACCATGCGGAACGACGAAAGCCACTTTGCCATCGGGGGGAGTGATTGCGGTGCGGAAAAGGGAAGAGTCTTTTTTCAATAATGCAACAGTAACGTCGGCCATAGCCGTTTGTCCCGATAACCGGACCTGAATACGGATTGTTCGCTCATCCTGGGCAGACAATTCTCCCATGCCTGTGAGGAACAGTGCTATTAGAAAAAGGACGTTACGCATGCAGAAAGAGAGTACAAGATATTCAATATCATGCAATCTGCTCCTTTTTTTCGGTGGTTGTATGTCTATAAGCGGAAAAAACCGGTAGTAAAACCCGGGAATTTCCGCATTGGGACTGGGTTCCGCGGCCGCGGGACGCCTTTTTTGCCCAATTGGTTGTTTTAAAATAACTTCGCTGCGCATACTGATCAGCTTCATTCATTAAAAAATCAATCAAGATAATATGGCATACGATGTAGTAGTGCTCGGCAGCGGTCCCGGAGGTTATGTGGCAGCTATCCGTGCTTCACAGTTAGGCTTTAAAACAGCTATTATCGAAAAAGAGAGCCTGGGGGGCATTTGCCTGAACTGGGGCTGTATCCCTACCAAGGCCCTGCTGAAAAGTGCCCAGGTAGCCAACGATATCCGTCATGCGGAAGCTTATGGTATAGAAGCGACCGGTACACCGCGTTTCGACGCCATCATCAAGCGCAGCCGTGGTGTGGCCGACAAAATGAGCAAAGGTGTGCAGTTCCTGATGAAGAAGAACAAGATCGACGTGATCATGGGCTTTGGCAAACTGGTTGGCAAAGGAAAAGTGGAAGTGGAAAAAGATGGTCAGAAGCAGATCGTTGAAGGTAAATACATCATCATCGCTACCGGTGGCAGAAGCCGCGAATTGCCAGCCCTCAAACAGGACGGTAAAAAAGTGATCGGCTACCGCGAAGCCATGTCGCTGCCTACGCAGCCCAAAAGTATCATCGTGGTGGGTTCAGGTGCCATCGGTGTTGAGTTCGGATATTTCTACAACAGCATCGGTACCAAAGTGACCGTAGTTGAATTCCTCCCACGCGTAGTGCCGGTGGAAGACGAGGACGTTTCAAAAGAACTCGAAAAGAATTTCAAAAAACAGGGCATCGATATCCTCACCAACAGTGAAGTAACTTCGGTTGATACATCCGGTGAGGGCGTAAAAGCCAAAGTGAAAACGGCCGACGGAGAAGTTGTACTGGAAGCCGATATATTGCTGAGCGCCGTAGGCGTAGCTGCCAACATCGAAGGCATTGGTCTGGAAGAAACCGGTGTAAAGACGGACAAGGGTCGCATTACCGTGGATAAATACTACCAGACAAGCGTACCCGGTATCTATGCGATTGGTGACTGTGTTCCCGGCCAGGCGCTGGCGCACGTTGCCTCCAAAGAAGGCATCATCTGCGTGGAAGCTATTGCACATGCAGAGAAAAAATACAATCATCAGCCCGAGCCGCTGGATTATGGCAATGTTCCGGGTTGTACTTATTGCTATCCCGAAATCGCGTCGGTTGGCTTTACCGAAAAGCAGGCGAAGGATGCCGGTTATGAAATCAAGGTGGGCAAGTTCCCGCTGAGTGCATCCGGTAAAGCTTCTGCGGCTGGTCATGCAGAAGGATTTGTCAAAGTGATCTTCGATGCCAAATACGGCGAGTGGCTGGGCACACATGCTATCGGCTACAACGTAACCGAAATCATTGCACAAACGGTAACCGCGCGCAAGCTGGAGACAACATACCACGAAGTGCTTAACAGCATTCACCCCCACCCCACTATCAGCGAAAGCGTGAAAGACGCGATCGAAGTGGCCTACGGTGAAGCGATCCACCTGTAAGAAGGTATAAGGTAAAAAATTGAAGGCGTAAGGCATTTGCTTTACGCCTTTTTTTATTGTAAGGTTAAACAGCCGGCCGAAGTACTAAGTAACAGATAAGCGATCGCTTTTCAATCATAGATATTCACCTATTCACTTATTGACTTATTGACTTATTGACGATTCACGATTTCACTTATTAGTCCCTGTCAGCATCGGCACAAAAGAAAAATCGGCAAACCGCTCTTCGGTATATGATCCGTCTTCTTTTTTGGTGAGGCGGCGCATCTGTTGTACTTCACCTTCTCCAACAGGAATAACCATCATGCCACCGGGGCGCAGTTGTTGTATAAGTTTTTGAGGAATATCGGGCGCAGCAGCCGTGATGATCACGCGATCAAATGGTGCGTAAGTAGGAAGCCCCTGGTAGCCATCGCCGTAAAAGAATTTGATAGCGGGATATTTGCGGAGCAAGGCAAATTGTTTGTTGGAATCAAACAAAGCTTTTTGCCGTTCGATGGTAAATACTTTGGCGCCGAGTTCTGCCAGTATAACGGCCTGGTAAGCGCTGCCTGTACCGATCTCCAGCACTTTCATCAATGGCTTCACTGCCAGCAACTGACTTTGATAAGCCACCGTGTAGGGCTGTGAAATGGTTTGTCCTTCCCCTATCGGAAATGCACGGTCGTCGTATGCCAGTTCATCAAAAGCCGAGTCGAGAAAGAAGTGCCGTGGTACACGGCCTATGGCAGCTAAAACATTTTCATCGGTTATGCCCTTCGCTGCAATGATGTCAACAAGTTTCTTACGTAGTCCTTTGTGGCGATATCCATCTTCTGTAGGTCTCATAGCAGAACGCGAAGGTAATTTGATAATTTGAAAATTTGATGATTTGGAGAGGTGAATTACGACTTGTCAATAAAAAAGCGCATAGCCAACGGCTTGCGCTTTTACTTATAACTTATTAGTGAATACTCCGCATGAAGTATCCGGCGTGTTACGACTGTTGCCTTAAGCCTTACCCTTAAACCTTAAGCCTTCTACCTTCTACCCCAACTTCATATCCTTCACTATTGCCTTGATTTTTTCATCAAGCTGTGCATTTACCTTGTCAAAATCAGCGGCATTTTCCAGTTTTTCTTTAATACTGAAATAGAATTTGATCTTGGGTTCGGTGCCGCTGGGACGAGCAGAGATGATGCTGCCGTCTTCCAAAATGAATTGTAATACATTTGATTTGGGTAAAGTGATCGGCCATGTTTCACCGGTCTGCGGATTTTTACCTTGTTGTAATTCATAGTCGAGCAGTTTCACCACAGGTGATCCGTTGATCGTCTGCGGAGGCTGCGCGCGGAAAGCTTCCATCATCGCAGCTATCTGCTGCTGACCGTCCATTCCTTTTTTCGTAATGGAAATAAGATCTTCTTTGTAGAAGCCGTGCTGGATATACAATTCGATCAGCTTATCGAATAGTGAACGTCCTTTTTCTTTTTCATAAGCGGCCATTTCGCAGAGCAGGGCAACGGCGCTTACGGCATCTTTATCGCGGATCTTGTCGCCGATCATCAAACCAAAACTCTCTTCGCCACCTACGATATAACTTTCTTTTCCTTCTTTCTCACGGATCATTTCGGCGATCCACTTGAAACCGGTCAGTACCCGGTAACAGGCTACTTTATTGGCGGCCGCTATTTCATCGATCATGCCGGTGGTGACGATGGTGGTGATCACCATGTCATTGGGCTGCGCGATGCCTTTAGTCCGGCGCGCTTCGATCAGGTAGTTGAAAGCGAGTACGGCTGTCTGGTTACCATTCATCAGCACCCATTTGCCGTGATTATCGCGAATGCCAATACCTACACGGTCTGCATCTGGATCGGTACCAAGCAGGATATCCGCATCGAGTGATTCGGCTTTTTTGAGGCCAATGCTCATGGTTTCTTTTTCCTCCGGATTCGGATAAGCCACGGTCGGGAAATTACCGTTGGGCTCAGCCTGTTCCTCCACAATCGTTACATTGGTAAAACCAAAACGTTGCAATACCTCCGGCACAAGTTTGATGCCCGTTCCGTGGATGGGCGTGTACACGATCTTCAGGTCGTGCTGACGCGCGATTACATCGGGATATACGCTCAACCCTTTTACCATTTCCAGATAGGCTTCGTCGATTTCCCGGCCAATGAGCGTAATATTTTCTTCTCCTCCGGTAAATTTCACTTCGTCTACCGATGAAATTTTCTCTACTTCTTTGATTACATTTTTATCATGTGGCGGCACGAGTTGCGCACCATCATTCCAATAAGCTTTATAACCATTGTATTCTTTCGGATTGTGCGATGCCGTGCATACCACCCCACCCTGGCAGCCCAGATACCGGATCGCAAAAGACAGTTCGGGAGTAGGACGCAAACTTTCGAAAAGGTATACTTTGATGCCGTTGGCCGCAAATACGCCGGCAGTTGTTTCAGCAAAAAAACGGCTGTTGTTGCGGCTGTCGTGTGCAATAGCCACCTTCACTTCGCCGGGAAAACTCTGTTTGAGATAGTTGGCATATCCCTGTGTGGCCATACCCACCGTGTATTTGTTCATCCGGTTGGTGCCTACGCCCATGATCCCTCTGAGACCACCGGTTCCAAACTCCAGGTTGCGATAGAAAGCATCTGCCAGATCTGTTTCGTTTTCCTGTTGCAGTTTTTTTATTTCCTGCTTGGTATCGTCGTCAAAACTTCCTGTCAGCCAGGTATTGATTTTTGCCTGAATAGCTGTATCCATAAGTCAATCGTTTTCCATTGTTATTTAAAGGGCTGAAGTTATTGATTTTTTTAAAGCTATTTATCAGGCTGTTTTAATGGTTTTTAAAACCTGTTCGGCTGCGGCAACGTATTTTTGTAACCATGTTGCTACGTTTATCCCTGCTCCTGTCGTTTGGTGTGCTTTTGTTGCCCGCTGGTTATATCAATGCTCAGGCTGTTGACAGTGCCGCGGTAAACACGTTGACACCCGCGCAAAAAGCGAAACGTCAATGGCTGATCGGTGGCCTCAACGTGGTGGGATATGGAGGATCGCTCGTTGTACTGAATGCCGCCTGGTATTCCAACGAAACCCGTTCCCCTATTCACGCGTATGACGACAGCCGCGAGTGGTTGCAGATGGACAAGATCGGTCATGCCTGGACGGCCTACAATACGGGACGTGCGTCAACCGCTTTGTGGGAATGGGCAGGCGTGCCGCATAAAAAAGCGGTATGGATCGGCGGTTTGAGTGGAGCAGGTTATCTCACGGCCATCGAATTCCTCGACTCCCGTTCTGCCAAATGGGGATGGAGCTGGAGCGACATGGGGGCAAACGTATTGGGATCGGGGGCTTTCATGTCGCAGGAGTTGTTGTGGGGTGAGCAGCGTATCCAATACAAATTTTCTTTTCACCGTAAAAAATATCCGGCCGGCATGCTGCAGGAAAGAGCCGATGACCTGTATGGAAATGCGTGGTATGAGCGGATGCTGAAAGATTACAATGCCCAGACCTATTGGTTAAGCGCCAATGTGAAATCGTTTTTCCCGGACAGCAACTGGCCTGCGTGGCTGAATATAGCCGTAGGTTATGGCGCCGATGGGATGTTTGGAGGTTATTCGAATAAATGGGCGGACCAATCAACCGGCATCGAATATGACCGCAGCGATATTCCACGGAAGCGCCAGTTTTATCTTGCACCCGATATCGACCTCACCAAAATTCGCACCAGGAGCCGTTTTCTGAAAACAGCTTTCTCGGTATTCAATTCATTCAAATTCCCGGCGCCGTCGCTGATGATAGATAATAAGGGGAAGGTGAAGGCCTATGCGGTGTATTTTTGAGAGAGCAATGAGTGAATAAGTCAATTAGTGAATAGCATAACAATTATTGCCTTATTGACTTATTGACTTATTCACTCATTCACTCATTGACTCATTGCCTCATTGCCTCACTCCAGATAAGCGCCCTTCACCTCTGCTCCCTCCACTTCCACATAAATATGCTCCTGCAAAGTAGTGGCAAGTTCCAGGCCTACATAATCCGGATAAACGGGAAAAGAATTGTGCCGGCGGCCAACCAGCACCAGCGTCTGTATTTTGCGCGGATAATAATTAAGAAAGGGCTTGAGTGCGTACAGGAGAGTTCTGCCGCTGTTGGCTACATCGTCGACCACTATGATCACCTTGTCCGTAAAATCCGGCGTTTCGCTGAGTGTAACTGCTGCGGGCCGGCGTTTGTCGAGGGACAAAGAAATAAACTGCACGGGCAATGTCCCTTCCTGTTCGATCATCTGAAGAATATTACGTGCCACCACGGCGCCGCTTCCTTCAATCCCTACGAGGATAATACCTGCTTCTTCCGTGTTTTGTTCAAGAATTTCAAGCGCCATCCGTCGCATTTTCCTGGCAGCAACCGCCTGATCAAGGATATATTTTTTTCCACCCATGGTATTCGGTCTTAATCTTTTTAAGCTCTTATGCTAACAAGCCGTAAATTAGCGATTAGAATCAGATGCTTATGCAAATTGTCCAACAAATTTTATTCATACTGCTGAGTGCGGCGGCCATTTACCTGTTTGCTAAAAAGTCCCGTTTTATTTACCGGAATATCTTTCTCGGGCTCGACGAAAAGCTGAATGACCAGCCGGCACGGCGTTGGCGTAACCTTTTGTTGCTGGCATTCGGTCAGAAAAAAATGTTCCGCAATCCGCTGGTCGGCGTTTTACATTTCTTCGTTTATGCCGGTTTTGTGATCATCAACATTGAAGTGCTCGAGATTGTACTCGACGGCGTACTGGGCACCCACCGTTTGTTTGCCGCGCCGCTCGGCGTTTTTTATACATTCCTGATCAATGCATTTGAGGTTCTGGCACTGACCGTATTGGTGGCCTGTGCTATTTTCCTTGTACGCAGAAACATTATTTATATCCGCCGTTTCCGCCAGAATGAACTCGATGGCTGGCCGCGCACAGATGCCAACCTCATTCTGATCACGGAGATCGTACTGATGACGCTGTTCCTTTTCCTCAACGCCAGCGACACCCTGCTGCAAACGCGTGGAGCAGAACATTACTCCGAACATCTTACCGGCAACTTCGTTATTTCGCAATACCTCCAGCCCCTTCTTTCAGGCATCAGCAACGAAGGATTGGTTGGTATAGAGCGCACATGCTGGTGGTTGCATATTGCAGGCATCTTTGCCTTCCTCAACTACCTGCCCTATTCCAAACATTTGCATATCCTGCTGGCGTTCCCCAACGCGTATTATGCCAGGCTGGAGCCAATGGGCAAAATGGATAACATGCAATCCGTGCAGAACGAAGTGTTGTATGCCATGCAACCCGAACTCGCCCCGGCGGATGACGCGCCGCCCGCTAAATTTGGTGCGAAAGACGTGTTCGATCTCAGCTGGAAGAACCTGCTCGACGCCTATGCATGCACGGAGTGCGGTCGCTGTACGGCGGCTTGTCCTGCCAACCAGACCGGCAAGTTATTATCACCACGCAAGATCATGATGGATACCCGCGATCGTCTTGAAGAAGTCGGCCGCAACATCGACGCCAATAAAACCTTCCAGGACGATGGCAAGAACTTATTCAGTTATATCACCATTGAAGAACTGCGAGCCTGCACCACCTGCAACGCCTGCGTGCAGGAATGCCCTGTATCCATTTCCCCACTCGATATTATTTACGAGCTGCGCCGCAGTCTCATCATGGAAGACAGCAATGCACCACAGGAATGGAATGCCATGTTCGGTAACGTAGAAAACAACTTCGCTCCCTGGAAATTCAGTCCTGATGAGCGGGATAAATGGGCTGAGGAACTGGCCGCGCAAGGATAGAGAACGCTGACAACAGTTTATATGTTCGAAGTATTACTCGGCAATATTAATAAAAAAGTAAGCCTGACTGAAAAGGAACAGGAACTGGTGAAGACATTTTTCATCCCCAAAAAACTTCGCCGTAAGCAATTTCTTTTACAGGAAGGAGAAGTATGTCAATATACCGCATTCGTTGAAAAAGGATTACTACGTTCCTATAATGTTGATGAAAAAGGGCATGAACATGTCTTACAGTTTGCCGTTGAAGACTGGTGGATTGCCGATCTTTACAGCTTTCTGACGGGCGAACCTTCCGGTTATAATATCGATGCACTGGAAGACACCGAGTTGCTGCTCATCAACGGTTCCTCCTACGAAGCAATGATGGAAGCCGTTCCGAAAATGGAACGCTATTTCCGTATTCTCACCCAAAACAGCCTGGTTGCCACGCAAAGGCGCTTATCCGGCAATATCAGCCTGTCTGCCGAAGAAAATTACAAACAGCTCATTGCGGGCAACACCGGCATCCTGCAACGTGTTCCGCAACATATGATCGCTTCTTTCCTGGGCATCGCCCCCGAAACACTCAGCCGCGTACGCCGACAGATGACCGGTAAATAACGTTGACTTTTATCAAGCAAAATCCTTGCGATTCATCAATGGAAGAGCGGCAGAGATGCCTGTAACTTTGTGCTGTCAACAAAGAGGGATGGTCATGAAGAAAACAATCGCAATCATCGGCGCAACAGAGCCAAGCGGAAAAGCAGCAATGATGCAACTGGCATCCTATCCCGGTATCCGTTTTTTGTTGCTCTCACCGGATACCACGGCACTTACATCACTCACACAGACCTTGCATGCTTCATTTCCCGGTGCTGAAATAGAGCCCATGACCTGCACACGTGATGCGTCGTGGGAAGCGGATATTATTTTGTTAACCGTACCGGAAAAGGAAGAAGAAACAGTGGCGCAGTTAATCAAAGAAGTGGTAACAGGAAAAATAGTGATACACATAAACGAAACAGGTACACCGTCGGATGTTTTGCAGAAAGCCCTTCCCCACTCCATCATTGAAACGTTGAAACCCGGAGAACTTACAGGTCTGTCCTTGACCCAAAGTAATATGCGGGGCTAAGACTTATTCACTCCCGAGACTTCGGAATGACGATTCACTTATTGACCTATTCACTTATTGACCTATTCACTTATTGACCTATTCACTCCCGGCACTTCGGGACTAAATTTTGATTTTATATGAAAATAACACTCATAGGCGCTACCGGCTTCGTTGGCACGGCGCTTTTAAAAGAACTGACCGACCGCGGTCATGCAGTCAAAGCCATCAGCCGCCACCCGGAAAAAATTGCTTTGAAAAATGACCTGGTGCATGGCGAGCAGGTGGACGTTTTAGATACCGCTGCGCTGGCCTCTGCACTGAAAGGACAAGACGCTGTCATCAGCGCTTACAATCCCGGATGGACCAACCCGGATATTTACAATGAATTTATCCGCGGGGCCAACAGCATTCAGCAGGCCACTAAGGAGGCCGGTGTAAAAAGACTGATTGTGATCGGCGGAGCGGGTAGTTTGTTTGTGGCCCCCGGCCTGCAACTGATCGACACCCCTCAATTTCCGGAAGAATACAAAGCCGGTGCATCTGCCGCCCGCGATTACCTCGATACTTTGCGCAAGGAAGAAGTACTGGAATGGACATTCATCAGCCCGGCCATAGAAATGCATCCCGGCACTTCCGGCACACGCAAAGGCGAATACCGCACAGCTTTGGAAAATCCGGTATTTGATGATAATAACCGCAGCATTATTTCCGTGGAAGATCTGGCCGTTGCAACCGTAGATGAAGTGGAGCAGGGACGGCATATCCGTCAGCGTTTCACGGCCGCTTATTAAAACACCACACTTGAAACGAAAACAATTTTTAACCACCTTAGCAATAGGAGCAGCAGGTATGAACAGTCTGAGTGCCTTTAATCGTTTTACCGATGAGCTGAGCGAACAGGACCTGAAAAGTCCGGTCCTGTTTGTAGGCCACGGCTCGCCGATGAACGGCATCGAAAACAATTCGTTCAGCCGCACCTGGATGCAGGCAGGACAAGACCTGCCCAAGCCTAAAGCGGTGCTTGTTATTTCCGCACACTGGCTTACAGATGGAACACGCATCACGGCAATGGACCATCCGAAAACCATTCACGACTTCGGTGGTTTTCCAAAAGAACTTTTTGACGTACAATATCCGGCACCAGGCAATCCCGCTTTGGCAGAAGAAACCAGGAAACTGGTGAAGACAACAGACGTAATGCCGGATCATGATTGGGGTCTCGACCATGGCACATGGTCCGTTGTACGCAGGATGTATCCCGATGCGAACATTCCGGTGTTGCAGCTCAGTATCGATTACAGCAAACCAGCATCGTATCATTACGAACTGGCCAAAGAGCTGGCAGCCTTACGTAAAAAAGGCGTACTGATCATTGGCAGCGGCAACATGGTGCACAATCTGCGATTGATTGCGTGGGATAAAATGAACGTACCGGATTTCGGATACGACTGGGCGATTGAAATGCATGAATTGTTTCGCAAAAAAATTACCGAAGGCGATCACCTGGCGCTGATCAACTACCAGCAGCTAAGCAAGTCAGCCAAACTCGCCGTACCGACACCCGACCATTATTATCCGCTGATGTATGTTCTCGGATTGCAGGATAAAAAAGAAGAGCCCGTCTTCTTCAACGATCAGTTAGTGGCGGGTTCTCTCAACATGACTTCCGTAAAATTCGGATAAAACTATTCGATCTCATCTGCAGAAGGACCGTATAGAGCAGGAACGGGAATGTCCAGCAAACGGAGATAAACCGTCAGTTGTCCCCGGTGATGATATTGATGACTCAATGCCAGCGAGCGGACAGCTACTTTGCGCGGAATATTGTACAGTACATAGTCGTCTTTGGTCAGTTTCCACATACCATCGAGTTGTTCGGCATTCGTATCCTCCAATGCTTCGATCGCTTTATTCCAATTGGTTTCATACTGTGCCAGCAGTTCGCTGTGCGTAGTGGCGGTGCCGCGGGCATAACGTTGCGTTACCAGGTCGATGCTGTCTGTTGCCAGGATCACCGGTATCCATTTAAACAAATCGGCGGTATGATTCGACAGCCGGGCAAGTGACATCGATTTTGCATGCGGTGCCCATTCTCCTTTCTCCATTGGAATACGGTCCAGCAATTTCTTTGTCAGCGATCCTTCGTGACGGACTTCGTTGGCGAGGGCTTTGTTGAGCATGGGTTTGGGCGGAGTTTTAAGTAGGAAGTTATAACAAAACGCGTCGTAGTCCGCCATTTTTTTCCGATACTTCGGGATGACGATTCACGACTCACGATTCACAATCCTGTCCGCCTGCTCTTCTATCCGGTGCTGCATTTCCTCGGGATTGGCTATGTCATGAACGGCATCTTTTTTCTTCAGGATTTTCCAGAGTTGAATAAGTGCGGTCAGTGAAAAAATACCGCCGATCACCCAATTGAGTACATGCTGGTTGTCGTTGATCTTGCGCGCTATCAGCAATCCGCCAAAAACGAATACACAGTTTCCGAGGAAGGTGCCGAGACCGATACCAAAAATGTAAGTGTTGTAATGATCTTGCCGCGGTAACAATATCTTTTTGGTAAACAATACCGTGCTCCATCCAAACCAGAACGGTATCTGTACCGGATTGATGGCGCACATCATCATACCCAGCACAAGCGGTGGCAGCGAACTGCTGAGAATAATATTTTTTTCAACCGAAGGATGTAATGCCGCATAAAAACTGGAAGCGGCAAGCGCCACCACAATCACGAATGTTGCCCATTCCAATATCTTGAATAATTTCTCTTGCTTTCTTACCCAGTCCATGGCCACCAGCGACAGCCGCACATATATTATTTCCACCAGCAATGAGCCGGTTGAAAACAGCATGGCCGCTAATACGCCGTCAGAAATAGCCAACTGCATGGCCGCAATGTTCAGTGTTCCCAGTGGCAAAGACCCCAGGAAACTAACCAACATGCCGGTGAAAAATATGCGGATTAACGGGTGACGCATGAGTGAGGTAAAAGGTTTAGGGTTTGAGGTGCAGGCAATAAGTCAATAAGTGAATGAGTAAATAATTATCAAATTTTCAAATCATCAAATTGTCTAATCAAATTCCTCCAGCATCTTAAAATGCCGTTGTGATTCGCGGAGGAAATCCTTTCCCCGGCGAAACGACCAGTAAGGTACGCCATTGCGGTGATTGTAACGGCTGATGCGGAACAAAGCCTTCCAATGTTCCAGGATCACGCCGTAGGCTTTCCAGAGGCTCATGCCGCAATCATAAATGTGATTCGGCTCTGCCCCGCATCCGTTGAATTCGATGATCTGAAAGTTTTTCCCTTCTTTGAGATCTTCAATGGAAGATGTTTTGATATCATAACGGCCGTAATAAAAACTGGTATAGTGACTGAGCTCATCGAATACCTCGTGCATCCGTTCATTGATCTCGTTGTGCAGATTGGTAAAATGTGCCCCGCGATTATGATTACCCGCGTATGAAAGATAAAATATTTCTCCTTCGGGAATAACACGGTCGAAACGGTGACCGTGCCGGTGTTCCATTTCTTCCATGCGGAAACGCGCACGCGGATGGCGTTGTACCAGCGTACGCAGATCGGCCTTGCCATCCCCCACTACCTGCAGCAATTCTTTATGGATAAAACCACTTACACGCCCTTTGGCCTCATCAGGCTGACGGTAATAGAACACACTTACTTCAACCGGCAATTCGATCAGGTCCTGCACGATGTATTCCACAGGAATGCGTTCATGATAACGGATAAGCTGCTCTTCGTTGTCGATACGGCGAAAGAGGATGCCTTTCATGCCCACGTCCGGTTTTACAATAAACGGATAAGTAAATCCTGCTTCGGCTACACGCTTTCTTACTTCATCGAAAGACCAGTCGTGCATAATGTAGATCGTACGGGGAACAAGGTGTGACGGCAGTTGGTCGTACATTTCCTTTTTGCCTTCGCCTTCAAACCCACCAAAGGTGATCGTGGGATTGGAAGAACTGAAATACCAGAGGGACCTGCTGCGCAGGCAGTACCAGAACCACACCGGGCTGATGGGTGCATAGAGAACATAAAAGTTCCACAATTCCCAATTGAACAGTCGCTGGAAAAATTTCTTCATCGCCATGTAAGCGGCAAAAATAAAGGAAACGTTATCTTCCTGTACATGAATGATCATTTTAGTTTAGATTTGAGCAAATTTTACAGGCATGCTTGTACCTACAGTTGCTGAAATGTTTGCCAGCGGACAGACCCCCGAAGTATTGTTCTGGGTTGGTTGCGCGGGCAGCTTCGATCAGCGGGCACAAAAGATCACCAAAGCCTTTGTAACCATCCTTGACAAAGTAGGCGTTAACTACGCCATTCTCGGCAAGGAAGAAATGTGTACCGGCGATCCGGTACGCCGTGCAGGCAATGAGTTTATGTTCCAGATGATGGCCTACCAGAATATTCAGGTCCTCAACAACTACGGTATTAAGAAAATCGTCACGGCCTGCCCCCACTGTTTTAATACGATCAAAAACGAATATCCCCAGCTGGGTGGTTCCTACGAAGTGATCCACCACACTACTTTTCTTCAGCAATTGATCGACGAAGGAAAGATCCGGCTGAAAGAAGGCGGCAGCTATAAAGGACGCCGTATTACTTACCACGACAGTTGCTATCTCGGCCGGGCCAACGACATCTATGAAGCGCCCCGCAAAGTGCTCGAAGCGCTGGAGGCGGAATTGGTGGAAATGAAACGCTGCCGCAGCAAAGGCCTCTGCTGTGGTGCCGGTGGTGCCCAGATGTTCAAGGAAGAAGAAAAAGGCACGACCCGCATCAATATCGACCGCAGCGACGAAGCCATCGGCACCGGAGCTGAAGTGATCGCAGCCGCCTGCCCCTTTTGCAACACCATGCTCTCCGATGGTGTGAAGCTGGCCGAAAAAGAAGAAGGCGTCAGCGTACTTGATGTGGCCGAACTTGTGGCCCTTTCCATGGAATAATCATCCTTCCCTTCCGGCAGGCGTCAGCAATTCCTGCAGGGCAATGGCCTCGCGCAGTTTTCCCCTGGGCACAGGCACTCTTATTTCGCTGAGTGCGGCCCCGCTTTTATCCGAATAAGAGATTTCCAGCACATTCAGGTAACCGGCATCGCGGATATCGATGCGGCGCAACTCGCGGTGAGCGGTGCTGAAAGGCTCTGCATCATTATTATTGATACGTACATCGTCGCGGGTAATGGTGATCTCAGCGCCTTTTGTCAGGTTCCTCCCCAGCAGCCGGTGCCAGAAATACCGCCAGCGGCTTTGCCGTTTGCGGCGCCATTTATCAAAAGCCCGCCATTCCTCCTTTGTACAGATCCATCTGGCCAACACTGTTTGTTCATCATGGATTGGTTTCATTCCGCTGATTTTATCCCGTAAATTTGCATTATGAAACTCGACTATCTATACCTTCTGGACGGTAATTTTCATCCCTCCTCACGCGTCTGGATCTACCAGGCAAGCCGGTTGCTGAGCATGGGTGAAGCCCTCGAAGCGGAAGAAATATTGCAGGATTTTGCTACCAACTGGAAAAGTCATGGTACACCGGTCAAAGGCGCGGCCTACCTGTTTTTCGGCCAATTCATCATCCTGATGGCCGACGAAACCGCTACCGGCGTAAGTGGTTGCAGCACCGACAGTTCCGTTCGGGTGATCAAAGACCTGGAATCCCGCTTCAACATCAACCTTTTCGACCGCACCACACTGGCTTTTGTCGTAAAAGACAAGGTGGAACGGCTGCCGATGAACCAGTTGAACTATGCCGTGGAAAAAGGCTTTATCACGGGTGATACCTTGTATTTCAACAATACGGTTCAGACCAAGGAACAACTTGAAAAAGAATGGATTATCCCTGTAAAACAAAGCTGGCTGGCCTCCCGCCTGCCCCTTGATCACGCGCAGGGAAGCCCGGCCTGATCGCTTAACCATTTCACCCTATATTTGTAGCTCAACAACATGAGTATGTCGCAAAAAATCGAAGATTTTGACGCCAACCTGGCTGGTGAAGAAGGAAAAACAGAAGAAACGAAGTCAAGCTGGTTTAAACGCATAAAGAAAGGCATTAATACAAAGACTTCTGAAAAGAAGGAGACGCCCGAAGGACTCTGGACCAAATGTCCCCAATGTAACTATATCTGCACGATGACCGAACTGAGAGAACATCTCTTTGTTTGTCCCAAAGACGGTTATCATCACCGCATCGGCAGCGAAGAATATTACGACATCATTTTCGATGAGGGCCAATACACCGAACTCTTTGGTGATATCCGCAGCAAAGACTTTCTCGGATTCACCGACCTTAAGCCCTACCATAAACGTCTTGAAGATATCTGGAGCAAAACAGACCTGAAAGATTCGATGCGTGTAGCGGTAGGTAAAGTAAATGGCCAGGACCTGGTGATTGCCTGTATGGACTTCGAGTTCATCGGTGGTTCATTGGGAAGTGTGATGGGCGAAAAATTTGCCAGAGCGGTTACGTATTGCATCGAGCATCGTTTTCCTTATATGGTCATCAGCAAAAGCGGTGGTGCACGGATGATGGAAAGCGCCTTCTCGCTGATGCAACTGGCGAAAACAAGCGGCAGCCTTTCACTGCTGAGCGATGCCAAACTGCCTTATATTTCCTTATTAACAGACCCGACGTTTGGTGGGATCTCCGCTTCATTCGGTATGCTGGGCGATCTGAATATCGCAGAACCCGGCGCACTGATCGGTTTTGCCGGACCGCGTGTAATCAAGGAAACGATCAAAAAAGACCTTCCTGCAGGATTTCAGCGTAGCGAATTTTTGCTGGAACATGGATTTCTGGACTTCATTGTACCGCGTCCGGAACTGAAAGAAAAGCTTTCAACAGTTTTATCCCTGTTTAAAAATTAACAAAGCCCTTGGCTTGTATACCGTTCTATCCGTTGAAATGACGGGTAAAACGGTATTTTTGCTTTTATCAAGGCGTAAGGCTAAAGGTATAAGGAGTAAGGTTTCTGATAAAACCTTCTGTCCTAACCTTACGCCTTAAACCCTACACCTTTTACCTTGCACGTATGGCGGACATGAAAAACAGAGCGGCGTATCACGAATACTTTATCGATACAAAATATCAGGCAGGCATTGTGCTGCTCGGAACCGAGGTAAAGTCGCTGCGGGCAGGAAAGGCCAGTTTCAACGATAGTTTTTGCCAGGTGCATCAGGGTGAAATGTGGATCAAAAATCTGCACATCGCCCAATATTCACATGGCACCGTCAATAATCACGACCCTGTGCGCGACCGCAAACTGCTTTTACAAAAACGCGAGATCCGCCGCATTGAAGAAAAAATGAAGAAGGAACGCGGCTATACCGTTGTTCCGCTACGCATCTTTTTCTCCGATAAAGACCTTGTGAAGATCGAGATCGGATTAGGTAAAGGCAAAAAGCTGTACGACAAACGCGAATCGATCAAACAAAAAGACGTAGAACGGGACATGAAACGTTACCTGAAATAATCTCTTTTCCGGACAAGCACGATTTTTGACGAACATGCGCAACATGAAGAAAATCCTTTTGGCCATCGGCCTTTTCTTAAGCATCCAGGGCCAGTCGCAGACCGTATTCGGTTACTGGTATGGATACGCTAATGTAAAAACAAAAGCTGCGGCCAGCAATTATCTTGTGGAGCTGATCCTTCAACCCGAAAAAGGATATGTGAAAGGCATCCTGAATTATTATTTTAAAAACACGTATCGCAGCCTGCAGGTCAAAGGCAATTACAATAATACCACGCGCCAGCTTAATTTATACGACATTCCGGTTACCTATTTCGGTTCCAACAGCCAGATGGAAGTGGATTGCATGATGAACATGCTGGCAACCTTGCGTGTGGCACAGGCAGGCTCCGTTTTACAAGGCTCCTTCAAAGGCCAACCTGACTATCAATATACCTGTCCCGACATCAACTTCACACTCACCCTCAATGATGATGTAAGTGTTAAGGACTCCGTACTGAAAGCTATCCGCGAGTACAAAGAAACCTACCAGGTATGGACTCCCGGTGAAAAAGATACCGTCCGCCAGGTAACGATCATCCAGCGTAAAGTGTCCAACCTTGTTGTAGAAGGACAATACAAACAACGCGAAAACATTGTCAACAATGAAATTGAAGTAGATTCCGACTCGCTCACCGTTGATTTTTATGACAACGGCGAAGTAGACGGCGATTCTATTTCTGTATTCTTCAATAATCAGCTCCTCGCCTTCTACCAGCGTCTCAGTACGAAGGCCATTCATTTCGACCTCGTGCTCGACAGCACCAAAGACGTGAACGAGATCAGCATGTTTGCCGACAACCTCGGCTCCATTCCTCCCAACACAGCGCTAATGATCGTCTCCGATGGCAAAAAACGTCACGAAGTAAGGATGACCAGTAACCTGGAGAAGAATGCGGTATTGAAAATAAGACGGAAAGTGAAACAGCCGTAATAAGGTTAAAGGAATAAGGCTTAGGGTTTAAGGGAAACAGCCGTAATAAGGTTAAAGGAATAAGGCTTAGGGTTTAAGTGAAACAGCCGCAATAAGGTTAAAGGAATAAGGCTTAGGGCTTAAGGGAAACAGCCGTAATAAGGTTAAAGGAATAAGGCTTAGGGCTTAAGGGAAACAGCCGTAGTGAGTGATAAGTAGTAAGTTAATGCTCCATGGTTCGTGTATACACGGACCATGGCATTCACGACTCACGATTCACGACTCACCATTGACAATTCACTTATTGACTTATTCACCTATTCACAAAAAATCCCCTGCTTGCAGCAGGGGATTTTTTCGGTATAAAGCAGCGTTGAAATGTTTATTTGCTCAGCACTTTCTCAGCCCACTGGCCATCGTTGGTCACCAGGCGCAACACATACATGCCTTTGGCATAAGGTGTAAGATCTACCGGAATAACCGTGTTGGTTACATTGGCCTTCCATACCAGGCGGCCTGTCATGTCGAACAGTTGCAGTGAAGGGTTGCCATTGGGTAATGCAGCCAACTGTACTGTAACGCGGCCATTGGAAGTAACTGTTGGTGCCACTGTCAGCAGATCGCCCTGGATGATGATACGCTCGATTGAAGAATATTCGAAGGCGCCATTACGGTCATACATTTTCAGGCGATAATAACTTACTCCCTTCAATGGCTGACGATCTTCACTGGCGTAGTGGAGCGTGATGCTGCTATTGCCAGCGGCTTGTACGCGGCCGATAGCCGAGAAGTTGATGCCGTCGCTGCTTCTTTCAATGGAGAAGTAATCGCTGTTGAGCTCCGTGGCAGTTGACCAGTTCAGGTCCACCGTGCGGCCATTGTAACGTGCGCGGAAAGTAAGCAGACGTACGGGCAGCGGGTTTGATATGGTCGATGTGGCCAGCGTAAAGATCGTCGTATTGAAATTGGTCACAGGGTACGGCGTGATGATGGTACCGGCCACCGTGGTGCCTGTTGTGTTACCGGCAAAATCACCTTGTGTCAGGTCTTCCCAGATCGGTGTGGGCAGGTAATGCGCTACACGCAGATCGCTGAGGTTGCCGATGCCACAGCTACGCGGAGTATCCCAACTGAGTGTGACACGCACATCGGATGTACCGGTGGTACGTTCGATATTCCAGTATTCACAAGCACTGATATGATCGAGGCTCGGCGGTTTGAGGTGACGGTTAGGACCTGCCGCATTTATATACTCGGCTGTAAAGGCATCGCTAACCAGTGCAGGCGCTGAAATGGCAGCAGGCGCATAATAACCGGCCTTACCTATCGGGAATATAAAAGGTGTATTACCGATCTTCTGTACAGGGCCGCTCACATAGCTGATGCCCGAAGGCGTACCGGCCACTGAAGAGCCCGCGAGGAAACGCAGCAGGTTGGTATTGCTGGTTTCGATCAGTCCGCTGGCGAAGGTGAGACTCGATTGAATATCTACCTGGCGGTTGAGCACTACGTTGTTGGCGAGCTTGGTAATGCTTGCGCGGTAGAACGAAGTAGTACCTGTGCCGCTGATGGTTTGCATTTCACCACCGGTAAAGATCACATCACCATTGGTATGATTGAGCGTTCCGTTATTGGCAAAATTGCCATAGATATTAAAACGGCTCGATGGATTGTTGATGGTAAGCGTACCCGTATGATCAACGTGATGCGATTCGGCTCCATCTGGATAGTTGAGCGGTGACGCGCCAATGACGGGGTTGTTCACTACAGGCGGGATGATCACGTCCGTAGTGCTCGAAGGAATAGTCAGGTTATCCCAGTTGGAGCAGTTGAACCAATCGGTATTGAAGCTGCCATTCCAGCGATTGGAAAGCGCAGTAGCGGTAACAGTAAAGCTGAGTCCGCAAACAGCGGCAGAGATATCGTCGGCGCTGTTGTTGTTGCGGGCTGTCGTCCAGTTAGTGCTGTAGTTCTTGATCAGGCCGATCAGGACAGGCTGGCTGCCGGTAACACCTGCAGCAGCGTTATAATAACCAAACTCACCATTGCCACCACCCGAAGAGGTTGAACCCTGGATGCTGAAACACTCGATCTGCGGATGTACCCGTGAGCGGCGCTGGCCTGTGATGCTTTCATTGAAGCCAACCCAGGTAGCGCCGGTCTGAATACCGGCGAGTACATTCCCGGTGAAGGTTGAAAATGTGCTGCCAAAAGTCCAGGTTCCCTGCATGATAAAAATGGCATCAGGATCGCCACCCGAAATATTGATTGTTCCCGCACCGGGAGCACCGTTATTGGTAGCGGAGAAATCGCTGGTAGTGACGCCGCCAACGGTAAAATTGTTGATGGGTATGCCCATAGTACTTGGCAAATCAAAGCAAATTACTGTGCCTGCTGGTAATGTGCTACTACCGTTGTAGGTTATGAGGTTGGAAGCAACTGCACCACTCGGAATGTATTCACAGCTCTTCCATGTGTTGGTTCGAACGTTTGCGGGGGCACCATCTTCGTACAAAGCATTGGCCACGCTGAAGGATGTGCCTGGTAAGACCGGCACCAGCAATACTACAGAAAAACGGTCGATCGCGCCTCCTACATATGTGTCATAACCAATGATCATCAGGTCACCCGGGTTAAGACGCGTGCCTGCAAATGCGTTACAGCCACTGGTAACGGAGAAGGTAGCAGAAGCCGAACTAACGGTGTAGGGACCATTCGATACAATCTGTAAACGATATCCCGTACCGGCAGGTAGTCCTGCGGGCAAAGTAAAATTGATGGTGCCACTGTTGGCGGAAGAAGTAAGTGTACCGACATTAATCGCTCCTGCGAAGCTGCCGGAAGCGTCGGAAAGCTGTACGGTAAAAACATTGCCGGCAGTAAAAGTACCGGTTGATGTATAGGCGACAGTGCCGGTTGCCGTAGCTGCGCAGGTTGCCAGGTTAAAAGGAGCTCCTGACACCGCACCGGCGGTAATGGTATTGGTAGAAGTGTTATAATCAGTCATTTCAAACTGATCGATCATCATCCGCTCACCGCTTACACGTCTTACACGAATGATGATATCATCGGCTGCGCCCGGACCATTTCCTGTGTTGATTGTGCCGCTGATTTGCAGCCATTGAACTGTATTGCTGAAAAAAGTCTGGTTGATTGTTTGAACAGGTGTCCATGCACCTCCATTGTTGGTGCTATATTCTACTTCATAAGAAAGTGCTGCTGTACTCCAGGGACGTACCCAGAAGGAAAAGGTGCCTACCCCGCCGCTGCCCACAGTAGCGGTCCAGCTTCCGGTACCAGCGTTCTGAATACGCCAGGCATATGTTGAACCGGCATAAGTATTTGTTGCGCCGTTTGTGTTTCCGGCGGTTTCGCGTAATGCGCCGTTACTACAAGCAAAAACAACGGGCTGGCCGGGTTCGGCGTATGTTCTGTCGGTTTGATAGCCGGTTAACGGTAGCGTTCCACCCCAGTTGCCGTTAACATCAAAGCCCTGGGTGTAGGTGGTTTGGGCCAGTGCGGCCTGTTGGATTAAAAGGGTAGAGAATAGCAGCATCACTCCTCTTCTCAGACGGGTAAAAGTTTGCTTCATGCAGATTGTATTCAGTTGAAAAATGCTACAGGCTACCGGATTCTGAAACGAACGGTTTTAACAAGGAAGGATTCGACCGGCAAAACTACGGTCAGGAAAACAGTCAGAGCCAAAGCCAATATTAAGAAATCTTTACGATATAGACCTACCGGTGTATAAATTGGGGAGATTTCAGAGGGAAAAAGAAAGAATGGCCGGGTTATTAACCAGGTAAGCTTCCAATTGGGGCAGGCTCTTGATCCGGACCACCGCTTCCATGGAAATGGTGATCACATCGCCTTTGAATTCCACTTTTTTTTCATCCAGCCGCACACCCTGCTGACGGATGGAAGCCAAAATAGCCGCTCGCTGGCCATAGTCGCGTGAATGAAGGGAAAAACTCAGACTCCTGGTCTGCTTGCGCGGCCTGAAAATGCGGTTGAGATGCGGACTCGCGTACATGATAACCAATGCAGCGGCTACAAAAGTGATGGCCAGGAAGAATTCGCCAAATCCGATAGCCGTGCCCACTGCCGCTGCCAGCCAGATGATTCCGGCAGTAGTAAGTCCCGAAACATTTACGCCGTCTTTAAAAATCACACCGGCGCCGAGAAAACCGACACCGCTCACGATATAAGAGGCAATCCGGGTGCTTTCGCCGTCCGCACCGCCCACTTTATAGGAAATAATAGCAAACAGTGCCGAGCCAAGGCAGATCACGGTGATGGTCTTTAAACCCGCCGCTTTGTCCTTCAGTTCGCGCTCAAGCCCGAGGATTATGCCGGCCGCCACGGCAGACAGGGCTTTGTAGAGATCTAATATTTCCCAGTGATCCATCATGGAAATTCAAAATTCAAAAGTCAAAATTCAAAAGTCAAAAGTCAAAAATCAAAAGTCAAAAGTGAATACAAGGATCGCAAAAAGCCTGCCGTTGGTGTTGCTTTACGCGAACCAGTGCTGCTTTTCGGACCCGAAAACCCGGGAGCGCATTCACTTATTCACTTACTGTCCCATTGCAAAAGGCATCCCTATAGAATTCCTTTTGAATTTTAACTTTTGACTTTTGAATTAAAAAAGTTCGGTTTGGTTAGGATCGGTCTTCTCGCGGATCCACTCCATCTGCACACTCTTATTGAAATCGATCAGCTTCGCTCCCACAGCCTTCCATCCCATCACCTCCGCCATTTTGCCGATCTTGAATTTAGCCTTGCGCACCTGCTCCCCTCTTCCGGTTTGTACCGCCAGCACCGGCTCTTCATCCGTTGTCACCGCTTCCACATAGTTGCCATCTCCTTCTTTGATGAAGAAGAATTTATTTTTCAACGTGCTGGTCTCGATACGGAAACGCTTCACATTGTATTGGAGATTTTTCTTATCGAGATAAACAGCCGTTATAATTTTATCCGCATCAAATTTTTCGATCAGCAAAATGTTCTCCGCGTCAAAGCGCTGCGTCATTTCCTGATCCGTAATCAGGTAATTACCATCATTAAATACCACCAATATCCGGTCCTCTGCTTCAAATTTGCCCAGGAAACTGCCTTTCTCGTCCGTGTTCAGGCGGCCAAATTTCTCGTCAAACCACAACTTCTTGCCGCTGAGCGTGGCACGTCCCGCTTCTTTGAATTTCACCGATTTGATCGGGTATTTCGTTACCTGGTTGCCCTGACTGCTGCGGCCTTTGATCGCCTGTTCTTCAAAGTAAAAATCAAATTCCTTGATCCGTGCAGACGATCCCGGCGTGAGTAGTATACGCACCACTTCCGCTTCGCCATTCGGATTCACGGAGAAATAGTTCACTTTACTTTTTTCATCACCACGGGTAAGGTCATATTCTTTGTCGCGCGTAATGCCCGTTACATTGAAACGCTTGGCATAACTCACCCCTCCCTTCCCATCGGAGTAGATCATGTTATACGTCGTGCGCTCGTCGTTCTTTTGAAACACCGCCGCATGCAGAATGTCTTTTCCGATAAAAACTTTATCCTGCACACGCACTACTTTCATGATGCCGCGTCTGGTAAACACAATGATGTCGTCGAGATCGGAACATTCGAATAACAATTCATCTTTCTTCAGGCTCGTACCAATGAATCCCTCTTCGCGGTTCACGAAAAGTTTGGTATTGGCTATCGCAACGTGCTTCGCTTCGATTACTTCAAATTGTTTGATCTCCGTCTTGCGTTCGCGGCCTTTACCATATTTCTTCAACAGGTTCTCATAATAAGCTACTGCAAAATCCACGAGGTTGGCCAGGTCATGCTTTACCTGTTTGATATCCGCTTCGAGACCTTTGATCTGCGCGTTGAGTTCATCGATATCCAACCGGTAGATACGGCGCACAGGCTTCTCCGTGAGTTTGAGAATGTCTTCGCGGGTTATGTCCCGCTTAAGTTGCTTTTTGAAGGGAACAAAGGCTTTGTCGATCGCGTCGATTACTTTGTCCCAGGTATCATGCTTCTTCTCGAGTTCCTTATAAATCTTTTCTTCGAAGAATATTTTTTCCAGCGAGGTATAATGCCATTTCTCTTCCAGTTCTTTTTTCCTGATTTCCAGCTCCTGCTGCAGCAGGTCTTTGGTGCGGTCGGTCGACAGTCGCAGCAGATCATGCACGCTGAGGAATTCCGGACGCATGTTGACGATCACGCAGGCATTGGGGGAAATGGAAACTTCGCAATCCGTGAATTTATACAACGCATCGATCGTGATGTCGGGAGAAATGCCGGGTGCCAGATCGATCAGGATCTCAACGTTCGCCGCCGTGGTGTCCGTTACTTTTTTGATCTTGATCTTTCCGTTGTCATTCGCTTTTACGATCGACTCCATCAGTTGCGTGGTGGTAACGCCATAAGGCACCGTGCGGATCGCCAGTGTTTTCTTGTCCACTTCTTCGATGTGCGCGCGCACTTTTACTTTTCCACCGCGTTTGCCCTGGTTGTAATCCTGAACATCCACCATACCACCGGTCTGAAAGTCGGGGTATAGTTCAAACTTTTTGCCACGCAGGTATTTCACCGACGCGTCGATCAGTTCGCAGAAGTTGTGCGGTAATAATTTAGTGGAAAGACCAACCGCAATACCATCCGCGCCCTGCGCCAGCAACAACGGGAATTTCATCGGCAATGCCACCGGCTCGTTTTTACGGCCATCGTAGCTCAATTGCCAGTCAGTGGTTTTAGCATTGAAAGCCACATCCAGCGCAAATTTGCTCAGACGTGCTTCAATGTATCGCGGAGCGGCCGCATCATCACCGGTACGCACATCGCCCCAGTTACCCTGCGTTTCTATCAGCAGGTCTTTTTGTCCCAGGTTCACGAGCGCATCGCCGATACTGGCATCGCCGTGCGGGTGATACTGCATCGCCTGCCCGATGATGTTCGCCACTTTATTGAATCGCCCGTCGTCCATTTCCTTCATGGCATGAAGAATACGGCGTTGCACGGGCTTGAGGCCGTCCTCAACGGCGGGAACCGCCCGTTCAAGAATTACATAGGAAGCATAATCCAGGAACCAGTTTTTATACTGGCCGTATAAACCGGAATCATTATTGGTAACTTCCGCCAGCTTGTTTTTTGCTGCACTCATCGTCTTACTTGTTCTTATTTCCTATTGTTCCCAGATGGGTAAATTTAAAACCTTGATTTGTCTTGAGCCCATAACCAAATATCCTGTCCATCGATGAATGACCAAACAGGATAATGCCTGCGATCAGCAGTATATTATCGTTCAAATACCATCCCAGCGCAATCAGGACAACAGCCACACCTTTGTGGTGAAACAGGTTGTAACAAAACGCACCTGCTTTATTACCACCGAGATAACCGAGCATGCTGATGTCCGGCCCCAGTACCAGCAACAGGTATATCCACCATTCACACTTAAAGTATACCAGTGCCGCCACTGCAAGTGCCAGCATACAAAACTCTTCTAACTGCAGTAATTGCTTCATAGTTTAATCCGCCTGTATTGCATTGGCGTTGGCGGTCTCCGTTTTTGGAGCACCCGGCAGTCTTACATCAAATTCTTTCCATCCTTTATTGATATCGCCGAGCACTTCGATCTTTCCTTCCTGCACAAGTTGTTTCATGCGCCACATAATAAATACATCACCGGTTTTGATCTTCATACGGTTGAGGGTGTTGGACAAAACGCGCCATGACTTCTGCCAGTCACCGGTAATATTTTTCAGCAATTCGGCATCGTAGAATGTTTCCTCCTTGCTCACGATTTTCTTTCCTCCTTCGAGTATGCGAACGGTGGCATTTTCATCACAGAGTTTTTTCCATTCATCCGGGTCTACTTCAAACTCGCTGAGTGTGATCGGGCGGGCCAGTTTGCGTGCCTTACGGAATTCCGATGGACGTATTTCGTGCAACCAGGAAGGATAGAAAATATTACCCTTCTCGTTAATGAAAGGAAGGTTGTTCATGTACAACACCATGATGCGCCCCTGGAATTCGCGCAACTGCGGCATCAACCAGTAATAGCCCGCCACATCGTGCTGATTTTGCCCCATCCATATCCACACTTCCAGTTCCGGTTCTTCTTCCAGTTTCTTTTTCAGGTTGTGAACCGTTAGCTTATCATCGACGAGATCGGCTTGTTCGGCGTACGGAGAGTTTTCGAGTAAGGTCTTCCACCAGTCGCGGCGCTGCTGGTAACCTTCCGGCTCGTAAATGGATTGTATGGGTCCTACGGCAAAATCATCTTTGATCTGCCATACTTCGCCTGCCAGGTCCTCTTCGAGTTCGAGCACCTGCTGCATCAGCGCTACTTCACTTTCATTGAATACGATGTGTAACATAAATTATTTCAAGGGAGCAGATCATTCGGTTTCCACCGGCGCATCCAGCTCTACTTTGAGGTTATTGATAATAAATTCCTGGCGGTCAGAGGTATTCTTGCCCATATAATATTCGAGCAGGTGATGAATATGATCGCCTTCTTCCACCCGCATCAGTTGTTTGCGCATATCGGCTCCTATGAATTGTGCAAACTCGTCGGGACTGATCTCACCCAAACCTTTGAATCGCGTTACTTCGGGGCGGTTGCCAAGTTTTTTCATGGCTTTTTGTTTCTCCGCCTCGTCGAAACAATAAATGGTTTCCTGTTTGTTGCGCACGCGGAACAGCGGCGTTTCCAGCACATACACTTTTCCATGTTTTACGAGGTCGGGGAAGAATTGCAGGAAAAACGTCATCAGCAGCAGACGGATGTGCATGCCATCCACGTCGGCATCGGTGGCGATGATGATATTGTTGAAACGAAGCCCTTCCATGCCCTCTTCAATATTCAGCGCGTGCTGCAGCAGGTTGAATTCTTCGTTTTCGTATACTACTTTTTTGGTAAGGCCAAAGCTGTTGAGCGGTTTACCACGGAGACTGAAAACAGCCTGTGTTTCCACGTTGCGCGACTTGGTAATGGAACCACTGGCACTGTCCCCTTCCGTAATGAAGATGGTGGTTTCATTTTGCTTCGCAATGAATTCTTCGCGGTTCTTTGCCGGTGGTTCGTCGTTATAATGATAACGGCAGTCGCGCAGTTTACGGTTGTGCAGGTTGGCTTTCTTGGCGCGTTCGTTCGCCAGCTTTTTGATGCCGGCCATTTCCTTGCGTTCGCGTTCGCTTTGCTCGATACGCTTTTTCATGGCCTCAGCCACCGCAGGATTTTTATGCAGGAAATTATCCAGCTCTTTTGCAAAGAAATCATTGACGAACTGGCGCATACTCGGGCCATTCACGTCTACATTGAGTGAACCGAGTTTGGTTTTTGTCTGCGATTCAAAAACCGGTTCCACTACCCTTACGGATACAGCGGCAACAATACCGGTGCGTATGTCGGACGCGTCGTAATCTTTTTTGAAAAATTCGCGGACCGTTTTTACAAAAGCTTCACGGAATGCCTGCTGGTGTGTACCGCCCTGTGTGGTATGCTGACCGTTTACAAAGCTGTAGAGGTCTTCGCCATAGTCATTGTTGTGCGTAATGGCTACTTCAATGTCCTCGCCTTTCAGGTGAATAATGGGGTAACGTATCTCGTCTACGTTGGTCTTGCGGTGCAGAAGATCGAGCAGACCGTTTTTGCTGGTATATGTTTTTCCGTTGAAAACGATTTTGAGACCGGCATTCAGGAAGCAGTAGTTCCAGAGCAGGTTTTCCAGAAACTCGTATTGGAATTTAAAATTTTTGAACACCGTCTCATCGGGTATAAACACAACAGCGGTGCCGTTTTGCTCGGTGCTTTTCGTTTCCTTATGTTCTTTGATCAATTCACCGCGTTCAAACTCCGCACTTTTTTCTTTGCCATCGCGGATGGCGGTTACTTTGAAATAATTGCTGAGCGCGTTTACTGCTTTGGTACCCACGCCATTCAGCCCAACGGATTTCTGGAATGCCTTGCTATCGTATTTGGCGCCGGTATTGATCTTGCTTACCACGTCCACGAGTTTGCCGAGCGGAATGCCGCGGCCATAGTCGCGTACGGTCACCTGTCGGTTTTCGATGGAGAGTTCGACTGTTTTACCATAACCCATGGTAAACTCATCGATACAGTTGTCCATTACTTCCTTGACGAGGACATAAATGCCATCGTCCGGAGAGGAACCATCGCCGAGTTTACCGATGTACATACCGGGACGCAACCGGATATGTTCTTTCCAGTCGAGCGTTTTAATACTGTCGTCGGTATATTCAAACATGTTTGTGTCTTTCTCTTTGGCCATGCTTCTTAAGTACGGTTCTAACGATGCTGAAAAAATAGTCTTGTAACGGCTCGCCGTTTATGCAATCCGGCAAATATAACAAAACAGCAGACCCCGCCGGAATATTGAGTTATACACGGTTGTGGAAAAAATGCGCCCGGCATAACCTTTTGGCTATCAATACATAAATGGGAGCAATGTGAAAATATGTAAATGTGGAAATGTGAAAATAATTTACATATTTACACATCCCGGGCCGCGGGCCCGGGCACATTTACACATTAATCCAAAATAACCACCTCTTCCGTGCCATCCTTCTCCTGCCAGTATACTTTTACTTTTTGTGAAATGAGGGAGTCGATGGATTTGCCTACGTAATCGGGTTGTATGGGGAATTGCCGGCTGAAGCGGCGGTCGATCAATACGCACAGTTCAACTTTTTCCGGGCGGCCGAAAGCGAGCAGCGCGTCCAGCGCGGCACGGATCGTGCGGCCTGTATAGAGCACATCATCGATCAATACCACATTTTTTCCTTCAATGGAAAAAGAAATATCGGTCTGATTGGGCATATGCAATTCCTTGCGCACATCATCGCGGTAAAAGGTGATGTCAAGCTTACCGTAGTCGACCGAAGAGCCTGCCGGCAATAATTGCCGGATTTGTGCTACTACCTGATCAGACAGATAGATTCCGCGTGGCTGAAGACCGATGAGTACGGTATTTTCAAGATCAACATGATTTTCCAGTATCTGGTGACTCAGTCTGCGGATGGTAATAGCCAGTTGAGAAGCCGTAAGTATCGATTTCAAGCCTGTTGTTTTGGCGAATTTACTAAAAAGGCGGAAGGCATGAGGTTTAAGGCGTAAGGTTTTTGCGATCTGATAATAATAAAAATGTGGAAACGTGTATGAGCATGGCTCAAAACATCATTTCCACATTTTCTAACTCTTATACCTTAGGCCTTATGCCTTCCGCCTTAAGCCTTCCACCTTCTCAATGGTGCTTGAACTGGTAGAACACGCCCAGTTGAAACACTCCATTGCGTGCGTCGTATGCACGGTTGTCGCTGACGTTGGCAATACCTGCATTAAAGCGGGCATCAAAACCCACACCGGCAGGGAAAATATAGCTGGCGCCAAATACCCAGGAAAAATCTACTGCCTTGAGATCATCCTTTACATCCACTTCCACGTCACCCACCTTGCTTTTGGCTACAGTCAGGATACCGAGCTGCGGACCTGTCTGCAGACGGAAACCATTGCCAAACATAAACTGTCCGAGTACGGGCAGGTTCACATAATTCAGCTTAAGCTCATTTCTGCCGTCTTTGCCGCCTTGGGTTGAATAGACAATCTCTGGCTGCAGCGCAAACATTTTTGTCAGGTGAATATGTGCAAGACCGCCGAAATGTGCACCGGCCTTTGTATCAAAGTCACGGCCATCATTGATAGCCACACGCGATAAATTAAGCCCTCCTTTCAGACCCAGCTCTACGTGCTGGGCTTTGGTGGCAGAGATGCAGAGGAGGAATACGAGGCCACTAAAAAGTACCTTTTTCATAAACTAGCAGATTTATTTATTAATCAGAACCGTGTACCGGTTGTAAACGTCCCCTTCTTTAAAAAAATCATGCCAATCACGTTTTCAGTCGTCCAAGTGCTTGTAACACAAAGGGGACAGCCTGAGCCATCCCCTTCCAAACTAAGCGGAAACTAAACTATTATTTGCCGAAAAAATACCCCACGGACAAGCCGATATAGGAAGATTTTGTTTTGATAGAGGCATCTTCCAGGTCGTCGTTGTATTCGGAAAGATTGGTAAGCCCCTTAACAAAATTCAGGCTGAATGTCAATCCGTTTTTTAACTTATAGCCTGCAAGAATATTGGCCCCGGCTTCAAAACGTTTCTGGCTGAAGATCATCACTTCGCCGTCGGCATCTTTGTCATAGAGGTCGTACTCTACATCGTCGTTGCCATCTACTGTCATCTTGGAAGAAACGCCGAACGAAAGATTGGGACCGATGCCGCCGAAGAAACCTTTGGTACGATAAATAAACGTAATAGGCATGTCTATAGTAAAAGTTTTGATGTTGAGTTTCACATCACCTAACTCCTCTACATCCATTTTATTCACTCCTTTCATCATGAACAAGAGTTCGGGCTGAAGGGCAAAGTTCTCGGCAATGCCGATCTGTGCCACGCCACCCACCTGGAAGCCCACGCGGGAACCATTCCATTTTACATTCTGGCTTCCTTCTTCAATTTTATAATTAAGAAAACTCATGTTACCTCCGGCCTTTACACCGAAAGAGGTTTGCGCCGACGCCGCGGCCGCGAAAGAAAGCATAACAGTTGCAAGAAAAATTCTCATTTGATAGTTGATTAGCAGGTTAAAAATTACTTACCGAAAAAATAGCCGATGGAAAGGCCTATATAAGAGGAATTATGTTTGATCGTAGCTTCGTCGAGATCATCGTTATACTTGGAACTATTGGTAAGACCTTTTGCAAAGTTCAGACTGAATGCCAGACCGCTTGCAAGTTTGTAGCCAGCTACCACGTTGGCACCTACTTCAAAGCGCTTTTGAATGAAGAATGATGCTTCGTCTTCATCGTACATATCATAGGTATCCCCATCTGATTTTGCTTTGGAGGATACGCCAAACTGCAGGTTAGGACCAAAACCGCCAAAAAATCCTTTGTTACGATAGATGAAGTTGATTGGCATATCAATTGTCATCAGCGTGAAATCGATGTCATTACTCGACATTGCGGGACGGACGCCGTTAGCGCCTTTCATCACAAACAACAGTTCTGGCTGCAGAGCAAAATTCTCGGCAATACCAATTTGTGCAACACCACCCACCTGGAACCCCAGGCGTGAGCCATCCCATGTTTGATTCTCGCTCCCCGCTTCAATTTTATATCGGAGGAAACTCATGTTGGGGCCGGCCTTGACACCGAAAGATGTTTGTGCAGAGACAGTTTGTGCAGCAAGACAGATAATAGCTGCAACGAGCATTTTTTTCATGATAAAATGGTTGGTTAATATATATGGTTGTGAAAAGAGACTTGGTATTAATTTCCGGGTATACGGATACCAGAGACATTATCTGATAATGTTTGACAGGTTTATTACGGTCACTTGAGATCACCACCTTTGCTTATCGGAGACAAGCATCAGGTTGAAATGTTGTAACAGATGTATTGTTGATTACCGGAGTAGTTGGCCGGAATGTGCCTTTCCGGGCAGGACAGTGCCTGAGTGAAGAATAGTTTCATGCTTAATGGTTAATGGTTGAACGATTAAGCAAAATTAAGGCCAGATAATATCACGAACCAAAACCGGAGACCGTTATAAATAAAAAATACCACTTATGTGGTACTTTTTCTATCCGGGAAAAGGGGATTACTCGCGTGAATGGTGAATCGTGAATCGTCATCCCGAAGCCTCGGGAGTGAATAACAACAGTCATTACCTGTATCGGCTCTCATGCCTTATACCTTATACCTTATGCCTTATGCCTTATGCCTTACACCTTATACCTTATACCTTACACCTTAAACCTTACTGCTTTCCTCATTGTTCCTGCAAAAAAGCATAACGATAATCAACCGGCGGTTGAAACGTTTCTTTAATTGTGCGCGCACTGAGCCAGCGGTAAAGATTAAGAATACTTCCCGCTTTATCATTGGTACCACTTGCCCGTGCGCCACCAAAGGGTTGTTGCCCTACTACGGCACCGGTGGGCTTATCATTGATGTAAAAATTACCAGCCGCGTGTTTCAGTCTCTCCGTTGCCCGCTCGATCGCCGCGCGGTCTGTAGCAATGATCGAACCGGTGAGCGCATAGGGAGATGTAGTATCTACCAGCTCCAACGCCTGCTCAAATTCATTTTCATCGTACACATAAATAGTCAGCACCGGCCCGAAGATCTCTTCGCACATCGTAACCGACTGCGGATTTTTTGTTTCGATAACGGTAGGCTGAATAAAATAGCCTTTACTCTTATCGGCATCGCCACCAACGAGGATGGTGGCATTGGGATCTTTTGCCGCATCGTCGATGTATTGTTTGATCTTGTCAAAGCTCTTTTCATCGATCACCGCATTCACAAAATTGGTGAAGTCTTCTACCGTACCTACTTTAAAACTTTTTACTCCTTCCACCAGTTTCGCTTTCACGTCTTCCGCAATGTTGGAAGGAATGTAGGCTCGTGATGCGGCAGAACATTTTTGTCCCTGAAATTCAAATGCACCGCGCAGCAAAGCCGTGGCCACCACATCGGCGCTGGCGCTTTTGTGTACGAGTACAAAGTCTTTGCCACCGGTCTCTCCCACGATGCGTGGATAGGTGCGGTAGCTGGACATATTTTTACCGATCGTCTCCCACATTTTATTGAACACACCGGTAGATCCGGTAAAGTGTACGCCGGCGAAATCGCGGTGATTGAAACATACTTCTCCCAGTGTGGGACCATCTACATACACCAGGTTGATCACACCATCGGGCAATCCTGCTTCTTTCAGGATGCGCATGAACATCTGCGCCGAGTATACCTGTGTGTTGGCAGGTTTCCATACTACCACATTTCCGCAAAGTGCGGCGGATGTGGGCAGGTTGCCGCCGATAGCGGTGAAGTTAAACGGCGTTACGGCCAGTACAAATCCTTCGAGCGGGCGGTACTCCATGCGGTTGTGCATACCGGGGCCGCTTACGGGTTGTTGTTTATAAATTTCTCCGAGAAAATGAACATTGAAGCGAAGAAAGTCGATCAGCTCGCAGGCGGCATCGATCTCTGCCTGGTAAGCATTCTTGCTTTGACCGAGCATGGTAGTACCGTTCATATAGGGACGGTATTTACCGGCGATCAGATCGGCGGCTTTCATGAAAATGCCTGCGCGGCTTTCCCAACTCATTGCCGCCCAGCTTTCCCGTGCACCCAGGGCCGCATCGATGGCCTGTTGTACGTGTGTGGCATCGCCTGCATGAAAATACCCCAGCACATGTTTGTTTTCATGGGGTGGATGAATGGCTACTTTTTTCTCCGTGCGCACTTCGCTGCCACCGATGTACATGGGAATATCGGCCTGCTCATTTTTGAGTTCAGCCAGTACTTCTTTCAGACGTTTTTTTTCTGCCGAACCGGGACCATAATTGAGTACGGGTTCGTTGGCAGGAAGCGGATAAGAAAAAGTTCCGATGCTCATATTTTACAATTAATTCCGCGGTTGCGGGAGTTATAGTAATCAGTTAGATGTTTCGTTTTCTTTCTCACTCATGAGGTAGGCTTTGATAAAGCCGTCGAGTTCGCCGTCCATTACCGGTTGGATGTTGCCGGTTTCATAGTCCGTGCGGTGATCTTTGATCATTTTGTATGGATGGAATACGTAAGACCGGATCTGGCTTCCCCACTCAATCTTCTTCTTTTTCGCATTCGTGGCGTCTTTCAGGGCATTGCGTTTCTGCAGTTCCATTTCATACAGCCGGCTCTTCAGCATCTGCATCGCGAGCTCGCGGTTACCGAGCTGGCTTCTGTCCTGCTGGCAAACTACCACGATACCGGTTGGAATATGCGTTAACTGCACTTTGGTTTCCACTTTGTTTACGTTCTGTCCACCGGCCCCTCCGCTTCGCGAAGTTTCCATTTTCACATCGGAAGGATTGATTTCGATGTTAATGGTATCGTCCACCAACGGGTAGGCATACACGCTCACAAAGGACGTATGTCGCCGGGCATTGCTATCAAAAGGAGAAATACGCACCAGGCGGTGTACGCCGTTTTCGGCTTTTAAAAAGCCGAAGGCAAAAGGCCCTTCAAACTGCAGGGTGGCGGTTTTGATACCGGCTCCATCTCCTTCCTGCCAGTCCATTTCCGTTACTTTCCAACCTTGCTTTTCGCCATACATGCGATACATACGGGCGAGCATTTCGGCCCAGTCCTGGCTTTCGGTACCGCCGGCGCCGGCATTGATCTGCAATACGGCGGGCAGTTCGTCTTCCGGTTCGTTGAGGGTTGCTTTGAATTCGGCGTCTTCGAGGGCGGACAGCGCGGCGTCGTACGCCTGCTGGGTTTCTTCCTCGGTGGCATCACCGGCTTTCCAGAACTCGAAGAGCACGGCAAAGTCCTCTACGGCCGTTTCGGTGGCTTCGTAGAGTTTTACCCAGTACTCATTGACCTTCATGTTCTTGAGAATCTCGGTAGCCCTTTTGTTATCGTCCCAGAAACCAGGACTTAGCGAAAGTTGCTTGTCGTCTTCAATCTTTAAGAGGCGGTTCTCGACGTCAAAGAAACCTCCTTATCCCGACAATGCGGGACCGCATATCCTGTAATTTTTCGATTGTCATGGCGCAAATTTAGGAAAAATTACGGCACCCGAACATCTGGTAGTGTTTTAGAATCGCGGACAGCGTGTTGCGTCGAGTGAAGTATTGAATTTATCGAGGAATCCCCGGTAGGTAACCGACAGCTCAAAACCGCCCCGGCCTACCGAACGGGTGGCCAGTTTGGAGATGTTCACGTCGTAACTGAAAGCCACGGCAAACGGCCGGTAATCGAGTTTGATGGTGGGAATGATGGCATCTCCCCAACGCAGGAATGCGCCGCCGTGCAATACATAATCCGGCTCGTCGATCAGTGGACCGATCTTCAATCCGTACAGCAAACCGCCGATAAATTCGGTATAGCTGCCCTGCTTCATGAAATCGGAATAGAACGTAATAGTTGAATAGTCATTTACATCGGCTTTGAAATCTGCAGACAATACCATCTTGGGATCGAGCACTACGGAAGAAGCATTGAAGAATGAATTACGCGGACGGTTGAAATGGTGATAGGCAAAACCAATCACCAGGTTGTTGTTTTCATTTTCACCCAAACTTGTATTGTAGCTCAGGCCGGCACTGCCGTCCCAATAAGTAAAGCCGCTGGCCACCAGATCCTCCCCGTCAAAACCGTTATCATATTGGTTGTTGGTCGTGATCTTCGAACGATCGAAACGGCGTTGTACCATACCTCCCATGAAGGCGGCAGACAAATAGCTGTTGCGGTAATCGCTCAGTGATTTGTGATAGTTGATGGCCGGCATTACGATGGTCGTGGTGAGATTGGTAGTTCCCGCACGATCATAATAGGCTTGTAATCCAAGTGTCATGTAATCATCGCCCTGGCCGGGTTTTGATTTGTATTCCACGTTGAAAGAACCGGTTTTGTAAGCATTGGCCACACTGTTCCATTGCGAGCGGTAAACCGCCTGCACACGTACATCGCCCTTCATGATACCTGCCAGCGCCGGGTTGCGGTAAAGCGGTGTTTCATGGAATTGGGAAAAATGGATATCCTGCGCAGCCGCTGTCAACCCGCACGCACAAACCAGTGCTGTCTGAATGATGTAAAATAGTTTTTTCATAGTCGTTCAATAGGTATTCGAATTTCAAAAGGTCTACCGCAACAAAGTCACGTCGCCTTTATAGGATAATATTTCGTTGTTTTCACAAACCACTTCGATGCTGTAAACAAATACATCGGGAGCCAGCTTCTTGCCGCGATAGGTACCATCCCATCCTGCAGCAGCATCGTTGGCATTAAAATTCTGCGCTTCAAACACCAGTTCACCCCAACGGTTGAACACCCGGAAGGAACGGATTTTCTGCAAGCCTTTGCCCCTTGGGTAAAACACTTCGTTCATGCCATTTCCGTTAGGAGAAAATGTATTCGGTACAAACAGGTTTCCATTGTTGCATACGACATAAACCGTCAGTTCATCACGTGCGGAACAGCCTCCTTCATTGGTTACATCGATCACGTATTTTGTCGTCTGCCGCGGAGAAGCCGATGGCGCGGGACAATCGATACAGGTGAGGTTATAAGCCGGCGACCATCTCCACGCCGTGACGTCGGCAGAACCGGTAGCGCGCAATTGCACAGACGAACCCACCGCCAGTGTCTGGTCAGGCCCTGCTTCCACTTGTGGAATAGGATGAACTTTAACCAGTATGTCGGCCGTATCTGCGAAACAATTATCGTTGTCACGCCCGATGACGCGATAAGTAGTAGTGGTGGTCGGATTGGCCTGCGGTCTTGGTGAAGACGTACTGCTCAATCCTGCCGAAGGCGACCAGGTATAGCTATCAGCCCCTGAAGCAGACAAACGTGTACTCTGCCCCACACACAAGGTATCACCGGGCCCTGTTTCCATTACAAAAGGTTTGCGCACGCGCACGGCAACCGTGTCTTTGTTGCGACAACCCGCAGCGCTCACTCCTTCCACGATGTATTGAATATCATCCTGCGGGATGGCAAGCGGAGCCGCACAGTCATCACAACTCAATGTGGCGGCAGGTTGCCACAGATAAGTGCTGGCACCGGTTGCACGCAATGGTAAAGGCGTACCCAGGCATGCTACGAGATCTGGTCCGGCGCTTACTACCGGCAACGGATGTACGACCAATGTATGCGTTGTGGTATCATGACAATTGTTTGTATCGGTTGCAATAAGCCGGATATTATATGTGGCAGCGGTAGCATAGGTTTGCACCGGCGGTTGCTGCACGCTGGCCGTATTGCCATTTCCCAACTGCCAGTCCCACTGCAGCGAAGCTGCATCACCGCGGTTCACTAAACCTGCGAATTGAATCTCTGCAGGTACGCAGGATTCAGCAGCTCCCTGAACGGCAACGAGGGGTCTTGGATATACGCGCACGGCCGCGGTAAGCGTAAGCGAATCGGAGCAACCTGTCTGCGTTTGTGCAACTAGTTTAACATCATAATCACCGGGAGCAGCGTAGAAATGTTGCGGCGCAGCGTCGGTGCTGGTAGTACCGTCGCCGAAGCTCCACAGCCATCCCGTGATATAATCGTTGCTTACGGTTGTATTGGAGAAGTTTACATTGAGCTGATCACAGGCAGCGGGACGATCGGCAAAAAAGTCGACGACCACACCGGTCACTTTGATCGTGTCCAATCCCTGGATCGGTACGGCACATCCTGCTGCATCACGCAGGATGATACGTGGTATGTATTCACCGGCTGTAGCATAGGTATGGGTGATGGTCGGCGCCGATGTCAATTCTGTTGTACCATCCGTAAAGTCCCACAGAAAAGTAGCGGCGTTGGAAGCGGTGGCGGTAAATGTCACGGTCAATGGATTACAACCAACGAGCGGTGAGTAAGTAAATGTACCGGAAGGTCCTTTCAATTCAATGCGTTGAATCGCAGAATCCTGGCACCCACCGGGGCCGGTTATAATCTGCTTGGCGAAATAAATACCGGGCAAGGTATAGGTATGCACAGGATCGGTAAGCACTGACGTATTGCCATCACCAAAATCCCAGGTAATGCTGCGTGCATTTACTGCGGTATTGGTGAAACGCACTTCAAGCGGCGGGCAGGTACCTACCGAATCAGACACGGTGAAGCCGGCCTGCGGCATGCTGATATTGATATAATTTGGTTTGGTAATGGAATCGCGGCAACCGTAAAGATCGACCACCACCAATTTCACGGGATACAGACCGGTGTTGGAATAGTTATGAACCGGATTAATATCGGTTGCGCCTTGTCCGTCACCAAAGTCCCAGGTATAGTTCAGTGATACACCCCATGAGTTATTGATAAAACTCACCGGTTTGCCGATACAGGATGCAGTATCCGGCGAATAAAAATCTGCCACCGGTTTTGAGATCACCACGGCTGCTGTGCGGCTTACTTTATCCTTACAGCCATAGCTGTCTGTAACGGTCAGCGACACAGTATAAGTACCGGCCGTAGCATAAGTATGTCCAAAGGGAGGAGCCGTATTTACTTCCGTTACACTATTTCCATAGTCCCATTCCCAACTCGTGATCGGATGTTGTCCGTCTGTCACAGACTGATCGTTGAATGTGATGTGAGGATTATAAATACAGGCGGCCGGTGCAGAAGGAAGGAAAGCAGCCGTTGCACCGTATACATTGATAGTGTGTTTAATACTGTCCACGCATCCGAGTGCATCGACGATAATAAGCTTAACGGTATAAGTCCCTGCATTGGTATAAGTATGCGATACGGACTGCTGATTGTTCGATACAGGCGTGCCATCACCAAAAGACCATTGCCATGATTGTATGTTCGCACTATTGATCCCATTTGCGGTAAAGGCCAACGCAGTGTTGCGGCACACTTCGGGGCTGGCTGGTGTGAAGGCTGCTTTTTCATCGATCACCCTTACCGTTCTTGTTGTCCGGTGCGAACAACTGCCATTGGTCACTGTGAGCGTTACGGTATACGTACCTGGTGAAGCATACGTATGCGAAGGATGCTGCTGCGCAGAAGTTTGTCCGTCACCAAATTCCCAAAACCAGGTTTCCGCTCCTATCGACTGGTCGGTAAATTGTTTGGTGTATTTGGTTGCACAGTTATTGTCTGCGATAAAAATGGCGATGGGTGGTTTAATATGTACGATATTATTGTAACGTATCGTATCAGCGCAGGTGTTGCTCATTACGATCAGCGTTACACTGAAATAACCGGTATCGCTGTAAAGATGTGACGGATGCTGCAGGTTGGAAGTGCCACCATCACCGAAATCCCAAAACCACTCATCGATGTCATCACCCGTACTGTTGTCGGTAAACTGAACAGGATCGGATGCGCATACATCCGGTGGCAATGCGCTGAAATCGGCATTGGGTTTCACCCCCACTCTCACTGCGCGGGTAATGGTAACGGTTCGTGTACAGCCGCCAACGGTTGTAATCGTCAATGATACATCGTAGGTGCCGGCGCGTGTGTAGGTATGTGCAGGTGTGGCGGAAGTAGAAGTACTACCATCTCCAAAGTTCCAGAGATAGGAAGTAACCGGTTCGTTAACCGTGACGGTGGCCGTCGGATGAACGGTAGAAGGCACACAGCCTGTAACCGGGAAACCTTCAATTTCGATTTCAGGCAACTCGATCCTGATATAATCCGTACGGGTCAATGTATCGCGGCAACCGGATGCATTGGTTACGATCAGTTGCACCGTGTACACACCTGCTGCCGCATAGGTATGTGAAGGATTGGCAACGGAAGAAGTTGCGCCATCGCCAAAGCTCCATTCGTAGGTATAGTTGCCGGATGCGGCCGGGGTAAAGGAAACGCTGAACGGTGCCTGACAGGATTGCGTGGCACTTGCCGCAAAACCTGTGGGCGGTTTTGGATTTACTTTAATCTCACGTGTAATGGAATCCTTACATGCGCCGAAATCATTTACCAGTTTTATGGTGTAAGTACCTGCTGTCGTATAAACATGCGTTGCTGTCAAACCGGTAGACGTTGTACCATCGCCGAAGTACCAGGACGATACGCCGGGAACAGGGCTCGTGGTATTCACAAAAGAGGCAGGGCTGCCAACGCACACACTATCGGGTGATGTAAACGTTGAATTGATCGTACCTACGGAAATAAGATTGGGTTTGCGGATCGTATCGCGGCAACCCTGCGGGCTGATAACTACCAGCATAACCGTGTAGGAACCCGGCGCCGTATACGTGTGTGAAGGATTTTGTTCTGCCGAAACACCTCCATCACCAAATTGCCATTCAAAGCTCAGGTTACCAGGACCGGTAGACGTATTGGTAAATTGAATGGAGGGATTCGCTTCACAGGTTTGCGCCGTGGTATTGGTAAAGTCCGCCTTTACGCCCTGCGTGATGGAAACGTAGGATGGAATAGAAAACACTTCTGTACAGCCATGGCTGTTAGTTACGCGCAATGTAACGGTGAAGTTGCCGGCGATGGTATAAGTATGTGAGGGGTTTTGTTGGGTGGAAGTAGTACCGTCACCAAAGTCCCATAGCCAGTTACTCAATGTGCCGCTTACGGGTAAACTGGCATCTGTGAATTGTACAGTATGCGGAAAGCAGCCCGCCGTGCCGGTGCCGGTGAATGAAGCAACGGGTTTGGGGAAAATGGTAATCAATTGCTGGCGTACAACGGAGTCTGCATTGGCACCATTGCGTACTACAAGCTTCACACTGTAAGTACCGGGATTGAAATAAGAAGCCGTTGGATGTTGCAGCGTGGAAATAGTACCGTTGCCCAGATCCCATCTCCACGAGGTGGGGTTGCCTGTGGACAGATCTGTGAAGCGTACCACAAGCGGAGAACAGCCTTCGGTAACGGAGGCTGAAAAATCGGCATGCAGCTGGGCGTTGGTGTTGTTGTGTATGAAGAAGACGAACAACATACATGACAACACCCGGTTTATCCGGGATAAAAATTGGTTCATTTCAATAGGAATTCGATCTGATCTGATTGTCAGTCTTACGAAGTTAGATCAAAGATTTTCTTCATAGAACGTACTTATACGTGATATTGATGCCGCGGAATTTTCCGTTTTACATTTAAGCATTAACACCTATAACGCATAATGTATTATGGGTATTTCTCCGTGTGTATCCACCGTTGATAACGTAATTTTTTTTTTTAAGCATTGCTAAAAAATTGACTTCACGCAAAAGAACAGCGGTGGTAGCAGCTGTTATGTCTCGTTTTTTTACCAGGCAAAAACCACTGCATAAAAAAGACCGCTTCGTTTTACACGAAGCGGTCTGCTATGATAAAAATCGGTTAGGCTTATTGGATCACGAAAGGTCGAACCATTTGCTGGTCGGAACCTGCAATGATCAACCGGTACGCACCTGCCTGTGTATTCGCCGGCAGTTGTACGGCTTCTGTGATCGCGCCACCCTGGTGTACAAATACCTGGTTAACGATCTGCTGTCCCTGCATATTCACTACACGGATGGTGTAAGTGCCTTTGGCAAGACTTGTCGCCTGGAGGGAAAGCTGCTGACCTTTAACGATCGGGTTGGGATACAGCACTACTACGGTAGTTTGTCCTTCGCTGATATCCACCTTCACAACAATGCTGAATTTGTTACGTCCATCGCCCTCTGCAGACCTGATGCGGTAGTAGTTTACACCACGCACCGGCGTTGCATCGAGGAAGGAGTATTCCGCTTTCTCACCGTTGTTGAGGCGAGCGTTTACATCACCGATAGCGGTAAAGCTGCGTCCGTCGGCAGAACGTTCAACGGAGTAGTTGAGCACGTTACGCTCCGTCAGGTTTGACCAATCGATGCGGATGCCGGTGCCTTGTTGTACGGCTTTTACATTACCGAAACTAACCGGCAGTGCAGCAGTAGTTTTGCTGATGGCGAAAGGTGAGAAATCGAGCTGTCCTGTGAGGGCTACGGCTTGCAAGCCATTGGAAGGAGACAGTGATTCGATGCCACCTGCACCAACCCAGTCGCTGCCGTTGTAATGCCATACACGTACTGTTCTTACCGGATCACCATTGTAGGCAACGTCATTCACAAGCTGACTGTTGTCGGCATCGTCGAAATAAAGCGTGATATCGGGAGCGGTCGATACGGTAGCCGAAGGCTGTATATGCCAGGTGCGGTTAACCGCTTTGCTGGTATTAAACGGAGATACAACATTATTGACGGCATCTTCAACACGCACGCTCCAGTTCAGGCTGCTGCCATTGTTGATGTTTACCGGATTGTATGTGCTGTTGCCAACAGGGAAAGAACGCAGGGTTCCGGCTACTGTATTGAGTTGCAGTACACCTGTACCATTCGTACGTACATAAGCGGTGGGAGAAACGTTGTTGATATTGCCTGCAACGATCAGGTTGTTGTTGCCCAGCACAATGAAACCGCTGCCCTGAAGATTGATGTCGCCGTTTACTGTTTTGGCAGATTGCAGTGTAACAGTGGTGGTCACACCAATTTCCAGTCCGTTGGCGTTCGGGTTGATGGTACCTGTACCACCCAGTGTGGCCGTTGTACCGTCAATCACCAATGCACCCACTCCGTTGGCAATGGTAACATTGCCCGTACCGGTAATGCCGTTACGGAAGATCTTGTCGCTTGTTCCGGTGAAGCCGACATTGGCATTTGCTTCCAGTATACCGTTAACTGTAAGTGCTGTACCACCTCCTACTGACGCGAGTGCAGCAGAGATGCGGAGAATAGGTGTTGTCAATACTGCATCAGGGAAGAAAGTAACACCGGTTGTGCCGGGTACTGCGGTCGTATTCCAATCGAAGATCGCGCCGTTCTCCCAAATATAGGTTGTGGCCGTTACGAGGAAACCATTCTGGCCGCCGCCGCCGATAGAGCCCCCTGTACCCAGGCGGATGATACCGTTGGTCTGGATCAGTACGGTTGCACCGGCGCTGATTGTTTGATAGTTGGTATAACCAAGACCGGAGGTTACATGGTATACACCACCGCCATGGATGATCAGGTCATCGCCTGCACCATCGGCAATGGTAAGACGGTTGCCTGTTGTGGAAGCATTTTCCAATACACCGCCGGCAGCGATCTCGATCTGATCAGCCGTAGCGGAAGTGGTAACGGTTACCGTATGACCGTTGCGGATGGTAATGGTATTGGCCGCCGCTGTTGGAGTGATAGTGGCAGCGGTCCAGGTTAATCCATCGGGTGAAGTTTCCCAGGTAGTGGCACTATTCCAGTTGCCGGTTGCAGCAGAACGGAAATAGTCGCTGGGCGCAGACGCCAGTTGGATATCGAAAGCTGCGCTGGTAATATCCCAGTCGAGCGTTCCATCCCTTTCAACATTCAGCGTAATGCCTGTGCCGGTTGCGGTGTGCGTCAGTGAAGCAAAGGTAGTAAGACCTGCTACTGCCGCTGTTACCACAGGCGTGCCGCTGAGTGTACCGGTAGAGGTTACACGCAGGCTACCGGTGAAGTCGAGGTCACGGTTGCCGTTTGCGTCATTGGCGCTTACCGTTATGGCAGGCGTCATTGCGGTATTCAATCCGGTTGGTGATGTGGTATTTTGTACAAAAGACAATTGTGAAGCGGCAACGGTAACTATGTTGGTGCCGGCCCCTGAACTTACAGACTGGCTGGCCGCAATACCTGAGCTACCCGAACCTGCAGTACTTACAGAAGAAGTCTGCACCTGGAATTCAAAATGTTTTCCGTCGATGGTCAATGGCAGTGTACCGCCGAGGGCGGTATTCAGCCATATTTTCACCGTATAGTTTTTAGTCGCGTTGTCTGCTACATAACCTATAGCGCCCGTTGTGGCAGGCAGTGAAGCGAAGGTGATGCCGGTTGCGCTGACGGTTCCGGTGGCGGTATTGGTACCGTCGGATAACTCAGCACCGGCAATAGCCTGTGTCCAGTTAGCTAATAATGGGTCATTATTCGCACCCTGACCGATAATAATCTGGTTGATCAGTGTAGGATCGGCATCGTTCGTGCTGCCATCATCCACCACACTGAAACTGAAATTGGTTGAGGCTGCAACAGAACTATTCACCAGGGAAGAAATGCTGGCCGGAGCTGTCACTGGTCCTGCAACGATAGTAGAAAGACCGGAGGCTGTAGCGGCATAGGTTGCCGTCACAGATACATTGTCGATGGCAATACCCTGCGAATTAGATCCGGTAGTATTAATAAGCCAACGGAGGTAAAAATTACTTCCTGGTGCAATACTCAAACTGCTGATCGCGATACCGGATTTGGATACTGTCAGCGGTGAGGCGAACGTATAGGAATTGCTGCCCGTGGGAAAGGAGGTTGTTGCAATATCACCTGCCGCAACGGCTGTCCAGGTGCTGCCATTCGTAGAATAGAAGAACTGAATAGATGCAGCAGCCGAATTAATGCGGTAACGTTCGGCATCATAACTTACTGTTAATTCAGTAATATTGGTTGTGCCGTCGTTGACAAAAAACGCCATCGGGTTGTTGGGACTGGCAAAACCACCGGAAGTCATTGCACCGATAGCTCTTTCGCTGGCCGACGAACCGAAATTGTAAGTTCCTCCTGCAGAAGGCGAACCCGAACTTGCCTGTTGCGTAACAACAGTGGCACCGCCTGTCCATGTTGGCGAACTTGTTGAAGCCGCCATGCGCCAGTTAGTTGGCAGGTTCAAGGTAGCCGCCATGCCATCGAAGTCCTGCGAATAGGCAGGCGCTAAATTGGTGAGGCTGATTTGCGCAGATGCCGCGCCGGCAATGAACATCGAAGAAAGAAATAGGTAAATTTTCCTCATAAATCCTTTTTTTAATGAAAAGAAGATGTTTTCCAGGTGAGTGGCTTCAGGAGGAAATTGGACGGTTGAATTTTCTAAAGATTATGGCTCCATTTTATAAGAACAACGAAACTATTGAATTACCGAGGATTCAGCCAAATTCCGGACAGCGGATTTTTCCCCTTCCCGACCGGGTTTATGACCATATACAAACGTTTTACCTATGAACAGAACGCTTTCCGTGCTGCTAAAAAGTCTGTGTTAAGTTTCTGTAAACCCCGCATTAAACGTTTAAAGCTTCGGCTGGCATCACTGCTGTTATTGATCGCCTTCAGTAATTGGCTACAGGAAAAGATTAATCCCGTAAACCGGAAGGTTTAACAGTAGTGTACTGATCCAAAGTGACGAATACATGTGAAAGATAAGAGGTTCTGAAGAATTCAGTTCCTTTCACTACACATAACGGGAATGTGTTTTCTAAGGGAATGGTGATACGATCCGGACGCCGGACACCGAATATAACCACGATTTAACATTCCAGGAAATTTTTATTCGCCGGGAGTGTCTGCTGTGGCGGGTTTCGGGGTTTTGTAATCAGGAAGCAGGGAAACGACCAGCATGATGGCCGAAGCGGCCAATACTACATAAAAGCCCGCTTCGCGTTCGGGACACTCCCCTGCCTCACATCGTCCCAACACAATGAAGTTGCGGATGGCCCAGGACATATTCAGGGCCGCAACCAGCAGGTTGAGGCGTTTGGCCCAGATGCGGGGGGTAAAAAGAAACACCAGGAAAAAAAAGGCGGTAAGAAAATGGAAATAACCCGGCCGGCCATAACGTGTGCCCTCCGCTGCCACTCCGCTGATGACGATATCATGTCCCGGAACAATGATCCAGTTCATAAAACATCCGGCAATCAGTAACGCAGTAGCCAGCAAGCCAATCCAGGTAGTTTTTCCAAACATATTTTTTCTTTTACGGTCCTATGGGCATGCAAGATATAAAATGTAGGGAAAAACAGCGGTATGTCTGTTGGGTATTCAGGCGTCGTAATACCTGAGCACGGGAAAAAGGACCGGCAATGTGCTGAATACTGAACGTTTGACCTGCGCAAGCGGTAGCCGACTGGTGGATCGTGTCTTCACCACAACCAACGGACCAGATCATCCCTGAGTCAGGTACGAAGTTAACCTTAGCCTATCAAGGAAATCTCACGCTTGCTTGTTAGTCGGAGACCAGCAAGGGCGCAAAGCAAGCTTGCTAAGTATTGGGTAAAATTTCACTGGCTCGTGTATACAACAACGGAGATCGATTCACGATTCATCCCAAAAAAAGAACGGCACCTTTTGAAGGGCGCCGTCTTTGCTGAAAAACACAATTCGTTATGCTTAGAATTTGAAACCTACTGTCAGGCTGAACACACGGTGCTTGTTGTTGCGGTCTTCGCTGTTGTCGCCTGTAGAAGCGATTTTAGCAAGACCCAGACCGTAGTTGGCAGTGAATACGAAAGCTCCTGCTTCAAAACCTGCCAGACCATTCAGACCGAAGTCGAAGCGGCGTACACGGAATACACCTGCATCCTCCTGCTCTTCTGTCAGCGGATCGTCATCGTTGAATTCGATGTCTGATTCTGAACTACCAAAGAGTTCGGTGTCCGTTTTGAATTTACCACCTACACCCATCGCTACATAAGGACCTGCACCGAAGAAAAGTTTAGCGGCACCAGTCGGTGTTTTGAACACCAGGTTTACCGGTACTTCGATGTACTGAGGGTTGAAAGTTGTTTTCACATAATCCAGATCGCCGGGGTTGCCGTTCTGGAGTTTTACACCTTTACTTGAATAAAAGATACCAGGTTGGATGGCCAGGAATTCGGTAATGTTGAAATCCCCAACGATACCAGCCTGCCAGGTTGTGAGCATGCGGGAGTCATCATAGCTTCCATCGTCGTTGTTAGAGATGTTGGCAAAGTTTACACCTCCTTTGATAATTACGGATGAACCTGGTGATGACATGGGGCTTGTGGTGCTTTGTGCTTTCACTGCGGCGGCAAGAGTAAACAGTGAGAGGACGGATAAAACGATACGCTTCATTTTTTTGCTTTTTAGGTTAACAAACTTTATTCGTTTTTTATAGTGCATAACCAACTACATCTTTTGTCTGACAGCAGTGATCTGAACTATCAGTCCAACCGGTAGAGAATGATGCAGTTGGCCGTTATTGACCTACCTTTTGCAAAGGGCTTGCCAGACTTTTTTCAGGCAGGTAATGACTTGATTGGTGAAGCGTTATCTCCACACTTTGCGGCGAGGAATGGGCATACTATACATGTATCACGGCCGGTTCTTTACCCGGTTGGATAACTGCTTGCGCATCATCGTAGATAATAGAGGCGATAACATCAGGAGAAGTCCATTTGGAAAAGTCCGCATCCGGCATTGCCTGCCGGTTCTGCGGTGTATCGATTGTGGAGGGAACGATAACGGTGAAGGCTACACCTTTTTCGGCAGCCTCGGGTTGTAAAGCTTCTGCAAGGCGAAAGAGTAAGGATTTGGAAAGACCATACGCAAGCGATGAAGCGCTTTTGGACGTATGTTCTCCCGGCAGTGAACCGATTAAATATATTTTTCCACGGCCGTATTTTAAAAGGTGTGGAAATAAAGGTCGAATGATATTGTACGCAGTAAAGAAGTTGATTTCCATCTGTTGTGTAATATTCTCCACAACCGTGTGTTCGAGATCACCCGAAGTATAACCACCAGCTGTAAGTACAGCCACGTCCACCGGTCTGAATTTTCTTGTACAACCAGCGACAAATTCAGCGGCGGCTTTTTCATTTTTCAGGTCCACCCTGTTGTTTTCCCAAAGAACGCCGTTACGGGCTATAGCAGTAGCCTCTCCATGTCCGAATGTTCCGGTGACATTGTACCCTTCTTCAAAAAAACGACGGGCGACGGCTTGTCCGAGATTTCCGGATGCCCCGGTAACAATGATATTGCGGCGACGGTTCTGCTCCATGTATTAAAGATAAGACAGGGACGGCAGGAAGTGTACATTGAATTGGAAAATCTGATTCCGTAACTCCGGAATGTGCCTGTGTTAAATCATTGTTCAACGTTATTTATCTTATCCTGCATAGACCGCTCACCATCCTGATCGCTTTGATAAATAAAAAAGCCCCCCAAATATTCTTGGAGGGCAATCAATTTAATTTCTGGCTTCAACCCGAATATCAGTTTCACTGACATACCGACGGCCGGATATGAGGTCTTTCCCGCGCGGATTAACAGGTGAAAGGAGGAATTTGGATCCCAGAAATGGGTGTAAAGAACTGTGGTTGCTTTGTCTAAGATAGATCGTTCTTTATCTTATTTCAAATAGCGCAGCCGGAAAATTATTGACACCATGTGGAAAAATTCAATCATGAATCAATGGTGAATCGTCAATAAGGTCGCCACGATTCTAATCCTTATACCTTACGCCCTATACCTTACGCCCTATACCTTAAGCCTTATACCTTAGCCCGAAGTGTCGGGCCTTATACCTTACGCCTTATACCTTACGTCTAAACTTAATACTTACTCTCAGGCATACATTTCCTCACGAAGAGTTTTCACGCGGCTGTCGTCCAGGTATTCGTCGAAGGTCATCAGACGGTCGATAATGCCTTTAGGCGTCAGTTCGATGATGCGGTTGGCCACCGTTTGCATAAACGTATGGTCATGGCTCGTGAGCAGGATAATGCCTTTATATTCCACGCACTGTTCGTTGAAACTTTGGATGCTTTCCAGGTCGAGGTGGTTGGTCGGCTGGTCAAGTACAATACAGTTTGGGTTTTGCAACATCATACGACTCAGCATACAACGCACTTTTTCACCTCCGCTGAGTACGTTGGTCATTTTCGTTACGTCGTCACCGCTGAACAACATTTTGCCCAGGAAGCCGCGCAGGAATGGCTCATCTACGTCCGTTACATGTGGTGGCACGTACTGACGCAACCAATCCATCAGGTTCAGCGGCTCGTTGAAGTATTTGCTGTTCTCCTGCGGCAGGTAAGCCGTAGTGACCGTTGTGCCCCATTCAAAAGTGCCGGAGTCGGCAGTGCCTTCGTTGTTGATAATATTAAAGAAGCTTGTTACCGCCAGCGGGTCACGGCTCAGGAAAGCGATCTTATCACCCTTGTTGACTGAAAAAGTAGCATCCTTGAACAGGATACGTCCATCTACTGAACTTGTCAGCTTTTCGACGTTCAGGATCTGGTTGCCTACCTCCCGCAACGGCTGGAAAATAATGCCGGGGTATTTGCGGTAGCTCGGTTCAATTTCTTCAATGGAGAGTTTTTCCAGGGCCTTTTTCCGGCTGGTTGCCTGCTTGCTTTTTGATGCGTTGGCGCTGAATCGTGCGATGAAGTCGATAAGCGCCTGGCGTTTTTCCTCCGTTTTTTTATTCTTATCGCTCAACTGACGGGCCATCAGTTGTGAGCTTTCATACCAGAAGGTATAGTTACCGGTAAAAATTTTGATCTTCTGACGGTCTACGTCGGCGATATGTGTACATACCGCATCGAGGAAGTGACGGTCATGGCTCACTACAAGTACAATATTCTCATAGTCGGCCAGGAAGTTTTCCAGCCAGCCGATGGTCTCAATATCCAGACCGTTGGTAGGTTCGTCCAGCAGCAGGATATCGGGGTTGCCAAACAGCGCCTGTGCCAGGAGCACACGCACTTTAAGCGTAGAAGGAATGTCTTTCATCAATGCCTGGTGATACTCCTCTCCCACGCCCAGTTCTCCGAGCAGGGTACCGGCATTGCTCTCGGCCATGTAGCCGTCCATTTCTCCAAATTCACCTTCGAGTTCGGCGGCTTTCATGCCGTCTTCTTCGGTAAAATCGGCCAGGGCATAAATCGCTTCACGCTCTTTCATCACTGCCCACAGTTTGGTATGACCGATCATTACGGTATTGAGGACAGTTTCTTCGTCAAATTGAAACTGGTTTTGTTTAAGGACGGCCATGCGTTCGCCGGGCGTAATGGATACAACGCCTTTATTGGGTTCGATCTCTCCGCTGAGGATTTTCAGAAAAGTACTCTTCCCTGCCCCGTTTGCGCCGATTACGCCGTAACAATTGCCTTTGGTGAAATTGAGATTAACCTCTTCAAACAATACCCTTTTGCCGTAAGCCAGCTTAAGGTCCTTAACACTGATCATGTTTCGTAAATTATTAAGTCTGCGTTTCCCGGAATAGCCGGGTCTTTTTTGGAAGGTGCAAAGGTAAGCTAAAATGCGCTAGTGTACATTATTTCAAAGAGAATAGCCACGTCTTTACGGACGTGGCTATTCATTATTTTTTTAGAAAAAAGCCTGATTAGTTTACAACCAGCACTTTACCCTCTACCAGTTTTTTACCTGATGCATCACCTACCACTACGTGATAGATGCCGCCCATCAACGGACGGATATCAACATCAAGTAATTGGTAAGGACCGGTAATAGTAAACTGGCGCTGATACACTTTGGCTCCTTTAGAGTCAAATACGGTGATCAGTCGGCTCGTGTTCTGACCGTTTGAGTTAAAGTAAGAAACCGTAAAGCGGCCATTGTTCGGGCTGGGGTAAATGAACAGTCTTGAGCTGGAGGTAGCCCCGATGCTCAGTACGCTCGATTCATTATTACAGCCGGTAGTTGTATTGACAATTGCCACCTTATAATCACCAACTTTTACAGAGTCAACCAGGAAGCTGGTGCCTGTTACACCAGGCAGCACATTACCGTTGAAGTACCAGGTAATATTGAAGCCGGCCGCACTCGGAACAATGTTCGCATTGAGCGTGGTTTGCTGACCAGGCAGCAGGTTGGTAAACGGTGTGGCGGTAAGATCAACAGTCGGACGGGCATTCACTGTCAATACTGCTGCCGTAGAAAATACAGGTGCCGTACAGGTAGCGTTGGTCAACGCTACGCGGTAACGGTTGTTGTTCATCGCGGTTGTTACGTTGTTCAACTGCAGTGTAGCGGCAGTAGCGCCGGCAATACTATTGTAGTTGGCGCCACCGTCGGTACTTACCTGCCATTGATACAGTACTCCGGGCGACGTGGAAGACGCTGTAAAGGTTACGTTACCGGTAGCACAAATAGCCGTGCTGGTCGGGTTAGCGCCTACCGCAGGCGGACTTACCACGGTTAATGTAGCCGCAGAAGATGTTGCCGGTGAAGGACAGGTACCGCTCACTATCACACGGTAACGGTTATTGTTCATACCAGTGGTGATAGAGTTAACCGTCAACGATGCATTGGTAGCCCCGGCGATGTTGTTGAAGTTGGCACCCGCATCGGTGCTGAGTTGCCACTGGTAACTGATACCAGTACCGGAGGCCGTTACAGAGAAGGTAGCATTGCTGCCCAGGCAAAGTGTTGCACTTTGTGGTTGTGCAGAAATAGCAGGCGCCGTCTGCACAGTCAGTTGAGCCGGGTTGGAAACAGCACTTCCGCACTGACCGGCCACAACTACGCGATAACGGTTATTATTAAGTGTAGCTGCAATGGCATTGAGTGAGAGCGTTGCAGTTGTTGCTCCGGCAACATTGGTGTAGTTCGTGCCACCGTCCGTGCTTACCTGCCATTGGTAACCGGTAGCGCCGGTTGCGGCAACGGTAAAGCTCACATTGGAACCAGCGCAGGACGTAACCGCAGAAGGTTGTGTGGTGATCGTTGGAGCTGCACCCGGATTGATGGTGATTTGCAGATCACGTGTTTTTACAACAGCACCTGCGGTGCCGGTGATCGTGATCGTGTATGTTCCCGCAGCTAATGAAGCGAGTCCGTTTACCGTGGCGGTTACTGAGGTACCAGGTGTTACAGGGTTAGCAGCATAGGTTACGCTGGCACCTGCGGGCACGTTGGTTGCCGTAAGATTGATCGGTGTGCTGAATCCGCTTACACCGGAAGTGGTGAAAGTAAACGCAGTACTGGCCGGAGCCGGGCAGCTGAGTGTAGCCGGTGTAGCCGCACCAAAATCAAAACCTGTTACCGGTGTGGTAAGGGTAAAGTTGGCATTGGAAATATCAAAGAAGATATTGTCAATCGCTTCCACTTTTACACGGGCCGTAGTGCTGGTTATGGCGGGGAATGTCACCGCTTCGGAACCGTCGTTGGCAGTGCTTGCCAGCAGTACGGTCGGGAATGTGAGGCCTCCGTCGGTAGACAGGGATATTTTCACGTTCGTAACGCTGATCGGTGCAGTATTGGTGTTGGCTACGTTCCAGGTTACGGTTTGTGTAGAACCGCCTGCATAGCTTTCGCCGCCGTTAGGAGAGGTTACGGTGAACGGTGTGGAACCCACCGCATTTACCGTAAATACGGTTGTATTCTGACAGCCGTCGCCACCCGAAACCACGCCACCACCTGCCGCGCGGTTGTCACGCACGGTAACGCGGAATTTCATGGCCCGTGCTACCTGGGGCAGTATTTCACCACGCAGACCATCCATAGCGGACGGCGCTGCGTTATTAGGATAGTTGGCCGCAATTACACGCGGATCAGGGAATGTGCGTGAGCCGGAGGTTTTTGATACTCGTGTACGGAACAAGGGACGAGTGGTACTGGTAGCCGCCGATGTCCAGGGAGAACCGGCAACACCAATGTCCCATCCCTCCCAATTGTAAGTAAGCGCATCGCCATTAGCGTCTGTAGCCGTTGCATTAAGTGTAAACGGCGTATTAATCGGGATGCTGAGGTTGTTGTCAGACATGGAAGTAATCACCGGCAGTGTATTACCCGTTGGTGTGGCAACACCGCAGGTGGTACCAGCTCCACTTGCCAGGAAGTTGCTGATCTGGTCGAAGCTGATGGCGTGGAAAATCGGATCACTGTTGGGTTGAATATTTTCACCGGCTGCGCAGATACCGGCGTAAGCCATGATGGTGGTACCGCCGCCTACCTCATAAGAACCGCCGGGGCTGGCACACTGATTTGAATTGTAGCTGTGGCCTGCACCGAATTGGTGTCCTATTTCGTGGGCCACGTAGTCGATGTCGAACCCATCGCCGATCAGACTTGGGCTACCTGTTGCACCGCTTGCCTTTCTGTTCGAAACGCAAACACTCCCGACAGAGGCCAGGCCATTATCATCCGAAGTAAACAGGTGACCGATGTCATAGTTATTTACACCGATTGTCGCGTTCAGGTTGTTCTGGTTATTGGTCAGTTCTGCCGAACTGATGACGTTGTTGTAGGGATCGGGGTTGGTCAGGTACTCGATCTGATCGTTGTTAGCGATCAATATCATGCGTACAGCCAGTTCGGTTTCATACACACCGTTTACACGGTTGGCAGAAGTAACGATGGCAGCATGAGTGGGGCCAGCCAGGCCTCCGCCTACTGCCGCTGCATATTCTGCAGTACAGGCAATAGCCAGCCGGTAAGTTTTCAGTTCTGTACCACGGCAGGGACCAGCCATTACGCGACTGGCGGTGTTTTCAGGAACGGGAATATCCTCGGTGCCGCATTTGAACGAACGCCCGCGGAGATTGTCGCGCTGGTAATAAGTAATTACATTATCCGTTTCTCCTTTTGCATACGGATCGATATAGATCCGGCCATTGGGTGAAAGGATCTGTGCCCGGAAGCCGAAGTAAGGGCTGTAATCAAAACGGATCGTTGCAGCAGGATCATCGATACCCTGACCGGCGAAGGTTTTGATTTCGGGAAATTTGGCCTCCAGCCCGGGGGCCTGGATGCTGCTCTCCCATACATGGAAACGGGCATTGGAGCCGTCGGGCATGGGCAGGGTGAGCACAGGAGCCGCCGCGCGGTTGGCATTGACCGATTTTTCTTCGGGAAGGGACCAGAGGAAATTGCGCATCGCATAAATGTCCACCGATACCGCTTCGTATTTGGAAGGGACGATAGCGCGTACGCCTTTACTCTTGGAAAGTGTGGCCGGATCGGCCTTTCTGAAGAAGTTGTTTTGTGCATTGACACCGGTGACGATTGCACACAGTATGGCACATAAAAAAAGAGTGTAAATTTTTCTCATAAGCGATTTAATTCTTGGCATTAGCTAAGGGATAAATGTATCACTAATCCGGAAAGTCACCAACGAATTTTTTCCCCGGGCGGGGATAAAACGAAGGATCCCCGCAATACATGCAGGGACCCTTTAATATGTAACCGGCTGTGCCGGTATAACTGGCCTGAATTAATAACCCATGCCACCCATGTCAGGTGCACCATGAGAATGCGGCGCTTCTTCTTTCTTGGGTTTGTCAGCTACCACACATTCTGTGGTCAGCAACATACCGGCGATAGAAGCGGCATTTTCCAGGGCCACGCGGCTAACTTTTGTAGGGTCGATTACACCTGCTTTAAACAGGTTTTCGTAGGTTTCAGTGCGGGCGTTGAAGCCGAAATCGCCTTTGCCTTCTTTGATTCTCTGAACCACGATAGAACCGTCGATACCTGCGTTGGCAGTGAGGGTGCGGATAGGCTCTTCCAGTGCACGGCGTACGATAGCCATACCTGTCTGCTCGTCAGCAATCTGGCCTTTTACTTTGGCTTCCAGGCTTTCGATTGCACGGATGTAGGCTACGCCACCACCCGGTACGATACCTTCTTCCACCGCAGCGCGGGTAGCGTGCAGGGCGTCGTCAACGCGGTCTTTTTTCTCTTTCATTTCCACTTCAGTGGCAGCACCTACATACAGTACAGCTACACCACCGGCCAGTTTAGCCAGGCGTTCCTGCAGCTTTTCTTTATCGTAGTCGGAAGTAGTGTTCTCAATTTGTGCCTTGATCTGGTTAACGCGGGCAACGATGTCTGCTTTTTTGCCTTTGCCACCAACGATTGTCGTGTTGTCTTTGTCGATGGTTACGGAAGCAGCCTGACCCAGGGAAGTCAGATCAGCGCCTTCCAGTTTGTGACCCAGCTCTTCGCTGATAACGGTACCGGAAGTGAGGATTGCGATGTCGGTGAGCATTTCCTTGCGGCGGTCGCCAAAGCCGGGAGCTTTAACAGCAGCCACTTTGATAGTGCCACGCAGTTTGTTTACCACAAGTGTAGCCAGCGCTTCGCCTTCCAGATCTTCAGCAATGATCAGGAGCGGACGGCCGCTTTGCGCCACTTTCTCCAGGATATGCAGGATATCCTTCATGGTAGAGATTTTCTTGTCGTAGATCAGGATGTAAGGGTTCTGCAGTTCCGCTTCCATTTTTTCGCTGTTGGTAACGAAATAAGGAGAAATGTAACCGCGGTCGAATTGCATACCTTCTACTACGTCTACGGTAGTGTCGGTGCCTTTCGCTTCTTCTACAGTGATCACACCTTCTTTGCCCACTTTAGCGAACGCTTCAGCGATCAGCTTACCGATCGTTTCGTCGTTGTTGGCAGAGATAGTAGCAACCTGCTGGATTTTTTTGCTGTCGCTGCCAACAGTCTGACTTTGACCTTTCAGGTTTTCAACTATCAGTGAAACGGCTTTGTCGATCCCTCTTTTCAGGTCCATCGGGTTGGCACCGGCGGCAACCATTTTCAGGCCTTCGGCGATGATAGACTGCGCCAGTACGGTGGCGGTAGTAGTACCATCACCTGCAATGTCAGCCGTTTTGGAAGCTACTTCTTTTACCATCTGGGCACCCATGTTCTCGATGGGATCTTCCAATTCAATTTCTTTTGCAACGGTAACACCATCTTTGGTAACAGCAGGTGCACCGAATTTTTTCTCGATTACCACGTTGCGGCCTTTGGGACCGAGGGTAACTTTCACGGCGTTGGCAAGGATGTCAACACCTTTTTTCATTTTATTTCTTGCTTCAATATCGAAGAAGATTTGCTTTGCCATATACTTAATTTGAAAATTTGATAATTTGAAGATTTGAAAATTGCATTCATTGCAACATTCGCTCGCATACGTCTTTTGTTATACGATAGCAAGGATGTCCGACTCGCGCATGATCAGGTATTCTTCACCGTCGATCTGGATTTCGGTGCCTGCATATTTGCCATACAATACAGTATCGCCGGATTTAACGGTCACAGGTTCGTCTTTTTTACCAGGACCTGCTGCTATTACAATACCACGCTGGGGTTTTTCTTTAGCAGTATCGGGGATGATGATGCCACCTGAAGTCTTTTCCTCAGCAGCGGCGGCTTTTACAATTACCCTGTCGTGAAGCGGGGTAACATTGACTTTTTTAGCCATAGTTGTATTGATTTTTGAATTTTTAATGACAATACCCGCCATTTTTGCGGGACGGCAAAGGTAGTCTAATTGTATGCCAGTTGATTTTAAACGGTCATTTTTTCCTTTTTTGGCAGAAACCGGCCACCCGTCTGCAAAATTTACCCGACAATTTTTCACGTACTATGACCGGATTACGGTAATTTTCCTCCAAATTCTGCTACTATTTAATACCCCTGTATGAGACAACGCTACACACCCGGGCTACTGGCCCTTTTTTTCACGTTTTTATTTACTCTGCCACTTCACTCTCAGTCACTCTGGCAGGAAGAATCCGTCAACAACCAGCGCCAGGCTGTCGGCGCCAATCGGGGCACATTACCCGATAAATTCCGCTTGCTCCGGTTAAACACCAGCCTGCTCCGGGGCAACCAGCAGGCCGCTGAAGCCGGCCGCGGTGCCAAAGGCCCGATCATGAACTTTCCCCTGCCCGATGGCTCGCAGGTTTCGGCCGAACTGGTTGAATCTTCGATCCTGGCTCCTTCCTTACAGGCGCGCATTCCCGGCGTAAAAACCTACCAGCTTGTTGACCCCGCTACAGGTAGCAGCCTGGGGCGTGTCACCATAGCCGGCAACGGTATCACCGGTATCCTTTTTACAAAAGACCAGACCGTTTATTTCAACCCGGTTGACGAGGAAAGCAACCGTCTGCACGCCGTTTATTATACAAGAGACGTGGTACCACCTGTTCCGCTTGCCTGCGGTGTCAACGATGAGCCGCAACATGATGAGGCAGTTACCGGCGCACGCGTGAATGCCGGCGATTGTCAATTGCGTAGCTACCGCCTGGCCGTAGCCGCCACGGGAGAGTACACTGCCTGGGCAGGATCGGTGAGCAATGCACTTACTTATATTACCACCACTGTTAACACAGTCAATGCCATCTATGAAAGAGATGCCACCATCCGGTTCAACCTGGTGGATATTACTCCTGTCATTTTTACCGATGCCACATCGGATCCTTATACAACGACCACACTTAATTCCGGTGTATTGGATGCCAACAATGCTACGCTCAACAGCGTGTACACGGTAAACGGTTATGATCTCGGTATCGTTTTTCACAACGGATGGAATGGCGGTCTCGCGCAATTGAACGCCGTTTGTAATACAGGTAAAGGCCGCGGCGGCGCAGGCCTTAGCTTTGGCTTCGGTGCCAACCCCGTACAGGGTCCGCAAGGTCCAGCATTCGATGGAACCGTTGCTCACGAACTGGCGCATGAGTTCAGCGCCACCCACAGCTTTTCTGCTACCAACGGATCATGCGGTTCCAATGTTACTGCGGGCACATCCTGGGAGCCGGGAGGAGGCTCTACGCTCATGGCCTATGCAGGCGTTTGTACCAACAACTCCTACCAGCAAGGATCCGATCTCTATTTCCACGTAGGCAACGTACAGCAGATAGCCAACTATGCAACCACCGGCACCGGCAATAGCTGCGCGGTACGGACGGCCTTGCAAAACGTAGCCCCTGTGGTAACCGTGGCCGCTTCTTCTTATATCATTCCCCCAAGCACACCGTTTATACTTACCTGTCAGACGTCGGATGCCAACGGTAACAACCTCAGCTATACCTGGGAGCAAATGGATGTAGGCACTTCCTCTTCAGCGCCTTCTGCATTTTCAACAACGGGTGCTAATTTTCGCTCATTCCCTCCCACCAGCTCTCCAACCCGCTATCTTCCGAATATCGCGAGTGTGGTTGCAGGCTTTACACCAACTTATGAAGTGCTTTCCAGTGTAGACCGCACTCTTAACTTCCGTGTGAATGTACGCGACAATGCAGCCGGCGGTGGTTGTAACTCGCAGGCCGACATTGCGGTAAATGTAAACACAACCAGCGGCGCTTTCGTCGTTACATCACAGAATACACCTACCACCTACGTAGCCAATGGTACCAATACCATGAACATCACCTGGACAAATGGTCTTACCGCTTCGGCGCCATTCAACAGCCCCAATGTCCGCATTCTTTTCTCGCCAGATGGTGGCAATAATTTCAGTTATGTACTGGCCGCTTCTGTTCCCAATAACGGATCAGCGACGGTAGTTGTTCCCAATATTCCCACCACGTCAGGTCGCATCATGGTGCGTTCGGCAGAGAATATTTTCTACAACATCAATACCGCCAATGTTACGATCACTTCAGCCTGCGCTGCTGAAGGTGCTACTCTTACTCCTGCCGCAACAGTGAGTGCAGGACCTGGTAATGCAGCACTCAACCTGTCTGTTGCACCCAACTACGGCGATCCGATCATGCCTATTTCCGGTACCCTCACTTCTAGCGACCTCAACAGTACTGTTGCGGTGAACAATTCCGTGACCGGTGGCTGCACCAATTACAATGGCAACCAGATGCGCTACGATACCTATAGTTTCCAGGTACCCGTCAGCGGTGCATACGGCTTCCAGAAAAATGCCGGCACATTCATGATGAATGTTTACAGCGGAGAATTCAACCCGGGTGCTCCCTGCTTCAACATGGTTGCTTCCAATGGTACCTTCAACGGTTCAAGTGTAAACATCAGTAATACGATCTCTGCCAACCTGCTGGCGGGCGTGCGTTACTCGCTCGTGATCGGTACGTTCTCTTCAACGCAGCCTACCCTGCCGCTGAACTATACGATCTCACTGGTGTCTGCTCCTTCGGGCGGCGATGTTGTATCCGGCTACCTCCAGCCAGGTCTCGAATACAACTATCGTTATGTAGTAGTCGATAACGCTACAGGCAACATTGTGGCTATACTTACCACACCGAACCTGACCAATGCGGGCACATTCCCTTCGGGTACTTATACCGTATACGGGTTCTCTTATCTTGCTACCAATTTCAACACGGCAACACTTAACGCTTACGTGGGCGGTCCGCTGTCCGCATTGACCAACGACCTGCAGAACAACCCGGCCACGCGCTGCGGAAACCTCAGCAAGAATGCAGTATCCGTAAATGTGTTTGTGCCATTGCCGGTGCAACTGCTGCCACTGACCGCAGTATGGGAATCCGCCAATGCGGTGAAATTGTATTGGTCTACTGCCACAGAATCCAACAGCAGTCATTTCGAGATCGAGCGCTCGGCTGATGGCATCAGCTTTACTACCCTGCACACCGTACCTGCAGCGTTTGTAAGCAATGCACGAATTAATTACACGTCTACTGATGCCAATCCGCTGACCACAACAGCTTATTACCGGATAAAGGCAGTAGACATCGATGGCAAATTCAGCTATACCAATATTGCCACCGTAACACCGCAACAAAGCGGCAGACTGCGCTGGTCCGTGTACCCCAACCCGGCAAGGGAACAGGGAACGCTGGAAATCGTGGCCGGTAAAACCGGCCAGGGCGACCTGATCCTGATCAATGGCGCGGGTGCCGTGGTACGCCGTACTGCCCTGCGCTGGCAGCGGGGTGTGAATGTGGAAAATATCAGCCTGAAAGGACTGGCAGCAGGTGTGTACTATGTACAACTGCGTGATGGAAGTGAAGTACTTACACTGAAGATCACCAAATTATAATATAGAAGAAAGTAAACCAGGCAGGTAATACCTGCGTAAACCCAAACCAACCTTCGATTCAAAGGGTATCTGAAAAGATACCCTTTATTATTGCGTGAACCTTCGGTAAACGGCTTGTTTGCCCTATATTTGCGGCTTCAAAAGTTCTTACATGATCAGTAGAAGAAACATACGGGTAAAAGTGATGCAATCACTGTATACTGTATCGACCCTTGAGACCGAAGCGAAACCCGGCGAGCCCCGGAAAATTTTACAACAACATTTTGATCAGACCCGTTCCCTGTTTGTTTACCTGATCTGGTTCCTGACAGAAGTAGCCCGCTATCCGGAAAAAGATGCTCACCAGCGTGCAAGCAAACATTTGCCCTCTGTGGAAGATCTTAATGTCAACATCAAGCTGGCCGGCAACGAATTGCTCTGGAAGATTCTCGAAGATCCGCAGTTCATTGCACAGGTGGGCAAAGACAAACCCGTGCAACGTACAGACCTCGAGCTCATCCGCAAAGTATACCTGCAACTCAAAGACACCCCTGAATACCGTGCTTACATCGCCGATGCCACACGGGAAAAAGGCGAAGAGCGAAAAATTCTTGAGTTTATTTTCAATGATCTCCTGCTCGCCTCTGAAACCTTCACCAGTCATATCGAAGAACTGTTCTCCAATTGGGATGATGACGGAGAAATGGTGATTCAATTGCTTGTTGGTTATCTTCAGAAACCCGGTCAGTTGCTGTTCAACCAAATGCTGAGTCCCGATAAGGAACAATTTGCCAAAAGTCTGCTGCAGACTGTGATCGATAAAAGGGAATACCTGCAGGAGCTGATCGTTCCCAAACTCAAAAACTGGGATCCTGAACGTATTGCCCTACTCGACATGATCCTGATGGAAATGGGCGTGAGCGAATTTCTCTACTTCGAAACCATTCCCCCGAAAGTTACGATCAACGAATACATCGATCTGGCAAAAGAATACAGTACACAACAAAGCGGACAATTTGTGAATGGTATCCTGGATAATATTCACAAAGACCTGGTAGCGCAGGGAAAAATGCGGAAGGTTGACCACCGCAAGATATCCTGACCTATTTCCACGATACCCCTAACTTTGCAACGCACAATTGAAAAAGGAATATGAAGAAATTACTACTCGCGGGATTTGCCGCTACCCTTTTGATCGCTTGCGGCGAAACCGATAAGAAAACCTCCCTGGAGCAAAAAGAACAGATGCTGAAAGACAGCGCCAACTTTACCTCCATTCAATGGCTCGACTCTACATTTGTAGATATGGGTAAGGTGAAACAGGGACAGGTAGTGGAAGTGGCCTTCCGTTTCCGCAACAGCGGCACCAAAAACCTGGTGATCGAATCGGTAACACCCGGTTGTGGCTGCACGGTAGCCGACACACCGAAAGAACCATTTGCTCCGGGTCAGGAAGGTGTGATCAAAGCCAACTTCGACAGCAAGAACCAGACAGTCGGCCCTCACCGCAAACATGTAACGGTAAAAGCCAATACACTGCCGGAGAACTCACAGGACCTCGACTTCCAGGTAGAAGTAACTGAATAAATCGTTTTAACGCTAAAACACAATAAAGAATGAACATTTTCTTTTTGCAAGCCAAACCCTCTGGTCCCCTGGGTGGTAACGAGATGCTTGTTGTAATGGGACTTATGATCGTTGTTTTCTGGTTGTTTTTCATCCGCCCGCAAGCCAAGCGTGCAAAGAACCAGAAGAAATTCATTTCAGACCTGCAAAAAGGTGACCGTATCGTTACCATCGCAGGTATTCACGGTACGATTGCAAAAGTAAATGAAGACACCACGCTGAATATCGAAACCAGCCCCGGTTCTTACATCCGCATCGAAAAATCTGCTATCAGCATGGACTGGACTGCACAGGTGAATAAAGCTGCAGGCACTGCCCCCGCTGAGAAAAAATAATCATATTATATTTTCCGCATTGAAAATCCGAAATTCGCTCCGGCAGATTTCGGATTTTTTTTGTGCGTGGCGCCTTCGGCACGACAATAAATGAATAAGTCAATAGGTCAATAAGTATACTATCGATTGACTTATTGACCTATTGACTTATTACTTAAAACTTATTACTTACAACTTGCTACGCGTAGGACTCACAGGTGGCATTGGCAGCGGAAAGACAACCGTTGCACACATTTTTGAAGTGCTGGGTATTCCTGTGTACTACTCCGACGATGCGGCCAAACAATTAATGAACACCGATCCGGAAATACGCAGGCAACTCGTCGAAGAATTCGGGAACGATGTTTATACGCAGGAAGGCCTGCTTAACCGGGCACATCTTGCTTCGCTGGTATTTCCTGATCCGCAGAAGCTGGCCCGCCTCAATGCCATCACCCATCCCGTAACCATTGCCGACAGCGAAAAATGGATGCATCGCCAGTCTACTCCTTATGCCATTAAAGAAGCGGCGCTGCTGGTGGAAGCAGGCGCCGATCAATACCTCGACTTCCTCATCGGCGTTACCGCACCCGAGAATATCCGTATTGAAAGAGTAATGAAAAGAGACGGCGTATCAGCCGGACAGGTACGCGACCGGATGCAGCGGCAGATGCCCGAAGAAGAGAAAATGAAACGCTGTCATGCCGTTTTGCACAATGATGAACAGTCGTTGCTTATTCCGCAGGTGTTGCAATTGCACCGCCAATTACTGGAGAAAGCAGGCGTTGCGGCAATCCCCTAAAAAAACAAACGTCCTCCGTTAAGGAAGACGTTTGAATAATTTCAGCACTGTTATTTCTATTTCAGATTGGCCAGCGCTTTCCTGATACGCGCCCAGGCTTCTTCAATTTTTTCTAAACTATTGGCAAAAGAGAAACGTACACATTCAGGATCACCGAAGGCCTCTCCCATTACCGAAGATACGTGTGCCGTATTCAACAGGTACATACAGAAATCACCGGAGGTATGAATGGTGGTATTGCCATCTGATTTTCCGTAGTAAGAACTTACATCCGGGAAAATATAGAAGGCACCATCAGGCTCGGGACATTCGATACCCGGCACTTCTTTCACCAGTTCCAATACTCTTTTTTTGCGGCGTGTGAACTCCTCCACCATTTCCATGGTTGGTTTGAGATCGGTTGTCAATGCCGTTACCGCCGCTTTCTGTGTGATAGAGTTGGTGCCACTTGTAAACTGTCCCTGGATTTTTTCACATGCTTTCGCGATCTCTACGCTCGATGCCGTGTAGCCCAGGCGCCAGCCAGTCATGGCAAATCCTTTACTCAATCCGTTCACGATCACCACGCGGTCTTTGATGTCTTCAAATTGCGCGATGCTCTCATGTGCACCCACGAAGTTGATGTACTCGTATATCTCATCAGAGATGATGGTGATATTGGGATATTTGCGGAATACGTTCACCAGCCCTTCAAGTTCTGCGCGTGTATATACAGCGCCGCTGGGGTTACAGGGTGAAGAAAACAGGAATACGTTGGTATGCGGCGTGATTGCTGCTTCGAGTTGTGCAGGAGTGATCTTGAAACCTTCCTTTGCAGAAGTTTTGATCTCCACCACACGGCCACGCGCGATCTTCACGAGTTCGCTGTAGGTAACCCAATAAGGTGTGGGAATGATTACTTCATCGTTTTCATCTACCAGCGACAGGATCAGGTTGGCAAGGCTTTGCTTTGCACCTGTTGACACCACAATGTTCTCCGGCTTATAATCAAGATTGTTGTCACGTTTAAGTTTGGTACAGATGGCTTCACGCAGGTCGAGAAAACCGGGCACCGGCGTGTAATGGCTCCAGTTGTCGTGGATAGCTTTTACAGCAGCGTCCTTGATGTGCTGCGGTGTATCAAAATCAGGTTCACCCAGGCTCAGATCAATAACATCGATACCCTGAGCTCTCAGTTCGCGGCCGAGTTTGGCCATTTTCAAAGTTTCCGGCTCATTGAAGCGCTGCAAAAGAGAAGATAACTGCATGATGGAGATAGGTTGAAAATTTTTAAGGAGTTATGAATGAGCAAGCGGTTACAAATGTAACGATTTGCGCAACGTGTTGCAGCGATGTGGTGTCGTTTCTTCCATACTTTTTACGATCGTAACAAACGTTTGAATGCTTTACGCATCAATGTTTCAACACTTCCTGTTCATCACTTTCGTTTGCGCATGCGTTGTTTTTCATACGCATAAATAAGTTTGCCCAGCTCACGGAAAAAAGGATAACCCACCGTTTTGTAGTCGTATTTATTGTCGTTGAGAATGCCGTCGCTGTTACAGTATATAACGCCGCTCAGCATAAACTCCACGCCTGTTTCTTCCTCCTTGATATAAGCGATATCGAGCAGATAACCGTAGGCTCCTCCGGTTTTATTGAACACACGTACGCCGGGAATGGGGTTTCCTTCTGTGCCATACAACCAGTTTTTCACATAGGTATCTGTATAAACGCTGGTGTTGTAGGGCGGATAACCTGCCTGACGCGGTGCCATGGACATATAATTACGGAGAAATGTATAGTCCTCCTGCCGGAGATTGAAACGTTGCTTCGCAGGCACGTCTTCAGGGAACATAATGCTCCGCATGATGTCGTGCAACTCCGGAAGTGTGATTCTGTTTTTCGAACCGAAATCAAATGGCGAAGAAACAAGTTTTCCATCTTTGATAAAACCATTTCCCCTATATACAGGCGGACCGGATTGCCAGTGTGCTGCATAACGCGCGGGTTGTTGATACAGTACTTTTCCACCTGTATCAGTAAAGGCTACAGGATTGGTGTAATCCTGTCGTATCGAAGATTCAAGACGGTGCAGCATACGGGCAAAAGAATAACCTCTCGCATGCAATTGTGCATTGATATAATCCGATCCTAAAAATTCATACAAGCGATTATAGGCATCGTTGTCGCTCACCAGTAATATTTTCCGGATATAGTGGGCAACAGTGGGTCTTCCGTCGGGTGTGGAAGGGTCGTTGTACACGGCTGTCTGTCCTTCGCCTGCCGCTTCGGTGATCATGGCCGTTTCAGGATCGATGTTGAGTTCGTGCAGGCGTTGCAATGCCAGCGCAGCTATAGGTAATTTTACCGTTGATGCCGGATAGAAATAACGGTCTTCGCGCACATGAAAAAAATGATTGGTGAAATGTGCGCCACCTTTTTCATCGCGGTCGATCTGTGTATAGATCACCTGCACCTCAAGCGTATCGGCGTGTTGAAGCAGGGAATCGAACAGTTGCGGATGTGCCGCCATCATGTTGTGCAGAAAAGTATCGGTGGCCGGAATCTTTGATATTTCGGTGTAAGGCGCAGATTGACCGGTAGGTCTGGGTGCCGAACAGGCATAAAAGAGCAGGACAATTGCGCTAACTGGCAGCAGGTATTTCATTTGGGGAAAATAATCAGAAACAACGGGGTTGAAAAACGAAAACGGGGGAATCGCCCGCAGGACCTCGAATATGTGACTTAATTTATTAACAATCAATAAATTAAATAGATAATAACACCCATTCTAACTTATATGGTAAAACATTATCTTTGCACCTCTTTAAAAATTCCGAGAAGTCTTGCCCGGATGCGACTGCAAAAAGGAAAGGCCACTAAAACGTAAACTGTAACAACGTATGCAACTGAAAGGTTTGGTTCGATTTTTTACGATCCTGCTTATTATTTACTCGCTTTACCAGCTTTCCTTTACCTGGGTAGTGCGTAATCATGAGGATAAACTGGAAGCGCAGGCGAAGAGAGAAATTGGCGCACAGTATCCGGCACCCGAAGTAAAATTCCCCAATAACACCGACTCCCAGGTAGCTTACCGGGAACAACTTGACAAACTCATTGAAGCCAGAATCACCCGCCTGGAAGACAGCACCAAAAATGTTACCGTTACTTACGGTATCACCGGCGCTATCAGCTATCAGAAGGCGAAAGAGCAGGAACTGAGTCTCGGTCTCGACCTGAAAGGTGGTATGAACGTTACGCTGGAAGTGGAAATGAATGGTCTGCTGAAAGGTTTGTCCAACAACCCCCGCGACCCCAACTTCCTGAAAGCGCTGGAAAATGCCGATAAGTTGCGCGCCAACAGTGATGCCAACTTCGTACGTCTGTTTGCACAGGAATACAAGAAACTGGTTCCCGGTGGCCGTCTCGCTTCCATCTTTGCCTCTGCCAACAAGGGACTGATTCAGGTTAACGACTCCGATGACAAGGTAGTAAGCATACTCGAAGGCCAGGCCAAAGAAGCATTCGAAAGCACCTTCAAAGTTCTCACCAACCGTATCGACCAGTTTGGTGTAGCGCAGCCCAATATCAGCCCTGACCCATCCAAAGGTATTATCACCGTGGAACTGCCGGGCGTGAAAGACAAAGAGCGTGTGCGCCGTTTCCTCCAGGCCTCTGCCAACCTGCAATTCTGGAAGACCTATAAACTCAGCGAACTTGCTCCCGCTATTCAACAGGCAGACGCTGCCTTTGATGCTTTCATGAAAGGCAAGGCTCCTGCTCCTGACACCGCAGTTACCACCGCTACGCAGGACACTACAGGCCAGGCGGCTGTAAAACCCGACTCTGCTGTCAAGAAAGACACAAATATTTTTGCTGACCTCGGTAATGATACCGGCAACAAAGACCAACCGCAAACTGCCGGCGCTGAAAACAACAAGCGCTCGCTGCAGGAGTTCATTATGTTCAACCAGGAAGATGGTGGCATTCTCGGCTATGTAAGCGATACTGTAGCCGTACGCTCTTACCTGACATCTGAAGCACTGCGCAGATATTTCCCGCGCGATGCCGTATTTGCTTTCGGTACTGAAATCAAAAGTGGTAAAAACGCCGGGCCTCTTGCAGGCAAATTCCCGCTCTACGCCCTGAAAACTTATGGCAGCGAGAAAGCGCCGGTAGAAGGTGATGCGATCAAGGACGCCAAGCAGGACTTCGAACAACAAGGCGGCAGCCGTCCCATCGTTTCCATGGAAATGAACGACGCAGGCGCCAAGAAGTGGAGCGTACTGACCGGAGAAAGTGCAAAAGGACAAATTCCTATCGCTATCGTAATGGACGGCATCGTTTACTCTGCCCCCATCGCCAGCGGCGAATTATATGGTAATTCACAAATCACAGGTAACTTTTCCGTACAGGAGGCGAAAGACCTGGCCAACATCCTGCGTTCCGGTAAACTCGTGGCTCCTGCCAAGATTGTACAGGAACAAACTGTAGGCCCAACCCTCGGTGAAGAAGCCGTGAGAGGCGGTCTGATGTCATTCGGCATTTCCTTCCTCGTGATCTTCGTACTCATGCTCGTGTACTATAACACCGCAGGCTGGGTAGCTAACATCGCGCTTATTCTCAACCTGCTGTTCACCGTAGGTGTACTGGCCGGTCTGGGTGCCACACTCACCGCTCCCGGTATTGCCGGTCTGGTACTGACCATCGGTATGGCCGTGGATACGAACGTAATCATCTACGAACGCATCAAGGAGGAACTGAACCGCGGTAAAGGTTATATCCCCGCGATCAACGAAGGTTATAAGCGTTCACTGCCGCCGGTACTCGACGGGCACGTAACCACGTTGCTCACAGCGGTGATTCTGTTCTACTTCGGTCTTGGTCCGGTTAAAGGTTTCGCTACCACACAGATCCTCGGTCTGTTGCTGTCTCTCTTCTGCGGTATCCTCGTGAGCCGCTGGGTGACCGACTGGTTTACCAACCGTAACAAACACCTCGAATATTTCACCGGTGTAAGCCGCCGCATCTTCAAACATGCCGCCTATAAATTCATTGAATTCCGTAAGACTGCCTATATCATCTCCTTCGTGGTGCTGGGTCTGGGTATCGCTTCGTTCTTCAACGGATTCGATTACGGTGTGGAATTCGATGGTGGCCGCAGCTATAAGATCGGATTCGATAAAAAAGTAAACGTTGAACAGGTACGTGATGAGTTGAAAGCTGTTTTTGAAGGCGACAACCCGGTGATCAAAACCGTAGGCGATGAAAAAACGCTTGACATCACCACCGCTTACCTGATCAAAGAACCACGTGCCGATTATGCTGACTCAGTCGTGGAACACAAACTCTACGAAGGGCTGAAGAAGCATTACGACAAAACCCCTACATACGAACAATTCGATGCCAGCTACAAACTCGGTTTTAAGAAAGTACTGCCGACGATCTCCGATGACCTGAAGAGAGGTGCTGTAAAAGCAACACTCTTCGCGATCTTCGTGATCTTCCTGTATATCTTCATCCGTTTCCGCGACTGGAGATTCTCGCTGGGTACCATCGTTGCCTTGCTGCACGACGTACTGGTAACGCTGATCGTGTTCTCGTTTGCCCGTGAGATCGTACCCTTCCCGCTGGAGATTGACCAGCACTTCATTGCGGCGATCCTGACGGTGATCGGCTTCTCGATGAACGATACCGTAATCGTGTTCGACCGTATCCGTGAAGACCGCAGGCTGCATCCCAACATGGAGCTGAAGCAGGTAATCAATACGGCTATCAACGAAACCCTGAGTCGTACGATCATGACCTCGCTCACGGTGTTCCTGACCATCCTCATCCTGTTTATATTTGGTGGTGAGGTAACCAAAGGTTTCGCCTTTGCGATGCTCGTCGGTGTGATCACCGGTATCTACTCTTCTATCTTCGTAGCCGCTCCGATCCTGGTGGATCTGGGTGCCGGTAAAAGGAAGAAGAAAGAAGCCGCTGATAAAAACAAAACGGTTTAAAAAAGCCTGATATAAAAAAAAGCCCCGCCAGCGCGGGGCTTTTTAATGTGTAGATGTGTCCGGGCTTCGCCCGGGGATGTGTAAATGTGAAAATGGAATACACTTCAGGCTCACTGTTCGTCTATGTCCAAAACGGCTTTTAACCTATTGCCTTAGGCCGAAGCTTCGGCCCGAAGTGTCGGCCCGAAGTGTCGGCCCGAGACTTCGGGCCTTATACCTTAAACCTTATACCTTACGCCTTTGTGCACATTGCGCCGATGGCGCTCTTTTTTCCCCTTAAATCCGTTATATTTGAACAAACCAGCTCCTTCGGTGTTGGTGATGTGCCGACCGGTATCTTTTTGCGGGGTACGCCCTGCCTGGTCATACGCTATATCCGGTCTGTTTGCGACGGACCGGCAATTTTACGGAAAACACAGACTGGAACAGATTTATTAGCTTGAAACGCCGCTTGCATGCATCATCTACCACATTTGATCACCGATTTGGCATTGATACTTGGCGCCGCCGCGCTGATGACCCTTCTATTTAAGTGGCTGAAACAGCCACTTGTATTGGGTTATATCATCGCCGGTATCCTCATCAGCTCCCATTTTTCCTGGTTTCCCAACATCCAGGAAAAAGAAAACGTGGAAGTGTGGGCCGAAATCGGTATTGTTTTTCTTCTCTTCAGCCTGGGTCTCGAATTCAGCTTCCGCAAACTGGCAACCGTCGGCGGCTCGGCCTCCGTTTCCGCTTTTGTGGAAGCCGCAGGGATGTCTGCCCTCGGATACGGCATCGGTAAACTATTAGGGTGGTCCACCATGGACAGTATCTATCTCGGTGCGGCACTCGCCGTTTCTTCCACCACCATCATCATCAAAGCAGTGGAAGAACTTGGTCTGAAGAAAAAGAAATTCGCAACCCTGGTATTCGGCATTCTCATCGTAGAAGATCTCATTACCATCGCCATCCTCGTATTGCTCACCACTATTTCCGTTAGCCAACAGTTCATGGGAGCAGATATGATTCTTTCCATTTTAAAACTAATCTTCTTCCTCATACTCTGGTTCATCACGGGCATCTTCTTCATTCCCTCCATTCTGAAGAAGGCGAAGCACCTGATGAATGACGAAACGTTGCTCGTGGTGTCTATTGCCATGTGCCTGATGATGGTATTCCTGGCAGCACAGGCCGGATTCTCCTATGCATTGGGCGCCTTTATCATGGGTTCCCTGCTTGCCGAAACGACCAAGGCCGAACGTATCGAACATCTGGTAAAACCGGTAAAGGACCTGTTTGGCGCCATCTTTTTTGTTTCTGTCGGTATGCTTATCGATCTGAAAATGATGGGAGAATTTGCCATACCGATCATTGTGATTACCGTCGCCTGTATTGTTGGTAAAGTGATCACCACCGGGCTGGGAGCTTATTTGTCCGGCAACTCGCTGAAAGTATCGATGCAGACAGGCATGAGCCTTGCGCAGATCGGTGAATTCTCTTTCATCATCGCCGCTTTGGGCACCAGCCTCAAAGCCACCAGTGATTCGCTGTACCCGATCATCGTTGCGGTATCGGGCGTTACCACATTCACCACGCCTTACCTGATCCGCGCCAGCACACCTTTTTACGAATGGATAGACAAACGTCTTCCCGAGAAATGGCGCAAATCCCTGAACCGATATAGTTCGGAAGCTACCACCATCACGGCTACCAGCGATTTTCAGCAGGTATTAAAATCATTCATGATGAACGTGATCATCTTCTCGGTGATCATCGGCGCCATAGTGTACCTGTCATCTACGTATGTATTGCCCTGGGTGGCCACTCATACCGAATATGCATTCGGTGGCATAACCGCCGCAGTGATCACACTGGCCATCATGGCTCCGTTTATCTGGGCGTTGGTGGTAAGAAATGAACGGAACGAATCGTTTGTGATCATCTACGCGCAGCAACGTTACAGAGGTCCTATCCTGCTGATGCGCGCCATCAAACTGGTACTGGCCCTGTTCTCCATTATTTTCCTGCTGAACCGTTTCTTTTCGATCAATATTGCCTTATACAGTGCGGTAATCATGATCATCTTCTTTGTCATATTCCGCAAAAAGATACAGGCGTTGTACGACCGCATCGAGAACCGTTTTATCCGCAACCTCAACGACCGCGATCTGCAGGAGGAAATACGGCTGGTAGAACAACAGGCCAGCCGCCGCAATGTAGATCTCGCACCCTGGGATGCACACATGACTACCTTCGACGTAGAACCCGAAGTAAGCCCGTCGATCATCGGTAAAACCCTGGAAGAATTGCAATGGCGCGAATACATCGGTGTCAACATTGCCATGATCCGGCGCGGACAGATTACGATTGCCACACCTCAAAAGCATGACCGCATTTTCCCCTGCGATAAACTGTACATCATTTGTACCGATGCGCAGGAGAAAAAAATGAACGCCATTCTCCGCCCTGATAAAAAACTGATGGAAAGCCAGAAAGACACCGAAGTGGAACTGGATAAATTCACCATCGAGCACGACTCTCCTTTCCTTCACCTGTCTGTCCGCGATTCAGGTATCCGCGGTACCGCCAACGGGCTGGTAGTAGGTATCGAACGCAATGGCAAACGTATCCTTAATCCCGAATCCACAACGATCTTCGAAGAAGGTGATGTGGTATGGATCGTGGGAGAGAAAAAATTGATCGTGGCTATTACCGAACAGGAATTGCCTCGTAAGTAACGGGCGTTATTTTTAGCGGTGCTGCAGATTGATCACCCACGGCAGCAGGATTGAGTCCATGTTGTGACAAATACCAGCCGGTAAACAGTAAGGTACACAGCAGCAGAACACCTGCGATCAGCAGCCAGGGACTGCGTTGCACGGGCACGGGAGCCAGCAGTTCCTTCATTTCTGTAGAAGTTTTCTCATCCTCCCCTACACGCACGGTATGTTCGGATTGTTCGCGGATGACGCGTTCGGCCGGTACGGCCATTTCAGGTTGGAATGCGCGCACCGCGGGTTCAAAACGTATTTCGCCGGCCAGCCCCGTGCTCAAAGTACCCACGTCGGCCCAGCGGATCCTGGCTCCATCGCGCAATTTCTTTTTCAGGTCAAATATAAAATCGTTGAAACGGATAACGGCTTCGCGCTGGTGAATATTCAGCGCGCCGGCCAGCCAGCCGAATAAGCTATGACTGGCGGTTTCGGAGCCTGGCTCGCCACTATGCTGCAACGCAATACGGTAAGACGCCGGTTGTGCTGTACGCGTGGTGAAGTCCATGACAGCAGCCTGCCGCTCTACCACCAATATTCCTACTCCCGGAATCGTCAGGCGTCCATAACGGACGAGATACGCATACAATGCCTTGTACATATCAGTTCTTTTGTGCGAACGAATATACGATACCGCCCACAAAGTTGAATCCATATACAGGATACTGATTCCAGCGCTGGTATTCTTTGTTGGTGATATTATTGAATTGTGCCCACAGATTGAGATTACGCGTGATCTTGAATTCGAGTCCTGCATTCAGGTCAAATGCGCCGCTGAGCTTACCCACTGTTGCATCCTTTTTCAGGTAATGCGGACCGTCCCAGGCAAAAATATCCGTTTTGAACCAGAGGTCTTTCATGATCAGCAATCGCAGGGCCGCATTGAATTCCATCGGCAGCAGGCCCCATGCCTTGGCATTGGATTCGCGCAGACCGCTGAATTGATTCAGTTTGATACCCGCTGTTACGGAGAACTTCTCCTGCACATTGTAGCCTACCTCACCACCCATGGTGATGATGCTCATTTTATCTTCATATACCACGGCAAAGGATTTGCCATCGCCCGCGGCACTGGTGTCATTGATGAACAGTGGCTGGTTGTTGAGTGCCGTTACCCCAAATCTTGCATTGTACGTAAAGTGATCGCCAAGCGCTCCCTTAATACCACCATAGATTTCCTGTACCCATGTGTTGTTCAAACGCTCAGGCGCCCACAGCCAGGGATTTTGCGAAGCAAGGTACTGGTAGGTAGTCTTGCGCACATAACCTGTCCAGCCGGCCTGCACTACGAGACGCTGATCACGTGTACCGGCTTCCGCAAGCACATTGGGAAACATCTTGAATTCGCCATTGTCCCAGCTCGGACGAATGCCCGCCTGGATATTGAATTGCGCACTTTTATATTGTACCCCCGGCGCTACATACCATACGGTGTTGTTGATCGCATTTTTTTCATCGGGAGAAAGACGTGTGAGATCAAATCCTACTTTAATACCTGCGGCAAAGTCCTTTCCGATATTCTTTTCCAGCGGTAATGTAAGCACCGTATTGCTCTCGTTATTTTTCAGATGATCACCGAACACATCGATCCTCAATTCCGGAGCATAACTCAACTCGTATTCGGTTTTGCGGATGTTGCGCATGGCAAGACGTCCGGATATGGTTTGAAAACGCTGACGGATCGAGTCTTTATCGAATGACAATGTTTCGGGTTCGTACCCGTACTTGTAAGTACGTTCGGCTTTCATGCCAAGACCTGCATTCCATTCCAGTCCTCCGGCCGTTTTATAAAAGCCCTTGATACTGGCCTGTGTATTGGAAAAATCCTGGTACTCGCGTTTACCTTGTGAGGATACGTGTTTGGCATAGATATCAACACCCGCGGTTTGTCCGTCACCAAAAGAAAACCCTGCCTGTACATACGGCGTCTTCAGGCTGCCGAAACCGGCTTTTACATAATTACTGTTGTCCCATTTACCTACGGTATCCGTTTGCAAAGCCAATGGCTTCAATGATCCGGGTTGGTAGGGAAATAACAGGTGTTGATTGGGCACGCTGTATTGCAGCCGTGGCTTGCTGGTATCAGCGGCGGGCGGACTTGCATTGAAATTGATCTTGGCCGCATCGCGTAAGATCGGTTTGAAGGAAGACGTGATATCAACAGATCTTTTGCGGGTGGTATCCTGCGCAGAGGCGGTAAAGCCGAGCAGCGTGCCGATTACCACGAGACAAACTATTCTTTTCATCTTTCGAGTTTATTATTAGGCGAAGAGGAAATTATTATTTACCGATTTTGCTATCCTTTTTTTCCTCCTCGGTTACCAGGTCGAGTTTGGCTTGCGCTTCGCTCTTCAGATCAGGATTGGCGGCATTATCTACGATGCTCTGGAAAGTAGCTTTGGCATTGAAATAATCTTTCTGACGGAAGTAAATATCGCCGAGCAGGATGTAGGATTTTACGACCCAGAAATCATAAGATCCGGATTTGTTGACTGTTTCGAATGCAGCTTTCTCCGCCTCGGGCAGTTTGCCCTGTGCCAGCAGACAGTTGGCTATTTCATAACGTGCTTCCGCAGCGAGGGCCGCTTTATTCTGGCTCACCACGGTACGGAATGTGCCGATGGCCAGGTCATATTTACGCTCTACTTCGTAAGATTTGGCAATGGCCATATTGGCAAGCGCCTTGTCATCGGAGCTGCTGCCTTTCGCAACCGCCAGTTCTTTTGCATTCCCAACGGCTTCGGTCCATTTCTCCTGCTGGTACTGGCTTCTCAGTAAACCGCGCATGGCTTCCAGTTTGTTTTCCTGGCTGGAGGCTTCCTGGTTCAGTTGACCATAATACAGTTCGGCTTTTGCATAATCTTTTTTCTCAAAGAAATTGATACGCGCCGCTTCAAGTATTGCCCGCTCTGCATATACGTTAGGAGCTTTATCGGCCACAAACTCGTAGCCTTTCAGCGCATTGTTCCAATCTTTTTTATCGTTGTAAATCTCGGCACGGTTGAATTGTGCGTCGACGGCATACACACCGGAAGGGAATTTCTGCAGGTAGTTGTTATACGCCGTTAAAGCAGCGTTGATGTTGTTGGCCTGGTAATGACTTTCTGCAACGGAATAGCTCAATGAATCTTCCGCGCTTACGCTGAGCGGCTTGCCTGCCTGACGCATATAGGCGGCGTATTCATCGGTTTTGTTATCGTCGAGATAAACAGTGCGGATATTATTCAGGGCGTCTTCTGCTTCCGGAGAATTGGGATATTGCGACACCAGTGTCTGGTATTGCTTCAATGCCTCCGTATTGTTATTCATATTATAATAAGCCAGGCCGAGTTTCAGGTAGGCCTGCGGCTTCAGGCTTGCATTACCCGAACTGCCGATCACATTTTTCAGGAAAGGAATCGCTTCGTTGAAACGTTCATCGCTGATATAGGAATTAGCGATCTCCATATTGGCGTCTGTCACCAGTGAAGACTGCGGAAATTTCCGCGTCATGGTGGACATCAGCGAGATCTTGTCTTTGGGACTCTTGATGCCTGCAATCATCGCGTTCTGGAAAGTGGCATAATCTTCCGATGGCCAGGAGTATTTCACTACATTATCATACATGCTTTTGGCGCGCGTATAATTTTTTTCCATGAAATAACAATCGGCGGTGCGGAGGTAAGCATCCTGTGTGAGTTCGTCTGATTTCAGGGAAGCATTTTTCCCGATCGGTTCAAAGAACGTAAGCGCTACGGGATAGTTCTCTTTGCGGAGATAGCAGTAACCGAGGTTATACCGCGCATTGACTGCGCTGGCTTCGCCGCTTGCAGGAGCACCGCCATCGAGGTAGGCATGATAAAATTTAATCGCATCATCCACTTTGTTGGTACGATACGCCAATTCGCCTTTCCAGAAATTCACGAGCGGTAATACACCGCCTGCATTGGGATCTTTCAAAGCGCGATCCAGCAAAGTGTTCGCTTCTGCCAGGCGGCCGTCGTTGATCAGTTCTGTGGAGCGTCCGTAAAGGATGCGCGGATATAGACGTTTGGCATTTTCCGAAGGATTTTTTACGCCTTCGAGCAAAGTAAGTGCGTCGCGGTAGTTGTTGGTATTGGCCAAAACGGCTACCAGCAGTTCGCGTGCTTCGGCTGTATAAGTTGAATTGGGATAATCGGTGAGGAAGGAACGGAGACCATTCAATGCTTCGTCCTGGTAACCCAGTTCGTAGGAAAGCTTGGCGTATTGGTAACGGGAAATTTCTTTCTGCTCGGCATTGCTGCTATTGGAGGCGCAGAAAAGAAAAGCGTTGCGGGCGTTGGTTTTTTGGCCCGTTTTGAGATAGGCATCGCCAAGGAGGTACATGGCGTGCTGGCTGAGAGCATCTTCTTTGCCGCTGAGTTGTTTGAAGCCTTCTATCGCTTTATTCAGGTTGCCTGTCTGGTAATAGCAGTACGACAATTCATACAGGTCTTCGCGTTTGACTTTTTCGGAGCGGGCTACATAATCTTCGAGGAAGGGAAGCGCCTTGGCGTATTCTTTCCGTTCGAAGTAAGCATGGCCGATCATTTGTTTCAACTCCAGGTCATAATACTGGGAAGAGCCTGTTTTGAGTTTGTTTTCGGCGTATGCGAGGGCTTCGTCCTTTTTGCCCTGGATATAATAGATCTGTGCGATGTAATAAGGCACTACGGTCGCATATTCTTTTTCATTTTCCACGATACGGAAGCTGCTGAGCGCTTCCTGGTATTGTGCGTCGCGGAAAGCAAGTACGCCGTAATAGTAATTGGCATCAAGGTAATGCTCGTTGTCTTTCATACTGCGCACAGTATTAAAGAGCGGCTTGGCCTTGGCAAATTGCTGAAGGGTGAAATAAGCGTAGCCCTGGTTGAATTTCATCCGGGCTATTTCGGCATTGCTGAGGTTGGCAATATTGGCCTCTTCGTAATAACGGACGGATTCGGGGTATTTGCGAACGCGGAAATAGTATTCTCCCAGGTGATAACTCATCATCTGTACCCGTGCGTTGTTGCGTTCCAGATCGATGTAGTCGATGGCCTTGGTTTCGGCCACCTCTTCGTTCTGTTTGAGTCCGCAGACGATCGTGTAATAGTTGAGTTCCTGGGTTGTTACGGGGTAATTAACGCGGTCTGTTTCCCTTGAACCGGCGTGCAATTCCTTCAGCAGCGGATAAGCCAGACTGTATTGTTCTTTCTGAAAATACTCCTTCGCTTCTTTGAATTTTTCCTGCGGGTCATTATAATAGCGCGTTTGTTGCGCCATTCCAGCTATACTGCCACCAGTGGCGAGTACCAATAAAAGTTGTTGCTTCATGCGGAGTGTCCGTTTAAACCGTGTAGGATAACGTCGCGAATATTCAAATTATTTCAGCCATGACCAAAGAACGTTCCAAACAGGTGTGGATAAGTCCAGATATATGGATTGTTTAACATTTTGCGTCCGCAGGTGTTACAGAGAACGATATTTATTAATATTGCATACAAAATCAAGACCAATGAAGAAACTGTTCAGCACCCGTTATTCGGATAATGCATTCAATTTTGGCATCCTTCTGCTCCGGTTATTTGCCGGTATTTCGATGGCGGTTAACCACGGATATGGCAAGCTTACCGGATTCAAGCAGATCCTTGCCAAAGGTTTTGCAGATCCGTTCGGAATAGGTCAGTCCATGTCACTTTCCCTGACCATCTTTGCGGAATTTTTCTGCGCCATCTTTATTGCGGTTGGATTATTGACGCGCCTGGCTTCCATTCCGCTGATCATTGCCATGTCTGTAGCCTTTTTCATGGCACACCACGCCCGCATTGGTGAAGGTGAACTGGCGGGTCTTTACCTGACGATCTTTGTCGTGTTGTTGTTTGTAGGCCCCGGCAAGATCAGTGTCGACCGCCTGCTCGGCAAATAAGAAATTTTATTTATCAAAAGGGAAAGCTGCAGCTTGCGGGCTGCAGCTTTTTTTATAGCCTTTTTAATATGTACACTACAGAAACTACCCTCCGCGTACGCTATGCAGAAACCGACCAGATGGGTGTGGTTTATCATGGACATTATTTCCAGTATTTTGAGGTGGCGCGTGCCGAATCGATACGTCATCTCGGTTTTACGTATGCCGATATGGAAAAAATCGGCGTAATTATGCCCGTGATCGAAGTGCAGTGCCGTTATCTGAAACCCGCCTTGTATGATGATCTGCTGACGGTAAGGGTGATCCTCCGCGAATTACCTGCCGGGCATCGAATCGTGTTTGAACAGGAGATTGCCAATGAAAAGGGTGAGTTGCTGGCAACCGGTATGGTGACGTTGTATTTTATGGAAAAAGGTACGATGCGCAGAACGGTGATGCCAGAGGAATTGAAACAAAAGCTAGCATTCCACTTCGCCTCCGGCAAAATGGAAAACGGTGAATAAGTCAATAAGTGAATAGGTGAATGGTCTATCACTTATTGGCTTATTGACTTATTCACTTATTGCCTAACTTAGTCGCATGCAAGATATCCAGCTACCGGATGAGCGGCCAGAAGAATCCGGTGCTCAAACCATTGACTATCCACCGAAATACCAGACCGCGCCGGCTTCTGCCAATGTATGGCTCCGCTCTCTCACGAGTCTTGCCCTTTATCTCCTGCTGGGTTATTATATTTTTCCGAGTTATGAAATGCTGCTCCTGATCACGGGTATCGTGATGTTTCATGAACTGGGGCATTTTCTTGCCATGAAATATTTCCGGTACAACGATCTCGGCATTTTTTTCATTCCCTTATTAGGGGCTTATGTATCGGGCACCAAACGCGAAGTGTCGCAAAAGCAATCGGCTATCATTCTCTTAGCGGGTCCCTTGCCCGGCATCCTGCTCGGCATCGGCTTATATTTTCTCGACCGGCACCTGGGTGGCATCTACTGGGGAGATATATCCCTGTACACCACCAGCCTGTTGCTGATATTATTGAACCTGCTCAACCTGCTGCCGGTCTATCCGCTCGATGGCGGACAATTACTGAACCGTGTTTTTTTAGAGGAAGAAAGCCTGGTGAGCCGTATTTTTATTTTCGTTTCGGTAGCCGCCATGGCGTGGTTTGCCTGGCATATGTACAGCCGCTCCGGGAATGCCTTTTATCTTGCATTGATCGCTTTCCCCGTGATGTTGCTGCTTCGTTTGCGCACCGATGCACGGTATACCGTAGTGGAAAAAAAACTGGAGGCGGCAGGCATCAATCTCGACACCTCTTACGAGGAAATGCCGGATGAAGATTATTGGAAAATACGCGATGTAATCATCGAAACGCAACCCGTCTTCCGCGATCTGCAACCAGGGCCTCCCTATTCCTACAGCGACCGCGAAGATAAAATGATGCTGCAGGTACAAGGTTCCCTGCAACGCAACCTGATACAGGATGTTTCTATTCCAGGGAAAATATTGTTGTTCCTGATCTGGGCCGGCGCTTTTGCCGCACCCTGGCTGCTCGAATTGGACCTTCGCTTCTTCGAGCGTTTCCGCTGATCTTATTTCAATACATCAAGCACTTTATACATCTTCTGCACCAGCAAAGAAGCTGCACCACTGTAGTTATTTACGAGGAAAGAAAATACATAGGTCCTGCCACCTGATGTATGATATCCGCAGAAACCTTTTACGCGGTTGATGGTGCCACTTTTCATCCGCATATTATTATAATCGGGTAAGGCGTCATAGAATTTCGCAAACCACGGGCGCTGGCGTGCATAAAGCAGTATTTCTGCCTGCGCACGGGTAGTCACGCGGTTTTGCGGCGATAAGCCTGAACCATCACTCATGTTCAGTGCCGTTACATCCATGCCTTTCTCTTTCCAGAAATCTTTGAGCACATCGATGCCTGCATCGGTACCAGCTTCTTTTCCTTTTTCCTTACCAATGGCTTTTATCAACGCTTCGCCATAAAGGTTGATGCTTTTTTTATTGAACCAGTAGATCAGGGAGTCGAGCGATGGGGAGGTATAGTTGACCAAAGCAACAGCGGCGGTATTGCCGGATTTGTTTTCCAGGGAAATACCGGCTTTGCGAAGCGCGCTGGTCAATTCGGAAATAAATTGTCCGCCCGGATCTTTTTCCGCACCCGAAATGCGGAATGATTTTTCTCCGGCAGGAATGGTGCCGTCGACGAGGTTATCGTAATAGATATAGGCATTATCGCCGGTACCGCGTGCGGCTGTTTTCAACTCGTTGTTATAAAGCGCGGCATATCCTTCATCCAGTATTTCTACTCTATCCCCTATCTTATCACCGGATTTTAAGAGCAGGTCAAATTGGTTTTCTTTCCAGTTTAGCGCATGGGCGCCGGCCCCGTAATAGTTACCAATGTCCTGCCATATCCATCCGCCGGGAATAGCGGAGCGCGTGAACCCCGGCGCTTCGATCCGGATGCTTCCTACTGATGTTATTTTATTTGCCTTCAGGGATGTTACTATGCTATTGATGAATTCATCCGGTTTTGTCGACGCCCATCTCCAACTGCCTAAAGCCGGGTCGCCGCCGGCGGTAATCACCAGTTCGTTGTTGACAATACGGACCGTAGTGGTAAACCGATACCCGGCACCCAGCAATTCGAAAGCTGTCACACTCGTAATGATCTTTTGCGTGGAAGCCGGCGCCAGTCCTGTTTCTTCATTTTTTGCAAACACCACTTTGCCGGATGCCGCATCGGTTACGTACAACGAACTGATAGCATGTTTCAACTGGCTGTCCGCCTCAAAAGCGGCGAAAGCCTCGCTGAGCTTTTTGGAAATATCCTGCGCCTGTACAATACCTGACAGCAACAAAAGAGCAATAAATCCGGTGATTCCTTTCATGCAAATAGTATTTATAAAAAAACAGACGCGAAAGATACGCCAGTGGCTGCAAAAGTTTTTACGCAGCCGAACTTATTTGACAGCTCCGCGTTACGGATATTTGCAGATAAATACGCACACATGCTTAACGCTTCCATCATTACCATCGGCGACGAACTGCTGATTGGCCAGACCATCGACACCAACAGCGCTTTCATTGCGCAGGAGTTGAACCGCATCGGCATCTGGGTACGCCGCCGTGTGGCGGTCGGCGATGTATACAAAGACATCTGGGAAGCCCTTGACGAAGAACGCAAACAATCTTCACTGATCATTATTACCGGCGGTCTCGGTCCTACTGCCGATGATATTACCAAACCGCTGCTGTGTAACTATTTTGGCGGAAAAATGGTGACGGATCCCGGCGTACTGGAGCATGTAAAATACCTGTTTGAAAAAGTCTATCGCCGTCCCGGCCCCATACTCGAGCGCAATCTCCGTCAGGCCGATGTGCCGGACGTGTGTACGGTATTGCACAATGCCAGAGGTTCTGCTCCGGGTATGTGGTTTGAGGCAGCAGACAACCGCGTTTTTATTTCCCTGCCGGGCGTGCCGCACGAGATGAAAGGACTGATACAAGACCAGGTGATTCCGCGCCTGCTGAACAGGTTTCCACTCCCGGCCATCGTTCACCGCACCGCCTTTACGGCGGGTATGGGCGAATCGATGATTGCCGAGCGCCTGGTAGATTTTGAAGCTTCGTTGCCTCCCCACATCAAACTCGCTTACCTGCCAAGCTACGGTATGGTGCGGCTGCGGCTTACCTCACAGGGCCCGGATCGGGAGACCGTTGAAAACGAACTCACCCCTTTCTTTGATCAACTCAAGACCTTTGTCCAGGATGTGCTGGTTACCGACACCGATGAAGGATTGGAAATTGTAGTCGGCAGAATACTGAAAGAAAAAGGAAAAACCGTGGCAACTGCCGAAAGCTGCACCGGCGGTTATATCGCCCACCTGATCACGAGTATTCCGGGTTCTTCAGCTTATTACCAGGGCAGCGTGATCAGCTATGCCAACGAAATCAAGGAAAAACTGTTGGGTGTGCCGCACGAAACGCTGCTGGCACACGGGGCCGTAAGCGAAGAAACCGTGACGGCCATGGCGCAGCATGCCCGTAAATTGCTGGGAACCGACTATGCGCTGGCTACTTCCGGCATCATGGGGCCGGACGGCGGAAGCGGGGAAAAACCGGTGGGAACCGTGTGGGTAGCCGTGGCTGGTGCAGAACATACGGCCACACTCCTGCTCAACCTGCGGTTTGATCGTATGAGAAATATTGTCCAGACAGCCGCGCAGGCGCTCAACTTTTTGCGAAAATTCATTCTTGCTCACGAATAATCGTGTTTACTTCCAAATCGTTATTTTTGCGGCGACGATGGAATTGCTTGCCTGTTGCCAGTGAATACAATTGGTATTCATTACCCTGTTAACCGCCAGGTGGTAATCCCGTTGCCGGAATTTTTAATATTAACCGCTCAATCAATAATATGGCGACAGTAGACCTGATAATGCCTAAGCTCGGAGAAAGTATTATGGAAGCCACCATCCTGAAATGGTTCAAGCAACCGGGTGATTCCGTAAAAATGGACGAAACGGTGCTGGAAATCGCAACCGATAAAGTGGACAGCGAAGTGCCCAGCACAGCAGAAGGTGTCATCGAAGAAATTCTTTTCAAGGTCAACGATGTGGTACCCATCGGCACCGTCATCGCCCGCATCCGCCAGGGTGGCGAAGCGGCTGCCTCCGCACCGGTACAAACAGTATCCGCGCCCGCACAACCGGCTGCTCCTGCCACACAGGCGGCAGTTGTATCTGCGCAGACGGCTGCACCAGCGGCATCCGCCGGCGGCGCACGTTTCTACTCTCCTCTGGTGCTGAATATTGCCGCCAGCGAAGGCATCAGCATGAGCGAACTGGAACAAATTCCCGGTACCGGTAACGAAGGCCGTGTGACCAAAAAAGATATCCTGCAATATGTGAGCCAGCGCAAATCCGGACAGGTGCCGGCAGCGCAGCAACCGGCGGTTCAGACGCAGCCACAGCAGTCCTCTGCTCCGGCCACCATTGCTCCCCGCGAAACCCAGGCGATGACCACCTACTCCGGTAACGTGGAGATCATTGAAATGGACCGCATGCGCAAGCTGATCGCCGACCATATGGTGCGCAGCAAACATACCAGCCCGCACGTAACCAGCTTCACCGAAGCCGACGTTACCAACCTGGTAATGTGGCGCGACAAAGCAAAAAAAGAATTCGAACGCCGCGAGGGAACCAAGATCACTTTCACGCCGCTGTTTGTAGAAGCGATAGTAAAATGCATCAAAAAATTCCCGCTGATCAACTGCTCACTCGACGGCGACAAGATCATTATTAAAAAAGACATCAACATCGGCATGGCGACTGCGCTTCCCAGCGGCAACCTCATCGTGCCGGTGATCAAAAATGCTGATCAGCTCAACCTGGTAGGTCTTGCCAAACAAGTGAACGGCCTGGCCGACAGCGCCCGCAACGGCAAACTTAAAGTCGACGATACACAAGGTGGCACTTTCACCCTCACCAATGTAGGCACATTCGGCAGCCTGATGGGCACTCCCATCATCAACCAGCCGCAAGTGGCGATACTGGCCGTTGGTGCCATCAAAAAAAGACCTGTGGTAGTGGAAACCCCCATGGGCGATAGCATTGCCATACGTCACATGATGTATCTCAGCATGAGCTACGATCACCGCATTGTAGACGGAAGCCTTGGCGCTACCTTCCTCACGGCCGTAGCCAAAGAGCTGGAGAACTTCAGCCCCGATCGCGAGATCTGATCCCGGATGTTCAATTAAACACTCAAAATGAGAACAGGCTTTTTGCTGCTCTTGCTGTCTCTTGCTGTCATCTCTTACGGCCAGAAGAAGAACTTTGGTTCCTGGAACGTGATCAATACACGTATAACACTCGCGCCGAAGTGGGAAGCCTTCAATGAGTTGCAGCTCCGCTCGCAGTCATTTTACAATGACCATTTTTATCATGAAGTAAAAGGCGGCGTGTCGTATTTCCTCAACAAAAACTTCTCGCTGCTGATGGGTGTAGGCAAATACACCACCTACTCCGATCCGGGTAACTTCACCAAACCCGTTACGGCCAGCGAAACACGTTTCTGGCAGCAACTCACGATGAACAACTATCTCGATGTACTCAAATTTGAACATCGTTACCGCGTGGAGCAGCGCTGGTTCAAAACCGGCTACCGCAACCGCTTCCGTTACAGGCTGAATGCGGCCATGCCCATCGCTAAGAAAAAAATAGAACCCAAAACATTTTACGTCGGGGCCTTCAACGAAATATTCCTCACCAACAAAGCGCCTTATTTCGAACGCAACCGTTTCTTTGCCGGGATCGGTTACCAGTTTTCCTCCTACTTCAGTGTACAGCCCGGCTACGTGTATCAATACGACTATCGCAATGAAGTCGGCGCCGGCAAACATTTCTTCCAGCTCACACTCATGATCGACATCGACGGCGACAAGAATCCGAATGAACGGATTCCGGGAAACGTGGATTAGGGCAATGATTTGATAATTTGAAAATTTGATGATTAGGTTCGCACATCACATCCTTGTTGGTCTGAAGACCAGCAACGGCGCTTAATTCGACTATTTTACTCCTACACCTTCCATTTTTAACTTTTGACTTTTTAATTTTTACTTTAAATTAGGATAACAGTTCACGAAAAAACCGGGCATATGAAACAGTTATCCGAAACATGGTTTGCCGAAGGCTATATCGACTTTGAATTAAAGAAATACACCCTGCTCGCGTATTTGCAGCAGATCAATGGCCACTTCACTCAAAACAAACTCTATCCGCAACTGGCCGATCTTATCTTTCACTACAATAACATCGTCGCTTTCCGTGAAAACAAAAAATACCTGCAGGAACAATTTCCCAAAAAACTGACAGGCATTCAACTGGAAAAACTTCAACTGTTATATGAGCAGATGATGGCAGATGATGAAGTAATGACGGAATTGGAGCAGATCATCCATTATGCCGCAGAACACATGCAATCGACCATTCACAGCGGTACGGAGATTTATGAATTTGTGGAAGAAAAACTGAACATTTCTCCCATTGGCATCATGCCACTCGATACACAAGAAGGATATTTTTTCCTGAGCAATGGCAATGCGCGGCGTACACGCATTTACCACTATCGTTTATCTATTTTTGAAAAACGCGACGCACGTTATCGCAGTATGCGCACTTCGTATGTAGATATGCGTTACCGCGGCATCAGCACTACCTACGAGCAAATAAAAGCTGAATTGATCCGCAGCAAACAGGAGTTGCCCAACCCCGCGGTGTATGCCATAGAAACGGAGCTGAAATTTCCGGTGGAGGAAACGTTATTACCGGTGGTAAAAAGAAGCCTGGTGAAATTCATTTCGGATGCAGCCTGATCAATCAATTGACTGCTCCGCCAACTGACGACGCGAGGCCACGCGCAACAGCGAGGTATGCACTACTACTGCAAAAATGATCACGGCAAAACCCAGGTAAAACCACTGGCTCACCTGTTCGTTTTCTCCCGCAATCAAAAAAGCCAGCGTTACGCCGTAAACCGGTTCCAGGTTGTAGGAAAGATTGACCGTGAATGCAGATAATTTTCGCAGCGCATTAGTCGACAGCCGCATCGCCAGCACCGTACATAACCAGGCCAGTACCAATAACCAGAACCAATTGGACAGGTCGGGGAATAACTGATCGGTTGGAAAATAATACATGTAAAAAGGCATCACGAGCGACAAGGTGAGCCAGCCGCCGGTCATCTGCCAGGTGAGTACGGTTTCCACATTGATGCGCTGTACCTCCCTGCGTAAGAAGATCGGGAATAAAGCCGCAAGGAAGGCAGAAACAAGACCGATGATAATACCAGTTTTGAAACGTGCGTCAAAATGAAAAATGATATAGATACCGGCAATGGCCATTAATCCCAACAATATTTCTATCAGCTTGAACGGTTGCCGGGTGAGCAGGGGTTCTAAAATGGCACTGAAAAAACTCATGGCAGAAAGACACACCAATGCAATGGAGATGTTGCCGTATTTGATGGCCCCGTAAAAACTGACCCAATGCAGGGCGGCGATAAAACCGATACCCGTGATGCGCAGCTTGTCTTTCATCGGCAGCGCAACAATTTTGCGTTGATAACCCCAGAGTATCCACATGGTTACGGCTGTGATCAGCAAACGATACCATACCAGCAAACCTTCATTCAGGGTGATGAGTTTGCCCAACACCCCGGTAAATCCGGCAAGGAATACCGCTATATGCAATTGAAGGAAAGCCTTTTTCATTCCGGCACGCAAGATAGAAATTCAAAAGTCAAAAGTCAAAAAATGGGCGGCGTGAATCGTCATCCCGAAGCCTCGGGAGTGAATCGTCAATCGTCAATAAGGCAATGAGTCAATAGACGCCCTGATTCGTGTTTTCACGAAACCGCAGAAAACTGCCTCTAAAGTCTCGGAAAGCTCCAATTGCAAACCACGGCTGTTTTAACCTTATACCTTAGCCCGAAGTGTCGGGCCTTATACCTTATACCTTTTACTTAAAACTTATTACTCAATACTTCCAACTTAACCGTATTTTTGTGGTGCGATTGCCTCTATGCGTTACTCATTTCTAACCATATTACCGGAACCAGCTTCCGGCCTGTTGCCGGCCATTCCGGACTAGCGCAATCGCTCCGCAGGGATTCCCCCTGTCTTTTCTTTTACCAAACCTGAGAAAGATGGCAAAAAATGACCTGGCTAAAGTCCATGTAAGTTCAGAAATAGGCACGCTTAAACGACTATTGGTCCACAGTCCCGACAGTGGTTTGGGTAAAGTGGTGCCGTCTAAAGCGCAGGACTGGCTTTTCGAAGACATTGTGCACCTGGAAACCATCCGCCGCAAAGAGTACGACTATTACACGAAAATACTTCTATACTTTCTCGATCCGGGCAAGATCCGCGGACGACTGCACGAGATCGACGACCCCGCCAACCGTTTCAATTTTTACAAACCCGATCACGCCGATTTCTACCGCTCCGAAAACGTGGTGGAACTGCAATGGCTACTGGCCGACGTATTGGAAGACCGGGAGATCAAACTGAAACTGATCGCTTCCGTTTGTGCACTCGAGAATTGCAGTTATGAAATGCAGGAATCGCTGGTAAACCTGACACCGGCACAACTTGCCAAACTCTTTATCAGCGGCACCAACAATGAAAAGGAAATGCTCTTTCCTCCCGTGCCCAACTTTATTTTTACGCGCGACATCGGCATTGTGATCAACGATCATATCCTGCTCAACAAACCGGCAAAAAAAGCCCGCACGCGCGAAGCACTACTGATCAAATATATTTTCTATAACCACCCGTTGTTTGCGCACTGCCGCGAGAATATCATCGAGCTGCCCGACACCTCGCATCATTTCCTGCTGCCCCGCGACGGCGACGATAAAAAAGTAACCCTCGAAGGTGGCGACATTATGGTAGTGACCAAAGAGCATTTGCTGATCGGTATCAGCGAACGCACCACGATGGAAGCCGCCCACCAGGCCATCCGTATTCTTTTTGAAAAAAATGTAGTCAAGAAAATAACAGTCGTAAAAATTCCGAAAAAGCGGGACTACATGCATATCGACACCGTATTTACGCAGGTGAAGAAAAATATGTGGGTCATGCTGGGTGCCTTTTCCAAAAAGACCATTAAAATGGAAGACGCCGATCCCATCGAACGCGTATTGGACGAACGGAAAAAAGATGACAAAATTCGCATCATCCAGTTCCGCAAGAAGGACCAGGAAAATCCGGTTCACTTCGACAACCTGGAAGAACTGCTGGCCGACATCAGCAAACACGACCTGAAGTGCGAAGAAAAAGTAAAATTCATTTACTCCGGCAACAACCAGTTTCCCTACGACGCACGTGAACAATGGACAGACTCCTGCAACCTGCTTGCCTTGAAAGAAGGTGTGGTATTAGGTTATGACCGCAACGACAAAACACTCGAAGCCTTTGAAGCAGCGGGATTCAGGATAGTACCCGCCCGCGAACTGATCGACAAACTCGAATCAGGAGAATGGACAATCGAAACACTGGAGGACACGCTCATCACCATGCCTTCTGCCGAACTATCGAGAGCACGCGGAGGTTTTCATTGCATGAGTATGCCGCTCTGGCGTGAAGACATTTAAACCACATTTATGCAGACCACTTCGCATATATTGATGATCCGTCCGGTACAGTTTGGTTTTAATACACAGACTGCCGTTAACAACGCCTTTCAACAGGTAAATAACGAAACCGGTGTACAGGAAAAAGCACAGCAGGAATTTGATCGTTTTGTAGCGTTACTGCGCGGACATGGTGTGGATGTGACCGTGATCGATGATACACCGGAACCGCATACACCGGATTCTATCTTTCCCAACAACTGGGTGTCGTTTCATCATGACGGTAGTGTGATACTGTACCCGATGTTTGCTGAGAACCGGCGATTGGAACGCAAACCACATATCATCGGGAAAATAGCGGAGAACTTCCGCATCGACCGTACCACGGATCTGTCTGATTTTGAAGCAAAAGACCTTTACCTCGAAGGCACCGGCAGCATGGTACTCGACAGAACACATAAAGTGGCTTACGCCTGCCTTTCACCACGCACGCATCCGGAAGTATTGAAGGCCTTTGCCGAGGCTACCGGTTATGAAACGGTTGAATTTCATGCAGCCGATGCGCAGGGCGTGGCCATCTATCACACCAACGTATTAATGTGCATCGGTGATGACTATGCCGTGATCTGCCTGGACGCCATTCCTTCGGAAGAAGAGCGGAAACATGTGGAAGAAAAACTCAAAGGATCGCGCAAAACGGTTATCACGATCACGCTTGATCAGATGAATCATTTCGCGGGAAATATGTTGCAGGTACAAAGCCTGCGCGGAAGGAAATTACTGGTGATGTCTACACAAGCCTTCAGTTCGCTTACGCCGGGACAGATAACAGCACTCTCCGCCTTCAACCCGATCGTGCATGCCCCGTTGGATGTGATTGAAAAAAATGGCGGTGGCAGTGCGCGCTGCATGATGGCCGAGATTCATCTGCCAGGGAAGGCGGCAATAAGTCAATAAGTGAATAGGTCAATAGGGGAATTAATAAATGCGTGAAAAAGAGGGAGCAATCATTCACTGATTGACTTATTCACTTATTCACCATTCCCCCCTTGTTTCAGATCAATTTTTCGCAAAAAATACGTTCCCGCTTTTTTTTCGCATTGTTATTGCACCGGAACTTATATATTTACCGCGAATCCTGAATGATACACCCTGCAATGAAGAACTTTTTCCTGCTAATCTTATTACTATCCAGCCTGTCTGTCTTCTCCCAATCGCTGAATTACACAGATTCCCTCCACCAATATCGTGAGCAATATGTAGACGAACATGAAGTGGTGAAAGACGAAGATCATCATTGGTTGCAATTTTACCCGATAGACAGCAATTTCCGCATACATGCCCGCTTCGAATATATCCGCCAGCCGCAATGGTTCACGATGGAAACTTCGGGGATGCAAAAACAGATTTACCGCACTTACGGCAAACTCACTTTCCGTTTACACGATACACTGATTAAACTAAATGTATACCAGTCGCAGCGGCTGATGGAACAGGAGGAATACCGTGATTATCTTTTCCTTCCGTTTACCGATCATACCAATGGCGAAGGTTCGTATGAAATAGGCCGGTATATCGATCTGCGGTTTACCGATATTCACGACAATGAAGTAGTGCTTGATTTCAACAAAGCCTATAATCCTTATTGCGCTTATATCGAAGGACGTTTCAACTGTCCTATTCCTCCTTCAGAAAATTTTATTCCAATGGCCATTACAGCCGGTGAAAAGAAATTCTCCAAACCTATTGCTTCGGGTAACTGACCGCCAAAGCCTGCTCTATCGTCAGCGGTTGATAATTGAAAAGTCCGCGGGCTTTGGTAATATCAAGTCCGGTATGCAATGGCCGTTGTGCATCGGATTGTAATTGATCATTGGAGAGTGGTTTCAGCAACGCGCTGTCGAGCTCCAGGTGTGCAGCCAGCTTGGTAGAGAGTTCAAACGGTGTGGCTACTTCCCCACCCGCTATATTGATAATTCCCTGGTATTTTTTACGGGCAATGATGGTCAACGCCTTTGCCAGATCGCCGGCATAAGTCGGCGTGCGGATCTGATCTGTTACAACATGATAGGCTTCCCCGCGTGTGAGGTGATCTTTTACCTGCGACAAAAATTGCCGCTTGCCTTCCACTGGTTCACCAAAGACGGAAACCGTGCGCACGATTGCCCAATCACCCGCAAACTCGGAAACGGCCTGCTCCGCTTCGAGCTTCGTTCGCCCGTAGAAGTTGATGGGTGAAGGCTCATCCGTCTCGGTGTACATTCCTTTCTTCCCATCGAATACAAAATCGGTGGAAAGAAAAATGAAAAAGCTGCCGTTCTCTTCGGCGCTCATCGCCAGTTGCATCGTGGCCTCCACGTTGGTAAAGTAGGCTTCCCACTGCTTTTTTTCGCACTCATCGGGTTTGCTCATCGCACCCGCATGAATGATAACAGCAGGCTTTTCTTCTTCCACCATACTATCTACCGCATAAGGATCGGTAAAGTCGAGGCGTTTGTATTTTACATTAGACAACGATGTCCATGGATGTCGCTGGCTGAGGCTTCCGAAGTCGGCCCGTCCCGTCGCCACCACATCAAATCCATCGTTCGCCAATGCAGGAACCAGGTAGTGACCAACAGAGCCGGTTGCCCCGGTAACGAGTACTTTCATGTTTGACAGGTCGAAAAATTATAAGATGTAAGTATTAAGTGATAAGTGATAAGTTAAACAGCCATGGTTCGTGTATACACGAACCATGGCTGTTTATTGACGGTTCACTCATTGTCGATTGGCGCATTTACGCACCTGCATATTCACCTGTTATTTCTTCTCCGGTGTTTTCTTGCTGGGCGGCGGTGCTACCGGTGTTGCTTCCGCGAGTTTGGCAGGCTGGCTTGTCTTCACACCTTCCTGTGTTTTCGGGTCAACATACCCGCGGCCGGCGGCTGCTTCGATACGTTGCTTTTCCTCGCGTTTCTTCAGTTCTTCAGGCGTTGGCATACTTCCATCTACATTCAGCAATTGCGCAGATTTACGTGCCGATTCGGCAGGGTTGTTATCGAACTCCATACCCAGGTTGTACATCACAAAGCTCCAGATATCGGTCGCTTCCTCGATCATCTTGCCTGTTGGCTTACCGGCACCATGCCCCGCGTTGGTTTCTATACGGATCAATGCGGGATTGGGTCCTGTGTAGTACTCCTGCATACGCGCTGCAAATTTGAATGAATGCGCCGGCACCACACGGTCATCATGATCCGCTGTGGTAATAAGCGTAGCCGGATAGTTTACGCCTTTTTTAAGGTTGTGATACGGAGAATATTTGTACAGGTAACCAAATTGCTGCGCCGAGTCGGCACTGCCATATTCTACGGCCCAGCCCCATCCTACGGTGAACTTGTGATAACGCAGCATATCCAGTACACCCACCGCGGGCAGCGCTACTTTGAAGAGCTCCGGTTCCTGGGTAATAACAGCACCAACCAGTAACCCGCCATTGCTGCCACCACGTAACGCCAGTTTTTGGCTGTTGGTATAATTATTCTTGATAAGATAATTCGCGGCAGCTATGCAGTCGTCGAATACATTTTGTTTTTTGTCCAGCATTCCATCTTTATGCCATTTCTCACCATACTCACTTCCTCCGCGCAGGTTTACTACTGCATATATACCGCCCTGCTCAATGAAAAAGGCATTGCTCACGCTGAAACCTGGAGTCATCGGTACATTAAACCCGCCATAGCCGTAGATCAGTACGGGATTGTTTCCGTTTCTCACCATGCCTTTGCGATAGGTCAGGAACATCGGTACGCGTGTGCCGTCTTTGCTGTTAAAAAATACCTGTTCCGTTACAAACAAATCCGGATTAAAATTCACTTCTGCCGAACGGAATCGGTCTGATTTGCCGGTAGCTATATTGTAACGGTAAATGGTGGGAGGCGTGGCAAAAGATGAATAGCTGTAGAAAAATTCCTTGTCTGTTTTTTCTCCGCCGAATCCACTCGCAGCGCCTACCCCCGGAAGCACGATCTCCCGGAGCTGCTTGCCATCATAAGTATATTGGTATACTTTGGTTGCTGCGTCTTTGAGATAGGTAAGGAAAAGCGAGCCGCCGCCGGTGCCTGCACTTTGCAATACCTCCGGCTTTTCCGCTACGATCACTTTCCAGTTTTCTTTCTTTGGATTTTTCGGATCGATGAGTACGATGCGATAGTTAAGCGCGCCATCATTGGTACGCACCAATAATTTATCTCCGGCGTTGTCGATCACATCGGGATCGGTGTTGAAGCCTGCGATCAGCAGCCTGAATTCTTTTTGCTGCGGATCTTTCAGGTCGCGATACCAGATCTCTCCGCCGCTTGTTCCCTGCGATACGTTCAGGATCAGGAAACGTTTGTCTTCCGTAAGACCCGCACTGTGGTAACGCAATGGATTTTTGCGGTCTTCATACACCAGTTGATCTTTATTCTGCGTATGACCTATTTGGTGATAAAATACTTTATGGTATTCATTTTTCTTGCTGAGCCTGGAAGCTGAATCGGGTTTATCATAACCTGAATAGTAGAACCCTTCATCACCGTTCCAGCTTGCACCGCTGAATTTCACCCACTCGATCTTGTCGGCTATACGCTGACGGGTAGCCGTTTCCATCACAAAAATCTCCTGCCAGTCGCTGCCGGCAACGGCCAGACTGTAGGCAAGGTATTTCCCTGATTTACTGAAATAGATACCGCCGAGTGCGGCAATACCCTCTTTGTTCAGCGTATTGGGGTTGAGGAATTCTTCCGCTTCACCATTGAGGCCTTTCTGGCGATAAAGTACCGCCTGGTTTTGCAAGCCATCATTCTTGAAGAAATAATAATAATCGCCTTTTTTGAAGGGAGAAGAATACTTGGGATAGTTCCACAATTTCTCCAGGCGATTATATACCTGTTTACGGAACGGGATTTTGGAGAGATAATCAGCCGTAACAATATTCTGATCGATCACCCATTTTTTTGTTTCGTTGCTGTTATCGTCTTCCAGCCAGCGATAAGGGTCTTCCACTTTGGTTCCGTGATAGTCGTCGGTTACATTTTCCTTCCTGCTTACAGGATACTTCCATTGTGCTGTTGCAGAAATTGCACTTGTCATAAACAGTATAAAAAATATTTTTTTCATCTTGGTTAACTTTTACCGGGTTTAAAGATAAGGAAACGCAATCAAGACGAAATTTTTCGAAACCACTGCTGTCACAAGCCTGTGATTCTCATCTGCTTCTAATCTGACCAGATGCCCCTTTTACACTAACGACCATTAGTGTCAGTTCATATTATATTCATGTGTACGCACTACATAATCATGACAATGCCTTACTTTTGGAGCTTCGAAATTCCGCGTTTTTTTACATTGTTTACTACGATAATATGAGTAAGAAAGTCACTAGGATCGGCGTTTTAACATCCGGAGGAGATTCACCAGGCATGAATGCAGCTATTCGCGCGGTGGTGCGAACGGGGCTTTATCATGAACTCGAAGTTTTCGGTATCATGCGCGGGTATCAGGGTATGGTGGAAGATGATATTTTCAGAATGGAGTCGCGCTCGGTGGCCAACATCATTCAGCGTGGCGGAACCATTTTGAAGACTGCGCGGTGCAAAGAATTCTTTGAACCCGAAGGTCGCAGAAAGGCCTACGAAAACCTGAAAAAAAGAGGCATCGACGGGCTGGTGATCATCGGTGGTGATGGCAGCTTCCGCGGTGCACAGAAATTCAGCAACGAATACGATATTCCCTGCGTTGGTGTGCCCGGCACCATCGACCGCGACATGGCAGGTACGGAAGTAACGATCGGTTTTGATACGGCCGTTAACACAGCCGTACAGGCCATCGATAAGATCCGCGACACCATGGATGCACACGACCGCGTATTTATCGTGGAAGTAATGGGACGTGATGCCGGTTACATCGCACTGCACAGCGGTATCGCTACGGGTGCGGAGAATATCCTGATCCCTGAAACCAAAACGGATATCGAGGCCATCATCGAAAGTCTGACCGAAAAGGAAAAGCGCAAGAAGCTGGTAAACCTGATCGTAGTGGCGGAAGGAGAAGAATTTGGCGGTGCGGGTGAAGTAGCGAAAGTGATCCGGGAAAGAATGCCGAATGCCGATGTACGCGTAACGGTATTGGGACACATCCAGCGTGGTGGTACGCCAAGTTGCGAAGACCGCCTGGTAGCAAGCCACATGGGTTATTATGCCGTGGAAAGCCTGCTGCTCGGACGTAAAAATGTAATGGTAGGTGTGATCAATAATAAGATTCATTACACACCATTGGATAAAGCAGTCAAAGAAAAACACAAGATCGGTCAGGAATGGATGAAGATCGTCAAGATCCTGGCCAGTTAATAAACGAATTAGCTGAAACCGGGTCGCTGGCTGATCCGGTGAGCGGCTTAGAGATTTTTTTATCACCGGTTCAAGCAGCCAGCAGCCTGCAACCAGAAATGCTGATACTTCTATGACCAGACATGCGGAAAAGTATTACTACAAACAAATGGACATCAACGCGGGTATCGACCATAGCTACCACCGCACAAAGATCGTAGCAACAGTTGGTCCGGCCTGCGACACTTACGAGCAGCTTCTCGACCTTGTAAAAGCAGGTGTCAATGTCTTCCGCCTCAATTTCTCTCACGGTAGCCATGAGGATAAAGCCCGCATCATCGGTCATATCCGTGAAATCATTAAAAACGAACCCTACAATATTGCAATCCTCGGCGACCTGCAGGGACCTAAACTGCGTGTTGGCGAAATCGAGAACAATGCCCTTCCCGTAGAAGCAGGCGACACCCTTACGTTTACCAATGAAAAACTGGTAGGCAACAAAGAGCGCATTTATGTTTCTTATCCCAATCTTCACTCAGACGTGCAGGTTGGTAATAAGATCATGATCGACGATGGCAAACTGGAAGTGGTGGTAACGGCCATCCTCCCGAATAATGATGTGCAGGTAGAGGTAACCATGGGTGGTGTGATTTCTTCCAAGAAAGGTGTGAACCTTCCCGATACGCGTATTTCCCTTCCGGCATTGACCGAGAAAGATCTGATCGACCTGCAATTCATCATCGAGCAACAACTCGATTGGGTAGCACTTTCGTTTGTACGCCGCGTGGAAGACATCCGCGGTCTCCGGCAGATCCTGAACGATCATAAGAGTAAATCAAAGATCATTGCCAAAATCGAAATGCCCGAAGCCCTCACCAATATCCGCGACATCATCGTGGAATCAGATGGTGTAATGGTAGCGCGTGGCGACCTGGGCGTGGAGCTGCCGGTAGAGAAGGTGCCGCTGATCCAGAAAGACCTGATCCGCAAATGTCTTCACCGTGCCAAGCCCGTAATTGTGGCAACGCAAATGATGGAGAGCATGATCGATCGCATTAAACCCAACCGCAGTGAGATCACCGACGTAGCGAATGCCGTACTGGAAGGCGCCGATGCCGTAATGCTGAGTGGCGAAACGGCTACCGGTAAACATCCTACCCTGGTGGTACAGACCATGCGCAAGATCATCATGGAAGTGGAGAAAACGGATTACCGTTATAACCTGGAGGAAGTGCTGCAACCGCAGGCCCACTCTCCTTCTTTCCTCAGCGATGCTATTTGTTATAACGCCTGCAGCCTTGCCAATGACAGCAATGCAGAAGCACTGGTGGGTATGACCCAAAGCGGTTACACGGGTTTCATGTTGAGCAGCTATCGTCCTAAATCACCCTTATATATTTTCACCAAAGAGCGCTCACTGGTTAACCAGCTTTGTCTGAGCTGGGGTGTGCGTGCATTCTATTATGATGAAGAAGACAGTCTCGACGACATCTTCGCCGATCAGATCGAAATCTTAAAAGAGAGAGGTTTTGTAAAAACAGGCAATATTGTAGTGAGCACCGGCAGTACACCTGTTCATCTGCATCTGCCAACGAACGTGTTGAAGATTACGAAGGTGGAATAATGTGTAAATATGCCCTTGCTTCGCAAGGGGCCATGTGTAAAATATGAAAATGTTTCGCTAACAGTAATAGAAAAGCGGCTAACCTGATGGTTGCCGCTTTTTTGTATAAATCATTTACACATTTTCATATTTACACATCCCGATAATTCGGGCACATTCGCATTAAATCGCTTAGAGCGGTTTAATGCGAATATTCCTGTACCATACATCGTTACCATGATCCTGCAGGCCGATGCGGCCGCGGCGGTAGGTGCCGAAATCAGGCATGTTTTTGAATTTGCTACCCGCCACCAGCGCCTTCCACTGATCGTCCCAAAGTGTGGTACTCACCACTTTTACATCGTTGAGGTACATATCGAGTTTGGCTTTCTCGCTGCGGACGCGCACTTTATTCCATTCACCAACAGGTTTGGCTGCTTCTTTGGATGCGGAGATCAGATCATACAGATCGCCTGCGCGGTGTTTAATGATTTTGCCATCGGGATGGCCGGCATCGTCGAGCACCTGCATTTCCATACCGGTTTCCCAGGGCCATCTGTACTTCTTGTCTTCGTGAATATAAAAGATGATGCCGCTGTTGCCGTTCTTACTGATCTTCCATTCGAGTTCGAGTTCGAAATCCTCGTACTCCTGTTCGGTGACAATATCCCAGTCGCCGCGAATGCCTGCCGCTTTCTTTTTGGCTACATCGAGGTACAACAGGCCATCTTTTGCCTGCCATACGGAATCGATAGCCCCCGCACCATAGCGATGCCATCCTTTGGTGGTCTTGCCATCAAACAGGGATTGCCATTCGCCTTTGGCAACGGAAGAAGTTTCAGAAGCCGGTGCGCTTTTTTTGTTGCTTTGATTATTACAAGCCATCAGGGATAATCCCAGCAAAAGAGCTGCCGATGTTTTCCGGATCATACTTATTTTTTTAAGAGTAAGATATAACGTACCATTTTTTCAGCATCTTCCTGCGATACCCAGGAGTTAGGTGTCATCGGCACACTGCCCCATACACCCGCACCGCCCTCGATCACTTTTTTAGCCAGTGCAGTCACCGTTTCAGGACCCGCGCCGGCATATTTTTCCGCCACGTCGCGATAACTTGGCCCGGTTACGGCTGCATCCACTTTGTGACAACTGATGCAATTGTTTTTTCCCACCAGGGCCAGTCCCTCTTTGTAAACCGGGTTAGACGAAAGGTCTGTGCCGCCGGCTTCCGGTTTCTTTTCCCCTGACTCGTTGTTACAGGCTACCACAGCAGCCAGTGCCAGAGCCGCCACCATAATTTTCTTCATGTCAATTGGTTATTTTGTATCAAAGTTATAAGTTCTGAGTAATAAGTTTTAAGTGAGAAACCTGAATAGGTCAATCAGTGAATAAGTCAATAATTCACCAATCGAGATCAATATTCACTTATTCACCGATTGACTTATTGCGGCTATTCATCATTCATTCACTCCAAACCAATAATCCTCCGCAACAAACTCTTATCCGTTTCCACTCCCGCAAAATCATCAAACGCTTTATCGGTAACCCGGATGATATGCTCCTGGATAAATTTCGCTCCCTCCTTTGCACCATCTTCCGGATGTTTGATGCAACACTCCCACTCCATCACCGCCCATCCGTCGAAGTCATACTCTGCCAGTTTGCTGAATATCTTTTTAAAATCTACCTGTCCGTCTCCCGGCGAACGGTAACGCCCCGCGCGGTTGAGCCAGCTCTGGTAACCTCCGAATGTGCCTTGCTTGCCCGTGGCATTGAACTCCGCATCTTTTACATGAAAGGCTTTGATACGTTCATGATAAAAATCGATGTATTGCACATAGTCCAGTTGCTGCAACACAAAATGCGACGGATCATACAACAGGCAGGCACGCGGATGATTGTTTACTTTTTCCAGAAACATTTCATAGGTGATGCCATCGAACAGGTCTTCGCCCGGGTGAATTTCATAACACACATCCACACCGTGTTCATCGAAATAATCAAGTATCGGGCGCCAGCGTTTCGCGAGTTCGGCGAACGCTTCATCTACCAATCCGGCGGGGCGCTGCGGCCAGGGATGGAAAGTATGCCAGATCAATGCGCCGCTGAATGTAGGATGGGCGGTGAGTCCAAGATTGCGCGACGCCTGCGCACCATATTTCAATTGCTGCACAGCCCATTCGGTACGCGCAGCCGGATTACCGCGCAATGCTTCGGGAGCAAAGCCGTCAAATAATTCATTATAGGCCGGATGCACCGCCACCAACTGCCCTTGCAGATGGGTAGACAATTCCGTTATCACTAATCCGCATTCTTCCACTATGCCTCTTACTTCATCGGCATAGGTCTTGCTTTCCGCTGCCTGCTGCAAATCGATGCAACGACTGTCCCATGTAGGGATTTGCACGCCTTTGAAACCAAGCGACTCCGCCCACAAACAAAGTGAGCGCAGATTATTGAAAGGCGCTTTGTCGCCCAGAAACTGCGCGAGAAATATACCGGGTCCTTTTACTGTTTTCATATCAGGTGAAAATAAGGTAAACAATCATGCGCCGGCATTGAGCGCTATCCATTTCTGCGTGGCTTGTCCGCTCGCTATTACGCGATCGATAAACATCATTCCTCTCACGCCCTCCCGGATACCGGGAAAGTCGAGTACCACCGCTGTGGCTTCCGTACCATCGAGACGTGCACGCAATGTCAGCGCAAAGTTGCGGTAAAGATTGGCAAAGGCCTCCAGGTATCCTTCCGGATGTCCTGCCGGCACGCGCGTATTGTGTGCCGCATATTCCGACACATAACTTCCGCCCGTGCGCCATATTTCCGTCGGACGATCCGGCCATTTTACCAATAATGTATTAGCATCCTGTTGTTGCCATTCCAATCCCCCTTTCTCTCCATATACTCTTATGCGCACATTGTTTTCTTCACCGGCTGCCACCTGTGTGGCAATCAACACACCACTGGCACCGTTTTGAAAACGCAGCAATACCGAACCATCATCATCGAGTTTTCTTCCGGGTACAACGGTTTGTATATCGGCACAAAGCGATTCCACTTCGAGTCCGCTTACATATTCTGCCAGGTTGAAGGCATGGGTTCCGATGTCGCCCATTGCACCGGCTATGCCGCTGCGTGCGGGATCGGTACGCCAGGCAGCCTGCTTATTGTCGCCACCTTCGGCATAAGTGCTGAGCCATCCCTGCGGATATTCTACATAAACTTTACGTATGGTGCCGAATTTTCCGGAAGCAACCAGTTGCCGGGCTTCCTTGATCATCGGATAACCGGTATAAGTATGTGTGAGGCAAAACAGCAACCCTGAACGTTCAACGGCCTGTTGCAATTCGATGGCTTCAGCCAGGTTGAGGGTCATCGGTTTATCGAGCACCACATGAAATCCGTGCTCCAAAGCCAGCATTGCGGGCTCGGCGTGGACATGGTTGGGGGTAACTATTGAAACAAATTCCATGCGTTCATGTGGCGGTAATTCAGCCTCCGCGCGAAACATTTCGCGGTACGACCCGTACACTCTTTCAACCGGTAATCCAAGTGCGGCGCCGGTCTGTGCCGACTTCTCAGGATCCGCGCTGAATGCTCCGCAAACGATTTCGATCTCTCCGTCTAATGCAGCAGCCATGCGGTGTACAGCGCCTATGAATGATCCGGGTCCGCCGCCTGCCATTCCCATTCTGAGTTTGCGTTTGGCCATACTCAATCGTTTTTGCTTTCTTAAAAAGACGTTGAAGAATAAAAAATTGTATGGCTAAAAATAGTACATTTAATCAGTTTTTATTGACAAATAAATTTAACGAGCTGCGTATGAATCCAATGATCCGTGTCCGTTTATCGGTCATGATGTTTCTTGAATTTTTCACATGGGGAGCCTGGTTTGTTTCCCTGGGAACTTTTCTTTCCATTAACCTCAAGGCGGATGGTGCGCAAACAGGAGACGTGTTCTCCACGCAGTCATGGGGAGCCATCATTGCGCCGTTTATCATCGGCCTCATCGCCGATCGTTTCATCCGCGCGGAACGCATTCTTGGTTTCCTGCACATGGTAGGCGCCGTGCTGATGTACCAGATGTACAATGCAGAAACAGTCGGTGAATTTTATCCTTACGTGCTTGGCTACATGATCCTGTTCATGCCTACCCTGGCACTGGTTGCATCTGTATCATTTAATCAAATGAGTAATCCGGAGAAACAATTTTCTTCCATCCGTGTATTCGGCACTATCGGCTGGATTGTTGCCGGACTGCTGATCAGTTACGCTTTCCGTTGGGACAACTCGGCCGCTTCCGCAGCCGGTCAGTTGAAAAACACTTTCCTGTTAGCAGGCGGCAGTTCTTTACTCCTGGGGCTTTTCAGTTTTACCCTGCCCGCCACACCCCCGCGTGCCAAAGGTGAAAAAATTTCCATCGGTAAAATACTGGGAGTAGATGCATTGAAACTATTAAAGGATCGCAACTTCGCCGTCTTCTTTTTGGCATCGGTTGCCATTTGTATTCCGCTCGCATTCTACTACCAGGTCACTAATACCTTCCTGGTGCATTCTGGTGTCGAAAACGCAACAGGTCTGATGTCGCTCGGACAAGTATCGGAAGTTTTATTCATGTTGTTACTGCCGGTCTTCTTTACCCGTTACGGTTTCAAGAAAACAATACTCGTGGGCATGCTGGCCTGGGTCGTGCGTTATCTGTTATTTGCCTACGGCAATGCAGATGACCTCTTCTTTATGCTGATACTGGGAATTGTACTGCATGGCGTATGTTATGACTTCTTCTTTGTATCCGGACAAATTTATACTGATGCACGTGCAGGTGAACAATACAAAAGTGCCGCACAGGGGTTAATCACACTGGCTACTTATGGTGTGGGTATGCTCATCGGATTCAAAATCGCAGGCTTGATCACCGATCATTATAAAACAGGCGAAGGCAGTTTCGATTATAAAATGATCTGGTTAATTCCGGCCGGTATCGCGGCAATAGTATTCCTGTTGTTTGCGTTATTGTTTAAAAAAGAAACAAAGAAAATCTCTTTATAATAGTATCATGGCAGGCACACAATCACGCAGATCATGGCTGCAATCCGTTACTACTGCCGCGCTGGCCGCGGGTGCCGGCACTACGCTGAGTGCTTTTTCCTGCAAAACAAATTCATCTGCCTTGAAAGGAAATATTCTTCATTCAGTATGTTCATGGACTTATAATTTTCTTTCGCTCGATGAACTCTGCCATGTAGTGAAAGACATCGGCTTTGCTGCTATCGATCTTGTTGGCCCCAAAGACTGGCACATCTTAAAAAGAAACGGTGTGGACTCGTCCATGTGCAACGGCGCCGAAATCAGCCTCGTTAAAGGCTGGAACGATCCGCAATACCACAATACACTCGTCGATAATTATACAAAGCATATAGACCTCGTAGCGGATGCCGGTTATGCCAATCTTATCTGCTTTAGCGGCAACAGGAATGGCATGGATGACGAAACAGGACTGAATAATTGTGTACAGGGCCTCAAAAGGATCATGGCGCTTGCGGAGAAGAAAGAAGTAGTGATACAAATGGAACTATTCAACAGCAAAGTCGATCACAAAGATTATATGGCCGATAAAAGCGCGTGGGGCGTGGAATTGTGTAAAAGACTCGGTTCGCCTAACTTCAAACTACTGTACGATATTTATCACATGCAGATCAATGAAGGCGATATCATTCATACGATCCGCGACAACCATGAATACTTCGGTCACTATCACACAGCAGGTGTGCCGGGGCGAAACGAGATCGATGAAAGCCAGGAAATTTTTTATCCTGCCGTGATGAAAGCCATAGCTGCAACGGGGTTCAAAGGATATGTAGCGCAGGAATTTCGGCCGACAGGTAAAACACCCGAAGAAAAAATAGCGGCCCTGCGCAAGGCAGTGCAGTTATGCGATATATAAACCATCAAAACCTGATCCATATTTTCAACTCCTGAAGTATCCTACTGAGTCTTCAGGCCAAATTGTATATACTATGCCAGAAAACGAATTTGACGCAATTGTTATTGGGTCCGGGATCAGCGGTGGCTGGGCCGCAAAGGAACTCTGCGAGAAAGGATTGAAGACGATTATGCTCGAACGCGGGCGAGACGTTGTGCATGTAAAGGATTACGTGAATGCCAACAAGGAAAGCTGGGAGTTTCCCCACCGCGGCGGCCGCACACAACAAATGATCGAAGACTATCCCGTGCTCAAACGCGACTACCCGCTCAATGAAACCGTGCTGGACTTTTGGGTAAAAGATAAAGAATGCCCCTATACCGAAACCAAACCCTTCTCCTGGTTCAGGGGTTACCAGGTTGGTGGCCGCTCCCTCACCTGGGGACGCCAGAGTTACCGCTTCAACAAATGGGACTTTGAAGCCAATGGTAAAGAAAACATTGCCGTGGACTGGCCCATCCGTTATGAAGACATGGCGCCCTGGTACAGCTACGCAGAAAAATTTGCCGGTATACAAGGCAACCGCGACGGACTCGATGTATTGCCCGACGGCGATTATGTAAAAGCCATGGAGATGAACTGCGTGGAGAAAGACGTGGCCAAACGTCTCCAGGATATTTACAAAGGCTCCCGGCATATGATCATCGGACGAAGCGCCAACATCACCGAAGTAAGACCCGAACAAAAACGCACCAACTGCCAGTACCGCGACCGTTGCTGGAGAGGTTGTCCCTTCGGCGCTTACTTCAGTACACAATCCGCCACATTGCCCGCGGCCATGGCAACAGGCAATCTCACGCTTCGCCCCTTCTCTATCGTTACACGCATTCTTTATGACAAAGACACCAAACGCGCCACCGGTGTGGAGATACTCGATGCCGAAACAAACAAAACGCATGTTTACAAGGCGAAAGTGATTTTCCTGAATGCATCGGCACTCAATTCTACCTGGGTGCTCATGAATTCCGCAACGGATATCTGGCCCGACGGATTGGGCAGCAGCAGCGGCGAACTCGGTCACAACCTCATGGACCACCATTTCCGTTGTGGTGCATCGGGTACGGTCGAAGGATATGAAGACAAATATTTTTATGGCCGCCGGCCCACCGGTATCTATATCCCGCGCTTCCGCAATATTCATGGAGACAAACGCGATTACCTGCGGGGATTCGGCTACCAGGGATCGGCCAGCCGCGGCAACTGGAAAAGAGATGTGGCAGAACTCGGCATCGGTGCCGATCTGAAAGAAGCATTGGCAGAGCCAGGCGCCTGGACCATCGGCATAACAGGTTTTGGCGAAATGCTTCCTTATCATGAAAACAAGATCACGCTCAACAAGAATAAAAAAGACAAATGGGGATTGCCGGTGCTCGACATGGACGCCGAGATCAAAGACAATGAAAAGAAAATGCGGCAGGACATGATCAATGATGCCAAAGAAATGCTCGAAGCTGCCGGCGTGAAAGATGTACGCACCTGGGACAATCCGTACGAAGTGGGCATGGGTATTCATGAAATGGGTACCGCGCGCATGGGCCGCGATCCGAAAACATCGGTGCTCAACGGGCACAACCAGGTATGGGATGCCCCGAACGTATTTGTAACAGACGGCGCCGCCATGACGTCCGCTTCCTGCGTGAATCCATCACTCACTTATATGGCGATGACTGCACGCGCGGCAGACTTCGCATTCAATGAACTTAAAAAAGGAAACCTCTGATATGGAAAGAAGAGAACTACTGAAAATGATTGCCGTGCTCACAGGCACCGCCATGATCGGAGGCGACCTGCTGCTATCGGGTTGTGGCCAATCCCCACAAATCGGTGGCACCAGTTTCAGCACCGACGACATCCGCTTCCTTGATGAAGTGGCAGAAACCATTTTGCCCAAAACAAAAACACCCGGCGCAAAAGACGCTGCCGTCGGACAGTTTATGACGGTAATGGTGAACGACACCTATACAAAGGATGATCAGAAGATCTTCCATGAAGGCATCGGCAAACTCAACGACGCATCGAAGGAGCAATACAAAAAAGCCTTCCTCGATATCACGCCGGAGCAACGGCATGAATTGCTGAACAAACTGAACAAAGAAGCCAAAGAATATAACGAGAAAAAGTCGAAAGCCGATAAAGAGTCGAAAGACAAGAAAATGCCGGCACACTATTTCACGATGATGAAGCAGCTTACCATACTTGGTTTCTTTACATCCGAACCCGGTGCTACGCAGGTGTTGCGGCACGTGGCGGTACCCGGAAAATATGACGGCTGTATTGATTACAAAAAAGGGGATCGCGCCTGGGGCTGATCCTGTAAAACCTAACGATCATGCAACAATCACGTCGAAACTTTTTAAAACTGACCGGAGGTTCATTAGCCGCCGTAACGCTTGGTTCATGGGCCTGTAAAACACCGGCCGCTGCACAAACCGCTTCCATTCCAACCTTCGGGCTGCAACTCTACACGCTCCGTGAAGACATGCCACGCGACCCACGGGGTGTATTGAAACAAGTGGCGGCGATGGGTTATAAACAACTCGAAAGTTATGAACCGAAAGAACTCGGTATGTTTTGGGGAATGGGCGCCGCAGGTATGAAAAAATACCTCGACGATATCGGCACAACATTAGTGGCCAGTCATTGCGAAATCGATAAAGACTTCGAACGCAAAGCCGCCGACGCTGCCTCCATCGGTATGAAATATCTTATCTGCCCCTGGAAGGGACCACAGAAATCACTCAGCGACTTCCAACGTTTTGCTGCAGACTTCAATGTGAAAGGTGAGATCTGCCGTAAGAACGGCATCCGCTTCGCCTATCACAACCATGATTATTCATTCAAACCGCTCCAAGGCCGCTTGCCGCAGGATGTGATGATGGAAGAAACAGATCCGAAACTGGTGGATTTTGAAATGGATATTTATTGGGTAGTTACGGCAGGTGAAGATGCAGCCGCCTGGTTCAAAAAATACAACAAGCGTTTCCGTCTTTGTCATATCAAAGACCGGGAAAAGAATGCCGCTGGTGGCAATGCCTCGTGCATTCTTGGCCAGGGCAGCATCGACTACCCGTCTTTGTTGAAAAAAGCCAGCGAACACGGTATGGAATATTTTATCGTGGAGCAGGAAAAATATGAAGGCACTACGCCATTGAAGGCGGTAGCCGCAAATGCGGAGTATATGAAGAAGCTCAGACTGGTTTGAAAGTTCTGTCAATAAGTGAATAGGTGAATCAGTGAATATTATCACGTTATTGCCTTATTCACTTATTGCCTTATTCACTTATTGATTTATTCACACTTGCCCAAAGCATCTCTCAAACAAAGCCCCTTGCTGATCCGTTCCGCAAGGGGTTTTAAATTTTCCCGCATCACCTGGTACTGCTCCGGTGTTATGGCATCGATGCGTCCGGCAAGATCAACAAGCCCCGGCACCGCAATGCCGATATTATATTCTTTTACCAAAGCCGCTGTGGCGGCTTCTTCTGCCACAATCACCGGCATACCTGCGAGAATATAAAGCGATAATTTATGTGAAGTGATATACCTGAAATAATTACCCAACGGCCCTCTTAATTCCTCCACCGCATCGCCGTCCCACAACAGACCGAATGAGCCAGGCAGGCGCGCCGGCAACTCCCGGGGAAAGACCAACGGATGCCATTGTACACCCGGAACTTTTATCTTGCCCTGCTCCGCTTCCGCACCCATCACATGAAAAACAACATCGTTCACTTTTCCCAGTTGCCAATAAAATTTGCGGATGGCAAGATTGCCCGCGAAAACTACTTCGCGTGCGGGCTTGCGCGGTATCGAAACCGGCGGAACGAGAAAGTCGAAAAAGTCAATTTTGCCGATCGTCCGCTCTCCGATCTGCTGCCTCAGCCATTCCGCCATCGCAGCATTGTGCACAATGAAATAGTTGAACTTGCGGAAGAAAGCAATCTCTTTTTCCAATACATTTTTATCATGGTCTTTCAGTCCATCGATATCACCGATGTAGCAGATCAGTCTTGCTCCACGCATACGCAGCAACATTATCAGCCATCGATTCATCCTGGCGTATACGGGAAACATAAACACGACTTTCTCACCGCGCTTAACGCGCAACGCCGCCATGACGATGTATAACAATCTTTGGAAAAAAGAAAAAAAGCCACCTGATGTGCGGCCCGGCAATTCCAGGGAGTGATAACCTTCCTGCGAAAGGATCGTTTCGGCATCGGCATAACCCACTCCGCCATGACGGTAGTCTTCGAAACTGTACTGACGGATATAATAGGCCTGTTTATGTTTCATTGGTATGCCTGCGGCGTTTCACTAATCCGTTTATGCCAACCCATAACTGCTGCGCAAATGGATTTTTCAATACATAGATAAACAATAAAAAATAAACAGCGATACATGCCGGTATGGTTATCAGCAATACCGGTATAGCCCCCTGCACTATATTTTTAATTCCGAAAACAATTAAAATAAACAGGGCGGAAAGTAACAGCGCTTCTGCAAACAAACGCCAGTCGAAAATCCGCAGCCCCGGAAACAGCCTGCGTACGGATAACAAATTCAATAAAAGCAATAATAATTCAGCCGCTATCAAAGCCATGCAGGCACCGGCATCAGCATAATAAACCGACAACAACAATGCCAGCGGAATATAACAGATGCTGCTCACCGCCAGGTTGCGCAGGTAGGATTTTTCCTGGTGACGTGCCATCAATACAGGGTTGCTGAGAAACAAGGCCATGCCTTTGAGAAAAGGAAATACAGCCAGCCAGCGGAGATTAGCGGCTACCGGAATAAATTTATCACCGAGATAAGCAGCAGCCAGTTGATCCGACAACAAATAGATTCCCATGCCCATCGGCACCGAAAGCAATACCACCAGGCGGCTGTTCTGCAACAACCGCTCCTGCACTTCTACGGCTTCATGCCGGTGATCGTGATAGGTTACGCGGGGCAGAAACACCAGGAAGGAATCCGTCAGCAGATTGCTGCTGATGCGAACGAGCCGCGCCGGAAAGGTATAAAACCCTACTGCCGCCGCCACACTGGCCAGCCGCAGCAATACATTGTCCAGCATCAGTGGAATGCTATACAATAAGCCGATCAGGTAAATGACCCATAGCTTTTTCAGGTGCACTTTTAATCCAGTAAACAGAAATCCCCCGCCCTGCTCTCTGACCATCACGCCATAATTCCATATACCGATTGACACTGCAGATAAAACCATCACCGCATAATAGGCAGCAAAATCATCCGTATTTTTTACAAAGACAAATAAAGCGATCAAACCGAGTATCCGCACCGATATGGAACGGATGGTGATGAACCCGAACCGTTCCATTCCCATAAAGTACCAGTCGCAGGCAAGAAAATTGATCAATAAAAAAGTCACTGAAAATCCGAGCAGCCGCCAATCGGCAATACGATCCCATAACAGCCACATCATGACTGCATACAATATCATCACCAGCGACGAAGAGATGACACGCAGTCCCATCAACTCTTTCACCAATCGTTTGAGCCGTTCGGGTTCATCGCGCAGCTTCACCACTTCCCGGATTCCGTATACGGTAATGCCGAGTTCGGCCATCACCACAAAATAATAACTGAACGAATCGATGAAGGCCACACGTCCCACACCTTCGGGATCCAATACCCTTGCCACATACGGGATCGACAGCAGCGGAAATAATACCTGGCTGACGGAAAGCAGGAAGTTGTAAAGAAGATTTCGTTTGATCGTTGCCAAAGGCTTACAAAATAGTGAGTTAGCGGGCTTTACAAACTTACTATATTTGATCAAAACAACCCTATATTCGTCCGATGACCGAATCCCTGATTCCTTTATTACGTTGCCCGGTAAGCCGCAGTCTCCTGCGACTACGGGTTATTGAGTATGGGAAAAAAGTTTATAACGGTACCGAAACAACGATCATCAAAGACGGTATTCTCTTCAGTGATTCGGAATGGTGCTATCCTGTTATCGACGGCATACCGCGGCTCATTGTGGAAGCGATCATCGATTACAGTGTTTTTTTGTCCGCCCATCTCCCCGATTTTCCGCAACGACGCGCTTCGCTGGCAACCAGGCATGCAGCGTTACTGGCTTCCGTGCAGCAGAAGAATGACCGCACAAAAAAGACTTTTGCCTACGAATGGAAACAATTCGACTACCAGCAGGACCGCACCTGGGAAGCTGATAAGCCGCAAATGTTCGAGCGGTTTCTGAGCGAAACGGACGAAACGGCCCAGTCGATCAACGGCAAACTGATCTTTGATGCCGGCTGTGGAAACGGACAATTGAATCAACTGATCGCGGCAAACGGCGCTACCGTCCTGGGGATGGATTTCAGCCGCAGCGTAGAGCAGGCTTTTAAAGAAAATGCCGAAGCAAACGCTTTTTTTATACAGGGTGACGTACAGTTTCCGCCGGTGGCATTGGATGCATTCGATATCGTTCATTGCAGCGGTGTGCTCATTCATACCAACAATACACAACACTCCTTCAATTGTCTTGTGCCCTGTGTAAAAGAAGGCGGAAAACTCAGTGTCTGGCTATATCATCCGCGAAACAATGCAGGCCATCGCTTTATTTTGTTGTTGAGAAAAATGCTAACCAAACTCCCGCTTCCACTCTTATATTGGATCTGCAGGTGGATCCTGTTCCCTTTTGCTTTTGTAGTAAAACGGATCAAAGGCAATAAGCAGCCGGCACGCGAACTGCTGATCGATATTCTCGATCAGTTCACACCCGAATTCCGCTGGGAACATACGCATGAAGAGGCAAAGAGTTGGTTTGAACAGCAAAAATTTTCCAACATACGCGTTACCACAAGTAATATCTTTGGTTTCAATATTACAGGTGTAAGGCGTGAGGCTTAAGGTGTAAGGTTGTAGGTAGTAAGTTAAACAGCCGGTAAATGCTTTGCGCCTTTGCTCCTTGTGCATCTTTGCGTGAAATTGCAGCAAAGATGAAAAGATCATTATTCTATTCACTTTTTTTGAATTTTGACTTTTGACTTTTGAATTAACTAAGCGAATTGCTATCATAGAATCGGGGCACTTTGAGGTTACTCATACACTGCTGCGGCTGTTCGACAACGGGCATCACCACCTCACTGTATTTATCGATGCATCCTCTTTACGCCAATTACAATTTTTAGCCGGAGAAAAAAACAACCAGCTTACCTGGGTCGTGCGTCCGGAAACAGAGAGTAACCGTGCATTCATCGCCCGCATTTTTGATCATCTTCAAGCTCAACCATTCGATCTCGTTTGCTTCAGTACCATCAACGACAATTTCATTCTTTATGCCAATGGCATTAAAAAACTGAATACAAAAACGACGATGATCGTGCACGATATCAACAGCTATTTCACCTGGCAACCGGCACCGAGCCTGCGTCGCATGGTGCGGTATCTTGGTAAACGCTCACTGATCAGGCAGGCCGCTTCGTTCATTGTACTGGGAGAACAATTGGCAGAAAATCTTCGCAGCAAATTACGCGGATCAAAAGAAGTATATCATATACCCGGAGGACTTTTCGAAGCAGAAAATTATCAGCCACTTCCTTTACCCGCAAATGAATCGATAAGAATCGTTATACCCGGCTCGGTAGATGAAAGACGCCGCGACTACCGGCAGGTGTTTGCATTGCTTCGCCTGGCGGATGAGCAGAAAATTGACATAGCAGTCATGTTGCTGGGAAGATTTCATCCGGAACATGGCCGCCAGGTAAGAGCATGGTGTGAAGCCTACCCGGATAACGGACGGTTACGTTATTTCGACGAATCGCTGATCGATCAACCCCTTTTTGATAAATACATCCGTCAATCACATCTGTTGTGGCTGCCGCTGCAACACGACACCATCATCAATGACGGCGTGAAGGAAACTTATGGAGAAACGATTTGCTCCGGTAATATAGGCGACGTGATCCGTCATGCAAAACCGTTTTTGTTGCCCGCCAACATCAAGGTAGATAAGGCGCTGGAACCGGCAGCCATCCGTTATCGCAGTCCGCAGGATTTGTTGGAAAAATTATCCAAAACAAATCTGGCTGAATACAATGCCGCTGCATTGGCCTGCGCACAATATTATACGATTGAAAATATCCGCGCGCGCGTTCCCTCACTTTTTCAATAACCCCGCCCTCGGCCGGTCTTGCTTTACCTGGATAAAATCACGGCGGTTGACGTAGTAGTAAAGCAGGAAATAAATAAGCGGCAGGAAGCTGATGATCTTCAGCAAAAGAAAGCCCGTATAAAAACCAAGGAGGTAACTTATAACCAATATCAGCGAACCGGTCAGTAAAGCGCGGTCATCGATCGCGCAGACGATCTTCAACCGGAAATAAGTTCCCTCCTTTGGATAATGCAAGGTAAGCGGCCGTGAAAAATGAAACCCATCGGTAGCCAGCAATTGCAGGTCGTTCTTTGCCAGCGTGATCACCACCGGATTGCAGTCGGCCAGTGGCCAGATCTGTTTTTTATCGATTACCACACGAATCTTCAGGAAGCTGAGCAGCACCTGGTTTTTGCGCGTGATTACGATATAGTAAGGTTCCTCTTCCACGCATATTTTAATTAGGCGTGATGATTATTTCAGTGCACGGATGATAGCGGCAAAGTCTGCAGCTACCAGCGAAGCACCTCCCACCAGTCCTCCATCCACATCGGGAGAAGCGAAAAGTTCGGCTGCATTGCCGGCTTTTACACTTCCGCCATAGAGAATAGGTACCTGGTCAGCGATCGCCGTTCCGTATTGGGCCGCCAGTACAGCACGCAAGTGCGCATGCATCTCCTGTGCCTGTGCCGTGGAAGCAGTTTTACCGGTACCGATTGCCCAGATGGGTTCGTAAGCAATCACGAGTTGCGTCAGTTGTTCGGCCGACAAATGAAACAGCGACTCACTGAGTTGCCTGGCTACATAATCATTCTGCGTGCCGGCTTCACGGATCTCAAGCGGTTCGCCGCAACAGAAGATTGGTGTAATGTTATGGGCAAAGCTGCGGTCTGTTTTACGGGCAAGCTCTTCATTTGATTCATGAAAATATTCACGGCGTTCGCTGTGACCGATCACGCAGTAAGGCACCTGGATCGAAGCCAGCATAGCGGCCGAAGTATCGCCCGTATAAGCACCTGCCTCGTGTTGTGAACAATTTTGCGCAGCAATGCTGTAATTTTTTTGTCCGGCTACGCGGTCGCGGGCCATGGTAAGGTAGGGAAACGGAACAGCCAGTACTACCTGCTGGTGGTCGGCCAGGCTGATACCGGCGGCCAATAATTCATCGATCAGTTTTTCTCCTTCCGCATAGCTGAGGTTCATTTTCCAGTTAGCAGCGGCAATTTGCTTTCTCATTTTTCAGATAACATTAAGTCTCCGCCACTATGGCGGGACGGGTTAATATAAATGATTATACACATACTGCAATACTACCTGTTCGGTGTCTTGCAGCGATGCGCCTTTCAGTTGTTTCCAGTTGTCGATGGCTGTGAGTGCTTTTTCAAAATCATAACGTTCTACTCCTTCGCTTCCCCAGGAGAAGGAAGGGATATAACGCGGTGTGAGTCCCGCGCCAAATACATTACTTGCGGCACCGATCACGGTGCCTGTATTGATACTGGTATTGATGGCCGTACGTGAATAGTCGCCCATCAGCACGCCGCATTTGCGTCCTGCTGGTGCGAGGCCGGCAGGCGTCCATACTTTTACGATACCGGCAGTATTCTTGAGATTACTGTTGGTGGTGCCGGCACCAAGATTGCACCACTCCCCGATCACCGAATCGCCGAGATAACCGTCGTGCGCCTTATTGGAATAACCCATGAGCACACTGTTCTTGATCTCACCGGCGGCAATACAATAAGGACCGATGGTAGTAGCGCCATAAATCTTCGCCCCCATCTTAACACAGGAGGATTTACCTGCGGCAAAGGGTCCGCGGATGATGGCACCTTCCATGACCTCGGCATCTTCGCCGATATAAATGGGCCCTGTGTCCGTATTGAAAATAGCATGACTGATGCGCGCGCCTTTTTCGATGAATAATTTTTCTTTTCCGCTATGCCGGCTATTATCGGGCAAAGGCTGTGAAGTCCGTTCGCCGGTAAGTGTGTCGATATCGAGGCGGATTGCCTTATCGTTCAATTGAAAAATATCCCAGGGATAACGGATCACAAGCAGGGCTTCTTCGAAATAAGTCACTTTATCGACCTGCACTTTATGTGTGCCGGTTAGTTGTCCGGCAGAAATACGGAATACGAGTGATTCATTTTCGCGGCTCATGAGGCACTCGCCTTCGTGTAACACTTTAACGGCGGCGATGAGCGCAGGTGTTGGCAGTATATTGCCGTGGATCAGGTAACAGGGGCCGTCGGCTGTAGCTTCTGCCAGATCGCGGGCCAGCGTGAGGTCTTTGTAATCGTCTTCTTTTTTATCGAAAGATGGCAATCCTAAAGCCTTTTCCCATTTTTCACGGATGGTCAATATCCCGACACGGATATCCTGCAGTTGCCGCGTGAGTGTAAAGGGATAAAGATTCTCCGGCCGGCAAAATTCCTCCGTAAACAGTATTTTGTCCATGGGAACTAATTGAAAGCGGAAGATAACGAATGATCACGGAACGGATGTTCGGTGTAAACGTACGTGAAAAGAAAAACCCCGAAGAGGAATCTCCGGGGTTAAAGTATAGCCATGAAAAACAAACTCTTTGCCTGAGCAAAAAGCTGAATCCATCAGTAATATTATGCTTTTTTGGCGTATTTCTTCTTGTACTTGTCGATACGTCCTGCAGTGTCAACCAATACGTTCTTACCAGTGAAGAAAGGGTGAGACGTGTTGGAAATCTCCAGTTTAATTACCGGGTATTCGTTACCATCTTCCCACTTCTGGGTTTCTTTGGAGTAAGCAGTAGACCGGCTCAGGAAGGCGGTATTGTTACTCATGTCTTTGAAAATAACTAACCGGTATTGTTCCGGATGGAGTCCTTTTTTCATAATTCTATGATTTTTAAGGCAATACGGATTTTGCCGTATTGATGATTTAATTTGGAGGGCAAAGGTAGGAAAATATGGGCAAGAAGTGATGTTTATCGGCCTGTTTTCAAGTAAACCTTTTCTAACAGCTTGGATTACAAACAAAAAAGCACCAAGTTATTGTTTCCGTTGACATAAGTCTTCGTACACATTTAACCCGATGCTTTTGGGATTACCGCCTGAGCGGCTCTCCTGCTTGCAGCATTCTGATCGTTTTTCCTGAGATTTCGGCTGATCCGTTTCCGTTTCTGCTTAATTTCTCATTCTTGCGTTTTCATTATCTCTGCAAATATTACTTCTAAGGTAAGTTATCAGACCAACGTTTTCCAAATTTCAACCCCTTCTGTTTTGCACCTGTTCTGCACCCCGTTATCCACCGGAAATGCCCGAAAACAGTGGGTTTCGCACAAGTTATGAACGCATATTTTCGTATTGCAGCGGTACGCCCAGTTCCCAGCTTTTTGAAGCCTGGATTACTTCCTGTAAATCATCGATTTTTTTGCCGGTAACACGTACCAGGTCATCGTTGATAGATGCCTGCACTTTCAGACCGCTGTCTTTGATCAGTTTCACTACTTTTTTAGCATCTTCCTGTTTCAGGCCGTTGCGCACGGTCACTTCCTTTTTCCATACTTTACCGCTTACGCCGCCTTCTTTCGACAGATCAAAGGCTTCGGGAGCAATGCCTTGCTTGTGCGAACGGCTTACCAGTACATCCAGTAACTGGCGCATTTTCATGTCGTCGTCCGTTTCCAGTTTAAGCACAAACGTTTTCTTATCCAGGTCGATCACCACGTGTGAGCCTTTAAAGTCAAAGCGGTTGGCGATTTCCTTGGTTACCACATTAACGGCGTTATCAAGCGCCTGGGCATCTACTTTGCTGACAATATCGAAAGATGGCATAACAAGAATTTCGGACAAAGGTAGGGCAATAAGTGAATAGGTCAATAAGTGAATCAGTGAATAATAGCAGCATTCGGCCCCTTCGGAAACTTAGAAAATGTATATTGACTTATTGACCTATTCACTTATTGCCTTATTGAAAAAAGGGCCGCTCCGGACAACGGAACGACCCATCATGCTACAGGAGAAAAGAACTATGCTGATTAATTACCTGATTTGATACGGTTCTGCTCGTCTTCGAGTCCGCTGCGACGACGACGCTCGGGCGCAATATTCTTTTTACCAAAACGATAAGTAAAGGTCATGCGCACCTGTCTTGTATCGCGGCGGGCGTGGATATTAACATCCACATCACTGTAACGCACATCGCCTCTGAACACCTGTGTGCGGAACACATCGGAGAAGCCGAGTTTGATCGTGCCTTTTTTCTCAAACACCTGGCGTACGATACCAACGTTGAGCGCTCCCATGTGACCAGCTTTCAACAAGCCTTCCGCGCTGGGCGAACGATACCATCCGCTGATCTCGCTGCTCCATTTGCCAAACGTAAAAGTGTTATTGACGGATGAAACGAGTGTGCTAAACTGCAGATCAACAGGATCATTATTATACAATCCCTGGTAACGGTTGTTGTATACGTTGACGTAGATATTCGTGTTCCACCATTTGGTTACCGGCGTATTGATCATCACGGCAATACCCAATTGTCTCATCTTACTCAGGTTGTCTTTGGTCTGGTAGGTGATGCTTTCCGCGGTGTTCTGCTTCAGCAGTTCGGTGATTACATCGGAGGTTTGCGTATAGTTCAACGTAGTGGTCAGGAAACGGTTGAATGTATGACTGAACTCGATGTTGTTAGTGAACTGTGGCAGCAGATAGGGATTACCTTGCCCGTAAGTCAGAGAATCGAGGAAGAATACAAAAGGATTCAGGTCGTCATAATTCGGACGTGCAACGCGACGGCTGTAACTTAGGCTGAACTGGTTTTTATCGTTCAGGTTATAGCTCAATGCAGCGTTCGGAAAGAGGTTGGTATAATCGCGGCGGAACGAAGAATCATTGCTGAGCTGATGACCTTTTGCCTGCGTGTTCTCCAGACGGAGGCCAGCTGCCCACTCCAGCTTCTTCAGGGAACCACTCATGATCGCATAGGCCGCATTAATGTTTTCATCATACACAAAATGGTTGCTGCGGTTGTCTTTGATCCAGCCGGTTCCTTCATTGCGCTCGTAGTTCACTTCGTTGTCGGTACGCACCAGGCTTGCTTTGATACCCGTTTCGAGTTTAAGATTTTTATTGAACGGATGCAGGTAATCCACTTTACCACTGTAGATGGTAATATTGGAAGGCAGGTCACCGGCCAATAAAACATCAGGGCCTAATTTATTTCCCAGCGGGTCGAAGCTGCGTGTATTCAGGAAGGATGCATTGTCGTTAACGTAACGCGCATAATCGAAGTCGGTTGACAATTCGCGACCTGTGGAATCAATGCTTCTCTTATAGTTAAGGTTAAAAGCATAATTCTGTGAATTACGATTATTATTAGCGTTGGACTCAAGCCGGTTGATGAGATTACCATCGGGTCTGCGGATATTGATACGGCCCGAAGGATCTTCTTTGTTATTATTGAAGTTGCCATTGAACACAAGTCCGATTACATCTTTTTTAGAGAAATAATAATCCGCTCCTGCTTTCATGCTGTGGTAACTGCCTTTGAAATGCGGGCGTGAAACCTGGTCGATCGTACGCATGATGGTCTCTTTATCTTCTTCGTACAAGCGGCGGTTGATAGACAGCCTGTTGAAACCTTCGTAGGTTCCCACATAATAATTACCAAACACATTAAACTTACTACTGCGATGGTTGAGGTTGAGGCCGCCGTTTATTCTTGCATAAACGCCCTGGGTATAACCAATGTTAGTATTCCCGTTGGTACCGCGGATCGCACCTTTCTTGGTTTTGATATTGATGATGCCAGAGTTACCTGATGCATCATATTTAGCGGGAGGATTGGTCATGATCTCGATCTGCTCCACCTGGTTGGCCTGCAGATTTTTCAAGTAAGCAGCGAGGTCGGCATTGCTCATATAAGTGGGCTTGCCGTCGATAAGCACCATCACGCCTTGTTTACCTTTTACACTGATATTACCATCATTATCCACGGTGACGCCGGGAGATTTTTCGAGCAGTTCCATGACGGTTGAGCCGGCATTGGTAGGCGCGGCATCCACATTCACGATCATCTTACCCGCTTTCATTTCCACCATTGGTTTTTTAGCGGTAACCGTTACGCCGGTCATGGCTTTTGCTTCGGGCGATAAGCGAAAGACCGGCAGTTGAACGGGCGTATTGTCTTTTAAAGAAATCAACTGCGAATTAACGGCCTGGAAACCTACGGAAGTGATGCTGACAAAGTAGTCGCCGGTCTTCAGGCTGTCCAGGGAAAAGCGGCCATCGGCTGCGGTCATTTCAATTTTTGCCATGGCGGAATCTGCCGCATGGCGGAGGGTAATGGTGGCCGCGGGAACCGATTTACCGCTTTCATCCTGTACCTGCCCGGTAATCCGGCTCTGCGCATTCAACGCCAGACTGGACATAAAAAGCAGAATTACAATCAGTTGAATCTTTTTCATTTGGTTTACTTTTATAAAATGGTACTTTGTTTTAGCTGTTACAACTCAAAAGTAGGTACTATACAATGCATAGTACATTGTTTTGAATTGAACGGCAAAATTGAGGGGATGAACGGTAACGGTAAAGTTGGAAATAGGACGCATGAAGCCAGACCGGGTTACAGTTGGCTGTCATTTTGGGATAAATGGCAATTAAGAACCTTCAGCGGCACTAAAGGCCGAATTCCTTCCGTATCTCCTGCTGATAAGTACGGCCGGAATACAAAGTGGTAGCACCGGCATCGTTCATTACAAAACGGTAACGCCCGTTATAATGGCGGTGCATTTCCCGGATCAGCTGTTTGTTGATGAGGTAAGACTTTTGTATGCGAAAAAAGTGAGGAGGTAATTTTTCTACCAAAGAACTGAGCGTGGCGCCTGACAGATATTTCTGGCCGGTAACCAGGTAGATCCATACATATTTATCATCTGCTTCGAGGTAAGTAATCTGATCAAAACGCAACAGGTTAATGCGATCGCCCGTTCGTACACTCAGTGAGGTAGCCGCAACGGGTTGATTGAACCGGTCGATAAGCGCCTGCAGATCGGGCGCCGTGTCGGTATTTCCCAGCCGACCCAGCCGCTGTAATTTTTCCACCGTTTGCGCAATACGTTCTTCCCGCAACGGCTTCAGCAGGTAATCCACTGCAAAAGTTTCGAAAGCCTGGATGGCATATTCTTCATATGCCGTGGTGAATAGGATGTGCGGGACTTCCTTTAGTTGTTGCAATACTTCAAAGCCCGACATATCCGGCAGCCGTATATCGAGAAACACCAGGTCCGGGCGCAATGCCTGTATTTTTTCTATCGCCTCCCTCCCGTTTGCCGCTTCAGCAATGATGTTGAACAGCGGCCCGTAAGGTTCCAGCAAACGCCGTAAGGTGCGTCTTGCTGCAGGTTCATCATCCACGAGCAATACATTATACATGTCGCCTGGCTTTTGGAGTGTACATTTTTATAACCACCGCTTTGGGCTGTGCAAGAAATAATACTTCGTACCGGTGCGGAAACAACAGATCCAGCTTATCGAATACACTTTGCAATCCGTATCTCGGCACCAGCTCATCCGGAAAAGGCGGACCGTTGTCTTCCACTGCAATGGTGATACCCTCTTCGATGGTGGTAATATCGATCCTGATCGATGTTACGCGGTCAGTCGCTTTTAATCCATGCTTAACCGCATTTTCCAATAAAGGTTGCAATAAGAACCGCGGTACGCGGAACGCACCGGCTTCAGCATCGGTATGCACTTCGTATTGCAGTTTGTTTTCAAAACGGATTTGCTCTATCCGCAGATACAGGCTGCTCAATTGCAGTTCCTCTTCCACCGTTGCATAGTTGTCACCGGCGTAGTTGAGACTGTACCGGAACAGGTCGGCTAGTGAAAGCGTCATCTCCCGCGCGCGCAGGCCATCGGTCAGTGCCAGGTCGGCGATAGCGCCTAATGCGTTGTATAAAAAATGCGGATTGATCTTGGCCTGCAACGCTTCCAGCTCCGCCGTGGCCTTCGCCTCCCGCAGCCGGCTAAGCTCCAGCGATTGCTCGTCCATCCTTTTTTGCCTTTCCAGGGAAACATAAGCAGAGAACACATGCACCAGTCCGACACCCGTGGCAAAATAAAGACTGATCAATACTGTCGATTGCCAGTTATGTATGTTTTCCCTTTCGGCCGTGGCTATATGAAACAACAGGCTTGTACTAACGGCTGTTATGATCAACGTCACTAATATCAATGCCTGGTGCTTTGCAAATGACCATTGCTGAAAACGCGGATGCCGCACTACCCAGCGCACACTATTGAATACGATCAGCGTATTGAGCGTTACCAATATTGCCTGCCCCAGCAAAGCCACGCCAACACCGTATTCGCCGATGGCTTCGAACAGACTGCCATTGAGCGGCAGCAGGGCCATGATGAAACAAAAGATAATCAACCAGGCGGAAACATTAGCCCGCAGCCATTCGTTACGGATTGATTTCCTGAACAATTTTTTGAAATTGGCCAACAGGAACATGCCACTCAAAGCGAGTGCGATCGCCGCGTGTATGATGAGGAGGTATTGCCAGAATCCGATATTCACGGCACCAAATTAACAAATCGCCGCTCAACTGTTTACAGCGTCCCGCAAACTGCCTTTTTTCGGTAGTGAACTGTTATCTTGCAGGTAATTATATCTGCTATGATCGATTACCGTTCCGATACCGTTACCAAACCTTCTCCCGAAATGCTCAAAGCCATGTGGAACGCTCCCGTTGGCGACGATGTATTCGGCGAAGACACGTCCATCAACGAACTTGAACAACTGGCGGCCGGTATGTTTGGCATGGAAGCGGGTTTGTTTTGTCCATCGGGCACCATGACCAACCAGATCGCCATCAAAGTACATACACAACCTGGTGATGAAGTGATTTGCGATGCCGATGCACACATTTATCAATACGAAGGCGGGGGCATTGCTTTTAACGCCGGTGCGTCGGTGAAATTACTCGCCGGCGACAGAGGACGGGTTACGGCCGCGCAGGTGGCCAACGCCATCAACCCTGACGATGTGCACCGCGCGCGTACAAGCCTGGTATGCCTGGAAAATACCAGCAACCGCGGCGGCGGCAGTTGTTATGAATGGGACGACATTACTGCGATACACGCACTTTGCAGTGAACACGGACTGGCCTTTCATCTCGATGGAGCACGGTTGTTCAATGCGCTGGTTGCCAAATCGCAAACACCACAGCAATACGGAGCAACATTTGACAGTATTTCCATTTGCCTGAGCAAAAGCCTGGGATGCCCGGTAGGCAGTGTCTTATTGGGAAAAAAAGAATTCATCCGCCGCGCAAGACGCGTCCGTAAAGTATTTGGCGGCGGCATGCGGCAGGCTGGTTATATTGCTGCGGCAGGTATTTATGCCTTGAAAAATAATATCGACCGGCTGCAGGAAGACCATGCGCACGCACGTCAGCTTGCTGATTCACTGGAAGGCCGCAGCTGGGTAAAAAGAGTATTGCCGGTAGAAACCAATATCATCATTTTCGAACTGCACGAAGCCGGCTCCGCTCCTGCACTCGTACAAAAGCTGAAAGAGCTGGATATATTGGCCTATGCCATAGCGCCCGATCGCGTCAGACTGGTCGTTCATCTCGATATAACAGCTGATATGATTAAGCGGACGATAGAGCAGTTTGGAAAGTTGTGAGTGATGAGTGTTAAGTATTAAGTAGTAAGTTAACACCCCTTGTTTCGTGTATACACGAAACAAGGCATTCACCACTGACTCCCGATACTTCGGGATAATTTTTGACTTTTTAATTTTGACTTATAATATGCTTCCTAAAAAAGACCCCACAACAACCGCGGCCTGGCAGCAATTGCAGCAAGCGTACGATCGCATGAAAGACGTACAGATGAAACAACTGTTCGCCGAAAACCCGCGACGTTTTGACCAATACAATATCTGGCTCGGCGATATTCTTTTTGATTATTCCAAAAATATCATCGACGACGATGTGCTCAGCAAATTGCTGGCACTTGCCGAACAGGCCGGTCTTGCCAAAGCCATAACCTCCATGTTCGAGGGACAAAAGATCAATGAAACCGAGAACCGTGCGGTGCTGCACACTGCTTTGCGCAATTTCTCTCCCGGCGCCGTTACCACCGACGGAGAAAACGTGATGCCTGAGGTAAAAAAGGTATTGCGCAAAATGAAAAGCTTCTGCGACAAAATCCACAGCGGTGAATTACGCGGCTATACGGGCAAACGTATTCGCTACATCGTAAACATCGGTATCGGCGGCAGCGATCTCGGACCGCAGATGGTGACCGAAGCCCTGCGCCCTTATCATGTAAAAGATATCGAGACCTTCTTCGTGTCCAACGTAGACGGTACGCATATTGCCGAAACACTGAAGAAAGTAAAACCTGAACGCACATTGTTCCTGGTAGCATCGAAAACATTCACTACCCAGGAGACGATGACCAACGCACATACGGCGCGCGAATGGTTTTTGCGTAAAGCAAAAGACGAAGCCCATATCGCCAAACACTTCGTAGCACTTAGCACCAATGAAAAAGAGGTAGTGAAGTTTGGCATCGACAAGCGAAACATGTTCGGTTTCTGGGACTGGGTAGGTGGTCGTTACTCCCTGTGGAGCGCGATCGGGCTTTCCATTGCTTTGTCTATCGGCTATAAAAACTTTGAAGAGCTGCTCAAAGGCGCTTACAATACCGACAACCATTTCCGCAATACTTCCTTTGAAAAAAACATTCCGGTATTGATGGCGGTTATCGGCCTCTGGTACACCAATTTCTTTGGTGCACAGACGGAAGCCATTCTTCCTTACGATCAGTACATGCTGCGCTTTGCGGCTTATTTCCAGCAGGGAAATATGGAAAGCAACGGCAAAAGTGTAAGCCGCGACGGACAGCCTGTTACGTACGCAACAGGTCCCGTGATATGGGGCGAGCCGGGCACCAACGGACAACATGCATTTTACCAATTGATCCACCAGGGCACGGTCATCATCCCCTGCGACTTCATTGCGCCTGCACAAAGCCACAACCCTATCGGTGATCATCATCCCAAATTATTGTCCAACTTCTTTGCACAAACAGAAGCGCTGATGAATGGCAAGACAGCGGAAGAAGTAACGGCCGAACTGAAAGAAAGCGGATTGAAAGCGGCGCAAATCAGCAAGCTGGTTCCCTTCAAAGTATTCAGTGGCAACCGTCCGACCAATTCATTCCTGGTAAAAAAGATCACACCGTTCACATTGGGACAATTGATCGCACTTTACGAGCATAAAATCTTCGTGCAGGGCGTTATCTGGAATATTTTCAGTTTTGATCAGTGGGGTGTGGAATTAGGCAAACAACTGGCCAACCGCATTCTGCCCGAGTTGGGCGATGACGCAGCCGTCAGCGGCCACGACAGCTCAACCAATGGTTTGATCAATGCTTACAAAAGGCTGAGGTAGTAGTAAGTAATAAGTTTTAAGTAATAAGTATAGGTAAACAGCCCTGGTTGGAGTGCACACCAACCAGGGCTGTTTCTATTGACGATCCCTTCGAGGGCCGACACACTCACTCACTTATTCACCTATTGACTTATTCACTCCCGAGGCTTCGGGATGACGATTCACCATTCACGATCGACAAAAAAAATGCTTCCCTTGCGGGAAGCACTATACATAATCAGTCGGTTGTTTTACTTACCACTTGTCTACTTCTTCCGTGCTGCTGGGTGCAGGGCTGATCTCTTCAGCAGCTTCCGCCGTTTCTTCATTGCTGATCTCGATCTCAGCAATAGCAGTTACTTCCGCTACTACCGGCTCGCCGTCTTCACCCAGTTCATCGTGGTTAAAGGCATCGAAATCGAAGTCGGGCATCAATTCGGTCTTCACATAATCCACCGCTTCGTTAAGGGCTTTTATAAATTTATTGAAGTCTTCTTTGTACAGGAAAACTTTGTGACGGTCATACCCGTTGTCATCAAACCGCTTGCGACTTTCAGTGATGGTCAGGTAGTAATCATTACCCCGGGTAGCACGCACATCAAAGAAGTAAGTTCTTCTTTTTCCCGCCCGGATGCGTTTGCTGTAAATGCTTTCCATCTTTTTGTCGTTGTTCTCGTACGCCACTTGATTAGTTTTTTCGGTTGTTAAAAGATATACAAATTGGGAAGTCACAAATATATAGATGTTTTTGAAACAGCCAAATCCTAATTACCCCCGTGTTTTTCCGCCCGAAATGGTCTTTTCGCGGCCTTAACCTTCGGTCATTCCCTGCTGCTGGCGGGCGTATAACGACGCATAATGCCCGTCGGGGATGCGCATCAGCTCTGCATGTGTGCCCTGCTCCGCAATCCGTCCATGATCCAGTACTACAATCCGGTCAAACTCCAGCAGGGAAAATACGCGGTGCGTGATGATGATCGCTGTCTTTCCCTCCAGGAATTCATTCAGTCTTCCGATGATCTCTTTTTCGGTTTTGGCATCCACCGCGCTCAGGCAGTCGTCAAGAATGATAAGCGCCGGATCTTTGATCAACGCCCGCGCTATCGAGATCCGTTGTTTCTGTCCCCCGCTTAAGGTTACCCCGCGCTCACCGATCATGGTTTCATACCCTGCGGAAAAACGGCGGATATCCGGGTCTACACCTGCCATCTCCGCGGCCCGCACTACCTGTTCGCGGGTGGCATTTTCGATGCCCGAACCAATGTTGTTGGCCACGGTGTCGCTGAACAGGAATACATCCTGCGGCACATAACTGATCTGGCGACGCAGGGAATGCAGGCTGATGTCCTTCAATGGAACATTATCTACAGACACCTTTCCCTGCACCGGATCGTACAGGCGAAGCAACAATTGGGCAACCGTGGTTTTACCACTGCCCGTACGCCCGGTAATAGCCACCTTTTCGCCGGGACGGATATCCAGCGTAAAATTTTCCAGGGCATGAATGCCCGTATCCGGATAAACCATGGTTACATTATCGAATTGCACACCGCCTTTGAGCACCGGTTCCAGGGGCTGAAGCGGTTCAGCAATAGCGGGTTTGGTCTGCAAAAATTCATTTAATCGTTTCTGGGAAGCCGCTGCACGCTGGATCATGCTTGCCGTAAGCCCGATCGCACTCACGGGAAACGTAAGCATGTTAACATAAATAATAAATTCCACGATAGTACCCAGCTCCATATTATGTTCATGGCGTATATAATAAAGGCCGCCGATCATGATGGTAAGCAGTGTACTAAAACCGATCAATAAGGTAATGGAAGGAAAATAGATGGCCTCCACCCTGGCCAGTCCTACCGCATTCTGCCTGTATTCTTCGCTGTTGCGGGAGAAAAATTCCAGCATGTTCCGTTCCTGGACAAAAGACTTGATCACGCGGATACCCGAATACGATTCCTGTGCATTGGTGGTAAGACCTGAAAGCGACTCCTGGATGCGTTCGCTTTTTTTGTGAATGGTCATATTGACGAAATAAATAATAACCGCGAGAATTGGAAGCGGCATCAGCACATACAGGGTGAGTTCCGGGCTCCGGCTGACCATGAAAAAGATGCTTAGTGAAATGATGGTTACCAGGTTGGCCACATACATAATAGCAGGCCCCGTAAACATCCGCACGCGGCTCACATCTTCGGCGATGCGGTTCATGAGGTCGCCGGTATTATTCTTTTTATAAAAAAGCGCATCGAGTTGCTGGTAATGCGCGTACACTTCGTTTTTCTGATCGTATTCGATATGACGGCTCATTACGATCAGGGTCTGCCGCATCAGAAATAGGAAGAAGCCGCGAAGTAAGGCAAGGATCAACAAAATAATGGCACACACGGCCACCAGTTTCCATACATCCGAAATGCCGCTGACCATCGAAATGATTTTCTGCACGAGAATGTCGTAGTCGCCGGGTCGATCGCCCGCACCGGCTGGTGCCGATCCGATTGCGCGGTTAACGAAATTGATGACATAGCCCGTGAGTTGCGGGGCCAATACGTTGAAATAGTTGGAAAGCAAAACGAACAATAAGCCAGTTGCCAGTCTCAAGCGATATTTCCAAAAATATTTGTTCAGCGCCTTCAGATGCTTCATGATGCAAAAGTAAGGATTAAGGTAAAAGGCTTAAGGCGTAAGGGAGAAGGAATAAGGGAGAAGGAATAAGGTGTAAGGCAAAAGGTGTACGCTTCGGACATAAGCAATAAGTTTTAGGTATTCAGTTCTAGTCAGTGCTTAAGTCGCTTGGGGATTTTTTGAATTTTGACTTTTGACTTTTGAATTATTCCCCCGCGAACGTTACCGGCATCGCTGCCGGCAATCAATCTTGCATAAAGTACAAACATTCTCTATTTTTTTTAAACGAAATACCCTTCACACAGCAATAATTTCAATATCATCTAAACAGCTGGCAACCCTAAGCAACCGGTTTTCAACGTAATGTTACATTCTAACCTGCTTAAATCTGATTGCCATGCTCCGATTGCTGTCTGTCCTTGTCTTGTCAACCCTGGTTGGCTGCTTCTCTGTTGCCGGTCAAACGGCTTTGCAAACTTCTTTTGAATCACCCTACACCGCGGGTTCCGTTAATGGCCAGCAAGGCTGGTCGCTGAGTGCCGGTAATGCCACCGTGTCCTCATCCGCGGCTCACAGCGGAGCCCAGGGTTTACAGTGTTCTGCATCCGGCACCGCCCTGCTGCTTAATTATGTAGCTTATGCCGGCAACGTACCCGGCATTACAGAGGAAGTGTACGCCGATATGTGGATCAACCCCGCCTCCTTTGCTACCAAAGGGATTGCCGTTAATGGCTACGATCTCTATGGTGGTAGTTCCAAGCGCATCTTCGTACTGGAGTTCGGCACCGACAACAAGATCAAAGCTTACAACGGATCTTCTGCGGTTAACGTGGCCAACTGGGTTGCCGGCCAATGGGTGCGCCTGTCTGTGAAAATGGATTTTGTTACGGAAAAATATAAAGTGGCCATAAACGGAATTGTTTTCGCTACGGATATGAGTTTCCGCGAAACCTACACCCCCACTGCCAGCGGCACGCGCCAGGCCGGTGTTAAAGAATTTCACTCATTGCGTTTCAATCATACCAACGATACACAAACTGCCACTTCCGATGCAAGCATCGATGATATTTATGTTGGCAAAACACCCATCGCCGATGTTTCATTCGGCGCTTCGTCCACCACACGCACCGTTACCGTTACCCAACCCGCGTTTGGCAGCATCACCCTGAATCCCGCCGGACCTGTATTCGAAATGGGCACTACCGTTACCGCTACCTTGTCATTGCCCGCGGGCTATCGCAACAATGGCTGGACAGGTGGGCTCAACGGCACCGAACTTTCCAAAACATTCACTATTGCCGGCAACATGAGCATCAGCGCCGACGTAGATATCGACCCTTCCAATCCGCCTGCGCTTTACCAGGTTACATTGGCGCAACCGGCCAATGGTACCATCACCCTGTCGCCCGCTTCCCCCGACGGCCGTTATTATGCCGAAACAATCGTGACCGCCACCCTAAGCTACGAGGCCTGTTACCAGTTCGACGGCTGGACCGGCGCTTTATCGGGTACGCAACTCAGCAGAACGTTTACCGTAACCGGAGATGTAAACATCGGAGCAGCGATTTCCCCGAATACAACACCTTCGGTCAAACGCACGGTAAGCACCGTTACCGAATTCAAGAACGCATTGGCCGCCATGAATCCCGGGGATACCATTGAAGTAAATGACGGACAATACAACCTCAGCAGCACTACCGTCACACGCTCAGGTTGTTCTGAAAAACCGATCATCATCCGGGCAAAAAATAAAGGCATGGCGGTACTCAACGGCGCTACTACGCTGGTTTTCCGCAATGTAAAATATACCACGTTCCAGGGCTTTGCTTTTGAAAGCGTAAACATTGGTACCGGCATTAAACTGGAAAACTGCAGCCGCTTCCGCATTACACAAAACAGTTTCAGGATCATCGAAAGCAGTTCCTGCACCTGGGTATATATAGGCGATACCTATGCAAGTCCCGAACCTTTGCGTTCCGGCTATAACAGAATAGACCATAACCTGTTTGACGGTAAAACGCAAGCGGGCAATTTTATCCGCATGGATGGCAACATCAACCAGCAAACCCAATACGATACGATCGACCATAACCTTTTCCGCAACAATGGTCCGCGTGCGGCCAATGAAAAAGAAAGCATCCGTGTAGGCGTGAGTACGCTGTCGAAAAGCAGCGGCTTTACGATTATTGAATACAACCGTTTTGAAGATTGCGACGGTGATCCGGAGATCGTGTCCATCAAATCATGCGACAACATAATCCGGTATAATACATTTGTCCGTTGCCTGGGCACACTCTGCCTGCGGCAGGGTTTCCGGAGTGTGGCCGAGGGTAATTTTTTCTTCGGAGAAAATAAAACCGCCGAATTCAACGGAGGCACCATCGGCTGCGGCGGCATCCGTGTATACGGAAAAGACCATCGCATTGTCAACAATTATTTCCATGGATTGACAGGACAAAAATGGGATGCGGCAATGACCATCACCAATGGCGACGTAACCAATAATTCATCCAGCCTCGCTGAACATTACCTGCCGGAAAATCTGGTGGTGGCGTTCAACACATTTGTTCATAACCAATCCAACATTGAAATAGGTTTTGACAACAACGGTAATTATCCGTTGCGCCCGGTCAACTGTCAGTTTCTACATAACATCGTTGCAGACAGCAGCCGTGCGATGGTGAAAGCCTATAGCACTTCATCGCTCAACGGCGTGCAGTTTACAGGAAACATTTTTTACCCTACGTTGAATGCAAGTGTGGGTGTTACCTTACCGGCTTCTGCCATTACGGTAGCAGATCCGAAACTGATGCAGCCCGCCTGCTCCGGTTCAGGATGCTCAAGTTCACTTGCGTATAAAGTATGGCGTTTGGGAGAAGGAAGTCCGGCTATCGACGCGGCCTCCACTGCTTATCCCGAAATCAATACGGATTTTGAAAAACAAAGCCGTACCAGTATACGCGATATCGGTGCGGATGAATACAGCGGCAGTGGGCCGGTAACAGTTACGCAGGGAGCATTGGACAGTTGGCAGGTTGGTCCCGATGCGATTGAGTACAGTTATACCTATAATCCTTCGGTCACATTACCTGCGCGGCTCACTTCTTTTACCGCGCACGCTGCGGGAACGCAGGCTGAACTTAACTGGGAAGTGGGCGAAGAAGATAATGTAGCGCGTTATGTGGTAGAATGGTCCGATGGAAGTTCGGCCTATGCAACGGCAGGAACTGTTGCCGCAACCGGTAACGCACCCGTTGCCTATAGCTTCACGCATCCTTCACCGGTGGCCGGTCGTAATTACTATCGCCTTCGTATAGAAGACCGTGACGGACGATTCACTTATTCGGTGGTGCGTACCGTCATCATCGAAAGAAAAGGCGCTTTGAAAATATTGTCCAATCCGGTACGCAATGGAAAACTGGTTCTTCAATTTACGGAAGCCGTTCCGGCGGGCAGCACGCTTCGTTTGATCAATCTGCAAGGGCAAACCGTGCGTCAGTTTGGCAATCTGCAGCAGGGGCGTAATGAGTGGTCGCTCGATGGATTGGCGGCAGGGATTTACCTGGCCGAATATGCGGAAAAAGGAAGGCCGGTTACAACCGTGAGGGTTGTGGTTGCTGGCAAGTGAAAGTCAAAATTCAAAAGTCAAAATTCAAAAAGTTGAAAAGGTAAAAGCCGTGACTCTTCTGAGATCACGGCCTGCTTTTTTGAATTTTGACTTTTGACTTTTGAATTTGAATTAGTCCCCCGGGCGGAGCGAAAAACAAATATGCAGCCTGCAACCGTTGCCGGGACTGCTATTCAATAATGTACGTCCGTTAAAAGTCAGACTTCTATTGATGATGTTGGTGAGACCTATACCCTTTCTGCGGGCAGCGATATCAAAGCCTTTCCCATCATCAGCGATCCGCAGGTCGAGGCGGGAATCACTTTGTAAAATGCGAATATATACATTGTCCGCTTCGGAATGTTTGATGATATTGTTCACCTGCTCCTGTACGATGCGATAAAGGGAAATCTTTAAAGGGTCACTGATGAATGCTTCGTTTAATTGATCGAGGCACAGGTGTATACGTTTACGTGCAAGCGGGATCAGCAGGGTTAATTCGTCGATAGATTCTTTCAGGGAAACTTCTCCCAGCGAAGGTGGCACCATACTCCTGGAAATACGGCGGATCTCTTCAATGCTGTTGTCGATAATGGTGCGGCTTTTATTCAGGAGTTCGTCGTCCACATGCGGAGCCGAACCATAAGCGGCCAGGTATAATTTAACAGTGGCCAGCATCTGGTTCACATTATCGTGCAGTTCCTTCCCTACGATTTCCCGGTCTTTCTCCTGCGTTTCGATGGTGGCACGGGTGATAGCTACCTGCCGTTCCACACGTTCTTTCATCAGGGTGTGCTGCAATCGCAATGTATTGGAAATATCGCTGGCAACGATCAGATAGGCTTCCACACCTTTGTAAACGATCGGTTCTACCACTAATTCCACGAAAGCAATTTCACCGTTTTTCTTGATGTGCCGGCGGAGTTTGTTGCGCAGCGGTTCGCTGCTGTTTTCACGGACCACGCGCATCAGGTCGTCGCGGTTGCCTTCGCTACGGAGATCGAAAGCCGTCATTTGCAAAAACTCATCGCGTGAATAGCCAAAACTTTTAACGGCCGTTTCATTTACTTCCAGAAAAGAAAGGTCTTTCCGCGAGCAAACCCATATGGGCGAGGGCATGGTATTGAAAAGCGATTGATAGAGCTGTTCTGAATTTTCGGCAGCAATCGCGTGGTTGATACGATCGGTGAAATCGGTAAAATTAAGTACGATGGAATGAATGGCCGGATCGTGCAGCCAGTTGGTGAGACGGCAGAACATCCATCGCCACTCGCCCGATTTGTGTTTCACGCGCGTAAGACCTTCGAAAGACTGGCCGTAGCTACGTGCAATTTCCATCAATGATCCACGTAATGTAGCCTGGTCATCGGGATCGATCTCTTCCCATTTGAACGGGCCAAGCATTTCTTCCGGCGTGAGACCCAGAATACGGTTGACCGACGGCGAAACGTACGTCAGCTCTTCGCGTTCGTTCATAAAGGCCATGCCTTCGAGACTGTTCTCGGTCAAAGCCCGGAAACGAGTTTCGAGTACTTCCAGTTTTTTACGGCTGCGTTCATCGTCAGACATATCGCGGGCCGAGCAGACAAGGCAGACAAAGGAATCGTTGTGATAAAAAGGCTTGATAGTGATTTCGGCGATAGCAGATTGACCGGCGAAATGGAAGTGGCGGGTAAACTGTTGGGGAATGCCGGCGAGGGCAAGTTCATAGAGACGGTGCCAGTCCTGCGCCCCTTGCGGATCGAACAGCGCGTACTTTTCGAGTAGTTTATCGCCGGTCTCGAAACTCGTACCATGTACGCTGTCGACCATCTGACGCGTTTTATCACTCATGTACAGGAGTTCAAAATCCTTGCCCATGCACCATATATAACCATCCATGCAGTCGGTGACAGCCTGCAGAATAGCAGCGTGATCGTTCAGAGCCATGACTAAAAATAAATGTTTTGGTATACGAACAATGCCGAGTCGAGACGATACACAATGGCCACGATCCAAAATAGTTATTTTTTTTAGTCAAATACTATTTTAAGCAGATTTTTTTAATGGGAGAAAAGAGGACGGGGTATGAAGTGATAAGTCCGATACTTCGGGCCGAAGCTTCGGGCCGAAGTATCGGCCATAAGTTTTAAGTGTGGGTATTAATCATCTGGTTTAAGGTTTAAGGTAAAGGCAGAAGATTTGGGTAGTCAGGTCTCGCTGCTGTTTTTGAATTTTGACTTTTGAATTTTGAATTATAACTTAAAGAGTCCGTTCCGGATCGCATACACCACAATTCCCACCATATTTTGCGCGCCGGTTTTTTCCATAATGCGTTCGCGGTATTTCTCCACTGTGCGGTGTGCGAGGTGCGTGACAGAGGCGATTTCCTTGCTGGCGTATTCGCGGCAGATGAGTTGGATGATCTCGAGTTCTTTTTTGCTGAACCGCGCAAGGTCTTCGGTCTGGCGCGACAATTTCTTGCTGGCAGCCAGCATGCGGGAAAGATTATGGCTGGTATAATCGCAGTAGTACACGCGGCCTTCCATCACCTGATTGATGGCCGTATACAATTCGGCTTTGCCGGCTTTTTTAACAAGATAGCCGTTTGCGCCGGCTTCCATCATGTCCACGATCAGTTGCTCCTCCTCGAACATGGTGAGTGCGATGATCTTAACCTTATCGTTTTGTGCGCGGATCTGACGCGTAGCTTCGATGCCATCCATATCCGGCATTTGTACATCGGTAATGATCACATCTGCCTGATGGGTGGCCGCCATTTCGAGGAGTTCACGGCCATCGGCCGCTTCAGCCACCACGTTATAACGCCGGTTTTTGCGCAGCAATAATTGCAGTCCTTCGCGGAACAATTCATAATCGTCGGCAATGATGATACGGAGTGGTTTCATGGGTTAATCAGTGGGATTTCGAAGAAATAATCAGTGCCTTTATCGCTGGCGAAATGCATGCGTCCCCCCATCATTTCCACGCGGTTGGTGAGACTGGTGAGGCCGAGTCCACCTGCTTTGCGGGCATTGTTCCAGGTGCCGTCGTCGCTGCAGGAAACGAACAGTTTATTACCTTTTTGTTTGAGCAGCACCTCTACCCTTCCGGCATTGGCATGTTTAACGGCATTGAGTACGAGTTCCTGGATCATGCGCAATAACTGCAGGCTGATATGTGCCGGCAGATCGTCGCGTACTTCGTAGCGGTACGTAAAATCGATAGGGGTAACCAATTGGTATTGGGCAAAAAAATGGCTAAGGGCTGCGTTGAGTCCTCGCCTGAGTAGTGTGCCGGGGAGCAGGTTGCGGGCAATGCCACCGAGTCTGTCCTGTAATTCGTCAATATTGCGGGCTGCGAGCCTGAGCAGTACGGGCGCTTCTTCCTCATCATCCAGGGCTTCTTTCACCTGGATGCCTGTAAGCGACAGCAACGGTCCCAGTTCATCGTGCAGATCCTGCGCGATGCGGGTACGTTCTTTTTCGAGCAATTCTATTTCGGTCAGGAAGAGTTTTCGTTGTACATGGTGATTTTTACGTTTATTCCGTAAGACGGCAATATTGACAAGAAGGAATAACAAGGCTAAAATCCCGCTCAAGATCAGCACCGCATGATATAACGTCGTTTCAAAGGCATCCATAGTGTAGCCAGCGCAAAAATGATGTTGGTGAACAGATTGATATACGACATGAGGTAGTATATCCGCAATTGAAACACCCGGCTCTTGTTCAATCCGTACAACCAGAAGGCCTCCAGCAAAATGGCATAGAGGAAATAAAGCACCAGTCCCATGCAGATCAGGAAGGTGGCATCGGTAAACAACGACCTGGTGACGCTGAACAGCAGGCGGTTGATCATCATAATGCTCATGACGACAATGGCAAAGGAGTAAAGTATCTGGAAATAAGAGTTGAAAAGATGGGATTCAGTGGCCAGCGCGTATTCGGCGGCCCATACCAGTACGTAGGTCGACTGCAACAAAAAATAAAGCCGGTTCCGCCCGTTGAACAATTTCCACCGGTGAAATTGCCAGGTAATCAATATCGGTTCTGCAAGAGAATAGATATTGTAGTTGACGGAATTGTTTTGTCCACGGAGTATCACAAACAGACCAGTCAATTCATTAAGCAGGCCAGTTGTAAGCAATAGCAGGAAAGGTAGAAAGGCCGGATCCGTTTTACGAAAGCGGATCCAGCCAATAACTACTCCTATCGCGATGGACAGGCTGAACAGTGTATGTTGCACAAAGCTCATCCGTTCTTTTTTACGAATTGAGTGGTGACGACGGCGGACACATTGGCGGACAGCGCATACCTTTTTCAATGATAACTGCTTCAACGCCGATGCCCGGCAGCATGTCTTCGTCTTCGGCGTTAACACCTACGATGATCGCATGCACTTTCAGGTCTTCTTCCATACCGTAGTAGATACGGATTTTCTGACATCCTTCCTGTTCCAGCACCGTGTCGAAAGCTTCGCGGTCAAAGGTTTCGCAGACGGGCAGAATGTCCTGATCCTGGTAATCTTCTCCGAGGATGGAATTGCGGTTGTCGCGGTAGCGGCTGGTCATGTCTTCAGCCTCGGACAAAGTAATAAAATGACTCATTGGATAATGTTTTTGTGAGCCACTAAATTCGCTTTGCAGACTACCGGGAAAAACCGGGCGTACACGCCCGCGCTTCCACGTACGAAAAAATCGCGTTAACACTACATACCATAAAGGAACATCATTCTGCTGTACTGAAGAAGGGAATTTACTCAGCGAAAGAGGAGAAAATAAATGTAAGAAGAAAGACTGTCTTCAATTTACTTTTTATTCCGTGCAACCAGCGCGGCCATGCGTTTCCGGAATTTTACCACCTGCGGATCGGCGCTTTTGAGGTGCCTGAACTCAAACCGGATAGTGCCATTATTGGACAAAATTGATTTACCGGATTTATAAATGAATAATTCCGGCAGCGGGCTCTCCATTTTTTCCTTAATCAACAAATAGAGATCCGCTGCATCCGGTAGTTGCAGGAAGCTATACCTAGTAAAATCCATCGATGCTACCGAGTCCCTGCCTTCCGGCGTAAGAGTGAGTTCAAAGGTTTTGGCATTGAACGACTGGATCATGGCGGCGGGCACGATGAATGCGCCTTTGGTTTGTTTTTGGGCGAAGGTTTCTGAAGAAAGTACGAGGCTTAAAAGTACGATACTAAGTAATCTTTTCATCGAAGTGCTGTCATTTACTGATTGTTCTTATTGCTGATAGCGGGCTTTCCATCGCACCCGTAAAAAAAAGCTGCAACTATTCTTAAAAAAAATATCATCTCAGTGAAATAATTTATCGTCTTTAATCCAGCAACCACAACATTTTCCTCACCTCCCCCTTACTCAAAAATTTATCTTTCTCCGACTTCGCCAGTTCCAGCACAAACCATCCTTCATTGTCCGTCAGGCATTCCCCCAGGTGCACACCGGCAGCCACTTCCTCTCCCACCGACGGACATACCGTAGCGAGATTAGAATATACATAGTACCCGTCATTTTTTGTGCGCAGCACCGCTGACAAAGTGCCCTCCACGGCAAAAATCCTTACCACAGTCGCATTCTCCATGTTGTAGATATTTCCTTTTCTTGAACGGATCTCCACCAGGTTATCGCTGCCTTCCAATACACCCGTTCCCGGGGCCGGCAAAAATATCATACCCTCCGGCAGCGGACCTTTCGCTACATACATCGTATCCCACGCAGGCTCCTGGGCTTTAACGGCTGTCATAAAAAGCAAACAACCGACAACAAGCAGCCTGGTTATTTTTTTCATCATTGCTTATTATTTTTTTTATAACGTCCGTATGCCATCATTAGTATTTAACATATTTACGGCACGCCATTTTAAACACCTGTCTTATCTTACATCCATGAAAGCCTTACTCACCGTTCTCACCCTGTCTCTTTTATTTTTCACGGCCTGCACGACCCTCAAAGCGCCCACTTTCCGCGGTGTCGGCAATATCAATGTGGCAAAAGCAGGTTTTAAATCCACCACGCTGAACCTCGATCTCTTTTTCAGCAATCCTAATAATGTTAATGCAAAACTCACCGGCGGCAGCGGCCAGATCTGGCTCGACCAGACCTTGCTCGGTGATTTTTTCCTCGATACAACCGTCAGCGTTGCCAAACGAGCCGATTTTACGGTTCCGGTAAAATTAAATGTTGATATGAAAAAGATACTGCAAAATTCATTGCAGGTTTTATTCAGCGACAGCCTTCCGATCCGGCTCACTGGTGAAGCACGCGTAAACAAAGGCGCCCTCAACAAAAAAATTCCCCTGAGTTACCAGGGGAAAATAAGTTTGGATCAACTGACCAGTGATACGCTGCGCATAAAATAATCAGGAAGCAGGTTCTGTTTCCGGCTCGGGTTGTTCTGTTGCAGGTTTCTTTTTCGGAACAGGATGTCCGCCACCGTCTTCCGCTTTCTTACAGGTTTTAGGTAAACGTTTATACGCATCCGGATTCGCCGATACATCATCTGCATCGTAGCCCATATTGGCTATGCCGGTTTTAAGTTGTTCGATATCGGTGCGGTCAGTCAGGTATTTCACGGTCGTTTCTCCACGTTTGTAATTCACTTTTACCGACAATACACCATCATAACGTGCGAGGGTTGTCTCGATACGCTTCTGACATTCCCAGCACAACGCATTCGGCGTTTTAATCTTGGCCGTCATCTGCGCTTTGGTTTGCGCCTGCGCCGTAAACACTACCACAGCCAGCAATAAGGTCAACAGGTATTTCATGTGCGTTATTTATGTACGTGAAATTACAAAACTCCGGTCCATGCAGACGGATTCTCGCGCCATTTTAACAAAAGCTCCTGATCTTCCGCCGGTACTACCTGTTTTTCAGCCGCCAATTCGATCAGCGTCGGATAATCCGTCAGCGAATAATAAGCCAGCCCTGCCTTTTCAAACGCTTCGGCCGACACCGGAAACTGGTAAGTAAAAATCGACACCATGCCGATCACGTCCAGCCCCGCCTCGCGCAGCACATCCACTACCTGCAGACTGCTTTTACCGGTCGATACGAGGTCTTCGATCACCACCGTTTTCTGTCCTTTTTCAAAATACCCTTCGATCTGGTTGCCCAGGCCATGCTCTTTTGGTTTCGGACGCACGTAGATATAAGGCAGCTTCAGTTGATCCGCCGCCATGGCGCCCCAGGCAATACCTGCCGTGGCTACGCCGGCCAGCATATCAGCTTCGGGAAATTTTTCAAACACCACATTGCACATTTCCGACTTGATATAATCGCGGATATAGGGAAAAGAAAGCACCCGGCGATTGTCACAATAGATCGGGCTCTTCCAGCCACTGGCCCAGGTAAAAGGCTCCCGCGGACGCAGCTTCACGGCCTGCGCCTGCAGCAATTTATCGGCAACAATTTTTGCATCATTCATGCGGCGAAGGTAGCCAGAAATCCGGTACGATAGCCAGGAGCTACGTATCTTGCAGGCATGTACATCAAAATCTACTTCGGCAACAATCCGCTGTTTCTCTGCGATGCCATCGAGCCCGTCATCGAACCATTTCTGCATCACGACGATGCAGTTTTTATCGACGAGCTCGATCCGCATACCGTCAAAAGCATGATTCATGAAATGCAGAAACCCTCCGTGCATGCGGGCGTACTCCTGCACAGCGACCTCGAAGAACTGAAACATGCCTTCTTCAAAAAATTCACGCAGGTACAGGCAGCCGGAGGTTTGGTGGAAAATGAAAACGGTGATTGCCTCCTCATCTTCCGGCGCGGCAAGTGGGACCTCCCCAAAGGCAAGCTCGACGAAGGAGAATCACTGGAAGCATGCGCCGTGCGCGAAGTAAGCGAAGAGACGGGCCTGCAACAGGTACAACTGACCGCCCCCCTGCTGATCACCTACCATACCTACCACGAAGGCACACATTTTATCTTGAAGGATTCACATTGGTACCTGATGAAAGCCGATGGCAACCAGGAACTGGTGCCACAAACGGAAGAAGACATTCAGGAACTACGCTGGACTGCACCCGCAGATCTCGCTGCGTACCGCGCGGAAACTTTTCCCTCCGTACGCGACGTACTCGATGCCCGTTATAAAAAATAGGAAATTCAGCGGCGGCGGACCGCCACTGTCAGCCGGCTTACGCAAACGAGTTCGCCCGCTTCATTGGTAATACGGATATCCCACACATGGGTAGTGCCGCCAAGATGAAGCGGCCGCGCTGTACCCGTTACATAACCATCCCGCGCACTGCGTAGATGATTGGCATTGATCTCCATGCCCACGCAGTAAAATTTTTCATGATCCACAATCATCGCGGAAGCCACGCTACCGATGGTTTCAGCCAATACGCAGGAGGCACCGCCGTGCAATAAACCATAAGGCTGACGCGTGCGGTTATCCACCGGCATACGTGCCTGCAGATAATCGGATCCTACTTCCGTCCATTCGATGCCGAGATGTTCACCCATCGTGTGCTGCCCGAGCGGACTCAGCTTAGCCGTAGTCAGTTCTTTATCGAACCAGATCATAATTATGATTTGTGGGGAAGGCTTTGAAATACCACATCCGGTAAAAACGGACTCGCGTTGCCGCCGTTGCGGATGATATCACGCACAATGGTCGATGCCACGGACGTATATTTTGGTTCACCGGTGAGGAAGATGGTCTCGATGGAATTATCCAGCGTGCGGTTGGCATCGGCGATCGTTTTTTCATATTCAAAATCGCTGACGTAACGAATGCCACGGAGGATAAAATGTGCACCGATCTGTTTACAATAGTCGATGGTCAGCCCTTCGTAGGCGGCTGCTTCCACTTTCGTATTGCCGCGGTAAATATCGCGGATCCATTCAATCCGCTGATCGGCTGAAAACATGGGTGATTTGGCTGAATTCAGACCAACGCCCACCACTATTTTATCGAACAGCGGAATAGCCCGGTTGATAATATCGACATGCCCAAGGGTGATGGGATCGAACGTACCGGGAAACAGACAGATTCGTTGCATAATGCGAACATAAGAAGTTTTGGCTTAGGCCGTAGGATTTTGCGAACTGAGCAGGTATAAAACCGCCATCCGCACCGCTACGCCGTTTTCCACCTGCTGCAGGATGATCGACTGACCGCTGTCGGCCACATCGCTGTCGAGCTCCACGCCGCGATTGATCGGGCCGGGGTGCATGATCACAATATCTTTCTTTATTTCTTCCAGCATGCGACGGCTGATACCATAAGCGAGATTGTATTCGCGAAGCGAAGAAAACAATACCTGGTTCTGCCGCTCGAGCTGGATGCGCAGGACGTTGGCCACATCGCACCATTCGAGTGTTTCGCGCAGGTTGTAACTCACTTCCACACCCAGTGATTCGCGGATATAACGCGGGATGAGGGTGGGCGGTCCGCAAACCGTCACCTTTGCGCCCATTTTGGTTAACAGGTAAATATTACTCAGCGCCACGCGGCTATGCAGGATATCACCGATAATGGCCACTTTCACGCCTTCCAGTCCGCCCATTTTCTCGCTGATCGACAGTGCATCGAGCAGTGCCTGGGTTGGGTGTTCGTTGATACCGTCGCCGGCATTCACGATGGCCGCGGGAATATGTTTGGCTAAAAAATGCGGGGCACCGCTGGCACTGTGCCGCATCACCACCATGTCCACTTTCATCGACAGGATGTTGTTGACCGTATCCAGCAGGGTTTCGCCTTTGGAAACCGAAGATCCCGATGCCGTGAAGTTGATAGTATCGGCGGAAAGTCTTTTTTCAGCCAGTTCGAAGGAAATGCGGGTGCGGGTGGAGTTCTCGTAAAAAAGATTGACAATGGTCACATCCCGGAGGGACGGTACTTTTTTAACGGGACGTTGCAGTACTTCTTTGAAATGCCGGGCCGTATTCAGGTAAAGGGTAATATCATCTCTGGTCAAATCCCGGATTCCCAAAAGATGTTTTGTAGAAAGGCTCATTAAAAAGCAAAGATAATGGCTTCAGACATTTGAAAATTTGAAAATTTTCAAATCGTGAATAAGTCAATAAGTGAATAGGTAAATGTATTCGCATTGTCCCAAAAGCCATTTATGCTTTTTGGATGCCACGGATACTAGCTTAAACCTTCCGACTAGCTAAAAAATACCACTTTCATGGTATTGCAGGTGCCGGCGTATTGCCGTATTCTTGCAGTGGTTTTTCATAGGATATTGGATTAAAAAACGGGGGTGCATGTCTATGCCGCCCCTTTTTATTTCCCCCACTTTATAAGCATCATCCTGCTGTTGGTTCACAAAAACACGAACCAAGGCGACCCATTCACGATTGACGGTTGACATTCACGCCCCTTCGGGAGGCCGAAATATCGGCCTCAGGGAGCACAACTATTCCCGATTCACTTATTCACTGATTCGCTGATTCACTGATTGCCAGATTCACCCCCACCCTGAGCGCCTTCAACCCCGACACGCCCTGCAGCTCTTCCAATTCCAGGTATTCCAGGTCATTCAGCAGCATTCCCTCCCCTTGCAGGTAACGGATATACCCTATATATTCGTCAGCTTCTTTTTGATTAAAGTATACCAAAGCAATCTTATTGGGCTGCGTCAACCGCTCGCGGCTATCGCGGATACGTACTTTATCGATTCTCTTCTTGATTATATGATAGCGGATATTGTACGCACCTTCCACATCAAAGCGCTTTTCGTCCCGGCGGAACCGGATATCAATCGGATGAGAATGAATAAAAATAAGCTGTGTGGTTTCCACCGGCGTAGATAATTGTGGCAGCAACGCATGCGAATACCGCGCAATCGCCGCCATCGAACTCAATTGCAACAAACGCAGATTTTTCAAATAGATGTCACTGTATGGCTTCTCGGGCGTTATGGATTGCCCTATATAAATATCGTATTCCACACCATCGGTCCGGAATTTTTCAAAATAACTTGGATAAGCCCGCTGGATTTCATCTTTCAGCAGATCGAAATAATTGTTAACGGCAGAGATCACTGTGGTCATCGACGATTCTAACTGACGGCGATGCATAAATGCAGCACCGGTATTTTCGTCAATGGCTGCAAAATATTCCTGCGCGAGGGCACGATAGGAAGGATGGCTGTCGGTAAACTGCACCAGGAAAGGCGTGATCTCATTTTCCAGGAAATCATTCAAGCGTATTTCGTGATTGAATCCATGACCTGCGTCAATACGCTGCTGCCATTGCTGTACCTGGAATATTTTTTCATCCAGCAATCCAAAGCCCGACGCTTCTTTCAGCCGAAGCAACACCTGCAACAATTCGTTGAATTGTATTTTCAGGTCTTCCTGCAAAGCTTTATTGCGTTCAACGGTTGAGTTGCGGATGTCCACCGCACCATAAAGCGGGTATACCTGCGGAAACAATATTTCTTCCGGCTCAAGCCGCCCCGGCTTTGTTTTCTTTTTGCGCAAATATTGCCAGGCTACTTCGTTGAATTTCCATTGTACGGATGGTTGCAACGTGGTAAATTTCTCCTTGATTACCGATTCGATCTGCTCATCGAATTCCGACACGGCATGCACCATCAGTTGCGACAACATATTGATCGCCGGTTCAATCAACGCAAAAAGTCCTTCATTCAACAAGCCTTTTTCGCGACTGTATACTTCCAGTGCGCCGAGCAGTTTGTTGTTGGCATATACAGGAAACAGCGCATAGGCTTTGATACCTGATTTGTGTAAAAAACGTCCCGCATCTTTCTGCAGGCTTGCTTCACTATCGAGGTCGCCGAAATAAACGATTTTAGGATCGCTGACAAATTTTTCGATCATCGATGTGCAGGCCTGCCCGGAGAAACCCATTTTCCTGCCACTGTCGAACAGGATACTTTTTCCCAACGTTTCTTCGTCATCTACCAGTTTGCCGTTCACACGCAGCAAGGGCAGAATGTTGAATTCAATTTCTTTTCTTCCCGCCAGTTCTTTCAACGCTTTTACTACCAACGGAAAAGCTTCTTCCGCACTATCGGCAGAATGCTCACGGATGGTCTGCAACGCATATTCAGCCGTCACATCGGTAATGGTAATGATAGAAAATCCTGACAACACAAATAGTTGCGGCGGCAATAAACGGTATAATACATCCAACGCATCTTCTTCAAAGGAATACGAACGGATCACTTCCGTATCAATAACCGGCAGTTCTCCTATCGGATGCACATCGATAAAACGCGTATCAAGATTTACACGGAAGTGTTTTGTCAACCCGGAAGATGTTTCGGAGATACTTTTCACCATATCGGCTTTCCTGCGGAAACGGATGCCATACAGCTTCTCAAGAATAAACGAATAGAACCATTCGAGTTTCTGCCGTTCTGCTTCGGCCAGCGACTCTGTGGGAAGCGAGCAATCGAGTGCCTGGAGATTGGCTTCTGCCAGCAGGTTGTAAAACAGGTCGGAACCATAAAAGACAATGGGCGACATCGGCACGCTCATTCCCCAATAGACTTTTTTCTCATCGTCCACCAGGGTCGACAGCCCGACATACAAAAGATCGAACAAAGATTTATAACGGCTCAGATCTTCGAGCGGAACGTTGCCTTCCAGTTCGGGATAAGCAGCAAATTCCTTCAGCACATGCCGGAAAAAGCCAGACTTGATGCTGGTTTCGTCCTGCAGGCGCAACCGAACATTATCCAGGAACGGCTTAAAGGAAAGGTGCGACTCACATTTGGTCTCCGCGTCGGGAGACTGCATCATATTCAGTAGTTTCTGCTGCATGTATTAACGTGTAACATTATAGTCGATAGCAAATGATTTTGATCAATAACAATCAGGGAAGCCTTATTGTTTTCTTTTTTTCGTTGTGATAGCGATAAACAGCCCTGGTAACGTAATGCCCGAGCAGGGAACCTAAGAATATATCACTGGACCAGTGACGGTTATGATATACTCTTGACAATGCGGTTAACGAAGCTACTGAATAAGCCGCCCACGGCACCCAGCGATGTGTATGAAATTCGGTGGCCAGCACCGTAGCCACGGTAAAGATGGTATTGCTATGGCCCGATGGCGATGAAGTGTACCGTTTACCGGCAAAAGGTATACGGTAATCAAACGGAGAAGAAGCTTCATCCGGCCGCCTGCGCCGGATCATTTTTTTGGCAGCCGTATAGATGACCGTTGATATGGCCAGCGATTGTGCTCCCCGCAAACCCATCGAAGCCACTTTCGGCTGATGCAATAATTCGCCGGCAACATATATGGTGGGAAAAATGTACAACCCGTAAAAGTTCCCCAACGGTTCTACCGTATTGGCCACACTTGTGGCAAACGGTGAATGCATTTTTTTCGCCCGGTGACGTATTTCCCAATCCATTGTCATCAGTCCGCCTGTTGCTCCGACGATTACACCAAATCTTGTCCAGTCCTTTCCTTTCCACTTCAGCGGCCGCCCGGCAGTATATTTCAAAGCGCTCCAACTGTCTTTTGCGTAAGCAAGATTGAGTTTATAAGCAGGCAAGGCGGAAGAATCTTCTGCGACATGCATAGTCTCTTCTGCCGGTTGCGCATTTACACATTGGCAGAAAAAAATAAACAGCAGTACACACACAGTTGTCTTCTTCATATTATGATCATGAATGCTGATTGGCGAATAGTCAATAATGTTTCTGCTGATGACTTCGCTCTTTTCACGCAAAGAAGCATAAGAAGCAAAGCTTACCTATCACCTGCAACATCTTCCTTCCTACACCCTACACCTTACGCCTTCCACCTTACGCCTTACGCCTTACTCCTTCCACCTTACGCCTTACGCCTTCCACCTTACTCCTTCCGCCTTCCGCCTTCTCAAAACCGGAAACCCATTGTGAAATACGGGTACCATCCTTCCCGCGAATGACCCATCACTACGTTGAAAGCAACCATCGACGCGGGAGCAAAATAAATACCAGCACCCGTTCCATTGTGCCATTTACCTGAATTGTCACCCGACTCCCACACACGGCCGATATCCCAGAAACCTGTAATGCCAATCTGTCCGGGCAGTATGTAACTTCCGACATCTGCAAGCTTCACGCGTAGTTCCAGGTTGTTATAGAAACTATGTTGACCCGCAAAACGATACTGACGATACCCCAGCAGGTTTCCCTGACCGCCAACAAATGCCGATTGATAAAAGGCCGCTTTGCCAAAACCGATCACTCCGCCGAAACGATCTGCCAGTACAATCGAAGCACGCGCATTCAGACTTTTATATAAAGCCACTTCCTGGACCAATTGCCCGAAATCTGCCGCATATTCGCCTGTTCCTTTGTAAGCATGTATCCGCGTACGCACATACGTTCCCCATTGCGGAATCACTTTGTTGTTACGTTTGTCCGACACATATTCAATGGCCGCACCCACATGGAGTTTGGCTCTTGCAACCGTAAGACTGTCATACGAACCAATAGCTCCCGTTTGTTCAATAAACCGTCCGCGGTTATCTTCCGGATCGAAGCGGTAGTAGTAAAGTGAGGGGCCAATATTCAGGAGACTGCCTTTTCCTCCGCGCCACCGCAACGATGGTTCAAACAGGTAAGTACTGAAGCGGGTACGGTAATAACGGATATGATTATCATTTTTATTAAACGATGTTTCATTGCCCCGCCCAAAAAAGTTCACCGTGTTATTCGGCGCTCGTACCTGCGCCTGCACCACCACATCGGCCTTACCGATCACCCGTATCCATTCACCTGCATAACGGATGCGATAGGCACTGGTGGAAAAAGAGTGGGCCACAGAAAACTGCTGCAGGCTGGCATAAGGATATTTTCTAAACCCTTCCTGGCGTATGTGCCGGAAACCGCCACCGAGAATGAATCCATCGTCGAGGTTGAGCCCCAGGCTGATTACCGGCATCCAGATATTATAAAGGTTAACAGGTGTGAAGGCCGTGTGCAAACTATCGTTGGACAAACGACGCTTCAACCGGTTTGACGGATCGCTTACTACCGAGCCATTGTCGGTATCGTACACGCGCACCCTGCGCGGACTTTGCTGCACCACATAGGTTTTTGCATCTTTGCCACCGATCAGGCGCAACTTTATTGACGAGCCCGAATCCGCAACGATTACACTGTCCTTACCATTGTGCAGGTAAATTCTGATTTCTTTGGTCAGTTGCGGATCGAATGTTTTATCCATCAATTCATCCTTCACCTGTCCCTCCTTGTTCACTTTGTTCATTTGCACGCGCAGTCCGCCCTCTTTGGTTCCGCTGATCAATACACGTTCATTTTTATCGGTTGCCTGTATGTCCACAATCTTTTGCGTGAAACGATAATACCGGTCCATAGCTTCCGGTAATTCATCACGGCGCGCCTTCAGTGTCGACAGCAATTGATCATGCCTTAGCTGATAAGCGCTCTCCGGTAAGCGGCGAAGTCCTGCTTCCAGTACAGAATCTGTGAGTGATGCTTTTACGCGTTCCGCTTGTTTACGCCATTCTTCCCGGCTGAATTGCATCGAAGGATAGGCGTTCACGAACCTTGTCTTATACAGCAGCCATTTTACATGCCGCATACCCGGATCGAAATCACGAAGCGTAGGCAATATATAAGAACGCGATGCCAGTTTAGGGAAAATGCCCTGCGTCAAATGAAACACCTGGTCCCTGTCGCGCGGCACCGGCAGGTAATCTTTTGATTTGCCCTTTCCGTCATCGCGCCAGCGCCATTGATCTTCGTGGCGATCCCAGTCGCCCAAAACAGCATCGAGCATACGGGCGCGCAGCATCGTCTTACCATGCAGCGTATTATCATTGTCCTTGCGCAGGTTCTTTTTCATTTTATCGGAATTATCCGACGAACCAACCGGCTCGCGCTCTTCGAACAATGCCACCATGTTGCCGAAGGTTTTACCATATACGCCCAAGGCCGTATCAGTAGACACTACTCCTATCACAGGATTGGAATGCGGCACCTGCACGGCATTTGCCAACGGGGGAACGATCAATGCCGAAAACGGATGTTGGGCACTCGTAACATCATCGAGCCAGTCGCGCGCAAAACTTTGTTTCAGCCCTTCGGGCAAAAGTGCATCCGGACTTTTTTCCACGCTGCGGATGACCCATTCGCGTCCGCTGCTGTCCGCCAGCCTCAACGACTTCGATTGCATACCACCACCCAATTGTAAGGGTTTCAATCCTCCTTTCATTTCACTGATGCGCAATACGGGTAATGCTGTCTCCGCTGACCACTCTTTCCGGTAATTTTCGCCGAACAACCAGCGGTGCAAACGCCCCGGTTTGTCGTAGGAAGGATGCACTTTTATGGTCACGCTGTCGGTAGTGACCGGTATTCCCGCCAGCGGGTCCGCTTCACTGAATGAACGGTATGGCTGCCGATAACGGTATACTTCTTTTACCTGCTCATTTTCATAAATAAAATATTGCAACAGCAGATCGCCATTGCTGAGCAGGTCGGCAATCACAAAGCCCTGTGTGGAGGCCGCAAACAAAGAATGACGTCCGCGAATGGCAGCCGTATGCTTTGCCCCGGCACCACTTACCACTTGTAAGCGTTTGTTTTTAATCAGTTGCAGACCGTGCTCATGCCCGGCTACATACACAAGATTGGGCATGCTGTCGAACACCGCTCCCACTTTATTGATCATGTCTTTGTACAAAGGATGACCAAGGTCTTCGGGATTGGCAAATGTTTTACGTAGCAAAGGATACAGGGAACCCACGCCCGGTAACGGAATGTATAATTTAGGATTGGCTGCAGTAAGAGGAAACAAATGATCTTTCCAGGTAAACCGGCCGCCATGCGAACCATAACTATTGAACGGATGATGTGAAGCGATCAGGATCGTTCTGTGCCGGTAACGGTACCGCAACTCTTCGAGTTTGGCGAGAACATCGCGTTTATTGCCGCAGGCACAACCCGCATCATCGTTGTTAACAGCAAAAGGATACACCCACCATTCGCTGTCATAAGCGATCACTACCAAACTATCTCCTAAAGGAATGGCCACCGGATCGGGACAACCATTCGCAGGGATCAACTGCAATAGGGAATCACCCTGGTCCTGCAAAAACTGCCCCTGCTCACGGATGCGCGCCAGTCCTTTAGGGCCGGAACGATCCCAATCATGATTACCCGGAACAAAATAAACCGCTGCCCCTTTCGCGCGCATCGGTACAAACTGTGCGCGTAAAATATCACGGGTTATTTCCTGGTTCTTTTCACCGGGAAGCGCCATGCCATGCGGATAAATATTATCACCAAGAAAGAAAACCGTTGTTTTACCGGTGGCGATCATGCCGGCAGCAGCTTCCAGGGCTTTGTGCTGTGCATCATTGATCTCTCCCGCGTCGCCAATAAGAATGACACGCTGCCGGATGCTGTCCTGCGCCACAGCCGCAAGACCGGATAACTGCAGATACCCGGTCAATACCAAACAGATTACAATTATTTTTTTCGCGGTTGCCATACAAAACGTAGAATATTACCATTGGTCAGATCATCTCCTTCGTTGGAGATGTAAAGATTTCCATCGCTGTCAAAAGCAATGCCCTCCGGTTGGTTGAAACGGTTCCCGTTCAACGGATAAGTGGCTTTCACTTTCCACTGTGCATCGGTAATCACGAGCAACTTGTTTACAGCGGATAAAATATACCATTCATTCGTTAACGGATGACGTGCCAATGCCGAGGGCCGGAAACCACGTTTCACTTTTCCCGCCACCATTGACAGTTGTTTTTCATCGATAAAAAAATTGCCGGTCACCGTCAAAGAATCTCCGCAGGTGAGGATATAACCGGAAACCTTGTCCGTTGTTTTGTCGCCTGGACAATTTTTACATAAAACATAAAGGCTGCTGTCTTTTGCATCGGCAAAAAGTGATTCGTATTCACCGGGCGGCAGCAAGCCTTTCCATTCCCGCGTGCTATCGGTTTCGGGAAAATGGCGTTCGTCAAAAGGAAATGTATAAAGTGAACCATTGCTTTTCAGTACCACGGCTTTGTCAGCCAGCAATGCGAGGTCCTCGTAGTCACCTTTCTTTGCAAAACGCGTATGCGTCTGTTTTTTAACCTTCCACGGAAGCGCGAACAATTTTCCTTCTTCATCCTGGATGGCATAAACCGTATCCGCTTTGCCCTGGTAAAAAGCAATGCCCGATACTTCAAGCAAGCTCTCCGGAAGATTGAACTTTTCGGGATCATTAAAATCATAACCCGGCGGATCAGGATCTTTGCTGTTCTGGCTGCAGGCTGTTCCCAGCACCAGCAGGATCACTATATATGGTAAAATAAACTTCATGCAAGATTTTGTTGTTTACCTGACAACCACTGCCAGCTCTGTTCCTGCGCGCGTACGATTGGCGCATCACCGGCAACGGGATTTTGCTGCAACTGTTCATTTAACTGTACGCCTCTTGAATTGTCGGCCCATTGCCATTCGGCCAATTGTTGTATCGTTTCCCTGGCCTTCGCATCTTCCACCGGAAAACAAACTTCGATGCGCCGGTAAATATTCCTGTTCATCCAATCCGCCGACCCCATGAATACTTCAGGACTTCCGCCATTATGAAAAATAAAAATGCGGCCGTGCTCGAGGTATCGGTCTACCACGCGGCGAACGGTGATTCGTTCGCTGAGTCCTGCCACGCCTGGTACCAGGCGGCAGATACCGCGGATCACGAGGCGCACTTCCACACCCGCCCGGCTGGCCTCGTACAATTTATTAATCATCACTTCCTCTTCCAGGTTGTTCAGTTTGATCAACACACCGGAGGGCCGGCCGTTTTTCGCCGCTTCTATTTCCCGGTCGATCAATGCAATAAACCGTTGCTGTAGATTGAAAGGCGCTACCAGCAAGTAATTGAACAGCGGTGCATCGGAAGGATCGGGCTTTTTCTTTTTACTAAGCCATTCAAATAAGGTATTCAATTCTTCCAGCAGGTATTGCCGGGAAGTGAGTAAAATATGATCGGTGTAAAAACGGGCCGTCTGCTCGTTCAGATTGCCGGTCGCCAGCAAACCCAGCAATGGTTTCTCCGGATGCGACCGTTTGATCAACGCCACTTTTGCGTGTACTTTCAAAGCATTGCTGCTGTGCAGAATGCGTACGCCTGCTTCTTTCATGCGTTTGGCCCAACGGATATTATTGGCTTCGTCGAAACGCGCTTTCAGTTCTACAAGCACCGTTACTTTTTTACCATTCATCGCCGCACTGATCAATGCCTGGCATATACGCGAATCACTGGCTACACGGTAAAGCGTGGTATATATTTCATGCACATCCGGATCGATGACCGCTTCGTTGAAAAAACGCAGCACCGTGTCGTAGGATTCATACGGCGGATTGACTAAAAGGTCTTGTTGCCCGATTGATTGCAACACTGTCTTTTCCGGCAATAATGTATTGGCAGCCGGCCATGCTTCATATTCCCAACCGGCGCCACCAACGGGTAACTTAGCCAGATCGCGTAAATGATGGTGTTGGCCACCTTCCACCACTGCCGCAGCCTGCAAACCAAAACGACTGATCAACTGCTGCAGGTGACGCAATGAAATGCCCGGCTCATACAGCACGCGCGTGGCAAGGCCTTTATCGCGTTTACTCAATAATTTTTCCAGCTTTTCGGCCATATCCTCTCCGTACTCGTCTTCCAGGTCAAGTTCCGCATCACGGGTGATCTTGATATTGCTGGCCGAAAGAATGCTCATACCCGGAAAAACCGACGGCAGGCAATAGCGGATAATATCTTCCAGGAAAATGATAAAAACAATTTCCCCGCTTTTTATTTTATAAAAACGCGGCAATGTTTCCGAAGGGATGTTTACCAGGTAATGCTGTTCATTTTTCTCCCGGTCTTCGGTCACTACCGACAAATACAATTGATTGTTTTCCGGAAAAAAATCTTTATTATCCGATAACGAAACCGGCCGCAGCAACCCGGCCACTTCATTGTAAAAATACTGCTGCACTGTTTCAGCCAATGCTGCGGGAATCGATTGCTGATACAATAGTTTATACCCGCGTGAATCCAGCGCCGGCAACAACTGTTCATTGAGTAACTGACCAAAAAGTTCCTGCTGCCGAGCGATGGTAGCGGTGATCTGTTTAAACAACTCCGGCGCCTTCTTTTTTTTCGCTACCCGTTGCAAAGCAAGAACGGCAGGCATCCTTACCCTGTAAAACTCATCCAGGTTGGAAGAATAAATAGCAAGAAAACGGAATCGTTCGAGCAAGGGTAAATCACTCCTGCCAGCTTCCAGCAATACACGCTCGTTGAATAAGAGCCAACTGAGGTCTCTATCGAAAAAAATGGGTAATGACATATCGATCAGCTAAAAAAAACCACGGCAATCATAAAAGCCAGCACAGAAATAATAATACCGAACATGAAGACATTATACCCTTTGCGCAGCAAACGGTACTTGCGCCCGAGCACAACTCCTTGCGAATACACATCACGTGTCAGGCTTCCGTAAAGAAAGTCGCGGTCGTTCATCATTTGCTGCATGCCTTTATTGTATTCTTCATAACTCATGCGAAAGAAATTACCGAAGAACAACAGGTTCACTTTTTTATCCGAAATATCCTGCGGTGTAAATCTTCCTTCGGGTAATGCAGGGCGTGTGGCCAGGATGGAAAAGACCAGCGTTGTAACGCAAACCGTCAGCAATAAAACCGTTGGTATAATGAGATGTGGATTGTCTTCCAATTTGCGTAGCAATACACTCAGCAATACCGAAAGAATAATGGAGGTAGTCGTGATCATGATATTGGCCTTGTTATCGGCCATATCGCTGAGGCGCTGGTGGTTGTTGGAACTGATGCGGAACATCGTTTCGATACCGCGCTCGGGCCTTTCAATTTTTGCTTTTTTAACCACCGGCGTTTCCGGTACCGGTTCTTGTGCTGTTGTGCTCATAACGGGTGCGGGCGTTTCCGATTCTTTTTCTTTCAACAGTTGAATATTGGCGCGCTTGCCCTGTTCAAGCAGATCGCGCACATAGTCGGTATGGTAGAGATGTGATTCCAGTAGCCTGAGTGTACCCTGCCGCCATTCAGATTTGCCGATTTTCTCGCCTTTGCGCCACTCTGCTTCCTTGCGCATTTTTTTATTGAGTTCGATGAAGCGATCGGTACCGAGATGATAGAGATCGGCATCTGCCACGATCTTTTCCAGCAGCGTGGCCGGATGCTGGGGCATACAGGTGGCCATGATGCAATTGCGCACGTCGGAGATCACGAACTCATCTACGGCCTGTTGTTGCAGAAATGCAGTAGCCAGTTCGGCCCCGCGCCGTTCGTGCTCCGTAGCGCCACTGATATAGTAGCCGGCATCGTGGAACCAGGCCGCAGCGCACACCACAAAAAAATCGCGGTCGTCGAGTTTGTAATGCCGCGCTATTTGCGCCGCACTGGCCACCACCGCCTGGGTATGGGAAAGATTATGATAAACGAGTTCCGGATTTTCATGGGCATGAAAGAAACGGATCATTTCATTTTTAACATCTTCCAGCAGTTGCACATAATTCATGAGCAGAAAAATTTTGCGTGAAGGGCTTGTGAATCAAAGGTAATACAATGATTGATGAGGTAACAAACAGGTGCGGCAGGATGTTTTAACAAATAAAAATTTGGTGGAACGGATAAAAGGGCGCTAATTTTGCTAACAGTGTTAGGTAAAACAACCTCATGGGTATTACAGAAAGACGAATACGGCAAAAAGAAGAAGTGCGGCACCGCATTCTTGAAACAGCCTGGCAGATAGTCAGGGAAGAAGGCTGGCAGGCATTGTCGATCCGCAAAATTGCGGATGCGATCGAGTATAGTGTGCCCGTGGTATACGACCACTTTGAGAACAAAGAGGCCATACTCGAAGATTTTTCCCGGCAGGGTTTTGAACTGCTGGTAAAAAAACTGCAGGCAGCAAAAAAGAAGTCCGGTGATCCGGCCACGCAATTGAAGAATATGGCGGACGCCTACTGGCAATTTGCAATGAACAACCGTGAGTATTATCAATTGATGTACGGGCTGGGCATGGCCTGCTGTGAAATGCAGAAGTGCGCACCGAAAGAACAGATCTTCACGGATCTGGTAATGGAGCCCATCCAGCGCATTCTTGATAAACACGGCAACAAAGAAGCAAGCCCCTGTATAAAATACCACACTTACTGGTCTGTGATGCATGGGCTGATTTCCATTAAAATGGTAGCCGATTCAGGAGACCTGAACAAGATGGTATTGGATGATGCCATTGCAGGATTCATTAAAAATTTAGAAAAATAATTTTTTTGCCTTTTTAGTTAACAATGTTAGGAAAAATAGTGTTGTTATAATCCGTAACGCCAAAACCGTTTACTCCTTCCATATTGATTTCATTTTTTAATCGGGGTCATGCCCCTAACAGCCTTTCTATGCGTGTATCGATCAAAAAAACCAACGTAACCCGCCACCACCCCAGGTTCAACAACATTCCTGCTTTGCTGCTTCCCGTGGCAGCCGCTGTTTTATTGTATGCCTGCACCCAATCTTCGGGCAGCACGCCACCACCAGCCACTGCCCCTGCCCTGCCGGTCGTAACCATACAGACCGCTCCCGCCATCACTTACCGCGACTACTCTGCTTCGCTTGAAGGCAAGCAGGACGTAGAAATCCGTCCGCAGGTGGATGGTTATCTTGAAAAGATTTTTGTGGACGAAGGAGCTTTTGTGCGCAAAGGCCAGCCACTCTTCAAGATCAACGACCGCGCTTACCGCGAGCAGCTCAACAACGCAAAGGCCATACTGCTAAGCGCGCGCGCCGGTCTGCGCAGTGCCGATATTAACGTATCGCGACTTCAACCACTCGTTGCCAACCAGGTGGTATCGGATGTGCAACTCAATACCGCCGATGCATCGCGCAGTGGCGCAGCCGCCGGTGTGGCACAGGCTGAGGCACTCGTGCAGGCTGCTGAAGTGAACCTGGGTTACACACTCATCACCGCACCCGCCGATGGTTATGTAGGAAGAATTCCTTTTAAAACCGGCAGCCGCGTGGGATTGAATACCATCGATCCGTTGACAACGGTATCAGCCGTTAAAGAATTGTATGCGTATTTCTCCATGAGTGAAAAAGATTTCCTGGTCTTCGAGCAATCATTTCCCGGTAATTCTGTCGAAGAAAAATTGAAACACCTTCCCGAGGCGGAACTCGTGCTGGCCGATAATTCTGTTTATCCGCTTAAAGGAAAAATTGAAACCGTAACCGGACAGTTCCAGGCAGGTATGGGATCGATCAGTTTCCGCGCCGTATTTCCGAATGCGGAAGGCCTGCTTCGCTCGGGCGGCACCGGCCGTGTACGCATTCCGCAGAACAGCAGTCATTTCCTGGCAGTACCGCAGGAATCCACTTTTGAACTGCAGGACAAAGTATTTGCCTTTGCCGTTCGCGACAGCAACAAGGTATTGGGTGTACCACTTTCCATCAATGCAAAGAGTGGCAACTACTATCTTGTAGACAGTGGCCTGCATGCAGGTGATCGCATCGTATACTCCGGCATTGACCGCCTGAGAGACGGTACGGTGATCCAGCCGCAAAACATTTCATTCGACAGCCTGCTCCGAAACAACCCTTTGAACACGCCTTTGCGCTAATTATTATCAACCAATAAGAAGATGGGCATCACGGTGCCGACAGAAGTGAAATGATCTTCTGCCAGGCACTCTTTGCCCTGATCAATCACTAACAAATCCAGACGGATGCTCAAACGATTCATCGAACGCCCCGTATTGGCAACAGTCGTCTCTGTACTGCTTACCTTACTCGGCCTTTTATCCCTTTACACTTTACCAGTTACGCTGTTTCCGGATATCGCACCGCCGACTGTGCAGGTAACAGCTACTTACCCCGGTGCCAACGCAGAAGTAGTGGCACGTGCCGTGGCCACACCATTGGAAGAAGCCATTAATGGCGTGGAGAACATGACCTACATGACGTCCACTTCCAGCAATGACGGCACACTGGCGATCAATGTATTTTTTAAACTAGGTACCAATCCCGATCTCGCTGCAGTGAATGTGCAGAACCGCGTGTCAAAAGCGGTGAACCAGGTGCCGCAGGAAGTAGTACAGGCGGGTATTTCCACACAAAAACAGCAGAACAGCATGATCATGGTGCCGCTGATTTACAGCACCGACAGCACTTATGATGAGACCTTTCTGCAGAACTATGCCAAGATCAATATCATTCCCGAGATCCAACGTGTACCGGGTGTAGGCCAGGCCATGGTATTCGGTGCAAAAGATTATGCGATGCGGATCTGGCTGCAACCTGATCGTCTGACGGCCAACAATCTTTCGGTACAGGAAGTACTCGGTGCCATCCGCGAACAAAACATCGAAGCCGCACCCGGAAGGTTTGGCCAGAGTTCAAATGCCTCCTTTGAATATGTATTAAAGTATAAGGGCAAGCTTACGCGAAACGAAGACTATGAAAATATCATCCTCCGCTCCTCGCCCGACGGAGCAGTGATCCGGTTACGTGATGTGGCTCGGGTAGAATTCGGTTCTTTTTCTTATAGTGCCAACACCCGCATTGGTGGCAAACCCGGTATCGGTATTGCCATTTTCCAAACCGCCGGTTCCAATGCTAACGATATCCTCACATCCGTAGACAAAGTATTGCAGAAGTCGGCTACGAATTTCCCTACCGGCATTTCCTACTTCAACATGTATAATGCCAAAGAGTTTCTCGACGCATCGGTGAGCCAGGTAGTACATACATTGCTTGAAGCATTTGTGCTGGTATTTATTGTGGTGTTTATCTTCTTACAGGATTTCCGTTCCACCCTGATCCCTGCGATTGCCGTACCCGTTGCTATCATTGGTACGTTCTTTTTTATGCAATTGTTTGGCTTTACCATCAACCTGCTCACATTGTTTGCATTGGTGCTCGCCATCGGTATCGTGGTGGATGATGCGATCGTGGTGGTGGAAGCAGTGCATGCCAAAATGGAACGGACTCGTTTGAATGCTAAACAGGCAACGATACAGTCCATGAAGGAAATATCCGGCGCTATCGTGTCCATCACGCTGGTGATGACAGCCGTGTTTGTACCCATCGGATTTATGCAGGGGCCTGCCGGCGTTTTTTATAAACAGTTTGCCTTTACCCTGGCCGTTGCGATCCTGATATCCGCCGTAAATGCGTTAACGTTAAGTCCCGCGCTGACTGCATTGTTATTGAAAAACAAACACGCCTCTCCTGAAGACGAAGGAAAGAAATTAAGCTTCAGCAAGCGGTTTTTCAAAGGGTTTAATGCGGGCTTCACGGCCACTACCAATAAATATAAAAATGCATTGCGCTTCCTGCTTCGCCGCAAATGGGTGGCGTTGACAGGCCTGGCATTGGTAACGGTCGCCACCGTCTGGATGATGAAGCGCACACCCTCTGCCTTTATTCCAACCGAAGACCAGGGTTTTATCATTTACTCCATCAACCTCCCTCCGGGATCATCGCTGGACCGCACGGAAAAAGTAATGGCCAAGATGGATGACCTGTTGAAAAATGTGGAAGCTGTTGACAAACTCGGCAGCGTGGCCGGACAAAACATCGTAGCCAACTCAAACAGTTCAGCCTATGGCGTAGGTTTTATCCGCCTGAAACCACATGAAAAAAGAGGAAAAGTAAAAGACATCAATACACTCGTGGGTGTACTGAATCAAACCCTGAGTCCGATTACTGAAGCCAGTATATTCCTGTTTGTTTATCCGACAGTGCAGGGGTTTGGCAATACCAGCGGTTTCGAATTCCTGGTGCAGGACCGCAGCGGCGGCTCACTTGATAAACTGGGACAGGTAGCCAATGGATTTATTGGTGAACTGATGAAGCGTCCCGAGATCGCTTACGCCTTTACTACTTTCAATACCGGCAACCCGCAATACATGCTGGAGATCGATGAACCAAAAGCGCGTCAACTGGGTGTACCGGTAAGTGATCTGCTGCAAACACTGCAAGTCTATTACGGAAGCACATTTGCATCGGACTTCAATCGATTTGGTAAATACTATCGCGTCATTGCACAAGCCGATGTCAGCTACCGGGCTGACGAAGCATCGCTCAACAGCATTTTTGTAAAAAATACGCGTGGAGAAATGGTACCGGCTAACACCTTGGTAACCTTGAAAAAAGTATATGGTCCGGAGACGGTAACGCGTAATAACCTGTTCAATGCCGTTTCCATCAATGGCATGCCAAAGCCCGGTTATAGTTCAGGCGATGCGATCCGCGCGATTGAAGAAGTGGCGGCATCTTACCTCCCACGCGGGTATTCCTATGACTGGTCGGGTATGACGCGCGAAGAACGGGAAGCGGGAACCGCTACCACTGTCATTTTCCTGTTAAGCCTTGTATTTGTCTACTTCCTGCTTGCGGCACAATACGAAAGTTATATCCTGCCGCTCGCCGTGATCCTGACCATACCAACAGGTGTATTGGGCGTGTTTGCTTTCATCAATCTTACCGGCATAGAAAACAATATTTATGTGCAGGTAGGGCTGATCATGCTGATCGGATTGCTGGCAAAAAATGCAATCCTGATCGTGGAGTTTGCGGTACAACGCCGAAGAGCGGGCAAAACGTTAATCTCGTCCGTAATGGAAGCATCCGCCATGCGTCTGCGACCAATCCTGATGACGTCCCTCGCCTTTATTGTAGGCTTGATGCCATTGACCTGGGCCACGGGCGGATCTGCATTGGGCAACCGGTCGATCGGCACCGGCGCACTCGGTGGTATGCTCACGGGCGTGGTGTTAGGCATTTTCATCATACCGGTGTTGTTTGTCATTTTCCAATACCTGCAGGAACGCATTCGTCGTCCGCAGCCGCCGGAGCAGGAACAACATGTATAAAAACAAATTGACTCAAAAATATTTTCAGCAATCATGCGCACAATTTCATTTCTATTATTGACCATCACATTGATCGTGTCCGGTTGCCGTGTTGGCCGCGATTATAAGCGACCAACCCTGAACCTGCCGGTACAACTGGACAGTACGGCAACAGCAGCCGACACAGTAAGCGCAGGCGATCTGCCCTGGGCTGCCTTTTTCAGAGACAGTTTATTGCAAAAGCTGATCGGGCAGGCTGTAGACAGCAACCAGGATCTGCAACTCGCCATGCGCCGGCTGGACATAGCCGGCAAGGAGGCCGCACAGGCACGTCTTATTCAATTACCCGAAGTACAACTGCAGGTAAATGGTCAGCTCAACAGGCCATCAGACAACAGCCTGAATGGTTTAAGCACGAAAACATTTTTACAGAAATCGTATATCGAAAATTACCAGGCAGCCTTAACGGTAAGTTGGGAAGCGGATATCTGGGGCAAACTACGCAGCCGTCGCGAAGCGACGCTGAGTGAATACCTGCGCACCACGGAAGCTACCAAAGCCGTACAAACACAGATCGTTGCCGAAGTGGCAGAGGGTTATTATAACCTGCTGATGCTCGACAGGCAACTTACTATTGCAAGACGTAATCTTGCATTAAGCGACAGTTTTGTTACTGCTACACGATTATTGAAAGATGCGGGTCAGGTTACGGGTCTCGCATTGCAGCAAGCCATTTCGCAGCAACAAACAACTGCATTGCTGATACCGCAACTGGAGCAGGACATTGCGATACAGGAGACATCGATAAAATACCTGACGGGTAGTTTGCCCGGCCACGTGCAGCGCGGACAATTAGAAGACGGGCCGGACAACAACAATCTGCCAACAGGACTGCCCGCGGCTTTGGTAGGGCGACGCCCGGATGTGCAGGCCGCCGAATGGTCATTGCGGGCGGCCAATGCCAGAGTAGGCGTGGCAAAGGCAAACATGTATCCGGCGTTGACGATCACCGCCGGTGGAGGACTGGAAACTTTCACCGCCAGCAACTGGTTTAATCTGCCAGGGTCGTTGTTTGGTCTGGCGGCCGGTTCCATTGCGCAGCCGATCTTTCAACGCAGGGCTTTGCGTACACAACATGAAATAGCACAGCTGGAGCGTGAAGCGGCAGTCACCACCTTCCGCCAATCGGTACTGCGCGCTGTTGGTGAAGTAAAGAACGGATTGGTGCAACTGGACAAACTTGCTGTACAGGATTCATTGGCCGGTGCGCAGGTGAGCAATCTGCGTGACGCCGTGAAAAATGCACAATTGTTATTCAAAAGCGATATGGCGATCTACCTGGAAGTGTTAACTGCGCAGAGCAATGCGCTGCAGGCAGAATTGAACCAGGCGAGAATACGGAGAAGCCGTTTGAGTGCGGTCACGCAGCTTTATAAAGCACTCGGCGGAGGATGGAAGTAATTAATTTGAAAGTTGATCCCAGGCTTGGGGATTGAAAACAATATCCACCGGCCTGTTCGTCAACAGGCGAACAGGCCGGCATGGTAAAAAAAGTTATGTCAAACCACTTTCAATTCTTTTCTCCTGACAGCAGCAATACTTGTCCCTACCAGGGCATAAGGCCGGTTAAAAGCTTCCTGGGATACGTTGAAATGCGTCGCCAATTTCCGGATCACTTCTTTTGATAATCCTTTTTTATAATGCAGGATATCGGAAACATAACCTTTGCTTACTTCCAGTAAATCGACCAGGTCTTTGGCTTTCATCTGCCGGTCGGTCATCAGGGATTGCAGCAGGGTAACAGGATCGCTCTCTTCAAATGACGAATGATCTGCATCCCATTTTTCAATCAATAGCGTAAGTAAATCGATTTCATCTTTGGTATTACGGTCTTTTGCGCCGGAGAACACCAGTTGTTCAAGCTTGTTGCAATATTCCTTGTACTGCTTCTTACCCGAGATCACTTTATATTTTAATGTTGACATAAGATTTACTTTTTAGTACATGTTTACTATAAATTGTTTATTGCCATCGCATAATTTTACATATTCCGCGTGAGTACCAATCCAGCAGATAAATAGATGCACCTGATTCTCACCAAATGCATATTTACCTATCATCCTGTAATTGTTACCCCCAATATCAAAAACCGCTCTGCTTGATCCATTCCCCAATAAATCTGCACATGGAAACGTCTCTAATATATCAGCGGGTCTCCACCAATCGGCGTATTTAATCCTAGTTTGCCATTCATCAAATGGCTTTTTACTTTGAATATTTTTAAAAACAAATTCATCTATCGTACTTCTTCTTATCAAATGCACTTTCATAACAAAGGTATAGTTTTTCCTCAATAGTTCTCTTTTAGAGAACATTATTATTTCAATAATTTATCGCCGGAAAAATATTGCACCTGGATAACAAGTCAACGATGAAAAGCACAGGAAATCACCGCTTTTTTCTTAAATACGAATAGCCATTTGCCTGAACCAATAAAAAAAAATGCCCCGCTGCTCGCGGGGCTGATGGATAGTCGGGACAGGACAGTTTGTCGGACTCCGAAATCAAAAACTCTTATCTACCTATAATGGCTTTGTTGCTTAATCAATAAAATATACTTTCCTGATTTTATTATTTTCCACCTGGTAAATAGCAACAGCTTCAATCATTTTCCCATTAAAACGAACACGTTCCTTATCAATCACTACATTTCCCTGTACGATCCGATTCACCAGTTCGCAATGAAGACCCGGTGTTTTGTCAAACATCGTACTGTAAACCTCCCGCATCTTTTCCTTTCCTTTCATATCTAACTGACCGGGAAAATTATACAGCTCCACATCATCGGCATAAGGCTCCAGGAAAGCTTCTATATCCCTGAAATTATACGCATTCAGTTGCCGTTGCACCAGCGCAACGGGCGTCTCCGCAATCAGCGTGTCGGGATCGATCACCACCCCTTTATTAATGACACGGTATATGTTAGTCAGATTGACAAGGCTGTCAACCGGGTTTGCATTCAACAAAATCAGATTGGCCTTTTTCCCGGCGGCTATCGATCCGAACTCTTTTTCTTTGCCCAGCACTTTTGCGCCATTGATAGTAGAAGCCTGAATAATCTGCCAGTTGCTCATACCGCTTTGTCGCATCGCCAGCAATTCATTGAGATAAGACGAGGCATGCAACGTACCAATATTACCCGCATCCGTGCCCGTGGCGATCAAAACGCCTCCATCCGCTAATTTTTTCAGGTTTTGTAAACAGGTTTCGTAGTCTTTTTTTGACTGGGCTAACCTCGCCGCTGAATTTATCCCGTTTTTATAACGATTGGCCAGAGCCGTATCCGCCAGGTGTTTCAGGTCGAGCAGTGAACCCAATTGTACAGGATCTGCGGTCAGCAATTCATGGATGTTCATTTGCAGCCGCTGCCCCAACGTATTGCCGTAACCATCCGACACCACCAGGGTGGGACATACGACTGTTCCTTTCTTTTTCAGTAGCTGTACAAAATCATCTTTGATCAATTCATCTTCCACGTTGTGCACGAGGAAGTCTGCTCCGCTCTCCACTGCCAGTTGCGCGGTGATCCGTTCGGTAGCGTGCACAGCTACTTTCAACTGGTGTTTATGGGCTTCCGTGATAATTGCCTGGATGATGGGTTGATTTTTACGCGCACTTGCTTCCACATCCAATCCGTCGGCACCTGCTATGTACCAGATCTTAATAAAATCAGGTTGATAAGGCAATTGCTGCTGCAACATCTTTATACCGTCATCTACTGTTTTAACGAGGCTGAAGGGCTCTTCCTCTTTCAGGTTCTCATACACTTTCGGCTCATAAGTTGTCAGCAAGGGTCCCGTCATATAAACAGCCGGTGCATAAGAAGCATCTTTGAACATGGCTCTTTGTTTCAAAAAACTGTAGGTGGCTCCCACATCGATCACACTCGTGATCCCGTTTTTTAAATACCGTCGCAACTTGTCTTCCATCGTCTGATGGGCCAGTTCTATTTCCTTTGCATAGGGATGTTCCTTTCGCAGATCAATCACATCGGGACGGGTATACAAACCGCCATTCTGGAAAAAGTGAATATGCGCGTCTGTCAGCCCCGGTAACAGATACTTACCGGTACCGTCGATCACGGTGGCCCCCGCCGGTATTTTTGTTTTAGCCGGTTGAATGCCGGTGACCTGATCGTTTGTAATAACAACGGTCTGGTTGGGAACCAGCTTTTGTTTTTCCACATCAGCTACCGTTACATTGGTAATGTACAGCTGGGCCCACAGCACAACCGGGCACAACACAGACAGCACCCCGAAAAGAACCTTCTTTATCATCGTTTCATTGTTTATTTATTGACATGCGCTTCCATCTCTATCTCGATCAACTGACCAGGCAGCGCCAGTTCTTTTACACCGAGCCAGCTACCGGTCGGAAACTGCTTCTTATAAATACTATTTCGGTAACCGGCTGCTTTGATGAACTCCTGCATATCGGTGGTAAATACATTTTCCACCACTACATCGTCAAAACTGCTGCCATAATGTTTGAGGATCTTTTCCAGATCGCTGTAGCAGTTTTTCATTTGTTGCTCCATGCTGCCGGGAGCCATCAGGTTACCGTTTTCATCCATGCTTACCGCGCCGGAAATGGTTATTTTGTTACCTATTTTCACGGCGTGGGTATATCCATAATTTTTCTCCAATTCCGGCCTGAGCGAAAAATATTCAGGTTTTTCCGGACTTCCAACAGCCGCTGTCTTTTTTTCATTGCAGGCCGTAAATATTATCACGATCAGGATAAAAGACCTGATCAAGAAAAAGGTTGATTTCATTTTTTTAAAATTAGTTGGTGAAAATGGTTCACTACTTCGTCTCTGCTTTTACCGGCACACCGGCAGACTCCTGGTAAAAAGTCGCTTTCCAGGCCTCGTTTATTTTTTCGAACAACATCGTGCCGGCGATATTATCCAGCTTCATCTTCTCCCCTGTCTTGAGGGTCATCTCCTGCGTTGAAAAGAAAGTATAGAGCACTTGTGTTTTGGACAAAACCCTGATTGATTCTTTCCTGATGGTATTGTTGAAGGCTGTCATCTGGCTGAAACCATCCGCATTAATTTTCTTTAGTGCATTGTAATTTGCATAGGTTCCATCCGGGTTTACTGCCCAGAAATCAGGGGTATTTTCAAAGAAACGCATACAGGCTTCTATGTCGAGTTTATCAACCTGCTGAAAGAAGGCTTTCGAGAGACCGGAAATCTCTTTTTCAATCTGTTGCTTTTCTGCCGGAGTCGGATCTGAAGACTGCGTTGCCGGCATTTCGGACTTTGACTTATCTGCATCCGTGCAGCCTGCTAATAAGGATAGGCCCAATAATGCAATCACAGCGGGAGAAAACAATTTTTTCATATCTGTTTTGATTTTTGCTTACTCTAAGCGGTTTTCAGCTTTCCCCGTTTTTTATTGTATTGATGTTTTTTAAATAATAGCATTGCCAGGTACAGAACAGTTAATCCCCCCGTAAACACACAAATGCTGATCACTTCAGGCTTGCTTGAATTGGACAGCAACCAGATAATCCCCGCAGCAGTCATTAAAGGGATAAGGCTTCCGCCCGGCACGCGGAATGTTTTGGTACGGGACGCATTTCTTTCTATTTTTCGGAGGCGAATGGTAGCAAATGCCACGCCCAGGTAAATAAGCAGCAAAGACACGCTGGCCACAATAGCCAGTTGTTTGAAGCCACCCGATACCGCCAGTAAAAATCCAATGCCGGCATATACCAGGATCGCGATATGTGGTGTGGCAAAACGCGGATGAACTTTTGCCAGCGTTTTGGGCATCAGGCCATCTCTTGCTGCGGCAAACAAAATCCTTGGCATGGATAATATTTCACCATTCAACGATCCGAGTATGGAAAGCGAGGCAACGGCGATAAGCAGGAGCTTTCCCGTTTCCCCCAAAGCAATACTGGCCACAGCCGCCAGCGGCGCTTCTTTTTGCGCGCTGAGACCATCACCCAATGTTCCCTGCGTTACCAACTGGATCGAGATGTATAAGATCAATACAATACTTACACCCCCGAAAATGCCCAGGGGAACGGTCCTGGCCGGATTTTTTATTTCCCCGCCATTGCACAAGGACGTTTCCAGGCCTAAAAAAGCGAAGAAGAGCAAGAGCGATGCTGAACCAATGTTCCCGACGGTGGGTTCGGTTACCCATTTCAGGTTGGCGGTCTGCACATGAGGAATGGCGATCACCACCAGTAATAACAGCGGAACAAGTTTACCAACGCCCGCAACTACCGCGAAGCGTATGCCGCCTTTCACGCTGCCGGTATTCAACCATGCAAGGCTGCCAAACACGATCAACTGAAAGATAATCCGGTAAACATCGATCCGCAATACCGGAATAAATTGTTGCAGCAAATCAGGTAATGCGTTGGCCAGCGCAGCATCCGAAGCAACCGCTCCCAGCAAATACAAATTACCGGCTAAGAAACCGGCATAAGGTCCGAATGCTTTTTCGATATACGTATAAGGTCCGCCGCTTATCGTCGTCTTGCTACCGAGTTCTGCGAAGCAAAGCGCAAGCAAAAAAACAAGCAAACCGCATGCGATATAAGCCAGTATGGCTGTGGCGCCGAGTCCTTCAGCTACCAATGCAGGTAATACAAAAATACCGGTGCCAACCATCAGGTTAACACAAGCCAGTGCCTGTGCCCGCGCTCCTATCTCTCTTTTTAATTGTTCCGGTGGGGTGAACGATGGCATGCTATTTTTTAAAAAGAATAAGAAGCGGTTAATGATTTTTAAAAACTGGCCCCGCTTACGGGGCCGGCCTTGTTAGTTTAACTTCCGGGTGTATTCCGCCAACCGGATGATCTTTCCGTTCTTAAACTCCACGTCATTCACCACAGCAACAGAATCTGCTGTTCCGTTCTTCATTTCCCAGTTTTGCGTATACCAAAGTGTCACCCATTCTTCACTTTTGTCTTTTGACACAACCGACTCCCAATCCTTCATGTTTACCTTAACCATTTTGTAATTGTTTGCTCCACGTGTAAACATGGCCTTCAAACTGTCATTGGACATTTTTTTGTTCAGTCCGTCGAACTCGATCTTCACAGAGTCGGCAAAGTAGGTAACTGCCTCATCCATCTTTCTTTCTTCCCAGGCCTTCAAAGCTTTCAGGGCCGTCATGGTATTGGCGGTACCTCCTATTTCCCAATTATCGGGATGATCGATGGCATACGGGTAATCACCCGCTGGTTTGGGAGAGACGGCGACCGTGGGGTCTTTCGTCCCTTCTTTGGAGGCCGTTTCATTGTTGCAGGAACAGGCGATTGCTACTAAAAAGAGCAAGGTCAATTTTCTCATGATACTTTTTTTTATGGTTGATTTAATAAGACGATCTATTAACAGCAACACCGAAAGCAGCATGACGGGCATCAGCACGTAAGTAAGCTTGCCGATAATCCGGTGAAGAGCCAGTTTCATTTTACGGATGAGCAGGGGTTGAACAATGAGCGTGATCACCCACAATCCCATCATCAGTGCGTGAAAATGAAAATAGAAATTGTAATCATTGGTGCCGGTAAAGAACCTGGAGAAATAAGAATTCCAGAAACCGGCAAAGATCAAGGCCAGTAAAAAAATAAAATAATAACCCGACTTATCGAACCGGATCTTGGCAGTAGTGGCTTGCATTCAGGGGCTTTTTGCCTGGCCGGAGAAAATCTCCGTAACAGTGTTTAGTTAAATTCAGCACCAAAGCTCCGATACAGGCGAAGTTTTTGTGAGGAGTATTTCCGCCTCTGCCCCGAAATTTCCGGCTTTTTGAACCGGACAAATTCCGCACAACCCGGAGTAATTCAGCATTTTGAGCGTAAAACACCAAATACCGGGCGGCCCCTTACCGGAAACAAGCCGAAGGAGATTAACTTTAAAGACCATGTCTAAGCCCACCTATGCTGCTTTATTATTCCTGCTGCTTTTTTCCCTTTCCCGGAGCCGCACCGCCGCACAAGCCATCAACGGCTTTGAAGTCATTTCGACCGCCCAGGGACTATCACAAGGGCTGATCAACGACATGCTGCAGGACCACGAGGGATTTATCTGGATCGCCACGAAGGGAGGACTAAGCAGGTATGACGGCTACACTTTCAAAACCTTTGTAACCGACCCGCAGGACAATAGTTCCATCAGCAGCAACGCCGTAAGCAATCTGCTCGAAGACCGGTCGGGCCGGATCTGGGCAGGTACTTATGATGGAGGAGTCAATGTATATGATAAGCGCAGCGGGCATTTCCTCCGCATCAATCAGCAGCCGGGCAAAGCTTCCGGCTTATCAGGCAACCGCATCTACTCCGAAATACTGGGGCTGCCCGACGGGCGGGTATTACTCTATCCCGAAGGAGGCAAATTGAGCATCATAGCACTTGCCAATACCGGCCAGCCGGTCATTACCACTGTAAATGCACCGGCAAACAGAACAATTATCGGCATCACCAAAGATGAGAAAGGATTTATCTGGGTGGGCTTTTCGGATTATTGCCTGTACATCTTCGATCCGGCTATCTTAAGTTTCGAACAGCTATTCGACGGCCAACATTTTACCTCGCTGATTGAAAAAACAGGCAAACATATTTCTGCAAAGTTCAGTCAGACGTTAAGCTTGTCCCCCATTCCCGACACCAGGCAAGAGCTAATCAATGCAACGGGACAACTCAATACGGGGATGGTCAGCATTGAAAAAGACGGAGGGCTGTTGCTTGGCGGCCGTTTCCCGTTAAAAACCGGTGCCTCGGGTTGTAACTACTATGACTTCAGTGGCATAAAAGCCGGCGACAAGATGGAGAAAGTGTATGCACGTAACTTAATGACATCTGTAAAAGATCAAAACATCAAGTGCCTGTTGCTGGACCGGTCGGGTCTGTTGTGGATAGGCATGATGGGACATGGTATTTATAAATACCATATAAAAAATGACCGCTTCAGTCCTGTACTCTCCAACATGAGTATACAACGGACTACCGTATGGAACAATAACAAAATTTATATCCAGGGATGGAGAAATTCCATGCTGATAAGTGCCGAAGGCGAAGTACAGGTGAATCCGGTTGCGTCGCTGGTACATGAGGCTCCCGCCTATACAACTGTATTGCAGACAAAAACGGGTGATTACTGGCTCTATTGGAACGGACAGAAAAAAGTGTTTCGTTACTCGGCTGATTTGAAATTAGCAGCCGTATACGATGAGCCCGTCAACTCTTCTCCCACTGAACAACTTCAACCCTTTCTCGAAGACCGCAAAGGGAATATATGGATATGCGGTGCAAACGGCACATTCGCAAGAATTGTTCCGTCTACCGGCAAAATCTCGCAATTCTCCGTGGACATGGGGCTGTATACCGGCATGTCGGGCCTCGTGCAAACCACTGCCTTTTACGAAGACATGCAGGGATTTTTCTGGCTGGGTACCGAACACGGTTTCGCGCGGTTGAAATTTGAAGAAGGAACCACATCACCGCAGGTGAAATGGTATAAAAATATTCCGGGCAACACCAATTCACTAAGCTATAACTATGTGTCGTGGTTTATGGAGGATGCTGCCAACAACGATTTCCTTTGGGTTAGCACCAAAGGAGGCGGACTGAACCGTTTGCAAAAATCGACAGGTAATTTTATTCATTACAATACGAAGCAGGGCCTGCCAAATGACGTAGTATACGGAACGCTTACCGACAATGCCGGAAATATCTGGGGCAGCACCAACCGCGGACTGTTCTGTATGCTGGCCGGATCGAAGAAAAACAATGCCGCACCTGAATTCAGGCTCTTAAGCACCAGCGATGGTTTGCAGGCAGATGAATTTAATACCAATGCCTTTTGCAAACTGGGCAACGGTAATCTTGTGTTCGGCGGCGTGAATGGTCTGAATATATTTAATCCACAAAAAGTGCTGGCATCCAGCTTTACACCGAATGTATTTATCACCGGTATCCAGATCGGAAATAAAATGCTGGCTCCGGGTGACCAGACCGGCGTCTTAAAAGAAACGATAGAAAATACGCAATCGATCACCCTGAACTATCTGCAGGATGTGGTGACCCTTGAATTTTCGTCACTCGATCTTACCGAGCCGCAAAAAAATAAATACCGCTATCAATTAGTGGGTATCGACAAAGAATGGATAGAAAGCGGTACACGCCGTACTGCCACCTATCTGCATCTGCCGTCCGGAACTTATGTATTCAAAGTGCAGGGCAGCAACAGCCAGGGTATCTGGAGCGATCAGATAGCCGAACTGAAAATAAAAATATTACCGCCCTGGTGGCTGAGTTGGTGGGCTTATGTTATCTATGCTTTGCTGATAGCACTGGCTATCCGCGCTTACGTTAAGTTCAATATCAACAAAGCCAGACTCCGGTCGCAACTGAACTATGAACAGCTCGAAGCTAAAAAAGTAAAAGAACTGGACGCGGTTAAAACGCAGCTCTACACCAACATCACCCATGAATTCCGCACACCGCTGACGGTGATATTAGGAATGGCGCAACAAGTGATTGAAAACCCGGATGTGCAATTTGACACGCGCATGGACATGATTGTGCGCAATGGCCGCAGCCTGCTGAACCTGGTAAATCAAATGCTGGATCTGTCGAAACTGGAAACAGGCAAAATGCAATTGGAACTATCGAATGGCAATATCATTCATTTTCTCGGTTACGTGGTTGAGTCGTTTCAATCACTGGCAGAGAGTCAGCAAAAACAATTGCATTTCCTGACGGATATTGACACCCTGTACATGGAATATGACAGGGAAAAACTCAGACAGATCGTTTCGAACCTGTTGTCCAATGCTATTAAGTTTACACCGGAAAAAGGAAACATTTATATCAGTGTAACCGAGAATACTGCCAGTTCCGCGCTTGTCATCAAAGTGAAAGACACGGGCATCGGCATAGCCGAAGATCAACTACCATATATTTTCGACCGTTTTTACCAACTGGACAACAGCCACACGAATAAAACGGAAGGCACAGGTATCGGATTGGCACTGACCAAAGAATTGGTGAAATTAATGGGTGGAGAAATTGTAGTGAAAAGTCCGCCAACCGGTGCCGGCAAAGGCAGTGAATTTACCGTAACGCTGGCCTTAAGAAAAGTGGAAGCAGCAGACGAAACGCCATCTGGAGACATTCAAAGTGCTGCCTCACCGATGCCTGCGAGGGTTGTAATGCCTGAAGAAAATGCGAATAGCAACGCGCCGCTGATATTACTGGTGGAAGACAATGCCGATGTGGTGGCGTACACGGCGTCTTGCCTGCCTGAATACAGGCTGGTAGTTGGCAAAGACGGGCGAGAAGGTTTTGATATCGCTACAGAAATGATTCCCGATCTGATCATCACCGATGTGATGATGCCATTGATGGATGGATTTGAACTCACGGAAAAACTGCGTGGCAACGAGAATACCAGTCACATACCGGTTATCATACTCACAGCGAAAGCGGACATCAGCAGTAAAATTGAGGGCCTGCAGCAGGGAGCGGACGCCTATCTTGAAAAACCGTTTAATAAAAATGAATTACTCGTACGGGTGAGGAAGTTACTGGAGATGCGAAAAAACCTGCAGCAATATTATTTGAATAAAGCAGGTATAAATGGAGAGGTGGCGACAGCCGTTCCGCCGAAAACGGAGGTACCGCTTATCGAAGACAGTTTTGTAAAAAAAGTAAGGGAAGCGGTGGAGCAAAATTTATCCGATGCCAGCTTCAGCGTGGAAAAATTAGCCAGGCTTGTTTTCATGAGTCACTCGCAACTGCACCGAAAACTGGAAGCGTTGACAGGCTATTCACCGAATAAATTTATCCGGATGGCAAGGCTGGAGAAAGCCAGGGAATTGTTGCGTGATCAGGCAAACAGCATAGCGTCGGTGGCGATGGACTGTGGCTACGATGATCCGGGTTATTTTGCAAGAGTATTCAAGCAGGAATATGGTGTAACGCCGCAGAAATGGAGGGGTGGATGAAACAGCCGTTGTAAGTTATCAGTTTTAAGTCTCCAGGCTATTTAGCTAAAAAAGAAAGCCCCGCAAATTGCAGGGCTTTCCTTTTTTCCAGTGACCGCGTCAGGATTCAAACCTGAAACCTTCTGATCCGTAGTCAGATGCTCTATTCAGTTGAGCTACGCAGCCATTCCCTTGATTGGGAGGGCAAAAGTAAAGAAAAACTCATTCCACACAAAAAGATTTTCCCTTTTCTTCAATATTTTTTTCTTTAACTTGTCGAATATCAGTACGCAAGCTACTGAAAATGATTTTTTTGGAATTGACATACCTCATTAAGACATCTGATAGTGCATTCTAAAGACTATATTCCTTAATACAACTTTTCCAGGTTTGAATCCTGACGCGGTCACTAACTATCGACCGCCCCTTGAATGGTTGTTTTTAGCAAAAATCTCTACGCCACCGTTGCTTTTAGCAATCAGTTTTTTTATATTTATTTGGTTTTCAAATTTATCATTAAACTTATACTATGGACTTCAAAGATCAGGTAAAGCTTCTTGCCGATAAGGTAAACAAAATGCGAGATAACATTCTTACGGAAGAAGCCACGAAAAATGCCTTTATAATGCCATTTATTCAGACTATGGGGTACGATGTGTTTAACCCTCTTGAGGTCGTACCCGAATTTGTCGCTGACATCGGCATTAAAAAAGGAGAAAAAGTTGATTACGCCATAATCAAAGATGGTAATCCGATAATTCTAATTGAGTGCAAACATTGGTCGGCCGACCTTGATCCACATAACAGCCAGCTCTTCCGATATTTCCATACCACAAATGCGAAGTTCGGTATACTTACCAATGGAATAATGTTCAGGTTTTATACAGATCTGGTCGAAAGCAATAAGATGGATGAGAAACCTTTCTTCGAGTTTAGGATTGATGACATGAAAGACGCACAGATTGAAAAACTTAAAGAGTTTACAAAGCTAAATTTCAACCTGGAAAGTATTAATACCACCGCAAGTGAATTAAAATTCATGTCAGAATTGAGAAACATTATTGTTAAAGAGATTAGCGATCCCTCAGAAGACTTTACAAAATACTTTGCGAAAATTGTTTACCCGTCAATGGTGACCGCAAAAGTCCTGGATTCATTTAAAAATCTGGTTAAGCGAAGTTTTCATCAATATATCAACGATACAATAAACGAGAGATTGAAAACAGCGTTAGCAACCGAACAGCAAAAGGTTGAACAAATTGCAAAAGAAGAATTGACAACAAATATAACCGATGACACCAAAATAGTTACCACTGCTGAAGAAATGGAAGCGTTTTATATAGTCAGAGCGATACTTTGCGCTAAGATAAATGTCTCTAGAATCGCCTTACGTGACAACCAGTCATATTGTGGCATTCTATTAGACGACAACAATCGTAAACCTCTTTGCCGACTTCATTTTAATGGTAAGAAAAAACAAGTCACCTTTTTCGATACCGATAAAGAAGAGAAGATCAATATTGACGACAATAACCAACTTTATGAACATACGTCTCGCCTGATCAGGACTGTTGAACAATACGAGCAATCAACCAAAAAAACTACTGCGTAGAAAGGAACTTGCTAATACTGGTTAAACCTATATTGAAATTTATAATTTAATATATTTTGTTAACCAGATGGTGGATTGCTCTTTGGGTGTCATACTGATTACATTTCGACCACTGCCAATCTAAAAATAACTCACGTCCTTACTGTAGATTTGCATTTCTCCCTAGATCAAGTCTCTGAATGGGAGGCTTGATCTAGGGAATACTACATTTCCCTCTTTTTTCATTTCCGCGCATAGTTTTTCCATAAACGGTTGTTTACCATACCCCGAATTACTTAGCTTTAGCACTCATTTTAACCACTTTCGCAATATGAGACATTTGTTGTTTTCCGCTCTCTGCCTGCTGTCGCTTTCCTCACAAGCACAGCTCAAAGCAGACGATGTACAGAGCTTCACGCTCAAAAACGGGATGAAATTCCTCGTCATCGAAGACTTCTCCATTCCCAACGCCAATATGTACCTGTTTTACAAAGTCGGCTCCCGCAACGAATACCAGGGCATCACCGGCCTCTCCCATTTTTTCGAACACATGATGTTCAACGGCGCCAAAAAATACGGCCCCAAGGAGTTTGACCGCACCATGGAATTCAACGGTGGCGCCAATAACGCCTATACCCGCGAAGATATTACCGCATATACCAACTGGTTCCCGGCTTCCGCCACTGAAGTCATTTTCGATCTCGAAGCCGACCGCATCTCCAGCCTCTCCATCGATCCCAAAATGGTGGAAAGCGAAAGAGGTGTGGTAACTTCCGAAAGAAGCACCGGTCTTGAAAACTCCCCCTGGCGTATGCTCATGGAAGGCATACAGGGCGTGGCTTTCCAGGAACACCCCTACCATTGGCCCGTGATCGGTTATGAAGATGATATCAAAAACTGGAAACAGGCCGATCTCGAACGCTATTTCCGCACTTATTACGCTCCCAACAATTGCGTAGTGGTGATGTCCGGTGCTGTCAAGGCAGCCGATATCCGCCGTCTCGCAGAAAAATACCTCGAACCAATCCCGGCACAACCCGCTCCGCCACCGGTTCACCTGACCGAACCAGAGCAAACAGGCGAACGCCGCATTGCCATCCGCAAAGACGTAAGCACGCCTTACCTCGGTATTGCTTACAAAGCACCGCAGGCAACGCAGGAAGATTACTACGCACTCATGTTGCTAAGCGACATTCTTTCCAGTGGTAAATCTTCCCGCCTCTATTCCGCACTCGTCGATCAAAAACAATTAGCCACTTCTGTTTTTGCCAATTATGGCGAAAGCTTCGACCCTACCCTCTTCGGTATTTATGCCGTAACCAACAGAGGCGTCAACGAAGCAGATCTGGAAAAAGCCATCTATGAAGAATTGGAGAAGATCAAGAAAGACGGTATCACCGAACGTGAATTGCAAAAAGTAAAAAATAAAAAACTCATCGAGTTTTACGACCAGGTGGAGACCATCAACGGCAAATCCAACAACATCGGCACTTACGAAGTTTTCTTCGGTGATTACCGCAAAATGTTCGACGCACCAGCTGCTTATAACAAGGTAACGCTCGACGATATCCGCCGCGTAGCCAATAAATACCTAATCAAGACTACCCGCACCGTAGGCGTACTCAAATCCAAAACCGACGACTAATTTTTAACGATCTATCTTTTTATATATGAAACGATTTACCTCATTCATCCTGGCATTGCTGCTCGTGCAGAGCACTACGCTTTTTGCACAGGATTATAAATTGCCTGCTTACCAGAAGTTCACCCTGCCCAATGGCCTTACCGTTTACCTGATGGAGCAGCGCGAAGTACCCATGATCAGTGTATCGGCTATTCTCCCCGCCGGCGCCATCTATGACGGTGATAAATCCGGTCTGGCTTCGCTGACCGCCGTTGCCCTGAAACACGGCACCCGCTCCTACCCTAAAGCCAAACTCGATGAAGAACTCGATTTCATCGGTGCCAGCATCAATACTTACAGCACCAAAGAAGCGGCACGCCTTTCTGCCGAGTTCGCTTCCAAAGACCGTGAAAAAGTGCTTGGCATTATCCAGGAGTTATTGACCGCACCTGTGTTCGATACAGCTGAATTTTCCAAGGAAAAAAACCGCGTGCTCGTTCGCCTCAACCAGGCCAAAGAAAGCCCGCGTGCAGTGATCGGCTCGTATTTCGATAAAATGATCTACGGCGATCACGTATACGGAAACATTGTCGCCGGCACACCAACAACGGTGGCCGCGCTGACGGCAAAAGATGCACAACAGTTTTACCGTAACAATTATATTCCCAACGGCAGCGCCATTGCTGTAGCCGGTGATTTTAACAGCAAGGAAATGAAAGCGATGCTGACCAAACTTTTTACCGGATGGAAAAAAGGCAGTCAGCCCGAAGCCAATCTCGCTGCACGCCCGATCAGCAAGCCCAACGAGAACCGCGTGTTGCTGGTAAACAAAGACGATGCAAAAGAAACCACCTTTTACATTGGTGCACCGGGTGTAAGCCGCAACAACCCCGATTTTGTGTCGATCTCTGTGATCAATACACTGTTTGGCGGTCGCTTTACTTCCATGCTCAACGACGAACTGCGGGTAAACACCGGTCTTACCTACGGCGCCAACAGTTCCTTCTCACCTCTGAAAAACGGTGGTTCATTCGTGATCTCCACCTTCACCGCTTCAAAAACTACAGAGCCTGCCATCGACAAGGCTTTGGAAGTACTGAAAACCTTGCATGAAAAAGGCATCGACGAGCAGGCACTTGCATCTGCCAAGAATTATGTAAAAGGCCAGTTCCCTCCGCGATATGAAACCAGCGGTCAACTCGCTGGTCTGCTCACCGATATGTTCTGGTTCAAGTTCGACGAATCTTACATCAATAATTTCCAGAAGAATGTAGATGGCCTCACGCTTGATAAAGCACGTCAGATCATCAACACTTATTTCCCCAAAGACAAACTGCAATTTGTGCTGGTAGGAAAAGCAGCCGACATTAAAAAGATCGCCGAGAAATATGGAAAAGTAACGGAAGTACAGATTTCCGCTGAACCTCCGAAAAAAGCATTCTGATCAACCAGGCCTTCCCGCCTGGCGGGAAGGCTTTTGTTTTTTTATGAAAATTCAATTCTGCAGCATAGGCAAAGCTCATGAAGCTATGGTAAAGACCGGTATCGAAGACTTTACCAAACGCGTGAATAATTATTTCAAAGCCGAATGGCTGCTGCTGCCCGTACCCAAACAAGCCGCAGGTCTTTCCGAACCGGAACTCAAAAAGAAAGAAGCTGCATTGGTACTGGAACACGTCGACAAAGACGACTTCCTCGTATTGCTCGACGAGCGCGGACAAATGCTGAGTTCGCCTGAACTGGCACAATTCATTCAGACACGTGCCAATGCCAGTACGCGTAAGATCATTTTCCTGATCGGTGGTGCGTTTGGCGTGGATGAAGCAGTAAGACAACGTGCACAACTGACCTGGAGTTTATCCAAACTGGTATTTCCGCATCAATTGGTTCGACTGATACTGGCCGAGCAGGTATATCGCGCCTGTACCATTATCCGCAACGAAAAATATCATCACGTTTAGGTATGCCACGCATTACGCATAACCCATATATTTAAAAAATGGAACTGAGTATCACCCTCATTATAGTTATCGCAACGGCTGTCACTTCAATTGCCGGTTTCAGTAATCAAAAGATCATCAACGATCTGATCTTTTATCCGCCTGCGGTTACCAACCGTCGTCAGTGGTATCGCTTTTTCAGTTCGGGTGTTATTCATGCGGATTGGCTGCATCTTATTTTCAACATGGTGGCCCTGTATTCTTTCGGGCAATTGGTGGAAAATGGCTACCGGTATACGGATGGGATCGACTATGGATTTCTGCAGATTTTTGGCGTGCAACGCGGAAAACTTTTCTATTTGCTGATGTATGTGTCGGCGCTGTTTGTTTCCCTGCTGCCTACCTATCTCAAACACCGCAACGACTATCATTACCGCAGCCTGGGTGCATCCGGTGCGGTAAGTGCGGTGGTATTTGCGGCTTTATTGCTGGAGCCCAGAAGCGGTGTGAGCATGTTCTTCCTGCCCATTGCCATTCCAGGTTATATTTTCGGCCCCTTATATCTTATCGTATCGCACATGCTGGCGCGCCGTGCGGCAGATAACATCAATCATTCGGCGCATATATGGGGAGCGCTGTACGGTGTTGTATTTGTGCTGTCATTATCAGCACTCTATTCTGACTACGATATCCCGCGAAGTTTCGTGGAAAAGGTACAGATGCACCTGAGTAAATTTTTCTAAACAGGTTTCCATTTCAGTTCGAGTACTTTCGAAGTAACCGGCAGCACGCGAAAGCGATCATCTATGCGGTGACCAACCACCCAGCAGATCCGGTATTGTGTTTCGATCACCCAAATCTTTTCTTTATCTATTTTAGATTTCTTCTGATCGATCAGGAAGCGCGCAATCTTTTTCTTTTTGCGCATGCCTAACGGATAAAAATAATCCGCGGTTTTCCATTTGCGCAGCAGCAAAGGAAACAAAATCTTACGCGTATCGAGCATGGCTGTGGTGGCGTCCGTTGCCAATTCCTCTTCCTTCGTGTATTCACGTTCGGTCACTTGCAATTCCCCTTCGGGAAATGCATACACACCCGGGCCATCGATTAAAATGGTAACAGCATCCCTGGTGTCTGTTGGCGATACCACCAGCCAGGCTCTGTTGCGCAATATGCGGTGAGTGGCGGAAGCTACAAAACGACCGGTCTCCGCATCGAGCAGCGACATTACATCCGGTAGCTGTGTTGCCTGGAAGCCGTATGGTTGCAGCAATTCATACAAAACAGATTGCAGCGGATTCGTCTTTTTCAACTTAAGCACCGGAATATGCAGTTCATTTCCTTTTTGCTCCACCAATTGTTTGCGGTGCCAGGCGATCGCCTGTTTATATAAGGCTTCTGTTTCCGCAAAACGGGAAAGATTACCTGCCAGCCGGTTTTGCAAATCCGGATAAATCCTTTCCGCCGTGGTGAGCAATGAATGACGCACATAATTGCGCGCGTATGTTTCCAGCGAATTGGAACTATCCTCCACCCATGTCAGCTGTTGCTCTTTGGCAAACTGCTGCAATTGCTGACGCGATGCGAACAGCAAGGGACGCACCACGTTTCCCTGCACCGGCAACATACCACGCAAACCGGCAATACCTGTACCGCGGAAAAAATGCATCACCGATGTTTCGATATTATCATCCAGATGATGCGCAGTGAGCACCCATGTTCTTTTGCCGGACGTAGTTGCGATGCCTGCCCTGCATGCTTCAAACCAATCGTAGCGGAGCAGGCGTGCGGTTTCCTGGATGCCTTTACGCAGGCGCTCAGCTTCAGCGGCGGCCTGTGTTTTTTTCAAATGAAAAGGCCAGTTGTACTGCTGCGCAAGCTTTTCAACAAAGGCGGCATCCCGTTCGCTTTCCGCTGCGCGCAATTGAAAGTTCATGTGCAACACTTCCACATCAAAACCACAGCGATGGCACAATTCGCAGAGCACGACGGAATCGAGACCGCCGCTTACGGCCAGCAGCAGTTTGTCTTTTTGGTTAAAAAGATCGTGTTGCTTTATATAATTTTTAAATTGTGTTATTAAATCCATCTTGATGCGATCTTCGCTTGTTTCTTTGCGCCATTGCTGATTATTGCCAACCATGGTGCCTAAAATTCCAGTTCTTCCAGTGCTCCCCGCAATTCCCCGTAAGCATGTTTTTCGCCGGCGGCCTGTGCCACTTCCATTCCCTTACGATAAACGGTAACTGCGGCTTGTTCGTCGCCCTGTCTTTCCAGCAATTTGCCGAGATGATAATAGCTGCCAACATAGCCGGGGTCGGCCGAAAGCAGCTCCTGAAAACGGTTACGGGCGCTGGCGTCATCCCCGGCCTTCACATATTCCAGCGCCAGGGCATGCTGTAAAAAGCTGTCGGAAGGCTGATCTGCCAACATCGCCAGGAGCTTTTGTATACGGTCCATAAGCCTTAAAAAAATTTCCGTTTTGTGACCATTATTATTTTGCTTCGCTTATCTTTGCTATAGTTGCATAAACAACTAACCTACCTACCTTTCTAACGATCACTTCAAAACTCACGTAATGAAGATTTTAGTTTGTATCAGCAAAACGCCGGACACAACGGCAAAAATAGCTTTCACCGACAACAACACGAAATTCGATACCGCAGGCGTGCAATGGATCATCAATCCGTATGACGAATGGTATGCACTTGTACGTGCCATCGAGTTGAAAGAAAAAGATCCTGCTACGGTTATTCACCTCATTACTGTGGGTGGAGCGGATGCAGAACCTGTGATCCGTAAAGCGCTGGCATTGGGTGGCGACGAAGCCATCCGTGTAAATGCCGACAGCCAGGACAGTTTTTATATTGCTTCGCAGATTGCCACCGTGGCCAAAGAAGGTGGTTACGACCTGATCTTTACCGGTAAAGAAACCATCGACTACAATGGTTCCGCTATCGGAGGCATGGTAGCCGAACTGCTGGATATGCCGTTCATCTCCCTGGCGGCCAAACTGGAACTCAACGGCACTGCCGCTACCCTCACCCGTGAGATCGAAGGCGGTGAAGAAGTGAACGAAGTTTCGCTGCCGATTGTGGTAAGTGCACAAAAAGGAATGGCCGAACAACGTATTCCCAATATGCGTGGCATCATGGCTGCCCGTACCAAGCCGCTCAAAGTGGTAGAACCTGCTGCTGTAGATGCGCTCACAAGCGTTACCAGCTTCGGACTGCCGCCTGCCAAAGCCGGTGTAAAACTGGTGCCGGCCGATAACGTGGAAGAACTGGTGCGCCTGCTTCACGAAGAAGCAAAAGCCATCTGATCAGCCATCCGATTGTTCTCATTCATCACTTTCAAACTTCAAACATGTCTGTTTTAATATTTGTCGATACTGCTGAAGGACAAGCGAAAAAATCTTCCCTGGAAGCCCTCAGCTATGGAGCTAAAATTGCGGAACAAACCGGTACCACTGCCGAAGCCGTTGTGCTGGGAGCCGCAAGCGAAGATCTTGCTGCACTCGGACGTTTTGGTGTAAAAAAAGTACACCATGTTACCGCCGATGTATTCAACAACTTCGATGCGCAACTTTATACAAAAGCGATTGCCGAACTGGCCACTGCCAGTGGTGCGGACGTGGTCGTGCTTTCGCACAACCTGAATGGAAAGGCGATCGCGCCACGGTTGTCTGCCCGCCTGAAAGCCGGACTGGTACCCGGTGCCGTATCACTGCCTGAAACAGGTGGTGCTTTCACGGTGCGTAAAAACGTATTCTCCGGTAAAGCCTTTGCGAACGTGACCGTGAACACACCCATAAAAATCGTCTCCCTTAACCCCAATGCTTATCCTGTGACGGAAACAGGCGGTACTGCAGAAGTAGTTGCCGCAACGGTGCAGGCCAATGAAGCGCGTGTGAAAGTTGCCAGCGTGAACCGCGCGAGTGGTGAAGTGCCGCTGACAGAAGCGGAGGTAGTGGTAAGCGGTGGCCGCGGATTGAAAGGCCCCGAACATTGGGGAATAGTAGAAGACCTCGCCAAAGTATTGCATGCTGCCACGGCATGCAGCCGTCCTGTTGCCGATGCACACTGGCGTCCGCACAACGAACACGTAGGTCAGACAGGTTTCGCCATTGCGCCTAATCTTTATATCGCTATCGGCATCTCCGGCGCCATTCAGCATCTCGCCGGCGTAAACCGCAGCAAGGTGATCGTGGTCATCAACAAAGATCCCGAAGCGCCTTTCTTCAAAGCAGCCGACTACGGAATCGTGGGCGATGCGTTTGAGGTAGTACCAAAGCTGACGGAAGCGATCAAGAAATTGAAAGGTGTTAGTTGAGTAGTAAGTAGTAAGTATTAAGTATTAAGTAGTAAGTATTAAGTAGTAAGTAATAAGTAATAAGTATTAAGTTAAAAACCATTGTTCGTACTCTGCTATAACATCAGGGATCGAACAATGGTTTTTTTATTGACGATTCACCATTCACCATTTTGACTTTTGAATTTTTACCTTTGGCTATCATGAAAAAATTTTACCTGGCATTCGCCGGTTTCCTGTTAGCAGCATCCCTGCATGCGCAAACACCATTTGAAGGCATCATCACCTACAAATTGAAAGGTGTTACCGACAACGGAACTGAGGCGGAATTAAAAGTATATTTCGGAAAGAATGCCCTCCGCCTCAAATTTCGCGAAAAGGAATTTTTCAATAAGGAAGAGTTGGTAGTAAGACTGGATTCTGTCAAGACCTACACGCTCAACACCACAACCAAAACCTACTTTGGCCGCCCTTTGTTCATCGCCAAATCGCCGGTAGTTAAAGCGGAGGAGAGAACCATTGCCGGTTACAAAACGCAAGCCGGGGAGCGCATGGCATTTTCCATTTCATCGGTACTGGGCGAACGGTTCAGAGCTAACCAGGTTGTAGCTTATACAGCCCAGGATCTGTACTTCCCCATGCCTGATTCCCTACTTATTAATCCTGAAGTCCTCGTGATTCACAACAACCGCGTTGCCCTGCGGTTGGAAGCACGTTTTGTCAAGGAGTTTGACATAGCAGATTTCCGGTCCGAATCTTTTACCATGGAAGCGGTGGAAGTAATCCCCATGACGGTGCCTTCGGCTGATTTCATGATTCCGCCGAACGGGTACACCGAAGACCTGCGATTTATGGCCGGGGATTACCCGGAGGATTCGGTAGTAGTAATGGTGGATACTGTTGTGACTTCTGAGGTCATGGAAGAGCCACCCCCGCCTCCGCCGCCACCAGCACCAATCCCCCCAAAAAAGAAAAAAAACGGGGAAAAATCGCCGGCGCGGAAGCCTGATTAAGTCAAAACTAAAAATTCAAACGTCCAAACCCTGTGACAGCAGGTCAAAAGGAGCCTGTTTTCCCCCAAACTGACTACTTATAATTTAGAACTCTTCGGCTTTTGAATTTTGAATTAACCGGCAGGGCCGGTTTATTTTTTTCGGCAAAAGCCGTAGTTTCGTGGGATATTTATGAAGAAGATAGAACTGGAAATAGTGGCCTTGTCTCACAGCATTACGCAGACGCATTCGTATGCTGTGGTATTGGGAGAAGTGAATGGTTTGCGCCGGCTCCCTATCGTGATCGGTGGATTTGAGGCGCAGGCGATTGCAGTGGCATTGGAAAAAATGCAACCCAGCAGACCCCTCACCCATGACCTGATGAAAAACTTCCTGAATGCCTTCAATATAGAATTGCACGAAATCATTATCTGCGACCTCCAGGAAGGTATCTTTTACTCCAAACTTGTCTGCTCATCTGACAACGATACCATCGAGATCGACTCCCGTACCTCGGATGCCCTGGCACTCGCCGTACGCTTCGGATGCCCGATCTATACTTACGAAAACATTCTCGAAAGCGCCGGCATTATGATGGAAGATACCGGTGCAGGCAAGAAGAAAAAGTCTTCAAAACCAGAAGCCGCTGTAGTGGAAGAAACGGACTCAGCCAGTCATGAAGAGCTCAAAAGCCTGAGCCTCGACGAACTGAACCAACTGCTCAACGAAGTGCTCGAAAACGAAGACTATATCCGCGCCATCACTATCCGCGACGAGATCAACAGCCGCAAAAAGAAAAAGTAACCCGCGTGGTCAACTTTCCCAATTGCAAGATCAACCTCGGCCTGCGCATCCTGCGCAAAAGAACCGATGGCTATCATGATCTGGAAACTGTTTTCCTGCCACTTGCTGTTCACGATATCCTCGAAGCCATTCCTCATCCCGGCGGAAAAGATGCGGCTGTCACCATTCAGCTAAGCGGGCAACCCATTCCCGGTGATCCGCAGGCCAACCTCGTTATAAAAGCCTGGCACTTGCTGAAAAAAGATTATCCGTCATTACCTGTGGTGCAATTTCATTTGCATAAAACCCTGCCTCCCGGCGCCGGCCTCGGTGCAGGCAGTGCAGACGCAGCCTTTGCCCTTACATTACTCAATCAACGTTTTGAACTCGGTATTTCATCACAACAATTGGCAACATACGCATTGCAGTTAGGAAGCGATGTTCCCTTTTTTCTCATTAATAGTCCGGCTTATGCCACCGGCCGCGGCGAACAACTGACACCGGTTGACCTCGATCTTTCCGGCTATTCGATCGTACTGATCCACCCGCGTATTCACGTTTCCACGGCACAGGCCTTTTCGCAACTCACGCCTGCAGTACCTGCAGAAACATTACCAACCTTACTCAAACAACCCATTGATACCTGGAAACATTCCATCGTGAATGATTTCGAAAAGCCCGTATTTGCCCAACATCTCGCCATCGCGCGCATCAAGACACAGCTTTACGAAGCCGGTGCCGTATACGCTTCTATGAGCGGCTCGGGCAGTAGTGTGTTCGGTCTTTTCAAGCAACCTGTTCCTGCTATTGAATTTGAAGAGGATTATTTTCAGATCATATCACACGTTATCCCGAAGCCTCGGGAGTGAATCGTCAATCGTCAATCGTGAATAGCCATTATTCATGTATAAACAAACGATGAAGTATTAACTTACTCCTTATTACTTACTACACCTTCCACCTTAGCCCGAAGTGTCGGGCCTTACGCCTTCCTCCTTTCCCTGAAATTACTTACCTTCGTTCCTATGGCACTCAGCCTCTCCTCCATAGCATTCCTGCAACAGAACCTCGATCTGCTGAACCACTGACAGTACTTGTTAGTTCATTGCTCTCTCTCTCTTATTTCTTTTAAACAACAAACCGATCAATCATGTCCGCGAACGTACTGGCCAACCGGTCTGCCCAATATTTTATCGATCTTGAAGAACAATATGGTGCCCATAACTATCATCCTTTGCCCGTTGTCCTAAGCCGCGGCGAAGGCGCTTTCGTATGGGATGTTGACGAGAACCGATATTTCGATTTCCTCAGTGGTTACTCTGCCGTTAACCAGGGACATTGCCATCCCGCTATCGTGGCAACATTCATCGAGCAGGCCCGCCGGCTCACGCTCACCAGCCGCGCATTTTACAACGATGTATTGGGTGAATACGAAAAATTCATGTCCGCTTATTTCGGATTTGATAAAGTATTGCCCATGAACACCGGCGTGGAAGCAGTGGAAACGGCCATCAAACTTTGCCGCAAGTGGGCTTATGAGAAAAAAGGCATTTCGGACGGTGAAGCGGTTATTATCGTCTGCGAAGGCAATTTCCACGGACGCACCTCTACCGTCATTTCATTCAGCAGCGATCCCTCCGCACGCACGCACTTTGGGCCGTACGCTCCCGGGTTTATCGCTGTTCCTTATAACGATACCGCAGCACTCGCTCAGGCACTCGGCAATCCCAATGTAGCAGGTTTCCTCGTTGAACCAATACAGGGTGAAGCAGGTGTGCTTGTTCCCGATGAAGGCTATCTCGCCACTGCAAAAAAATTGTGCGAAGATGCAAATGTACTTTTCATCGCAGACGAAATACAAACAGGACTTTGCCGCACCGGTCAATTGCTCGCCTGCGATCATGAAAACGTAAAACCGGATATCCTGATCCTGGGCAAAGCACTGAGTGGCGGCATGCTGCCCGTCAGTGCCGTATTAGCCAACGATCACATCATGCTTACTATTCGTCCCGGTGAGCACGGTTCCACTTATGGCGGCAATCCGCTTGCCTGTAAAACGGCGATCAAAGCACTCGAAGTTTTGCGCGACGAAAAAATGGCAGAGAATGCTGAAGCCATGGGCAAACTTCTGCGCGATGGGTTGGCCGCTTTGCAATCTCCGCACATTTCACTGATCCGTGGAAAAGGACTCCTCAATGCCATTGTCATCAATCACAACGATCCGGATGCTGCATGGAATCTTTGCCTGGAATTAAAAAAGAATGGACTGCTCGCAAAACCCACGCACGGAGATAAAATCCGCTTTGCGCCGCCATTGGTGATCAACGCAACACAGATACGGGAGTGCGTTGCCATTATCAAAAAATCGTTGGAGATTTTTGACAGGAACTAACTTTGTCGTCTATGTCTACACGCCCGGTCTCCTCTTCTGAAAAGCTGGACAGTATTTTTGCCGACATCATCATCGGTGTCAGCGACGGGCTTTCCGTGCCGTTTGCCATAGCTACGGGCCTCACGGCTGCGGCAGCTGATCGCGGAATGATACTGACGGCGGGCCTGGCCGCTACCCTCATCGGTGCCGCGGGCATGGGTATAAGCGGTTACCATACGGTGAAAGATGAAAGTACCGGACCAAAAGAAGACCGGAAGTTTTATGCCAACATTGGTTTTACTGAAGAAATGCAGGAAGAAGCCATGGCGGCCCTGACCGGGGAACAACAGGCGGCATTACAGCAGTTGTCCGAAAGCCATTTCAATTCGCCACGCAGTTCGGGATTCATCATCGGTTTCTCCTACTTCACCGGTGGGCTGCTTCCACTTGCTCCTTACTTTTTCATGGGTGATACTTACGTGGCGCTGACAATCGCCGCACCTCTTACACTTGTCTGCCTGTTTGTCTTCGGCTATCTCAAGAACCGGCTGTCGAATGCCAATCCCTGGTCCGGTGCAGTGCGTATGCTGCTGCTGGGTACACTTGCTGCAGGCGCAGCATTCCTGCTGGCACGTATCATTAAATAGCAGCGTTAAAACCCGGTACTGAAACCAACTACCCACACACTGTTTTTTTTCCAATCCGGCTGCGGTGCCCAGTGATAAAATAAACCGCCATTGATATAGAAATAAGCGAGGCCAAAAAGGTTCATCTGGTAGAGTTGATTGATCATCACACCCGATTCATGATACCCTTTCACCGGAGCCGCAACGCCGGCATTTGCCTCACGATGCGCTGTCTTCAATCCACCATACATCAGGTTATGCGCAAGACTTATATAAGGCTGACTGACTTTCAGGTTCCACAATCGCTTATCGAAGTCGTGACGATACAGAAACGATACATAACGATCGGAATAAAAATCGTAAGGTTTCATCGTTACAAATCCACCATACGCATAATAATTGGTGCCGCTGTTGCGGAATCCGTTACCTGCCAGCAGTAATGATCTGGGCAAGGGTTTATTATCTGCTGTTCTGATCATGCCGCCTTCCAACCGGAAATGATCGAATCCCCAGCGGTTGATATGTTTGGTAAAACGTACAGCCGCCAGTGTGCGCAGATAATTTGCACGATAAGTACCGTTGTGTACAGTGCCCGATGCTCCGCGTAAATAGAGAACAGGATATTTCGTTGATACGGGAAGATAATATTCAAACAGCGGCACGCGCTTTTCCCCGTAAGCATAACGAAAACCGACACCTGCTTCACGCACGCGATAGTCGATTGGATTTTTTCCATCCACTTCAAACATACTTTGTTCGTAACGCGGCCGCAGGTAGCGTTGCAACACCTGCGCTTCCGCCTGCCAGTATCCTAATTGTGTATGCCCCGTGGCGCGGTATTCTTTCAACCAGTCTACGCGTGTCAATATCCAATTGCGGAACCCGGTGCGGTCGAGTTCGGGATGTATTTGTACCTGTCCTGATGATTGATAATTCTGCTGGTAAGCAAATTCCAGCCAATGATCTTTGTCTCCTGCGGGAAAAATGCGCGCATGTCCGCCATATTTCCATCGTTTGTCTTTTGTACCATAACCAAACCAACCTCCTATGGAAAAATAACGGGAGATACGGTTATTGGTGGAAAGTCCGAGTCCCAAACGTGTCCCTTCAAAATTGTTGATGGCGACCAACCTGTTTACTTCGATATCGACCGGTCCAAGCGGCAACATCCCTAATCCGAATTTGCCGGCGGCATACACCAGTTTTTCGAGTTTCATCTCGGTGGTAAGGCTATCAATAACCTTATAGGTATTTTGTTCTTTTTCTGTCAATCCATCCGGCCGTAATTGCTGCCATTGTTGTTCCGTGTGCAAATCCACCGAATCGCCAAGCCGCACCGTGTAAGCTTTTCGCTGGCGCAATGCATGTGCTGCATCAAAGGATACAGAGTCGATCACCGAATGACCATTGAGGCTGATGCCCATTTCGGGGGAAGGATAACGGAGCAGGTTTACCTGGTAATTAAGTTCACGCGGAAACCAGCGTGTTTCCACTAACTGATAAATCTGTTCGATGCGGATCACTCGCTCGGATGCGGAATCCGTAGTAGCCGCGATCAAATGCGAAATGGCATAACCATTCGAATTGATATAAACCGTGCCTTCCAGCGAAGGAAAAACAGCATTACGTTTGGGTTCGAAGCTGAGAATATAAGTAGTATCATTGCCCGTCATCACCTCATCGAGCAACCGGAATTTGTATCGTTGTTGCCAGCCTTTCGCAACGGGATTATTGTAGTCGCGGCCGTTGAGTGAAATATAATCACCGTAAACATGGAAGGGTAATACGTCGGTAACGAGATTGGTGAAATAGGTTTTCTTCAATCCTGAAAAACGGGATGCGATCACTTCTTCCTGCAATTGTTGCGGGCGCCGGTAACTGCGGCGACTATAGCTTTCTGATAAAATAACGTGATTGTTGAGCAGGAAGCGGAGGTTGGCCGTATCCTTATCCGGTTCCGGCAATGGCGGTTCGTTATTCTTCTTATTGTTTTTCTTCGGGGACTTCGCCACGGGCTCTTTCTTCTTTGCAGCGGTATCCAGGTTAGGCACGAGGTCTACTTTCATCTTGTAATAAATATTACAATTGTAGCGGTCGTACATCTCCGGATTATGAGTGGGTTTGTTGCGGATGGTCTTTTGTAAAATGGAGCGGATCTTTTCGGCGTCGGCGCGGATCACCACTTCTCCCAATATACCGGATGCGGGTAAAAGAAATAAAGTGTCGTGCTCCTCTGCCAGGGAAAACGTGGCAGACTGGTAACCTACGTAAGATACCTGCAGCGAAGCCGCACCCTCAGGAATGGCGAGGGCGAAATGGCCGTTAATACCGGTGATCACGCCTTTTCCCTGGCCTCCGGCTTTGACCGTAGCAAAGGCGAGCGGTTGCCGCGAAAGGCTATCGGCCACAACACCGGATTTTGTTTGTTGTGCCGATACACGAGTAAGGGTTAAGGTCAATAAAGCGGTCAGGAGGTAAAGATGTCGCATAGAATAGACTACAAAATACAGAAAATGGCTGTCGGATGGATTGATCCCCGTCCCGATGAAAAGATAAAGATGCAAACCGTCCAAAACCAACTACGGGCGTGAAAAAAATAAGTACGTAAATATTTACCGGAAGGTCGCCAATAAGTCAATAAGTGAATTGTCGGACCTTGACTATTTCTTCAATAGCCTTATTATCTCGCGAGTGGTGTTGTTGGTCTGGAGACCAACAACGGCGAACAAGAACGCAACGTTGGATAGCTTCTCACTACTAATATTTGCCGGAAGGTCGCCAATAAGTCAATAAGTGAATTGGTGAATAAAAGGCTTTTTTACTTATTACTTACTACTCATCTCCGAATCGTAAAACAACGAATACCCGGAAAAATTCCGATCATACCTGTATCCATTCAACTATGGATAAGAAGCTCATTTTAAGGGTAATAACCTATAAAAAGACCCCTCTTGCACGTACAATCACGTGGTTTCACGATGCCAAAATCGTAATTTCTGCAAAAAAATCTCGTAAAAAGCTATGAGAATCCATAAGCAATACTACCTTTGCATCCGATCCTAATACCTTTTGTAAGAAAACGTACCCAAATGACTCTTTTTACCCTTTCGGCTAAGGCTGTTATGCCTGGCCAAACCCGCCGGTTCCGGCTTTTATTGGTTCTCGTTTCCCTCTTTTATATTCCCGTGCACGCCCAGCAGGCGGTGTCAGGTATTATTACAGATTATAATGGTTTCTGGAAAACATCCGCTACCCAGGTAAGCAGCGTGAAACCTGTTAACAGCCACAACCTCCTGTCATTTACTTACAACAACAAACAGTATTCTACCGGAGTCAACGATGCGCTGCTGACTTCAAAAGGTGAAACATTTATTGCAGGGGATTTCTGGTCTTTACCGGTAGAGGGGTATTCAGGTACGGTTACGTCTGATACAAAAGTAGGTGTAGGTGAAATGTATGATGGTTTGCATAACGGAGCAGGTCCCAACAAACCCGATATGTATCTTACTTCTTACCTCACTGATGGTATTAAAGGATTGGATCTTGGCACCTGCGTGGCCAACCTGCCCGCCGGTACGCTCACATTTGCAGTAGCCAATATCCGCCCCGAAAATATTGGTGATGGTATCCCTGATATCATTGTAACACAAATCGCCGACCCAAGCGGTTCTACCGATACTTACAGCTTTATCAATGAAGCAGGTCAGATCGTCGGTTCGCCTAAAAGCATTCGTTTCACCAACATTTCGCCTGTAGCCAACTGGACAGCCGACTTCTACGAAGCGAATGTAAACCCGCGCGTTCTTACGGCCGGCTTTACCAATACAGACCGCCCGATCCGTCTGTGGGCTGCGGATCTCAGCGATTTCGGTATCACACGCGACAATTACCTCTCTATTTTTAAATTCCGCATCAATCTTTCCGGCAGCAGCGACGTAGCATTTGTGGCTTACAATAACAAGACGCTTACCATCAATGTACCGCTTCCTGTTAAACTCAACTTCTTTACTGCGCAGGAAAACAATGGCACGGGTCTGCTGAAATGGCAATCGCAATCAGAGCTGAACACTCATCATTTTATCATAGAAAAAAGCACCGACAACAACCAGTTTGTAGCAATCGATTCTATTCCTGCAGCCGGCCGCAGCAGCGAGCCCAGGGATTACCAGACGACCGACGCGCGTTTGCAGACCGGAGTCAACTATTATCGCCTGAAAATGGTAGACATCGATGGAGGATTCAAATACAGTGCTGTGGCCAGAATACAGTACCGCACAACGGTTAACGAACTGGTGGCTTATCCCAATCCTGCTACCGGTGGCAAAGTGCAGGTAGCTCATCCTGCGGGTGGCCAGCTGCTGTCGCTGTTCAACGCAGCCGGACTTCCTGTATGGCAGACACGCCCCGCCAACAATGCCCGTCAGACACAGATCGATCTGTCTCGTTTGCCGGCTGGTGTGTATTATATTCAATGGCAGGGTGCTGAAGGCAAACTGCGTCAGTCGTTGCTGATCCGCTGATTTTACTAAAGACTTTTTTACAAAAGGGTACCAATACAAGGCCGTTCCTGTCCAGGAATGGCCTTTTCTTTTAGGTATGTGCGTGAATCGTCAATGAACAGCCGCGTCAATCAGTGAATAAGTCAATTAGTGAATAAGTGAATGGTGCACTTTTATTCCCACCGCGTGTCTTTATGAATCAGGAAAAGCGGATTCACGCAACGGCACATAAGGAGCAAAAGCGCAAAGAACCTTCTATAAGTCATTAACTTCCGCCGTTGTTGGTGTTAACACCAATGGGCACTAGGAACTAAAGAAGGCTACAGCACCACAAGAAAGGCTGTTTGCCCCAAGCATACATCCTACGCCTTACACCCTAAGCCTTAAGCCTCACTCCTCACTCCTTACTACTTACTACTTATTACTTAATACTTACTACTTAATACTCTGCAGGTATCCACAAAAAAAACCACCGTCTTCAGACGATGGTTTCATTCAGAAAGTCTTTTCGAATATATTAGGTACGGAAGTGAGCGAAAGCTTTGTTCGCTTCTGCCATACGATGTGTATCTTCTTTTTTCTTGAAAGCAGCACCTTCACCTTTGCTTGCCGCTACAATCTCATTAGCCAGTTTGTCGGCCATGCTACGACCATTCCGGTCGCGGCTGTAACGGATCAGCCATTTGATGCTCAGGGAAACTTTACGATCCTGGCGTACTTCAGCAGGAATCTGGAAAGTGGCACCACCGATACGACGGCTACGTACTTCCACAGCAGGTGTCACATTCGACAATGCTCTCTTCCACACCTCGTATCCTTCTTCACCAGTTTGCTTCGCTACTTTATCCAGTGCGTCGTAAAAGATGTTAAAGGCTCCGCTTTTTTTGCCTTCCCACATCAGGTTGTTTACAAACCGGGTTACCAGCTTATCGTTAAACCGGGGATCTGGTGCTAAAGGCAGTTTCTTTGCTTGTGCTTTCCGCATGACTTATTCTTGAAGTTGCTTTTTAAAAATTACTTTTTGGCTTTCTCTTTCTTGGTACCGTATTTAGAACGGCTTTGTTTACGGTCTTTCACACCCGCAGTATCCAGAGAACCGCGCACAATGTGATAACGTACACCCGGAAGGTCTTTTACACGACCACCACGGATCAATACGATTGAGTGCTCTTGGAGGTTGTGACCTTCACCGGGAATGTAGGCAATAACCTCAATTTTATTGGTCAAACGAACTTTGGCTACTTTACGCAGCGCAGAGTTTGGTTTCTTAGGTGTTGTTGTGTACACACGAGTACAAACACCACGACGCTGAGGACACTGGTCCAACGCACGTGATTTGCTCTTCGCGCGGATAATTTCTCTTCCTTTTCTTACTAATTGTTGAATCGTAGGCATTCTGAATGCTTTGTTTTTGGGACGGCAAAGGTAAGACCTCCGTCATTAAATACCAAAATATTGCTTAAAAAATACGCAAATGCTTAAAATTTTAAGCGCCTTGCGTAGTACGTTTATACTAACTATTTAATTTTCAATATTAAACAGGCCACATCCAGCCGTGCGTATCCTCACTACGGCCTTCGCGGATATTGTTCAATGTCTCTTTGATCTGCGTGGTTACTTTCCAGGTATCCGTATCAAATGACAGCACCGTGTCCTTGTATTTCAATTCTCGGATCAGGGTAATCGTGGCTGCCGTACCGGTACCAAACACCTCTTTCAGCGTGCCGGCCTTGTAAGCTTCGATAATTTCGTCGATACTCAGTGCACGCTCCTCCACTTCTATACCCATTTCCTGCAGCAGCGTGATCACTGTCTGACGGGTTACACCATTTAAGATTGTTCCCTGTTCCAGATCAGGCGTTACAGCTTTATCACCAATTACAAAAAACACGTTCATCGTGCCGATCTCCTGTACATATTTATGCTCATGCGCATCGGTCCACAATACCTGGTCATAGCCTTTCTTACGCGCTTCGGCTGTTGCCAGCATCGAGCTTCCGTAGTTACCCGCTGCTTTTGCATAACCGATGCCGCCGGCACACGCACGCACATAGTGTTCTTCCACATAAATCCGCATCGGAGCCGCATAATAAGGACCGGTGGGACTGAGAATGATCATGAATTTATAGGTCTCTGAAGGCCTTACACCGATCATCTCATCGCTGGAGAACATAAACGGACGGATGTACAACGAGTGATCGGGCTGCGAAGGAATCCAGTTTTTGTCGAGCTGCACCAGCCGGCGCATACCTTCCATAAACAATTCTTCCGGCACTTCGGGCATCTGCATACGCGCTGCTGAGATATTGAAACGACGGAAATTATCGATAGGACGGAATATAAATGCCTTGCCCTGCGGATCGCGGTAAGCTTTAATACCTTCGAAGATCGCCTGGCCATAATGAAGTGCCGCCAGTGAAGGACTCATCAGCAAGGGCTGGTAGGGTTTGATCTCGATATTTTTCCACTCACCATTTTCATAATCGGCTTCCAGCATATGATCGCTGAAATACCGGCCAAATGGCAGATTTTCCAGGTTCAAGTCGTTTAACTTGCTGGTTTCCGCTTTTGTAACAGATATATCCATAGCCTCTATCATAATATGTTATTTTTGACGGGGCAAAGAAACAAAAAAAACTAACACCTGATCGTATTATTTGTTCATTCACATGAGCCTCAACGAAATTGATCTGAACGCAGCCCTGTTAACGGAGCTCTATGGCCAGGTGCTCGTAGATACAGGAGAACGTGCTCTTGCAAAGGTAACACAAAGCCCGGAACCCGTACGCGCTCTTGTTGCCGAACCGCCGCCGGTTGCTGAAATGATCAGCCGCCCCGCCGTGCCCACTCCGCCTGAACCGGGGCCGGCCGCTGTCGCTCCCGTTATCACCGCCGCTCCTCCGACAGCAGACGATTGGAAATTCCTGGGCAAAAACGCACAGAAAGTATTGATTGTGGTGGACTATCAATCCGCCCTGCATATCCCGGATGAAGACCTCGGCTTCCTGACGCAATTGCTGGCCGCCTGCAAACTCAACCTGGGCGACATTACATTAGTCAACTTTCTTCATTACCGCCAGACTTCCTACCAGTCAGTGCTGGAAAAATTTGGCAGCCGGCGTGTAATCCTTTTTGGCCTGGACCCATTGCAGTGGGGATTGCCCATCAATTTTCCCCAATTCCAGCAGCAGGCTTTTGCCGGGTGCCAGTTCCTGCATGCGCCGGACCTCTCTGCCATCAAGGCCGACAAACTTGTTAAAACCAAACTATGGGTTGCCCTGCAACCTTTTTTCGGGCTATAATGGCCCGGCTTTTGTCCATCAATCAAAAACGGATGCAACTCATTTTCGCTACCAATAACCAACACAAAGTCAACGAAATCCGGCAGGCGGTTGGCGACCAGCTCCAACTCCTGACATTGAAAGAAGCAGGTATCGATACCGATATCCCGGAGCCCTACGACACGCTGGAAGAAAACGCCACCAATAAGTCGAGAACCATTTACAACATGACCGGTGGCGCCAATTGTTTCAGCGAAGACACCGGACTGGAAGTGGATGCCCTTAAAGGCGAACCCGGCGTTAAAAGTGCCCGCTATGCCGGCGAAGGCCGTTCTTCACAGGATAACATCATCAAACTGTTGAGCGCCCTGGAAAATCAACCGGAGCGTTCTGCAAGATTCCGCACTGTCATCTCCGTGATCATCGACGGTAAGGAAAGCTTTTTCGAAGGCATCTGCACCGGCCGGATCATTCACGAACAGCGCGGCACCGATGGTTTTGGCTATGACCCGGTCTTTATTCCCGACGGATCCGACAAAACATTTGCCGAAATGAACATGCACGAAAAGAACCGGTTCAGCCACAGAAAGAAGGCAGTTGAAAAACTGGTTGTATTTTTGAACAGTCTCTCCTGAAACACTTAATAAATTTTGATTTTGCAAAGCAACCTTAATATCTCCGAAGACGACTTAATAAGAGGATGCATGGAAGGCGACCGGCGTATGCAGGAAGAAATGTATCGCCGCCTCTCCCCCCGCATGTATGCCGTTTGTCTGCGGTACGCTTCCAACGCGGAAGAAGCCGAAGACATTCTCCAGGAAGGCTTTATTAAAGTCTTTAAAAAACTGGATAGCTACCGGGGTGATGGTTCTTTCGAAGGGTGGGTCCGCCGGATATTTGTCAATACGGCTATTGAACATTTCCGCCGTAAAAAATACCTGCAACCCGTTACCGAAAAAGAAGAAAACACCATCGAAGGGAAATATGTATCCGTACTCGATCAACTCGGAGAAAAAGACATCCTCGAACTGATCAAGCAACTTTCACCAGGATACCGCACCGTATTCAACATGTATGTGGTGGAAGGATACAGTCACAAAGAAATCGGCGAAATGCTCGGTATCAGTGAAGGCACCAGCAAGTCGCAGTTATCGAGGGCCAAAGTGATCCTTCAGGACATGGTGAGAAATTTCATTGAAGACACAAAAGACATGGGTGTAAAGAAATGAGCACACGGCATAAATTATACGATCAGGAAATAAATCCGCCATCCGGTGTGTGGGACCGCATTGCCGCATCATTGGATGATGAAGCCGTTGGCCGGAAACTTTACAACACAGAAGCTATTCCCCCCGCTAATAACTGGAACAGGATCGCTGCCGCACTCGATGCAGCAGAAGCGCAGCGTCCCGCTTTCGCGGAGGGCTTATACAATACCGAAGTACAACCGCCGGCCACTGCCTGGCAGCAGATCGCCGCTTCACTCGATGAAGCGACACCTGCACGGGTGATCCCGATGCAGCACCGCCGCGCAAACTTTTACCGCTACCTGGCCGCAGCGGTTCTTGCCGGTGTAGCCGTACTCGCTGCCTGGAACTGGTTAGGCTCTTCCGAAGAAGAAAGCACCATCGCCTCAACAGATACCATCCGCGTTAAACCGTTGATCGAACAGGCTACAAAAAATACCATGCCTGCTCCCGAACCGGAAATGACCGATGAACAGTTACTCGCCGCCACCAACAACGGGCCATTGAAACCAACACGCCCGCGCACGGCCACAACTAACGGTTATAATAATGCCTTGTACGCATCGAGTACACCGGCAGCGGCCAAAAATCCCGCTGACCGCTATATCATGCTCATAACGCCCGATGGCAATGTCATCCGCATGTCCAAGAAATGGGGAGATATGGTTTGCTGCGTATCCGGCGAAGAACAGGACGATGCCTGCAAAGACCAATTGCAACGCTGGCAGGAAAAAATGGCCGAAGCACCGGTGGCACCAAGTCCCGACAACTTCATGGACATTCTTACGCTGGTAAACACCCTGAACGAAACCGATCTCTGATCCCGCTTTCCTCCGGAAATTACCGATCTTCGTGAGGTATTAATTCAAACCAACTGATGGCGCGTATAAAGATCCAGGCACCCGAAAACTTTTCTTTCACCACTTGCATTCCCGTTCGTATTACCGATATCAATTACGGTGGACATGTAGGCAACGACCGGTTGCTGAGCCTGCTGCATGAAGCACGCATACATTTCCTCGCCAGTGCAGGCTACAGCGAAATAAATTTTGCCGGCGCCGGTATGATCATGGCCGATGTGGGTATTGAGTTCCGCAACGAACTTTTTTATGGTGATACGGTGCTGGCCTCTGTTACCGCCACTGATTTCAGCCGTGTAAGTTTCGACATTTATTATAAACTGGAAAAAGAAACCGATGGCAAACGCGTACTCGTTGCGCTCGCCAAAACCGGGATGGTTTGTTACGACTACCAGCAGAAAAAAATAACAGCCGTACCCGAAGAAGCCCGTCAAAAACTCAGCGGTCAATGAAGAAATTTCCGGCATTTTTTTTATTGCTTTTTACCGGTACGTTTTCCCTCAACGCACAATTATTGTATAAATGCGAAAGCCCCAATGGCGATACCATTACCTGGATAATGGGCACCATGCATTACACCGACCGCGATGGCTTTCGCGAAGACCCTGTTTTTGATTCATTGATTGCGGCCGCAGATGTGTTCTTTGAAGAACCCTTGTTAAACGAACACCTTTCGCGTGAGCAGTTGGCGCGGCTTTCACTTGCGCAACGCTATGAAGGCGGCAAAACCCTTAAAGACTTTGTATCAAAAAAAGAATTAAAACAGCTTACCACACAATTGTCCCGCGACCTTCAGCTTGCGCCTTCTGTGATCCGCAACTCTTTTATTTATGCGCCTTTTTTCATGTTGTCGAAACTTCCGCCCAAAGACAGCCTCCGCCACCTGGAGCTCGACGACTATCTTATCGGTAAGGCAAAATTTCACAAGCGTCGCATTGTACCACTGGATCACCCTGATAGTATTCATCACACAGCACTTATTCTCCGCGAAAGGCACCAACCCGAATGGCTGCTGAAGGTTTATCCAACTTATTATAAGACCAATGCCTTGCTGGAAAAAGCCTATCGCGCGCAGGATACGGCAAAGGTCATTTCCTTTCTCGGCTATTCCGCAGATACTTTACTTATTACCCGTCGCAATGAGCAATGGGTAAAAATTATTGAAAGGGAAAGTGGTAAAAAGAATTTTATTGAAGCGGGCCTCGCACACGTCATTGCACCTTTCGATGGGTTGCTTGATTATTTCCGCAGGAAGAACTGGACCGTTTCCGGCGTACATGTGAACTTATTTACTGAGAAAAATAACTGATCAGCTGTTCCATATCCGCCAGTTCTCTTCGGCCTGTAGTACCAGCATATCGGCACCGTTGCAGATAACGGCTCCCTGCTCCTCTCCTTTTTGCAAAAACAATGTTTTTACCGGGTTGTAAACAAGGTCGTAGAAATAATGTGCGGGCGTTGCTGCATGATAAGGAATGGCGGGAAAACTATCCGTGTCGGGATACATGCCCAGCGGAGTGGTGTTGATGATGACCGTATGTTCTTTTATTATGTCATCATTCAGCTCATCGTAAGTCAGTGAAGACTGACCATGCAATTGCCGGCTTACAATTTGGTAAGCGATGCCGTGCGAACGCAGCACAAACAATACGGCTTCGGTTGCGCCACCATTTCCCAATACCAGTGCTTTTTTGTGATGCGCCTGCAATAACGGCACAAAGCTTTTTTCAAACCCGATATAATCGGTATTGAATCCATACAGTTTCCCATCGCGGATACGGATGCAATTGCAGGCGTTCAATCCTTCGGGAATGCCGGAACTGTCGTGGAGATACGGAATCACCTGCTGTTTATAGGGAATGGTAACAGCCAATCCTTCCAATGCAGGATTGCGGTGCAACACTTCTTCCACATCAGTGATAACGGGAATGGAGAAATTTTCGAAACCGCAATCGGTCAATCCTTCCCGCGCAAACTTTTCCAGGAAAAACTTACGGGAGAAGGATTGTACCAGCGGATAACCGATGAGGCCGAAAAGCCGCATCAGGCAGGTTGTTTTTTGTCGAGGAACATGCTGAATGTATCGCCGCGCAAACCAACACGCATGGCTTCAAGTGCGATCATTTCAGAGGGCGCAATGTTGCCGAGGTTTACATTACAACCGATTAATTCAATAAAATACAATTGTTGTGCTTTCTGAGGAGCTTCCCAGATAATACGTTCTGCGGGGATTTGTGTGAGGATTTCCTGCACCAGTCCTTCCCTTACTTCACCTGATCCACGATAAATACCTACGTTGCCGGCTTCGCGTGCCTCTGCAATTACATAAGTAGCACCTGCAGCGAGTTCTGCACTCATCTGTTCGATCCATTTGTAGGGAGGAATGATGTGTGCGGCATCTTTACTGCCCACTTCACTGAGTACCGTACCATGCTTGGTCAGTTTCTCGATATACCCGCATTTTTCCGCATGCGGAATAGTGATGGAGCCGTCACTTACTTCCATATAGCTGATGCCAAAATCCTTACATACCTGGATGTAATCGTCGAACTGGTTGCGCACGAGGAATGCCTCGAACAAGGTACCGCCGAAATAGATCGGAATATCATAGCTGCGGTAAACTTCGAGTTTCTCACGCAGGTTGGGGGTTACATACGAAGTACCAAAACCTAATTTGATAATATCTACATGGGGATAAGATACGCTCAGGAAGTTCTTTGCTTCTTCGATGCTGAGGCCCTTATCCATCACCATGGTAATGCCTGCAGTACGCGGTTTCTGATGACGTTCCGGAATCTGAGAGAGATTAAAATTCATGCCTTCTTCCTTTTAAGGTTACAATAGCAAGCCGGCAAAAATAAGATTTAATGACGGATTACCATACAAAGGCTTTCTTCCTCAGCCCCTTTTTCTTAAATAGACCGGTTGCGTTTGAAACGGGCCAGCACGTCCAGCACCTGCTGGTGTTGCAAAATGGCAGGATCGAGGTTCACCAGTTTCTTCAACAACCGTGGCGCCTGCTCCAATGCGGCTTCGAGTACCAGCAATGCTTCCTTGGTTTTTCCGAGTGAAAGCAGGATGCCGGCTTTATAATAAAGAAATAGCGGTTTGTGTCCCGTGGCTTCGAGTGCAGATTGCACCTGCTCGAATGCCTGCTCTTCAAAACCGGATTTATGCAATCCGCGCACCAGCGCTTCCCAACCGGCAACGCCACGCGGCCGGCTTTTCACCACCACTGAAAAATACTGAATGGCTTCGCGGACCTGTCCGAGTTCCATCCGGCACTCCCCCATCAGCAGGTTGTATTCCGGTTGCTGCTTTTGCATGCGCAATGCGGTTTCCAATTGCTTCACAGCACTTTCATACTGCTGTTCATTGTAGTAAGTGCAGGCAATTTTATAGATGAGCTTACTGTCTTCCTGGTTAAGGTGCGAAGCTTTTCGATAATAAAATCTGGCCTGCGCAAAATTTTTCATTTTGTCGTAGCAGTGCCCGATTGCTTCATAGATCACATCTTCTGGCTTGGCCAGTTCCAGCACTTTTTCCAGCGATTCGATTGCTTCCTTGTACTTACGCAGGCGGATATAGGCGTCGCCCATATTGCGGTATGCATAATCAAACTTCTCTTCGATCGTGATGGCATACATATAAGCATCGATCGCTTTTTCATACAATTTCAATCCCTGGTAAGCCGCAGCGAGATTGAACCAGGCCAGCTCGTTGTAAGGATGTTCGTCGATGATCTGCTGATGCAGGCGAATGCCTTCTTCATTACGACCGGTGAAGTCGGTCCAGAAACATATCTTGTACAAAGCCTCTTCGTTGGTCGGTTCCTGCTCGAGGATCATCTTAAGGCAGTCGAATACTTTATCAAAGTCTTCGTAATCGTCGTATACATCGGCGAGTTCGAAGAGCAGGTCGATCTTTTCTTCTCCGTTAAATGATTGAAGTGCTTCTTCGAGTAGTGCTACGGCTTCTTCCTGCCGGTCGAGCGCGAGGTAGGCATCTGTTTTAAGAATATAGAGATTGATGTCGCCACTGTCGAGCAGGGAGGCCAGCTCGAGACTATCAAGGGCTTCCTGGTAGCGGCGGTTGGCCAGCAAAACGTCGGCCTTACGGATCAATAAAGAACCGGAATAAGGATATTGCTCGATGGCAAGCTCAGCGGCTTCCAGCGCATTGCGATAGTCTTCTTTTTCTTCGAAATAGTTGATAATTCGCTCAAACGATTCTTCCTCGAGGAAAGAATGGCTGCGTCCCTGGCGGAGATTATCAAACTGTTTCAACAATTCCTGCATCTGTTCCCGGTCTTCGCGGTATGGTTGCTCTTTCATGGACGCGGTGGTTTTAAGGTGAACAAATTGGATAAAAAGGCGCGAAGCGGTCGTCTGTTTTAACTATCAACAAGTTAGACCAAAAAAAGATCGACTTCCAAGCTTAGTTATCCCCATATGTTAAGATCTGTAGCTATTTATTTTCAGGTTTCTGTAACAATTTTGCATTGTACGCGTTAAATAAGTATTAAAATCAACGCAAGTATTTTTCAGCATTTCGTTTAATTTTCGTTAATTTTGTGTCATTGAAACCGAATACTACCATATCACGCTTTAAAGCAGGCAAAAAATCAGCCATTCTCGTATTGCTGGCTTTTTCTGCCATGGGGGCATTTGCTACCCTTGGTGATGGTAAATATGGCAAGAACAAGGCTGTCAGTTCGGCAAAAAAGAATACTGTCCGCACTGGTGGTATTTCTCTCCGTTCAGGTTATGCATTTCGTGGAACTGAAGTGATCAACACGCAGGCTCCGCAGTATATCAATCTGAACTCTTCTGTTGCTACTTACCAGCAAGGCAACAAAACCTATGTTGTGCCGGTTAAAACCCGTGTACTCAGCAAAGTTGTCTTCAATCCCAACGAAGCTACCCGCAGCTATCGTTGATTATCCAGCAATGATTTTGGTAAATGAGTAACTTCCGGAAGGAAGTTTTTTTGTTTTAGATCGGGAGGTGCAGTGAGAAGCGTGAAAAGGTGAATAAGTCAATAAGTGAATAAGTCAATCGGTTGATGCGGTTTGTACTATTCATTCACGATTCATTCACGATTCATGATCACGATAAGCCCGTTTCGAACCTCTCAGGGAGAAGCGTCAATATAATATTCACCTATTCACTTATTGACTTATTGCCCCTCTCCTTAATTCCCACCTCCTCCTGAAATGCTTTCCTCATAGGTCATCACACGATAACCGGAGCGGGGCAGATCAAACTTGGCAGCGGGTACCAATCCGAAATTGATGTTGGAGATGGTGTAAGTAACCTTTGTCTTGCCCTGGGTAGCTTCATATTGCATCGCCAGTCCGGGCAGATTCTTGTTGAGGTATTGAAATTCCCGGTTAACAGGAATAAGATCACGGGTAAAATAAACGGTAAACGTGCTGCCATCTGTCAGTTTACCAATGGCTTTCTGACAGTTGTAACCAGCAATGGTTTTGTATTCATTTTCGTAAGTAAAAGTCACGCCTTCGTATTTCCGGTTAGACTGCTTCCAGTTGTCGGGATTAAGGGTGATCATATATTTCTGCTGACCATAGTCTTTAAGGATGGTTACATTTCCCGATTTACCGTCCACGATCGTAGCGGTCGTACCGAGCGAACTGATCATTTCGGAACGGCTCGAGTTGCCTTTGAGATAGATCACGCTGGTAGCTCCATCGAGCATATCGGCGGCTTTGGGAGCGGCATTGTCCGTATTGATCACAATATCATAAGACAATGTAGCTTCTGTCAGCTTTTTTTGAGCCGCTGCCGGAAGGTTCCACACGCCCACAACCATCAACAATATCAGGATTATTTTTTTCATGCCGGATATCTCCGTTTTTTTCTATCTGAATGACGAGACAATATAGGGAATAAGTTGCAAAAACAGTTGCCCGGAAAATCCGGGCAACTGGTAATTAGGTGATTTGATAATTTGAAGATTAGCTTTTTTGTCTGTCTTACTCCTCATTTCCAAACTTTCAAATCTTCAAATTGTCTAATTATCTTTTCTTATTCTTATCCTGCATTTCCTTGACCTTCCTCTGCTGTTCCTGCATCGCTTCCAGCCGTTCCTGCCATTTCGATTTGGTTTTTGGCTTTTTGCGGTTCTCATCGATTTTCGCCAGGATCTTGTTGTGATCGATAATATAGTTCTGAATCACAAATTGCAGTGCCAGCGTGATAAGGTTGGATACCGTATAGTACCAGGTAAGCGCCGAAGGAAGGCGGTTGAAGATGAACAACAGGAATACGGGGAAAATATAAGGCATCCATTTCATCAGCGGGTTACTCTGATCAGCCGCCATGCTCATGCTGTAGATAGAAATCAACAAGCTGGTGAGCACCGCCGTGATGGTAAACAGGCTCAGGTGATCGCCGAGCAATGGAATATTAACACCAAAACGAATGGGCGCATCGAATGCAGAAAGGTCTTGCGACCAGAGGAAGTCTGCACCGCGAAGGTCCACGCTGGAGTTGAAGAAACTATACAAGGCAAAGAAGATCGGAATTTGTAACAGCGCCGGCACACAACCACCGAAAGGACTAACGCCTGCTTCTTTGAATAATTTCATTTGCTCGATACCCATCTGCTGCTGATCACCGCCGGTTTTTTCACGCAGTTTGGCAATCTCCGGACGCAATGCTTTCATTTTTGCACCGCTGAGATAACTCTTGTAAGACAGTGGAGAAATCAGCAGGCGGATAAACAAGGTCAGCAGGGCGATTACAATACCAAAGCTTCCTACGAAACTTTTGATACCATCCCAAACGGGCAATACAATGTATCGGTTCAACGGACGCACAAATGCATACATGCCTTGTCCGAGGTTGACCATCTTACTCAGTTTGATATCGTATTTCTGCAACATCTTGAAGTCCGAAGGACCGTAGAACAATTGCATGGCAATGTTAGCCTGGTTAGCAGCAGGTACTTTCAGCTTCATCAGTGAAGTAGCTTCCACCACTGTTTTGCTGGCATCCGGAGGAACAGTCCATTCCATTGTTCCGGAAGTAAAATTGTCTTTTGCGATCAGGAAAGTATTGAAGAAACGCTGGCGGATACCGAGCCAATGCACGGGACCATCATCGAACTTCAGGTCGCTTCTGCGGCCGATGGTGTGGTAATCAAATTCGCCATTCTCCACATAACCGATCTGTGTGTTTTCTTTTTCAAACGAAAGAGAAGACTCCTGCTGGGCGGCAGCATATTTCCAGGTGAGGTTGAGGTCGCCATTTTCCAGCAACGTAGAAGGACTTTGCATGATCACATTAAAGTCGATCATGTAGTCGTCTTTGCGGATGGTATATTGGTGAGTGATGTATGCGAGTTTAGAAGTAGTGTCACCACCAATGAGATCGAATGATACTACCTGCGAGCCGTCGGGTTTGCTTTCCACGCGCGGAGCGGCAAAGTAGAGGTCGGCTGTACTTGCAGACTGACCGGGAGCCGTATTAATCTTATAAGCTATTTGGTTAAACGTAGAAGCGGCCAGTTTTACATTGCCACTGTCCTTGTCTTTGAAATGCTTCAACTCGATAGAACGCGGTTGCGCGCCCCTGGTAGTGAAGGTGACGGTAAACAGATCGTTGGATACGGGGAACAGGCTGTCGGCTTGTTCACCACCGGCTGCGGCACTGAAAATACCGGCTTTGTTCAAACGGCCTATTGAGTCGGCAATAGCCTGCTGGCGGCGCAGGGAAGCCGTATCGACCGGATTTTTCAAAGCATCCAGTGAATCAGCTTTTATTTTCTGGGCCAGTTCAATGGAATCCTTGTGCTGTTTGTCGCGCAAGGCCGCCTGCTGGTTCTTATTGCTGATGTAGAAAAATGCAATGAACAGCAAGGCCAGCAGTGAAAAGCCGATAATGGTATTACGATCAAATTTCATCGTTCGTGGAAAATTTTAAAGACCGCAAAGATAGGGACTTTGCGGGTAAGGGCGCAAGGTGTTTATCCGGCCGTTGACCGGTTAAAAAGCACCGTTTACCGAATCGGATCAGAGTACTTCGCTGCTTTGCAACTGCGTTTTTTTGATTTCGCTTATTTTTTCGGCCCGTTCTTTTGCTGCGCGGATAAAACGTACAAAAACGGGTTGTGGGCTTTCCACCGTGCTCTTGAGTTCTGGGTGGTATTGCACTCCGATGAAGAAGGGATGTCCGGTCAACTCAACAATTTCCACGAGACCGGTATCCGGGTTCTTGCCGCTGGCGATCATGCCGGCCTGTTCAAACTGGTCGAGGTATTTGTTGTTGAATTCCCAGCGGTGACGGTGACGCTCGCTGATCGGCGTTTTGCCGTATATATCATAAGCCAGTGAACCAGGCTTGAGGTCGCAGGGGTAAGCTCCGAGGCGCATGGTTCCGCCTTTGGCCGTTACTTTCTTTTGCTCGTCCATCAGGTCGATCACGGGCTCACGTGTTTCCGGATCCATTTCCGTGGAATGAGCATCTTTCAGGTTAAGCACGTTGCGGGCAAATTCAATTACTGCCATTTGCATACCGAGGCAAATACCGAAGAACGGCAGTCCCTTTTCGCGGGCATACTTCACTGCAGTGATCTTTCCTTCTACGCCTCGCAATCCGAAACCAGGCGCTACCAGCAGGCCATCGAGGCCATCCAGTTTTTCACCTACATTTTCCGGAGTGATATATTCACTGTGTACGTTCACGATCTGCACCTGGCATTCGTTAACAGCGCCTGCATGTACAAATGACTCAAGGATCGATTTGTAAGCATCCTGGAGTTCCAGGTATTTACCGATCAGACCAATGGTCACTTTCGATTTGGGGTATTTCAGTTTGTCGAGAAATTCTTTCCAGCGGGAAAGTTCCGGCTCTGCATATTCAGCGATACCGAATTTCTTCAGACAGATCACGTCGAGTTTTTCGCGCATCATGGTCAGCGGCACTTCATAGATAGTAGGCGCATCGGCTGCTTCGATTACCGCTTCCTGCTTTACATTACAGAACAACGCGATCTTTCTGCGCAGTTCGGGTGTAAGCGGACGTTCGGTACGGCATACGATAATATCCGGATGCACGCCTTCCTGGCTGAGCATACGCACGCTGTGCTGCGTTGGTTTTGTTTTCAGTTCCTTCGCTGCTTTCAGGTAAGGAATAAGGGTAAGATGTACCACCACGGTATCTTCTTCGGGCAGTTCCCACTGTAATTGTCTTACCGCTTCCACAAAGGGAAGACTTTCAATATCGCCTACGGTGCCACCGATTTCGGTGATCACAATATCATACTCACCGCTTTGTCCCAGGTGCAGCATGCGGCGTTTGATCTCATCTGTAATATGCGGCACTACCTGTACGGTTTTTCCGAGGTAGGCTCCTTCCCTTTCTTTATTGATAACGGTCTGGTAAATGCGACCGGTGGTAACGTTGTTGGATTGGGTGGTGAAAAGGTTGAGAAAGCGTTCGTAGTGGCCAAGGTCGAGGTCGGTTTCTGCACCGTCTTCTGTTACATAACATTCACCATGTTCATAAGGATTCAACGTACCGGGGTCAACATTGATATAGGGATCCAATTTCTGAATAGTCACGCGCAGGCCGCGCGCCTGAAGCAATTTGGCCAGCGATGCTGCAATAATCCCTTTACCCAATGAAGAAGTAACCCCGCCGGTTACAAAAATATACTTAGCCATAAACGGTCATTTTATTCTTTGCAAATCCTTATCCTAAAAAAACAGGCAAAAACCGGTCTGTTTTGAACGATGTTCAACTAAAAATCTTCTCAAAATGATCAAACTTGGAAAAAAGAGGCCCACCTGTTGTGACCAGGGGAAGAATAAGGAGTAATTCCCGGAGGTCATGCAAAGCTAAATTATATTCCCGTGCCAGCCAAAAAACAACCCCGGTGAGTTGTACACCGGGGTTGTTTCTGAATGTATTGTTATGCGGGGTGATTAATCGCGCTCAATTTTTTTATAGCTGACCACTACGCCGCGGATCAGCGAAGAGCTGAATCCCTGGTGTTCCATTTCGTTGAGTCCGGCAATGGTGCAGCCTTTGGGTGTGGTTACCTTATCTATCTCATGTTCAGGGTGTGTACCTTTTTTCAATAAAAGTTCCGCAGCCCCCTTAACGGTCTGGGCGGCGATCAGCGAGGCGGTAGTGGCATCGAACCCTATTTCAATACCTCCCTGGATATTGGCGCGGATGTACCGCATGGCGAAGGCTGTGCCGCAGGCCGCGAGTACGGTAGCGGCTTCCATCAGTTTTTCGTCGATGGTCACTACTTCGCCGAGGTTGCGGAAAAGATCATTTACATAATCCACCGTATCAGCATTAGCCTGGCGGCTGCAGATACAGGTCATGCTTTCGCGAATGGCTATCGCCGTGTTGGGCATGGCGCGGAAATAAGGAAGTTTTTTACCGGCTACTTCTTCCATTTCACTGATTAACACACCCGTAACAACGGAGATGAATATTTTTTTTGAGGTAAGTTCCTTTTTGATACCTCCCAATACTTCGGCGACCTGGAAGGGTTTTACGGCCAGAATGATCACCTCGGATTCCCGCACAGCCGCCTGGTTGTCAGACGTTACTTTCACACCGGCCTTGTTAAGTGCCTGCAAAGTAGCCGTATTCCGTTTGGTTACGGTGATTTCCGACGGTTTGCTGAATTTTCCGTGCAACAGTCCTTCTGCGATAGCTGATCCGAGGTTTCCTCCGCCAATGATGGCAATCTTTTTTCCCATAATGCCTAAAGGTAAATCAATCAGGCAATAAGTAAATAAGTGAATGAATTATTGATCGCTTCAATTATTGACTTATTGACCTATTGACTTATTCACCATTGACGATTCACGATTGACAAAAACCAAACGTCTCCCCGCTTCGTATGTAGGAGAACAAATAACCTAAAATCATAGTTATGACAAAAAATCTGCGTTTGCTCGCCCCCGGTATGATGGCTCTGCTCATGGTTGCCTGTAATAATGAGGCCGACAATACCGTAAAAACTGATGACACCGCTACCAAAAACATGAAAATGGACCCCGCTCCAATGCCCGAAGAAAAAGGTGTAATGGTTGGCGGCGCTAATATGGTTCCATCAAAAGACATCGTTGATAATGCCATGAACTCTGCGGACCATACCACATTGGTGGCGGCCGTTAAAGCAGCAGGATTGGTAGAGACATTAAAAGGAGCAGGACCTTTCACCGTATTTGCTCCCACTAATGAAGCATTTGGAAAACTCCCCGCCGGTACCGTTGATAACCTATTGAAACCCGAAAACAAAGCAGCGCTGAGCAACGTACTGACCTATCACGTAGTTCCCGGTTCTTACAAGTCCACAGATTTGAAGGACGGACAAAAACTGAAAACAGTACAGGGCGAAGAATTGACCATCTGGTACAAAGACGGCAAATGGGCTGTTTCTGATGCCAAAGGTGGAAAGGCAAACATCACTATCGCCGACGTTATTTCCAGCAATGGCGTAACGTATGTAATCGATGGCGTACTGATGCCTAAAAAGTAAAGAATTTGTGGTCGTGCATAATGCAAAGAGTCCGCTCAGGCGGACTCTTTCTTTTTATATTATCTGTTATTTTAATCAAAGGGCTCCCAGTGCTCCGGCTGCATCTTCTTTGCGTAACTGGTTGCCGATAGCAGTATCATACCTGTCTTTCCAGGTCGTGATCGTTCCCCAGAATTCTCCGTCAATCAGCACATCACCGGAGGTGACCACACCAATTTTTTCTGCACTGAATCCCTGCAGCGCTTTTTCAAATGCAGGCACCTGTCCCAATGCCACGCTCACTACCACCCGGCTCTGCCCTTCCCCAAACAACCACGCATCCTTACGCAGTGAATCCGGAGACAGTGCGGAGAATCCCAGCCCATTGGAGAAACCACTTTCGCAAAGCGTCACAAACAAACCTCCTTCCGCTACGTCGTGCGCAGAACGAACGAGATCCTGATCGATCAGTGCCGCCAGTTTTTGCTGAAGCGCCACTTCTTCTTCCAATTCAAAATGCGGCGCCGGTGAATGCGTAATGCCCTGCACATTATGCAGGTACTCCGAACAACCCAGGTCATTGGTGCTGCGGCCCAGCAGGAACAATACATCCCCTTCTTCTTTGAAGTCGAGCGTCATTTTGCGGTTGATGTCTTCGAGCAGACCTACCATGCCGATTGTTGGCGTCGGGTTGACGGGACCGTCAGGATTCTGGTTATAGAAACTCACGTTACCGCCGGTTACCGGTGTTTCGAAACGGCGGCAGGCCTCTCCCATACCTTTGATCGCATTCACAAACTGGTAGTATACTTCGGGATCATAAGGGTTGCCAAAGTTGAGGCAGTTGGTTACCCCGAGCGGCTGGCCGCCACTGCAAACGATATTACGTGCCGCTTCACTTACCGCGATCATCGCACCTTTATAAGGATCGGCATATACATAACGGCTGTTACAATCCGTGGTAACAGCGATGCCTTTCTTCGTGCCTTTAACAGCCACTACTGCCGCATCGGAAGGAGCATTGGTGGAGGTATTGACCGTACCAACCATGCTGTCGTATTGCTGATAGATCCAGCGCTTGCTCGCAATGGAAGGCAGGCTGATAATCTGCTCTGCGATCACACGCAGGTCTGCCGGCACCGGCACGGTTTCCTGTTTGAACGCGGCTATTTTCTGGAAATACGCGGGTTCCCTGTATTCGCGGTCGTATTGCGGAGCACCGCCACCCAGCACCAGGTCCTGTGCCGGAAGTTCGGCTTCCAGTTCCCCATTCATATAAAATTTCAACAGGCCGTCGTCGGTCACTTCGCCGATAACAGAGCAGGGAAGATCCCATTTTTCAAATACCTCTTGTACTTCTGCTTCGCGGCCTTTGTGTGCCACGAGCAACATACGCTCCTGGCTTTCGCTCAGCAGCAGCTCCCATGTTTTCATGTTGGGTTGGCGCGTAGGTACTTTATCCAGATCGATGCGCATACCTGCATTTCCCTTTGCACTCATCTCTGCCGTGGAGCAGATGATGCCGGCCGCCCCCATGTCCTGCATACCTACCACGGCGCCGGTGCGGATCACTTCCAGGCAGGCTTCGAGCAATTTCTTTTCCTGGAAAGGGTCACCTACCTGCACGGCAGGTAATTCCTGCACACTTTCGGCCGTGATGTCGGCCGAAGCGAACGATGCACCGCCGATACCGTCTTTACCTGTTGCGCTGCCCACAAACATCACGGGGTTGCCTGCACCTTCGGCTATCGCCGACACCGTCTGGCCCGCTTCCACGGTGCCTACGCTCATGGCATTTACCAGCGGGTTGGTATGATAACAACGATCAAAATATATTTCACCGCCTACTGTCGGTACGCCGAAGCAGTTGCCGTAATGGCCGATGCCGTGTACCACTCCTGCAAGCAGGTGGCGTGTTTTTTCTTCTTCGAGCTTGCCGAAACGAAGCGAGTTGAGGGCCGCGATCGGGCGTGCGCCCATGGTGAAAATATCGCGGTGAATCCCCCCCACGCCGGTTGCCGCGCCCTGGAAAGGCTCGATGGCAGAGGGGTGGTTGTGTGATTCTATTTTAAATACAACGCCGAGGTTGTCTCCGATATCCATCAGACCGGCATTCTCTTCGCCTGCTTTTACCAGCATGCGGCCACCTTCGCGTGGCAGCGTCTTGAGCCATTTAATGGAGTTCTTATAACTGCAGTGCTCGCTCCACATACCGGAGAAAGCGCAGAGCTCATTAAAATTCGGCGTGCGGCCAAGTTTTTGTTTGATAAGCTCAAATTCTTCTTCGGTTAACCGGAGTTGCTGTGCCGTTTTTACTGTTACGTCCATGAATGATTGATATTAGGAGTGAATGCCAAGGTGTAAGACGGCGCAAAAGTACAACGGATCGCGCCATTTGAAAGAATCGGTTATCCACTTTTTTCCCGATAATAATCTCTATTTTGCGCGCACTAAAATCAATCATTGGAGAATCTTCTATTTGCTGCGTACCTGGTATTATTTGCCTGGCTGGTAACTTCCGTGCGTTTTTTCCGCGGTTCCGGTCTCAGCAATCCGCAGTTGGTGATCCTGTTGCTGCTCAAAGTAATGACAGGCATTTTTTACGGGTGGATGGGTATTTATTATGGTGACACGGCGCAAATGCTCGATACCTGGGCACACCACCGGAATGGTCTGCTCGAATACGAAATCCTGAAGACCAATCCACATGAATATTTCACCAATCTTTTCCGCGATCCCTACCATGGCAGCGGTGTGGACAGCTTTTTCGGTTCCGCCGACTCGTACTGGAATGACCTGAAGGGAAATATGTTTGCCAAAATCCTTTCTCTCTTCGACATCTTCAGTTTTGGTAATTATTATATCAATGTCATTTTCTATTCCTTCCTCACCTTGTTTGGTCCTATTGCCATTTACCGGGTAATGATGGATCTATTTCCCAAACAAAAAACCGCCGTAATGATCGGCAGCTTTCTTTTACCCTCGTTTCTTTACTGGTCGAGCGGTATCCATAAAGAAGGCGCCATTGCGCTGGGCATCGGGTTGGTCGTTTACCATTTTTATTTCGGGCTCCGTGATAACCGGTGGGGTGCGGGGCGCATACTGACAATACTGCTGGGCTTGCTGCTGTTGCTGACGCTGCGGAATTTTGTGCTGGCGATACTGCTGCCTGCATTGGCAGCCTGGTGGTTTGCGTCACGCAGGCCGAAACGCGCATGGCTCGTATTTCTCACTTTCTACGGAGGATGCATGGTATTGTTTTTTACCCTGCGTTATGTGGATGCAAGGCTCGATTTTCCGCAGGCGGTGGTGGATAAACAGGCGGCCTTTCTTGCGTTGAAAGGGAGTACCTCTATCGACACACGCATACTCAAACCGGATCCATGGAGTTTTATCATTAATATACCGCAGGCGATCTTCCTGTCGGCCATGCGGCCTCTGCCGACCGATGCCAACCACATCCTGTCGATGGCGGCGGCTGCGGAGATCACCCTGCTATGGCTGCTGGTACTGCTGCTGGTCGCTTTCCCGGTGGCGGGTCTCCGGATGAACAGCTTTTTATGGTTTACCTTGTTTTTTTCAGGCACCTTATTACTGGCGATCGGATTCAGTGTAAACAACCTGGGCGCCATTGTGCGGTACAGGAGTATTTTATTTCCGCTGATGGTAACGCCGATACTGGCCGGGATCGACTGGAAACGGCTGAATGACTGGACCGGTAAAAATATTAAAAAATAAAATATATAAACTTTTTGAACACGAACACTCGTTTTAAAAGTATATAGCATAATATTTTTCCATCATTTTATTGATTTTTCGCTAAAAATCTGCCTCACCCTCAAAAAAAATTGGCTTATTGTCCTAATTGTGTTTGTTTTGTAAAAAACACAATACACTTATGTCACTTCGCTTTAATGCTATCGCCAACATCTCTACTGCTCCGGAGACGAAGGTGGAAGGATCGAGCAAGATCACAGCCATCTTCGGGAGCAACGTTTTTACCCTTAAGACAGCCCGCGAGTTTCTGAGCGACGAGGCATACAAAAGCCTGCTGGCTTCGATCAAGGCAAGCCAGAAGATCGACCGCGCCATGGCCAACCAGATTGCCAACGGCGTACGTGCCTGGGCGGAAAGTAAAGGTGTAACACACTTTACGCACTGGTTTCAGCCACTCACCGGCACTACGGCAGAAAAGCACGACTCATTCTTTACCTTAAAAAGCGATGGCACCCCGATCGAACAATTCGAAGGAGATGCATTGATCCAGCAGGAGCCCGACGCCTCTTCATTTCCGAATGGTGGTCTGCGCGCTACTTTTGAGGCCCGTGGCTACACGGCCTGGGACCCTTCTTCACCAGCGTTTATCATGGACATCGGCCAGGGCAAAACGCTTTGCATCCCAACCATTTTCATTTCTTATACAGGCGAATCCCTCGACTATAAAGCACCATTGCTGAAAGCGCTGGAAGCATTGAACCGCGCGGCAGTAGATGTATGTAATTATTTCGATAAAAATGTGACCAAAGTAACCGCCACCCTCGGCTGGGAACAGGAATACTTCATGGTGGATGAAGCCTTATTCAATGCCCGTCCTGACCTCGTATTGTGTGGACGTACGGTGTATGGACACAACTCAGCACGCAATCAGCAGTTGGAAGACCATTACTTTGGTTCGATTCCCGAGCGTGTATATGCTTATATGCGCGACTTCGAGACAGAATCTTACAAGCTTGGCATTCCGCTGCGCACACGTCACAACGAGGTGGCTCCCGCACAATTTGAGTGCGCGCCTATCTTCGAAGAGGTAAGCGTGGCTGTGGACCACAACTCCCTGCTGATGGATGTAATGGATCGCGTGGCACGCCGTCACCACCTGCGTGTGCTGGTACATGAAAAACCATTCGCCGGTGTAAACGGCAGTGGTAAGCACAACAACTGGAGTATGGCCACCGACACGGGTGTTAACCTGCTGGCTCCTGGTAAAACACCGAAGACCAACCTCATGTTCCTTACCTTCTTCGTGAATGCGATCAAGGCAGTACATGACTACTCCGATATTCTCCGCGCCTCCATTGCTTCCGCACCAAACGATCACCGTCTCGGCGCCAACGAAGCTCCTCCTGCTATCATCTCTGTATTCATTGGTCAATACCTTTTCAAAGTACTCAACGATGTAAAAGAACGTGTAGGCGATAAATTCGACGAGCAGGATGAAAGCATGCTGAAGATCGATATCCACAAGAGCATCCCTGAACTGCTGATGGATAACACCGACCGCAACCGCACCTCACCGTTCGCATTTACCGGCAACAAATTCGAGCTGCGCGCCGTAGGTTCTTCTGCCAACTGCGCCAATCCGATGACCGTACTCAATACGATCATGGCCGAAACGCTCCGTCAGTTTAAAAAAGACGTTGATGCGCTGATCGAAAAAGGCGACAAAAAAGAAATCGCGATCATGCACGTGATCCGCGAGTACATCGTAGCCAGCGAAAAAATATTGTTTGAAGGCGACGGCTATAGCGAAAACTGGGCGAAGGAAGCCGAGAGAAGAGGTCTGCCAAACGTTAAAACAACTCCGCTCGCGCTGGATGCCATGGTTACCGACAAAGCCAAGCACCTGTTTGAAAGCAATAAGATCTATACGCATGCCGAGTTGGAAGCCCGCCATGAGATCGAGCTGGAGAAATACATCAAAAAAGTGCAGATCGAAAGCCGTGTCATGGGCGAACTGGCCACCAGCCACATACTGCCGCCAGCGATCCGTTACCAAACCCTGCTGGTGAAAAACATTAACGGGCTGAAGGCTGCAGGACTGCCGGAATCCGCTTACAGCAATCAGGTGCAGATCCTGAACAAGATTTCCGAACACATCAACAAAGCCAGCGACCTGGTGGAGAAGATGATCGAGGCCCGCAAAATCTGTAACGCCATGGAAGACACCCGCACCAAGGCTATTGCCTATCAAAGCCAGGTGAAAGATGCCTTCTTCGATGAAATCCGTTATCACGTGGACAAACTCGAACTGCTGGTAGATGACCGCGAATGGTACCTGCCGAAGTATCGCGAACTGCTGTTCCTGCGCTGATAATCAAGATAACAAACTACGAAACCCCGCTGTTGAGCGGGGTTTTTTATTACCGTAATGCCTATATATGCGTTTTTTTTAATCTAATTAATATTTTAAATAATATCAATTTTAACATGGCATTTATTGAAATTTTTAAACATTTTGACGCAATTTATATAAAACTAACAGGCGTTAATAGCACAATAGTTTAAATTCATAAGATTATTTTAATATTATATTTATTCACTATTTAAAAAAGCACTATGCCCAAACTAAGCATTAAGCAAATCGCCCCCTTCCTGGTGTTGACGGTGGTAGCCGTAGCCGCCATCTTCGTTACGCCCGGAACCGCCTTTGATCCTTCCTCGGTTGTTGAAAACGGAGCTCCCAAGTACACTTACGACAGCGGCGACATTGCCTGGATGCTTGTGTCCTGCGCGTTCGTATTCCTGATGACCCCGGCCCTGGCTTTTTTCTACGGTGGCATGGTCGGTCGCAAGAACGTTTTATCAACCATGATCAAAAGCACCGTGTCGGCGGGTATCATTTCCGTGCTGTGGGTGGTAGTTCAGTTCAGCCTTTGCTTCGGCAAATCGATCAATGGCATTATCGGTGATCCTTCCACTTTCTTTTTCTTCAAGAATGTAATGAACGGTGAACCCTGGCCACTGGCATCTACTATCCCCCTCCCGCTGTTTGCTTTTTTCCAGCTCATGTTTGCCATTATTACTCCCGGTCTCGTAGTAGGTGCTGTAGCCGAACGTATCCGCTTCAGCTCTTACACCCTTTTCATTGTGCTCTTCGGCGTATTGGTTTATGCTCCGCTTGCGCACATGGCCTGGCACCCTGAAGGCCTGATGTTTAAATGGGGCGTACAGGATTTTGCCGGCGGTACAGTTGTGCATATTTCTGCGGGCATGGCCGCCCTTGCAGGCGCCCTGGTATTGAAACCCCGCAAAAACAAGACAGCCAGCTCTCCTGCCAACATTCCTTATGTGCTCATCGGCACCGGTCTGCTCTGGTTTGGCTGGTTTGGCTTCAACGCCGGAAGTGCTGTAGGAGCTGGTTCGCTGGCCGTATATGCTTTTGCCACTACCAATACCGCTGCAGCTGCTGCCGGCCTCGCCTGGATGTTCTTCGATGTTGTCCGCGGCAAAAAACCTTCCGTACTCGGTTTCTGTATCGGTGCAGTTGTAGGACTGGTCGCCATTACTCCGGCTGCAGGTTTCGTAGGCGTACCACAGGCCATCTTCATTGGCTTCGTTGCTGCTATCGTTTCCAACTATGTAGCAGAAATACTGAAACACAGAACCAAACTCGATGACCCGCTGGATGTATTTGCCTGCCACGGTCTCGGAGGCATGACTGGTATGCTGCTGACAGGCGTATTCAGCATGACTGCCCCCGGCGAGTCTGCTTTGTTCAAATCACAGTTCCCCATTCAACTCGTAGGCATGGTCGTAGCCGTCAGCTATAGCTTCATCGTTTCCTTTATTCTTTTTAAAGTGATCAACTGGGTGATGCCGATGCGCGTAAGCGAACAGGAAGAAGAGTCCGGCCTCGATGCTTCACAACATGACGAAAAATATTTCCAGGGACATCTTATTGTCAACGGCACCAACGGTTCGCTGACAGTCACCGAAACCATACATAAGGAGATAGAAATCGTGAAAGAATAAGACGGCAAGCATTTGCCTGTTGCAAAAAAAAGGTACAGCACATTGGACTTCTGACACAAGTCCGTGCTGTACCCATTTCTAATAAAAAAAACCAACCACAATGTTAAGAAAAAAAATTTTAGCATCGGTCATCCTCATGCCCTTTACGGCAGCTATGGCACAAGACTCAACAGTAGTAGAAGAAAAGAAATCTCCGCTTACTTTTTCAGGTTCGGTCGATGGCTATTACAAATATGATTTTGCAAAAACAGCCGCAAACAGCTTCACCAGTTTCACCGGCAAACACAATTCTTTTGCATTGGGAATGGGCAGTATCAAAGCCACATACGAAGGCGATAAGATTGGTGCAGTCATTGATCTTGGTTTTGGTCCGCGTGCAAAAGAGTTTGCTTATACAGATGATGGCATTACGGCAGCGATCAAACAACTTTATGTAACGTACACGCCTGCAGAATGGCTGACGCTTTCATTCGGCACCTGGGGCACACACGTGGGTTATGAAGTGCTGGATCCGCAGGTCAACCGCAATTACAGCATGTCGTATATGTTTACCAACGGACCATTCGGCCATACCGGCTTTAAAGCGCAGGTAACGAAGGGTGCGCATTCATTCATGGCCGGTATTGCCAATGCTACCGATTACCGTGTGGTGCCGGAAGATCAGATCAACAAAAAATTTGCGCTGGCACAATATGCTTATGCGGGTGACAAAGTGAGTGTGTACCTGAACTATGTAGGCGGTAAAGCGCCCGACACCACGAAGAGCAACCAGGTGGATGCCGTGGTCACCGCAAAATTCAGCGACAAATTCTCTATCGGTTACAACGGCACCGTTGCGTTTGTAAACGGCTGGGACGGAGTTAAGAATACAAGTTCCAAAAGCTGGTGGGGCTCTGCGCTTTACCTGAATGTAGACCCGAAACCATGGTTTGGACTTACGCTTCGCGGAGAATATTTCAATGACGACAACCAGTTGAAAACATTCTCCGGTGCTGCCGCCGGCGGCAACATATTCGCCACTACCCTGTCGGCTAATTTCAAAGTGAGTTCGCTTACGTTGATTCCCGAAATTCGTTTCGACAACGCGAGTGAAGATATCTTTACCGACAAAAATGGCGCAGGCACCAAATCTGCTGCAAGCATCCTTGTAGCAGCCGTGTTGTCATTTTAAAAAAAATCGCCGACTGCTTTAGATTTATTTCAATTCCCGCCCGGAATGATTGTCATTTGACAATTGCTCCGGGCTTTTTTCGTGTATATGTTTTACCAGCCAACATTACTGTACGAACGAGCGTCAGTTTAAGCATTATCTTTGCGGCAGGTTTAGAAGAAGAACTGATTAGCACATTTTTTCAATTGCCTGCATATGAAGCTGTTTCTATTTGTACTGGTTACAGTGGCTTCTCTGCCTACACGAAGCCAACCGTTGTTTCATCTTGCTGATATCAGGGAGACCATTACAGTTTCCGAGGACTCCGTTTTGTTTGCCAGCCACGAGGCAGGTCATCCGCTTTACCGCGGCGTTACGCGCAATGGCAAATTGCACGGCAACTGGACAAGCTGGTATGCTTCCGGAAAAAAATGCGATGAAGGCCGTCTCGAGAAAGGCATTCCCGACGGGGAATGGAAAACATGGTATGAGAATGGCCAGGTGCGTCACGTCCGCAATTATTCTTATGTGAAATGGTCGCGCATCAGGGAAGAGCTCAGCAAACCGGTAAAACATCCGCTCTATCCGCTTACCAGACTGGCACGTACCCGTTCGGGTACCGAACTCCGCGGTCTGCATCCCGACAAATCATTTCAACGTTCGGCTACTGGTGCAACGCTACGCGATATCGTTAGCAGCAATATCACCAATCATATTGGCTACACACCTGTGTTTGCGCAATGCGTGCTGCACGGAGAATACCTCAACTACGCAGACAACGGTGCGTTGCTTGATTCAGGTTATTATAAAAATGGCTTGCGCGATGGTATATGGGTCGAATGGTCAACGGACCGTACCGAGCGCGGCACCGGCGCTTATCATCACGGCCAACGCGATCGCGAATGGAAATACTACGACGTCAACAACCGTCTTCTTTATATCATTGTTTATAAGCAGGGGCAAAAGCAATTCCGAAAAGACTTTTCGTAAAAACCAACCCCTGAAGCTGCCGTCACATTAACAAAAAAGCGACCTGTAGAGGTCGCTTTTCTTTTTATCATGCAGGAAACTATTGCAATTTGAATCCTTCGATGAATTTGGTATTGAAGTCGCCACTGCGGAAACGTTCGTCCTGCATCAATTGCAGGTGAAACGGAATGGTTGTCTTCACCCCTTCGATTACGTATTCGCTAAGTGCGCGGTACATGGTATCGATGGCTTCGTTGCGTGTGCGGGCTACGGTGATCAGTTTGCCGATCATGGAATCGTAGTAGGGCGGGATCACATAACCTGCATACACGTGGCTGTCTACACGTACACCGTGGCCACCCGGCTGGTGTAATGTGGTGATCTTGCCGGGCGAAGGTCTGAAATCGTTGTACGGATCTTCGGCATTGATACGGCATTCGATGGAATGCATCTGTGGAATGTAATCGCTGCCGGATATGCGCTCGCCCATAGCGATCTTGATCTGTTCTTTGATGAGGTCGAAATTGATCACCTCTTCTGTTACGCAATGCTCTACCTGGATACGTGTGTTCATCTCCATGAAGTAGAAATTGCGGTGTTTGTCTACCAGGAATTCGATGGTGCCCACGCTTTCGTAATTGATAGCGGAAGCAGCTTTTTTGGCGGCATCCCCCATTTGTGCCCGGAGTTCATCGGTCATGAACGGGGAAGGTGATTCTTCAACGAGTTTCTGGTGACGGCGCTGGATAGAACAATCGCGTTCGCTGAGGTGACATACGTTACCGTATTGGTCACCGGCTACCTGGATTTCGATGTGGCGGGGTTCTTCCACAAATTTTTCCATGTAGATACCGTCGTTCTTGAATGCGGCTCCGGCTTCCGCCTTTGCCGTATCGTATGCTTTTTCCAGTTCACTTTCCTGCCATACGATGCGCATCCCTTTACCACCGCCACCGGCGGTAGCTTTAAGGATAACGGGGTAACCCATTTCGCGTGCAAGGCCACGGGCTTCATCCACGCTTTGGAGCAGTCCTTCGCCACCGGGTACCACAGGTACGCCGGCTTTGATCATGGTATCTTTTGCAGTGATCTTGTCGCCCATTTTGCTGATCATGTCAGCAGTGGGGCCGATGAATTTGATGCCGTGTTGCTTGCAGATGCTGGCAAACCTGGCATTCTCGGCCAGGAAACCGTAACCGGGATGTATGGCATCGGCGTTGGTGATTTCCACCGCGGCCATGATATGAGGAATATTCAGGTAAGAATCGCTTCCCTGCGGTTTACCGATACAAACTGCTTCATCGGCAAACTTAACATGCAGGCTGTCGCGATCAGCGGTAGAATAGACGGCCACCGTTTTGATACCCATTTCCCGGCAGGTACGAATGACACGCAGGGCGATCTCACCACGGTTGGCAATCAATATCTTTTTGATCATAGTGTGTTGAATAAATAAAAAGATGAAATAGTAAATCGCTGTCTTGGTAAGTTCCTGTTTTGTTTACCAGGAATAAGCCTGTGTTATCAGGCTGGTTCTACCAGGAACAGTGGCTGATCGTATTCCACCGGTGAGGCGTCGTCTACCAGCACTTTTACTACTTTACCGCTTATTTCGCTTTCGATTTCATTGAAGAGTTTCATGGCTTCGATGATGCACACCACTTTACCGGGTGTAACCTCGTCGCCGGGCTCAACGAATGAAGGTTTGTCGGGAGATGATTTGCGGTAGAATGTACCGATCATCGGGCTCTTGATCGTTACCAGGTTGGAAGCAGGTGCTTCGGCCTTGGGTTTTTCAGTGGCAGGGGCGGCTCCTGTTACCGGCTGGCCCTGAGCGGCAGGCTGAGGTGCGTATACCGGAGCGGCCATCTGAGCCGGGGCAGCTACCACTTGCGTGATATTGTCTTCTTTCTGCCGGATAGTTACCTTAAAATCCTTCTGCTCGATGGTCACCTCACCGATATTTGATTTGTTGACCATTTTGATCAACTCCTGGATCTGTTTAAAGTCCATGTGTTTCAATTTAACAGGTATTTTATTTAAAGAAAAGGATGGCTAAGATAGGGGCAATAGCGGATTCGCAGATCATTTTTACCCTAATTTTCGCCAAAAACAATAAAAAATGGCCTAAAATCAGTTGTTTTCAGGCCATTTTCAATAAATATGAGATAATTATTCTTTTACGCGTTCTACGTATTCACCGGTTTTGGTATTAACCCGGATCAGTTCGCCTTCGTTTACAAACAAAGGTACGCTTACCGAAGCACCGGTTTCCACGGTTGCCGGCTTCAGGGTACGGGTGGCGGTGTCGCCTTTCAGACCAGGCTCTGCGTAGGTTACCAGCAATACAATTTTGTCAGGCAATTCCACACTCATCGGTTGTTCGGTCTCGGTGTTGATAAGCACACTTACTTCCTGGCCGTCTTTCAGGAACTGGGGAGCGTCGATCAGTGTTTCGGCGAGTGCCACCTGCTCAAACGTTTCATTGTCCATGAAGTTGTAGCCGGTGTCGTCTTTATAGAGGAACTGATATGCTCTTCTTTCCACGCGCACGGGGTAGATATTGTCACCGGAGTTCCATGTTTTTTCAATGGAGCGGTTGTTGTCTACGCCCTTCAGCTTGGCCCATACTTTGGCGGCTGCGCGGGCAGTTTTGTTTTCACCGAATTCTACGATAGAATAAAGGCTGCCATCAAGTTTGATGATCATGCCCCGGCTGATATCTGAAGTAGTTGCCATAATTGCGATTTTGATCCCGGAAAATTTCGGGAGGCAAAGATAAGGGTCTGCCCTTTTAACCGCAAAATCTAAAAATGCGGGGCTGATTTGGTAATGTGTAAATGTGAAAACCAGCGCAGGTTACTTCAATCCGGGGACAGGTGCCGGTGCTTCTTTGGATTTGCGCTCCATCGGGATCACGCGGATATGGTCGGCGCGCATTTGGTACGTTCCGTTTTTAGCATCGCCGGTCTTGGTAATGACAACCGAGTCGGACATCATTGTCACGCTACCATTGGTGTATACAACGTTGCCGGTGTATACCTGTTTCATCTGCTGATCGGCGGCCGCCACGCGTTTTTCTTTTTTCACGGGAGTTTCGATGATCTCGATTTCTTCCGCCTTCTTCTCCCTGGATTTCATTTTCTCCTGCGGCGCTTTTTTCTCCCTGACCGGCGTGATTTTAATGGTCTCTGTTTTCTTTTCGACGGGTGCCAATTGCAGCGTTGTTGTTTTTTCTTTTACCGGTACGACCTCGATGGTTTCCGTTTTTGCAGGTTGTGTTTTCGGGGCTTTGAAACGAACCTCTTTTACTACCGGCTCGGTGGCCGGCTTTTTAGCAGCTGGTTTTTTAAATGCTTTTTTTTCCTCAACTCTTACTTCCTTCACCTTGGGTACCGTGTCTGTAAGCGGCAATGCAGGTGCTATTGAGAGGGTTGTTTTTTGCGGCGACGGCGGCCAGCTGCTGCGGAAAGAAAGTAATACGATGGCTGCCACAGGCAGCAGGAGAAGAAACCAGGACAAATGTGCCCGGGCTGTTTTGTTTTTGTTCATCATGGCTATACGTTTTTTTAATGAAGAGACATTGAAGGAAATGCCTGCCGGTACAGGTCGCTGACCAAGCACCTGCAGCAAGAGGTACTGGTACTCTTTTTTACTGACTCCGGTTGCCAGCACACGGTTATCCGCAATGAACTCCAGGTTTTGACGGATAGCTTTCCTGATCAGCCAGGCGGCAGGATTGTACCAATTGAGCAGGCATAAAAGTTCTGCCCATAACATGTCTACTGTATGGTGTTCGCGGACATGCACAAACTCGTGCCGCAATATATTTTCCAGTTCACCGGCGGTATGCTGATGCTGGTTGATATAAATGGCATTGCCGAAAGAAAAAGGAGCAATCGGCTCTTCCACCTGGTACACTTTCACCTGGCCATCGCGCAACAGGGACGCATTACTGCGCAATCGCCGAAGCGACCATAAACGGGCACACATACGCAGCAAAAGAAAGAGGCTTACGGCAATCAACAGCCCGACGATCCAGGTGCTGAGGCCGGCAGCTTCTGCGGCAGGGCGCGCGTATTGCGTTACCGGAGGCACCCATTCTTTTACCTGCTGCATACCCGGCGAAGACGGTAACCACAGATCAGTGAGGTCGATCAATGGAATAAGAAAACTGACCATCGAGTACAACAACAGGTACCAGCGGTTATGCCGGTAAAAAGTGAAACGCTGCAATACCAGGCGGTAAAAAATGTACAACACGCCGAGTGATAATGACAGCTTCAGCAGATACAACAACAAGGTTGACATGCGGGAAATAGTTTAATAATGAAAGGATCACTTTCCTTTTTCAATCATCTGCAGTATTTCTTTAAGCTCTTTGGCACTGAGTTTTTTCTGCTCCACGAAAAAGTTCACCAACTCTTTATAGGAATTGTCGAAATACTCACGCACCACCGTGCCCATGAATTTCTTTTTGTAATCATCCTCGTCAATAGCCGGCTTGTAGAGATAAGTGTTGCCGATGAGCCGGCTCTGCAGATAACCTTTCTTTTCAAGATTCTTGACGGTGGATGCCAATGTGGTATAGGGAGGCGGTTCGGACATCTGTTCCATAAAAGCCTTGATGTTTCCTTCTCCTGTACGCCAGATCACGAGCATCGTTTCTTCTTCCTGTGTAGTTAAATGTTCCATACAAATCTACGAAGTTTTCGTAAAGATTACGAAAACTTCGTAGATTGCCAACTTTTTTGCATTCTTTTTAGAATTTAAAACACGCCCGCTGGCGGAATGCTGTTTCTTTGTAAGATGAAGAAATATTTTGTCCTGTTACTGCTGCTCACCGGCCTCATGCAGGGACTCGCAGCACAAACAGACAGTGCCGACGTGGCCCGTCCACCGTACAAACGTTTTCCGCAAAACCTGCCTTTGCAGTTGTTATTGCCCGACAGCACAACCAAATTCACCCGCGAAGATTTTGCCCGCAAAAAGCCCGTGTTGCTGATGCTGTTCAGCCCCGATTGTGAGCATTGCAAGCATGAAACCGAAGGTATTATCAGGGAAATGGAACGCTTTAAAAAGATCCAGATTGTGATGGCCACTACTGCCCCGCTGGACCGCATGCGCGAATACATTGCAAGCTATGGCTTAGACAAATACAAAAACATTGTAGTAGGTAAAGATGTCAATTACCTTCTGCCCGTTTATTTCGATCTGAAAAATTATCCCTTCCTGGCATTTTACAATAGCAAAAAGGAACTGATGGACGTGGTGGAAGGTGCGCTGCCGATTGAGAAGGTATTGGCGAAATTCGGACTCTGAAAAGGTGGAAGGCGTAAGGTGTAAGGCGTAAGGCGTAGGGCGTAAGGTATAAGGTAAGTTATTGGCCGGGAGACCGACAACGGCGATCCGGAGTCACCTATTCACCATTCACTCATTCACCATTGACGATTCACTCCCGAGGCTTCGGGATGACCACTCACCCCGGTATCGGACATCCTGCGTAAGTTGTTGGTCAGGAGACCAACAACGGCGATCCGGATATTCACTTATTCACCATTCACTCATTCACCATTGACGATTCACTCCCGAGGCTTCGGGATGACCACTCACCCCGGTATCGGACACCCTGCGTAAGTTGTTGGTCAGGAGACCAACAACGGCGATCCG